>Ga0116170_10000010_pt1 | contig 174722 bp, 157 predicted proteins | sample AD_JPNHW1_MetaG_FD_89797 | JGI IMG/M metagenome (GOLD analysis project Ga0116170, IMG submission 89797) | Active sludge microbial communities of municipal wastewater-treating anaerobic digesters from Japan - AD_JPNHW1_MetaG | ecosystem: Engineered > Bioreactor > Anaerobic > Digestate | place... | reverse complement strand
ACGCTTGGGGTGCGTGCGGTCGGAGGTTCAAATCCTCTCGCCCCGACCATTTTGTATTGAAAATAAAGGAGTTGCGGAGAATTTTTCCGTAACTCCTTTATTGTTTTTCCGGGGCAAGAGGGATGATTTTACTAAATTTATGCTAGTTTGAAATTTTTCTCGCACCCTTCCAGTATCTAGCATGCCCATGAATTAATATCCACCGAGCCATGTATGTACTTTTGATCTGTAAAGCAACGACGCTTTCAATACAGCTTGACCTTCTTATCGAGTGTTCAGCCGCAGGTTTTTAAGGAGTGGATGAACTGGAGGAAGGCCTGTACGGCGTGAGAAGGTTCCGCATTTTTTCGCGTTATGACGGCCATGGGATATTCCCAGGATTCATCCGGGACAACGATTTTTCTCAGTCTTTTAAGTTGAACTTCTTTCGTAATGGTCACTTCCGGGACCACGGAAAATCCCAGTCCAAACTCGACGGCTTGTTTGATGCTTTCGATATTGTCGAATGTGTTCAAGGTTTTGGAACGGACTCCGAGGGCTTTGATCATCCGGTCGATCGCATGGTGTGTCGGCAATCCTTTCTCCAAAGCAATGAATGGTTTTTGGAATAGTTCGGGCAACCGAGAGCGTTCGAATACCTTGAAGGACCAACTGATTGGAACGATGATCACGGCCCGGCTTTTTTTGAACACATGGATCTTTAGAAGGGGGTGCTGTTTGGGGCTGGCGATCAATGCCAGATCGGCCTCGTGGTCGAGGAGATGTTCATAGATCTTATTACCTCGCGTGTAATTGAGGCGGAAGGTAACTTTAGGGTGAGCCTTGCTGAACGGGCCGGAGTAGAGCGGAAGCTCGTGCAGCCCCATGGCGATGGTCGTTGCGATCCGGATCTCACCCGAGATCTCACCCGACTCGTTCCTGAGCGAACTTTCTAGCCTCTCAATGCGTGTCAGGACATCTTGGGCGGCGTGAAGGACCTTTTTGCCGGCTTCCGTCAGGCGGACCGAACGCCGTCCCCGAATGATCAGTCTGTTTCCGAATTTCTCTTCCATGATCCGGATGTGGTGACTGACCGCGGATTGGGTAATGTGATTGCGGACAGCCGCTCCCGTAAAACTTCCGGTTGCCGAAAGATCCCGAAAAATACGCAGAGAATACATCATGAGTAAAACCTCATAGTATTAATGAAAACTATTCATTTATCTTATACATCAAACTGGAGGATAATACCAGCGTCATGAATGTCCTTGAAAAACAAAGCTTCGGACGGTTTATCAACAAAAGGAGCGTATTATGAGAAAGCCTATCGCAACTTTCCTTCTCATTATGATCCTGGGTATGCCAGCCGTGGGTCTTGCGGCCAGTCCGTGGACGGAGGCGGATACCTATGGCGACAAGATCTCAGGAAAACTCCAGTTCGGCCTCAAAAACACTCTCTTGGGGTGGACCGATCTGTTCTTTGAACCGATCAGGGCTTCGAAGAAATGTGAAAGCTGTGACAGCGTCTGGACGGGGGTCGGCAAAGGGCTGACGGATGCCATTGTGAATGAGGTCGGCGGTGCGATCCATCTCGTGACCTTTCCTCTGGTGGTGGATGTTCCGCTCCCCGATGACGGCGTTCAGTTCGCGACTTGTTGCGGTTGCGGATCCAAAACAGGGAAAGCAGCCTAACGTTTCCGATTCAGGAAAAGCATCTAAAACGGAACGATCAGGTTCCAGAAGGAGTATGAGCTATGAGATTTTCCAGGTTTTGCATGGGAGTGATGGCGATAGTTTTTTCCGTGGGTTTGGCGCTGATGATGTCGGGTTGCGCGACTTGCTGCGGAGGCGATAAGTCTGCGCCGGTTCCCCGGGTCAAGGAGGCTGGAATGCTGCGTGGAACGATGGGTTGCGATGATTGTGAAAAATCCACGAGCCCGCTTCAGATCGAAAAAGTTATGCCAAGCCAGGTTGTGGTCGGGAAGCCTTATCAGTATACGATTCATGTCACCAATGATTCCTCATGCGGGTTGGATGATGTGGTTGTGACTGAACGGATTCCTGCAAATTATAACCTGGATTCGGCTACGCCTAAGACCTCCAGCTTGTCGGGGCAGGTGGCAACATGGGACCTTGGTTATTTGAAGCCGAAGGAAATCAAAATGATCACAGTGACGGGCACGGCGAAAGCAGGTGGGGCGCTCATTTCTTGTACGAAGGCGACTTATAATCCGTTGCTTTGCCTTGGTCCCGGCGTCGGAATTCCTGCGATCCTGCTTGAGGTGGTCGATACGGAAGATCCCGTTCAGGTCGGGGGCATGGAGAAATTCTATGTCACCGTCACTAACCAGGGCAATGCACCTGACGGAAATATCGTAGTGAAAGCGGAGTTTGAGGAGAATTTTGATTATGTTTCCTCGAATGGACCGACGGTGGGTAAGGCGGAGGGCAAGAAGGGGGTTGCGTTTGCCCCGCTAGCTTCTTTGGCTCCGGGCCAGAAGGCGACCTGGGAGATCACCGCCAAAGCTATAAGCGAAGGAGATCACCGTACTTCCGTGAAGCTGACCAGTGATGCAATCCAGCGTTCCGTGGATGAAACCGAAGCGACGCGCATTTATTAGAGTTTGTAGGGGGCTCAGATGTAAGCGTTGCGCTATCTCGGCGTTGGATTAAAAAAATAGCACGCTCTCTTTTCCTTGGTTGGAGGGCGTGCTATTTTTTTTCCTACATGAAATATTCGCGCACGGTTTTGGCGGTTTTTTGCCGGAGAGCGGAGCCGGATTTTGGTGAAAGGATCGCGGCGCTTTCTGTGCTATAATCTGGCATGATCCAAAAAGCGATGCAGTTCCTAAGGCGGGATATCTGGCGTATCCGGGCCCAGGAGGCCAAGGGGTTCCGCGGAAAATGCATCCGGACGCTCCGGATCTTTTTACTTTCCTTCAGTCAATTCTCGAGCGATAAGTGTTCGCTTCGGGCTTCTGCCCTGACGTTCTATTCCCTCCTTTCCATCGTTCCGGTGCTTGCCATGTCTTTTGGGATTGCCAAGGGATTCGCGCTGGACAAACTTTTGCGCGAGAAGCTGATCGAGAACATGCAGGGACAGCAGGAGATTCTGAACCGGATCATCACGTTCGCGGAAACCATGCTGGAGAATACGCGCGGGGGGGTGGTCGCGGGGGTCGGCGTTGCGGTTCTTCTTTGGTCCGTGATCCAGGTCCTCGGGAATATCGAATCTTCTTTTAATGATATCTGGGGTATCAAAAAACAACGCAGTTTGGGACGGAAATTCACGGATTATCTTTCTCTTATGTTGGTTGCGCCGGTGTTTTATATCGTTGCCAGCAGTTCAACGGTATTTCTCGCCAGTCAGATCACCGTTATTATGCAGAAGCTCTCTTTTCTCGGCGGAGTGGCGCCGCTTATCATGACGGGGCTCAAGATTTTTCCGTGTATTATTTTTGGCGGACTCCTGACCTATCTTTACATCGCGATGCCGAACGGCAAGATCCAGTTCAAGTCCGCGCTTCTCGGAGGTCTTGTCGCCGGGACGCTGTACCAGGTGGTCCAGTGGGTCTATATCCGTTTCCAGATCGGGGTTTCGAACGCGGGCGCGATCTACGGAAGTTTCGCGGCCCTGCCGCTTTTTTTGATCTGGCTCCAGATGAGCTGGCGTATCGTGCTTTATGGCGGGGAACTCGCTTTTTCGCATCAGCACGAACAAACTTTTGAGTTCGAGCAGGATTGCCTCGGCGCGAACTATGAGATCAAAAAACTTCTTTCACTTCGGATCGCGCAGATTTGTGTCGGCCGGTTCGCCGCAGGATTGCCGCCGCTTTCGGCCGAAGCCATCGCCTCGCAGATGGAAATGCCGGTACGTCTCGCCCAAGATCTGATTTTCCATCTGACCGAAGCGCATATTTTGACGACCGCCCAGGGAGAAAGTGAACGGGACCGCCGTTATCAGCCCGCCCGCGATGTGGGGGACATGACAGTTCAGTTTGTGATCGAGCAAATGGAAAAGGCGGGGACGAGCAATATCCCGACGGCGGAAACGCCCGAGCTTGAAAAATTGCGCGGAGCGCTTCTTGCTTTAGAACTTGCCGTCAAAAAACAGCCGGAAAACAGGCTTTTGAAAGATCTTTGCAGACTTTCCCCACCCTGAGAGAAAAACATGAGCCGTGGGAAAATAGTCTTTTTTATCATTCTCCTTTCCCTTATGAACAGTCCCGATCTTCACGTCCACTGAGAAAATTAAAGAGCCTGCCCGGTTTTTGACGGGGCGCACCTGAAAGGACGAAAGAATGGCCAATGTGGAACGTCATCGTACGCAACATGTCGGTTGGCTTCGCGCCGCGGTTTTGGGAGCCAACGACGGGATCGTTTCCACTGCGAGCTTGATCGTAGGGGTGGCCGCCGCGCAGGCCACGCGTGGGGACGTGCTGATCGCGGGGGTCGCCGGACTGGTGGCCGGAGCGATGTCGATGGCCGCTGGGGAGTACGTTTCGGTGAGTTCACAATCCGATACCGAGAAAGCGGATTGTGAGCGGGAACGGCTCGAGCTTGAGACGGATTACGAGAGCGAGCGGAAGGAACTGGCGGCGATCTATGTCGGCCGGGGACTTAGTCCGGAGCTTGCTAAACAGGTGGCCGATCAGTTGATGGAACATGATGCTCTGGGAGCTCACCTTCGTGATGAACTTGGCATCACGGAACATTTCACTGCGCGGCCTGTTCAGGCGGCGCTTTCTTCCGCGGGTGCGTTTTCGATCGGTGCGGTAATCCCTCTTTTGACGGTGCTTCTGGCGCCCACAAAAAACTTGGTCCCTTTTGTCGTGGGAATATCCCTTGTGCTTCTCGGGCTCATGGGCGCTCTGGCCGCACGAACGGGCGGTTCCCCGGTATTGAAGGGGATTGTGCGCGTGACTTTCTGGGGCGCTGTCGCCATGGCTCTTACTGCCGGGGTAGGTGCTTTGTTCGGAACGCGCGTTTAAAGTTCTTCGAAGGTTTCGGCTCTTGCTGTATTCCGCGGCGGTAACTCGAATGATCTAAATAACCAAGGAGGAATTTTATGGGGACGCAGGACAAAGGCAAAGAAAAAGGTTCGAAAAAGAAGGCCCCGCAGCATTCTCTGATGGAAAAGAGAAAGATCAAGGAAGAAAAAAGGAAGAACAAGCAGTATTAGGGAAATCCTTGAGAGTTGAGGATTGATTCGTCCGGTCCCGGGGATCTATGGAAAAATAGATAGCTTTTTTTCTCCTCTTTTTGTTCTTGATACCTTTCTGCTGGGCTGCGGAACCTTATGCCGCGATTGACATCCTGCTCAAGCCCGATGAAACCATGGTGGCACGGGCCAAGGCGGAGAATGCCCGTCTTCTCCAACATTATCCGGAAGGATTTATGCTGGATCAGGTCCATGAAGCGCATATTTCGGTGCTTCAATGCTACGTTCCCGCTAAGGATCTCGAGGAGATTTATGCCGCGGTGAGACGTGTGACCGCTGGGCAAGATCCTGTGGGGATGTCGCTGACGGCGACGGGGTATTTTCATGTTCCCTGGCAGGGGTTGGGATACGGGATGCGGGATTCCGGCGGAAGCGCTCGGAAAAGTTTTCAGCAAATTCGAACAGTTCGGCCGCGGGCCCGCGGGTGCTGAAAAAGGAACAGGCCTCGGACTTTCGATCTGTAAGGGGATCGTCGAACTTCATGGCGGCAGGATCTGGGTTGAAAGCGAGTTGGGCAAAGGGACGACGTTTTTCTTCACTCTTCCGAAGGCTCCCCAGAAACGGAAGAAAATCGGCGAAATCCTTACGGAGACGGGTGTGATCACTCGGGCGCAACTCGACGAGGCCCTCAAAAAACAGGACGGATGAACACTACGCTGTCCGTCGACCGGGCTCTTCTCCTGAGAGAGGGAGGGCGTTAAAAATCCTCAGACATAAAAAAAGCCCGGAAGCTTTCGCTACCGGGCTTTTTTACGATCTTTTTTTGAGTGTTAGATTTTCACAACGTTCGAGGCTTGATCGCCCTTGGGACCCTGCGTCACATCGAACTGGACGGCCTGGCCTTCATCCAAAGACTTGTATCCCTCGCCCTGGATCGCGGTGTGATGTACGAAGACATCAGCGCCACCATCACGGGAAATGAATCCAAAACCTTTTTCGTTGTTGAACCACTTTACTTTTCCATTAACCATGGTTGATAGTACTCCTTTCAATCAAATTATAGTATCGCATGACAAGACCAACCTTCGCTATTCGGTACTGAAATCAACCACGTCCAGTTGGAGCTAGCCCGCTTCTTTTCCCCCTCCCGGGGGTTCGAAAACAGGGTAAAAACAAAAAACCGCAAGGCTCACGTTTCGGACCTTGCGGCACAAAATATATTTTACCTCTTTGCTTACTACGGAAGGACTATGCCCTATAGATCCCGATACGTCAAATTATATTATGGTTGTATAGGGAAAATAAATTGGCTAGGACCTGTTTTTTGCTTTTTTATACAAAAGAAACGCTGGCAAGTGCGCCGACGGGATGTTCTTCAGAGGGAGGGTGCGATGCGAGTTTTCTAAACTGAACCTCTGCGAGCAAAAGATGTTGAGGGGTCCTATTCAGACTCACGCTCGTCCTGTTTTTGTTTGTTTTTCGAAGCATTCCGCTTGATGTCGACCGTAGTTTTATGCTACCTTGTGACTTAACCGTAAGCTAGGGAACAAGATAGGTGAATTTATATGACCCAGCCGAAAAAAAATAGCGGTTCTGCCTTTTCTTTGGTTCTCATCCTCATCTTCCTACTCATCACTCCGATTATTGCGGTCTCATTTTTGGGCTACTCCGGCGCTTACAAGAGTTTAACGGAACGTGAAATGTTGCGTCAGAAGGTTATTGCTGATGTTTCCGCGGTCATGGTTCAGCAACGACTTTCTGAAGTAGTGAATGCGGGGGTATCGTTGGCGATACGTTCTAGGGTAGTGGATGCGCTTGGACGGGGAGATTGGGAAGGGGCCTTGCTGACGCTTGAGGGGGTCCCAGAGGCGATCCCTTTCATCGACCGTATTTTTTTAGCGGATACAAAGGGTTGCATTCGCGCGGACCTTTCTCATCTTGACAATGCGGTGGGGACGTGCCGGGAGGAAACGGACTGGTACAAGGGCGTTAGCAAGGACTGGAGGCCTTATGTTTCCGATGTTTTTAAACGACGGAGCCTGCCTCGGCGCAATGTGGTGAACGCGGCAATTCCGGTTCGCACTCGGATGCCGAAGGCCGAGGGCCAGGGGAAGATCCTTGGGATCCTCGTGCTTCAAATGATGGGGGATCATTTTTCGAGGTTGGCGCAGGATATTCAGCTTGATGCGGACGAAACACTTACCATCTTTGATCATCGCGGGAATGCGGTAGCTCACCGCGGGATTTCTCCTCAAGATGACATTCTCAACATTTCCGGAACAAAATTCGCTTCGTTCCTGGCGGAGGCACCACGGGGTTACGGAGAGGTCGCTTGTCCGTTAGACAAGGGAAAAGAAATCATTGCCTACGCGAACGTGGCCGATTTTGGTTGGAAGGTCGTTCTTGAAGAGCCCGTTTCGGGTTTGTTCGACGAACGGGACAAGATCTTAAGCGGAATCCGCTCTTTTTATATTCTTTTTTCGGCGCTTGGACTTCTTTTTGCGCTGATCATTGTGCGGCTTTTTTTATTGCAACGGAAAAATGCCATCCTGCTTGGAAAATCCAATGAAACCCTCGAGAAGGAGCGTTTGGTCCTGTTCCGCCTTGCCTCGATCGTAGAATTTTCCGATGACGCGATCATCGGAAAAGATCTCGATGGGACTATCAGGAGCTGGAATATAGGCGCAGAAAAAATCTATGGCTATAAAGAGCAAGAGGTCTTGGGGAAGTCCATACAGCTTTTATTCCCTGAAGATGTGCAGCAGGAACTTTCCTCGATCATGGAACACATCCGGAAGGGGGAAAGGATCCAGCATTTTCAGACCCGCCGGAAGCGAAAGGATGGGGTGGTCATTGACGTTTCGTTGACCTTATCGCCGATCTTGGACGAAAAAGGGGGCGTGACAGGAGTCTCTTCGGTCGCTCGGGATATCACCGTGGAAAAGAGTGCGGAGAAACATATCAGGCAGGCGGCCGAAGAGTGGCAAAAGACGTTTGATTCCATTTCGGACATGGTGTTTTTGCTGGATGTGGAGTGCAACCTGTTGCTGGCGAACAAAGCCGTTTTTACTATTATGGGTGTTCGTCCAGAGCAGTTGGCCGGGAAAAAGTGTTATGAGTTGGTCCACCATAGCCAACAGTCTTGGGAAAAATGTCCGTTGCAGGAACTCCTTAAAGACGGGAAGTCCCACACCGGAGAGGCAACGGGGCCGAACGGCATGCCTCTTTTGGTCACGGTTTCTCCTATCCTAAACGAAAAACAAGAGATCGTTGGAGCGGTGCATATTGCCAAGGACATTACGGAGCGCAAGCGAGCGGAGGCGGAACTGAAGGATTCTGAAGAAAGGCTCCGGCTGCTTTTTGAGTATGCCCCGGATGGTTATTATCTGCTTGATCTGGCCGGGACGTGTATCGACGGAAACAGGATGACGGAGGAACTGAGCGGGTATAAACGCGAGGAACTTGTCGGGAAAAATTTTTTAAAATTATCTCTCTTGCCTTTGTCTGATATTCCCAGGGCTGCGGCCGCCCTTGCCAAAACTGCCCTGGGACAGTCTACGGGTCCGGACGAATATGTTTTGAATCGGAAAAACGGTTCTAAAACCACCGTGGAAATCAGGACCTATCCGCTGAAGGTCAAGGGAAAGACGTTCGTGTTGGGGAGTGCCCGTGATGTCTCGGCGCGTAAGCGGGCGGAGGAACTGTTGCAGGATAGTGAAAAAAAATACCGGTGTCTTTTTGAAGATTCAAAGGACGCCATGATGACGATTACCCCGCCTTGCTGGAGGTTTACTTCGGGGAATGCCGCAGCATTGAAATTGTTCGGGGTTTCAGACCCAAACGCGTTTTCTTTACTGGGTCTTCTGGATGTTTCCCCGGAATTTCAATTTGACGGTTGCCGGTCGGATGAGAAGGCTCGGGTAGTTATCGAGAAGGCCATGTCGGAAGGTACTGCATTTTTCGAGTGGAGCCACAAGCAACTTCAGGGACATGAGTTTCTGGCGACGGTCTTGCTTTCCCGGGTGGAGATCTCCGGGCAGGTTTATATCCAAGGGACGATCCGTGATGTCAGTCAGCTGAAACGGGCAGAGATCGCACTGCGTAAAGCCCACGAGGAATTGGAACTCCGGGTCAAGGAACGGACGGCGGAGTTGTCCAAAAGCCGGGAATACATCGAGCAGATCGTTTCGACGATCACCGATTATATTTATACCGTTAATGTGAAAGACGGGAAAATTGTGGGAACGGTCCACCAGCCGACCTGTCTTGGCGTCACCGGATATACGGCGAAGGAATTTTGGGAAAATCCGAATCTCTGGATCGAGATCGTTCACGAGGAAGACCGCCAGATGGTAATCGATTTCTCCGAGGCTATCCAGGCCGGGAAAAAGACGTCTGCGATCGAACATCGCATCCGGCGGAAGGATGGCGGGATCCGGTGGATCCGGAATACGCCGGTCCCTCATTACGACGATATGGGCCGTCTGGTTTCCTATGACGGGATCGTTAGCGATATCACCGAATGGAAGTACGCGGAGACGCTCTTGATCGAGTCGATGAAAAGGGCCGAGGAGGCGAACCGGGCCAAAAGCCAGTTTCTCGCCAATATGTCGCATGAAATCCGTACGCCGCTGAGCGCGATCATGGGATTTTCCGACCTTTTGGCACGAACGACGTTGGATTCTACGCAAAAGGATTATGTGGCGACGCTGCGCGAGAGCGGGGATCTTCTACTTTCGCTCGTGACGGACATTCTGGATTTTTCAAAAATGGAGGCGAAGGAAATCCTGCTTGAAAAGATCGATTTTGATATCGAGTATCTGGTCCGGAGCCTGATCAGGATCAACGGCGCGAAACTGATCGGAAAACAAGTGAAGCTTTTTTGTACGATCGAGAAAGGTTTGCCGCGCAGTTTTAAAGGGGATCCGACCCGGATCCGGCAGGTTCTGATGAACCTTTTGAGCAATGCCATCAAGTTTACCGAACAGGGCGAGATCGAGGTTGAGGTCCGGCTGGCAGAGCCGGGAGAGGGCCGTTCGGCCGACAAGACGCGGAAGGTGCGGCTCTCCGTGAGGGACACCGGGATCGGTATTTCTCCTGAAACGCAGAAAAATATTTTCATGCCTTTCGAGCAGGCGGATGCCTCGACAACGCGGAAATACGGGGGGACAGGGCTCGGGCTTAGCATTTCAAAAGGTCTTGTGGCTATGATGGGAGGAAGTATCAGCGTGAAATCGGAACCCGGGAAGGGAAGCATCTTCTCGTTTGTACTTCCGTTGGAAGAGATTCAGCCGGGTGCGGAAAAAAACAGTGCCCGCTCCGGAGCGTTCGCGGCGAAGGACAAGTCCGTTCTTGTTGCGGGAGAGGACACGGGGCTCAAGGGGCTTCGGATCCTTGTGGTTGAGGACAATGCCGTAACTTATAAACTTCTTTCGGTGGTTCTTCAGAGTTTTGGGTGCGAAACCGAGCTTGCCGTGAATGGCCGGCTTGGCGTCGATAAGGTCAGGACCGGTTCTTACGATCTTGTGCTGATGGATCTTCAAATGCCCGTCATGGGGGGATGTGAGGCCTCGCGGCTTATCCGGGCGGAAATCAGTAAAACGATCCCCATTTTGGCGCTTACGGCCGCAGCCCTTGAAGCTGACAAGGAAAAAAGCCTTGCTTCAGGTATGAACGATTACATCACAAAACCCATCGACATCGGTTCCTTGAAGGAAAAGATCCTGCAGTGGACTCGGGCGAGGGCATGATCTTTTGGGGAAGGGAGCATGATGAAACTGGATAAAGAAAGAGCGCTCAAGGAACTTGGAATTCCAGACGAGATGTATCGTGAACTTGTTGGGGGATTCGCCGAACAGGTCACGGACGCGATCAAGGATTTTGAAAAGTTCTTTGTGGCCGGAGATCTCGAGGGGATCATTCGTCTGGCACATTTTATCAAGGGGTCGGCGGGGAATCTGAGGGTCGAAGAGATGCACCTTCTTGCCAAAGAGATCGAATTTTCCGCACGAGAGGGGAAGTCTCTTGAGGTGATCCGAGGATCGCTCGACCGGTTGAAGAACGCGCTTGCAGAATTAAAGACCATGCTATAGGAGGCCATGCTCGTGGAAAATAAAACCATTCTTGTGATCGATGACGCGGCAGATGTCCGGAAGATCCTCAGGTTCCACCTGGAAAAGAAGTACACGGTTCTCGAGGCCGCCGACGGAAAAAAAGGTCTTGAGATGATCTATGAGAAACATCCGGATCTTGTGATCCTCGATATCAACATGCCCAAAATGGGCGGGATCGAGGTCTACACGAAGATCTCGTCCGGGAAGGGAAAGCCGCTGCTTCCTGTGATCATTTTGACGGTGCGCGAAGAGCTCGGAAAGCTGTTCAAGGACCTGGACGTTGACGGGTTCATCACCAAGCCGTTCGAGGTCGAGCAGGTCTTGAACGAGATCGAGACGGTGATGGAACATAGGTATCATTCCGCCGAAAAGGAGAGGGATCGCGAGACCAAGGGGCCGAGGAAGATCATGGTGATCGATAATGAGGTGGATTCGCTCGATCGTATCGCCATGGCGTTTCTCAACGCGGGGTACGTGGTAGATTCCGCACAGACCGCGATGATGGCCTTTGAAAAGATCATGAAATCCCCGCCTGATTTTATCGCCGTGAAATTAGGAATTCCCGATATCTCGGGAGACCTGATCTGTATGAAACTGAAACAAATGCCCCGAACTATGGACATTCCCTTGATGCTATATGCCTCGGCGGATCCTTTCTTTGATCCTGCTGCAGTAAAGAAGATCTGCGGTGTGATCGATATCGAGTTGGTCGAATCAAGCGAACCCGCGGTCCTTCTGGAAAAGGCGAAGCAGGCCTTCGAATCGCGGAAAAAAAGCGGATAAAACAGCGGGAAGGTGCGGTGGAGAGGATGGATAGCCCCCGTGTGGCTTTTCGTACGGCGGTCATGATGTTTATGGCCATGGTAGCAGCTGTTTTTCTGTATGGGGGAGTGGTGGTTGTGATTTTGGGCCGTCCCGCCCAAGGGACGGCGGTTTCAGTACCAGTCCTGGTCAAGTATGGTTTAATCATTTTTTCAATCCTGGAGATCTTGGCCGTCCGGTATGTGGCAAAATTCCTTTTTCCCAAACGCCCGGAGGGAGAGAAAAGTCTCTCCCTTCAAAAACTCATCATTCTGACGGTCGTTGAGGGGGCTGCGTGCGAGGCGCCGGCCCTTATAGGGATGATCCTTGCGTTCGGAGGCAGGAGCTTTTATGACTTTCTCCCTTTTGCGGCAATCGCTCTCGTTGGTTTTGCGTTCCATGTACCCCAAAAACGCCAGTGGGCGGAGTTCCTTGGAGTCGATTTTTAGCAGGAGCGTTCCCCGGGACTCCTGAAAATAAAATTTGACAAAATAATCGGAATAGGGCATATTTTTGCCGTCGTATTGAATGAGGTAGAACAAGTTTTGTACCGCGAGGTCAGCAAGTTCCGCCTTGCGGTTTTTTGTTTTTACCCCGTTTTTAATCCCCGGAAGGGGACAACAATGCGGGCTAGCTCCAACTGGACGTGGTTGATTTCAGTACCGAATAGTGAAGGTTGGTTTTGGCATGCGTTTAATTTTAGGAAAGGAGTACAATCAACCATGGTAAAAGGTAAAGTGAAGTGGTTCAACAACTCTAAGGGGTTTGGATTCATTTCCCGTGATGGTGGCGCTGATGTCTTCGTGCATCACACCGCGATCCAGGGTGAGGGATACAAGTCTTTGGAAGAAGGCCAGATGGTCGAGTTCGAAGTGACCAAAGGTCCCAAGGGCGAACAAGCCTCGAACGTTGTGAAGCTTTAATCCACAACTTCGGAAATTAAAAGGCCCGGCAGCGAAAGCTGTCGGGCCTTTTTTTTGTCTTTTTTTGCCGGAAGATCCCCTTGGGGGAAGATTATTTTGGGGGGCTCTCCGCAAGAAGTTTGCCCCAGGTGAAAGCGCTGAGGGGCGAATCTTCGGTGGACAGTTCGATCACGAGGAGTTTTCCGTCCGTGAAATAGGGATCTCCCGTGAGATTCTTTCTCGGCTTGGTCGAGTTTTCGAGGGCCACGTTTTGCGTGAAACCGAATTTCTTCACCTTATTGACTTCCATGAGATCCGCCAGAAGATAATCCCTTGCGTCGTCTAGATTGGGATCGATCTTGTGGGTGGTGAGGTACCAGGTTTTGAAAGTGAATTTTACCCCAATGTCCCGGCTGATCGCGCCCAGCCAGACAGGCTGGCCTCCGAAGCGGGCCGGGGTGTACCAGAGACGCAGATGCAGGCGTTGGTTGATGGTGTTGCGTGATTTCTGGAACGCAATGTCTTGGGGATGCCCGTTATGATAAAGGGGGCTGACCGGAGAGTAGCGGTCACTGTCCCCTGTGATGAACGCCTTGGCCATGGTGAATCCCGAGCCGAAGGTCAGTTCTTGCGTCTCATCCCATCCTGCGGAGGTGAAGATCGTGACAAGGTCTTCCAACTCTCCGATAATCACGAGATTGAAGGGGTCGCCGTTCGCCGTTTCGTTTTTATTGGTCGTGCAGCAGGGGATCTTGGCCAGCGCATTGGGGATGTCGTTCTCGTTATATTCCAGGATCGTTTCGTCTTGATAGCGGGTCTCAATATCTTTGGTGGTGTAATCCGGTTTGATGCCCGGAACGGTAACGACAAAATCAAAGATTTTGTGTCCGCTGTCTCCTATCAAATCGACCCTGACGTGCTTGGTCCCTTCATCCACCGAAGTAAAGACGAAACCGGACTCTTTTGCTCCCGGCATGATGATGTTGCCCGGGAAAGCGGCGTCTTCAAAAATGCCGTCCATTTTTCTGTTGGCGCCGCGAGCCGCGAAGAAATTAAACGGGATCAGGACAAGCGCCGGAAAGAAAATGATCGAAATAAGGCCGGCTTCGAGGAACTGTTTGCCTTGCCGGTAGTGAGCCATGTAGGAGGCTTCTTCGGCGGAATAGTAGTTCGGGTCCATGTTCCGGGGAATAAAAACGTAGGGGATGGAATCCTGATTTTCGATCTTTACCCAAACCGGCTGGACGCCTTTTTTGGCGAGGGGAACGCCGAATGCTTTTTTGGATTCCTTGTCACTCAGGACCGTGATTGAAACGGTAACTTTTTCTTGGGCCTGGGTTTGTACCCGTTCCATGAAGGAAGTTCTCTCGGACGGTTTGGGCCGGTAAGTGATGCAGCCGGAAAAACTAAGGCACAGGACGAGGACCGGGGATACGATGAGGTTGAGGGACCGGGACCGGAATTTCATGAACGATCAATCCCTGCGGCGGATGACAAAACGGGGGACTCTTGCTAAACGGTCATTTTTAAAAAAGCGGGCAAGAACTTCACGAAGGGCTATGTTTTCCTCCGCGGAAATATTGACGAAGCGGATACTGGCCCGGAAAAGGGGTCTTTTCGAGCTCTGCGAAGGGCATCTTACCACGGTAGCATCCATGCTAACGAGTGTTTCGTTGGGAGGGAGAAGGATCCATATCTTGAGCTTTGATCCGGTGTCCAGTTTCAGATTCGTTAAGAAAGAAAGGCCGCCTTCACTGAGATCGTGGACATTTTTGACCTGGAAGCGTCCGGAATCCGGGTTGGACGCGTATTTCATGAGGGCCGTGACGGAAGCCCGTGGATGTACCCGGCTATTTCGTGTGATCTTCATCAAGTCCTCCCAAGGATAAATGTCGGCCACGGACTGCCCGGCCTTAAATAAGACCTTTCTCTGACATTTCCAGTGGTTCTCTTTTCAGCTATAATACCACACGGTCTGAATTGTGAGGAATACGCTTTTCTACCCGGAAAGGAAATATCCCATGAAAAACGTCGCCGCTTTTTTTGTGATCCTTCTTCTCACCGGTTGTTCCACCGTTCCCATTACCGGGCGCAAGCAACTCTCCTTCATCCCCGAAGGGCAACTTTTGACCCTTAGTGACCAGAATTACAAACAGGTGATCAGTCAGTCCACACTTTCCACGGATGCTGCCAAAACCCAAGAGGTCGTTGAGGTGGGTAAAAAAATTGCCGCTGCAGCCGAGTCTTTTATGAAGGACAGCGGGATGGAAGCCGACCTCAAAAATTACAAATGGGAATTCAATCTTGTCAAGGATGACAAGACCGTCAACGCGTTTTGCATGCCGGGCGGAAAGATCGTGGTTTATACGGGGATCCTTCCGGTGACGCAAGACGATAACGGTCTCGCGACGGTCATGAGCCACGAAGTCGCCCACGCCATTGCCAATCACGGGGGCGAACGAATGAGCCAGGAAATGGTTGTTCAGCTTGGCGGGATGGGGCTTTCCCAGGCAATGAAGACGAAGCCCGCGGCTACGCAGAAGATCATGATGCAAGCTTACGGTGCCGGAACCCAATATGGGGTGCTGTTACCCTACAGCCGTTCTCATGAATCCGAGGCCGATCACATCGGGTTGATCCTCATGGCGCGGGCCGGATACGATCCCGAAAAGGCCGTGGTGTTCTGGGAAAGAATGAACGCGATCGGCGGTACCAAACCGCCGGAATTTTTGTCTACGCATCCCGCCACTTCTCGCCGGATCGCGGATATCCAAAAAGAGATTCCGGAAGCTGAGAAATACTATAAAAGCTGATTCGCTGCCCCATGCTCAAAGATGAGTTTTTGATTTGAGATCTCAAATCTGAAGTTTCAGATTTGAAAACAACAAGCTGTGGAAAGTGGTCTGATGCTTGCAGCCGTAAAGTCGGATAAAAGAGCGCGATGGCTTGCCTTGCTGTGCGGGTTGGCCCTTCTTGTTTCCTGCAAGGGGAAGGATCCCTCCGGGGCTCCGGCGCAAGAAAAGGCCAGGGACACGCTGATCCTCAAGAATGGAAGCATGGTCCAGGGCGTGATCTTGGAAGAGAATGAGAACCGTGTGACGATTCGGATCAAAGGAGGCGATATCGGATTCCCGAAAGCCGATGTCGCCACGGTGCGTCGTGGAGAAGCGCTTGTCACGACTGCAGACGGGATACAACCCGTCTATGCGCCTTCCGAGGCCGATGCGCCTTATCCGAGGATCTATCTCAAGGACGGTCGTGTCGCGTCCGGCAGCAACATCTCAAGAGAGGCAGGGACCTTTTATCTTAAACAGGCCGTAGAAGGAGGCGGGAGTATCTCTTTTGGGTTTGAGGCGGATAAGGTAGAGAAACTCGAGCTTTGGCCGCCTCCCCCGGACGATCAACTGGACAAGGAATTCAAGCAACTCCGCAGTTTTAATCTTAAATATTCTTCCAAGGAGCCTCCTTACTACGTTGTTTCCACCGTCGAGTCCTCGGATCTGGTTCTCTATTTCAGGACCCTTCAGCAATTCTGCTCTGATTTTTCAATGAAGTTTCTGGAATTGATCGATACGGAAAAACCGGCTCCCGCGCTCGGGGTCGTGATCTTCGGGTCTTACGACGATTTTTTGAAGTATGCGGGTCTTCCGAGGGGGACGAACCTCGCCGGTTTTTATATTCCGGACAAAAAATACCTCGTTCTTTTCAACGTCAAAGAGGTTGATATGGTCCGTTTCCGTCTCTCGCGGGCGGAACGTTTCGAGAAAAAGGTCGGGGATGTTAAAACCAAAGTGGAGCTTTATTCGAGCACGGATTCGGCGGGGAAATGGGCGGCGTACGATTTTTTGGAGAAGATTCAGTTTAAGGTCGAGGCAGACCGTATGCGGGTGGAGGGTTGGGCTCGCGACCGCACGATGGAAACCATCCGTCACGAGGCCGGCCACCAGCTTTTTGACCTGCTCGGGATCGATTCCGGCAGCGTCTACCGAGGTGCCTGGCTTTCGGAAGGTCTCGCGGAATATGTTTCAACGGATCCTTTGGGGGACGTTAATAAAGAGCGGTTGATGTTCCTTCGTGCGGAGCTCGAGTTGGGGCATAGCCTTATGCCGCTCCAGTATCTGATGAGCATCAAGAACGGATCCGGGATCCGGAAGCTTCAAGACCCGAATTACACGTTACTCGGGTATGCCCAGAGTTGGGCATTCGTTCATTTTTTGATGGAGAAATATTCCGAGCCATTTTTGGGATACATCCGGGAGGTCATGAATGCCGGCAAGGACTATGACGCGCAAAAGGACATCGCGCTTCTGGAAAAACATGTCGGGAAATCCGTCAAGGAACTCGACGCTGAACATGAAAAATACATTCGGGATATTATGATCTCGAAACTGGATAAGGACGAATACGATTTCTACAGGCTTTTGCAAAAAGGCTGATCGAACGGGTCTTCATTAAGATTCACGTGAATAACAAGGGAGGGGCAGAGCAATGAGCGGAGTTTTTGGGGTTGTTTCAAAACAGAGTTGCATCGAAGCACTTTTTTACGGAACGGATTATCACTCGCATCTCGGGACCGAATTCGGAGGGCTTGCGGTGATGGACGGAGAGCGTTTTTCGCGTCAGATCCACGGGATCGGGCAAAGCCAGTTTAAATCAAAGTTCTTCGAAGATCTTTCGGGCCTGAAAGGGAACAAGGGGATCGGAGTGATCAGCGATTCCAACGAGCAGCCGATCTATCTTAATTCGAAGTTCGGTCCCTTTTGCATCGTGACGATGGGGTTGATCGAGAACGCTCCGCAACTGGTGGAGGAACTTCTTTCGCGAGGCCACTCTTTCGCCGAAATGACCGCCAAAGGACCGGTCAACACGACCGAGTTGATCGCAAGGTTGATCACGCTGGGCGATAACCTGGTGGACGGGATCGAGCGCATGTTCGATATGATCGAGGGGTCTTGTTCGCTCCTGATCCTGAACAAGGAGGGAATCTATGCCGCGCGTGATCGGTCGGGCTACACTCCGCTCATCATTGGCCGGCACGCCGATACCTATGCCATTGCTTCGGAGACCTCGGCATTTCCGAATTCCGACCTAAAGGTCCTGAAATATCTTGCTCCCGGGGAGATCGTTCTGGTGACGGAGAACGGATTGGCGTTGAAACGGGAAGGGAACGGAGAAATGCAGATATGCACCTTTCTCTGGATCTATACCGGGTTCCCGGCATCGGATTATGAGGGGATCAATACGGAAGCTGCCCGCGAGCGTTGCGGCGCGGCGTTGGCGCGGCGGGACAAGGATATTGAAGTGGATGTCGTTGCGGGTGTCCCCGATTCCGGAACCAGTCATGCCATCGGCTATTCCATGGAAAGCCGCAAGCCTTTTCGCCGGCCGCTTGTTAAATACACGCCGGGGTATGGGCGGAGCTATACGCCGCCGACCCAGGAAAAACGCGATCTGATTGCGAAGATGAAGCTTATCGCGATTCGTGAGATCATCGACGGGAACCGGATCGTGGTCTGTGACGATTCGATCGTTCGGGGGACGCAGCTCAAGAATTTCACGATCAGCAAGCTTTGGGATGCCGGTGCGAAAGAGATTCATGTCCGGCCGGCTTGTCCTCCGCTTATGTTTCCGTGCAAGTTCTGCCTTTCCACCCGTTCGACCCATGAGCTGGCTGCCCGGAAGGCCATGCGAAATATTGAAGGGCGCGATGTCGAGGACGTTTCGGGATACGTGGACAGCCGGTCGCCCAAGCATCAGAAGATGGTGGATTGGATCGCCCACGATCTCGGGGTGACGACGCTCCGGTATCAGACGGTCGAGGATATGGTGAAGGCGATCGGTCTTCCTCGGGAAAAACTGTGTCTTTATTGCTGGACGGGGGAATGTCCCGCGGCCTGCAAAGGTAAAAAAGAAGCGGCGTGTCATGGTTGTAAATAAAACGTCAAAATTTTTAAACCGCGCAATGCCCGCAAGGCTCAATAAAAACGGTTCTTGTGTTGTGCGTTGACCGTTGCGCTTTTAAAACCAGAGGGTGACATGAAACGCGTGATTTTAGCAGGCTTAACGGTTGTGAGCTTAATGTTGGGCGTGTCGGGAATGAATTATGCCGCGGACGACGCAGCGTCCCTTGGGACTCAGGCGGGGCAAACGGCGAAGGTTTTGAAGGACCAGGCCGATCAGACTTACAAAACGGGGAGTGCGGAAGTGGCCGATGCTGCCGCGAAGATGAATGCCGAGATCGAAAAAGTCAGCGCGAACCTGAAACAGCAGTGGGAATCATTTTCCAAACAGGCGCAGCTGCAGGTCCAGGAAATGTCGAAGCAGATGAAGAAACAATGGGACGATTTTCAGAAGTCGTTCAATCAACCCCAAAAATAAAATCAAGAACCTCAACAAAAGGAGATTGCTATGAAAAAAACCATGGCGCTGTTTTTGGCTTTAGCCGTTTTTTCCGGATGTAGTAGCACGACCATTGCGAAGGATTTTAACGGTTTGAGCACACCGTCCGGTAAGGCGGTTCACGTTAGTACGTCCAATATGGCTCTCCATCTTCTGATGGGGCAAAAGGCCCTTGCGGGGGATGCCAGCCTCGAAAAAACCGTTGCGGATTTTACTGCGGCGGCGAAGCAAGAAGGGGCTACCAAGGTTCGGATCGTGCAGTCCAGTTCCACGAAGCTTTGGTACCTGTTTTTCCCGATCAGCCTTTTGATCACACCGGTCCTCAGCAATGTCGCGGGAGATGCGATCAGCTGAGGCCTTTGATTTCTCTGAATGCCGGGGGCCAACAGCCCCCGGTATTCAGCGGGATCGGAAGGATGTTGGGATGAATTTCCCGGAAGATCTTCGTAACCAGATCAAAACCTACATCGCTGAACGGTGCGGCCTTTATTTTCGGGACCATGACCTTCGCAATCTTGAAGCAGGGGTCGTCCAGAGGATGAAGATCCTTGGTTTTGACTCCGTCCATGCTTACTATATCCACTTAACGACCTCCGACGAGAAGGAACTCGAGTTTCGCGAGCTTCTCAATCTTCTCACCATCAATCACACTTATTTTTTCCGTAATGAGCCGCAGTTCCTCGCGCTTAAAGAAGCGGTTCTTCCTGCCCTGATCGAACAAAAAATGAAAAAAGTTTTTAATAGAAAAGAAATCTTTAAAAAAACGCTTCGGGTCTGGAGCGCTGGATGCTCGACGGGGGAAGAGCCGTATACGATCGCGATGATTCTGCGGGAGTCTATTCCGAACATCGAGGATTGGGACATCGAGATTCTCGCGACGGATGCTTCAAGCGATGCTTTGGGAAAGGCCCGGCGAGGGATCTATGGCGAGAATTCGATGCGTCTCGTGGAAGAGCCATATCGGACCAAGTATTTTACGCGGAATCTTTCCGGGAAACAGACGAAGGAGTGGCAGATCTCCGACGATATCAAACGCATGGTTAAATTCGGATTTTTGAACCTTGTGGCGGATCCCTATCCTCCGGAGATCGACATTCTTTTTTGCCGTAATGTGACCATTTATTTTGAGATCCAAACGACCCTGAGGATCATGGACAACTTTTTTGCGAGCCTGACGGAAGAGGGGGGCCTGTTTCTTGGTTATTCAGAAAGTTTGCAGTTTCTGACAAATAAATTCCGGATGAAAAGTTGGCAGGACGGGATCTATTATCGGAAAGCGACGGGTAAAGACGCGGAAATACCTGCCATTCTTTCATGGCAGCCTCGGGAACAGGAATCCGAGGAATATGAATTTGCCGAAGAATTGCCGATCCCTGCCTTAAAGGCGATCACCGAAACTTCGCAGCCCGTGGTTCTTTCCCCTGAAGAATTTGAAAATATCCGGGCCCAGATCCTCCGGCAGATCTATTTGAAGGAATATACCCAAGCCCTGGCCCTTATCGAGAAAGTTTCTATAGAGGGGGGGCAAATGGCCGATATACACTACCTGGCAGCGGATATTTATGCCAATATGAACCGAAACGACGAGGCAAAGGCGCGGTTGAAAAAAGTCTTTGCGATCGACGCTCTTTACGCCCCGGCTTATTACCTTTTGGGCTGTATCTATCAGGAAGAAAACAAGAACAGTGCGGCGAAAGAAAACCTTCAGAAAGCTCTTTATATCGACAAAGACCTCATTATGGCCCGTTTCTATATGGCGCATATGTTCCGGAGCGAAGGACGCGTGGGCGATGCCATTCGTGAGTATCGGAATACGCTTGCGGCTCTTTCCAAAGGGCTTTCCGGAATCCGGAGTGAAATGACGCTTCAGGGAAGCGGTTTTAATACGGCAACGCTCAAAAGCATCTGTTGCGATAATCTCGAACGGTTGAAAATGGAGCAGGCATGAAGATCGTGGTTTTTTCCGTAGCGGATAAAGTCTACGGCGCTGACATTTCGCAGGTCAGCGAAGTGATCCGTATGAGGAAAGTCACCCCGGTTCCCGGTGCGGCGAATTTTATCGAGGGCGTGATCAGTCTCCGGGGGAAAGTGATTCCGCTGATCAATCTTCGCAAGAAGCTCGGTCTGGAAGGGGCGGTTGTGGCATTCAATCGCATTATCGTGACCAAGTTTGGCGAGGGTCGCCTCGGAATCCTGGTGGATCAGGTCAAGGATGTTGTGCCCCTTGGTCCGGAAGAGATCACCCGACCGGATGAAGTTCTTCAAAGCGCACGTTATCTGACGGGCGTTGCGAAGTTTAATGGCAATCTTGTTTTGATCGTTGATCTTGCCGAGCTTCTCAAAGGAGAAGAGCGGGAGACTTTGCAACAGGTCCAGGAACGGGTTGAGATCAAAAAGAAAGAATCCTGATGATGCAAAACTCCGAAAAGATCTACATCGAAGATGACGAAGTTTTTGAAGAAAAGAGAACCAAAAAGACCGTTCGGGTTCTGGTCTTTTCTTTGGGGGACGAGAGCTATTGCGTGGATGTCCGTGAAGCCCGGGAAGTGACCCGGATGCCGGAGACTTCGCGCGTTCCGAATGTTCCTTCCTTCGTTCTCGGGGTCACGAATTTTCGGGGTGAGATCCTGAGCGTTCTGGATCTTCATTATTTTTTTGGTGTTCCCCAGAAAGGCAAGACGAAAGAGGCCCGTGTCATTGTGAGCGACGCCAGTGGGGGGAAGATCGGCTTGATGGTCGATGGCGTTAACGATACTCTCGAGATCGAGGAGGAGCGCATCCAGGAGCCCTTGGCAACGCTCCGGGGGAGACTGGCTGAATTTACCAAAGGGCAGATTCCTTTAGGAAAAGGCATATTGATTTTTTTAGATTTTGAAAAGATCCTTGAATGCGACGAAATCCGTAATCTTAGAAAAGGAGAGAAGCTATGAAGATGACTATTGGAAAGAAATTAACGGTCGGGTTCGGCGGAACGCTTGTTTTGATGTTTGCGGCGACGCTTTTTTGCGCTGTCGCTTATCTTAAGACGGTAAAGGATTATGCAACCTTTGCGGAAAAACGGGTGGAGCAAGTTAACCTCGTCGGGGATCTGACAGTGGAATTTAAAAAGCAAGCTCAGGCCTGGAAGAATCTTTTACTTCGGGGGACTGATCCCGTGAAATTTGCCCAGTACAAAGACGAATTTGAGAAAGCGGATCAGGGGATCTGCCGGCGAATAGAAGAATTGAAGGAAGGTTCCCTCCGGTTCGTTAGCGAATCGAACCGGCAGGGGCTTGTGGAATTCGAGAAGGGATACAAGAATCTTCAGGAAAAATACGCTGCGGCCCTGAAGATTTACACGTCAGGGATGGGCGGGAACCTAAGGGAGGCTGACGCGACCGTTATTGGTGTGGACAAAGCCCCCACGGAGCTTTTGGATGTGGTTGCTGACCGGGCGGTTCAGCTTACGGAACAGATGCTGAAAGAGCATGCTTCCCAGGCTTATGGGGTCGGAATCACTATCAGCATAGTCAATTTTCTGGTATTCCTTATCGGCGTGCTTTTCACCCTGATGGTGATCCGGTCGATTACGAATCCTCTGAAGTCTTTAATGGCGGTGACGGGGATGGTTGCGAACTCAGATCTGTCTCAGGAGGTGAATGTAAATTCGAATGACGAGATCGGAGAGTTGGCTGCGAGTTTTAAAGGTATGGTGGCCGGATTGAAGGGGACCTTGATCAAAGTCAAAGAGGCCACGAACCATATTACGTTAGCTTCCAATGAGATTCTCGCGGCATCCCAGGAGCAGGCTTCGGCAGCCCGGGAGCAGTCTTCGGCGGTCGCCGAAACAACCTCGGCGGCCAAGGAGCTTTCCACGACTTCAGAACAAGTCGGCGAAAGCATTAAAAAAGTAGCTCAGGTGGCAGCGCATGCGTTGGCCGGGACGGCAAAGATCAAGGAAAGCATTTCAAAAACAAACGATATGCTCGCGGCGCTCGGAGAAAAATCTCAAAAGATCGGAAAAATTACCGAGATGATCGATGATGTGGCGGACCAAACGAATCTCTTGGCTGTCAATGCTTCGATCGAGGCGGCCCGGGCGGGAGAACAGGGGCGCGGATTTACGGTCGTGGCGGATGAGATCCGAAAGCTTGCGGATTCGACCGCGAAGTCCACGAAAGATATTACGGCGCTCATTGAATTGATCCAGCACGAGATGTCGAACGCCATTATGTCGATGGAAAGCAGCGTCCAGAATGTTGATGAAGAGGCGCGGCTGGCGCAACAAACCACGGAGAAGACTAAAGAGATCGCAATGAGTACGCACCAGCAGATCTCCGGCTCGAAGCAGATCGCGGACGCCATGATGAGCATTGATGGGGCGATGAAGCAGATCGCCGCTGGGGCATCGCAGTCCCAGGCTTCCGTAAAACAGCTCAACGAACTTGCCGGGGAGCTGAAGCAGCTTGCGTCAAAATTCAAGCTATAAGATCCCGAACTTTGCGTGTCTGGGTGAGGAATGTGGGTCATCCGGGCATAATCCGAAAGACGGAAGAGACGTAAGCGGGGAAAGACTTCATGGGATTCGATAAATCGAAATTCATTGACCAGTTCAAATCTGAGACCCGCGAGCGTATTCAGGCGCTCAACCTCGGATTGTTGAAGCTCGAAAAAATGCCCAAGGATCGGGAACTTCTCAACGCGATGATGCGCGAAGCCCACAGCATCAAGGGAGCTTCCCGCATGATGGGTTACAAGAGGATCGCGGATATTACCCACAAAATGGAGGACGGTCTTCAGCGCGCCCTGAACGGGGAACTGGTCCTTTCCCGGGAAAGTTTCGCCGTCCTTTTTAAGTGCCTGGACGCTCTCGAGCCTCTCTTGCAGGACAAAGTTGTTTGGGAAGATAACGGGATCACCCGTGATTTTACGGAAGAACTGTGTTCTCTTGCGGAAAAAATATTCTTAGGAAAAAGCCCCGAATCTCAGGGCGCAGTCCCGGAACCGTCGAAAGATACTCCGAAGGTTCCCGCGGTTCCCGATGCGGCGTCCGCCCCGGTCTCTCCCAAAAGGGAGGAAGCTCCGACGCTTCTGGAGGAGAGCCTCCGTGTTGATATCGAGAAACTGAACCGGCTGATCAATCTTTCCGGGGAACTTCTTATCTCCAAGATCCGGCTCGAAGAAGTGACCAAAGGGATTTTGGCGCGTGCAGATATCCATGTCGAAACCAATCCCGTGTTTTCGGGCCTTGTCAAGGAGCTCGATGCCGTGACGGACCATATCGATACGTTGACGGAAGAACTTCAGGACGGAATGATGAAGGTCCGGATGCTTCCTGTCGGCCATCTTTTTAATACTTTTCCGCGCGCGATGCGGGATCTCGCCATGGAAAAAGGCAAGGAGATCGATTTTGAGATCCGAGGCGAAGAGACCCAGCTCGATAAGGCTATTTTGGACGAACTTAAAGTGCCCCTCATGCACCTACTGCGGAATTCCGTGGATCATGGCCTGGAGCTTCCTGAGGAGCGGAAGCAGAAGGGAAAGCCTGCTTGCGGCAAGATCACCCTTACGGCTGAGAGGGAAGGTTCTCAAGTGATGGTTTCCGTGACGGATGACGGACAAGGGATCGATATCGACAAGGTGAAGGAGCATGCGGTCGCAAAAGGGCTTGTGAGCCGCGACAATATCGGGAACCTGGCGCAGGAGCAGGTGTTTAATCTTCTTTTTACGCCGGGATTCAGTACGCAGGAAGAGGTTTCTGACATTTCCGGTCGAGGGGTCGGGCTCGATGTGGTTCGTGAGATGGTGGTCAAATTGAAAGGTATGGTGGAGGTTGACTCGGATCCTTCGCGCGGCACGACGTTCCGCATCAAGCTTCCGTTGACGTTGGCGATTACGGAAAGCCTGCTCGCCGTTGCCGGAAGCGACACGTTTGCGGTTCCGGTGGATTCTGTTCTTGAGACGATTCGCATTACTCCCAGCGATATCAAGAGTGTCGAAACCAAGGACGTGATTACTGTCCGTGGACATATTATGCCGGTTGTAAAACTGCATGACGTTTTCGGGTTGCCGGCCAAGGGTATTATGGAGAAGAAATTCTTTCCGGTCATCATTGTCCAGTCGGTCGAAAAGAGGATCGGTATCTTGGTGGATGCGCTTTTGGGGAGACAGGAGATCATCGGAAAGAGCCTGGGCGATCCGCTCAAGAGGGTGAAAGACATTGCCGGGGCGACGATCCTCGGGAACGGCAAGGTCGTCCTGATCCTTGATATTCCATCGATCATTCATTCCGCAGAGGGCGGCGTGGTTCGTAAAGTTGCCTCCAAGCCCAAGATTGCCACAGGGAAGAAGAAAAGGACGATTTTGCTCGCGGAAGATGTGCTCAGTACCGCCATGCTCGAGAAGAACATCCTGGAGTCCGTGGGATATTCCGTGGTGATCGCCCGTGACGGCAAGGAGGCGCTCGACAAGGCCGCGCAGGAGAGTTTTGATCTTGTGATCTCGGATGTTCTCATGCCGCGGATGGATGGATTTGAGCTCGTGACGCGCCTTCGAAAGGAACGGACCTATAAAGAAGTTCCCATCATTATCGTGACAACGCGCGAGAGCGATGATGACAAGCGTAAGGGCATGGAAGCCGGCGCGAATGCTTATCTTCTGAAAAGCGATTTCACTTCTGAGGGCCTTTTGGAGACCATCGAGCGGCTTTTGGGATAACGCAGAAAATTCATCTCCCCATCAAGAGGTTTGTGATGGGGGATTCGGACTTCCGGTTCTTTTAATTTTAATGTTTATAGTATTGGGTGAAAAAAATGGCTAATAAAATCCGTGTACTGGTTGTAGATGATTCGGCTCTTGTCCGTCAGTCCCTCAAGGCTATTTTGAACGAGGATCTTGATGTCGAAGTGGTGGGCGAGGCCAGGAACGGTAAAGAGGGTTTTGAGAAAGCCCTTACTCTCAAGCCGGATGTTATTACGATGGACTTAACCATGCCAGTGATGGACGGCCTTGAATCGACGGCAAAGATCATGGAAGATTGTCCGACGCCTATTATTATCGTGAGCAGCATGGACGTGAAGGTGATCGTGAAGGCCCTGGCGCTAGGGGCCATGGATTTTGTGGCGGTGACGCAGGAGATCGGCGAGATCAGCGAGGATTTGGTTGAGAAGGTCAAGATTGCTTCGCGTGTGAGGCCGATCCGGAGGATGAAGTTCAACCATGTCTCAAAAAAGATCCCGGTTGCAAAGGGGGCTGCCGCCAAAGTTGTTGCCGTTGGGGTTTCCACGGGGGGACCGCAGGCGCTTCAGATATTGCTTTCCAGTCTTCCGGCGGGTCTTCCGGCGAGTATTCTTGTGGTCCAGCACATTTCGCCGGGATTTATCCAGGGACTTGCAGACTGGCTGAACCTGACTTCCAGCCTTCATGTTGAAGTTGCAAAAACAGGCGATGTTTTGAGGAGCGGCGTGGTTCTTTTGGCTCCGGACAATTTTCATATGACGGTCGATGACCAGGAAAGGATCGTTTTGAAGGAGGATGTCTCCGAGAAAAAACTTCACGTTCCTTCGATCGATGTTTTATTCGAGTCCGTTGCGGATGCCTATCAAAAGAATGCTGTTGGCGTGATCCTGACCGGAATGGGGCGCGATGGGGTGAAGGGGATCTCGATCATTAAAGGGGCGAGCGGTCATACCATCGCGCAGGATGAAAAGACCTCGGCGATCTTTGGGATGAACAAGATTGCGATCGATGAGGGCGTGATCGATGCCGTGTTGCCCCTGGAAAAGATCGCTGATGAGATCGTACGGCTGGTTAACGGTTAAAAAAGGGGGATGGGATGAAAAAGCGGATTCTTATCGTGGATGACAGCGCGCTCGTGCGGGATATGTACAAAACTCAGATTGAAGAGGCCGGTTACGAGGTGATCACGGCGGAAGATGGCGTGGCGGCTATCAACAACGCCTTTTTGAATTCGCCGGACCTGATTCTCCTCGATGTCCAGATGCCCAAGATCAACGGTTATCAGGTTTGTCGGCTGCTGAAAGATCATCCGCTCACGAAGGACATTCCTATCGTGATCATGACGGCCCGTGAGGCGCGTGGTTTTGTGCAGGATCCGAGGAAGTGGAGTTTTCAGACGGGAGCGAACGGGTATTTCGGAAAGGACGAGGGGATTGACCTGATCGCCGGGATCAAGATGTTCCTGAAACCGACGTCCTCGGCGGGAAAAAGGCCGGATCATCTGGGAGCTCGGGCCATGAGTGAGACGGAGATCATGCTGGCCCTTTCGCAGCTTTTGGACCGCCAGCTTTATCTGGACGTGACGCGTCTTAAGGAACTCGATGAAAAAAAAGATGCTTTTGTCGGGAATGTTTCTCACGAGTTGAAGTCGCCGCTGGCGATTATCAAGGGGTTTCTTGAAAATATCCGCGACGGTATTTGCGGTCCCACGACCGAATCTCAGCGGGATGCCGTGACGATCATGCTGAGGACCGTGGAGCGTCTGAGTCGTCTGATCAAGGACATTCTTGATCTTTCCCAGATTGCGGCGGGGAAGATGAAGATGAGTATCGCGGAGGTGGATCTTTGCGGTGTGCTCAGGAGTGTGCATCAATCTTTCGCGCTGGAGGCCTCCAAAAAGAAGATTGATTTTAAGGTCGAAGTGCCAGCCCAACCGGTACTTCTTTCCGGGGACCAGGACCGTTTGACCCAAGTGGTCGTTAATCTCGTCAGCAATGCCCTCAAGTATACGCCCGAGGAACGGAAAGTGATCATGCGTTTATCGACCCGGGACCATGAAGTGCGCGTTGAAGTGGAGGACACGGGAGGCGGGATCAGCGATGAGAATAAAGAAAAAATCTTCGACAAATTCGAGCGCATCTTGACCGAGAAGAAGGAGGGAACCGGGCTTGGGCTTTCCATCGCCAAAGACATTGTGGACCTCCACGGCGGTCGGATCTGGCTCGAATCCAAGATCGGCAAAGGTTCGAAATTTATTTTCATTCTTCCGTCGAAGATCGCGATCTGAACTGGGGTTGCGGAAGCGTCTTAAAACGGCTTTTTCCGCGTTCGGTTCGTGTTAAAATAAAGCGTGAGTGCACTGAACTTATTATCCTCGGAACAACTGCAACGGATCGCACAAAAAACCAAACATATCCTCGGAGGCGATTTTATGGAAAAAGAGATCTCGACCCTTCAGAAATTCATCAATACCGCGGTAGAATTTCTCACGAATTACAGTTTTCAAGTGCTTGGCGCCATAATCGTCCTGGTGGTCGGGCACTTCATCGGCAAATGGATTCATGGAATCGTGCTCGGGGTTTGCGAGAAGAAGAAACTTGATATCACGTTATCGAAATTCCTTGCTAATTGCGCGAAGATGGGTGTTCTCGCGTTCGCGATCCTTATCGCGCTCGGGAAATTCGGGATTACGATCACACCTTTTATCGCGATGATCGGTGCCGGGGCTTTTGGCGCAAGCATGGCTTTACAGGGGCCTCTGTCTAATTATGGGGCCGGGCTTTCCATCATTTTGGGCCGTCCTTTTGTGGTGGGGGATACCGTGACCGTGACGGGGCAGAGCGGGATCGTTCAGGAAGTGACGCTGTCCAGCACGATTTTGACGGATGAAGACGGCGTCAGGATCACGATCCCGAACAAACATATCGTCGGCGAGATCATCCATAATTCATTTCAGAATCAGATCGTCGAGAATATGGTGGGGATCAGTTACGATGACGATCCGGAGAGAGCGATCGAAGTGATTCGCAAAACGATCGCCGGGTTCAAGGAAGTGACGCAGACTCCGAAACCCCAGGTAGGGCTCCAGGAGTTCGGGGATTCTTCTATCAATATCGGCTGCCGCTATTGGATCCCGACGACCAAGTATTTTCAGACGCTTTGCGCGATCAATCTTGCGATCCATAAGGCCCTGGCGGCTTCGAAGATTACCATGCCGTACCCACAACACGATGTGCACATGATTCCCGAAAAGGGTCTCGGGAAATAGCTGGCTAAAGGGTTGGCTTTCTCAAAATTTTGAGGTAGTATCATTTCCCTGCGATTCCCAGCGTTGGTGCCTGGGGTCGGGCGAAATGGGTTGCTCGGTCCGCTTCTTGGCGAAAACGTCAGGGGGCGTGTCGTGGCGAGTGTAGAGCAGAAAAAACACAATAGGAGGTTTTGCATGAAACGGCTAATGGCAGTTCTTCTTTGTATGTTGCTTTTTGTCGGGTTTAAATGGGGATCCAGTGACGAACAGTCTGCCGAGACTTCGAATCAGGATGCCGTGGTTTCCGAGGAGAATACCTCAGCCGCGCCGGTCGCCGGTCCTATTGATGCGAATGCCGTTGCCGCTGCGAGCCGGATGCTTGGAACGGGGACTCCTGAAGAAAAGCAGGCTCGGATGGAAGCTCTGAAGAATGTCGGCGAAGCTCTTCGGAGAAACCGTGAGAATGCCGCAGCACAATAAGATTTTCCGGATTGTAATTCTGTAAGCAGCAAAAATTTCTAACGGATCGGTCTATCCGACTGACGCGGGAATCCTGTTCTAGCGTTGGGATGGGCCGATCCGGTCAAGAAATATAGAATCCCAGGATAGAAGCTTTCTAAAACTATCCGGCCGGATCGTTGAGAGTCCCGCGGAGGTGTCAGGCGCCGGTTTATGGTTTTGGCTTAAGGAAGATCCTCAGAAGGAAAAAATGAAAAGAACGTTCGGTGTTGCAGCGTTCATCAGTTTGATTCTGACGGTCTTTTTCCCAGTGCTCAGAGGTTATGCTGAAACTTCCGGAGCTGGGGTTTCGCAGACCTCTCCGTGGACCTCCGAAAAACTCGCCTGTCTCGAAAAAGCCGTTTATTTTAACGAATGTTCGGGAAAGCCTGCGAACCTTGCGACTTGGCGAAGCGATGAAGATTTTCCCTCCCTGGGCATCGGCCATTTCATTTGGTATCCTCCCGAAAAAAAAGGTCCGTATCAAGAGTCCTTCCCGACATTGTTAGTTTTCCTCAAAGAGAATGGTGTCGTTGTCCCGGCCTGGCTTGAGCAGGGCCCGCCTTGGCGGGATCGCGAAGAGTTTCAGAAAGATCTCCAGAGCGAGCGCATGGTTTCCCTGAGGGCTTTCCTTGAACAAACGCGGGCGCTTCAGGTTCTATTTATCATCAAAAGGATGGACAAAGTTCTCCCCAAAATGCTTGAGGCGACTCTCAAGGAAAAGAAGCCGTTGATCGAACAGAAATACCGGCTTGTTGCGGAGGCTCCGGGGGGAAGGGTTGCCATGATCGATTATGTCAATTTCAAAGGTGAGGGGACTTCCCTGACCGAACGGTTGCAGGGGCAGGGGTGGGGATTGCTTCAGGTCCTCGAGGCGATGAAAATACCGGAGGACGCCGCGAAAGTGCTTCCGGCATTTGTTCATGCGGCCGAACAGGTTTTGGAAAAAAGGGTTGCGATCGTTTTGACGCAAAAGGACGAAAGCCGGGCGCTTAAGGGCTGGAAAACAAGGGTCCGGAGTTACCTGAAGATCACCTGCTAGGTTCTCGTCCGGGGAATGCGCGGGACTGTTTCGCACAACATATGAGAAAAATCTTCTTTTTTTCGTTCTTTGCTCTCGGTTTTTCTTCTCTGGTCGCCCAGGTCACGGTGATCCGGGAACTCGCTATGAGCTTCTACGGGAATGAATTTTTCACCGGTTGGGTCCTTTTTGGCTGGCTGTTCTGGACCGGAACCGGAAGTTTTGCGGAAAATATATCTTCAAGAACTGAGGGTGCGAGCATTGCCGCTTTGTGGGGCTGCCCCGCAGTTTTGGCACTTCTCTTTCCGTCGACTCTTTGCCTGGTCCGCTTCGGAAAGTTTTTGCTAGGTGCACCTGCGGGCGCGGCTCCGGACTTTCTTTCCACGCTCGGATATTCCTTTCTGATCCTTGCCCCGTTTTGCCTCGTTCTTGGCTACCAATTTGCCGCGGCGGCGAGGTGCTGGAATTTCCTGCAGCCCGGGAGTGATACGGTGGTTCTCGGAGGCCGTTCTTATCTTTTCGAGACGACCGGATTTATCGCGGGAGGGATCCTTTTCTCTTTCGCGCTGGTCTTTGCCGGAGCGTTCCGGGTGGCGGCGATTCTGGCGGCTCTAAACCTTGGAATTTCGTGCCTGTTTTTTTTCTATTTTCAGAACAAAACTCGGTTGCTTCGACGGGGCCTTGTCGCGGTCACGGTGTTCCTTCCGTTTTGGCTTTTTATGAACGCCGGGTCATTTGAACAGGCGAGCGCACAGTGGCGTTTTCCGAATGAAACGCTTGTGGATTCCGAAAATACGGTTCACGGAAATCTGGCGGTTACGCGGATAGGAAAGCAGTACAGTTTTTATCAGAACGGGTTGCTCGCAGGGACAGGAGACGACAGGCTTGCGGCTGAAACTTTGGTGCATTTCCCGATGCTCCTTCACCGGAAGCCTGTCCGGGTGCTTCTGATCGGAACGGGGTTCAACGGTGCATTCCGGGAGATCCTGAAACACGGGCCGGAAGCGGTCACGGGGGTCGAACTTGATCCCCGTCAGGTCGGGTTCGCGAAAAAATATCTCTCTTCGGATCTTGCCGGTGTTCTTGACGATAAACGCATTACGATCGTGACGGAGGACAGCCGGTTTTTTCTGAAGACCCACCGGGAGAACTTCGATGTCGTGATCCTGAATGTGCCGGATCCCTCGACGGTACTGGCGAACCGCCAATATACCGCGGAGTTTTTCCGGAAGATCGGAGAACACCTTGCCCCGGGAGGGATTGTTGCAACACGCCTGATGTTTGCTGCGAACGCGGTTACGCCTGAGCAGGAAAATCTTGCTGCGTCGCTCTACAAAACCCTCCATCGATCCTTTCCTGAGGTCCTGGTCTTGCCGGAGGACACGCTTTATTTGATTGCCTCGATGGCGCCACTGGTAAAGGATCCGGCGGTCTTGGCCCGGCGTATGGAAACCCGGGGGATCCGCAATGATTTTGTGACGGCGGAGTATCTCAAGTACCGTCTGACGAATGACCGCGTTTCCGGGGTGGCGCAACTTTTGCAGAATAACAAAACCGCATGGACGAACAGGGATCTCCAACCACGGGGGTATTATTACGATTTTCTTTGTTGGGTGAGTTCTTTTCATCCCGCGCTTGCCAGGGGCTTTTCCGCATCGCTGAGAGTTCCTTTTATCCTTATCCCCGGTATCCTGCTCTCCGCAATTCTCCTGGTGCGCGTTTTTTTTAGAAAGGCATCACTTTCCGGCGCAGCGATGGCTGCGGGAGGATTTTCCCTTATGGCTGCGGAGATCTTGCTGATCTATGCGTTTCAGGTTTTTTATGGAAATCTCTATTACCGGATCGCGTGGATCATCACCGCCTTCATGGCGGGAATGGGGGCGGGGACGTGGTTGGGCAACCGGAAGAGTTCTACGGATCCCAGGACGGTTTTGGGAGGCCTTCATGTTGCGGTGACATTTTATTTTCTTCTGTCGGGAGGGCTGTGGTGGGCATTGTCGCGGAACTTTTTTGCATCCTCCGGGATCGAGGAGGGTCTTTTCTTCAGCGGAGCCGTCCTGATCGGGGCTCTTTTGGGGTTTGAATTCCCGAATGTTTTGAGATTCCGGGAAGTCGAAGGGCAGGGAGCTCGGGCGGGGAAGGTTTATGCCGCGGATCTTTTCGGATCTTGTTTCGGGGCGCTTTTTTCGGCGGGATTTTTTATTCCGGCCTACGGTGTTTACCGCACGTTGATGTTGTTGATGATGCTCAATGCGTCGGTCGCGTTACTTCTTTTGGCCGGGAGAGCGCGTGTTGCCGGAGGAGCCAAAGGATGAATCGCAAACGGGCGTTTTTATTATTGGCCGCGTTCCTTTCTTTGGGAACAATGATAGGGATCATGGCTTATGCCGAAGCGCCGCGGTCTTTACTCCGTTTTTTTTGGAGCCTGCCGTTTCTGTGGGTCATCAAGGTTTTTTGTGCCGGGGCTTTTGCTTTGCTGATTTTAAAATGGCTCGGGCGAACGCTTCCGGCGGGAATCCTGAAATGGATCTACGGGATCGTTTTTTTGCCGATCTTGCTGTTACCGCTATTCCGTTGCTGGTTCAAAGTGCCGTATGTTTTTTGCCGCGTCTGTCCCGCGCCTTGCCCCTGGGGTTTGGTGCGGACATTTGCGTTTAATACATTCCTTCTGCTGAATTTACGGGGAAAGTTCTGGTGCCAGGGCCTCTGCCCTTTCGGAACGTTTCAGGAGTGCCAGGCGCAGGTTCCGGGCCGCAAACTCAGTCTTCCCGGATGGCTTTCGGTCTCTTCTTTCGTCATCTTGCTCGCGGTGGCGGGGATGTATTTGTTGACGCTTTTCGAATCCCGATGGGCGGGGTTTTTCGAATCGGGAGGATACCGGTGGGGCATGGGGGCCGTGCTCGTGGCTCTGGCGATCCTTCTGAGTTCATTCTTCATTCCGAAATTCTGGTGCCGCTATTTTTGCCCGGTCGGGACGATCGCGGAGCTCAGTGCTTCTCTTCGGGGAAAACCTGCGCGGTAAAAACCTGTAACTCGACCGAGGGGTCTTTCCAGCAGTTACGGGGTAATCCGGCTTTCTGACTGCAAAGTTCACTCAGGAATTCCTCCTTATTCCAGCCTGTTTCGGTGGCAACCTGAGGGAGGAACACTCCGTGGTTAAAAAGTCCTTTCGAGACCGTAACGCCGTGTTTCCCCAGGACGATTTCGTCCGTACCCGTGATCTTTCGCAGCGGACTGAGGATCGATATCTCGTAGGTTAGCTTGTCGAGTTCTTCGGGCGCGACCGGGCGGAAACGCGGATCCTGGGTTGCGGCGGAGATCGCCATTTGCTGGACGACGTTGTAAACCGGAAGGTCGGCTTCAAAGCGGCCGATGCAGCCGCGCAATTGGCCGTGCTCCCTCAGCGTAACGAAAGCCCCGAGTTTTTTTTCAAAATTCCCGGACACCGGAGCGTAGGGGGGGATCTTTTTTGTCCGCACGTAACTTTCAACCGTCGATTTCGCGAGTTTTAGGAGTTCGGCCTCTTCTTCCGGATTCACGCTTTTCTCGTCCACGGTATTCTTTTTTTCAAAACCTGCTTTGGCCGGAGGTGCCGTTTCTTTCTGTTCCGTAACAAAAGCCATTGCACCGTAACCGACGACGCGGTTTTTGTCGCCGAAAAGGACGTCTCCGGAGTTGGCATAATCCAATAACACCGGTTTATCTCCCAAGGCCTGGCCTATGAGCAAGGCGACGCGGACGCCGCTTGGGCTGCAGAGGAAGGTCTCGGCTTGAGGCACATGTTCTCCCGCAAGTGATTTCAAAGTCGCGTCAAAATTTTCCATTTTCCCTGTCAGAAGGGCATCCAGCGTTCTCTTATCGGCGGAGGAAGCCTCGGCATACGGCGGATAATGGGACATGTCCGTACTCGCGACGATTACAGTCTTGTCGTCCATAAGCTTGGGAAGTACGGAGGCCATTTTTCGGGCAAGGTCGGCGGAATCGCCGCTGAAAAGGACCGGAACGATCTTGAAATCCTTGTGCATCATGACGCGCTGGAGAAAGGGGAGCTGGACTTCAAGGACGTGGTCCTCGTTGTGGACCTGAGGGTTATCGACAAATACGGGGTCTGCAGCGAGGAGTTTTGAGGCGAAGGCTTCATCGATGGGGACGAGACCGAGGGGTGTTTCGAAAGCGCCTTTGGCGTAGACCGCAATCCCGTCGAAATAGTGCCGGTGGCTGTTTCCGATCAGAATAACGGTGCGGATATCACGGTCTTCGAGTTCTTTGTAGGCGTAGGCTGCGACAGGTCCCGAGAAAACATAGCCTGCGTGGGGGACGATAATCGCGCGGATCGGTGCTTTGATCTCCGGGGGATTTGCCTGACGCAGCATGGCGTCGACGTAACGTTCCAATTCTGCTTTGTCGCTGGGGTAGAATCCTCCCGCGACCGAGGGCTTACGAACATTGGAGGATTCCGGCGCCTTTTTTTGACTAGGGAAAGAGAATGTGAACGCAAAGAAAACCGTTGAAAGCGCAACGCACAATGCACCCCGTAAAGCGATGCGTTGACCGTTGGACATTGCCCGTTGCGCGGGTTTATTTCCAAACGCCTGGGACTTTCTCTCCATCGGGGCATGCTCCGTTATTTAACCGGTTCGAAACAATGAAATAACCCTGCCTCTCGATCGCTTTTTTTCCGGAAGCGGGGCAAAAGGTGGTTTCGCCGTTGGGGTCTGCGATATTGCCGGTGTATACGAATTTCAGGCCTTCTTCCATGGCGATCTTGCGCGCGCGAATCAGAGATTCGGGGGGTGTTGGGGGAAGGTTCTGCAGTCGATATTGAGGAAAGAAGCGGCTGAAATGGAGTGGTACGCTGTTCCCAAGGTTCTCCCGGATCCATTTTGCCATGGCGCGGATCTCGGCGTCGCTGTCGTTTTCGCCGGGGATGAGGAGGGTGACAATCTCAAGCCATACGCCACTTTGCTTGATAATCTTCAGAGATTCGAGAACATTGGACAGGTGTCCTCCCGTAAATTTACGATAAAAGCCTTCGCTGAACGCCTTCAGGTCGACTTTGTATGCGTCCACATACTTCAGGAGCTCTTTCAAGGGCGCTGTTTCGATGTAACCGTTCGAAACGACTGCGGTCCGGAGTCCTTTTGCTTTGGCGAGTTTTGCCGTTTCAAGGACGAACTCATAATTAATTACAGGTTCGTTGTACGTGAAGGCAATGGATTCGGCGCCGCTTCCCAACGCTTTGGCAACGACCTGTTTCGGAAAGATATTTTCGGTGGGGATGTCGTCCGGGAAACATTGCGAGATGTTCCAATTCTGGCAGAAGAGACAACGCATGTTGCAACCCGTGGAAGAGATCGAGAAGGCCTTGCTTCCCGGGAGGAAATGGAAGAAGGGTTTTTTCTCGATGGGATCCACATGGGCGGTGGCCATTTTGCCGTAAACCATGGAATAAAGTTTTCCATCGATGTTCTTGCGGGCTTTGCATCCGCCGAATCGTCCCGGGGAGATGGTGCATAGGTTGGGGCAGAGGGAACACCGAACCGACTTGTTGGAAAAGGGTTCGTAATAAAGCGCTTCGTGTAAAGAGGGAGTGTCTTCGGGTTGATCGGTCATGTTCGTTTCATGGCGGAAGATATAAAAAACCGCGGCCCCGACGACGAGAACCAGGAAAAGGAACGCGAAGATCTTTTTTATCAGCAGCGGCGTACTCATATGCGATTATTATGGAAAATCGAATAGAGACCGTAAAGGAAAAAGAGTGCGGCTACCAGGAATCCGCTTAACCGTGCTGCCGTTCGGAACTCCCGGGCCCGGGCCGCCAGCCCGACGAAAGCAAGGGGCAAGAAATAAACCGAGCTGGAGAGAAAGAAGATCGTAAAATAGGCCATCCCATAAAGCGGGTTCTTATGCTGGAAAATATAAGCTACGGACAAAAGAAACGGCGGGCAGAGATTGATCCCCATGAAAAAGCCCATTACCAGGGGGCTCTTGCCTCTGAAAAAGAGTGCTGTTCCGCACATTCCGTTCTTTTCCTTGAGGATCCCGAGAAGATAAAGGCAGAGCAGGACCGACAAAACGATAAATGAAATATCCGTCGCGAACCCCAACCAACGAGAATTGAGGCGTTCGCCGAGATATCCGGCAGCCATTCCGAAAATGAGGTATCCCGCCAGCCGTCCCCCGAGGAATTCCAGAACGATCCGGAGGTTTCTTCCGGAAGAACGGTTCTCTGCGGCAAGGAATGCACCCATGAACGGAAAACAGTAGGTGAGACAGAAGGCGCCTACTGAAAATCCGGCGAGCAGGGGCTGGAAGAGCATGTCGAGTACCATGGGGGTATGTTAGCAGAAAATCCAGGGGAAAAGCTCGGCAAGTCTTTTCAAGTGACAAAGCTTTCCGTTCAGTTTATCTTAGTGTTCGCCGAAGAAAAGGACCGTGAGGTGCCAGTGATTTTGGAAGTTTCAATGCCCCTAGGAGGCGTGATTCGTGAAAAACCGGCCTGTTAAAGAATTTATGGTAAAAGATCCCATCACTTTGAATATCGATGAATCGTTTTGCAGCGTCGCCGAAATCTTCAAAGAAAAGGATATCCGCCATCTGCCGATCGTCAATTCTAGCGGGGTGATTCTCGGGGTGATTTCCCAGCGCGATCTGAACCGTATCGCTTCTCCCGAGAAAGGGCCGGATGGCCAGTACGTCTACGATGCGGACAAGCTGAGCCAGTTTATTCTGAAACAGCATGTGATCCAGAAGGTCATCACGCTTTCTCCCGAGGACACGATCGAAAAGGCCACAGAGCTTATGGCGATGAAAAAGCTCGGCTGCATCCCTGTGGTGGACAAAGAGGAACACGTCGTCGGCATCCTGACGGTGGTTGATCTTCTCAAATTACTCCTCAAGATCTTGCGCGAACAAAACTGATCGCGGGTAGCTTCATTTTCGGTTTCCGGCAAAGGCGGGCCGTTCCTCGTCTGTTCCAATGGTTTCCAACTGTTTTTTCAAAAAGGAGTTTTTATGGACGCATCGTCAAAGCAAGAGCCTTCCGAAGTTCCGGAGTTGAATGAGCCGCACGTGATCAGCCTTCTTAAACAGATCCAGCAGCAGCTGGGGTTTCTTGAAAAAAAGATCGATGGCTTGGTGGCGCAATCCCAGGGCCAGGGGCGGCCGGAGCGCGAAAGATCTTTTTCGAAACCGGGCGGCAGGCCGTTCGGCCATTCTTTTCACCATGGTAAACCCGGAGGTTTTGGCAAGCCGGGGGGCTTTCATCGTGAAGGGAAGTCGGGCGGGTTCAGCCATGAGGGGAGATCCGGGGGTTTCAATCGTGACCGTTCTTACAGCGGTCCCCGTCGTGATGAGGGGCGGTCGCCTGGTCAATACCGCGGCTTTAGTCACGGCGCCCCTTCCGGCGGACCTTTCTCTGCGGGTGGTTTTGACAAGCCTCATGGCGGCGGATTCCGTAAACCTTTCCGCGGGAAAAAGAAGTTTTCCCAATAGTTCGCGGGCCGTTTTAAAGCTGTAAGGTCGTATGCGAAAAATAATCTTCGTTTGTGCGGTCATTTTCCTGGCGTGCCAGGCACTGAAGCTTGTCAACGCGATTCCGTGGCGCTCCGACTACGAAGCCGCTACTAGGGAAGCGGTGACGAAGGGAAAGCCGCTGATGGTTTATTTTCAGGTCAAGTGGTGCGGGCAGTGCCGCAAGTTGGAAGGCGGGGCGCTCGGTGATTGGACCGTCAAGGAACACGCCCGAGAATTTATTTGTGTCAAACTGGATGCCGAGGCACGGGCGGATCTCGCTTTCCGCTTTGGGGTGCAGGGTTATCCGACCATTCTTTTCCTTGATCCCTACGGGAAGGTTCTCAACCGGTTCGAAGGCTACGGGATGGGGGCGAAGGCGCTTTTGCGGCTCAAAATGAAGAACGCGCTGAATAGAAAAGCCGGCCGGGCTGAGCTTCCGGAAGTTCTTTTTATACAGGATCTTTTTTTCTAAAAGGCCGGCCCGTCGGTATTAATTCTTTTTACCCTCTTCGAAATAAGCCGAAAACCAATCCTCGATTTTTTCGAGTTTTCCGTATTCCAGAAGGGACTGGGTGAACTGCGCGTAGCAGTTCAAATTACCGACAGCGTTCAGGGTGGCGTCTTCGAGACCGGCGCTCACCAGCCGCTGGTGGAACCCCTGATTCACGATTTCGACCTCTTGGTAGAACTTCCCAAAATCCTCGAACGCCCAATCGGGCTTTCCGCCCCGTTTATGGATAAAGATCTGGGCCAGCGCGTAGATTGAAAGGGCACGGTAGGCTGTTTCTTGGCATGTTGCGAAAGGGAGGTGGAGGACGGCCAGGGGACGGAGCTTGTCCATGATGGGGCAGCCGCTTGTGGCCATGTAGAGGCCGACCAACGAACGCAGGACGTTGTGGAGTGCAATCTCCCTCTGATAAGTCCGCGCTTCAGTCCGAATCGTGACCTTGACCTCTTCGTAGGAAATGTTTTTCGAAAACGCTTCCGCCACGCCGACGATGTGCCTTGCGATGGGACAGTGGGGGTGTTGGGCCGGGCTGAGCGGGCAATTTTTGCATTGGTGGCAGGTGAGGGCGGTCCATTCAGGATAATTATCGCGCGGCGGAACCTGTGACAGATAGGTTACAGGATCAAGTTCGACGAGCAATTCCTGTGTTCTTCCGTTCGGGAATGCGATCTCGTATTGGATCCGGATGTTCTTTTCCGCCATGGGACGACCCCTTTGTCGATGGTTCGGAACATCCTACCATATCCTGCTTTTAAAATGAACTTCTCCGGCTGCGACCTCGGCTTGATTAAAACAGAAAAGCAGGGTATAAAGTACGCTCAAAGGCGAAAGGTCGGTGCTCTTGAAAGTTTTTTTTCTGAATATTCCTTACCACGAACGCTTCACCCGAGAAAGCCGTTCTCCAGGTGTGGCGCCTTCCGGAACCCTCTATTACCCCATTTACATGGCGCTGGCCGCGGGATTGGTGCGCAAACACGGGTATGAGATTGATTTTTTTGATGCCCCCGCCGAAGGATATGATGTGACCCGGACCGAAGAGCGCGTGGCCGCTTTTAAGCCGGATCTGATCGTTGCAACGACCGTGACGGCGTCCGTGCATCATGATGTCAAAGTCATGGACCAGCTTGCCAAGAAGACAGGTGCTATGACGATGCTGGTCGGCACGCATCCGACCGCGCGGCCGTTGGAAACCCTCAAGATGTCGCCGACGCTGGACTTCGTTGCCGTGGGGGAATATGACTTTACGGTGCTGGAGGTGGTCCAGCACTTTGGCGGAGCCAAGACGCGCGAACAGCTGGCTTGGGTCAAAGGCCTGGCTTACCGCCTCGCCGACCAATATTTCCTGAACGAACGCCGGCCGTGGCATGAGGACCTCGACGAGATCCCTTGGGCGAGTCTGATCTATCGCGATTTCCTGAAGATTGAAAATTACAGCTACGGGGCTCAGCTTATCCCTGAGGTCACTATCGTAAGCGGTCGCGGATGCCCGTATCAGTGTACGTTCTGTGTTTTTCCGCAGACGATTACGGGGCAGCGGTACCGGCCGCGTTCGGTGAAAGATGTAGTCGATGAAATGGAATTCATCCAGAAGACCTGGCCGCAGAATAGGGAGATCATGTTTGAGGACGATACCCTGACGGTGGACAAGGTCCGGATGCGCGAGCTTTCGGAAGAGATCCTGAGGCGTCAACTTAACGTGACGTGGTCCGGGAATGCCCGTGCGGATTTCGACGATGTTGATCTTCTCCGGCTCATGAAACGGGCTGGATGCCGGCTTTTTTGCGTGGGGTTCGAATCGGCGGATCAGGGGATCCTGGATGAAATGAAGAAGGGCGGCAGTACCGTGAAGATGCAGGAGCGGTTCGTAAAGGCCTGTAATGAGGCGGGGATCATGATCCATGGCTGCTTTCTGTTCGGCGGTGCCCATGAAACGCGAGCGACGATGCGAAAGACGCTTGATCTCGCGAAGCGCATGAGGCTTGATACGGCTCAGTTTTTTCCGATTATGGTCTATCCCGGTACTCGGGCGTATGAGGAGGCGAAAGCGCGGGGGGAGCTTCTTTCCGAGAACTACGGCGAATGGCTGCGTGAGAGCGGTTATTACCTGTCGCAGGTACAGCGCGGGGAATTAAGCGGTGAAGAAATCTCGGCGTTCACGGACCGGGCCTACCGCGAATTCTATTTTCGACCCTCGTTTATGCTGGGGAAAGCCAGGCAATTTCTGTTTTGTCAGCGCGAGCGCTCCCGCATCCTTTTTGGTTTTAAGTTTTTCCTCAAAAAAATATTTTCCAAAGGATGATCCCGTGAAGATCGCGGTCGTCTCGGCGGTTTACAACGAAGAAAAATATATCGGCAGGCTCATTGAAAGCCTTCTTGCCCAAGCGTGCATTCCGGACGAGATCATCTTCGTGGATGACGGATCGAAAGACGGTACCGCGAAAGTGATCGAGGGTTATGCGGCGCGATATTCCACGATCCGCTTGATCCGTAACACCAATCAGGGACCCGCCGCCTCGCGGAATATGGCATGGAGGAACGCCTCCTCCGAGATCGTGATTTTTACGGACGGGGACTGTGTGCCGGATCCGGACTGGACCGGAAATTTACTGAGGCATTTCACTTCGGAAGAGATCGCTGCGGTGGCGGGCACGTACCGTACGCTGAACACGGAGAATATCCTGGCACGTTTTGTAGGTTACGAGATCGCGTGGCGTTACCGGAACGTCCGCGGGGAGATCGACGTCCACGGGGCTTACAATCTGGCGGTGCGGCGACGGGTGCTTGAGGAAATGAACGGGTTTAATGAGATCTATAAGGCTCCGAGCGGTGAGGATTTCGATCTGACCTTCCGGATCTCGCGCAAATACAAGATCCTTTTTGCGGCCGATGCCGTTGTCGCGCATGCACATCCCGAATCATTCTGGTGGTATATGAGGAACCAGACGCGCCGGGGTTTCGACCGCATGAAACTTTACTATGATCATCCGGAAAAACGGGGAAGTGACACCTATACCGGAAAACTCCCGAAATATCAGGTTCTTGCCGCGGGACTTTTGGTTTTGTCGCTCTTTCTTTTGCTGTTCCCGGGTTTTATAAGTATGATTGCTCCCGTGTTAATTCTGCCGCCGTTCTTGTTTCTTTTTGGATCGTGCTTTTATTCCTTCCCGTACATTTTTAAACGCGATCCTATGGTTGCATGCTATGGGGCCAAAGTGCAGTTCTTCCGTTCTTTTGCGTGGGCCTTGGGCGCGGCGCAGGGTCTTCTCCGGTTCGGATTTAAACTCAAATGAAAAGACTTGAAGTCAAAAAAGAAAACTGGGACAAGTTCTGGAGTTCGGAAGCCTCCGGGCGTTATACCCGGATCAGCTGGAGCAAGCGCCGTATCCTAGCAGTGCTCGACCCGTTTCTGCGGGAGGGAATGGAAGTGCTGGACGCGGGCTGCGGTTCCGGATTTTTTTCGCAGTATTTTCTGAGCAAGAGCTGTCGCGTATGGTCGTTGGATCATTCAGAAGCATCGCTTGAGATCACGCGGAAGAATACCGGCGGCAAGTGTCAGGCGTATTTGAAGGAAGATCTTTTGAACGAGAAATGGACGGCGGCTTTTCGGAATAAGTTCGATCTGGTCTTTACGGACGGACTTTTTGAGCATTTCCTTCCTGAGGATCAAAGGGCTCTGCTTGATCGGTTCAAAAGTGTGAAAAAGGAGAACGGAATCCTCGCAACCTTTGTTCCGAATCGCGATTCCTGGTGGCAGATTGTGCGGCCGCTCGCGATGCCCGGAATCCGTGAAGTGCCATTTACGGCATCCGGGCTCCGGGCGCTTCATTCAGGAATGAAAATCCTCAAGACGGGGGGGCTTAGTGTCCTTCCGTTTCGGTTCTCTCCGGAAAAAATTCTTTCTCCGAAGTTCGGGATGATCCTCTATCTTCTTGCGGTTTAGAGCTTGCTGCGGAGTTTCGCGACAAGGCGTGAGCCTGTCGAGAGGCAGCTGCGGAGCGGTATCCCGACCCAGTTCTCGAACCTATTCTTCATGCTTTCCGTGTCTTCCAGTTTTACGAAGACGAGATATGCCGTCGGGACCACAAAGAGCGTTAAAAGGGTCGAGACCAGCACGCCTCCGATGACGCAGACGGCCATCGGGATGCGGGTTTCGGCTCCGGGACCGAGTGCGAGAGCCGGGGGGATGGCTGCAGCGATCGTGGATACCGACGTCATAATGATCGGACGCAAGCGGATCGGACAGGCGGCTTTCAGAGCTTCAAGCGGTGTGAGGCCTCGCTCGCGCATCTGATTCGTGAAATCCACCAGCAGGATCGAATTTTTCTTCACAATCCCCATCAAAAGGATCAATCCGATGAAGCTGAAAATATTCAGCGACTGGTTCGCTATGAGAAGAGCGAGAAAAGCCCCCGAAATGCTGAACGGGAGGGCCAGGAAGATCGTGATCGGGTGCACAATGTGATTGTATTGGGATGCGAGGACCATGTAAGCGACGATGAGTCCCAGAAGCATGGCGAAGCCGAGGCTCCCGAAAGATTCTTTCATGGTCTGGCTGGTCCCGCTGAAGACGACGTGATATTCGCTGTCTTTCAGAACTTTTTTACCGATCTCGGCAGCAGCTTTGATCGCGTTGGCCTGGGATTTTCCTTTCGGAACGTTTGCGTAAATACTGACGGACCGTTCGCGGGCGCGACGGGTGATGTTCAAAAGGCTCGGTTGTTCTTTCATGATGATGACTTCTGAAAGCCGGACCATTTCCCCCCGGTTATTCCAGACCCAAAGTTTACTGATGTCTTCGGGGGTCATGCGCTGGTCGGGAAGGGCTTTGACGCGGACGTCGTATCGGCGGCCGTCCTGCGTGTACTTGGCGATCTTTTCGCCTCCGATCATCGCGTTGATCGTTTCCGCGATGGAGTGAACGCTGACCCCGTGTTCATAGGCCTTATCACGGTCGGGATAGATCCGCACTTCCGTGACGCCGGTGCGGTAATCCGTATCCACGTCCTGGAACATCGGGTTCGATTTCATTTTTTCCTGGATTTCGGTCGCATAAGCGATGAGTTTGTCCCAATTGGGCCCGCGGACCGTGAACTGCACCGGGAACCCTCCGTAGGCGGCGAAACCCCGCATGGAAAGATCCTGGATCACCGCCCGGAGCTTCGGGATCTTGTTGATCTCGCGCCGGAAATAGTCCATTAATTCTTCCTGGTTGGGACGATGCCCGAGCTTTGGGTCAACCTTGCGTTCTAAAGGATCTTTCAAGGTCATGAAAAGCAACCCCGCGTTCATTTCTCCTTCGAATCCTCCCATACGAGTGCCGATTACGCAGAAATAGCGTTTCACATCGGGATGTTTCATGGCCAGAGCTTCCACTTCCTTGAACCGTTCGCTGGTGTATGCGATCGAGGATCCGATGGGGGTTTCCAGCTGGACGAGGAACATGCTCTGGTCTTGGGCTGGGGACATTTCTTTCCGGAGGAAGGGGAGCGTGAAGAGCGAAAGGATGAAGAAAATCGCCGCCCCAGCCAGCACGATCTTTTTGTGATCGAGCGCGATCGTGAGCCACTGATGATAAATTTCGGAGAGACGGATCATGCCGCGCTCGAATTTTTTTCCGAACCGGGTGCTTCTTTCTCCGACTTCCAGGAACTGGGAACAGCGCATCGGTGCGAGCGTTAACGCTTCCAACAACGACAGGAAAACCGCGACGGTAATCGTGATGCCGAACTGGAGAAAGTATTTTCCGACGATCCCTTGCATGTAAATGACCGGAATGAAAATGGCTGCGATCGACAAGGTGGCGGCGATGGCTGCGGACATGATTTCCTTGGAGCCCTTTAAGGCCGCCTCGACCTTGGCTTCGCCTTTTTCACGGTGACGGACGATATTTTCAAGCACCATGATGGCGTCATCGACGACGATTCCGATTGCAAGGGAAAGTCCCAGCAGCGTGAACGTATTCAGCGTGAACCCCGCGAATTTGATCACGATAAAGGCGCCCAAGATCGAGGTCGGGATCGCCAGGAGGATGTTCAGGTTCGAACTCCAGGAGCCGAGGAAGATCCAACAGACGAGCGAGGTCAGAAGCGCCGAAAGGATAAGCGTGAACACCAGTTCATGCACGGAATCCTCGATGAATTTGCTGGAATCAAAGTTGATGTCCATGTCGTAGCCGGGGGGGAGGGTCTTTTTTAGCTCGGTCAGACGTTTTTTGACGGCTTTGGCGACCTCGACCGTATTGGCGCCGCGCTGTTTCCGGATGCCGATGCCGACGGAGTCCTGTCCCATGACGCGCGCCATTTTACGGACGTCTGCGAGGCCGTCCTCGATTGTGGCGACTTCTTTGAGTAGGATCTGACGGTAATTAGGCTGGCCTTGCCGTGTGGAGATCACGATCTTTTCGAATTCTTTGACGGTCCTGGCTTCGCCCATGGCACGGACGGACGATTCACGCTCGGCCGTTTCGAGCCGTCCCGCCGGGATTTCGACGTGTTCGGTCTGGATCGCATTGACAACGTCTTCAACGGTGAGCTGGTATTGAAGAAGTTTTTTTGTGTCGAGCCATACGCGGAGGTTTCGCTCGAGGAACCCTCCGAGGAAAATTTCGCCGACGCCCGGGACCGTTTTGAACCGGTCTTTCAGGTTTCGGTCGACGTAGTCCATCAGTTCTTTGACGGGTTTGTTCGATGTGACACCGATCCAAAGGATCGGCTGGTCTTCGGGGTTGAATTTCTGGATGACCGCCGGATCCATATCGCGGGGGAGGCGGCGCTGGGCTTCCGCGATCTTACTCTGGACTTCCTGGAGTGCAACATCGATGTCGCGATCCAGATCGAATTCGAGAGTGACGTTCGCGGCGCCTTCGCGGGAAACCGAGGAGACTTCACGCAATCCTTCGACGCCCATGACGGAGTCTTCAAGAATATCGACTACGTCCGTTTCAATGACTTCCGGCGCCGCGCCTTCCCAGGTTACGGAAACGTTCAGGACGGGGAAGTCAACATCGGGCATCTGTCCTACGCCAAGACCGCCGAAACTGATCAGGCCGAAGAAAATGAGCCCGAGCATGAGCATCCATGCGAAAACGGGATTTTTTATGGAGATTTCGGAAAGATTCAAAGGACTTCCCCGACAGCGACCTTGAGACGGGCTTCGTCTTTTTTCATTTGGTAATAAGACTGGTTCTCGCTCTGTTGTGTATTGTTAAGAGACTCCAGAGCAGCGAGCACGTCCAGGTTGTTGACGAGGCTACGGCGGTATTCCTCAGTCTGTAAACTGTAATTTTTTTGCGCGGCCTCGACTGCGGCGTTTAGGGCCAGGTGCTGTTCTCTCGAAAAACGCCAGCTTTCGTAGCTTTGCTTGATCTCCATTTGAGCAAGCCGCTTTGCGCGTGAAAGATAAAGGTTTTGCTGTTTGAGCACGCTGATTGAATCCTTGAGCTGGCCAACCGTTGCCGTTCCCGAGAAGAGGGGAACGTCGATCGTGAAAAGAAGGTCCCAGTCGACATTCCCGAGTGATCCTTCCCTGCGGGTATATTGCGTGTGATCCAGGTAGATCGTCGGCCAAAAGCCGCTCTGGGCGATCAGGATGCCCTGTTTAGCGGTTTTAACGGCCTGCTCCGCCGCTTTGACATCAGACCGCATTCCGGCCAGAGAAAGATAGTCCATCAGGTTCCGCGATGAAGGATCTTGCGAAGCATTGTCCTGGAGCTTTCGTCCCTCGATCTCCATCCCGATCAGATATTCCAGGATGTAATGGGTCGTTGCCAGGGATCCTTTGACCCCCGCAAGATCAGCTTCCAAGGTTTTTAGTCTCGTTACCGCCTGCGCCACCTCGCTCGCACGGGACCGGCCGATCTTTTCACGTTCTTCCAGTTCCTTGATCCGCTTTTTGAGAAGCCCGTGGATCTCGCGGATGATGCCGAGTTCTTTTTGATAGCGGAGGACCCCGTAAAAAGCGTACGCGACATCCTGATAAAGAAGCTCCTTGGCCCGTCGGTAAGCGTCTTTTTGTTCCTGTTTGTAGCTTCCAGCGCCCTTGAGCGCTCCGAAAGCCTTGAAGCCCTGGAACAGCGGCTGGCTGATCGTAAACTTTTGTTGGGAGATGTCCGGATCGTTGATGGCGCCGCCACTTGTTGCCGAACCCCCGGAAACGGGTTGTTTTTGCTGTTCTTGCATTTCCCGTGTGATCACATAATCCACGTCCCCCAAGGCTTCACTTGCGGCCGTGAAAATCTTTGCGGTCGCGCGGGCGATCGCTTCCTTCTGAATGGCGACCGTCTCGCTTTCGTCGAGGGCGAGTTTGTAGCAGTCCTCAAAAGTGAGCGGCGGAGTCTCGTCAACTGGGTAAGGAGAAACGGGGTTGGTTTGCGCCGGGGCGCTGTTATCTGCCCGGAGCAGGGGGGGGGTCGAACTGATAAACATAAGACATATAAAGATAGAAAGGAGTTTCCGGAATATTTTGAGACTCATTTTTTCTCCCGTGCCAGGAAATCATCCATGGCTTTTGAAAGGGTGGCGTAAAAACGGCTGATGGTCGCGTGTTCTGCAGGCGCGAATTGGTCATAAGCCTTGAAGAGAAGGTTCAGCGAATAGGTCTGAAACCCTGCAACCATTTTTTTAGCTTTGGGTAAGATGTCGAGCAGGATAATGCGGCGGTCTTTGGGATGAGGGACACGCTTCAGGAGTTTCTTTTTTTCGAGACGGTCGACCAGGCTGGTTACGGCGGGTCTGGTGATCTGAAGTCTTTCGCTCATTTCCGTCATTGAAACGGGGCCGAGGAATTCCAGCTGATTCAGCAAAGCATATTGAGGAAGCGTCAAGTCGGCGTCGTGAAGGATCTTTGCGTAGAGCCGTGCGAATTTCGGCTGGATCTCTCTGAAAAAAACCGCTAACTCTTCTCGGGTTCCCACGATGTCTACTCCCGCTGGCTTGGTAATTGATTAATAGTTCAATATGTTAATTATTTACGTGTTGAAGTATAAAAGAAACCCGGATGAATCACAAGGGGATTCTCCTGGATTTGAGAAAAAGGAAAGATCAGCCGAACAGCCCGGTTGCCTTCAGCCCGTTGAGGATGAACTGGATGGCGATCGCGGCAAGGAGCAGTCCCATGAGGCGGGCCATGATTTTGAGGGCGATCACGCTGAGGATTTTGGAACGGACCGCGACAAACCAGAGGATCAAGAAGGTAAACAAAGAGACCAGAATGATATTTTCGGCCAGTACTGCGCGATAAAGGAGTGCTCCTGATTTGTTGGCCAGGAGGATTACCGCGGTGATAGCGCCGGGACCGGCTAGCATGGGCATCGCCAGCGGAGTGATGGCGACATCTTCTTTTGCGATCGCTTCGGCCTTTTCTTCCTGGGTTTCCTTCACGGCGGTCCGCCGGGCCTGGAGCATGTCCAGGGCGACCAGGAGCAGGACGACGCCGCCCGCAATTTCAAAAGCGGGGAGGGTGATCCCGAACGCTTGAAGAAGCCTTTGTCCAAAGAAAAAGCTCAGGATCAGGATCGCAAACGTGACCCAAGCCGCGAGTCGTGCCATCCGGACGCGCTCTTGCGCCGTATTAGACTGCGTCATCGCGAGAAACGCGGGGATCAGTCCCACGGGGTCGACGATGACGAAAAGGGATGCAAACGAAAGTACCGCATAATCGAACAGTTCCATCATAGCTCCAATATCGGCAGAAGAATGATGTGCCTTGACCGTTCGGCCTGGCAGTTTTAAATGAAGAAAAATTAATCTCGGATTCATTTCCCCGTAATGTTCGAAGAGTATACTTCCACTAACGACGGGGAATTATTGAATGCAGTAAAATCAAAAAAACAAAGGAGAATCACCACCATGAAGAAAATAATCGCCTTAGGGCTTTTGATGTTGATGGCCGCACCTGCGTTTGCAGCGATGCCGAAAGTAGCTTGTGACGTCAAAGGGCGTGTCAAGATGGTCAAGTCCGCCGAAGCTTGTAAGGAACTGGGTGGCAAGCTGGTGGAAAAGCCGGCCGCGAAGAAAATGTAACAGCGTTGTTCCCCTAGAAAGGGGGCAACAGGCGGGAGCTGCCGTGGATTTCATGGCAGCTCCCTTTTTTTTTGAGAGGGCCTGCCGGCGCGAAGATCGATTTTAAATGACGGAAAAGGGTGATAAAATTTGGCGTGGGGAGCGGTAATTTTTCAAATTTATTTTGCGGTTGTCCGGAGGTTCTGATGCGTATTCTGCTGGTTGAAGATGATTCCCGTGTAGCAGGCTTTGTTCGCCGAGGGTTGCGTGAAGAGCAGTACGCTGTTGATAGGGTTGCCGATGGCGAACAGGCGTTGCAGGAAGCTCAAACAAATGAATACGACCTGATCATCCTCGATTTGATGCTGCCACGGAAAGATGGCATGGAGGTTCTCAGGGAGCTCCGGGCGGGGAAGAATAACACGCCGGTGCTGATCCTGACAGCGAAAGACAAACCCAAGGATAAGGTCGACGGACTCAACGCCGGTGCGGATGATTATTTGACCAAACCGTTCGGGTTTGAAGAGTTGTTGGCGCGGGTCCGGGCCCTTCTTCGACGGAGAGGGGACATGATCCCGACGGTTCTTTCCGCAGGGGATCTGGAAGTCGACACCGTCAAGCACAAGGTCCGGCGAACGGGCAGGGATATCGATCTGACGAACCGCGAATATGCGTTGCTGGAGTTTTTTCTCCGGCATCCGAACCAGGTGGTGACGAGGACCATGCTTTCCGAGCATGTGTGGGAATCGAGTTTTGATTCATTTTCGAACGTGATCGATGTCCATATCGCCCGATTGCGTCAGAAGCTCGATGACGGATCGGAGCCGAAACTTCTGAGAACGCTTCGCGGTAAAGGTTATATCCTCGAGATCCCCGAACAAGAATGATCCGCTCGATCCGTTTTTCTCTTACGTTGTGGTATGCCAGCATCCTGACCGCGATCCTTTGTGTTTTTGGCGTGGTTCTTTTTGGGAATGTTAAAGTCAACCTTTTTCGCGACATTGATGCTGTTTTAGCTGCCCAGGCGGAGGGGGTCGCGGACGCTATTTTTTCTTTTTGGAAAGCCGAATCTGAAACTTTGCCGCTCAAAGAACGGACGCTGAAGCAGTTTCATGATGATGTTGCGGCCGACCGTTTGCCAGATCTTGTGCGGCGGTGGGCTGAGGTGACGGACGAATTGGATACGGTGCGGCCGGTCCGTATTCTTTCCTGCGCCGGCGAAACACTTGCGTATTCGCCCAGCCTGTCCCAATGGATTATTCCCGTCAATTCGGCGACTCTTGTCGCGGCGGGAAAGGGCAGAATGTTTTTTGAGACTTATCAAGTGGTCAACGCCCGTCGCGTGAGGATCGTGACGCGGCCTGTGATCGAAGAGGGAAAGACGCTTTATTTCGTGCAGGTGGTGACCTCGCTTCATCAGGCCGACGCTTCTCTGGACCGGTTGAGGACATGGCTTTTTTGGTTGATCCCGACCACGGTGTTTGTGACAAGCCTGATCGGATGGTTTCTGGCGAGCTTGGTACTGCGGCCGATCGGAAAAATGACCCGTCAGGCTCACGAGCTCAGTGAGTCTCGGTTGCACCGACGAATCGATGTTCCAGTGACCGGCGACGAATTGGAAGCCCTTGCGCTGACGTTCAATCAGATGTTGGACCGTTTCGAACGCGGGTTCAAAAGGCTTCGGCAATTCAGCGCCGCAGCCTCTCATGAACTTCGTACCCCGCTTACGGTCATGAAAGGGGAAATGGAGCTTGCTTTGCGCAAGCCCCGGACCGAGGAGGAATACGAGAGGGTGCTTCGGAACCAGTTGAGTGTCGTGAATGATATGGCCCATGTGGTGGAACAGCTTTTGGCGGTGGCGCATGCGGAGGACGGGGAATTGGCGGCCCAGTGGGAGACGCTTTCGTTGGGTGCTTTGGTTCGGTCTGTGGTAGGCACCTATGAAGTTATGGCACGACAGAAGAATATAGCCGTGCGGGTTGTCGTAAACGAAACCGTTCTTGTCAAAGGGGAAAAACGTCTTCTGGAACGCCTCATCGCAAACCTTCTGGAAAATGCCCTTAAGCATACTCCGCCGGAAGGGCAGGTTGTATTCGAAATCCGCCAGCAGGAAGGCCAGACGGTTCTTGTTATCAATGACACCGGGAAAGGGATTTCCAAGGAAGATATGCCGAAGATCTTTGAAAAATTCTTTAGTCATAAAATTTCTGCGGAGGGCATTGCTTCCACGGGGATCGGATTGGGCCTTTGCCGTTGGATCGTTGAAGTCCACAAGGGACGGATCGAGGTTCTTAACTCCCCGGGACAGGGCGCGGAGTTCAGAGTATTCTTTCCTTCTCCGGCATTGTGAGGTGCCGCGTGCTTTCAAATTAGGGTAATGATAGCAAGAACAGCTTGTGGCATAATAAACCATCATGATCATTCTTCGAAAAATCCTGTTTTATCTTTTTCTTGCGGTCTATCTTGTCCTGTGCCCGCTCATCATTCTTTATGCGCTCGGGTATATTTTTACCCCCAAGGCAGAAGAAGGGTTTGCCAAAACGGGTCTGATCCATCTCGAGACTGTTCCTTCCGGGGCGTCCCTTTTGATCGCGAACCGCCGTTACGGCGAAAAAACACCCGCGACGATCCGGAACCTTTTACCGGGTTCCTACGATGTGAAAATCGTGAAACCGGGGTGCCGCCCGTGGAATCGCAAAGTGGCGGTCGAGCCCGGGAAAGCCGTTGCTTTCAGTCAGATTCTTCTTGTTCCGAAAAAAGTGAAGACACGGGCCCTGCTTGCGCAACCTTTCCGAGAGCTTGTTCCGATCCCCGAAACGCGGTTCCTGATCCTTTTCGGGACGCGTCAGGCGGGGGACATCCGGGTCTTTGACTGGAAGAGTGGATCTTCGGTCCCCCTTGTGGCTGTCGGGTCACCGTTGGTTCATGAGGTGTGTGAGCGGTATTTTTTTAGTAAAGGCAGCCCCTTTTTTCTTTTGAAAATGAGCGGTGGAAAAGAGGGGAGATACCTCTGGTGCCGCGTTGACCGGGAGAAACCTGAGATTAGAGAGATCTCGGATCTTTTTGTACGCGGTGAGCCGGCGGAGGTTCGCTGGGAAGGTGGAAATCCGGAATATCTTTTTGCGCTTTATGGCAGGGATCTCGTCCGTCTCGGGCTTGAAAAGAAATCCGCCGCTTCGGATTTTTTTACAAAGATCCAGGGCTATGGACTTTACAAAGGGCGGGTCTTCGGACTTCGTTCATTTACCATGATTCGCAGGAATTTTGATGCCCGCGCGGCGGATCCCGGGACCGTTATCGAAAAAGGCACGTTCCTTGAAAATCTTTTTCGCGAAAGCGGTGTTTACAAGATCGATTTTCTTTCGAACGATACCCTTTGCTTCCTCTGTGAGAACGGGGAGCTTCTTTCGAACGAACTTCCGTATCATTTTGTTAAGGAAGGCGTTCGCGGGTACGAAGCCGATCCCGACGGGCGGAAAGTTCTCCTCTGGAAAACGACGAGTTTCGGGGTTTTGGATTTTTCACGGCCGGCCGGAAAAAAAGAACTTTTCAAGCGCGGGCCGGAGATCGATTGGGCCTTTGATGGGGGGAGCGATCTGCAGCAGGCTTTTTTCGTTTACGGGACCTCTCACGTTCTTTTCCGTGATCAGGACGGACTTTTTCTGGTCCCGATCGGAGAAGGGGGCCGTTCGCCGCGGGAATTTCTCGCGAAGGTTCTTGGAAATACCGCGGTCTTTTATTCCGACAAGACCGGTGAGTGTTATTATCTGGAGCCCTCGCGGGGCTACTTAACGGTCCTGGAGGTGCTTCCGCCTGAAGCGAAGTCTCTGGTCTATATGTTCGGCGAAAAGGAAATAGCCGGGAAGCCCCAATGAAATTCATCTATTCGCGGCAGGGTTTAAAGGGAAAAGAAGAGTTCGTTCAGCGGGTTTTTGAGATTCTTCCGGGGTTGACCAGCTGGACGTTGGTGCTCGGACTGATCGGGCTTTCATTTTGGCAACCGCTTGTGTCCGCGATCTTCGTAATCATTTTTCTCCTCGCCTGGATCATGCGTCTTTTCTATATGACCCTGTTCCTGGTCCTTTCCTATTTGCGTCTGTCCCTGGAAAAAGGCACGGATTGGCTGGCAAGGGCTCGGGGTCTTGACCGGCTTGATCTTTACCGGGAAGAGCTTGCCAAAGCCGACCGTGGAAAAAAATGGCTGTCCCGGCTTATTTTGAATTCGCATTTGCGTGATCTTGAAATGCTGAAAACCCGGGGGAAGGTCCCGCCGCTTTCGTCCGATATCCGTCACCTGGTGGTCGTTCCGGTGATCAAGGAATCCGAGGCTGTGATCGAGGCTAACATCGCGAGCATTGCGAAAAATACGCCTCTCACGCGGCAGATCGTTGTTGCGATCGCTCTGGAAAGCCGCGCAGCCGACGAGGTCAAGGAAGGGGTCCGCCGGGTCGTGGCTAAGTACCGGGGAGAGTTCCTGGACCTTTTGCTGGTGGAACATCCCGAAGGGTTGCCGGGGGAAGCACGTGTCAAGGGTGCGAACGCGACGTTTGCGGCTAAAGCGGCTGCGGAATATTTCAGAGGCAAGGGGGTTCCTTTCGAAAATGTGGTCGTTTCCTGTTTTGATACAGATACGGTGGTCCGGCCTGATTATTTTGCCTGTCTGACCTATTCTTTTATGGCCTGCCCCGACCGGCACCGCGCCAGCTTTCAACCCGTTCCGGTTTTTCACAATAACATCTGGGAAGTTCCCGGCTTCGCCCGCGTGGTGGAAACGGGTTCCTCCTTTTTTCAGTTGATCGAGACCACGGATCCGGAAAAACTCGTGACTTTTTCGAGCCATAGCATGAGTTTTCAGGCGCTGGTGGAAATGGGGTATTGGCCGGTGGATATGATCTCTGATGATTCCGGGATATTCTGGAAGGCCTATCTTTATTTTGAGGGGCAATACCGTGTTGTTCCGATGCCGATGACGCTCTCGATGGATGTCGTGGACGCGGGCACCTGGTGGAGGACGGTGGTCAGCCTTTACAAGCAGAAACGGCGTTGGGCGTGGGGCGTTGAGAATTTCCCGCTTGTGATGCGGGGGTTCCTGCAAAGTAAAAAGATCTCTCTCTATAACAAGATTCGGCACGGATTTAAATTGTTCGAGGGACATGTTACCTGGGCGGCGTTGCCTTTTCTTCTTACGCTTGTGGGCTGGTTGCCGGCTATTTTCCCGAGCGAGGAATTTTCCAATACGGTTCTCTATTACAGTGCAAACCGGTTCACCCAGGCGATCTTCGGCCTTTCATCGCTTGCCCTTGCCGGAACGATCGGTATGAGTATCTGGCTCTTGCCTAAAAAGCAGAAGAAATACCCGCTTCTCTGGACTCTGGTCCACGGCCTGGAGTGGTTTTTGGTCCCTGTGATCCTTGTTTTTTTGAGCGCGATGCCTGCGTTGGACGCCCAAACTAGGCTGATGTTCAATCGGCGCATGGAATTCTGGGTTTCGGATAAGCGCCGCCAAGGATAGCTCTAAACCATTTAATTTAAAAGGGTTAAGAAAATTTAGCAAGGTCTAAAAATATATTTTACCCTCATTGACAGTCTATGGGTTTCCGTGTACTCTTTCGACAGTAGCACAAAATACCAGTGAGGTGAAACCCGAAAGAGCCCCTAAGTTTTTGAAAAGGGTAGCACGGGAAGGCTCCAAACCTTCCGGTGACGTGGATAGAGAGTCCAAATAACGCCTTTTGTTTTGAGTGATGACCCGCCCCTGGCGGGATGTTGCTTGGAACTGAGAGGCGTTTTTTTTAATCTAGCCCCCCGATATTCAAGAATGTCAGGGTGTATTCGAGTGACGGAGCCGAGGTGCCTCACAGATGTTCCGGAGCGATCCGGGCTGCTCCGCGAAGATGAACAAAAAAAGGAGATTAGAAAATGAAGAGTACATTGTTGATCGGGATTTTGGTGGCGTTGGTCCTGGTGTGTCAGGGTGTTGCGTTCGCCGAATCCGCGGGAAAGATGGTTCCGGTGGGTGAAGAGGAAGTGGTCGCTGTGGCGGAAGATGCCAAGACCGGTGGTGTTGAGGCTGTTGCCGAAGAGACCGACGAACTTTACGCCCCTGCAGCAACGCCGGCAGCTATCAAGACCGAAGCGAAAGAAGAGATCAAGGATGTGAATCAGGCGGCGAAGGAAGCCGTGAAGGATATCAAGGCCGAAGAGAAGGAAGCCTTGAAAGAAGCGAAGATGTAAGACTTGCGCTCTGTCCGCTGAGGACAGGGGCATGATCGCCTAATCCCCGGATAGGGGAACGGGAGAAAAGAAATGGTGAACTGAGCTTCCGCAAGGGGGTGAGGCGGGCTAATCTGCGGCCCGAACCGGAAACGACTAATCCCGTCGGCGTTGCAGATTGTTTTTATTGATTTGACGCGGGGCCGTTCCGAAGGGGGCGGCCCCGTTTTTTTCGAAGAAAGTTCCCAAAGGGCTTTTTTTCTGATTTAATACGCACCTCTTTGAACCCGTTTGAAAAGGATGAATATTATGCACCCTGTGGCGTGGATTGTTTTTGCGGTGACGGTCATTGTTTTGCTGGCGTTGGATCTTGGCGTGTTCCACCGCCGGGAACACGAAGTGAAGATGAAGGAGGCGATCTTCTGGAGCATCGTTTGGACCGTGATCGCGTTCATCTTTAATTTCGGGGTTTATCTGTTCCAGGGGAAGGAAATGGCCATGCAGTTTTTGGCGGGTTATATCCTGGAGCGGACGCTGAGTTTCGATAACCTTTTCGTGTTCCTTCTTGTCTTTAATTATTTCCAGCTTCCGTCCCGCTATCACCACAAAGTCCTTTTCTGGGGGATCTTCGGGGCGCTTCTTTTCCGGGCGATCTTTATCGGATTCGGAATAAGCCTCCTCCACTATTTTTCCTGGATGATCTATGTGTTCGGGGCGATCCTCGTTTGGACCGGCGTGAACCTTGCTTTTGAGAAAGACAAAAAAGTCGAGCCAGAAAAGAACATTTTTGTGAAATGGGTCCGGAAGATGTTCCCCGTGACGCAGGATTATCATGAAGGGAAATTTTTTGTGCGGATCAACAAGGTTCTTTACGCGACGCCTCTTATCGTGATCCTTCTTGTGATCGAATCAACGGACGTGGTATTCGCGGTGGATTCGATCCCCGCGATTTTGGCAATCTCCCGCGATATTTTTGTTGTTTATACGTCGAATGTCTTCGCGATCCTGGGGCTCCGGGCTCTTTATTTTGCGATCGCAGAACTGATGAAGATGTTCCATCACCTGCATTACGGGCTTTCGCTTATTCTGGTGCTGATCGGCGTTAAGATGTTGATCGCGCATTTCTACCACGTTCCCACCGCGATTGCCCTCGGGGCCATTTTATTGATCCTGGCGCTTTCGGTTGTGGCGTCCATCATCTGGCCCGCTAAACCGGGGGAGGCCGGTTTGCAGCATTGATTCGCCGGCGCGAGGATTTTGACGGGGTTTGATCGGAGGGTGTTTACAAAAAAAGGCTCTGCCGCGGCATGGTGCGCGGCAGAGCCTTTTTGCTCACCGGCTGAACCGGGTGCGGATGGCTTTAATCTCTTCTTTGGGGATATTCAGGAATTCCAAAAATTCCTGGTGTCCTTCAGGCGCGTTTTTCTCAAAGGCCCTGTGCCAGTTCTCCATCTGCTTATCTGATAACCCGGTTTCCCGGAAGATCTGGATCCATTGTTCTTTGTTGATCTTACCCATCTTTAAAATCCTCCTGTTTTTGAGGAGCGCCAGGACCATTTTTTGCTGGCTCTTGAGCTCCTGGATCTCATCGTTGATCCGGGCGAGACGTTTCTCGAGTATCCTCGAGAAAGATCCGCCCTGTTTTTTCTCCAAAAGGGCCTGGATATCCTTAAGGGGAAGACCGGCTTTTCTGTAGAGACAGATGGATCCGAGACGTTTCTCTTTTCCCGCATCGTAAAGCCGGTAGCCGGTGAGGGTGCGTCTCGAAGCTTTAAGTAAGCCCATTGCCTCGTAATAGAGCAGAGCCGTTCTTGAGATCTGGTGCTGCTTCGCGAGTTGTGAAATGGTTTGCATGGCATCTCCTTTCCGTGGAAGCATAAACTATCAAGCTGTAGACAGGTCAACAGCCTACCGCAAAAAGACTTTGTGATCAAAGAGGAATGGCAGTGCGCAGAGAGGGGAGGAACGCTCCAGCTCCGAGCTGTGCGCTTCACGTCTAGGTCCGGTGGTGGTAGCTGAAAAGCATAAAAAAACGCCCCGCCGAAATAACGGCGGAGCGTTTTTTTTTGTAACTGTTTTTCTGCGTGATCAGGTCTTAGATTTCAGGACCGGGATCCGCATGCTGTAAAAGGATCTCCAGACGAAGAACAATCCCGCAACGAAAAGGACGAGCCCGCTGACACGGGTTGTCGCCGGATTCATCTTGATCGCGATCTCGACGGCGAGCATGCCGAAGAGGGTCGAGAACTTGATGATCGGGTTGAGGGAGACGGAGGTCGTATCTTTGAAAGGATCTCCCACGGTATCGCCGATGACTGTCGCCGCGTGGACCGGCGTATTCTTCTCGCCCAGGTCAACTTCGACGACTTTCTTCGCGTTATCCCATGAACCGCCCGCGTTGGCCATGAACATAGCCTGGAAAAGACCGAACGTGGCGATCGCGATGAGGTAGGCGATGAAGAAGTAAGGATCGAACATCGCGAAGGCGAGCGTGAGCAGCAAGAGACCGAGGAAGACATTCCACATCCCTTTTTGCGCGTACTCGGTGCAGATCTGAACGACCTTGATCGAATCGCTGCGATCGGCTTCCTTCTTATCGAGGTTCAGGTTCTTCTTGATGTACTCGACCGCGGAGTAAGCTCCGGTGGCCACGGCCTGGATGGAAGCGCCGGAGAACCAGAAGATCACCGCGCCGCCGCAGAGGATCCCCAAGAGGATCGGCGCGGCCGTGAGGGACAACCGTTCGTTCAGCATCAGTTCGCCGATATTCGCGGGAACGATGGTGCCGAGTTTCGCGGCAGCGACCGCGATCGTATGAAGGTGCTCTTGCAACAACAGGATGATCGAGAAGATCATCGTGGTCGCGCCGGCGACGGCCGTACCGATCAGCACCGGCTTTGCGGTGGCCTTAAAGGTGTTACCCGCCGAGTCGTTGGCTTCGAGATAATGCTTGCCGCCCTTAAAGTCCGGCTTGAAACCGAAATCCTTCTCGATCTCTTTTTCGATCCCGGCGATGGATTCCGTCTGGGCGAGTTCAAAGATCGATTGAGCGTTGTCCGTGACCGGGCCGTAGGAATCGACGGCGATATTGACCGGGCCCATGCAGAGGAAGCCGTAGGCGACGAGACCGAACGCGAAGACCGACGCGTGCGGCATGATGTTCTGCAACCCCGTTCCGGAGATCAAATAGGCCGCGAACATCAGGCCCGCGATGAGAATGCCCTTCCAGAAAGCGGAGAAGTAACCCGCCACAAGCCCTGAGAGGATCGTGAGCGACGCGCCGCCTTCGCGGGAAGCCGTGACGATCTCCTGGACGTGCTTGGAGTGGGAAGACGTGAAGACCTTGGTGAATTCCGGAATGAGGTAGGCCGCCAAAGTCCCGCACGTGATGATCGAAGCAAGCTTCCACCACAGCGTCGGATCGGGAAGGTCGCCCACGAGCAGGTACGACATTCCGAACGAAGTGGAGATGCAAAGGGTCGAAGCGATCTTGATGAGGCGCGTCAGCGGTTCTTCAAAATCGAACTCTTTCAGGTTCTTGTACTTGTGTTCAGAAATGAACTGATTGATGAAATAAGACGCTCCCGACATGAAATCCATCAGGAAGCGCATAGCAAAGATCCAGACGATCAGTTTGGCCTGAAGGGAAGGATCCTTGACCGCGAGGGTGATGAAGGAAATGAGCGCGACGCCCGTGACGCCGTAGGTCTCAAATCCGTCCGCCGTCGGGCCGACCGAATCGCCTGCGTTGTCGCCCGTGCAGTCGGCAATGACGCCGGGGTTGCGCGGATCATCTTCTTTGACCTTGAAAACGATCTTCATGAGGTCGGAACCGATGTCGGCGATCTTGGTGAAGATACCTCCCGCGATGCGCAGCGCGCTGGCGCCGAGCGATTCGCCGATCGCGAATCCGAGGAAACAGTAGCCGACGATGTTACGTGGGACGAAAAGAAGGATGATCACCATCATGACGAGTTCGACGGAGATCAGGAAAAGGCCAACCGACATTCCCGAGCGCATGGGGATATTGACCACATCCCACGGTTTGCAGCGAAGGGAAGCGAACGCCGTCCGGGCGTTCGCGTAGGTGTTCACGCGGATTCCGTAATAGGCCACCAGCGCGGAACCGCCCATACCGATGACGGAGAAAAGGAGGACCAATCCCAGGGTGGTGATCGGTTCGTGCTTGAGGCCAAGGAAATAATAGGACATGGCGCAAGCAATGATCGCGAACAGGATTGAGAGGAACTTGATCTGCTGTTTGAGATACGTTTTGCAGGTCTGGAAGATCGTTTCCGCGACATCAAGCATGGATTTATGCGCGGGAAGCTTCTTCACGTTATAGAACTGGTAGAGGGAAAGTCCCACCGTCCCCATGATCACCATCGCCCCGTAGAGGAGGATCTGGTAACCCGTGAGGCCTCCGAACATGGCGAAGTGGCCCTCATGGAGGTCCGGGATCTTCAGGTCTGCTTCACTGGCCCATGCGGCGGTTTGTCCCAGGAAAAATGCTCCCAGAAGAGAGAGTTGCGTAAAAAGTTTTTTCATATATCTCCTGCTGAATTAGTAGCTCGAGTTTTGCACGCTTCGCGGTGTTGCCACCATGGCTTATAAAAACACAACCCGTTGTCATTCCTCTATCGCTTCAAGCCTGGATCTCTTTTTCAGATCCCCGACAAAAACACTCGCGAATGACAAAGAAAAGCAGAACCCGAGCTAATAACTACCGGTTAATATTGTTCGTGATTTAAATAATGTTTCTGAGGGGTTTGCATGGTGAATGGACGTTTATGATAGCGAAACGGCGGAAAAATTCCATCTAAATTTTGGAACGAAAAGAAAAGCGGGGAGAGCGCGGAAGGCGGGCACCTGTTGATTGTCGGCCCAATTCTGCTATATTAAGACTTTCCATCCCGACTTTAATTTTCTTTACAGCAACGGTAGTTGAGATTGCCCCATCCCGCCTTTGTGGCGGCGGGATGAAAAGGAAGAGGAAAGGAATTGGAACTATCCTTGTCTAAGATTTGATTTCTTAGATGGTTGACAAGGATTGCCCCGATTTCAACTTCGTTAAAATCAATAGGTATTTGGGACTATGTCACTGATGATCAAACGGGTCGAAAGACCTCGCGAACTAAAATGGTATCATGCAGGCGCCATGCTCTATGGCGATTGGGGAACCTCCAAGGCTTATGTGCTTGGGATCGCTTTCGCCCTTGCCGGTCACGCCTCCTGGTTTTTTCTGGGGCTGATGTCCCTTCTGATGACCCTGATCGGGATCTGCTACATGATCGTCTGCCGTATTTATCCTGACGGCGGTGGCGTTTATTCTTCGGTAAAACACCGTTCCCAGACGCTGGCTGTGATCGGGGCTTTTCTCTTGATCGCGGATTATGTCGTGACGGCTTCTTTGAGTGTTCTGGACGCCTTCCATTATTTTAATGTGCCGTATCCCGAACTGGCGGCCGTCGTGGCGATCCTTGTGATCGGAGCCATGAACTGGGTCGGACCTTCAAAGGGGGGCACCGTGGCGGCGGTGATCGCTGTTTTTGCGTCGGTTTCCGCGATCATCCTTTTTGCTTTTACCGTGCCGAGCCTTTCCAATGTTCAGCTGACCATGCCCGTGGGAGGGTTCACGAAAAATTGGCCGGTTTTTGTCGGGATCGTGCTTGCGCTTTCCGGCGTCGAAGCGATCGCCAATATGACCGGTGTGATGGTGGAACCGGTGGGGAAGACCTCCCGCCGAGCGATCCTGCCGGTGCTCATCGAAGTGGCTCTCCTGACTTTTTTGCTGGGAGTCGCGATGAATGCGATCTCGGGGCTGAAAGGGCATACCGAAGACATGTTGCGCGCGCTCGGGGATCACTATATTGGCGCATGGTTCGGTGGCGTGATCTCGATCATTTTCGGTTTTCTTCTCTTGTCGGCGGGCAATACGGCGATCATGGGGCTTGTGTCGATCCAGTTCGCTTTAGCCAAGGATCGTGAGCTTCCGCCCGTATTTGCGAAATTGAACCGCTTTGGCATGCCGATGCTTGCGCTCATCGTCGCGACACTTTTACCGATCGTCGTTCTTTTGGTTGAAAAGGACATCGTCCACCTCGCGGCGCTTTATGCGATCGGCGTTGTCGGCGCGATTACGCTGAATCTTACGACGAGCGCTACGAATTTCGGGATCCGGCTGAAATTATGGGAACGTCTTTTGCTGGCCGCAGGCGCGGTCATCACGCTTTTCATTGAGGTGACGATCGCTATTCAAAAACAGAACGCGCTTTTCTTCGTCCTTACCATTTTGGGAGTGGGGCTCATTCTGCGCTATGCGGCCAAGATGATCGCGCCGGTAACGATGCCGGAGTTGGCGCCCACCGTGAATCTTCTTACGGTTGCGGAGGCCAAAGAACTTTCTTCACTTTATAAGAGTACGGCTCTTGTGGCGCTTCGCTCGGTGAATCCCGTTCTTCTGGAAGAGGCCGCGCTGCACGTCAAGGCGATGGGGGAGAATACGGTTTATCTGAGTTATGTCGAGGAAACGCCGCCCTCGCCTGAATTGCCGACTGAGATCGAGCCGTCGCTGGAGTCCGTGGAAGTGCTTTCAAAGGCCCAGGAAGAGATGGAAAAATACGGGATTACGGCGGTTCCCATTTGGCAGATCGGAGAGAATCCCGGGAGGCTCATTGCCCGGGCGGCGCATGATCTCAAAGTGAAGACCGTTGCGATCGGTTCCACGAAACGCAGCGCCCTGATCAATCTCCTCCGCGGCGACGTTCTCCGGACGCTTGCGCACAATTTGCACAAAGAGTGCCATTTATTGATTGTCGGATGACCGGTTTTTGGCTATCCTAGTCCAGCGTCGTTTTTGCATTAAAACCATGGGAAATATCATGAAGCTCCGCTTTCTATTTGCGTTCCTCGCAGTGGCGTTCCTTGCCATCCCGGTGGGTTCGGCCGAATGGTTCGACGGGGACGTTGACAAAGTCGACCTGAAATCGGGAACCCTCACGATCAGCGAGGTCGATCCCATTACCGAGGCGGCAGAGACCGAAGAGATCGTGATCTCGCCCGCGACTGTTTTTTCCGGTATCAAGTCCCTCAAGGATCTCCGGAAGGGCGACGACGTTACGATCGAAGCCAAGTACGATGAGCCGACCGATTCCTGGACAGCCCTTTCCGTTGAAATGGCCGAGGCCGGCGAGTGAGAGAGGATTTTTTCTCGAAGTCCCGCTACACCTTCGGCGTTCTGACCACCGTTGCCAAAGATATTTTTCATTCCCGCTATCACGGCGAACTCCTTTCAGGAATCTTTCAGCGCGCCGGATCTCTCGGACATCAACTCAAGATCTTTACGCCTCCCGACGAGCCTTGCGCGTCACTTACGACACTTCTTCGGGAGCATGATCTCGACGGGCTTTTTATCCTGACGTGGCGTTGGATCCGTCCCGATATTTCGAAGCTTGTCGAAACCCAGTTTCAGGACCGGGTCCTGGTATTTAACGATCCCGCGCCGGGACTTCGGGTGAATCTTCTTTACACCGACGTTGATGCGGGGATGGCCCAGGCGGTGCGGCATCTGGTCAGAAAAGGATGCCGCAAGATCGGCCTTCTTCACGGTCCGTCCGCGGTTCCGTTCCTTGTGGCGGGGAAAAAAGTCATGGTTCCCTTCACGGATACGGGACTTAAGAAGAAAGGATTTCTCGAGGCGCTCCGTTCCCGGGGTGTTCCGGTCAGAGGGGCCTGGATCCGCGCAACGGCTGCGAACAGTGAGGCCGAAGGTTATCGTGTGATGCGCCGTTGGCTCCGGGAAAAACGGCTTCCGGAGGCGCTTGTTTGCGGGAATGACGATCTTGCCTTCGGAGCCTTTGCCGCGCTCAGAGAAAGCGGCCGGAATGCTCCGAACGATCTCGCCATTGTCGGGTTTGATGACAGTGAACATAAAAAGATCTTTCCGCCGCCGCTTACGTCCGTTCGGCAGCCCCTTTTTGAAATGGGGAGGGACGCCGTGGATATCCTGGTTCGCCAGATCGAAGCGTCTGTCTCGAAGCCCGTTTGCCGGAAATACCTGCCCAAACTCGTCGTCCGTAAAACCGCCTAATCCCGCACAGCGGTTAATGTGTAGCGAAAAATCTTATCGTTCCGCGTACGCGTTGTCTCGCCTTCATTAAAAGTTCCATTTGCCGTAACTATATAGCGGGAGTTTTTTCTCCCTTTGAATAAGGAGAGGTATGCTTATTACGGTTATTGCCATTGCCATCGGTCTCGGGTTTATCCTCTATACGCCGCGCCTTGCGTGGGTGAAGGCCTCGCTCAAATATCTCATCGGCGGGTTCTGCCTCTGGGCCGCGATCGTTTTTGCTTCGCAAATCCTCGAAGAAAAGCTGATCCGGGGGACGGGTCTTGCCATGCTCGGGATCTCCGTGTTTCTATTTGTGGCGGATATGCTGGCTTCATTTTCCGGATGGCTGGGAGAAAAAGTGGTCGGGATCTTCCGAAAGACCGCCAAAGTTCCGCCGTATGTCATGGAAATATGGACCGCGATGGAACGGATGGCGAGCCGGAAGGTCGGGGCGCTCATCATCCTTCAACGGAAGCAATTTCTGCGGCCGCATATGAAAGGCGGGATGCCGTTTGATGCAGAAATCAAATCGGAGATTCTCGTGCCTCTTTTTCTGACATCGTCGCCGGTGCATGATGGGGCGCTCGTGGTCCATAAGGGCCGCATCCAGACCGTCAAGGGGATTTTGCCGCTTGCATCTCTTTCGGATATTGCGCCGTCCTTCGGGACCCGCCATCGCGCCGCGATCGGGATCACGGAACGGACCGATGCGATCGCGCTGGTGGTCTCGGAAGAACGCGGGGAGATCAGCGTCGCTTACCGCGGTTGTCTTGTCAAGATTTCTGACCAGGCTGAGTTCGTCCGGATGACCGGTGCGGCCCTCAAAGGAAAGAATCTCCTGCGGCTGAAGAACGTGGATTTTGTGGTGACCACCAAAGTGCTGGATGATCTCGCATGAAGCGTTACATTCTCGCGATCGATCAAGGAACGACCGGATCCAGGGCCATCCTGTTCGACGCAAAAGGGAAAGCTGTTTCGAGCGCTTACCAGGAATTCCGCCAGTATTTTCCGAAGCCGGGATGGGTCGAGCATAACGCCGAAGAGATCTGGATGTCCTGCGTGTCCGTGATCCGGAGTGCCGTCGCGAAAAGCGGTATTGATCCCGCGAGGATCGCCGCGATCGGGATCACCAACCAGCGCGAAACGACGGTCCTCTGGGATAAGCGGACGGGAAGGCCCGTTCATCACGCGATCGTTTGGCAGTGCCGGCGGACTTCGGAACTTTGCCGGCGGCTTAAAAAACACGAACCTCTCATTCAGCGGCGCACCGGACTGGTGTTTGATCCCTATTTTTCCGGGACCAAAATCCGCTGGTTGCTGGATCATGTGCCGGGACTTAGACGGCGTGTCGCCGCCGGCCGGATCGCGTTCGGCACGATCGATAGCTGGCTCATCTGGAAGCTCACGGGCGGGAAATCGCACGTCACGGATCTCACGAATGCCTCGCGAACGTTGCTGCTCAATATCCGCACAAAACGATGGGATCCGGAGATCCTCTCGATCTTCGGCATTCCGAAAAAGATCCTTCCCTCCGTCCAAAAGTCCGGGTCGATTTTCGGTCATACGCAGAAAATTGCGGGACTGCCTGCCGGGATTCCCATTGCCGGCGTGATGGGGGACCAGCAGGCGGCGCTTTATGGCCAGGGATGCTTCGAGGCGGGGACCGTCAAGAACACCTACGGGACCGGATGCTTCATTGTGCTGAACACCGGAAAAAAATTTGTGATCTCGAAAAAAGGATTATTGACGACGCTTGCCTGCGATTTTCGGGGCCGGCCGGTCTATGCGCTTGAAGGATCGGTTTTTATCGCCGGTGCCGTGGTGCAATGGTTGCGTGACAGTCTCAAACTTATCAAGAAGTCGTCGGACACAGAACGGGCCATCAGGCACTTGAGAAATACCCAAGGCGTTTACGTGGTGCCGGCTTTTACCGGGCTCGGAGCGCCGTATTGGGTGAGCGGGGCGCGCGGCCTGATCGCCGGCATTACGCGCGGCACGACCTCGGCTCATATCATCCGTGCCAGCCTTGAGTCGATCGCCTATCAAACAAAGGATGTCTTCGATCTTATGGAAAGAACCTTTGGTCGCAGGATCCTCGAGCTCAGGGTGGACGGAGGCGCGTGTAAAAATAATTTTCTTATGCAGTTCCAGGCGGACCTTCTGAACGTGGCGCTGATCCGTCCGCGGGTCGTGGAACTTACGGCCAAGGGGGTTGCAGACCTTGCGGCGGTCACGTCCGGGATCTTCCGAAACCCTCGCGAGGTGAAAGACCAGTACAAGGTTCACAGGATCTTTCGTCCCGGGAAGGACTCGGCAAAACGCGGAGCGCTTTATGCCGGGTGGCTTAAGGCTGTGGCTAAAACGGTTGCGGGGGAAAAACCATGAAGCGCGATATCGACCGGTTCTCAAAGACGACGTATGACCTTCTCGTGATCGGCGGGGGGATCAACGGCGCCTCGATCGCGCATATCGCTGCGAAACATAAAATGAGGGTGGCGCTTCTTGAAAAAGGGGATTTCGCGAGCGGGACGTCAAGCAAATCCACCAAGTTGATCCACGGCGGGATCCGCTATCTCGAAAATCTCGAATTCGACCTTGTTTACGAATCCCTGAAAGAACGGTACATCCAGCTTCGGGTCGCACCGCATCTTGTCAAAGCCATGCCGTTCGTCATTCCGGTCTATGAGGGTGACAAAAGGCCGCTTTGGATGATGCGGCTCGGGGTATTTTTATATGATCTGATCGCGGGGGTTTTCCGGATTCAGAGACATCGCGGGTTGAGCGCGGCGGAAGTCGTCGAGCTCGAGCCGGGGATCAAACGCGAAGGGTTAAAAGGAGGCGTGCTCTACTACGACGCGCAGATGGATGACGCACGGCTTTGCCTCGAAAATGTGCTGATGGCGGACGAATACGGCGCGCATGTTGCCAACTACGTGGAGGTAGTTTCCTTTATCAAAGAGAACGGACGGATCTCGGGGGTTAAGGCTCAAGACCTTCTCAGCCGCCGCAGGTTCGAGGTTCGCGCCAAAAAGGTGGTATGTGCGGGCGGGCCATGGACCAATGAGTTGCTCCAGCTCGATTCCCCGAAGGCCCCAAAAAGGGTTCGCACGACCAAGGGTATCCACATCGTTTACAAGGGGGAGATCTCGAAGCACGCGCTCCTCCTTGGTTCACAAAGCGACCGCCGTGTTTTTTTTGTTATCCCCTGGATGGGCAACTCGCTGATCGGCACCACGGACACGGATTACGACGGAAGCCCGGATGATGTTAAAGTGGAACCGGAGGACCTCGAATATCTGATGCGTGAATCCCGGCGCGTTTTTCCGGCGCTTGATTTCGGGGAAGGAAGGATTCTCGCCACGTTTGCGGGGTTGCGGCCGCTTATTTCTAAGGGGGGGGCGGCGAGCAAGGTTTCGCGTAAACATTTATTCTATCAGTCTTCATCCGGGGTTTTCTTTGTGGTCGGGGGAAAGTACACGACCTACCGCAAGGTCGCGGAAGATTGCGTCAAAAAGATCTGGCGTCCGTTCGGAAGGGAAGGGTTCAAAGTTTATGGGAGCGGCCCGATCCTCGGAAGCGCGGAGGCGGTTGGTGCCCATTATGACGTCGAACCTAAAATCGTGCAGTCGCTTATGGATCTTTACGGAACCCATTACCGGGACGTCTTGCATCTGACGGAGCTGGATGCGAACCTCAAAGAAAAAGTATCGATCGACCCGATTGTCATTAAGGCCCAGCTGGTTTATTCAGTTCAGACGGAAATGGCCCGAACCGTCGAAGACATCGCCGACCGGCGTCTTTCTCTTTTCTCTCGCGGTCCCGTGCCTGAGGTCACCCTCGCGGCCATTCGTTCCTGCTTGAAATAGCCCTGCCTTGTCTTCCAAAAGGTTATGACCGGATACTCTTTTCAGAGTTTAATTGTTAAGTTATTTACAAATCAGGCCCTTCGCGATAAGATGGCGGCATGAAGCAGGTCGGTTCTCCGCAGAAACAATCTGACAACGAAGATCTTCGCGAAGATCATTACCGGAGCATGGTGCGCGAGTTCGGCGGTCGTTACAAAAAATTCGACTGGCCGTCGGTCGAAGTCCTTTTGAACCTTGTGCATGTTTACGACGTTATCTGGGTGCATTTTGCGAAGCTGATGGCTGCTTCGGGCCTTTCGCCGGCGGTCTTCAACGTTCTCATGATTCTGAGCCGTGGCACCGGAAAGAAACTCAAACAACGCGACATCAGCAAGCTCCTTCTTTCCAGCCGGGCGAATGTGACCGGACTCGTGAACAGTTTGGTCCGGAAGGGGTTGGCGAAGCGAGCGATGGATAAAAACGATCGCCGGGCATGGCTCGTAGAGATCAGTTCGAAAGGGAAGGCCCTTCTCGAGAATTATCTTCCTTTTCATTACGCGGAAGTTTACCGGATACTCACAAGTTTCAGCGGGAGCGAGAAAAAAATGTTCAGTCGATTGCTTTGTAAAGTGAAAAGCGAGATTTGAAAAATGCACGAGAGAGGAAGGTTCCAAAGAGGTCGCCGGTCGTTTGGGATAGGTGCGACGGGTTTGCTATTTATTCTTGCGGTTATATTTTGTCTGAAGCCGGTACCTGCGGAGGCCTCATTCGGGTCTTTTTTGGAAAAGTTCTTTTCATCGGGCAAGCAAAAACAGGTTGAGCAGATCCCGTTCACGGCACTCGGTGTGCAGGACACGATCCGGTTCGCACTCAGGAACAATCTTATGACCCGGCTCGCTTTGGAGCAGATCCGGGAATCTAAGGGGCAACGCCTTCAGATCGCCTCCGAGCTTCTGCCGCATGTCGAGGCGGGACTTTATGAGACCCGGGTCGGAAGGATGAATTATGCCGCCATGGGGTTCAAGAGTTTGCCGCTGGCCGGACCGTTCGATACGTTCGATGCACGGTTCCGTTTGACCCAGAAGGTCTTCGATCTCAGTGCTTTCTCCAGGTTTCAGGCCGGTTATACCGCCGTAAAGGTCAAGGAATTTGAAGAGGAATTCGCCCGTCAGAAAGTGACGCTCGAAGCGTCATTGGCTTATCTCGTCGCGCTCCGGAGTAAAGGGGAATTCAAGGCAGCAGAGGCGGATCTGGAGCTTGCCGAACGGTTGCTGAGGCAGGCGGAGCATCAGCATGAAGCTCAGATCGCCACCGGCGTTGATGTTGCCCGTGCCACGACGCGCCGCGCGGAAGGCGAATTTGTCGTGGAGCAGATGAAGATGGTCCTGACCGAAGCTTATTTGCAGCTTCAGAGGGTTGCCGGTCTCCCGTATGATGAAAAATTAGCCTTAAGCGATTCTCTGGATTATCTTGAGGAGCCTGAAATCACCGTGCAGGATGCGGTGAACATTGCGGAACGCGACCGTTTGGAAGCCCGGATCCTGCAGGACCGGATCCGCGCGCAGAACTATCTTGTGCGGGCCGCCAAACTGGAGCCGTTTCCCAAAGGGGTTTTGAGCGGTGATTATGGATTGAGCGGGAACGGACCCAAGCGGAACGATCGCGCGACGGGACAGATCATGATCGGTATGAGCATGCCGCTTTTGGAAGGCGGCAAAATCTGGGGCACGATCCGGGCCGAATCGAGCCGCAAGCGTCAGCTCGAACGTCAGATGGAGGATCTCCGGAGGCAGATCGAAGAAGATGTGCGGCTCGCGTTGCTTAAGATCCGGACGGAGCGGCAGCAAGTGAAAACAGCGAAGTCGATCCTGGACCTGGCGCAGCGGGAACTGAAGATGTCGAGGGACCGTTTTGCCGAAGGATTGGGGGACAATGTGGAAGTGGTCGGGGCACAGGCGACATTGGCCCGGGCCAGGGATACTTATGTGATTGCTTTGACCGAATATCATGTGGCACGGCTGAACCTGCTTTTTGCGTTGGGGCAGACCGGATCGTTCCATCTCAAGACCAAGGATCCAAACGAGGAGTAATTATGGTGATCAAGACCCTGAAGAAGATCAAACAAATGGACCGGGCGGAATTTAAACGCAGGCTTTACGCCGACGATCCCACGTTCCGGTTCGTTGTGGCGTGCGTGGGAGGTTTTCTTCTGATCGGGCTTCTTTGGATCTTTTATCAGAGCCTGTGTTATGTGTCGACGGATGACGCGTTCGTAGAAGGGCATGTGGCGCCGATCAGTCCCAAGGTCTCGGCCCAGGTGATCCGGGTTCCGGTCAAAGACAATCAGGAAGTGAAGACCGGAGACCTTCTCGTGGAGTTGGATGTGAGCGATTACCGGGTCCAGCATGATATGGCCAAGGCGGATCTGATGGCGGCCGAAGCGGAAGCGCAAAAGGCCCATGCTGATGAAGTGCGGTACAAGAAACTGAACGATCAGGACGAAGTTTCCAAACAGCAACTGGATATGGCGGTCCTTCGAACGGAAGTCGCGGATGCCAAAGTGGCGGCGGCAAAAGCTAGATTAGAACAGACGGGGCTTGAAGTTTCCTACACCAAGATCACGGCTCCGATCAGCGGGCATGTGACCCGGAAAAGCGTTGAGCTCGGGGCGTTGGTCCAAACCGGTCAGCCGCTCATGGCGATCGTTTCCGATGAAAAGTGGGTCGTGGCGAATTTCAAGGAGACTCAGTTGCGCGATATGCATTCCGGCCAGAAGGTGAAGATCAAGGTCGATACCTATCCGGGCAAGACCTTTCACGGTCACGTGGACAGCATTCAGCGGGGGACAGGAGCGCGCTTCAGCTTGCTGCCGCCCGAGAATGCGACCGGAAATTTCGTCAAAGTGGTTCAGCGAATTCCCGTGAAGATCGTTTTTGACGAAAAGCCGGAAAAAAAATATCCGCTGGGACTCGGCATGTCGGTCGTGCCGGAAGTCAAAGTTCACTGAACATGGCCGACGAACATCGTAGGACGCAGGCCGTTCCGGCCGAGGACGAGTGGCATCCCCGCCACAATCCCTGGCTGATCGCGTTCTCGGTGATGCTTGCAACTTTCATGGAAGTGCTGGACACTTCCGTCGCGAACGTTTCGTTGCCGCACATCGCGGGGAACCTTTCCGCGAGCAATCATGAAGCCACCTGGGTCCTGACGAGCTATCTTGTCTCGAACGCGATCATCCTTCCGGCCACGGCATGGTTCGGCGGATTCTTCGGCCGGAAACGGTTTCTGATCATCTGCATCATGCTCTTTACGGTTTCCTCGGTTTTTTGCGGGCTTGCTCACAGCCTGGGTTTTTTGATCTTTGCCCGGGTGGTTCAGGGGATCGGCGGCGGCGCGCTGCAACCGATCGCTCAGGCCGTTCTTCTGGAAAGTTTTCCAAGGGAAAAACGGGGGCTTGCCATGGCGGTTTTTGCGCTCGGAGTGATCGTGGCGCCGATCATTGGTCCGACGATCGGCGGATGGATCACGGACAATTATTCCTGGCGGTGGATCTTTCTGATCAATCTCCCGTTCGGGGTGTGGGCAGCGTTCATGACGCAAGCGTTTGTGGAGGATCCTCCCTATATTAAAAAGAACCGCGCGCTCTCGATCGACTATGTCGGCTTTTCATTGATGGCGATCGGGCTCGGGGTCCTGCAGGTGGTCCTGGATAAAGGGCAGGAGGTCGACTGGTTCGCCACAAGCTGGATCGGATGGTGCACGGCGATCATCGTGATCTCCTTAGTGGCCTTCGTGTTCTGGGAACTGCGCGCGACGCATCCAGTGGTGGACCTGCGCATCATGAAAGATCGGAATTTCCTGATCGGGGTTTGCATCATTACGGTCGTGGGCGCGGTGCTTTACAGCACGACGGCGCTTCTGCCGCTTTTTTTGCAGGAATTGATGAACTATACGGCGCTTTGGAGCGGTCTGGTTATCAGCCCGCGGGGGATCGGTGCTTTTTTGACAGCGATCCTGATCGGCCGGTTGATCGGGTTTATCGATGCGCGGATCTTTGTGGCGGGAGGGTTGGCGCTCCTCGGAATTACTTGCTACAAATTAGGGCATATCAATCTCGAGATCGGGATGTGGAATATCATCTGGCCGATTGTAGGGACCGGGATCGGCATGCCGGCGATCTTCATTCCTTTGAGCATGCTGACCGTGGCGACAGTCCATAAAGAGGACATGGGGAACGCGACAGGGCTTTTTAATCTGATGCGGAATATCGGCGGCAGTATCGGGATCGCGCTGACGACGACGATGCTTGCGCGGTGGAGCCAGGTTCACCAGGCGGTCCTGGTGTCGCATTTGACGCCGTATGATCCCGCGTATCAGATGGCTTTTCAGAAGATCCAGCATCTGGCCGGCGTTGCCGTTGGAGGTTTGACACAACCATTGACATATGCTTTTATCTACAAAGAACTGGTCCGCCAGGCGACGCTGATGGCGTTCGTGGATAATTTTCGCGTGATCGGGATCGCTTGTCTGGTGTGTGTCCCAAGCGTTTTTCTTTTCAGCAAGATCTCCCATAAAGGCGAAGCTCCCGTGGGAGTTCATTGATCCGGTTGGTATAATACTTTACTTAGCTTAAGGAGGACTTTTTTATGAATAAATCCAAGGATCCGGCACCGAAATCTCCAACCTCGCATTTGCATGTGATGAACCTGATCGTTGCGCTTGTCGCGGGCATTATCTCGATCACCGGCGGCATTTATACGCTGAAGAATAATATCTTTTCGGAAGCCGCTTTTGGGAATTTACAGGGGGTCGTGCGCGACGTGAAGATCGCCAAGCCGCTTTATCTGACGACGATAGAAGTTTCGGGGACCGATGGTGCGGTTGTGAACACCGTAACGACCGACAAGGACGGGCAGTACCTCGTGCAGCATCTGAAAACAGGAAACTATATCGTGAAATTCACGGCGCCGCTCCATACGGTCGAGACGAAGACCGTGAAGATCGAAAAAGACGCGACTTCTTCGATTAATATCGATCTTGTGCCTATTCAGGAACAGATGAAAGCGATCGTGCCCGAACAGACCGTTCCGGTGCAGGTCACGGCGCCAGCGGGGAATGCGCCGTCCCAGGTTGCAGCATCCTCTTCCGTTCCGTCGTACGGGAATGGAAACACGGTTAATTATGGCAATGCTCAAACGGCACAGACTTCTTCGGGATATCCGCAGCAATCGTACGAGCAGGTTCCGGATATGAATGGTCCCGGTCCTCAGCCGCCTCCGTATCATCATCGCCGGCCGCGAGGGTATTACGCCGCGACAGGTTCCGATCAGAGCAACACGACGTCGACGACTTCGTCAGCATCGCAGGGAAGTGCTCTGGCCCAGGCCGGAGCGCAGCTCCTCGAAGGTTTTCTTTCCAAGAAAACATCTCAGAACTGAACGTCGCGTTATTGGGGACGCGGCGTTCCGTATAGGGAAGGTTCTTTCATGTCAGTGAACAATATTTTTCGGGCGCTCCGCCACCGGAATTATCGGCTCTTCTTCGGCGGGCAAAGCATTTCGCTCGTCGGCACCTGGATGCAGCAGGTCGCGTTGAGCTGGCTGGTCTACCGGCTGACGAATTCGCCGTTCCTCCTGGGATTCGTCGGCTTCGTCGGATTGGTCCCGACTTTCATTTGCACGCCGCTGGCGGGTGTTTTTGCGGACCGGCATGACCGCCGGAACATGTTGCTCGTGACCCAATCGCTTTCGATGGTCCAGGCCGCCATTCTGGCTTTTCTGGTGCTGACGCATCAGATTCAGGTGTGGCAGATCATCGTGCTTAGCGCATTCATCGGGACCGTCAACTCGTTCGATATTCCGATTCGCCAGGCGTTCACGGTCGAGATGATCGAAAACAGGGAAGATCTCGGCAACGCGATTGCATTGAACTCCTCCATGCTGAATGCCGCCAGGCTCATCGGTCCTTCCGTAGCGGGGATCCTGATCGCATCGGTCGGGGAAGGACTCTGCTTTTTATTGAATGCGCTGAGCTATATTGCGGTTCTCTGGTCGCTGGGTTCCATGCACATGACCCCGCATCCGGTCTTGCCGTCCAGCCGGAACCTGCTCTGGGAATTCCGCGACGGGTTACGGTATGCAGTTCAATCGATCCCGATCCGGTGGATCCTTTTTCTTTTGGCGCTCACCAGTTTTATGGGGGTGTCCTATCAAACGCTGATGCCGATCTTTGCCAAGGATATTTTTCACCGGGGCTCTTCGGCGTTGGGCTTTTTGATGGCGATGTTCGGGACCGGTGCGCTGATTGGTGCGCTTTATTTGGCGTCCCGGAAGAGTGTGATCGGACTGGCGAGGGTGAGCGCTTGGATGGCCGGGCTGTTTGGGGTAGGGATGGTCCTCTTCTCGTTGTCCCGTATTTTTCCTATTTCGATGGTGATCATTCTTGTTTCCGGCATCGGCATGATGGTCCACATGGCCGCATGCAACACGATCCTGCAGACGATCGTTGAAGAGGACAAACGGGGACGTGTCATGGGTTTTTATACAATGGCGTTCATGGGAACGGCTCCGTTCGGGAGCTTGCTGGGAGGGACGTTGGCGAGTTGGATCGGCGCACCGGGGACGCTGGCTTTTTGCGGAACCTGCTCGATCCTGGGTGCGTTGCTTTTCTACAAGCAGCTTCCGCGGATCCGGGCAAAGATCCGGCCGATCTATGCGCAAAAAGGGATCCTGCCCGAGGTGGCGCAAGGGCTACAATCCGCGACCGAACTCGGTGGAATTCATCCGGACTGATTTTAAAACTGGTGTACCCGTATTTTTTTTGTTATAGTCCGTTGTCGTTCTTTGAAGAAACTAAATGACAGGCGCATTGGGGAAGTGAGGCCCGCCTCCAGCGGGTGCTCCGCGGTGCCGCCACTGTCGTCCCGGTTCGCTGTAGAACCGGGGCTAGCCAGAAAACAGGCCTGTCATAGAAGTGCAAAAATTAAAAATCAAAGATCAAAAGTTTTGATATTTAAATTTTGATTTTTGAGTTTTAAAACAGCCTCCGAGCAGAGGTCAAGACAGGTTGGCCCTTTCTTGCCCAAGCTCTTTGGCGGAAAGGGTTTTTTTGTGTCTGGCGATTTAAATCTCCGGGGCGCGCATCTCCGGAAGATCAGTGTTTGGGTCCTCGTCGTTTGCCTTCTGAATATCGGATGGAACTGGCCGTTCCATAAAAACAGGGATTCGGGAGTCGGGACTCAGGACTCAAAAAATTCTTCAAAGCAGTGGAAGAACCGGCCTTTATTGGAAGATGCACCCCAAGCGCCGGGCCAAGAGATCCTGACCTCCGACGGAAAAGGTTACCGTCATACGGCGTCCCCCCGTGAGCAGAAGTCCCAAGAGCCTGTTCTCGAGATCACGCGCTCCGACGATACCAGCGCCTACGTGACCCGCAGCATCTCCATCATCAACCGCGATGAGATCAAGAAATTCCCGGGACTTTATGTTCCGGACCTTTTGCGTTCCAAAGCCGGGGTCGTTGTTTCTGAGACCTTCAGCAGTCCCAAGGGAATGACGGTAGATATACGGGGTTTTGGCGAGTCAGGTTTTCAGAACGTGCTGGTCTTGGTGGATGGCCGCCGTACTAACCAGGTCGATCTTTCCGGAACGGATTGGGCAGCGATCCCTCTTTCCACAGTCGAGCGCATTGAGATCATGCGCGGCCCTTCCACAGTCCTTTATGGAGACAATGCCACGGGAGGCGTGATCAATATCGTGACTCAAAAAACCCGGGAAGGTATTCATGCCAAGGCACAGTCCGAGATCGGCATGAACAAGTACCGGCGCAACGGCGGTACTGTCGAAGCCGGGAACGACTGGGCGCGCGGACTTTTTCATTATGAGAACACGCAGGACGGCGGCTGGCGGACGAATAGCGATTATTGGGCCAACGACTGGTTCGGAAAACTCAGCGTCGGGCCTTTTTACGGAGCGGGTGTCGCCCTGAGCGCCGGGAACCACCATGATCGCTACGGAATGCCGGGCTATCTTCTTATGACGGATATTGAGCAGGTCGGCCGCCGGGGAAGCCTTCAATCCCAGAACCGCGGATGGACCGGCGAAACTTATTTCACTGCGGACCCGGAATGGAAGGGTGAATTGGGGAAAAACGGGCTTGAGGTCTCGGCATTCAACACCTACCGCCAGCGCCAAAGCAAAGGGAGTTCCGTGTATTTTGGGACGGATTGGGAATCGGTTTCCCATATCGATTCCTATGAGCTCAAGCCCAAAGTGAAATGGACGAGGTCGCTGACCGACTGGCTTTCGAGCAAGATGACGACAGGGATCGATTTTGCATGGGTCCGCGACGATATCCGCAGCGGGTACCGGGCACCCGGGCAGGATTTCACGGAGATCCTGAAAAAAACACTCGGTGTTTATATTCTCGAAAGCCTTTCTTTCTGGGACAAGCTCCTTCTGAACCTCGGTTTCCGGAGTGATTGGACCGCCTACCGTTTTGATCAAAAGGAGGTCCTGAAGAATCTGGATACGGCCGGTATGTGGAATCCCGCCTTTGATATCGGGCTCGGCTATCATTTTCTGGAACGGTCGCTGGCCTATTTCGATCTGTCTCGGTCGTTCCGGACCCCCGTTACGGAGGAATTTTTTCAGAATGCTTATATCGATTACACGTCCGGGCTTGTCGCGGGAGGGTTGAACGTTGGACTCAAGCAACAGCAGCAGATGAATTATGAGCTCGGGGTCCGTGACAACACCTTCCATCCTCTGGAAGTCGCGGCTAACGTTTTTCTGACGGACATCGAGGACGAGATCTACTTTGATAAGATCACGAACAAAAACTCGAATTACAGTTCCATGACACGGCGCTACGGTCTTGAACTGGAATCTTCTGTGAAGATCTTCGAAAAACGCTGGTACAATATTAAACCGTTTTTTAACCTGACGCTCCAAAAGCCTTATTTCAAGGGCGGGGATTACGCCGACAAATTGATACCGTTCGTGCCGAGCCATAAGGCGTCGACGGGGTTTGTCGTGGAGCCTGTTGCAGGACTGACTTTTTCGACCGAGCTGAATTATCTCGGGTCCCGTTTTCCGGTCAGCGACGTAAGGAACAGTCTTCCCAAAATGAAGCCTTATACCCGGGTCGATCTGAAGGCGCGGTATCAGTGGAAATGGGCGTCGGCGTGGATCGCTTTGACAAATCTTTTTGACCGGAATTATTTCGACTATGGGGCCGCCAATTCGTCTTTTACGGCGGTCGGGTACTATCCGGCCCGCGGAAGGAACCTGACCTCGGGTTTTTCGCTGGAATATTGACCGTAAGGCAGAAGGGAATAGACAAATGCTGATTCTTATCACAGGAGGCGTCCGGAGCGGAAAAAGCCGTTACGCGCTTCAACTCGCTTCGGGGCAAACAGGGCGCAGGACGTTCATTGCGACGGCGGAAGCGTTGGACGACGAAATGCGAGAGCGTATCCGCCGGCATCGCGAAGAGCGCGACGGTTCATTCCGGACGATCGAGGAACTGTTTGACCTTGCCGGGGCGGTCGGACGGGCCGGGACCGATTCGGAGGTGATCGTGATCGATTGTTTGACCCTGTGGGTCAGCAATTTGATCTCACACAGGAGATCGTCCCCCGAGGAGATCGAGAATTCTTTTGCGGCATTGCTCGGCGTTTTGAAGCGAACGGGAAAAAATGTAATCGCCGTGACGAATGAAGTGGGGATGGGGATTATTCCGGTCAATCCGCTGGCGCGTGAGTATGGTGATCTTCTCGGAGGCCTTAACCGGAGGGTCGCCGAGATTGCGGATCAGGTGATTTTGATGGTTTGCGGGTTGCCGCAACAGATCAAGAAAGGAAGTCATGGAAAAATGGATTAAGAGGGCCGCCGCAATCGCGCCGCTCGATGAAGAACGGAAAACCCGTGCCAGGGCGCGGATCGACGATCAAACGCGGCCGCAGGGAAGCCTGGGGCGTCTTGAGCGTTTTATGGAATGCCTGGTCGCGATCCGGGAAGCTGAGAAGCCGGACGTTGCGAAAAAAAGGATCCTCATTTTTGCCGGGGACCACGGGGTCGCGGACGAAGGGGTCAGCGCCTTCCCCAAGGAAGTTACCAAGGCGATGGTTATGAATTTTCTGAACGGTGGCGCGACGATCAATGCGTTGGGGCGTGAGATCGGCGCCGAGGTCCGTGTGATCGATGCCGGAGTCGATGCGGATTTTGGCGGGGACCCGCGGATGGTTCACGCCAAGGTCGCCCGCGGGACAAAGAATTTTCTCAAAGCTCCTGCGATGACCGAAGACGAATTGGATCGGGCGCTCGAGGCCGGCTGGAAACAGGCCGAAGAGGCAAAGCGGGACGGGGTTGGGTTGATCGGCCTTGGCGAAATGGGTATCGCGAACACGACCTCGGCTTCGGCGTTGGTGGCCGCGTTGCTTCCTGCCCCTGCCGGGAAAGTGACGGGGCGGGGGACCGGTTTAAATGACGATGCTTTGAGGAACAAAGTTCGTGTGATCACGGAGGCGCTTAGAAAACATGAGGTGCGTCCCGATCAGCCTTTGCGGGCGCTGCAATGTTTGGGTGGATTTGAGATCGCGGGTATGGTCGGGGTGCTGCTCGGCGCAGCGGCGCTAAAGATCCCCGTCGTCGTCGATGGCTGGATCGTAAGTTCGGCGGCGCTTTGTGCGATCCGTCTGAATCCGGACATCCGGGAACGTATGTTTTTCTCTCACCGGTCACAGGAGTCGGGGCATGTGCATTTGCTCGAACATTTAAAAGTCGAGCCGATCCTGAATCTTGATATGCGGCTTGGGGAAGGCACCGCGGCGGCATTGGCGATGGGGATCTTGTCGGCGGCAGTGCGCGTTTATAATGAGGTCGCCACGTTCAGTGAAGCCGGCGTTTCGAACCGGAGCGAAAAGGCCGAAGGATGATCAAAGATCTTGTGACGGCGATCCGTTTTCTGACGGTCCTTCCTGCGGGGGGGAAAGCGCATGCCATGGACCGGCTAGCTCCGTCGACCCGTTATTTCCCGCTGGTCGGGGTCATGATCGCCGCCATGGCGTTGGCGGGGTATTATGGTGCGGTGATGCTTTTTCCGGTCCGGGTCGCCGCTTTTTTTCTTGTGCTAATCCCCGTTCTTGTGACAGGCGGCCTCCACCTGGACGGTTTCGGCGACTTTTGCGACGGATTTTTCGGTGGGCATGGCCGCGAAGCGATCCTCCGGATCATGAAGGACACGTACACGGGCGTGTTCGGGGTCGCGGGGATCGTGCTGATCCTCCTGATGAAGTATATTCTTCTGAGCGAGATTCCAGGCCTGGTTCCGCTGGGTTTTCTTTTGGCGTTTGCGGGTTCCCGGTGGATTCAGGTCGCGATCAGTTTTTCGCTTCCCTACGCCGGGACAGGGCAGGGGCTTGGCGAGAATGTGGCGAAGAAAGTCCGCGGAACCGATCTGGTCGTGGCGACCCTGTTCTTTTTGATCCCGCTGGTTTTTTGCGGCCGGAAGGCCCTCCCGGTGATTGCCGGGGTTTTGATCTTCCTTCTTTTATTTTCACGTTTTGTCCGTTCCAGGATCGGCGGGATCACGGGGGACGTGATCGGAGCGGCGAGCGAACTGACCGAAGTCTGGATTCTTTTTGTTTATGCGGCGACTTAAAGAGTTTTCTTTCAACGATGTTGTTCTTTTTGAACCGGCGGAGGCGCGGTGACCCGGATCATCCTTGTCCGCCACGGCGAAACCGCTTGGACCCTTGAGGGCAGGTACCAGGGTCGGACCGATACCCTGCTAACGTCCAAGGGGAAGACCCAGGCCTCAAAACTCGCCCGTTTTTTTAAAAACGAGAAGATTGATTGCTTCTATAGTTCCCGCCGCAGCCGCGCTTATGAGACCGCACGAGCGATCGCGAAGTTTCACGGGAAAGAGGTGCGCCAGAAGGGGTATCTTGACGAAATGTCTTTCGGTGCCTGGGAAGGAAAGACGTTCCGGGATTTGATCCGCGAGCGTGACCCGATCTATCGCGCGTGGTGCCGCGGCCGGCTTCTGACGCCGCGCGGGGGAGAATCCATCAGTCATTTTACAAAAAGGATCCGCGCCGCGCTCGAAGAGTTCCGGAAGAAACATCCGGGAAAAACGGTTCTGGCTGTGACCCACGGCGGCGTGATCCGCATGGCATTGACCCTTGCCCTCGGGCTTTCGCTTAAAAAATTCTGGGCGTTCGCGGTAAGCACCGCCTCTTTTACCGTGCTGGAATTCGAAGGCGGATACTTGAACGTAAAATGCGTCAATCACTTGCCGTGAAAATTCCTTTCTTCTGCTTTGTGATGGTCCTTCAAGTGTTCTGTCTGCCGCTGAAGGCGGAGGAAGGGGGGCAGACACCTCTTCCTCAAAAGGGAGCCCTCTCCCAAAGGATCGTGTCGCTCAGTCCCGTGCTCACCGAAGAACTTTTCCTTTTGGGAGTCGGGGATTCCGTGGTCGGACGGACCCGCTATTGCACCAAACCCGCGGAAACCGACAAGATCGAGGTGGTCGGAAATCTTACGGAGATCAACGTGGAAAAGATCGTTTCTCTCCGTCCGGACCTTGTCCTTGTGATCCCGCTGACTGATCCTCGGGCGAAGCAAAAATTGAGATCGCTCGGGATCCGGGTCGAGGAGTTCCCTGAGGCCGCGGACTTCCGCGGGATCTGTGATTCGTTCTTGCGTCTCGCCGGCATGGTGCATAAGGAAAAAGCGGCGGCGGACTTGATCGAAAAAGCGAAAAGGGAAGTCTCGCGCATACGGCAAGAAACGGGCTCACGCCAGCCGCCGGCTGTTTTTATCGAAGTGGGCGCAGACCCGTTGGTCACGATGGTCAAGGGATCCTATTTTCACGACCTGATCGAATTTTCGGGCGGCGTTAATATCGCGGCGGAGGCTGTCCATCAGCTTTACTCCCGGGAAAAGGTCCTGGCGAAGGATCCGGATATCATTATCATTGTCAGCATGGGGTTTGACGGTGAGGAGGAAAAGCGTATATGGCAGGGCTATCCGGGCCTAAAAGCGGTGCGGCAGGGGAAGATCATTCTCGTGGATTCCGATCTGTTCTGCGCTCCGACGCCGGTCAGTTTTGTTCATGCCCTTCAAGGAGTGGAAAAGATCCTGCATGCAGAAAATTAAAAAGCGGTCCCTGAAATGGATTTTCTGGCTACTCGTCCTGGCCGCGGCGGTCTTGGGCGCGGCGGCGTTCGCCCTGTCCGTTGGTTCCGCGGGGATCCCGTTCGGGAAGGTTTTCCGGATCCTGTTCGAGGGGCAAAAGGGGATCGAGCGAAGTATCATCTGGGATATCCGGATGCCGAGACTTCTTCTGGGATTTGCGATCGGCGGCGCCTTAAGCCTTGCCGGGGTGATCCTTCAGGGGATGTTCCGTAATCCGCTTGTCGAACCGTACACGCTCGGGATCTCGGGCGGCGCGGCGGTGGGCGTATCGCTGAATATTTTGTTCGGGTTGCACCGGATCGGTGTTTTAACTATGCCGTTTTCCGGATTCCTGGGAGCCTGCCTCGTGATCCTGTTGCTTTACGGTCTTAACATGAAACGGAGGGTCCTTTCGTTGCAGGGGCTGCTTCTGACCGGCGTGATGATCAATTTTATTGCATCTTCGCTGATCATGCTGATCCTTGCGTTGTCGCGTCGGGAGAGCCTCCAGGGCATTATTTTCTGGATCATGGGGTCCCTCGACGAGCCAAACGCGTTCCTGACCCGTTTGGCGCTCGGAGCCTCTGTCCTGTTTCTCGTCGCCACTTATTTTTTTCACTCCGACCTGAACGCTCTCGCGCTTGGCGAGGAGGAGGCCTTGCATTTGGGAGTTCCGGTGGAACGGACCAAACGCCTGCTTTTTCTCATCACGTCGCTTTTGATCGGAGTGAGCGTGGCGGTATCGGGCATGATCGGTTTTGTGGGGCTTGTGGTGCCGCACTTCATGAAAAAAATGGTGGGCTGTGATCACAGGATCCTGCTCGCGGCATCCTTTCTGGCCGGTGGCGCGTTCCTTGTTTTTTGCGATACGCTGGCGCGGACCGTGATCGCTCCGATGGAACTTCCGGTCGGGGTCATCACCGGGATCCTGGGAGGTTCTCTTTTTGTGTTTGTCCTGATGCGGGACAACGGAGAGGGGCGCTGATGCTTCAGGCGAAAGGTCTCACCTGCGGTTACGGCTCGAAGGTCGTTCTGGAGGACGTTGATTTTTCCGTTGAACCGGGAGCTTTTCTCGGGATCCTCGGACCGAACGGCTCGGGAAAGACGACGCTTTTGAAGGCCCTGACGCGCCTTCTGGAGCCGAAGCGCGGAGAAGTTCTTTTTGGAGGAAAAAATATATGGGATATTTCCCTCAGAGAATTTGCCAGGGAATTTGCGGCCGTATCCCAGAGCGTGTCGGCGGTGCCTGTGACGGTCGAGGAGTATGTCGCGCTTGGACGCACGCCTCATTACCGGGATTTTCAGTTCCTGGAGGGACGGAAGGATTTTGAGATCGTAGCGGAGGCGATGCGTGTAACGGGTGTTGAAGTTCTCGCGGACCGTTTAATGACGCAACTCAGCGGAGGGGAACGCCAATTGGCCGCCATTGCCCGGGCGCTGGCCCAGGAGCCGCGGTGGTTGGTCCTGGATGAACCGACTGCACATCTGGACATCGCGCACCAGATCAGGATTCTCGATCTTCTGAAACGTTTGAATCATGAAAAGAAGATCACGATTGTGATCGTTCACCACGATCTGAATCTGGTCAGCGAGTATTGCGACCGCATCCTTTTGATCAGTGAGGGAAAAATCTTTAAGGGGGGAAGCCCCGAAGAGGTCCTGACCTATGCAAACATCGAGGCCGTTTATAAGACGGTGGTCATTGTGAATAAAAATCCTATTTCGTCCAAGCCTTTCGTGCTGTTGGTCCCGGCGGAAAGGAATAAAAAATGAGTCGAACGCTTAAAAGCAAAAGCTCAAAGTGAACTCTGAATATTAAACTTCGAGCTTCGCTCGGAGGGGGATAGCATGAAAACAAAAGGTTTGGTCCATGTTTATACCGGTGACGGAAAAGGAAAGACGACGGCGGCGTTCGGGGTTGCGCTAAGGACGTTAGGGCTCGGCGGCCGGGTCGCGGTTGTGCAATTCTTTAAGGGCGCAACGCTCAACGGTCAACGGTCACCGGAAAAACAATCGTTGCGCGTTGCGCGTTGTGCGTTGAGCTCCCAGGTCGTAGCGAGTGAGGTGAAAGTGTTGAAGAAGATCAGTGGCAAGTTTCAATCCTGGAGCTTCGGCGTGGGCTTTACCTGGCAGGTTCCACGCGAAGAAAATCAAAAAGCCGTGAACAAGGCCTGGAAGCAATGTTGCAAGCTTCTTCGCGATCCGAAATATTCGCTGGTCATTTTTGATGAGATCAACATCGCACTGAAATACAAATTTCTTCGGACGCCGGAAGTTCTTCAGGTCCTTAAAAAAAGGCCGGCTGCGAAGCACGTTATTTTGACCGGGCGGGGAGCGCCGCAAGCCCTAGTCCGGTTTGCCGATCTAGTGACCGAAATGAAGTGCCTCAAACATCCCTTCCGTAAGGGCGTCCTCGCCAAGCCGGGCATCGATTATTAACCCAAAGTAAGATCCGGTTCCGCAGGTTTTTTTGCAAATCATAGCAATTTATAACATCCTATTAGGAAAGCATCTGGTTACATCTAGGCGTGAAAAAAAGTTAAAAAAATTTTAGACGTTCCCTTGAATTTTCAAAGGTCGCATGTTAGGTTTTTCCGTCAGTTACATTTCCACCGAATTCAGTAGAAGAAAAGGGGAAATTTTTATGTTTTTGCGCGGTCCTTTTAGAAAGTCAAAAAATGCGCCTAACAAAAAATTTTTACTAGCCTTTTTAAGTCTTTTCTTCTGTCTTTATTTTGTTCCGCTCGCTACAGCCGAAGTCGTTATCCCGCAGGACCTTGCTATGGTCCGTGACCGCTCCGAAGGAAAAAACGGCAAGTCCATCGTTGTTGTCGAAGAAGCTCACGTCCAATATGCGGCGCAGAAGGCGCTTGCGAACCTTCTTCAGGATCTCGTCGAGAACGGATCGTTCCGGTATGTTTTCGTGGAAGGAGGGTGGGGGAACGTCTCCCTTGCCAAACTCCGTTCCCTGACGGACCTTTCCCGTCGAGGGGAGATCGCGGAGCGGTATTTACGCGAAGGGAAGATCTCCGGTGAGGAATACCTGGACCTTTCGACAGATCTTGATATGCATCTTTGGGGTGTCGAAGATCCCAAGCTTTACGAAGCCAACATGAAAGTTTTTCTGTCCATTTCCGAAGCGCAGCCCGGTCTTCTTGCCGCAGTCGGAACCCTTGAGACCGAAACGAAGGCGCTGCGCACCGGGTTGTTGACCCCCGCCATGAACGAGGTCCTTGATAAGCGGCAGGCCTTGGACGACCAGAAGATCACTCTTTTGGATTATGCCCTTTTCCTTAGCAAAGCGTTGCCCGACGAGGGCGTGCGTTATCCGCATCTTGTGCAGCTTGCGACTCTCTCCGGGGGGAACGGTTTTTATGATCCGGACAAAGTCGCGTTTGAAAAAGAATCGGCGGTCCGATTCCTTTCCAATCGTTTGACGAAGCCGGAGCTTGAGGCGATCCTCGCGTTGGGCGGCGAGAAAACGGCGGAGCAAGGCGTTTGTTTTCTGGAGGCCCTTTTGGCAAAGACCGCTTCTTTCCCGGAGGCCCGCAAAGAACTTTCACTTCAGAACCTTCGGAGTTACCGGGACCTGCTTCAGAAGACCGTCGGCATGGATTCTTCCGTGCTTCAAGACGAGATCGAAAAAGCCGGCCGTGAGGTGCTGTTGTCTCTGAATCCTTCGCAGAAACAACAAGAATTTCTCGGCGTCCTTCAGGGGATCCGTTTCCTCAAAAAACTTTTCAATCTGACCCTGGGTTTGAACGAGTTTCAACGCGCCTCCTCCCATGATTTTGAGTTCGATCTTGTGGCGTGGGACAGTTTTCTGAAAACGCAATGCGCGAAGAACAGTATTCCTTACGTTTCTTTTGATGGCGCGGTGTTCGCCAAATACATTCCCGAAGCCAGGACTTTTTATGAAACGGCGATCGCCCGCGAGGCCGCCATGGTCAAGAACGCCGTCGTGCTGATCGAAGGGGCCGGGTTGCGGCGCGCCGTTTTCGTGATGGGAGGGTTTCACAGTCGCGCGATCTTCAAGGCTCTCAAGGAACGGGGCTACGGCGTGACCCTTGTCTCTCCGCGTTTCAATCCGGAAAATGATCAGACGGCTCACGATCAATACCTGAATGTTTTGAAATATAAATGGACGGGCAGGTCGGAATCCGCCGGTCCGGAACTGAAGTCCCAAAGCGCCAAGATCACCGGTTTAGATCCCAAACAAGTTTAAATTAAAACCCAAAGGAGATTTTCAAACAATGAAACTCAACACACTCTTCACGAAAATCACAGCGCTGATCGTTTCGATCGGTCTTATGATCCCCACGCCGGCATATGCCGCGCGGCCGCTTTCTGCCGGGAACGCTTCGGGGGTCCGAGCCGAACTCCGCGACGCACTGATGGGGTCGCCCGCCGCGATTGGCGCCAGGCTTGTCGAACGCCACGAAAAGCGCGTGAGCGCCAAAGATATCACGGCGAATCTCAAGGACCTGAACCGCTGGACGAGTTTTGGTGATGAAGAAGAGTCGAAAGAGTTTTTCAATCTCGCGGAAGACACCCGCGCCATGATCAATACCTTTCGGACGCAGAACGCGGGGAAGGCTCATTCGTTTCTGGCGGATCTCTACAAAGTCATGATCGCGAAGATCGATGAGAATGAAGCGAACCCCAATTTCAAGATCTGGACCAAGCCGCAAAATGAGGTTGAGGTCGAACTTTGGGCCGCGACGGGACAGATCTCGGGTCTTGTCCCCGGCGTTCCGATGGCGGACCTTTCCGGACGTAAATCCCAAGCCGAGATCGATGCGACCCTGGAAGGAAATCCCGAGATCACGGCGTACCAGCGTTTTGCCGATGCCGGCGGTTCTTCGATCGATCTTCGCGGCTTGCAGAAATATCTCAACAAACTCGGCGTGATGTGGCTGGATGACATTACCTCAACCACGGTGATCTCGAGCCAATTCAAGGTGAACCTGAAACTTTCGAAGGCCGCGAGTGCGGATATTAACGAGTATGTGATGGTGAGCCGTAAGTTCAGTCAGAAGCTCGGGAAGATCGTCGAGCAGGAAATGCGCGTGGTAGTGCGCAAAGACGCTAACGGCAATCTTGTGGATGCCGAAACAGGCAAGAGCATTTTTAACAAGAACGGCCAGATCTCCATGAAGTACGCCTTCGCCGACATGATGAACATGCTCGGGGTGTGGGGCGTGAAGGGGCGTTTCGAAACGGTGGACCCGATCTCCGAGGTCGGCGGTTTCGGCCGTTCCGGCGCGTCGCTTGCAATGTTCCTGGACGCGGCATCGATGCTGTCCGGTATTCCTTTGACCCGGGCCGACAAACAGGCCGAATTGATCTTTCTTGAGAACGAACGCTACGGCGGGCTCACGGGCGGTCAGGAGACCGGGTCGACGCTCAGCGGAAAGCCGGTGCAGTTCAGCTGGATGGAATTCGTTCGCGATCGCTTCGGGCGTTTTGTGTTTGGCGGCGGAACGACCCTCAACACTTCGCTTCATGATCCCGCGACGGGCATGAGTGAGGACGAGTATCTGAACGGAACGGTGCTTGGCGCGCTGCGTATGGTCCAGCCCGGTCTGGAATTTGTCGCGAAGACCCATCAGGACGGAAGTCCTGTGCTTGATGCCGACGGGGACCCTGTCTACGGGCCCGCGGACACGCGCACGGCGGGTTTGATCAACACGGTCTGGACATGGCTTTTGGATCACGCGGAAGGTCTTTTGCTGCATCTTGAAAAGACCGGACTCGCGAACCAGTCTCTGTTCGGTCTGCGGAATGGCCTGCTGGATCTCACGATCCGGGCGTTGAACCGTCACCGTGTGGTGCGGAACCAGTTGGACCGTCTTTATTTACGGGTCACGCTCGGTTATATGCGGATGGATGAAGCGAAAAAAGCGGCGATGTTTCCGGCCGAACGCGGCATGCTCGACAAGTTCGTAGCGCTCGCGGAAGGCAAGAGCGGCGAGGATTCGCCGATCCTGAAAGCCTATATCGCGCGTTTCATCGAGGAATCCGGCGCCGGGAAACTTGCCGAAGGCCAGACGATCGCGGAGAAGGTCCGCACGATGACGCAGGCGCAGGTGGACCAGGTCGCGAGCCACAGTCTTTATTCGCTGACGAGTGAAGCGTTCCTGAACGATTATATTGTGGATTTCTGTAACAAGATCCAGCCTCGCAAGGACGGGAAGAGCTGGAAAACGACGGATAAGGATCTTCCGGTCGGCGCATTCCTCGTCGGCGCGGGTGGCCCCGGCACGAACATCGTTCTTGCGTTCAAAAATTCAGAGATCGCGGAACAGTTCGATGCCTATATGAAGAGCCGCGGCTTCCCGATGTTCGTCAACAAACCTCTGGGAGCGAACGGCGAGGTCGGTTATGAAAACGTGATCAAGACCCGGACCACGGGCGGCCTTCTTCGCGGGTTCATGAAAGTCGATACCGGCAAGCCGATGGAATACAAGAATTGGCCGGCGGCAAGCGTTCAAAAAGAAAAACCGGTGATAGGCATTTATGACCAGACGACGGGGACGTTGACCGTGTCGAATGAGGATTATCCGAAATTTGCTTATCTTCCGAGGGTCCGCCCTCAAACGGGGGCGCTGATCTCCGAAGAGCATGCGTCGGATCCTTATCGGGTCAGGAATGAACAGTATTACGATATTTTGGCAGAAACCGGACGCGAATTTGTAATCAATGGGAACCGTATCACGGTCGGAGAGATTAAGGGCGGCAAGGTCCGGTTGACATGGGGCGCAATGGCGTATGACTACGCGGCGGGGGAGGCCCTGCAGTATGGTCCGGCGCGTATTATTGTGAAGCAGGTTTTCAGCGATGTCGATGTCGGTAAAGTGTCGCGCGTGATCCTGTCGATCCAGGTGCATCCCGGACTTTCGTTGTTCGTCCAGAATGAAAACTCGGCGTTCAACGTTCAGGGCTCCGCTCGTGCTGAGAAGAGGGACCCGAACTTCGGGGGAAAAGAAACTTTGGAGGGTGCTACGTCTGCCGAGGTGATGGCGTTTTGGGAATCACTTAAATCGCGCCTGACTCGTGTTGAAAATGGGAAAGATTATTTTCCTAATTGGCCTGAAGGGAGAGGATTGGTCTTGGGGGCCGATCTCCCGGTTCATCTTGAGGAGTTCCTTCCGAGGGGTTCTACGCGTAGCCAATATGTCGAATCTTTTGAAGATGGAGACCTATTTTTCGAGGAGATGTCTGGAAAAGAAGGCTACTGGGATCTGACCGTTTCAAACGATGGAGGACGGTTGAATTTTACGATCAGACCCGGTGTGGCGGCGGTTCCGAACGTGACGCTCCGGGACAAGACCAATAATGATCCGAAGGGGATCGCGGACATTGTCTACAGCGTTCAGGCCGGGAAGATCACGTCAGAACCCCGGTTCTTTGATAACCTCTGGTTTCCGTCGTACAACGAGCAAGGGCTTGTGCGCCTCAGCATGGCGGCTAGTGAAATTACTGAGCCGATCCGTGCGGCGGTCCTCAAGGCTGCTGCGGAGTCGGGGTTGGCTGACGCCGATGTGCACCTCGAGTTGTATGTGAAACGTCAAACCCGGAACGCTCCGGTGACGCTCAAGATATTTGTCCGTTCCGTTGCTGCCCGTCGTGAAATAAGGACGGTGGAATACGTCGAACCCGTTTCCGCGGAAGTGTTGCGTACGGAAGCGAGCATTGCGTCGGGGATCGCGTGGCTTCAGAAGAACGCCTACATCTTCGGCAAAGGGTTTGGTTACGATCTCCGGATCAATGATTCCCTGGCGGAAGCCCAGGCGGCCGTCGCGGCGTTTTATGATATCGGTCGGACCCTCGGCGGGACCGGTTACCTGAAACGCCTTGACCAGGAATCGCTCCGAGCGCTGGTCACGGCAGATCATCGGCCGGCGTCAGACGCCTTGCGTATGGCGACGATCCAGGGGCTTGCGGACGAAGGGATCCAGGTCGTAACGCAGGCGGACGGGACCGTGATCACGACGGGTCTTACTTCCCGGATGTCGTTAGAGGGAAATTTCGATCTCGGGATCCAGGAGACCGGCAGTCATAATCCTCCGGCAGGGAACGGCGCGAAGATCACGCTCCAGGGTGAGCCGCTGTATGGGCCCGCGCTCATGAAACTTTTTGAGGATACGGTCAATCGTCAAGGTTGGTCGAAGACGATCTCTCCCCGTGAAGTGACCAAGGATACCGGTATGATCCCGAATCACGTTGAGGGGCTTATCAAGGCAACGCCGCAGCTTAAGAATCCGCTCCCGATCATCGTGGATTATCGCGGAGGCGTGGCGTCGACGGTCTTTACGCCGCTGGCGCGTGCGAAGGGGTACGAGAACACGATCTATCTGGACGCCGCGGAGGCGGATCTTCCGGACGCGGTTTTCGCGACGGACCGTCCCGTGATGGTCATTCTGAACGCGGAGCCCGCTCCCGATATGAAGCACGGAAGGTGGGATCCGAGCGTGGATGTGGCGTACGAGAACATCCAGAAGCTGCAGCGCAGGATCCAGGAGGATCCGCGTTTCAAGGCCCAAGCGGGATACCGTCCGTATGCCGGGGTGGTTTTTGACGGCGACGGCGACCGCGCGGGTTTTGCGAACGAGGACGGCGTGATCTTTGCGCCGGATCGCATGTTGATCGCTTATTACGAAGCCTTCCTGAAACAGAACGTTGCGGGGATCCGTGCGCTCAACAAGCTCGGCCACACGGTCAAGATGGCGCTCGATGTCCGGGCGTCCGCGGTGATCGTTAGCGTGATCGAGAAGCTGCGTCAGGAGACCGGCGTTCGCGTGGCCGGAGAATTTATCGCGGCAGGTTATCCGAACCACCGCTCTTTTGTCAAAGAAGAATTGACGGACATTCAGGCCGTTTTGGCGGAGAAAGGCGATCAGTTGGACGCCGCGGAGCGTCAGGCCGTGGAGAAACTGATGCTGGGATATGTTTCTGCGGAAGCGTCCGGGCATTTCTTTTTTAATGTGCTTGAGCCGGACCAGTTCCTGAAAAAGAAACTCGTCGTGGATGACGGCGTGGTCAGCGTGATGCAGATGCTTGCCATTGCCGACCGCGGGCGTCAAACGATTCAGCAGATCGATGCCGGGATCCCGCTTCTGCCGGTCCTGCCCGTGGGCGAGCCGGATATCCGTCTGAATAACGCTCCTTCCGACGTGACGAAGAAGCAGCTTTTGGGCGAGGAGATCGTCCGGGCGTTCGCTGAGGCGAATCCGGAGTTGATCCCGATGACGGCCGGGGAATTGATGGCGAAGGTCGTGGCGGCGCGTGACAACCCGCCGAAACGGCAGAGTGCGGAAGAGCCGTTGCTTTTGGTCGACGGTGTCCGTCTGAAGCTGACGAACGGGACATGGTTCCTTATCCGCAAATCGAATACGTCGGCGTATTTGGTCAATAAAGCGGAAGCCAATACCGAAGCGCAGCGTCAGGCCTTGCTTGAAACCGGTGAGAAATTATTGGCCGCGATCGAGAAGGCGAAGATGACGCAACCCGATTACGCACCGTTGAGTACCGAGCATCTCAAGAAGAGCTTGGTCAAGCTCGGCGACACGATGCGTGCCGAGAAGCGGATCGCGGACACGCAGGCGACGGCGGTTGCTGCGCCGGCCGTTTCCGTGAATTTTGCCAAGGTGATTGGCGGGAAGGCGCTTATTCCCTCCAATATCGGAGAGGTTCGCGGGATGCTTACCGGTTCGGCCCAGGAAGCGTTGGTGCTGGACGGGGCCTTCCTTTTTGATGAAGAATTCGCGGCGCTTCCTCTCGTGCCGGCGCTTGCCGGGGGGAACCCGGTTGTGGCGATGACGCGGACCCGTGAGGAAAAACGCATGGTCGAGGATTTTAATGCGCAGTTGCCGGCCGGAGTATCGCCGATCCTGATCGCGAGCGGTCCGGAAGAACCCTTGCAGTTGCTGCGTGCGGAGATCACGCGTCGCGTTCGTCTCGGAATGATGAAGGCGGGAACAAGGATCCGCGCGATCGTGACGGCTTCGTCGAATGATGTAGCGCTCCTGAAGAAGCAGATCGGGGAGCAGGGGATCTTTATTGCGACGCAGGGATGGGTGGCGAAGATCGCGGAGCGGGCGGGTCTCACGGCCATGCTCCAGCGGTTCGTTGCGGAATTACGCGCGATCTCGACCTCCGCGTAAGTTTTCCCGAAAGGGAAGAGGTCAGAAGAAATGGGCAGGCCCGGTTTTCCGGGTCTGCCCGTTTTTTTTACACAAAAACCGGATGGGCTTATTCGGCGTCTTCGAGGCGCGGGTCTATTTCGGATTTATGTTCTTGCCACCACTTTTTCGCGTCTTCCGGAAGTGCCTTGCCGGGGACGGTATATCCCGTTATTTTCTGAAATGAAGTGATCGCCTCTTGTGAGGTCAAGCCGTCAGGATCATTTGCCGCAATCTCCAAAAGAACTTCGGGAACCCCTTTCCACGGCCATTTTTTTAACATCGAAACGATGGATTTTCGGACGGCCGGGTCGGGATTTTTATAGAAATAAGTGATCATGAGCGTCAGGGACCGTTTTTCGAGGCTTTTCGGATGAACTCGCAGGAAAGGTTCAAAGGCGACGGGGGGCGTTTCTTTCGGTTGAGCGGCAGTTATCGGTTTCCGGGCGAGGTTTTCGCCCGCGATTCCCCGGAGATAAGCCATGAGTGACGAGACTCCCAAGACCAGGAGCAGGGCGATAAGAACAAAGAAGATAAAGAATTTTAAGCCGCGGAAGAGCATTTCCCAAAAGACAGACCGTTCGCGTTTGGGACTTACGGGGCGTGGAGAGGCTGCCGGTTCTTTTGGAACCTGCGGTGCGATCCCCCCCCATAGGTTTTCTTTCTTTTTTTCAGGTTTGACGGGTCTTGGGGGAATTGGATCGGGAACTTTTGCGGACGGCGCCAATGGTTCCGGCGGTATCAGGGGGTCGGGTTTTTCCGAAGGCGCTGTCTCCTGGGGGAGCGCGGCTTTTTTGACCGAACGCCAGGCTTCTTCGATTTTGGATAATCTGTCGTTTAAGGAGCTGGCTTGGGGACGGAATCCGTCCGGGAGCACTGTTTGAAGATCCTGTTCATGCTCGAGCATGGCAGCGATCTGTTTTTTAAGAGATGCGAAGAGGCCGACGATGTCTGAAGAGTTATTTTCCTTCGGTTCATTCAAAAGGCGCTCGACTTTTTCCATTTTCTTTACGATCTCGATCTCAAAAGCCTGGAGTATCTCGATCGCGGAATCGCGATGAGAGTCTTCATCAACTGGGAGGAACTTTGGTTCTTGAGGGGGCTCCGTTTTTTTTTCGTGCTCCGGTTGTGAAGGTTGCTTTTCAGGGCCGGGTACGGATTGCGGAGCGCTTTTTTGGGTCAGCTCCTTATGCTTTTCGGCCGCTTGATGAATGAGGAAGGAAAGATTTTGGCGCTGTTGTTTGGGGGTGGTCGAAGGCTTGGGTCGCCCAGTCTGGAAAGGTTGGGCCGTTTTACCAGGCCGGTTAGCGGGTTTTGACGGTTTTTCTTTCTCCGGCTCGACCTTGGGGGGCTTCGGTTGTGGATCAGTGTTTTTCCACGGAACGGTTGGGGGGCTTGATCTCGCGACCTCTGTTGAGGCTTGAGAGCCGGAATTTTGGGGCGGTACGATCTTTTCAACGTTCGGTGAATCGGAAAGTGCCGGAATCGGTGTCTCAGGTTTCTTCTCGTCCTTTTTAAAAAATTCCTGCGCCGTTTCGTTCCCGGTTGCAGGTGATCCTTCCGGTTTGGAAATTGGCGGTACGGGTTCCTGAGGGAGGGCGGGAGAGGGTGCTTCAGAACCCTCGACCTGAGGTTCTACCTTTTCCGGCGCCTTCGCTTGATCCGTGGCCCCCGGGATTTTCTCCGTGAATTCCTTCGGGGTCGGCACGTTTTTTTCGTTTTCGGTTTGTGAGAGTTCCTCCGGGCTGGGCGATACGGGTTCCTGAGCTACGGAAGGAGTGGGTTTGTTTCGTGTGGGAAGAGTTGTTGGATCGATTTTCAAGATCTCCCATATTTTTAAAAAACATTGTTCCATGAGAGCGACTCGCTGGGACCATGATTCTAGGGGGGGCGGCCAGATCGACATGATTTCCGTGGCCAGCTTGTTTGCTTCCGTCTTGATATTTTCAAGCTGCATTTCGAGATCCAGTACGGAAAAAGCGGCTGATTCAGGACGGTCGTCGCAAACGGATGCCAGATCATCCAGGTGGGCGATCATCCCGGAGAGAACGGCGCAACAATTGAGCCTGGCATCCGGCACGTCGATGCGGTCCGGCGTTTTCATGAAGGAAAGATTTTTCTTCAGGACCTGCAGCTGGGATTCTGCAAGGTCGGCTATTTCTGAGGTGCGGTTGTTTTCTTTTGCTGTCATGGATCCTTTGGAGTTTGAGCGTTTGTTCTCCGCGTTCATGCTTGGACCGACGTTAGAGTATCGGTAAATAGAGGGGTTATATTTACAAATTCAAATCATGTAAAACCCCCAAAATCCAAAAGTTGGCATTGAGCGTCTCCGCTTTCTTGAGGTCTGAATGGCGCGGGATTCGAGATTCCTGATAGGCAAAAAAGTTTTTTTGTTAAAAATGGTCGCTTTCGTAATTATTTTATTCGACAGGTTTCGAAGGCTTGTCTTAAAATCTTCCCGGCTTAAAAGCATTCCTAGCAGTCTTCGCCGAACTAAAGTATAATGAAAAACTATGACCATTAGAGAAAATCCCGTCCAAGAGGGCCGGTGTCCCTGGTCCGAAGCTTCCGCTGACTCTGAGGCGGCGAAGTCTGCCCATGCCGCGATCTCGGGGTACGAGCGATTCCAGATCTACATAATCAAGCCCTCCAAATACGATGACGAGGGCTATATCATTCGCTATTGGAAGGGGGTCCTTCCCAGCAATACGCTTGCCTGCCTCTACGGGCTTACCGAGGATGTCCGGGAGCGGGGGGTCCTGGGCAGTCAGCTGAAGTGGAATATCGAGCTGATCGACGATTCAGTTCAGAGTGTCCCTTACCGGGAGATTTTCCGTAAGAGCCGTTGTAAAAAAACAAAAGTGCTCGTGGTTCTGGCCGGCGTCCAGACGAACCAGTTCGTTCGGGCGTCCGACCTGGCCTTGAAGTTCCGCAAGGCGGGGATTGATGTTTTGATCGGCGGGTTTCATGTGAGCGGTGTGCTATCGACGCTTCCGGATCTTACCCCGGAGCTTGTAACATTGAAAAACGCAGGTGTGACGATTGTTGCCGGGGAGGCCGAAGGCGGGCATTGGGAGAACCTGTTGCGGGACACGCTTCAGGATTCGTTGCAGCCGGTCTATAATTTTTTAAATGATTTACCCGATATCTCGTGCTCACCGTTCCCGCGGAGTCATCCCAAACTCAGGAAGCATTACTCGCTTCAGCATTTCGGCACGCTTGATTGCGGCCGGGGCTGTCCGTTCGGTTGCAGTTTTTGTACCGTGATCAATGTGCAGGGCCGGCGCATGAGGTTTCGCGCGGCGGACCAGATCCTTGCGAAGATCCGCAGGGATTACCGCCGTGCCGGTATCACGCATTATTTTTTCACTGACGACAATTTTTGCCGCAACAAGAACTGGGAGGCGATCTTTGACGGGCTGATCGAGATGCGTGAAAAGGAAAAGATGCCCATTCTTTTCATGATGCAGCTCGACACCCAGTCGCATCTTGTTCCCAATTTCGTCGATAAGGCGGCCCGTGCGGGATGCGCGCAGGTTTTTATCGGGATGGAGAGTTTGAATCAGGAGAACCTCAAGGCCGCGAAGAAGACCCAGAACGAGATCGAGAATTTCAAACACCTCGTGGATTCTTTTCAAAAAGCGGGGATCATTTGCCACCTGGCTTATATCATCGGTTTTCCGCTCGATACGGTCGCCTCGGTCAAAAAAGATGTCGAACAGCTCATGACGCTCCATGCCGGACAGGCGTCTTTTTTTATGATGACGCCGTTGCCCGGTTCCGTTGACTACAAAAACGTTCGTGAAAAACGCGTGCTTCTGGATGCGGATCTGAACAATTACGACACCTTCCACGAAACGCACCGTCATCCCCGGATGAAACCGGGCGAGTGGCAGCGGGCTTACGAGGAGGCGTGGAAAAGTTTTTATAATATCGAGAACATGAAAACGATCATGCGGTTCGCGAGACCTGACAACTACTGGGGCATTTTCTTTAACTTTGTCTGGTACAAGAACTCGATTCAGGTGGAAGGGGGACACCCGATGCTTCACGGATTCGTCCGTTTCAAGCCGCGCCTTGACCGCCGGACCGGGTACCCCGTGGACGGGCGGTGGAAACATTTTAGACGCAGGGTTGTTGAGGTCCGGGATGAAGTGGTCGGGTGGTTTCGGTTGTCTCTTGAGCTTGAGGAAGTCTGGCTGGCAACGCGGAAACGCCGTCCTCTCGAGGAAAAGGTTATCGCCGAATTGGCCCGGATCACTCAGAGCGTAAAAGAATGGCGTGACCTGCGTATCTCCGAGCTTCAGGAGCTTTATAAAAAAGCCGCCGAGGCCCTTTCTAGAAAAGGGACTGAAAAGATCCGCGTGCCGTCTCGGATCCAGCTCTGGTTTCTTAAGGGAAATCTTTTTTATGATAAATTGACGTTCACCCGGGTGCCGATGCGGCGGTTTTGGCAACAGGCGCGCACTTACTTTAAACAGGGCAAGATCTTTAAAGTTGATTACTTCCGGCTCGTACGGACCTGGCTTGAGGAAGCGTTCCTTTTTCTGCGCTTCCTCCGTTCTCTTGTCAAATCTGACACGTTCCTGACCTGAAGACAGGTCCGGTAAAAGAAAGCGACGATCCTCGTGAAGGTTTATCTGATCCACCCAAAATTTGAACCGACGATCTGGTCCTTCGAAGGTCTCCAACCGTTCACTGGGACGCGTTTTTCCACGACGCCGCTGGGGCTGGCTACCGTGGCGGCCCTGACCCCGGTATCGTGGGAAGTCGAGATCGCCGATGAGAACGTGGAAGCGATCAATTTTGAGACGGACGCCGACTTGATCGCGATCGGGGTTTTTAATGTGCAGTACCGCCGTGCGCTCGAGATCGCCGCGGAATTCCAAAAACGCGGTAAAAAAATCGCGTTCGGCGGTCCCTACAACAGTCTTTTCCCGGAAGCTTTTGAAGGGAAAGGTGATCACCGGATCGTCGGTGAGGCCGAAGAGATCTGGCCGGAGTTCCTGAACGACTTTGAAGCTGGGAAAGCCCGCGAATGTTATACGGCGCGAAAAGAAAAGGTCGATATCCGCAAAAGTCCCGTTCCGCGTTACGACCTGATCCATGGCGATCGCTACAATATGTTTTCCCTTCAGACGAGCCGCGGTTGTCCGTTCAACTGCGAATTCTGCGATATCATTATCATGGACGGCCGCGTGCCGCGCACCAAGACGGTCCAGCAGGTCATTGACGAAGTCGACCATTGCGTGAAACAGGGAGCGCACTATATTGTTTTTGGGGATGCCAATTTTATCGGGAACTTGCCGTTTGCCCGCGAGATGTTGAAAGGATTGGCGGAGTATTCGAAGAAGAACGGTTATCCGATCGAGTTCTCTTGCGAGCTGACGATCAACGTGGCGCATCATCCGGATATTCTCGAGTTACTCCAGGCCGCGAATTTTTATTCCGTATTCGTCGGGATCGAATCGCCTCGCAAGACAAGTCTTCTGGAGTCGGGAAAGTCCCAGAACACCCGTGAGAACGTTCTCGAAGACATCAAACGTATCCAGTCTTACCACATTTCCGTCGTGGCCGGAATGATCGTGGGATTTGATTCCGACGACAAGCAGATCTTCAAGGAGCAGTACGATTTTCTCGAGGAGCTCGGGATTCCTTTTACCACCTGCGGGACGCTGATGGCGCTTCCGAAGACACCGCTTGCGAAGCGTCTTGAGGCCGAAGGCCGTTTGCTGGACAGTGAATGGACCGAGATGAACGGGCATGGTGCGTCCGACTGCAATTTTGTACCGAAGCACATGACGGTGGAGGAGATCCGCCGGGGGTACAACTGGCTGAGCCGTTGCCTTTACCGGTACGACAGCTACGCAGACCGGCTTGTGACAGCGCTCAATCGTTTCCAGAACCGTAATAAAGAACACAAACGGGCCAATTTGGATTTCAAGTTTCTAGGGGTTTTGACGAAGGTTATCCTATATTACGTTTTTACCTTTGATAAAAAACGCCGTGATTTTTTTCTTAAAACATTTTTGCGCGTGGCGACCGGCGGGCCTTTTTCGGTGGGAAAATGGCTGGAATTTTTCCGGTGGATTGCGACGCACCGCGCTTTCCGGAAGTACGTGACCGAGACGCAGGGGGATCCAGAAGACATGAATCCCGCGGAGCCGCCGTTTCCGGTCGATGCGGCCAAAGAGGATCCCGATTCGATGCCGGACAAAGAACTGGTTTTGAACCCCTAAATCATGCGACTAATACCTTTCGACGAACGAGTCTGGCCCGGAGCGATACTTCTCGGGGTACTGATCCTTGGGGCCCTTTTCTTCAACCTCAGAATCCTTGTTCCCGTATTTGGAGTCCTGCTGGTCGCGCATTTTCTCTTTTTTCGCGATCCCGTTCGAACATCGGAGGGGGAGGGTCTCTTCGCCCCGGCTGATGGGAAGGTCATAGGGATCGACGAGGTTTTTGAGGATAAATTTCTACACGAAAAAGCGATCCGTATTCGCATTTTTCTTTCGGTTTTTGACGTGCACGTGACCCGTTCGCCGCTTGCGGGCGTTGTGAAGTACCAATACTATGTGAAGGGGAAGTTTTTCAACGCTCTCCGGAAACTTGCATTCGAGTACAACGAATCAAATTGGATCGGGATCGAGAACCATGAACGCCGTGTGCTGATCCGCCAGATGACCGGGGCAATCGCACGGCGCATTTACTCCGATGTCAAAATTGGCCAGGTGGTCGGACGAGGCGAGAAGGTCGGAATGATCTGCTACGGTTCCGGCGTCGAGTTTTTCATTCCCCAAAGGTCGTTTCAACCGGGCGTTTCCGTCGGGCAGCATGTTGCGGCGGGGATGACCGTTCTGGGACAGTGGACTAATGGACATTAAGCCCAAGAACACGAAAAGCCGTTTTTATTTTGCGACAGCTGCTTTCCCGAACATGATCACGATGCTCAATTTGATCTCGGGATTCTTCTCGATCCTCATGAGCATCAACGGAAAGTATGAGTTTGCTGCGTGGCTCGTGCTTCTGGCGCTCGTTCTTGATTCTTTTGACGGTCACGTGGCGCGTATCTTTGGGAATGAAACGATCTTCGGACGGGAGCTTGATTCGCTTTCGGACGCGGTCTCCTTTGTGCTGGCGCCTTGCGTTTTTGTGGCGATGCTGTTCACCCCGAAGCTTTCCATGGTGATGCTCCTTGTGATTCTTCTTTACCTCTGCTCCGGGATCTTCCGTCTGGCCCGGTTTAATGTGAACCCCACGACAGCCGGGGGAGCGTTCGAAGGATTGCCCACGCCTGCCGCGGCTTTGACGCTTCTCATGACCCTGGTGGCATTCCATAAGAATCACTGGGAATCACACACTTCCTATTGCCTGGTATTGATGACGGCACTGGCTTTCCTGATGAGCAGCGATATTCCGTATCCCAAGATTTCGGCGATCAAATTTCGCAGTTGGCGGACGCTTTTTGTCGTGCAGCTTACGCTTTTGATCCTGACTTACGTTTATCTGAACATTGAAAGCGCCATTGCGATCGTTTTTCTGGCGTTCCTGATCCTGTCGCCGTTTTATTGCATGGTGCTCAGCGATCAAGGCTCGTCCGCGGCGAACGGCGAGAAAGAGGAATCTTGAAATGCTGTTCGGGATCCTTGCCGGATTTTTAGGATCAAGCCTGGGGTGGCAGATCAATCTCATCGCGATCAATCGCGGGTTGAGACGTGGCCGGATGGCGGCATTTCTTGTCGGGTTCGGTTCGGTGGCAGCCGACATGATTTTTCTCTATGTCGGTCTTGCCGGGGCGGCGCCCCTTTTGATGCATCCGGACTGGTGGAGGATCATTCGCTGGGTCGGGATCGTCGTTCTTTTTTCGCTGGCGGCGCGGACGTTGCTGGCGCACGGGAAATCACGTCCGGAGATCGAGGAAGTCGAGAAGAGGAACCCGACCAAAAATTTTCTTGTGGGGTTTCTTGTCGTGATGACGAATCCGGCCGTTTTTCTGCTTTGGATGGGCGTGGTGAGCTTCTTTATGGCCCATTTCCCGGAGATGAGGCAGCCGTGGGCCAAGGAGTTTTTTCTCGCTGGATATCCGATCGGGGCGGGGATGTGGTTTGGCCCGCTGGCGTTTATTTTTCTTAAAAGATTGAGCCGTTGGGGCGAGAGAAATTCCGGCGTTACTTCCAAGCTTTCGGCGGCGTTATTGATCCTTGTGGCTCTTTTTTTGATCTTTGAGAAGTTTAAAATATCTTAAGGTTCGGTTTGCTATAGGGAAAACGCCGCGGAGACCGAGGGGGACCTTTTTTTTGAAAATCTCTGGTTGCCTTGGCATAGATGTTTTGGTATATTGACATCACTTTCCGTTATATTCGTTTCTTCTGAAAACTGCTGGATTCGATTTTATCGTTGTCTTTATTTAGTTTATTCTCGCACATGCTAGCATTACGAAGTGTTGTCGTTATTTTTGGAAGAGGTTGTTCTAAAACGGAGAGATTGGGAAATGGGATTGTTTTCACGGAAAAAGAAAACGACCAAAAGTAAAAAAGAAGCGCCCGCTAAAAAGGCGGCTGCGTCTCAGCCGAGACGTACGAACGGCGCACGCAAAGTTGCCAGCCGTTACCCCAAGGCAGTCCCGCAGGTCCAACCTAATGCCCCGATGGCCGAGAGGCTTGAAATTCCTCCGCTTCCTGAAGAGTCGGTGTGCCCCAAAGCCGAAACTCGTTCCGTGGAAATGCCTCGTGAGTTGCCCGACAATTACGGTGATAACCAGATTTATTTGCTCGTCCGCGATCCTTACTGGGTTTACTCTTATTGGGAGATCCAGCACGATCATCAGATGAAGAATCTCGCTAAACTTGGCGGGAGTTGGGATTCGGTTGTTTCCGTGTTGCGCGTTTATGACATTACGGACTCGAAAAAAGCGGCGCCTTTTTTCGATATCGTTCTCCAGAACATGGTCAAGGCCTGGTACCTAAACGTCCAACCCAATCACAGCTATGTTGTCGAGCTCGGACTGCTTCACAAGGATGGCCGTTTCATTTGCCTCGCACGTTCGAATGAAGTGACTACACCGCGGTCGGGGATGTCCGAGGTGATCGACGACCAGTGGATGTCGGTCGATTTTGAAAAAATGTACGCGCTTTCGGGCGGTTTTCAGGTTGGCAAGAGTTCCGCCGAGCTTCGTAAAATGATGGAGGAACGCCTTAGAGGCGCCATTACCTCGGGTTCCGGTGCCGGGGCCATATCGAGCATGGCCAGTCCCGTGAGGATCAAGCAGCGCGGGTTTCATTTCTGGCTTGAGTGTGAATTGATCATTTACGGTGGTACTGAACCGGATGCCAAGGTGACGATGCAGGGACGGCCGGTTCAGCTTCGTCCGGACGGGACATTTACGTTCCGTTACGCGCTTCCTGACGGAAAATTTGTTTTTGATTGTCACGCCGAATCCGCGGACGGCATCGAGGAGAGGGTCATTACCCCGATCGTCAGCCGGAACACCGAAAGGCCCGCTCCTGTTTTTAAGGCAGGAAAGAAAAGCTAGCGATGGAAAAGGGATTTCTTTCCATAGTTCTTCACGCACATCTTCCGTTCGTCCGCCATCCTGAACACGAATTTTTCCTCGAAGAGACCTGGCTCTATGAAGCCATTACCGAGACCTATATCCCGCTTATCCATATGTTTGAAGGTCTGGAACGGGACGGGGTTCCCTGGCGCCTTACGATGTCTCTTACGCCGTCGCTTATGTCGATGCTTCGTGACGAGCTTTTGCAGGACCGCTATCTTGCCCATCTCAACAAGCTGATCGAGCTTGCCAATAAAGAGATCGAGCGGACGCGTTTTCAGCCGCAGTATCACGAAACCGCCCTGCATTATTACTGGGAGTTTACGCGGGCGAAAGAGACCTTCCTTGACCGTTATCACAAGGATCTGACCCAGGCGTTCCGGAAATTCCAGGACCACGGGCATCTCGAGATCATCACTTGCGCGGCGACCCACGGATTCTTGCCGCTCATCAGCCGCAATGAAGGGACCGTTCGCGGGCAGATCAAGACCGCTACGGATCTTTATGAAAAGGTTCTCGGCCGCAGGCCTATCGGTATCTGGCTTCCGGAGTGCGGGTTCTATCAGGGCGTGGACAAGTATCTCAAGGAGCAGGGGATCCGGTATTTTCTCACCGACACGCACGGGATACTTCATGCTTCGCCCCGGCCGAAGTACGGTGTGTTTGCCCCGATCTTCTGTCCGAGCGGTGTCGCTGCGTTCGGCCGGGATGTGGAATCTTCCAAACAAGTTTGGTCTGCCATCGAAGGTTATCCGGGTGATCCGGACTACCGTGAATTCTATCGCGATATCGGTTTTGAACTTGATTGGGACTACATTCGTCCGTATATTTCTCCGGACGGTCTCAGGATTAACACCGGGATCAAGTACCATCGCATTACGGGGAATACCGAGGACAAGCAACCGTATGTTCGCTCCTGGGCGATGCACAAGGCGGCGAGTCACGCGGGCAATTTCATGTTTAACCGTGAAAAACAGGTCGAATACCTCCACGATTTCATGGGTCGCAAGCCCCTGATCGTCGCGCCGTATGATGCCGAACTTTACGGTCACTGGTGGTATGAGGGGCCGGACTTCCTGAATTTTTTTGTGCGAAAAACCGCGTTCGATCAGAAGATGTTCCGCCTGATCGCGCCGTCAGATTATTTCAAGGAATATCCCGTCAACCAGGTTTCGACGCCGTCTTTTTCGAGCTGGGGCTGGAAAGGGTTCAGTGAGACCTGGCTTTCGGGCGCGAACGACTGGATTTACCGCCATTTGCATAAGGCGTCGCTGCGCATGACCGAGATGACTCAAAAGTTCCGCGGGCAGAACGGGATCGCGAGCCGGGCCCTCAAGCAGGCAGCCCGCGAGTTGTTCCTTGCGCAGTCGAGCGACTGGGCTTTTATTATGCACACCGGAACGATGGTTCCGTATGCCGTGAAGCGTACGAAGGATCACCTGCTTAATTTTACGCGTCTCTATGAAGATCTGATGGGGGGGCGGCTGGACGAAAGCTGGTTGCGGGAGCTGGAAGGGAAGAACAATATCTTCCCGGATGTGGATCACGAAGTCTTTTAATCCTACTCAAATAAGAAAGGGAATTTCCATGCAGGAACAGTATTACGGAATCGGGGAAACGGCGGGGAAGATCTACAAATGTCTCGAACAAAAAGGGGAGCAGACCCTTGCGAAGGTCCAGAAAGATATTGGCGCGGACGCGGACATTTTCAACCAGGCGGTCGGATGGCTTGCCCGTGAAAATAATATTAATTTCAACAAGATGGGCAAAAACGTCAAAATTTCCCTGCTGAAATAGGAGCATCCCGGTTGCAAGCGCTTTGAGGCGCGGGGCGGTCAACGTCCCGCGCCTTTTTTTTTATGTCTATGGCTGGCTTCCCACGCAGGACCCGGCTTTTACCGGTTCGGAGACCGAGTCTTTGAAATGGTGTGGATCTCTTTTAAGGAAATGCCTCCGGGAACCGATACATATAACCAAAGAGGGGAAGAGGCACGGTTATGCGCAAACATCCGCAGTTAATGGAGTTGAACGCCTTTTTCTTCGTTTCCAGGATGTCCGAGAAATACGGACGCAAGCTGACGCTTTCCACGGTCCCGGACGAAGAGTGGCGTGTCTTCGCAGACAGGGGATTTGACTATCTTTGGCTGATGGGCGTCTGGGAACGGAGCCCAGGCTCGCGGGCGCACGCCCAGAAGGAGCCCAATCTTGTCCACGCTTATGACATGATCCTTCCGGGGTGGAAGAAAGAGGATGTTGCGGGATCCCCGTACGCGATCCACAATTACGAGTTGGATCCGTATCTCGGCAACCCCGATGAGCTTTTCCAGCTCAAGATGAAGCTGAACGGTATGGGGATAGGGCTTATTCTTGATTTTGTCCCCAACCATCTTGCGTTCGATCATCCCTGGACCGTCGAACATTCCCGGCGTTTCGTGTCCGGTAAGAAGGAAATCCTGAAGGCACATCCGGAGTGGTTTTTTAATACCGCGAACGGAAAAAAGCTTGCCCACGGCCGGGACCCTTATTTTCCGGCGTGGATCGATACGGCCCAGGTCAATTTCTGGTCTGCCGATCTCCGCCGCGCTTGGCTCGAAACGCTCCAGAAAATCGCCAAGGTTGCCGACGGTGTGCGTTGCGATATGGCGATGCTCGGGCTCAACGAAGTTTTTCGGGAGGTTTGGGGAGAACATATCTCGGATACGCAGCCGCAGACGGAATTTTGGGCCGAGGTGATCCCCCGAGTGAAGCAGATATCGCCCAATTTTATTTTCATGGGAGAAGTTTACTGGGATCTTGACTGGGCGCTTATGCAGCTCGGGTTTGATTTTACTTATGACAAACGGCTTTATGACAGGCTTTATTACGATTCGCCGGTTTCTGTTCGCGATCATTTGAAGGCGGATCCGATCTACGCGGACCGGTGTTTGCGTTTTATCGAGAACCATGATGAAGAACGTGCGGTCGTGAACTTCGGAAGAAAAAAGTCCCAGGCGGCTGGCATGATCGCGGCGACGATTCCCGGGATGCGGTTCTTCCACGATGGACAGCTTGAGGGGCGGAGGATCCGCACGCCGGTCCATTTGCGTCGCGAGCCCGCCGAACCTGCGGAGGCGGCGACCCGGGATCTTTACGAGCGTCTGCTGAAATACATCAAACCCGCAGTGACCCATGATGGGACGTGGACGCTTCTTACGACCCGTCCGGCATGGGACAAAAACGAAACGTACCAGGGAATCATCTCCTGGCTTTGGCAGCAGGGGGATCAGTGGAAGCTTGTTGTGATCAATTACTCGATGATCCGCGCCCAGGCTTTTGTCAAACTCCCGCAAGTTTTGAACGAGAAATTTTTTATTCAATTCCGCGACGCGCTTACGGGGAAAGCGTATGAACGCGCTGGCGAAGAACTTGCGGCGAAAGGGCTTTACGTTGACCTTGAGCCGTGGCAGGCCCATCTTTTCGACTTCGTTATTTAGAATTGCCGCATTCAACGCTTGGAGAGATCCCCATTCTTTGTTAAGCTGTACAAATCTGACGCATTGAGAGTCAAATTCTATTAGGAGATAAAATGTCGCGAGCCAAGAAAAAGATCCAGGAACCCGAACCCGAGGTCAAAGAACTCTGGCAACCTGAGCATAAGGGGATGACCAAAGAAGGGCTCAAGCTGTCTTTTAGCTCCAGCCTGCAATACGGGCTCGCCAAGGATCAGTACACGGCAACTTCCCGCGATAATTTCATGGCGCTTGGCATGTCGCTCCGCGACCGCCTGGTCGAGCGCTGGATCCAGACCCAGCAGGGGTACCACAAAAAGAAACAAAAACGCGTTTACTACCTTTCCCTGGAATTCCTGATCGGACGGCTCCTCGGTAATTACGTCCTGAACCTCGGTCTTTGGGACCAGACCCAGAAGGCTCTCGAAGAATTCGGTCTTGATCTCGAAAAGGTCCGCAATGAAGAAGTCGACGCGGGCCTCGGGAACGGTGGTCTTGGCAGATTGGCCGCGTGTTTTCTTGATTCCATGGCCACGCTCGGGATTCCGGCCCATGGCTACGGGATCCGCTACGATTACGGGATCTTCAACCAGAAGATCGTCAACGGCTACCAAGTGGAATCTCCGGACGAATGGCTCAAGCATGGAAACCCCTGGGAGTTTGCGCGTCCCGAATACTCCCAAAAGATCAAATTTTACGGCAACACCAACATGTACCACGATAAGCAAGGGCGCCTTTCGGTGGAGTGGGTGAACACGGAGGATGTCCTTGCGATGCCGTATGACACACCGGTGCCCGGGTATCAGAACGACGTCGTGAATACGCTCCGTCTTTGGTCGGCGAAGAGTTCCGAAGAGTTCGATTTCCAGTATTTTAACGACGGGGACTACGAGCGCGCGGTTTATGACAAGATGTTCACGGAGAACATTTCCAAAGTGCTTTATCCGAATGACGCGACATCGATGGGACGCGAGCTCCGCCTCAAACAGGAATATTTCTTTACGGCCGCTTCCATCGCCGACATCATCCGCCGTTTCAAGGAAGACAATGCGGTCCTCAAAAGTTTTCCCGATAAGGCGACGATCCAGCTGAACGATACCCATCCCGCCCTCGCCATCGTCGAGTTTATGCGCATTCTGATCGATGAAGAGCAGGTCGACTGGGATACGGCGTGGGACCTGACCGTTCGGACCTTTGCCTATACGAATCATACGGTGATGCCGGAAGCGCTTGAGTGTTGGGCGGTTCCGATGTTTGAAAAACTCCTTCCGCGCCATATGCAGATCGTCTATGAAATCAATGGCCGTTTTCTGAAAGATCTCTCGTCCCAATATCCTGGCGATCCGGATCGGCTCCGCCGGATGTCGGTGATCGAAGAGGGAAACCCGAAGCGGATCCGCATGGCGTTCCTTGCGATTATCGGTTCTCATTCCGTCAACGGTGTCTCTGAGCTGCACTCCGAACTTCTTAAGGAGCATCTCTTCAGGGATTTTTATGAGGTTTTTCCGGAGAAGTTCAACAACAAGACGAACGGGATCTCGCACCGTCGCTGGCTTATCAAGGCGAACCGGCCTCTCGCGAGGCTTCTGGACGAGGCGATCGGAGAAAGTTGGGAGCGGAATCTCAGCGATCTTGATAAGCTGATTGGCATCAAGAAGGACCGGCTGCTCAAGAAAAAATGGCAGCAGGTGAAGCGCGATAACAAGAAGGTCCTGGCGGAGCTGATCCGTGAGAGCACGGGAGTCATCGTGAATCCGGATTCCATATTTGATGTTCAGGTGAAGCGTATCCATGAGTACAAGCGCCAGACTCTTTTTATCCTCTACGCCATTTCCGAGTATCTAAAGTTGCGGGAGAACCCTGCCGCGGTTTTGACGCCGCGCACATTCATTTTTGGCGGCAAGGCGGCTCCCGGTTATTTCATGGCCAAGTTGATCATCAAGTTCATCAACAACGTCGCGGATGTGATCAATCACGACAAGCTAAATAAAGACAAGCTTAAGGTCGTGTTCCTTGAAAATTACCGCGTGTCATTGGCGGAGAAGATCTTTCCCGCGAGTGATCTTTCCGAACAGATTTCGACGGCCGGAACCGAGGCCTCGGGGACGGGTTGCATGAAATTCATGATGAACGGCGCGTTGACCGTGGGGACTTACGACGGCGCGAACATCGAGATCGCCGCGGAAGTCGGTGAGGAGAACATTTTTATGTTCGGACTCAAGGCTCCGGAAGTTCTGGAGCTGAAAAACCGCGGCTATGATCCGAATGAATTCATCCGGAAATCGCCGCGGCTGGGGGAGATCCTCCAAATGATCCGGAACAATTTCTTTTCGCCGATGGAGCCGGGCATCTTCGACCCGCTGGTCAATAATCTGACCGGTTCGGACCCGTATCTGGTTTGTGCGGATTTTGACGCCTATTGCGCAATGCAGGGGCGGATCTCTGAGGAATACCAGGATCAGGACAAGTGGACCGAGAAGGCGATTCTTAATGTGGCAAAATCCGGAAAGTTTTCAAGCGATCGGACGATCGAGGAATATGCCAGGGACATCTGGAACGTTCCGGTCCAGATACCGCGCTAAGCAGCAGTAAAATACTTTTCTCAGGACGTTTTCTTCCCGAAGGGCAGGAGATTCCACTCCCGTCCTTTTTCCAACAAGGGACGGATCCCCACGACACTGAAAAAAAGCTCGACGCTCGAGACCCTTTGTGTCGATGGACGAACCTCATGGAACTGACGCGACAGGAGAAAGTGGGAGAGGAACCGCAGGACGCCCGAAATGAGGAAGAGGGTCAGGATGCGGGAGCCGTTCAGCCGGGGAAGTTTTTCCGCCAGGAACCCGCCGATCCCCGCGCCGATAAAAGTCGCGATGCCGGTCAGGAAACTGAAATAGCTGAGACACCGGACGCGCTTTCCTGGACTGACCGAATCGTAAATGAAATTCAGAGAACAAAGATTGAACCCGCCCCAAACGATCCCCGCGAAAATCTCGATGAGGAAGAGGTAAACCAGGTTATGCGAAAAGATCCATAGCACCGGGATGAGTGGGATCAGGAGGCTTGTGGTTTTTAGGACCCTGGCGTTGCCGACCACATCCGCGTGCCGGCCCCAGACTGGGAACGATACCAGACTCGCCACGACAGCGCCCATGTGGACGAACATGTAGATCAGGTAATTGAATTTCAGGTCCTGAAGCATGTAAACGCTGAAGTAAGGGGCGGCGAGCATGGTGGTGAGTGTGATGCACGTGACATAGAGCGTGAATTTCACAAAATTGCTTTTCCGGACGCGGCGGAGGAACATCAGGAACGTGAATTTATCGCCCGGATTTTTTAGGCGCGGGGCATCCTGCATTTGGGACATGAGTCGGGCGGACATGAAACGCGCGGCAACGATCATGGCGAACAGGATGCAAAAGCCGGTGGCCGTGGATACGTCCCGGAAGGCGTTCAGGAGTATCCCTCCAAAAACCGTCGCGCCCACGCCGGCGAAACCCACGATGCGTGACCGCCAACCGAAATATTTTCCGCGGTCTTCCGGGGGTAGATAATCGCTCGCCAGCCCGCTCCAGACGGTGGCGATCAGGTTCATCAGGATCCGGAAGATCGCCACGAAGAAAATAAGGACTCCGATGCGAGAGGGAAATACCAGTGCCGGAAGTAGGGCGACCGGGATCAGGAAAACAGCCTGCCAGGTGGTGGCGCCGACCAGAAAACGGAGACGGCTTCCGAGTTTATCGACAAGCCCTGAAGCCAAGAATTGCGAGAAAGAGCCCAGAAGGTGAGGGATTGCGACGAGGAGCCCGATTTGTGACGGACTTGCTCCGAGGAAAAGTCCGAGCGGGATCAGGTATTCGTCCGTTATAGCCAACATCACGCTTGCGGGGATGCCTTCCTTCCACGAAACGCGCAGGCTCTTTAGATAGGGGTTCTGTTTAATCTCTTTGAAGATCTTTTCCATGGCTTGCCCATGACTTTATCGGCATATCCGGAGCTCTTGATAACCTTGAAGGCTGCTCTAGGGTTTTAAGGCCCTGTATTGTATAATACGGGCGTTGTTTTTTATTCCTCAAAGCTTGTCAGCCGATGAGGTGAGCATGAAAGTGGACCCTTCGAAGCATTGGGTGGACGGTAAGTATTCCATCCGGGAGCTTGTCGATCTGGGGGAATTGCGTTCTCTTTTCCAGAGTTTTACGGATTCCATGGGTTTTACCATCGGCTTTTTAAGTATTCCCGACCTCGAGATTCTGATCGCTACCGGATGGCGCGATATTTGCACGAAATACCACCGCCAGTGCCCTCTTGCCATGACCCGGTGCCGCATGAGCAATGATCGCCTGATCCGCCATCTGAAACGTCCCGGCCAGATCGTGATCGAGGGCTGTGAGAATGGGCTGGTCGACTGTGCCACACCTATCATCATCAAAGGCAAGAAGATCGCCATCCTCGCGACCGGCCAGGTCCTCCTCAAACCGCCCGATATGAGCTATTTCAAGAGACAGGCCAAATTGTTCGGATGTAATGGAGCCGCCTACCTGCGTGCCGTAAAAGAAGTTCCCGTGATCTCCGAGAAAAAACTGAAACAGGCGACGCGATTTCTGGGTGAGTTGGCCCACATGATCATTCAGATGGGCCATGCCGGTCTTGCGGAGAAAGAGCGTGCCGAAGCCCTAGGGCAGGAGATTCGCCGGCGGGAGGGGACAGAGATCGTGCTGAAAGACACTCTGGATCAATTGGGAGCCCTCTACGACGGTATGACCGACGGTATCATTGTGGGCGATGTGAAGACCAAAAAGCTCCTTAAGGTTAATGCGAGCGCCTGTCGGATGTTCGGATATTCCGAAAAAGAAATCCTCACAAAAAAAGTTCGGGATATGCATCCTCAGCAACACCTGAAAAAGGTTTTTAGTTTCTTCCGTAGCTTGACGCGAAAGGAGAAACTTGTTGCATTGGATGTTCCGTGCAAGAAAAGGGACGGCGCTGTTTTTTTTGCGGATGTTGCGGGAAATAAGACCCGTTTTGAAGGAAGGGATTGTCTCGTCGGATTCTTTCGGGATGCCACGGAAAGGAAAATGGCGGCAGAATCTCTCCGGATGAGCGCCAAGGATTGGCAATCTACATTTGATGCTGTCACGGACGCTGTCTGGCTCCTGGGCCTGGACGGGCGAGTTCTCCGGACTAACAAGGCAGCTTCCCGGTTATTTGGGAAAAAATCCGGAGAGATCCTCGGACACCGTTGCTGTGAAATGGTTCACGGGACCTCCCAGCCCCCTAAAGAATGTCCCATGCTCAGGATGCGAAAGACGCTTCGTCGTGAGTCCTCGGAGATCCGTCTCGAGGACCGGTGGCTTTCCATAACGGTGGACCCCACTTTTGACAAGGCCGGTGTCTTGAACGGTGCCGTCCACATCGTGAGTGATATTACGGACCGTAAACGGTTGGATCTGTCACTGCACGAAAGCGAAGAGCGGTTACGCATGGTCCTCGACAGCTCCCTCGACCTGATCTATCGGCGTAATTTGAAGACCGGCTGCTACGATTATCTTAGCTCTGCCGTCAGGCGGCATACAGGCTATGCCGCGCATCAGTTGGTGGGAGCAAAGGCCGGACGTTCGATGTTTCGGCGCATTCATCCTGAAGATCTTCCGCGCGTGCGGAAGGCTTTGCTTGCCGCCCGGTTCGGTCGGGAAGCTCAAGGAATTTTGGAGTATCGGTTCCGTCATAGAAATGGCAGGTACCGGTGGTTTTCTGATCGCTTTACAGTTGTGAAGGACGAGACCGGGCGTCCGCTTCATTGGTTGGGCGTGTCCCGCGACGTTACGGAACACAAGAAAATAGCCGGGGCTCTCGTTGAAAGTGAAAGGCGCTATCGTCTCCTGACCGAGAATTCGAGTGACGTGATATGGACCATGAATTTAGACGGAAAATTCACCTATGTCAGCCCGACGACCTACCAACTTCGCGGTTATACTTCCGAGGAAGTTATGCGCCAACCTCTGGACAAACAGGTCGCGCCGGGCTCTTTGCCTCTGGCAATAGCAACCCTGGATCAAGTGCTCAAGAAAGGCCGGAGGGGGATTCTTGTGCCGCGGAGGGTTGTTGATGTGGAGCAGCTTTGCAAGAATGGTTCTACGGTCTGGACTGAAGTTTCAATTGAGCTTGTCCGGGATAAAGTGAACGGTGTTCTTTTTCTTCTGGGAGTGACGCGGAACATTACGGAGCGTAAGCGGACTCTTGAGGAGTTGGAAAAATACCGCGGGCATCTCGAAGAGATTGTGATGTCGCGGACCCGGGAGGTGAACGACGCCCGGAACTTTTTGGACAAGATCATTAACACCATGGGGAACCCTGTTTTTGTCAAGGACCGGAAACACCGCTGGGTTCTCCTGAACGATGCGTATTGCAAATTTATGGGGTATCGCAGGGAGCAGCTGATCGGTAAAAGTGACCGCGACTTTTTTTCGCCGGGAGAGGCCAAGGTTTTTTGGGCCAAGGACGAGATTGTTTTTCGAACCGGAAAGGCCAATGTTAACGAAGAGAAATTCACCGACGCGAGAGGCTGTACTCACACGGTACTTACGAAGGAAGTGCTCTATAAGGAAAAATCCGGACAGAACTATATCGTTGGGATCATTACCGATATTACGGAGCGGGAACGAACGGAGCATCGGATCCGTGAAAATGAGGAGAAAATCCGGCGGATCACCAACGCGCTCCCCTCGGTCGTCTACACTTATCAGATGACGCCGGATGGTAAACAGCAGCTCACGTTTCTCAGCCCGCAGGTGAGAAAACTTTTCGGGATCTCTCAGCGTTCAGTCTTGAAAGATTTCTACATCCTTTGGAATCGGGTCGTCAAGGAGGACCGGAAGCCCCTTTATGCATCCATCCGGAAATCTTTCAAGGCACTAACTCCTTGGGAGTATGACTTCCGCATCATTACACCGACGGGGATCCACAAATGGATTCATGGGGAGTCCGTTCCGGAGAGGCCTCTTCCCGATGGGCATGTCATCTGGCATGGCGCTCTGTCGGATATTACCGCGAGGAAGCGGATGGAGGGGGAGCTTGAAAAACACCGGAATCATCTTGAGGAGTTGGTCAAGGCGCGGACAAGTGCGCTGGAGCATGAGATCGGTGACCGCATCCACGCGGAAGAAAAACTCCGGGTGAGCGAAGCCCGGCTGCAACTTCAATTCCGGCGAATGCCGATCGGGTGTATCCTGTGGAATGCGGATTTCAGAGTTCTGATGTGGAATCCCGCAGCGGAGAAAATTTTTGGCTACTCCGCACATGAGGCTATTGGGAAACATCCATACGGGTGGATCGTTTCCCAGGAGGCCTGGAAGCGTATCTCCCGGGACTGGAGCCATCTTCGTAAAGGGGAGATTACGGCGCATAGCGTGAATGAAAACCGTACAAAAAAAGGAGAAAAGATCCTTTGTAAGTGGACCAATACGCCACTTCGCGGGAGTGACGGAGAGGTGCTCGGCGTTCTTTCGATGGTGGAAGATGTTACCGCGCTTCACCTGGCCGAGGATCATCTCCGGGAAAGTGAACGCCGGTATCGGGCTCTTTTTGAGTCCGCGAAGGATGCGATTTTTCTGATGGAAGGAGATCGTTTTATCGATTGCAATCCGACGACCCTCAAAATGTTCGGGTGCGACCGCAAAGAGATCCTTGGGACACGGCCTTACCAGTTTTCACCGGAACGTCAGCCGGATGGAGGCAGTTCGAAAGAAAAGGCTTTGGAGATGATCTCCGCCGCTTTTCAAGGGGTCCCGCAATTCTTTCAATGGCAGCACTGTCGTAGGGACGGGAGCTTATTTGATGCCGAAGTGGGCTTGAATACGATGGAAATTTCCGGCAAAAAATATCTCCTGGCCATTGTTCGCGATATCACCGAACGCAAAAAGAGCGAAGAGGCTTTGAATGAGAATCGCCGGCAGCTGCGCCAGATCATCGATACGGTACCGCACATGATTTTTGCCAAGGATCGGGAGGGGCGGTTCCTTATCGTGAACCGGGCAGTCGGGTTGATGTATGGTAAGGATCCCCAGTCGTTGATCGGGAAGAGACGGCAGGACGTTCATCCGGTTTCGGCCGAAGCTCAGAAATTCCTGGACGTTGACCGTGAAGTCTTGTCTTCGGGAAAACCGAGGTTGGTTGCCAATGAACCCTTTACTGACACAAAAGGAAGGCACCATATCCTACAAACGATCAAGATTCCTTTTGCGATGGCGGGACTCAAGGAAAATGTGGTTCTCGGGGTTTCGGTGGATGTGACCGAGCAGAAGAAGATTGAGGAGTTTCGTAACGATATTATCCGAACCGTTTCCCACGAACTCCGTACGCCCCTGTCGATCGAAAAGGGGGGGATCAGCCTTCTCCTCGACGGTTCGACAGGGCCGATCAATGAGGAGCAGAAAACAGTCCTGGAGTCGGTCATGAGGAACGTGGACCGTCTTGCCCGGATGATCGACAGTCTTTTGAATATTTCGAAGATCGAAGCCGGCAAAGTGGAGCTTAAGAAGAAGGTCGTGGATTTCCGGGATATTGTCCGGGAAGTAGCTTTTGAGTTTAAAATAAAGGCCGAAGAAAAAAATATTGCGATCGAACTGGATCTTTCCGAACAAAAAGTGGAGGCGTTGGCGGACGCGGACAAGATCGCCCAGGTCTTGAGCAATCTGATCGATAATGCCTTAAAATTTACGCGCCAGGGCAGTATTAAAATATCTCTCAGGAGATCGGACGGAGAGGTTGAGTGTAGTGTTCAAGATACCGGGGTCGGGATCGCTCCGGAAAATATGTCGAACCTATTCGAAAAGTTTCAGCAATTCGCGCATGCGGCGGGTCCCGGGGAGAAAGGGCTTGGCCTCGGACTTTCGATCGCGCGGGGGCTTGTGGATCTGCACGGCGGAAGGATATGGGCGAAGAGCCGTCCGGGCGAGGGATTGCGGGTCACTTTTTCAATTCCGGTGGATGATGGCGGGGAGGAACCTGAACTTGAAAATCTGTAAAAAGAAAAAAATACTGTTTATTGAGGATGAACCGGACCAAGTGCTGATGGTTCGTTTGAGGCTTGAGAAAAGCGGTTATTACGTAATTACCGCCATGGACGGAGTGGCGGGTCTGAAGAAAGCGCTCCAAGAGAAGCCGGATCTCATTTTGCTGGACGTTATTATGCCCGGGATCGACGGGTTGGAAGTGTGCCGCCGTCTTCGCGCCGAGAGTACTATGGAAAAAGTGCCCGTGATTGTGACGACGGCGGCGGGGAGTGACGACATCGAGCACGCATGCGCAACGGCGGGAGCGGATGATTGTATCCGTAAGCCCTACGAGGCATCCGGCCTTATCGACAAGGTTCGGCGGTTGATCGGGGAGTAGCCGGTTGCGTTTTTAGATTTAAAAATTTTGATTTGCCCGCGGTTTGTTCTTTCCCTGCGAAACGAATATTTCGTTTCGCTCTTAGTAACAGAGTGGCGTAAAATGGCGGGCTTTGACGAACGGATTTTTCGGGAAAGGGATTATTCTTATGAAATCAACGAATAGTAGACAGATTATCGATGCGCTGGCGAAGATCAGCGATGCGGTTACTTCGGACCTGTACCTGGAGGAGATCCTGAAGCTGATCGTGACCGTGACCGCCGAGACCATGCGCTCGAAAATATGTTCACTGATGCTGCTTGATAAATCCACGAACGAACTTGCCGTCAAGGCGACCCAGTCGGTCAGTGAGTTCTATAACAAGAAGCCCAACGCGAGGCTCGGAGAAGGGATCGCGGGGCGCGCGGCCCAGTCCGGAAAACCGATCACAGTGCTGGATGTGCGGAAGGACAAGCGTTACCTCAATCAGGTGATCGCCAAGAAAGAGAATCTTTGTTCGCTTCTCAGCGTGCCGCTTGTTTTTAAAGGCGGGGTGATCGGGGTTTTGAATTGTTATACCGCCAAGTCTCATCGTTTCAGTCCGGGCGAGGTGCGCATTATCCGGTCGATCGCGAACCAGGCGGCGATCGTTATTGAGAATTTCAGGTTGGTGGCTGAGTCGCAGGTGATCCAAGAAGAACTGGAATCCCGGAAGGCGATCGAGCGCGCCAAAGGCATCCTGATGAAAAGAGAGAATTTGAGCGAGCAGGGAGCCTATAAACTGATCCGGAAGTATAGTATGGACAAGCGCAAGAGTATGCGGGAAGTGTCGGAGGCGATCCTCCTGAACGCTGAAATGCAAAGATTCTCGTCCGGTAAAGAATAAGATCGGGATTGAAGATCAGGGTACCTGTGCTATAATTTCGCCGCTGAACACAACGTGAGTGTTTGGCGGAAAGAAAGTGAAACGGTGTTCTGAGCAGAGCCCTCGTTTCTTTTCGATTCCGGAGTACGGGATAACGACATCCTTTTTGGCAGGAGCATTTGCCGAAAAGGATTTTTTTTTGGCAAAAACGTTCTGTCGCCGCGAACAAGGGACGGGGGGCTTTTGGATCCTCAAAACAGCAAAGAAGGGGTGCAACCATGGTGAAAGCAGGAGAGAATTTGGTGGAAAAAGAGATCAACGCATTCATGAAAAAAGTGAGTGCCAGGAATTCCGGGGAAAAGGAATTCCTCCAGGCTGTCCGGGAGGTCGTGGAGTCCGTTACTCCTTTTATCGAAAAGAATCCCAAATACAAGAACGCGAAGATCCTCGAGAGAATGGTCGAGCCGGAGCGCGTGCTGATGTTCCGCGTTCCCTGGCTGGATGATAAGGGCGAAATTCAGGTCAATCGCGGGTTCCGTATCGAGATGAATAGCGCGATCGGTCCTTACAAGGGCGGTCTTCGTCTTCACCCGAGCGTGAACCTCGGCATTTTGAAGTTTTTGGCGTTCGAGCAGGTTTTCAAGAACAGTCTTACCACGCTGCCGATGGGCGGCGGGAAGGGCGGTTCGGATTTTGACCCCAAGGGGAAATCTGATAATGAAGTCATGAAGTTCTGCCAGAGTTTCATGACCGAATTGTCCCGTCATATCGGACCGGATACGGACGTTCCGGCCGGGGATATCGGCGTGGGCGGTCGCGAGATCGGGTTTATGTTCGGCCAGTACAAGAGACTGCGCAATGAGTTTACCGGCGTTTTGACGGGCAAGGCCCTGAATTGGGGCGGCAGTCTGGTCCGTCCGGAAGCCACGGGGTACGGGTGCGTGTATTTCGTGCAGGAGATGCTGAAGACCCGGAAAATGACGTTTGCCGGGAAGGTTTGTGCGGTTTCCGGTTCCGGGAACGTTGCGCAATACACGGTCCAAAAATTGAACGAGCTTGGCGCAAAGGTCGTCACCTTGTCGGATTCCGAAGGTACCATCGTCGACAAGAAGGGGATCGATGCGAAAAAGCTCAAGTTTGTGATGGAGCTCAAGAACGTCAGGCGCGGCCGTATCAAGGAATGCGTTGAGGCGTTCGGCTGTGAATACCTCCCGGGCCAGAAGCCCTGGAAGGTGAAGTGTGACGTTGCGTTCCCGAGCGCCACGCAAAACGAGATCAACGAAGCGGATGCGAAAGCCCTTGTAAAGAACGGCTGCATCGCGGTCGGGGAAGGCGCGAACATGCCGACCACGCCGGAAGGCATTGCGGTGTTCCAGAAGGCGAAGATCCTCTATGCTCCCGGGAAAGCGGCGAATGCCGGCGGCGTGGCGACTTCGGGCCTGGAAATGAGCCAGAACAGCATGAGGCTCCGCTGGTCCCGCAAAGAGGTTGATGAGAAGCTGCATAGCATCATGATCTCGATCCACGAAAGCTGCGTGAAGTATGGCCAGGAAGACGGAGGGTACATCAACTACGTCAATGGTGCCAACATCGCGGGATTTGTGAAGGTCGCGGATGCGATGATCGACCAGGGGCTGGTTTAAGCGTTAAACCCTGAAAGGGGTCAGATGCCATTTTAGGAAAAGGCGTCTGACCCCTTTTATTTTGTTGACAAATGATACCAATTCAGTATCATTAAACCATGAAACTCATCACAAGGAATACCGATTACGCAGTGCGCGCATTGTGCTACCTCGCGGGGCAGGGCTCAGCGGCCGTTTCCGTCACCGAGCTTGTCGCAAGACTTCGCATCCCTCGCCCGTTTTTAAGAAAGCTTCTCCAAACGCTCGGAGGCGAGGGGATTCTCCGCTCGACAAAAGGACAAGGCGGCGGATTTTCGCTAGCCAAGTCGCCGGAAAATATCCGTTTGACGGACCTGATCCGTATTTTTCAAGGCGGTATCCAGCTCAACGAATGTATTTTTAAAAGGAAAATTTGCCCCAACAGGGCCACCTGTGTCCTGAAGCGGGAGATCGACGGTATCGAGCAAAGCGCTTTGCAACGGCTCGAAAAGGTCAGCATTGCTTTGCTGATCAGGAAGGGGCGACACCATGATCAATAAGGAGGCGCGGTACAAAGGGCTTCCGCTGAGCCCTGGGGTGGCGTTTGCGAGGGTCTGCCTTTTTAATGAACGAAGGCACCAAAATCTTCCGGTGCGCGACGTGAGCGTCAAAGAAATTTCCAAAGAAAAAGAACGTGTCCGGAAAGCCGTGTCGCTTGTCAAAGACCGGCTGGAGGAATTGATCGCGAGTGTCAAAGACAAAGTCGGACCCGCCGAGGCCGAGATCTTTGCGGCGCAAAAAATGATTCTGAAGGATCCGGCGCTTGAAAAGCTGATCGCGGAGCATATTGAGACCCGGAATTTTAACGCCGAAAAAGCGGTGATCAGCTCGCTCGATTTTTTTGAGTCGCAGCTCGCGAAGATGGACAACGAATACATCCGGGAGCGGGCCTCCGACATCGGGGAGGTGAAACGGAGGCTTCTGGATGTGCTCGCTAACCTGAACCCTTCCTTTCAGTGCGCGAGCGAATCTTTTTGCCAGAGGGGGAAGAACCGGATCGTGATCGCGGAAGAATTGACGCCGAGTTTGACGATGGAGCTCAATACCGATTTTATTCGTGGGTTTGTGACCGAACGCGGCGGTGGCGCGTCCCATGCGGCGATCCTTGCTCGGGCGCTCAAGATCCCTGCTGTTAGCGGTATCCCGAATATCCATGATCGCATGTTTTGCGGGACCGATGTCCTGATTAATGGGGACACGGGGGAGGTGGTGCTGTGGCCGACCGAAAAGACTCTTTCCCAATATCCTGAACTGAAGTTGCCGCCGCCGGAGGTCCTCAAAGCGGAAAATCCGATCTCCGGACTCAAGGTCATGGCGAACCTTAATCGTGCCGCGAAAGTGCAGGAGGTCCTGGACCAGAAGGCGGAAGGGATCGGTCTTTATCGCACCGAGTTCGAGTTTTTTGCTGCCGGAAAGATCCTGAGCGAAGAAGAACAGCTGGAACGTTACATAGCGGTTCTCAAAGCGATGCGGGGGAAGCCTGTTTATTTCAGGATGCTCGATATCGGAGGGGATAAGAACGCCGATTTTTTGAAATTGCCGACCGAGCGCAATCCGTATCTGGGGTTTCGTGGCAGCCGGTTTCTTCTGGGACACCGTAATCTTTTCAGGGCCCAGGCCCGTGCGCTGGCCAAAGCTTCGCAATACGGCCGCGTTTATGTGATGTATCCGATGGTGATCGATCTTGATCAGTTCCTGCAACTCAAGAAAGCCTTTTTGGAAGAGACGGCGGACATTCCGTCGGGCGAGATCAAACATGGCATGATGTTCGAGGTTCCGTCGGCGTGCCTGGATGCCGAAGAGCTTTTCCGTCACGTCGATTTCGGCAGCATCGGAACGAACGATTTGATCCAGTATATGTTCGCGGTGGACCGTGATAATGAAGCGGTGGCCTACGATCATCACCCGGACCGCAAGGTGTTCTGGGCGCTTCTGCGTCATGTCGCTCACGCCGCCCGCAAACATCGCAAGCCCCTTTCGGTTTGCGGGGAACTTGCGGGGAATCCCGGGTACGCGCGCCGATTAGTGGGCGAGGGGATCCACACGGTGAGTGTGGCGGCAAGTATGATCACTGCGCTCCGTATCGCTCTCAAAAACAAGCCGGAACACCGAGAACCAAAATTGCCGCGAAATGCGTTGCAAAACATTCGAAAGAAATCTAAAAGGTGACGGAGAGCGTGCGTGAACTGGGGTTGTCCTTATCAGCTGGGAGATCGGTGCCAAAAATTGAAGAAACTTTGTCAGCCTGTTCAAAGAGGATGTGTGCTTTACGGAGAGGTCCAATGTCACCCTTCTCCGGGGGTAGCGTTGGAAAATGGTCACGTGATGAGTCATTTTGAAAACAAACTGTCAAAGGCGGAAAAATCTAAAAGGGGGAAACGAAAATGAGCATGTTCTGCTTTCAGTGCGAACAAACATCGAAGGGAAAAGGTTGTGACGTGAAGGGGGTTTGCGGAAAAACGCCGGAGGTGTCTTCGCTTCAGGACCTTTTGATCCATGCCGCAAAAGGGATCGCAATCTACGCACACGCCGCCCGCGAGATCGGGGTGAAAAATGCGGAAACAGACCGGTTTGTGATTGAGGCGCTTTTTGCCACCGTGACGAATGTGGATTTTGATCCCGTCCGGTTGCAGGAAACGCTCCTTCGCGGGTATCAGGTGAAAGAAAAGATCAAAGGTCTTTTTCTTGCCGCGTACAAGAAAAAGGTCGGCAGTGATTTTGACGGAGAGTTTCCGGCGGCCGCGTATTGGAAACCTGCGGATACTTTGGCGGGCCTTGAAGAGCAGGGAAGCCGGGTCGGGATCCTTTCCGATAAGACCCTGAATGAAGATATCCGCAGCCTTCGCGAGCTTCTTTTGTACGGGCTCAAGGGAATGGCTGCTTACGCGGATCACGCTCTTGTGTTGGGGCGCGAGGATGAGGAAGTTACCGCGTTCTTCCATAAAGGACTTCGCGCGATGACTGATAAAAGCCTGACGGTGGATGCGCTTGTCGGGCTCAACATGCAGTTCGGGAGGGTGAATCTCAAGTGCCTTGAGATTCTGGATAAGGCTCACACGGATCATTTTGGGCATCCGGTGCCGACAGGGGTGTCGCTCGGCGTAAAAAAAGGGTCGGCGATTCTTGTGTCAGGCCATGACCTTCTGGATCTCGAGCAGTTGTTGCAGCAAACCGAGGGGAAGGGCGTATCGATCTATACTCACGGGGAAATGCTTCCGGCACACGGGTATCCGAAACTCAAACAATACAAACACCTCGTTGCGAATTATGGCGGTGCGTGGCAGGATCAGGCCAAGGAGTTCGATCTTTTTCCGGGCGCGATCCTGATGACCACGAATTGTATCCAGGAGCCGCGGGCGAGTTACAAGAGCCGTATTTTTACGACGGGGCTTGTAGCCTGGCCGGGAGTGGAGCATATTTCTACGGTGAATGGAAAGAAGGATTTCAGTAAGGTAATCGCGGCGGCCCTCAAGGCGGGAGGTTTCTCTGCGGATGTTCCGGCGAAGAATATCGTGGTCGGGTTTGGCCATAACGCGGTGCTTGGCGTCGCAGACAAGGTGATCGGCGCTGTTAAAACCGGACAGATCAAACATTTCTTTTTGATCGGCGGATGTGACGGCGCAAAACCCGGTCGTAACTATTACACCGAGTTTGCGGAGCAAACGCCGAAGGATACGGTGATCCTGACGCTGGCGTGCGGGAAGTACCGCTTTAACAAACTGGATTTCGGCGATATCGGAGGCATTCCCAGGCTCCTCGATATGGGGCAGTGCAATGACGCCTATTCAGCGATCCAGGTGGCGGTGGCGCTCGCCAAGGTTTTCAACTGCGGGGTCAATGAACTCCCGCTTTCGATGGTCCTCTCCTGGTACGAACAGAAGGCGGTTTGCATTCTGCTGACGCTTCTGGCGCTCGGGATCCAGAACATCCGGATCGGACCTTCCTTGCCGGCGTTCGTGAGCGGAAACGTTCTGAAGGTCCTGGTGGAAAAATTCAGCATCAAGCCCGTGACGACGGCTCAGGAAGACCTAAAAGCGATCCTTGGTCCGGCAAAAGCCTGACCCATTTCCAAGACCGGGCCTTACAATTCCAAGGCCCGGTCTTTGGATCGTGGAATGCGTTTGGTGGAATGCAAGTTTCGTGATTAAATAGTGCGTGTTTTGGTGCCTGAGACCCCCTGATCGAGAACGTGACGACGGGGGTTTTTTCTTAAAGAGCAAAGGTCAAAAGATGACGGACACCCCTCAGTATAAGTACATTTACGGACCGGTTTCCTCCTGGAGGCTCGGGAAGTCCCTCGGGATCGATCCCATCTCCTCCATCGAGAAGACCTGTACGTTCGACTGTGTCTATTGTCAGGCCGGGAAAACGGAAGTTTTTCGTGCGGAGCGGGAAGTGTTCGTTCCTACCAAGGCCGTGCTCGAAGAGTTAGAGTCGCTGCCGCCGGTTTCGGTCGATTACATCACATTTGCCGGGAACGGGGAACCGACGCTTGCAAAGAATCTTGGGGACATGATCCGCGGGGTCAGAACGATCCGCCCGGAAAAGATCGCCGTTATTACTAATGCCTCGTTGATCAATCGCCAGGACGTCCAATCCGATCTGCTTCTCGCGGATCTCATCGAAGCCAAGCTTGACGCTTGCTCCGAAAGGGGGCTTGGGAAGGTCAGCCGGCCCATGTCGGAGATCTTGTGGGATGAGATCGTGACCGGTCTGAAAGGTTTTCGGAAGATTTTCGCGAAACACCTCACTTTGCAGATCATGTTCGTTGCGGGGAACCAAGCAGACGCTGAAGGGATCGCCCGGTTGGCTTGTGAGATCGGGCCTGACGAGATCGAGATTAACACGCCGCTCAGGGTCTGTGCGGTGGAACCTTTGCGGCCGGAAGAAATCGCGGGCATTACGGAGACCTTTCGCAGGATCTGCGGCACAAAGAGCAGGATCCGAAGCGTGTACGAAGAAAAACGGGAGAAAAGCCGTCCTTTTTGCCAGCGCTCCACTGAGAAACGCCGGGGCAAAGAGAATTTCGGGTAGAGGGGAAAGAACTATCCAGATTGTTCTGATGGAGTGAAGAATGGTCAGGATTGCCATTGGGTACAAAAATAAGTAGACTAGGGCTCTTTCAAAGGGAGAAATTATGACAACTTACAGCCAGTCATCGAGTGAGGAACTGCTTCAGCAGATCGTCCGTTTCAAGAAGGAGCGGGAAGCCGTAATCCTTGCCCACAATTACCAGCCGCCCGAGATCCAGGACCTTGCCGATTACACGGGGGATTCGCTTGAATTAAGCATGATCGCAGCGAAGACTTCGGCCAAGGTGATCGTGTTTTGTGGGGTGGTGTTCATGGGGGAAACGGCCGCCATTCTTTCGCCGGATAAAACGGTTCTTCTTCCGGTGCTTGAAGCCGGTTGTACGCTTGCCGATTACGCTACGGCCGATGAAGTCCGTGACATGAAGAAAAAACATCCCGGCGCTATTGTGGTGACGTATGTCAACAGTTCGGCGGAAGTGAAGGCTGAGACAGATATCTGTTGCACCTCGGCGAACGCTATCGAGATCGTTAACTCGATCGACCCGTCCCGATCTGTTATTTTTGTTTCCGATTACAATCTCGGCCACTACGCCCAGAAAAAAACCGGCCGCACCGTCATTCTCTGGAACGGTTGTTGCCCGACGCACGCCCTTTTGTCTCCGTTCGCGATCCTGAAGGCCCGGAAGCAATGGCCGAAGGCGCGGGTCATCATGCATCCCGAGTGCAAACCCGATGTTCTGGAACTTGCGGATTTCGTGGGCAGTACATCGGGGATGCTCAAATATGTCAAAGCACAGCCGGCGGGGACGTCTTTTATCGTGGGAACCGAGGTCGGACTGCTTCATCGGCTTCACAAGGAAAATCCGGACAAGACGTTTCATCCGGCATCCGATTATCTGATTTGCCCGATGATGAAAATGACGACGCTGAAAAGCGTGAGGGATTCGCTCGAAAAAATGCAATATCGGGTCACGGTCCCCGAAGACGTCCGCCGGAAGGCGAAGGCGGCGGTGGATCGGATGCTGGAATATACCGGGAGTATCTCAAAAATCACGAAATAGGGAGACCATCCATGAGAAAGGCTGTGAATACGGGGATTGAAGCTATTCAAAAATACGGAAGCCGTGTGGTGGGGGAAGGAAAACACATGCTTCCGGCCGCGGGACTTATGGTTGCGACGGGAACGCTCGGAAATATTTCCGACCGCAAGAAACCTTTCGTGACGGTGATTAATTCCTACACGACGCACATCCCGGGCCATGTTCATTTGAACGTTCTCGGCGAGAAACTGGTCGCGGCCCTTAAGGCCAAAGGTTACAACGTCTGGTACGCCAATATCGGCGCGGCGATCTGTGACGGGATCGCGATGGGCCATTTCGGGATGAAGTATTCGTTGCCGTCGCGAGAACTGATCGCGGATCAGATCGAATCGATCATTGGCGCGCACCCGTGCGACGGATGGATCGGGATCGGCAATTGCGACAAGATCATTCCCGGGATGCTGAACGCGATGGTGCGGCTCAACATCCCGTCGGTCTACGTGAGCGGCGGTCCGATGCTGGCCGGCCGGAACAATGCGGATCTGATCACGATCTTTGAAGGGGTCGGGAAGGAAGCGGCGGGGAAGATGCCGGTGCCGCAGCTCGAGGACCTTGCCAACACGGCATGCCGCACGTGCGGAAGCTGCGCGGGGATGTTCACCGCGAATTCCATGAACTGTCTTGCCGAAGCGATCGGTCTCGCGCAGCCGGGGAACGGGACGATCCCGGCCGCAGTCTGGACCGACAAGACTCATCTCGGGTGGGAGATCAATCCGAAGAGGATCGCGCTCGTGGAGCGCGCGGCGGACACGCTGGAGTATGTTCTGAAAAATAACATTCGTCCGCTTGATATTGTGACAAAAAAAGCGATCGACAACGCGTTCATTCTTGACCTGGCGATGGGAGGTTCGAGCAATACCGTCCTGCATACGCTCGCGCTGGCCTGCGAAGCCGGGATTTCGTATCCGCTCGAACGGATCAATAAACTGGCCAAGATGACGCCGACGGTTTGCAAAGTTTCTCCGTCGCGTCCGGAGGTTCACATGGAAGATGTGGACCGCGTGGGCGGGATCGGTGCGATCCTGAAAGCAGTCGCCAAGGAAGGCGGCACGCCCCTCGATCTTGACGTGAAGACCTGCACCGGCACGCTGAAACAGATGGTCGACAAAACTCCGGAGGCGGACGGTGATGTGATCCGCACCGGAAGCAAGGTGTTCTCCAAGGAAGGCGGGCTTGCGATTCTGTACGGCAACATCGCTCCGGAAGGCGCTGTCGTGAAGACCGCCGGTGTAGACAAGGATATGATGCGGTTCCGCGGCCGTGCGAAGTGCTACTCGTCGCAGGAAGAGTCGCTCCAGGCGATCCTGGACGGCAAAGTGAAGGACGGCGACGTTGTGGTGATCCGCTATGAGGGGCCGCGCGGCGGGCCGGGGATGCAGGAAATGCTTTCTCCGACGTCGGCGCTTAAAGGGCGCGGGATCCGTGCCGCGCTTATTACGGACGGCCGGTTTTCGGGCGGGACGCGCGGGCTTTGTATCGGACACATTTCTCCGGAGGCCGCAGCGGGCGGGCCGATCGCTGTGATCGAGAACGGCGACGTTATCGTGATCGATGCCGAAAAGCGAACGCTTGATATGGAGCTTCCGGCCAAGGAGATCAAAAAACGTCTTTCCAAACTTAAACCGTTCACGCCGAAGGTGACGGGCGGCTGGCTGGGGCGCTATGCCCGGCACGTGTTGAGCGCGCACACCGGTGCCGTAATGGATAATGTTGGTTTCGCTTCTAAGACCAAAAGGAGCTAGCCATGATTAGTGAAAAGATGAATAAGGTGATCAGTGAGCAGGTCAACAAAGAACTCTATTCGGCGTATCTCTATGTTGGGATGGCGGCCTACGCGGCATCGCTTAGCCTGAATGGCATTGCGAACTGGTTCAAGGTCCAGGCGGGGGAAGAAGTTTCTCACGCCACGAAGTTCATGAATTATGTCAATGAACAGGGCGGCAAGATCGCACTGAGGGCGATCGATGCGCCGGACCAGAAATTCACGTCCGTTGCGCAGCTCTTTGAGAAGACCCTCGCGCACGAAAAAGAGGTTACGGCTTCGATCAACGGGCTGGTGTCCCTTGCTCAAAAAGAAGGGGACAACGCGACGGAGATCTTCCTCCAGTGGTTCGTGACCGAGCAGGTCGAGGAGGAAGCGAATCCTACCGAGATCCTTCAGAAGCTTGAGATCGGCGGCAAGAGCGGCAGTTCGATCCTGATCCTGGACGGCATTCTGGCCGGCAGAAAATAAGGAAAAAGACCATGGTGATCCATAACCTTGTTCCCGGTATTTATTCCGTCGGGGCGATCGATTGGGACGCCCGGCATTTTCACGGGCACACCTATTCCATCAAGCGGGGGACGACCTACAACGCCTATCTGATCGTGGACGAGAAGATCACGCTGATCGATACGGTGTACGGGCCATTTGCCGGAGAGATGATCGAAAAGATCCGCGAGATCCTCCCGCCGGAGAAGATTGACACGATCATCGTCAACCATGCGGAAACGGACCACTCGGGGGCGCTGCCCGCCCTGATGAAATTTTGTCCGAAGGCCAAACTTTACGGAACGGCGAGATGCCGCGCGGCGATCGAAGGGTACTACCACCAGAAGTGGGATTTTCAGGAAGTTAAAACGGGCGACAAGCTGAATCTTGGCAAACGGAATCTGATGTTCGTCGAAGCTGCGATGATCCACTGGCCGGACAGCATGTTCACGTGCCTGATCGAGGACCAGATCCTTTTCTCCAACGACGGGTTCGGCCAGCATTATGCTTCAAGCGAGCGGTTTGACGACGAAGTCCCGAACGCTGTTCTGATGGAGGAGGCGGAGCGGTATTACGCGAACATTCTCTGGCCGTTCAGCGGATTGATCGCTAAGAAACTCGAAGAGATCGAGCAATTCAAGGTTCCGGTCAAGATGATCGCCACCGCGCACGGCATCAGCTGGCGGAAGGATCCGGGGCAGATCCTTGCCGCGTACAAACGGTGGGCGCAGAACACCACGAAGCAAAAGATCGTGGTCGTCTACGAAACGATGTGGGGTTCGACGGCGAAAATGGCCCACAAGATCGCGGAGGGGATTACCGAGGAAGGTGTCTCGGTTGAAATGTTTGACGCCGCCCAGTCTGACCGCAGTGACATTATCTACCAGATGTTCGAGGCCAAGGGGTATGTGATTGGGTCTTCCAATCACGATAGCGGGATCCTTCCGAGCATCGGATCGGTGCTTGAATTCCTCAAAGGCCTGAAACCCAAGAACAGGATCGGCTGTGCGTTCGGGTCGTATGGTTGGTCCGGAGTCGTCGGCCAGAAGCTGGAAACTTTACTGAAGGAGATCGGGATCGAACTGACACAGCCGTCCGTGACCGTTCAGTACGCTCCGGACGAAGCGGCTTTGCGCCGCTGTTACGAACTCGGACGCGAATTCGCGCGCCGGGTCAAAGCCTCATCTTAGGAAGGAGAACTTGCCCCGTTAGAGATCGGAGAAGTGTTCGATTTAAAATGGGATTGCTTGCTCGAACTTTTTACCAAATAAATATGATTTTTACAATTTACGGAAACGCTTAAAGCGTTTCCTATCGCTAGCGGGGTGAACTATGGAAACCTTCGATTCGCTTTTTCAGAGGGCCAGTGTCCGCGAATACCTCGACAAGCCTGTCCCCAAAGAAATGCTGGAGAAGCTCGTGGACGCGGGAAGACGTGCGCCTTCCGCTCGCGCCGTTGAGCCTTGGGAATTTGTCGTGGTGACCGAGCGCGCAACGCTCGACAAGATGGCAGGCTTCATTAGCACGGGGGTTTTTCTTAAACAGGCGACCGCGTGCATTGTCGTTTTTTGTCAGGAAACGAAATATTACCTTGAAGACGGCGCCGCGGCGACGGAGAATATCCTGCTTGCCGCGACCGATCTCGGGCTCGGGACGTGCTGGATCGCGGGGGACAAGAAAGAGTACTGTGACGAGGTCCTCAAGATGTTCGGAGCGCCGCAGGGGCAAAAACTTATCAGCCTGATCGCTGTCGGTTGGCCCGCGAAAGCCCCGCGCCAGCATAAGAAACGCAAACTCTCCGAAGTCCTCCACTGGGAAAAGTTCTGAGCCGTTCCGAAAGGTCCTAAAAAAAAGGTGCGCGGGGCCGTAAATTAACGTATATTACCGCATCCCTAACGGGCCTTCCCGCGATCGGAACTCTTAGTGGCTCCGGTTTTGTGAGGGCGAGCAACGTCAAGAAGGAGATTTACCGTAATGGCAAAAGGAAAAGTGAAGTGGTTCAATAATCAAAAAGGATACGGATTCATTACACCGGAGACCGGCAGTGATGTGTTCGTCCATCATACGGCCATTCAGGGCGAAGGCTACAAGACCCTTGAAGAAGGCGCGGATGTCGAGTTCGAAGTCACGCAGGGTCCCAAGGGCAGTCAGGCAGTGAACGTCGTTAAATTGTAAACAGTCGAAAAGAATGAGCCCGGTTGTTTTGCACGACCGGGCTCATTTTTTCCGCATTAAACAAAACGAAGAAAAAACCTTTTAAAATCCATGCCGAACCAGAAAAGACGGAAAGATGTCAGGAATGTCGCGATCGTGGCCCACGTCGATCACGGGAAAACCACGCTTGTCGACGCGCTCCTGAAGCAATCCGGCGCGTACAAGTTCGAGGAGGGGGAATCTACGATCATGGATTCCAACGACCTCGAGCGCGAGCGCGGCATCACCATTTTTTCAAAGAATGCCTCGTTCCGGTACAAGGATGTTCAGTTCAATATCGTGGATACGCCCGGGCATGCGGATTTCGGCAGTGAGGTCGAGCGCATCCTGAAGATGGTCGACGGTGTCCTGCTTCTCGTGGATGCTTTTGACGGTCCGATGCCGCAGACGAAATTCGTTCTTAAAAAATCCCTTGCGCTTCATCTGAAGCCGATCCTTGTGGTCAACAAGATCGACCGGCCGAATTGCCGCCCAGACGAAGTGGCGAACATGACCTTTGATCTTTTTTGTGAACTGAACGCCTCTGACGAACAACTGGATTTTCCGATCGTCTACGCCTCGGGGCGGGACGGTTGGGCCGCGCTGGACCTCAACGACGAGCGGAAGGACATGACCCCGCTTCTTGAAACGATCCTGCACCGCGTTCTTCCGCCGATCGCGGACCCCGAACAGCCGTTCCAGATGCTCGTGACCATGTTGGATTATGATAATTACGTTGGACGCATTGCGATCGGCCGCATCGCTCACGGGCAGGTGCACTATGGCGATCCGATGGTTGCGATCAAACAAAACGGTGAGGTGGTTCGCGGTAAGGTGACCAAGATCCTCAAGTATCAGGGGTTGAAACGCGTGGAGGCCCAGGAAGCCATGGCGGGCGATATTATTTCGATCAGCGGGATCGACGACATCAAAGTGGGCGAGACGCTCGCCTCTCCCGAAAGACCTGAGGCTCTTCCGACCCTCAAGATCGACGAGCCTACGATCTCCATGAATTTTTCGCATAACACCAGCCCGCTTGCCGGGAAAGACGGCGGCCGGTTCCTGACTTCCCGTCATATCCGCGAGCGTCTGGAGCACGAAGCCATGATGAACGTCGGGATCAAGGTCGAGGAGGTGGACGGCGGAGAGCGTTTCAAGGTTTCCGGGCGAGGGGAGTTGCATCTTGCGATCCTGATCGAGACAATGCGTCGGGAAGGTTACGAACTGGAAGTGTCTCCGCCGAAGGTCATTTTGAAGACGATTGACGGAGAACTTTACGAACCTGTCGAGGAAGTGACGATCGAAGTGGATCCGGGATATCAGGGTTCGGTCATTGAGGCGCTGGGGATGCGGCGCGCTGAAATGAAACATATGAACGCGAGTGCGGTGGGCGGGACGATGCGGATGGAGTTCCTGGTTGCTTCGCGGGCCCTGTTGGGATTCCGCAATGAATTCATGGTCATGACCCGCGGCACCGGAATGATGTATCAGAACTTTTTTGAATACCAGCTTTTCAAGGGCGATATGCCCGAGCGTCAGTCCGGGGTGCTTATATCCCAATTTGACGGGAAAGCGGTCGCTTATTCGCTTTGGGGGCTTCAGGAACGCGGGGAGATCTTTGTTCAGCCCGGCGATATTCTTTACGAGGGGATGATTATCGGTGTGAACAACAAGGGGCACGATCTTGTCGTCAACGCGATCCGTGAGAAGAAACAGACCAACATGCGTTCTTCGGGGGCCGATGAAGCGATCCAGCTTATCCCGCCCCGGGAAATGACGCTGGAGTTCGCTCTCGAATTCATCGAAGAAGACGAACTTGTGGAGATCACGCCGAAGAACATCCGCCTCCGGAAGCGGTATCTGACCGAGATCGAACGCCGGCAAGTCCAGCGGGTGGCTTCGGGCAAACGCCTTTCTTCTTCTTAGCCGGTTTCGCCCGGTTTTGCTATAATACCCGTCTCCAACCTGAAAGGGGTCAGCCTATGAGAAACTGGTTCGTCTTTTCCTTATGTCTTTTTTTTGCCGGATGCGCCACCCAGGGGACGTCGAACAAACCCTGTCCGAAGTGCATGGAGGCGGCGGCCTCCCAGGCCGTTGTTTCCCAGCCCATCACCCCCGAACCTCGAAAGGATGACACCATCGTGAAGATCAAGATCGAAACCACCCAGGGAGATATTTACGCAGACCTTTACCAGGCCGAAGCGCCGAAGACAGTCGAAAATTTCGTGACGCTTGCGAAAAAAGGTTTTTATGACGGCATCATTTTCCACCGGGTTATTCCGCAGTTCATGATCCAGACGGGCGATCCTACGGGAACAGGCATGGGCGGGCCGGGTTACAAGTTCGCCGATGAATTTTCGCCGAAGCTTCGGCACAGCAAACCGGGCGTGCTCTCCATGGCGAATTCCGGACCGAACACGAACGGCAGCCAGTTCTTCATCACGGAGGCTGCGACGCCGTGGCTGGATGACCGCCATTCGGTGTTCGGGCAGGTGACGAAGGGGATGGACGTGGTGACGAAAATCGCCAATGCCCCTCGCGACCGGCAGGACAAGCCTGTCACAAAGATCGCGATGACCAAAGTCACCGTTCTCGAAGGTTAATCTGAAGGAGACTTGAGAGGGACGGTCCTCCGGAATTTTCCGGGGGATCGTCCCTCTTTTGCTTTATGGAAAAAATCCTTTGGGATGTCGCAATCGTAGGAGCGGGGCCGGCCGGGCTCATGGCTGCGATCGCCGCCGCAGGCCCCGGGAAAAAAATTCTGATCCTTGACGGGAAAGAGAACCTCGGCGCAAAACTTCTTATCTCCGGCGGCGGCCGCTGTAATGTCACCAACCTCAGAGTGACGGAAAAAGATTACCGGACCGGAGCTCCGCGGACGGTCCGCAATATCCTTAGCGCTTTTCCCGTCGAACGCACCCTCGGATTCTTTAAAGATCTCGGCGTCGAGATGGTTCTCGAGGAAGATACCAAATTTTTTCCAAAGACTCAGTCTGCACGGACGGTTCTCGACGCATTGCTCCGGAAGGTTCGGGGACTTGGCGTGACGCTTGAAAAAGGAAAGAAGGTTTCCCGTGTTTTTTTTGAAGCCGGCAATTTTAATTTGATCGCAGGAGAAACAAAGTATCGTTCCCGGGCCGTGATCCTTTGCACGGGCGGGCTTTCTTATGCAGGGACCGGAAGCGATGGTTCCGGATACCCGCTCGCAAAAAGTTTCGGGCACAAGGTTGTTCCCGTGACGCCGGCTCTTATGCCTCTTTTGACCGGAGATCCCGAATGGAAAACGCTTTCGGGGATCACGCTTCCGGTCAGGTTGACGCTTCGCGCGGACGGCCACGAAATCGCGTCGAGCGGGGGAGCATTTCTTTTTACTCACCAGGGTTTTAGCGGGCCCGCGGTGCTGGATATTAGCGGGTCGTGGCTTCGGTGTCTTTCCCCCCAAAAAGAACTTTTGGCGGATTTTTTTTCGGGGGTAAGCGAGGGAACCCTCTGTCAGGAACTGGCACGGACTGTCACGGAGCATCCCAAGTGGAGCTGGAAACGGTTTTTTGTAAAGTATTTTCCGGAAAGATTGATCGAGATTTTTCTGAAAAAACTCAACACGATTCCCGGCGCCCCGATAAGCCAATCTCCGAAAAAAGAACGCGAAGCTGTGATCCGCTCTCTGAAGGGTTTTATGCTTCAAATAACGGGGGCGATGGGTTATGACAAGGCCGAGGTGACGGCTGGCGGGGTGGATCTCGCGGAAATCGACGGAAAAACGCTCGAATCTCAGTTGCAGCGGGGTTTGTTTTTTGCCGGAGAGATCCTTGACGTGGATGGCCGGATCGGCGGCTTTAATTTCCAGTGGGCCTGGTCGAGTGGGACGGTTGCGGGCCGGTCTGCCGCTGCGAAGCTTTCGGATTAAGAAGAGCGCCCTCCCGGCCGTTAAAAAGAAAGACGTGATTTCCAGCATCGGATTGGGAAACAGTGCTGGCCGCACGGGGCCTTTCCCGCTATATTGTCATTGACCGGAGCCGGACCTTAAATTTACAACGCACGGAGCCATACATGAAACGCAGTTTATTTTTAGCGCTTTCTTTTCTTCTGTTTTTTTCCTTTGGCTGGGCCAAGGACGATGATCTTCCGCCGCTTCCGAAGGGGCCGCTTCTTTTAACGACGGTTACGCCGGCGATGCTTTCCGCGGATTACTGGATCAAACGAATCCCGGATGCCGAAAAGCCGGTTAAAACGCCGGAACAGCTCAAGCATTTCAATGAAGAGATCCTAGATATGGTCCCGGAGCGCAGGGATGTTTTCAAAATGGACCGGACGCGTCCGGGGTCGCAAATCGCAGGACCGCTGCAGCTTGAATACGATACGCTTCGGAATCGCAAACTTTTCGACGGTGAGGGGAAGGTCGTTCCGAAAAGTGTTTTTGACGAGCTTAAACCGCTTATGCAGATCGACAAGGTTCCCGCCAAGGTTAAAATGAAATGGGGAGCGGCGGTTCGTGCCGCGTCGGTGCGGGCGATTCCGACCCCGATGAAGATGATCGAAGGGGCGGATGACGTTGAATTTGACCAGCTCCAGTATACGCAGATCAAGCTTTGGACGCCGGTGGGGATCTTTCACGAGACGAGCGATCGAAAGTGGTTTTATGTCCAGGCGCCTTATGTGCGGGGATGGGTGCGCGCGAAAGATATTGCGGTCTTTGAAGGTCGGGACGAGCTCAAGACCTACCTGAAGTCCGGACGTTTCCTTGTGGTGACAGGTGAAAGTGTCCGCGTTTTCAAGGATACCGCTCTCAAAGAGGTGGTCCAGCGGCCGAGTATGGGGACCGTGATTCCGCTTGCGACCTCCGCGACGGGGAAGTCATCGTCGGGTGATGTTTATCCCGTTTGGATGCTTTACCGCAAAGAGGACGGAAGTGCCGGGGTTCAGAAATGCTATGTCAGCAAAAAAAGTGATGTGAGCAAGGGGTTCCTCCCGTACAGCCAGGCTAACGTGATCCGTCAGGCGTTTAAACTGCTGGGTCAGCGCTACGGTTGGGGCGGGATGTGGAACGGTCGTGATTGTTCGGGGTTTGTGCACGACGTGTTCTTGAGCCTTGGGGTCGATCTGCCGCGCGATTCCAAGCAGCAAGCGATGGTGGGAACGCAGCTTGGATATTTCAAGGCTTTTGAGGATGAAGCGGAGAAACGGTCGGTGCTGAAGGCTGCCAGGCCGGGTCTCACGCTCATGAAGATGCCGCACCATCAAATGATGTATCTCGGGACCGTCAACGGGCAGTTTTACACGATCCATTCGACTTGGGCCGAACGGATCGGCCAGGACCCGAAATTAGATGAGAAGCGGCGGATCAACCAGGTGGTCGTGTCAGACATGAACCTGAACGGGAATTCCTATGTCGGCGCGCTCTTTGACAGGATCATCTCGATTAACGAGGTCGACTGATGATCAGTATCCGGACGGTCGCCGCGCTTTTTCTGGTTCTGACGGTTTTTTTTACGGCGCCGGTTTTTGCTGAAAAAGAAACGCCCGCCCCCAAAGATTTCTCTGTCGAGCCTTCCTCGGAATGGATGGAACTTCCTCTCGATCTGCGCGGTGTTCTGGTCTCGTACGGGAAAAAGGGGACGCTCGCGACGTTTCATATTACGGAGCGGGAGCTTGACGAGGTTAAAACGGTGCGGGCCCTGAAGTGGTCGGATCTCTTCAGCCCCGAGTTTGCATCGATCGCGATCCATCAGGAAGGTGAGACGACCCTTGGCGGTGAGCGGGCGAGATATTGTGTTTATTCGCTCAAGCCGGGGACCTTTAAGCTGACAATGGAAGGAACTCTTCCGGCCAAGTATATGAATTATGTTCTCGTTCGCGGGAAAAAACTTTTTTCTATCACTTTCAAAGATACCGAGGACGGATTTGCCATGAATTTTCCGTCCTTTCTTGCCGTGGCGCGTACGTTGAAATTCTCACCTGTTCTTCCGGAGAAAAAAGTATGAGTTTTCCCGAGCTTCTTTCCGAAGTCCTGAAGCTCAAGCGTGATGAAAAACGCACGCAGACCGACGATTATCTGGAAGTGGTGGTCTCGAAAGCGGTGTTACCGGAATTCGAAAAAGTTCTGGAATCCTATTTTGGTCCCGCGATCAAACCTTTCGGCAAGGGGGCTTCGGGGGATGCGAACCGTTATTCCAAACCGTACGGCGGGATCCGTGAAGATCAAGGGATGTATTTTCGTAAAGAAGAGGGAGGCAATGAGCTCGCCCTTCTTTGGCCGTGGGGCAGCGGAACTCCCATCACGATCAAGATCATCCGGGAAAAAAGCAAGGCGGCCTCCGGCGGGTTCAGTTTAGGGGCTCTTTTCGGCAAGAAATAAAAAGGGGTCAGGTCTCTTTTAGGGAAATGGGGTCTGACCCTTTTATTTCCTCGCTAACTGGACAAAAACAGTCTGGTTTGTTATAATTCAACCCGTATAGGGGCGTGGCCATGAATCTATGGCGCTTTCCGTCAAGAAGAGGTCTGATGACATGAGATATACCACCAAGACAGAGTATGGGGTTATTTGCCTTGCGCATATGGCTAAAAAGCCGTGGCCTGGCGCCAGCACCGTCAAAGAGATCGCGGAGCATGAGGGTTTTTCCGTGACCTTTACGGAAAAGATCCTCCAGAGTCTCCGCCGTGCCGGGATCGTGACCTCACAACAAGGGAACAAGGGGGGGTGGATGTTGACCCGTCCTTCGGCGGATATTTCCCTGAAGGAGATCATTGAAGCCTTGGAGGGGAGTACTTTTGAGGCGTTTTGCGCGCCTAAACGGCGGAAGACCATTGTCTGCACGCATTTTTCGCTCTGCAAACTCAAACCCATCTGGTACAAGACCCAAAAAACGCTCGACGAACTCTACCAAACAATTACGCTTGCAACGATCGCCGAAGACGTGATGAACGCGCCGTTAAAACCGGCCATCGTTTTCCCTCCGCGAGGTGTCCGATGACCGACGCCGATCAATTTCTCGACAAGGAATATCCGTATGGATTCAGTACGCCCGTCGAGTCCGATGCCGCACCGCGCGGTCTGACCGAGGACACGATCCGCTTTATTTCCCAAAAGAAAAAGGAACCGAAATTCCTTCTCGATTGGCGGCTTGACGCTTACCGGCTTTGGCTCAAAATGAAAGAACCGACCTGGGCGAGCGTGAAATATCCTCCGATCGACTACCAGGACATCATTTATTATTCCGCGCCCAAAGGAAAAAAAGGCGGTCCGAAGAGCCTCGAGGAAGTTGACCAGGAAGTCCTCCGGACTTATGAGAAACTCGGGATCCCGCTTGAGGAGCAGAAACGTCTCGCCGGCGTTGCCGTGGACGCGGTCTTCGACAGTGTGTCTGTGGCCACGACGTTCAAGGAAAAACTGAAAGAGTATGGCGTGATCTTTTGTTCGTTCTCCGACGCCGTGCAGCGGCATCCTGAGCTGATCCAGAAGTATCTCGGATCCGTCGTGCCCGTGACCGACAATTATTTCGCGGCGCTGAATTCCGCCGTTTTCAGCGACGGGTCGTTCTGCTATGTTCCCAAAGGCGTGCGTTGCCCGATGGAACTTTCCACCTATTTCCGGATCAACGCGATGGAAACCGGGCAGTTTGAGCGGACGTTGATCGTGGCCGACGAGGGGAGCTCCGTGAGCTATCTGGAAGGCTGCACGGCGCCGATCCGCGACAAGAACCAGTTGCACGCCGCGGTGGTCGAACTTGTAGCGCACGAAAAAGCCTCGATCAAATATTCCACCGTACAGAACTGGTATCCGGGCGACAAGGACGGCAAGGGCGGGATCTATAATTTTGTGACGAAACGGGGGCTTTGTAAGGGCGCGCGGTCCAAGATCTCCTGGACGCAGGTGGAGACCGGTTCCGCGATCACGTGGAAATATCCAAGCTGTATCCTCCAGGGAGACGGGGCGGTTGGCGAATTTTATTCCGTGGCCGTCGTGAATAATCACCAGCAGGCGGATACCGGGACGAAGATGATCCATCTCGGGAAAGATACCAAGAGCACGATCATCTCCAAAGGCATTTCCGCGCGCTACGGAATGAACACGTACCGGGGACTTGTGAAGATCGCGCCGAAGGCCTCGGGATCGCGCAATTACACCCAGTGCGATTCGCTCCTCATGGGGAATAAATGTGGCGCCAACACGTTTCCGACGATCGAGGTCAGCAACAGGACTTCGAGCGCGGAACACGAGGCCACAACCTCCAGGATCAATGAGGACCAGCTTTTCTATTGCCGGCAGCGCGGGATGTCGGCCGATAACGCGATCTCGATGATCGTGCACGGGTTTTGCAAGGAAGTGTTCAAAAATTTGCCCATGGAATTCGCGGTCGAAGCATCGCGGTTGATGGGCGTGACGTTGGAAGGAAGTGTCGGCTAAGCTCGCGCAATGTAAAAGTTTTTTGTTGACCGTCCAAACTTTTTCTTTTTTTAAAAAGGTAGTTTGGACGGCCCCAATCTCCGCTTCGCTTTGATTGATTGGTATGGGGGCCGTTGCGCAAAGTGATATGGAAAAGAAAAATTTAAGGAGTCACGTATGCTAGAGATCAAGAACTTACATGTCAGCGTTGAAGGTGTGGAGATCCTGAAAGGGATCGATCTTTCGATCCATGCCGGGGAAGTGCACGCCATCATGGGGCCGAACGGCTCCGGGAAAAGTACGCTTACGCGCGTGTTGGCGGGGCATCCGGCGTACGGGGTAACGCAAGGGTCGGTTGTTTATGAGGGCAAGGACCTGCTCGCGCTGCCTATCGAGGAACGGGCGCGGCAGGGGGTTTTTCTGGCCTTCCAGTATCCGATCGATATTCCTGGTGTGAACAACGCGTATTTTCTGAAGGCCGCGGTCAACGAGATCCGCAAGGCCAAGGGCTTCGAGGAGCTGGACGCGATGGAGTTCCTGGAATTCCTAAAAGATAAGATGAAGATCGTGGAAATGGACCAAAGTTTTCTCAGCCGGCCGGTCAACGAGGGGTTTTCGGGGGGCGAGAAGAAACGTAATGAAATTTTGCAGATGGCGGTCCTCGCGCCGAAGCTGGCGATCTTGGACGAAACGGATTCCGGGCTCGACATCGATGCGCTGAGGGTCGTCTCCGAGGGCGTGAACCGGTTGCGGAGCCCGGAACGGTCGATTCTTCTAGTGACGCATTATCAGCGGATCCTGAATTACATCACGCCGGACCATATCCATGTGTTGATGGGCGGAAAGATCGTCATGTCCGGGGGTAAGGATCTCGCGTTCAAGCTTGAAGAAAAAGGGTATGAGTGGGTCAAAGGATAAAACGGCACAACGCGCAAAGCGCAACGTCCGCCTGCCGGCGAGGCAGGCACAACGTCAATGCTTTTCGTTGCGCGTTGAGCGTTGCGCGTAGGGCTCGATCATGAAAGCAACCATGGATCAATATCAGAAAGCATTCAAAAATTTACAGGCCGGAAGAAAGACAGAACCCGAATGGCTGCGGAACTTGCGCGAAAAGGCTGCGGTTGTGTTTGCGGAGCAGGGGTTTCCGACGGTCCGGGACGAGGTGTGGCGGTATACCGACCTGACGCCGCTTAGGGAAATTTCATTCGAGATCTCCGGGGCGCAGTCTGAGGTACAGGTTGAGGGTCTTTCGGCGGGCGTTCAGGTTCTTTCGATGACGGAAGCTCTGAAGGCGTTCCCCGAAGTTCTGGAAAAACATTTTGGACAGAATTCCGGGTATGACAAGGATCCTTTCGTAGCCCTTAATACGGCGTTTTTAAACGGCGGAGTTTTTGTCCGGATCCCCGACGGGGTTGTTTTAAAAGAGCCGGTGCGGATCACCTATGTCGCGGAATCGGGCCCGGAGAGGAGCCTAGTCAATCCCCGGACGTTTGTGTTGATGGGGAAAGGTAGCCGGGCGGCGCTCGTTGAAATTTACAAAGCCTCGGGTGAAAGTTCCTATTTTACGAATTCCGTGTCGGAATTTATCCTTGGAGAAGGAGCGGCCCTGGAGCATGCCAAAGTTCAGCAGGAGGGGCTTGGCGCTTTTCATGTGGCGTCGAACCGTGTGGTACAGGCCCGCGGCAGCCGGTTTTTATCGCTTTCGGTTTCGGTCGGGTCCCGGCTGATGCGTCATGGATGCCGCGTAGAATTGGCGGGCGAGGAAACGGAGTGCACGCTCAACGGTCTTTCTCTTACGGAGAAGGATCAGCACCATGACTATCAGACTTTTATCGATCACGCGAAACCGTCCGGGAAAAGCCGGCAACTTTTCAAGGGGCTTCTTGCCGGGAATTCCAGGGGCGTGTTTACGGGGAAAGTCCTGGTGCGAAAAGATGCCCAGCATACGGACGCCGCGCAGACCAACAAGAACATCCTTCTTTCCGATGAGGCTAAGGTGGATGCGAGGCCGCAGTTGGAGATCCTCGCGGACGATGTGAAATGCAGCCACGGCGCGGCGGTCGGGCAGCTGGCCGAAGACGCGATTTTCTACCTGAAATCCCGGGGGATTGACGAGGCCAAAGCGGGGCGGATGCTTGCCCAAGGGTTTGCGCAAGACGTGATTGATGTTTCCGTGACGGGTCCGTTGAAAGAAGAGATCTTGCGGATCCTGAACGATAAATTGGAAAAACTATTTGATTAGCGCGATGAGGAACGGCAACGTGCAGCGCAGGGTCTTTCGTTGTGCCGTTTGTGTTGCGATTATCACAACATTGTGAGGGTGCGAATGGAGCGATCGATGGAGGCTAAGACGTTCAACGCAGAAGAGGTCCGAAAAGATTTCCCGCTTTTAAACGAGCAGGTGTACGGCAAGCCGCTGACTTATCTCGATAACGCGGCGACGACCCAAAAGCCACAGAGCGTGATCGATACGATCACCCAGTTCTATTCTAAGGAGAACGCGAACATCCACCGCGGCATCTTCTGCTTAAGCGAACAGGCCACCAAGCGTTACAAAAGCGCGAGGCATAAGGTCCAGGAGTTCCTCCATGCGGCATCGGACAAGGAGATCCTTTTTGTTCGCGGAACGACGGAGGCGATCAACCTTGTGGTTCAGTGCTACGGCAGGGCATTCCTCAAGAAAGACGATGAGGTCCTGATCACGCATATGGAACATCATTCCAACATTGTGCCTTGGCAGATGCTTCGGGATGAAAGGGGTATTAAGCTCAAGGTAGCGCCGATCAACGACGACGGAGAGCTCCTTCTTGACGAATTTAAAAAACTTTTGACCGACAAGGTCAAGTTTGTTTCCGTGGTTCATGTGTCCAACGCTCTCGGGACCGTGAATCCCGTCAAAGAGATCGTCCGGCTTGCGCATGAAAAGGGTGCGGTGGTCCTGCTCGACGGCGCCCAGGCAGTGGCCCATACGCCAGTGGATGTCCAGGACCTTGGCTGTGATTTTTATGCGTTTTCCGGCCATAAACTTCTCGGGCCGACGGGGATCGGGGTGCTTTACGGCAGGAAAGAATTACTCGAAAAAATGCCCCCTTACCAGGGCGGCGGCGACATGATCCGGACCGTGACATTCGAAAAGACGACCTACAACGAGCTGCCTTACAAGTTTGAGGCCGGGACGCCGCATATTGCGGGCGTGATCGGCCTGGGGACCGCGATCGATTATATCCGTTCGGTCGGGATCGAGAGGATCGAGAGTTATGAGCAGGAACTTTTGAAATATGGAACGGAAAAACTGCTTCAGATCCCGGGTCTCCGGTTGATCGGGACCGCCAGGAAGAAATCCGCGATCCTCTCATTCGTGCTTGGTGAGGCGCACGCGCACGATATCGGAACGATCCTTGACCGGCAGGGGATCGCGATCCGGGCGGGCCATCATTGTGCCATGCCGGTCATGCAGCGTTTCAATGTTCCGGCAACGACGCGCGCGTCCTTCGCTTTTTATAATACCCGCCAGGAGATCGATCGCCTGGTCGCTGCGCTCCATGAGGTTACGGAGGTTTTTAAATGAGTGACGATATCCGCGAGCTTTATCAGCAGATGATCATGGACCATAACAAGAATCCCAGGAATTTTCATGCTTTGCCGGATGCTGACCGAACCGCCGAAGGTTACAACCCGCTCTGCGGCGACCATTTTAAGGTGTTTGTTAAAATGGAAGGGGACATGATCCGGGATATCGCGTTTGAAGGCGCCGGATGCGCGATCTCAAAAGCTTCGGCTTCGATGATGACCGCTGCCCTCAAAGGCAAGACCCGGCAGGAAGCCAAAGTGCTTTTTGATGAAGTCCGGAAAATGCTGTCGCGACAGGCCGGCGGACCTTTTGACGAAACCAAGGTAGGAAAGCTCGCGACGCTCGCGGGGGTTTGTGAGTTCCCGGCGCGCGTCAAATGTGCTTCGCTCGCCTGGCATACGATGACCGAAGCTTTGGATCCGACGGGGAAGCAGGTCACGACGGAATAAAGAGCATAGTGCCACGCTCAACGCGCAACGGACAACGTAATGTTTTCGCGTTGTGAATGGGCCGTTGTGCCTGAACAATGGGAATTGTTAGTGATGCAGGGAAAAACATTAGAAGAACAGATCTGGGACCAGCTGCGCCTGTGCTACGACTACGAGATTCCGGTCAATATCGTAGAGTTGGGTCTGATCTACAACGTGCAGGTCTCCGACCTTCCCGAGGGCAGGCTTGCGCATATTCGTATGACTTTCACAAGTCCGATGTGCCCGATGGGGGATCTTATCAAAAGCGATATCGAACGGAGGGTTGGGGCCGTGCCGGATATTAAAAAAGTGGAATTGGAATTTGTCTGGGACCCGCCCTGGGACCAGAGCCGCATGTCGGAAGCTGCCAGATTGCAATTAGGTCTGATGTAGGCTTAGGATGCGGAAGAGGAATTGCTTTTTAGATTGAAAAGCACCACCAGCCACAAAAACATCGATCCCCAAAGCGGAAATCCCAAGAATCCCGCCCACGGGAAGATCATACCCATCGTCAAAGAGAAAGCGCAGATCCAGAAAGCCAGGAGAAGGAATCTCCGGGACCATGATCCGTGGGGATGCCGTTCCGTCATCGTGAGCGCGGCGAGGAACAGGAAGTAGACGATCGTGTAGTGGTGAATCTGGGTGACAGGCGAAGAAAACAGCATGAGCATGGGAAAGAGGGAGAATTCTGCCAGGAGCTTCAAAGAATCGTGGGTTTTTGGGGAACGGGTATTGCGTGTGCTAAGGAGAGACAGCACGAAAAGCGTGAGGCTGAGGGGGGAAGTGATGATCAGGACGGACACATTATAGCGCCTGGCAAAGTGCTCGCTGGAGTGCCAGATGAATCGTGTGATGACCGCATAAAGCGACTGATTGTCCGCGGCGAAGGGTGTGAAAAGCTCATCCCACAGATAATGTTGATAGGCGGTGGCCGATTGCGAGATCGACATCAAATGGCGCCAGGTTTTCAAAAGTTCCAGGTTCTGGTGAAAGCCGACGGCCAGGGACGGGATCAGGAAGAAGAAAAGGCCAAATCCTACGAGCGTGCTGGCGAGGACTCTCCACTCCCGTTTAATTAGAAAGAAGAAAACAAGGAACGCGAGAGGGCTGATCTTGAGAGTGACCGCAAAGGCGAGCAAAAGGCCGGTCAGGATCTTGTGCTGTTTTAGATAACTATAAAAAACGGCCGCCATAAAAAAAAGAGTGACAACGCCGAATTGCCCTCGTGTGAGCGTGTTGAGGATTATGGGAAGGCAGAGAAGAATCGCCAGCGAGATCTGCCACGGCGCAGGGCGGCATCCCGGTGATGCCGACACGTTCGCCTGGTTTTGGCAGCCGGTCTTTTCAGGGAGTTTTCGCGAAAGCCAGACCGTTCCGGCGAGGCAAGCGATGGAGAATAGGTAAGCCAGGCTTACCGAGGCGCTCAGCGGCCATTTTGAGACCGGCGCTAGGAGGATCGCCAAAAGCGGGGAATAGACATAATGCCAGCCCCGTTTGCTTACGGTTTCATACATGAAGCCTGGCCGGCCTTCCGCAACGGTTTCTCCGGCCTTCAAGAACACCGGCAGGTCGGTGCGCTGCTTCGGGCTGACGGCGCCGCGGTAAAATGTGGAAGCGCCGACAGCGAAAAAAAAGACGGCAAGCGCCAGCACGCCGGGCCATTTTTTCCGGAAAAAGAACTCCAAGATGCGTCGTAAAAGATCCATTTTTCCTCAATTTGTTTGTTGATGCTTTTACACTAAACGAAGTATAATCTCAACTCATTTTTGGTTTTTTCCGTGAGCACGTTTAACCCAAAAGGAACAGCTCCCCGTGAATATGACGAACGCGCGCAAAAGGTTGTACGAAGCAAAGATCATCCAGGAGGACATCGAGCAGCTGGCGAAGCACCTCAAGGATCAGGCCGGGCATTTTGAAGGAAAAACCTTTCTTGTGACCGGGGCGGGCGGGTTCCTCGGCAATTATATCGTTCTGCTCTTCCGCTATCTCAACAAATATGTCCTGAAGAACAAACTTTCGGCCATTCTCCTCGATAATTTCATCACCGGCTACGAGCAGCAGATCCTCTCCGATGACCATCTGACGTTCCAGAAGCATAACGTCATCGAGCCTTTTAAGACGGACAAAAAGATCGATTATCTGATCCACGCCGCCGGGATCGCTTCGCCGGTCTATTACACCAAGTTCCCGGTCGAGACGATGGACGTCGGGACCATTGGGACACGGAACATGCTTGAACTCGCCCGCGAGAAGAAGGTTCAGAGCTTCCTCTTCACGAGTTCCAGCGAGGTTTACGGCGATCCGGACAATAAATTCGTTCCGACGGCTGAGGAATACCGCGGTAACGTTTCTATCATCGGGCCGCGCGCTTGCTACGACGAATCCAAGCGGTTCGGTGAGACCATGTGCGTGACTTTTTGGCATGTCTACGGTGTTCCGGTCAAGATGGTGCGGCCGTTCAACGTGTACGGCCCCGGCATCCGTCCGGACGATTACCGGGTCCTTCCGAACTTTATTGAGCACGCGCTCCGCAAGGAACCGCTTCCGATCCACGGCGATGGCCGTAACACGCGCGCGTTCTGCTACATCAATGATGCGATCGAGATGATCTTCCGGGTCCTTTTTTCGGACGCCCACGGCGAGGCGTTCAATATCGGGAATCCCGAGCAGGAGATCTCGGTTGAAGATCTTGCGAAATGCGTGGTCGAGGCGCTGCCGTATCCCGTGGACATTGTGCACATCGATCCGCCGCATGCCGTGTACGCGCAAAGTGATCCCAAGAGGCGCTGCCCCGACATTTCCAAGGTGCAGAGGGTTACGGGGTTTAAGCCCAAGTACACTCTGAAAGAAGGGCTTGCCAGGACCGTGGCCTGGTTCCGCGAATCCTAACCATTCATTTCATCGATACCATCAAAAAGGAGAAATTATGGAGCTTGAAACCGTAAAGCACATCGCCCCGGCCTTTGTGGACGCCCGCGGCGAGATCATCAACGTGTTCGAAGGCACGACAGGGCATGTGGCCTACATTACGTCGAAAAAGGGCTCTGTCCGCGCGAACCACTACCACAAAAAAGATGTTCAGTACATGTACCTGATCAGCGGCGCGTATGACAGCTACAGCTGCGATATCAAAGACCCTTCCAAGAAACAGGTTCTCAAAGTAAAGGCCGGGGACATCGTGGCGACGCCGCCGCTTGTGGCTCACGCCCAGAAGTTCACGGAAGATTCCGTGTTCCTTTCCCTGACGACCCGCGAGCGGGAAGATGGCAAGTACGAGGAAGATACCCTCGCGTACCCCGTGATCGAAGGTTATTTGAATAAAGAACTGAAGACGAAATAATGAATCGTGTTGTTGTTGTCACCGGCGCTTGCGGCGGGCTGGGGGTCGAGCTTGCGAAGAAATTCCTTCAGTTCGGCGACACCGTTTTTGGGATCGATCTCAAAAAGGACAAGGTCGCGTGTGCGGCGATCGGATCTTCCGGTTTCAGGCTTCTCACGGGCGATCTGACCGCCGAAAAAAGCGTCAAGGCTCTTGTCGCTGCGATCCTCAAACAGGCGGGCAGGATCGATCTTTTGATCAATAACGCGGGCTATTGCGGTCCGCTTACCCGCGTCGAAGACAGTTCCCTCAAGGATTTCCAGAAGCACATGAAACGTAACCTGTTGACCGCCTTCCTCATGTGCAAGTATGCGATCCCCGGAATGCTTCGCCAGAAGCAGGGGCTGATCATCAACATCTCATCGATGGCCGGGACGCGCGCGGTGCCGCGCTTGATGGCTTATTCCGCGAGCAAGTTCGGCGTTCTCGCGCTTTCGCAGTGCATTGCCAAAGAAAACCTCGAAACCGGTCTTCGGTGCGTGACGGTTTGTCCTGGGGGAATGAACACGCCGATGCGGCGCGAGCTGTTCGGTTCCGAGGACGCGGCGAGACAGCAGACGCCGGTTTTTATGGCGGACATCATCTCTCAGGTTGCGGACGGGAAGATCGAGGTCCTTTCCGGCGGACGTATCGTTATCCGCTACGGAAAGATCACCGAGATCGCGCCGCCTCCGGCCGCATGACCCAAAGGAAAAAGATCCATGGACTTCAATCAATATAAGCGAAAAACATGCCGGTACTGCGATACGCCGCTTGGCGCACCGTTCCTTGATCTCGGAATCCAGCCGCTCGCCAATAATCTCCCGCGCAGGGAAGACGCCGGGAAGCCGGAGTTCCACTGTCCTCTTGCCGTTGTCAAATGCCCGAAGTGCCACCTGGTGCAGCTGACGCATTCCGTGCCGGGGCATTTGATGTTCGATGAATACCTTTACGTCAGTTCCACCACCCAGACCTTCCGGACCCATTTTGCCGGCTACGCGGCCGATGTCAGGGCCCGGCTTTCCGGTAAGGACCGGCCGCTAGGGGTCGATATCGGCAGCAACGACGGTCTTCTTGTTTCCTGTTATGAAAAGGCCGGGATGCGCGGCGTCGGGATCGAACCTGCCAAGAATCTTGCGGCGGAGGCGAACCGGCAGGGTGTCACGACCCTCAACCGTTATTTCGGCGAAGACTCGGTGAGAGAAGTCATCGCGAAGTACGGGAAGGCGGATGCGATCAGTGCGAACAACGTGTTCGCGCATATCGACGATATCCAGTCGGTTGCCAGAAACGTCCGGGAACTTCTGGCGGACGACGGATTTTTCGTAATCGAGTTCGCGTACCTGGTGACCATGCTTGAGAAAATGTTCTTCGATATGGTTTATCACGAACACGTCTGCTACATCGGCGTGACCGCGCTCGGGTTCCTGGTGGGAAGGTTCGGGATGGAGATCTTCGATGTCAAGGAAGTTGACACGCACGGCGGGTCGCTCCGCGTTTTTATGCAAAAAAAAGGTGGCCCGCGCGGGCGTACTCCGGCCGTGGACCGGTTCCTCGCGCTGGAAAAAGAGAGAGGTTGCCTTGACGAAAAAGTTTACCGGGAGTTCGGCGCGAGGGTGATGGGTTTTAAACAAAACCTGAACGGGATGATCGCAGACCTTCGCAAGCAGGGGAAGACGATCTCCGGGTACGGCGCGCCGGCCAAGGCCTCGACGATCATCAATTTTTGCGAGTTGACCCCGGACCAGATCGTCTACATCGTGGATGACAATCCGCTTAAGCAGGACCGCCTCGTGCCCGGGAGAAAGATCCCGATCGTCCCGAGCGCACATCTGAACGCCCATCCCACGGATTACGTGCTCATCTTCGCCTGGAACTTCGCCAAAGAGATCATTGCGAAGATCGAGCCGTTACGGGCGAAAGGTGTCCGTTTCATCATTCCGCTTCCCGAACCCGTTCTCGCCTGAAGCTTCTCCGGTGCGCGGATCGCAGTCAAGGAAAAGCTTCAAATTTGTCCCGCGAAGGCCGATAATCTAAGGCAATGAAAAAGACTTCCAAGAAAAAATCCAGGCCGTCCCCCAAAACCGGTTTTCCGCGTCGTCCAGGCCGGGCGATTCTCGCCCGGAAAAAGTGTGACGATCTTTTTGAACTGACCAATGATCTCATCCAGATCTTCAAGCCCGAGGGGACGCTGCTTGACGTCAATCCTTCGTGGAAAAAGGTCCTCGATTATAGTGAAGAAGACCTTACTACGCTCACGATCTTCAACATTATTCATCCCCGGGACAAGCAGGAAAGTGAAGAGGTGTTCCGGGCCGTTTTCCGCGACGGCAAACCGCGCAAATTATCTGTCACGCTGATTAAAAAGACCGGCGGGGAAGTCCTGATCGAGGGGACAGTGAGCAGTGTGGTTTGCAAGGGCCGACCGACCGCGCTCCGGGGCATTTTTTGGGATGTGACCCGCCATAAGGAATACGAAGAGCTCAAGGACGAATTCATTAGTACGGTTTCGCATGAACTCCGGACGCCGCTTACGGTCGTCCGGGAGGGCGTGTCGCAGATGCGGGACGGATTGGCCGGGGAAATGACTCCGGATCAGAACGCTCTCCTGGATATGGTGCTTCAGAACGTGGACCGGTTGGCGAGGATCATCGAAGAGCTGCTCGACGTTTCCAAATTAGAGGCGGGACAGGTCCGGATCCAGCGGACCCTTTCCAACATCGTAGACGTGGTCCGGGGCGTGGTCGAAAACTTTCGGCCGGTGGCGCGCAGGAAGAATCTCGAGATCCATTTGCTTCCCGAAAAGGAAAAGATCGATATTTATATTGACCGGGAAAAGATCGTCCAGGTGCTGACCAATCTCATCAATAATGCTTTCAAATTTACAATCGAAGGCCACGTGAAGATTCATCTCCGCGAACTGGAGGATTTTGTAGAGTGCAAGGTTGCCGATACCGGGCGGGGGATTTCGAAGCTCGATCTTCCCAAGGCGTTCGAGAAATTCCGTCAGTTCGCGAAGGTCGTGGGGCCGGGCGAAAAGGGCACGGGGCTCGGACTTTCGATCTGTAAAAAGCTGATCCAGCTCCACCACGGGCAGGTTACGATCGAAAGCCTGCCGATGAAAGGGACCGTCGTGACGTTCCTTTTGCCGAAGTACACGCCGCGGGAACTTTTTAAGGAGTCGATCACCCTGGCGCTCAACAAATGCCAGGAGGACAAAAGCCCCCTCTCGGTCATCATTTTTGACCTTGTCAATTTCGACGTGTTGAAAAAAGACCTTGGCGAAAAACGCGCCGGGTGGATCGTTTCCAGGATGGAGCGGCTCCTTAACGAATCGTTGCGGCGCGCAGCGGACGTCGCTATCAAGGATTCGAAAGCGATCCTTGTGATCCTGCCGGACACGAAAAAAGAAAATGCCTATATCGTGCTGGGACGGCTTTACCAGCTTTTGCAGGAATATCTTTCCCGGGAACAACGGTCCCCGAAGATCGAGATCCATAGTAGCGTGGCCTGTTTTCCTGAAGAAGCGGATACGATCGAAAAACTGCTCGACCAGATCTATGACTAGATTCGTGGGGCGGAGAGTGCAGCATGGCTAAAAAAATACTTGTGATCGATGACGAACCGGACATCCTGACGATGGTCGCGAAACGTCTTGACGCGAACCGTTATACGGTGGTCACCGCCGGTTCCGGCGAGGAAGGGCTCGCGAAGGCCAAACAAGAATGCCCCGACCTGGTGTTTTTGGATTATATTATGCCCGGGATGACGGGGGATGAGGTCTTGTGCCGTTTGAAACAGGATCCGGAGACGAAGAAGATTCCCGTGATCATTTTTACGGCGGCCACAAAGAAAATGAAAGTCGGAGAGTTCCAGGCGTTGGGGGCGGCGGGGTGCCTTTTTAAGCCGTTCACTTCGGACGGTCTCCTCGGCAGGATCCGTGAAGTTCTTGGAGGCGAAGCATAATCTTTCCGGTTCTTCCGGCCCGTCTTTTTCGAAATCCTGGAAAATCCAAAATCCATTATGAAGATATCCGAATTTTATAAAAAACAACGTCACACGATCTCCTTCGAGTTCTTTCCTCCCAAAACCCCGGAGGGGGAAGTCAAGCTTTACCAGACCGTGAGCGACCTGAAAAAATTGTCGCCTTCGTTCGTCTCCGTTACTTATGGGGCGCTCGGGACCACCCAGGCGAACACGCTACGGATCGTCGGCGAGATCAAGGAGAAGATCGGTCTTGAGGTTGCGGCGCATCTCACCTGTGTGGCGCACAGCCGTGACGAGATCGGAACGGTTCTAGGGAAATTGCGGGAAAAAGGCATCGAGAACATCGTGGCTCTCCGGGGAGACCCTCCGCAGGGAGAGACGGAGTTTAAGGCCCCGCCGAACGGTTTCCGTTACGCCTCCGAACTGGTGCGTTTTATCCGCCAGCATCCGGAATTCGGAAAGGTCTTTGCCATGGCGGTCGCGGGATACCCGGAAGGACATCCCGAATGTCGGGACAAACGGAAGGATCTCGAGCATCTTAAAATCAAGGTCGACGAAGGCGCGGATGGCGTTATGACCCAGCTTTTTTTCAATAACCGGGATTATTTTGATTTTGCGGAGCGTTGCCGAAAAATCGGGATCAAGGTCCCGATCGTGCCGGGGATCATGCCCGTGACGCACGGGCCTCAGATCGAGAAATTTTCCCGTATGTGCGGGGCAGCGATTCCGGAGAAGATCCGCCAGGCGATCGCGCGGTTCGGGGACGACCAGAATTCGGTTATGCGTTTCGGGATCGAATATGCCACGGAACAGTGCCGCGACCTTTTGCGCCAGGGCGCGCCGGGGCTTCACTTCTATACCCTGAACCAGTCTCTCGCGACCCGTGAGATCTTCAGCAATCTGGATCTTGCGGACAAGGCCTGAGCCTGTAAAATCAAACCGTCCGGGGCTTGTAAGGGACGTCATGAAGGGAATTATTCATTGTGAGTCAGTGGCATATCGGGGAGATCCTGATACAGAAAAGATTGATCGACTGGAAGCAGCTTGATGAAGCGCTGAACGAACAGAAACGGACCAACGAATTTGTCGGTGAGATTCTTGTTCGCAAGCAGTATGTCCCGCGGTTCCTGCTTTTCAAAGCCTTGGCTGAGCGGCACGCGATACCGTTTGTCGATCTTTCGAGTATTTTTATCGATCCGAATGCGATTCGGAAGATCCCGAAGAGTGTTGCGTTGAAATACAGTGTGATCCCGATCGAATTTCAGGATAGGACGATGATCCTCGGGATCGATAACCCGGTGGCGGTGCTGCCGGAGCGTGAAATAACGGACATGGCGCAGGTTTCGTCGATCAAGACGGTGCTTTGTACCCCGGAAGCCGTTTCTCGGGCGATCGAGGAAAATTACGCGGCTTAAAGGCCCGGAAGGAAGGTTCTCATGAAAAAAATAAAGGTCCGGTTCGAGAAAGATTCTTTGGGAACAAGGCCGGTGCCGGCCGCGGCCTACTACGGAATCGAAACGGTCCGGGCGGTCGAAAATTTTCCGATCTCCGGGCTCCGTTTTCATCCGGAATTTTTCCGGTCGCTCGCTCTCCTTAAAAAAGCCTGTGCTCAGGCGAATTTTTCGCTGCGGAGGCTGGATGCGCGCCGCGCTCGGGCGATCCTTAAAGCTTGCGACGAAGTGATCGCCGGCAAGCACCGGGACCATTTCGTGACGGATGCGTTGCAGTCCGGAGCCGGGGTTTCGGCGCACATGAACATGAATGAAGTCCTGACGAACCGGGCGCTCGAGATCCTCGGCCGTAAGCGCGGCGATCATGCGGCGATTCATTCTCACGACCATGTGAATATGGGGCAGTCGACCAACGATGTTGTCCCGACGGCGCTTAGGATCGCCGCGTTGAAGATGGCGAAGGATCTTGCCGCGGCGTCGCGGACGTTGGAGCAGGCCCTTCTTAAAAAGGCGCGTGAGTTCCGCAGTATCGTTAAAGCGGGGAGGACCCATCTTCAGGATGCCGCGCCGGTCACGCTCGGCCAGGAATTCGGAGGTTGGGCCCGGCAACTCGAAAAAGGACGGAAGAGGATTGAACAATTGGCCGCGGGTCTTTTGGAACTCGGCATCGGCGGTTCTGCGGTCGGGACCGGCCTCAATACTTCGTTACGTTATACCCGGGCGGTCATTGGAAATTTGAAAAAGCTGACCGGATTTCCGGTCCGGAAGGCCCAGGACCTTTTTGCCGTGATGCAGAACGATGCGGATTTCGCGGCGGTGTCCGGTGCTCTCCGGGATTACTCGCTTTCGATGATCCAGATCGCGAACGATCTCCGGTTGCTGAGTTCCGGCCCGAACACCGGGTTTGGCGAGATCCAGTTACCGGCGCTTCAGCCCGGTTCTTCGATTATGCCGGGAAAAGTGAATCCCGTGATCCCTGAAGTGGCGGCGCAGGTCGGTTATCAGATCGTTGGCAATGATACCGCGATCGCATTTGCGGCGGCGGCGGGGGAGTGTGAGCTCAATGTCATGCGTCCCGTGATCGTCCACAACTTGCTGCAGTCGTTTGAGATCCTCAAAAATACGCTGAAGGTGCTTGCGGTCAAGTGCGTGGGCGGCATCAAGGCGAACGAGGAAAAGTGCCGTCTGAATTCGGAAAAGAGCTTTGGCATCGCGGCAGCCCTTAACCCCTATATCGGCTATTCCAAGGCTGCGGAATGTGTCAAAGAAGCCACCCGGACAGGGAAGACCCTGAGGCAAGTCGTTTTGGATAAAGGGTTTATGACGGAGAAGCAGCTTTCCAAAGTCCTCTCCCCGGGGAATCTTACAAAGCCGCCGCGATAGCATCTGACTAACTGATTTCGGCCGTTAGTTGAAGAAAAACGGCTCTCGTTTTCGCCCGGTCAGCGACTGCCCCAGGTGCTCCAAAAAAAGCCTTGTTGCCCAAAGCTTTTTTGTTATAATGTCGCTCCCAACTCAAAGAACCATCAGTACTTGGAGTGCCTCAGGGCAGTTTCAAGCCGCTTTTGTTTTTTTCTGCAGGTTGGAAAAATGACGGACCCTCCGAGCCGAAGGGAAAGGGAGGGTGACAATACTGATCCCTCCGGAATGTCCCGGGGCTCAATTTGATGATTCCGTCATGTTTTTGAAAACACCCATGGAGGAAGTTTTGTCCCCTATCACTGTTAAGCAATTGCTCGAATCCGGTGTCCATTTCGGTCACCAAACCCAGCGTTGGAACCCCAAGATGAAGAAGTATATTTTTGGGGAGCGCAACGGTATTTATATCATCAATCTCGAATTAACGCTGGCGTGTCTTGAAAAAGCCCTCCAGTTCCTGAAGCAAGTTTCGCTCGAAGGAAAATCCGTTCTTTTCGTCGGGACCAAGAAACAGGCCCAGGAGCCCCTCAAAGCGTCCGCGGAAGCGTGCGGGATGCCTTACGTAAACCAGCGTTGGCTTGGCGGGATGCTCACGAATTTTGAGACCATCCGCAAGTCGATCAAGAAGCTCGAGTCCATCGATCAGATGGAAAAAGACGGAAGCTTCCAATTTATCACGAAAAAAGAGATCGGTTCCCTCAAGAAGGAACGCGAAAAACTTATCAAGAACCTTTCCGGCGTCCGTGAGATGAGGAAAGTTCCGGGAGCGGTCTTTGTGATCGATTCGGAACTTGAGAAGATCGCTATCGCGGAAGCGAAGAAGCTCGGCATTCCGGTCGTCGCGGTACTCGATACGAACGGCAATCCCGACGGCATTGATTATCCGTTGCCCGGGAACGACGATGCGATCAAGGCAATTAAGCTTTTTTGTGAAGCGGTTTCCGCAGCGGTACTCGAAGGCCGCCAGGAATTCGCGAAGGTTGCCAAGGCCAAAGAAGACGCGATCCAGGCCGAAAAAGATGCGGAAGCCGCTGCGGCCGTTGAGGGTGCGGAGATCCCCGAGGAAGTGATCGAGGAGAAGATCGCCCCGAAGTTCATCGCCGAAGTCGAAGTGGCGGGGGAAGTCAAACCGAAAGCCAAGAAGCCCGTTCGCAAAAAAGAAGGCGAAGTCTAAGAGCCTATCGGTTCTGCGTATTAATCATTCAGACGAGGATTTACAACTCATGACGACCAAAGAAGTGAAGATCAACAGTGCGGATTTGACCAAGCTCCGGGAATTGACCGGGGCGGGGATGATGGATTGTAAAGCGGCCCTTGTGGAAGCGGGCGGGGACGTGAAAGCGGCCCAGGACGTGATCCGCAAGCGGGGGCTTGATATCGCGAAGAAAAAATCCACCCGGGAAGCCCGTCAGGGCCAAATCTTTTCTTACATCCACGCGGGCGGCAAGCTCGGTGTGATCGTGGAGATCAATTGCGAAAGCGATTTCGTGGCCAAGAACGAGACGTTTCAGGCGTTTGCGCGTGATATTTCGATGCAGATCGCGGCGGGGCATCCTCTTTATGTGAATTCTGACGCGATTCCCGCGGCCGATCTTGCTAAGGAAAAGGAAATTTTCCTGGATCAGGTCAAAGGAAAGCCCGAAGCGGTTCAGGCCAAGATCCTCGAGGGCAAGCTTGCAAAGCGTTACGAAGAGATCTGCCTTTTGAACCAGAAGTTCATCAAGGACGACACGAAGACCGTCAACGACATCCTGACCGAGATCATCGCGAAGATCGGCGAGAATATCATCATCCGCCGTTTTGTCCGGTTCGAGGTCGGCGGAAATTAGGGGATAGAAGATAGCGTTTAGGGTATAGCTTTTCTAAACCCTATCTCCTAAACCCTATACCCTGAAAATATGAAAAAGCCCATCTATAAACGCATCGTACTCAAGCTCTCCGGGGAAGCCCTTGAGGGGGACCGCGGCTTCGGGGTCGATCCGAAAATTGTCGCGTCGATCGCTCTCCAGATCAAAGAGATTCGTGCGCTCGGGGTGGACATCGTCTGCATCATCGGCGGCGGGAACTTTTTCCGAGGCGTTGAAGGCGAGAAGAGCGGGATTGATCGTGCGACCGCCGATTACATCGGGATGCTCGCAACGGTCATGAACGGGCTTGTGATGTCCGACGCACTTGAGAAGGTCGGCGTTCATACCCGCGTCCAGTCCGCCCTCGAGATCAAAGCTCTCTGCGAGCCTTACATCCGCCGGCGCGCTATGCGCCATCTTCAAAAAGGTCGCGTGGTGATCTTTGCGGCCGGGACCGGGAATCCTTTTTTTACGACGGATACGGCGGCGGCGCTTCGTGCGGTGGAAATGGATGCGGATGTCATTTTGAAGGCGACCAAGGTCGACGGCGTTTATGACAAGGATCCGGTCAAGCATAAGGGCGCGAAAAAGTTTACGCAGCTTAATTACCTGAGCGTTATCAAAAAGCAGCTTCGCGTGATGGATACGACCGCGACCTCGCTTTGCATGGAGAACCAGCTTCCGATCGTGGTATTCAACCTGACGCAGCCGGGCAATATCCGGCGGGTGGTTTTGGGCGAAAAGATCGGGACGATCGTCTCTTAACTGTCTTTTTATTTGAAACCAGGGAGGGATTTATGCCGGAAACCGCTGATGTCCGTTCGATCACCGACGAGATGAAAAAGAAGATGCAGAAAGGCCTGGAATCGACCAAGAAGGAATTCCAGAACGTTCGTACCGGTCGCGCTTCCATCGCGCTGGTGGAGGGGATCCAAGTCAATTATTACAACACACCGACGCCGATCAAAAACCTCGGCACGATCTCGACGCCGGACGCGAAAACGATCGCGATCCAGCCTTGGGATGTGACGGCTGTGGGGGAGATCGAAAAAGCGATCTTGAAATCCGACCTCGGGCTGACTCCGATGAACGACGGGAAGATCGTTCGCATTCAAATCCCGGCTTTAACGGAAGAACGGCGCGCTGAGTTGACCAAGGTGATCCGTAAAGTTGCCGAGGAAGGCCGCATCTCGATCCGTAACTCGAGGCATGAGGCGATCGAGCATGTGAAGAAGCTTGAGAAGGCCAAGACGATCCCCGAGGATACGTCGCATGCGACTCAAAAAGAGGTCCAGAAGGTTACGGACCAGATCATTGCGCAGATCGACGAAGCCCTTAAACACAAAGAGACCGAGATCCACGCAATCTAGCGCGCAACGGTCAACGTTAAAATCATGTTTATTCTTGCGTTGCGCGAATTATGGGCCCGTAGCTCAGGTGGTAGAGCACATCCCTTTTAAGGATGGTGTCGATGGTTCGAATCCATCCGGGCTCACTTCTCATGTCTATCTCTGAACCGCAGAGATACAATCCCCCGACGGTGTCGGGGGATTTGTCATTTCCGGGCCTTTTCGAGGCCCCCAATATCCCCCTATTTCCCGATCTATCTCCAAATCGGCCTTTGGTTTCAGCTGACTGGTTTCGATCCATTATGGCGCACTAGGCGATCCCGGCATTTTTCGATTTTGAGCTGAAACCACAACTATGTCGATATGGCCCGATTTCCAGGGGTTTATCTCTGGTTTCAGGAGGGTTTAACGTACTGGGTGGGGAGGATAGCTTTCCAGGAGGTTGCCTGTTTGGCCCAATCCAGCTCGGCAGCGAGCGGCCTTAGCGTCCGTTCGGTCATATCGCATAACTGGACGGAATCACCGAATATGATCTCTTCCTGCACCGCAGGAGATAGAAACAGCAAGTTTGTGACTTGTTCAAGGCGCTGTTTGCTAAGGTTGAGCCATCCGGCGATTTGTTGAAGGTCCTTTGCCTTGCCGTCCGCGAGCATTCCCCGGATTTGGTGAGCGAGGAGCAGTTGTTTACGGATGTGGGGTTCGTGCTCGTAAGCCATCCGGGGAAGATTCGGCAATCTTTTTTTCAATACATCTATCGGCAAATCGAACTCGTGTTTTTTGAATGCGCCGTTCAATTCAATCCAGAGTTTGCCCTTGAGCCCGTCATATTCGATTCCTTTGACAAGCTCCTTTAGGATCGCCGATTGCTTCTCAAGAGGCAGCGTTGGCCAGTCTTCAGCGGTAAGCCGCTGGTCCTTTGTAAGCTGGATCAGAAATTCAAGACATTTGCTCTCGATTGCGGATGCGACGACGGATTTTGTGGGACAGCCCTTCCATTCATGTTTGATGGAGTAGAGGCAAACGTAATAGCGATAGTTGAAATTCTTATTTCGGCCTCGGGCATACGTGTGGCACATACTGCATTTGCAGGACGTGCAGCGGAACAGGCCTGTCAAAAGCCCGGGGAATTTCCGATGTGTGGAAGCGCCGCGCACATAGCAGTTGGACTTCATTTTTTCTTGGACTTGGTTGAAGATCTCTGGGGTCACGATGGGGTCATGCAGTCCGTCATAGAGCTTGTCTTCATACCGGATTTTGCCCATATAAGTGGCGTTTTTTAGAATGAGTTGGATGTTGGTATTCCTAAAGATGACTCCGCCTTGGTTTCGTTTTCGGCAAGGATACTTCTTGGTGCGAAATCCTTCAGCGGTCAAAAGGAGTGCGATCTTACGATAGGAATTACCCTCGAGATAAAGCTGAAACATCCTGCGGATGACCTCTGCTTCCTTTGGATTAATGATCAGTTTCTTGGTGGGCTTGTCGACCTCATAGCCGAGTCCTGGCAGTCCTCCCGCCCATTTGCCTTTCTTCCGAGCCGCACTCATCTTGTCTTTAGTGCGTTCACTGATTATTTCCCGTTCAAACTGGGCGAAAGAAAGAAGGATGTTTAAGGTTAGCCGGCCCATGGACGTGTTTGTGTTGAAATGCTGAGTGATAGAGACGAAGGTTACATGTTGCTCTTCGAAAAATTGTAGGACTTTCACGAAATCTGAAAGGGATCGCGATAGCCGGTCTACCTTATAAACAACCACGCAATCGATCTTCTTGTCCCGGATGTCTTGCAGGAGTTTTTGTAGGGCAGGGCGATCCGTGTGAGCGCCGCTTATGCCGCTATCGTCATAGGTCTCTTTCAGCAGTACCCAGCCCTGGTGTTGTTGGCTCTTGATATAGCTTTCCGAGGACTCCCGTTGAGCGTCAAGCGAGGTAAAGTCGCTTTGCATATTTTCAGTCGTGGATTTTCGCGTATAGATCGCGCATCGGACGATCTTAACTGCACCATTTTCTGCCATTGTTTTTGACTCCAAAGAATTTGTACCCGTTCCAGTGTGCACCTGTGACGGCTTGGGCGATATGGCTCAAGTTCTCATAAAACTGGCCTTCATATTCAAAACCTTCCTCCAAAACCTTTACCTCGAGCCGTTTCCCTTTGTAGTTTTTGATGATGAAAGATCCAGGCATGGGAAGGCGAATATCCCGGCCGGCATTAGTTTTTCCCGAGTTGGATCGGATAGCTGTTTTGTTGATGGGGTCATAGATGCGGATAAGTTCTTGGACCCTCTCTTTTGTAGCAGGGGAAAGCCCGCCACCTGCCTGCTCCTGGATCCCATAGGCAAGCTGGCGGATCATAAAGACCCTCTTACCGCGCGCCCCCTTGTCGCCGAAGAACTGCCGATAAAGCGCAGATAACTGCGCCGCCCCCGATGTTTTTAAAGCTCCAATTTGCCCTGCAATATCGCCCATAACATCCCCCATTTTCATGACACATACATGCTATACAATCCGAGATATAGCAAGTCGATAAGACCGCTCCAGATAGGCGCTTATATCTCCAATGAAGAGCTCCGTCACTGCGCCGAGCTGCTCGATATTTAAATCCATAACAACCAGAAAAATTCCTTGAAACTAGCCTCGAAGGGGTAGAGACTTTACGCAATTGCATGGCTTGGAAATCAGCGTAGCTTGTTCTTGAGGCCATGTTCACAAAGGATATCTATGCGCGAACAACCTTTTACTCAGAAAACGCGATTCATTTTGCTGGTTGCTGAAATATTAATACTCTGCGCTGCCAGCTGGATTGCATTTGGCAGCGTTTTTCCACCTGACGGTGATAGTGGTTTTTGGTTCTACACAGCATTGTTGGGGCTTCTTCTTGGGAGCCGTCTTGATACCCCGTTTTTTGTTAAGCCAGCGGACGTTGTTCTATATGCCGCACCTGCTGCAGTTGCACTTGCATTGGTTAATTCTTGGGGGCAATGGAACGATGGTGTGCGGGTTGCATATTGTATGGCAATGGTATTTTGCATCCTCGCAGGGCTGCTTGGAGCAACGGCAATCCTGATGATGGATAAAAAAAAGGAGAGCTGGCAGCGGGTTTCCAACGCTGCTCGCGTTTTGGCGGAAACGCTTGGTGCACCGAGAATAATCTACTCTGTTGTCATTGGGTTCGCATTGTTTGCTTTTCACACAACCTCGCCAAAACAATTCGGCGTTATCACGGCAGCTTGGGTTCTCATAGTCTTTCTTTCTCCGCTGGAAGGATTTTTCAGAATTAGCCAGAGGCTCAGAAGAATATTTAAGCCCAACGCTGTTTTTGAAGCAGATGGGGAAGTTGTCGCCTACCAAACTCCCGGGCTCATTCTTGTTCGTCAATCTAGTTCAGGGAAGATCGCTTCTGGCGATCTTGTTGCTGTTCATGATCCACTTGGTTATACAAGGTTAGCTCTTGCGCTCGACTACGTTGGCCGTGATGAGGGCCTTTTGCTTAGGGCGATTGAAATTGCAGATATGAAAGCATCGATGGCATTTACTGATCAATTGTCGATGCTCCCATCGAACTCAGTCGTTTGCATCTCCAAGCCTGACGCAATACTTTCTGAGAATCATCTTGTCAAGATGAAGGGGGCGCTAGTCGGGCTTGTTGCGCCGGAGACTTCGGTTGAAAAACTACTCTTTGAAGTTGTGAAGGATGAAGAGCTTGAGGAAGGGCGATTAGTTGAAGTGCAAATCGGCAAGCGGCTAGTTACTTATCAGTTGGTAAACGGACTTACGAAAGAGGAGGTCGTTCAGCAGAAGAATACGCATGGGTTTGCCCGTGCTCAAGCTCAGAAAATCGGCGAGTGGGATGCAGTAACTAAGCGTTTTAAGCTTGTGAAATGGTTGCCCACGCCGAATGCCCCAGTTTTTCTTAAAATGACGACGGATTTTAAACCTAGCAGCCTTGCTGTGGGACATTTTCCTGGTACCGACTACCCTGTTTCAATCAAGAATGTGAATGAATTGGTCACTCACAACACAGCCATACTTGGCATACTCGGTGTTGGTAAAAGCATGCTAGCGATTGAGCTTGCAGAACGAATGATGGTGGCAGGAGTAAAAGTCATATGCATTGATCTTACGAACCAGTATTCGACAGAACTTGCACCGTACTACGATTCCATAAATGAACTTCCCAGTATTTTGAAGTTGCAGGAAATAGGTGCTTTAGGACGGACTCGCGTTCGTCAAAATGTTGAAGAGGGAGGAAGTAGACGAGAATTTGAAACAGCTATTGCTGCGGATATACAGAATTTTATGAAACCAGAAAATGAAAACCGTTTAAAAATATTCAATCCAACGCAATTTGAAGTATGGCGACAAGACAGTCGTCCTTTTAACAATACAGCGTCAATGGCTTCATTAAGCCCGGCGGAAATAACGCAAATTATTTCGGAGGCCACACTAAGCGCTGCAACTGGTTTGGGTATGACGGATCGAGCTAGGGTCTGCCTTATTTATGAAGAAGCGCACTCATTAGTCCCTGAATGGAATTCAGCGGTTGGTGAAGGTGATGGACTGGCATCCAATGGCAGTTCTCGTGCCATTTTGCAAGGCCGTAAATACGGATTGGGATGTCTCCTGATTACTCAACGAACTGCAAATGTAACAAAGACCATCCTCAACCAATGCAATACCATATTTGCTATGCGAACCTTTGATGAGACCGGAAAAACATTTATGGCCAACTACTTAGGTTCGGACTATGCGAATGCCCTTCCATCTCTCAGTGAGAGACAAGCGGTATTTTTTGGTAAAGCGTCGAGCTGCGAAAATCCAATTTTAATCCGTTTGAACGACAGAAGTAAATTCCTTCAAGTTTTTCGCACCGAGAACCCTCCGCCATCGTTAGCGGCCAATAGTGCAACATCAGCCAACCCTCCGAATGTGGAGACGGAAAGCGGGGAGGCCGCTATCTTTTCTTAGGCAATTTTATTGTGCAGTCCTAACTAACAGCGGATATCTATGCGTTATTGGTGGGTAAGTCAGAATCAGACGTATGAGCATGAAACCCGAGGCGGATATTTGTGGTCGCCGAAGCTTAAGCGGGACGGCTCCTTGAATCACTATTACGAGACCATGCGGGAAGTCTCGTATGGCGATATCATTTTTTCTTTTAATGACCAGAAAATAATGGCGATGGGTATCGCCCAAGGCCCTGCGTATACCTGTCCCAAACCTACTGAGTTTGGGACAGCAGGAGCTAACTGGGATGAGATTGGCTGGCGTGTAGACGTCATTTTTTCGATTCTGCAACATTCGATTCAACCCCGCAAGCACATGAGTCTGCTACGATCACTTCTTCCCGAGCGCTATTCTCCTATTCGAGCCGATGGTGCGGGCAATCAGATGTATCTTACGGAGATCCCAGAGATGTTTGCCCAGGCGCTGGTGGGTCTTATCGGTCCTGAGGCCGAAGCAATCCTGCCAAAAGCAATGGCAGGCGTTGCAGGGAGAGGGGAGCTATTGGATTTCGACTTGGGAAGATCGGAACTGCTTCAAAAGTGGGATGAGGTCCAGGTGGAGAAAGTCGAAAAGGATGACTCCATTCCCGTTACTGAGCGGGAACAAGTTATCCAGTCAAGAAGGGGACAGGGTAAATTTCGGGCGCGCGTGGCCAACATTGAAAGGTTTTGCAGGGTGACTCGTGTGGACCGACTTGAGCATCTCATCGCAAGTCACATCAAGCCCTGGAGCGTCGCAGACAATAGAGAACGGCTCGATGGGGAAAATGGATTGCTGTTGACACCAAGCGTTGATCATTTGTTTAACAACGGGTTTATTTCCTTTCGCAATAACGGCTCTCTCATTATCTCGCCTGTGGCTCATACGGTTTCATTAGCCCGAATGGGCATTCCTCTCGATGAGGGTTTCAACGTCGGAACTTTTTCCGGCCGACAAGATGAGTATCTCGAATACCACCGAGATTCAATCTTACTGAAGGCGAGAAATTAGATGCCGGTTTATCCGATGTTCTTAGCGCCTCAGTTAGAAGCGATTTGTAAAGTTCTAGGGGAAACAGACGGCGGTTTGACAGGGGCAGAGATTGGCCGAATGCTGCAACAAGCGGGCATCAAAGATGTCGACCCGTTGTCCACGAAATGGAAAAGGTTATTTGCCGCATTGGAATTAAAGCAATATGGCGATAAGTGCGCTAATCATATTTTGCGATTCATCTCAGATGCGATGAGTCCCGTTCGGTATACAGCCAATCCTCAGGTTTTTGAAACGCGGAAGCTTAAAATGAATAACGTGTTGCTCATGTGCGGCTACGAACTGCGTGAGGATGGGCAGTTGCATGTTGCGCAAAAGGCATCAACGCTGGCAGAGGCGTCAGAAAGAGCAAAAAAACTTAAAAATGAGCTACAAAAAAGAAAAGTGCATTCTGATATTCTCGAGTTCTGCTCTGCTGAGCTTGTAAAAGATAATTATTTTCATGCTGTATTAGAAGCAACAAAGAGCGTTGCAAGCAAAATAAGAAAACAGGCCGATCTCAAGAATGACGGGGGCGAGCTGGCGATAGAAGCGTTCTCCTTGGGGAAGTCGGGAGTTCCGATATTGGCAATTAACTCATTGAGAACGGAGGCGGAACAATCCGAGCAAAAAGGTTTCATGAATTTATTAATAGGTTTTTTTGGAGTGTTTAGAAACCCAACAGCGCATGCTCCTAAAATATATTGGAATATGCCGGAGCAGGATGCTTTAGATCTTCTTACGATGGCCTCGTATCTACATCGAAGGCTGGATAACGCAGTGCGCGTTCCCAAATGATGGGGTGAACCCATGACCGTTGTAAAAAGATGTTCTTCATGCCAGCAAATCAAAGACAGTGTGGGGCCAAAAATTGTGACAAAGGTCATGCGCGGTTCAAATGCTGAAGCTCTCATAACTGAATTATTATGTGACGAGTGCTACGCTAGGTTAAAAGATAGCAAGTTCTTGTACTGATGCTTCTGGAATAGCTATTGTAACGTGCTCTTTTGCTTGGATTGCGTCAAAGTAGATGAGCTTCAATTTGATCATATTGAGGGGACTTCTTATAGATTTAAAACGACTTGAATAGACCCCTCTTGAAAAAAAGATAAAATATTCCCATGCCCAAGACTGTTACTCCATTAAACAATCTACAAGTAATCAACCCGCAATTAGCCAACGAGTGGCATCCAACTAAGAACGGTAAGCTTACTCCTGAAGATGTAATCTCTGGATCTCATAAAAAGGTATGGTGGCAGTGCAAGAAAGGCCATGAGTGGGAAGCTGTGGTTAAGAGTAGATCAAGTGGTCGCGGCTGTCCGAATTGTGGTGGCCAGAAGGTTTGTAAGGATAACTGCTTAGCTACCAAGAATCCCAAGCTAGCCAAAGAGTGGCATCCTACTAAGAATGGTAAGCTGACTCCTGAAGATGTAATGCCTTGGTCTAATAAAAAAGCATGGTGGCAATGCAAGAAAGGTCATGAATATTCAAGTACTGTGAATAGTAAATCCAGGGGTATAGGTTGTCCGTGCTGTAGTCGCAGAAAAGTCTGCGAAGATAATTGCTTGGCAACGGTTAATCCCAAACTCGCCCAAGAATGGCATCCTTCCAACAATGGGAAGCTTACACCTAAAGATGTAACGCCAATGTCACAAAAAAAAGTCTGGTGGCTGTGCAAGAGAGGCCATGAGTGGGAGACATCGGTTGCCAATAGATCTACTGCTAAAGGGTGTTCGTATTGCAACTCTAGCACTTCTGTAATGGAATTAAAAATTTATGCAGAACTCAAGTATATTTTCCCCGATACACGGCTTAGAAAGAAACTCAACAGAGTTGAGTGTGATATCTATATTCCCTCGATTCAGGTAGGCATCGAATATGACGGAGTGTACTGGCATAAAAACAAGCACGAAAAAGATCGCTCTAAAAATCTGTTTCTTAAAAATCAGGGTATCAAGCTTATTCGTGTAAGAGAGATAGGCTTAGATAAGATAGCCGAAAATGACATTATCTATGACTTTGCAAAGAAAAAAGAAAAGCAGCTGATGGATGGATTGCTCAAAAAAATAGAAAAATTATCGGTTCTTTCTGGCTCTGATCAAACGAAAGTGGATTCGTATTTAAGAGAGACTGCGTTAGCTAACAATGGAGAATTTATTAATTTGTTAGACATGTTGCCTTCGCCCTTCCCCGGAACTTCACTAGCAGATCAGAATCCTAAACTAGCCAAGGACTGGCATCCCACCCGGAATGGTAAATTGCGTTCTCAGGATGTAACGCCTCAGTCTAATAAAGAGGTGTGGTGGCAATGCTATAAAGGCCATGAATGGAAGAGCATCGTTGGTAATAGAAGCAAGGGGCAAGGTTGTCCATACTGTAGTGGGCGAATAGCCTTCGGAGACAATTGTCTTGCTAGAGCCAATCTCCAGTTGGTCAATGAGTGGCATCCCTCCAAAAATGGCAACCTTACACCTAAAGATGTAACGCCTAAATCCAATAAAAAAGCATGGTGGCAATGCAAGAAAGGTCATGAGTGGGAAGCAGTTATTAGTAGCAGATCAAAAAGTGGCTGTCCGTATTGTGCGGGCAACCGAGTTACTAGAGAAACATCTTTGGCTACCAAGAAACCTAATCTAGCACAAGAGTGGCATCCTACTAAGAATGGTAAGCTGACACCTGAAGATATTACGTCTGGATCTAATAAAAAGGTATGGTGGCTGTGCAAGAGAGGCCATGAGTGGGAAGCGGTGATTTATAGTAGATCTAATGGCAATGGTTGTCCGTATTGCGCTGGAAGAATAAGCAATTCGAAACAATTAGCGCTGCTCTAAATGTGCCCCATTCTTCCCGTTTTTATCCATTGGCGATATAATCCCACCATGGAGGCTCTGCCTGACAAATGAAGTGTTACATAAAGTCATTCATGGCTCTCGTGCTTTTACTGGGCGTTGGCACAGGCTATTGCAACGCCGGGACATATACCTCAAAGACAAATCCGCAACATTCCCTAGAATACAAAGAAGCGGTTTACCTTACGGATGGACAATGCAAGAATTATTCCCGCCAGAATCCTGGAACGGTTTTTAGATGTTGGTCGCTGCCTTATCGCCACTTCTACTTGGATGGCGAGATAGCAGATGATCGGATGGACGAAATCGCCAAGACCGAAGTGGCGTGGGATGTTTTCCTTTTGATATTCGTTTTGCTTCTCATTGTCATTGGATTTTATGTATACATGCTCCCGACCTTTACGGCTTACAATCGCCAGCATCCGCAAAGGTTTTGGATAATGATGTTGAATCTTTTTCTCGGCAACACATTGATCGGATGGATAGCGGCTTTAATTTGGGCTCGTGGCGGAGAGAACAAGAACGTCTAAGAAGGCAGGCCGAAAATAAATGGGGTGAGCGGGTGGAAAAGTTCTATAGCGGACTTCAGGATCCAGAAAATTTTGATCCACATGCATTTATCGCTGGCGAGCATGCATCGCAAGAGCTTTGCGACTTTATGTTGTCAGCAACCTTGTTTTTTAATGACCTGAAAGATGTAATATTGGTGCATGGGCTGCTCCGAGAGAAATCGCCAAAAGAAAAAAGCGGAAGAACAAAAGAGTGGGGAGCGTTTTGCGGGATGGAAATTCACGCGATTAGGCAAACGATGAGTCTTGTTCACGAATTTTTAGAGGTAATAAAAGCGAATGAGAGAATTTTTAAAACAGAATTCTATAAAAAAATATATATGCAAATGACTAGAAAATCCCGAGAGTGCTGGGACGCGGTTTTAGAAGTAGCGTTAAAGGGGAAGGAAACTACGGGGCCGTTAGTGAAGCTCCTGCATCGCGTTCGGAACCATGCGAGCTTTCATTTTGAGCCGAGGGCATTGGGAAGAGGGTATAAAGAAATGTTCTTTAGCGGGGGGCGCGTAAAACAGAAAGCCGTCATCTCGAGAGGTAACACTATGGGGTCGTCACGGTTTTATTTTGCAGACGCCGCTGCGCAGCAGTGCGTAGTAAGAGAGCAAAAGCAAGATCCAACTGACATGATAAATGAATTCTCCCAGTTTCTTGAAAATATAAACCAGTCGGTATTTGAACTGGTTGATAAATTTATTCTGCGAAGAAATTTCCAGTATTTAAAAGGTGCTGAGTAAAAGGTTGTAAGAGGACGTTCGTCCGTTTATAATGTCCGCATGCCAAAGCGGATCGATTTCCAAGCAGTAATCTCAAAACTCAAAGACTTTTACTCTCACCGGAAGCGTCTACCCAGTTTCTCTGAACTCCAATCTCTCTTGGGATACAGTTCCAAGGGAGGCGTATCTCTCCTGATTGCTCATCTTGTGAAGAAGCAGATTCTCAGGCGGGATCACACTGGCAAGCTTGTGCCAATGCCCGCTCTTGAAGGCGGGATCAGGCTTCTCGGGACAGTGCAGGCGGGATTCCCGTCACCTGCGGAAGAAGAGCTCATAGACACGCTTTCTCTGGATGAGTTCCTGATTAAGAATCCCCAGGCCAGCTATCTCGTGAAGGTTACGGGGGACTCCATGATCGATGCCGGGATCATGCCGGATGACCTTGTGATCGTGGATCGGGGACGGCAGCCACGTCACGGGGACATCGTGATTGCGGAAGTGGACGGAGCATGGACCATGAAGTATTACGAAAAACGTGGCGCTAAGGTTCTGCTTCGTGCCGCGAATAAGAAGTATCCTCTGATCGAACCCAAGGCGGAACTTGTGATCGGTGGGGTGGTGGTCGCAAATGTCCGCAAGTACAAATAGACCTCTCTCAATCAGTTCCTTCCCGAGTCCTATCATCCATCTCGATTGTGATGCCTTCTTCACATCCGTGGAGCAAGCTCTTCATCCTGAATTGAAGGGAAAGCCGGTCGTTACCGGAAAAGAGCGGGGGATTGTCGCGTGCGCCAGCTACGAGGCTAAGGCTCTTGGCGTGAAGCGCCCGATGAGGCTTTGGGAGGCGCAGAAGCTTCTTCCTCAGCTGATCTGTCTTCCGAGTGATTATGAAACATACAGCCTCATCTCGAAGCGGATGTTTTCGATCATCCGCCGTTTTACTCCCACAGTTGAAGAGTACTCTATTGATGAAGCTTTTGCAGAGCTTTCAGGGCTTAGGCGTCTTCACCGGACCGGATACGAAGAGATCGCTTGGAATATCAAACAAGCCGTGCAGAAGGAACTGGGTTTGACTGTTTCGGTGGGGCTGAGCGCTTCCAAGACGCTTGCGAAGATCGCCGGCAAAGAAAAAAAACCAGACGGGTTCTTTGTTCTGCGTGCCAGAGAACTTCATCTCTATCTCCCGAAGGTGGCGCTCGAGCGCGTCTGTGGCTTTGGGCCCAACACCGTGGCGCTTCTTGAAAAGCAGGGGATAAGGAATGTCTGGGATTATGTGAGCCGGCCTGAAGCGTGGGCGCAGCGTTTCCTCGGAAAGATCGGAGTGGAGTTGTGGCATGAACTGCGCGGGGAGGCGGTGTATCCGATCGTCACGCAGGAAAAGGAAGATTACGCTTCGATTAGCAAGACGAAGACCTTCACGCCGCCTTCTTCGGAAAAGGATTTTGTGAAAGCCCAACTGATCCGGAATCTGGAATCGGCTTTTATCAAGATGCGGCGGCATAAATTGCGGGCGAAAAAGGTCTGCATTTTCCTCAGGGACCAGGAGTTCCACTCCTCAGGGATCGAAGGTGCGTTTGACCGGAGCACAGCATCAACGCTCGATGCCGTAGGTCTTATAGGGGAACTTTTTGACCAAGTGTTTCAGTCTGGGACGGCGTATCGACTGACCGGGATCGTTCTGTCCAAGCTGGAAGCCGACCGGACGGAGCAGTACGACCTCTTTGACGATGTTCCGAAGATCGAATCTTTGAAACGGATCGATCGGGTCCTGGACGGAGTTAATGAGCTCTACGGAAAGCATGCCTTGCACCTCGGGACATCCCTTTGGCTTGGGAAGCATCGCCAGCACGTAGCCGGTCGGGGTGATCTCCCGGAGCGGAAGATGCAGCTCCTTCCTGGGGAAACCTACCGCCAGCGCCTCGGGATCCCCCTTTGGCGGGTCCATGTTTGACTTGTGAAGAGGTAACGGATACCCTTATAGAAGTTTTGGCGAGTAGTATGTGGTGTCTTCTTTGCTCGAAGCGTTACGAAATGTAGCGCAGAAAATTACAAAGCTCCTCAAAGGAATATCCGATGGGAAAAAACAAGAAACATAAAGTCTTGCCGGGAAAAAGAAGCTATAAAAATAATCAGTCTCGCATGCCGCGCCTTGCAAGGGAACAAGTCGATCAAATCATTAAAAGTGGTGCGGCTCAACCTCTGCTGGACTATGTTAATAAAACATCTCAAAAAAAATCTATTCAAAAAGGAATGCTTAGGGAATACCTTTGGCAGGCCTGTCAGATTTTTCAGCCTTTTTTGAGGCTGCGGGAAGAGCGTCAAAGGCAGGACGAATACCTTGATGCGTTGATCCGTGATTTTACAAAGCTCGAGCAGCGCGGTTCCAAAGACGGTAACGTCCAAGATTTTATAAAGGTTTTGCAGACCAAAAAATATATCGCATGCCAACACAGCAACTATGCGCAGCGTGGCAAAAAGGATTTATCCAGGTACGCTCTTGCATTTTTTTTGGATCATAATTTTTCATTTTTGAACACAGAAGCTCGAAAAAAACTCATCGCCAATCTGCTTGTATTATCCGGTCTCTCTTCGGCGGTGTGTTTCGAGATTAAGGGCGATAAGATGCTTCGCCAGTTTTTCCCCGCGATTTTCCGCGATGGACGGATCAAAATCAGTGGCAAGAAAATCCCTTTTTCTAAACGAACCGTGCATAAGGCGTGTCCGGCGTTCCCCGGTAATGCTGATACATCCGTTTTAGAAGGTACTCATTGTGGTGAAAAATTCTGTTATCGAGAAGCTATTGCTTTTACCAAGAGGCGGAAAAGAGCCGAGCAGTTGTTTAGGCCCCTATTAAACAGCGAGGACTATCACGAGTACCTCAAGGTAAATCTTTCTGCGATTAAGCGTCCGCAGGATGGGGAAGCAAGGCCGCTCGGCCCCAAGGCGGCCGCCTGGCTTCGGCTGTGCATTAAGGGCGACTATCTCATGCGGGAATTTCGAAAATTAACGGCTCGTCTGGTTACCCCTACGAATATTTATATCGACGAGCTTGCTGACCTGTTGCGCATGAACGGAATTCCGGGGTATCGCGCCCACGACTTCTACAAAGATCTTAACCGAGATCGAAAGTTCTGGAGCGCTTTCAACGTAACATTCTGGTCCTTCAAAAAAAAGTAAAGCCTCGTAGCCCTCATCGGACATCGTCCTTCTTTCAAACCCTATAGGGGATTTTTCCCTTGTTGAGGGACAATGGCCCCTCCAAAATAGTCCCTCGTTGTCCCCGACGCCTTTTTTAAATATCTGCGATGATTCAATCGTTGTAAGCCGCGCCGCATTTTGCGGCGTGGAACTTTCGATCACACATTATGGAGGTAACATGAGTTACAATTTTTTGGAGAGACTCACGTATTCGTGGCAACTTGTTCGGGAAACACCGCGTAGCCAGAAATTCCTGGTTACCGTGGATGATGTTCAGTGCTTGAAAGCCACTTTCGATATCCACTTCACGACTTCGGAGATTGCCTACGCAAGCGCCATCTTTATCGGGTCCGCGAAGAAGTTTACGGATGAGATAACGAATAGGCTTTTTTCAGATCTGGAGACCATCATTCGGAGACACTGTGGTTACGAATATATCGATTTTTCTCTCGTCTTTAGCGAAAAGATGATTGAAAGCGGCTTAGTGATGGCGAATTTTTAACTCTAAAACTTCTGGAGGTTGATATGAATATTCGGAAAATAGCGATGAACAGCATCACGCCCGCGGGTTACAACCCGCGGGCGGACCTTAAGGTTGGTGATCTCGAGTACGAGAAGCTCCTGCGAAGCATTAAGGAGTTCGGATTCGTGGAACCGTTGGTCTGGAATGAACGTACGGGGAACCTTGTTGGAGGGCATCAGCGGTACAAAATTCTTCAAGCTCAGGGCGTGACGGAGATCGAAGTTAGCGTGGTTGACCTTCCTCTCGAAAAAGAGAAAGCGCTTAACATTGCGCTGAATAAGGTCCGGGGCGAGTGGGATGAGAACAAGCTCGCCGATTTGCTCAGAGATCTGAGCCGGGTTCCGGATTTTGATTGTGGTCTTACGGGGTTTGACACGGACGAGATAAACAAGATATTTGATGAGCAACTAAAAACGGATCTGTCCCTTGATTCCGATGCTTCGGACGGCCTGAACTCGGAAGGGCCGACAATCACGCAGCCAGGCGACCTCATTTCTCTCGGAGATCACCGCCTCCTCTGCGGCGATTCGGGATCCGTTGAGGATCTTCGGAAGCTGCTCGGTGATTCTAAAATCCGGCTCGTCTTTACCGATCCTCCGTATAACTGTGCCTATGACTCTCAAAAACGTCCGGTCCAGACCGCGTCTGAGGCGAAATGGAAGCCTATCGCGAACGATTCCATGGATCAGGCGGCTTACGAGGCATGGCTTGCGGGCATTATGAAGGGGGTGACACCTTTTCTTGATCAAGGCGCTCCGGTTTACCTCTGGAACGGTCATCGGCAGTTCGGGCCCATGCATTCGATTCTTACCGGGCTTGGATTCCATGTGTCGAATGTCATAACCTGGGTTAAACCATATCCGACGCCGGGATACGGGGATTACCAAATGCAATCAGAATTCTGCATTTACGCATGGCTTCTGGCGGGCGGATCGCATAAATGGTATGGCCCGCCGACAGAAACGAACATCTGGGAGTCTCCGCGGGACAATATCAGTGAATTGATACATCCATCACAAAAGCCGGTGGCTTTAGCGCAGAGGGCGATAAAAAACAGTTCTCAGCGTGGTAATATCGTGTTTGATGCATTTGCAGGCTCGGGAAGTACGATAATAGCCGCTCAGAGTCTGGAGCGACGCTGCTTCGCGGTTGAGAAGGAGGCTCTGTATTGTGACGCGTTGACGCGTAGATACATAAAAACATTCGGATCTGGATCTGTGTCGGCGGAAGTTCTTGATAAGTATGCGCCGGAAAGGCAGGTCGCCCATGGCTGAAGAAATATCGGTAGGCGATGCGATCAAGCAAATTCAGAACGGCGAAAAATGTGGTAAGGACTTGCCTAAAGAGCTCTTGCGGGAGGTGATCCAGGTTCTTCGAAGTAAAGGGCAAGAGCAGAATGTTATAGCCAAGTTCCTGGGCTACAGCGACCGCCAGCTCCGGCGTTTGTTACTGGATATCCGAAAGGCGAATCGTTTTAAATATTCAGAGGATACTCGCACAGAGCATATCGGCTGGTTCGTTATGAGCGCTCAGTCGAAGATTGATTTTCTGACACGAACTTATAACAGCGCAGTCTGTTCGGAAAAGGAAAAAATATTGGCATGTATCGCCGCGTGGAAGGTCGCGAAAGAGCTTACGGAGTCATTGCAATCCCTGGGAGTTCTACCGTCCGCCGAGCGTGCGATCCATGTGTCTGGGATCTATGGAGAAGGGAAACAAGGTTCTAATAAAAATTTGAAGAAGGAGGTTTTGCCGGGCATGGAGGGATATGAAGAGCTATCGCCAAGCCAGCACACCAGTTTAATTCTGAAAGTTCAAAATCTGATTTCGGATGAGATTGCCACGGCGAAGGCGGAGAATCAGCGCAGAATGACTCAAGAACCTCCTCCGGCAGCTTAATCCCTTTGTTGTTGACCAGAAAGGGGCAAGACGACCGGCGATAAAACAGTGCTTGATATACGAGCCCCTCCGGGGCATGTATGTGTCACCCGGAGGGGCCTTTTATTTTTATCCGGGTGTGGCAGCTTCAAACCATAGGAGGTGGCATTTGGGTGAAGATGTTTTGGCTAACTTGACGGAATTGCACCGCAATAATTCAGAAGCCTGTAATTCAACGCCGGGAGTCATCTTTCAGGGCGATCAGGATTACTTGGAGGAATACGGCGCGATCAGCTCGCTTTTCATCGAGCGGTACGACCTTTCCCAGGATCTCGCCGGGGGCAAGCTCCGGCGGAACGGGATGCCCAGGGAGGGGGAGGAATTGGCCGCGTTGAGGTTGCCCCAGCTGACGCAGTCGATTCGGAATCAGGAGTGGTTGTTTTGGGAGAGGGTGGCCAGGAGCTTGGAGGCTGAACGAAAGTTTATCGTGGAGGATTTTGCCCAGCACTATAAGCTCGGGCACTTTGAAAAAAGAGTCTTTCTCCTTTTTCTGTGTCGGGCTTTCTCTGGAAAGGAAAACTTATGCCTGTCTCCGGCGGCTGTCCTGAGCACGCTCGATCTGGAAGGCTCCTTAGTCGGTAGGATGAAGCAGCTCGGCTGTTTTGATAAGAAGGAACCGCTTTTGTCGGCCTGCATCCTAAAGAAGGACTGGATCTGGGGGAGCGGCTTCGAACTGAATCCGGTTTTCATTGAGGCTGTGTCTCAACGGTTATGCGGAGAGAAGGCGGAATGGCCGTCCCAACAGAAAGCGTCCGCAAGCAGGGCCTCTTGTGATGACAATTTAATCTTGGCGCCGGACCGGCAATGGGAGCACATCGTTTTGGATCCGGAAACGAAAGAGAAGGTGGAGTTCTTTCTTGAGGTTTACAAAAGCAAGCGGTTGCAGGAGCTCGGGGTTGATAAGACCATCAAAAATAGTAAAGGGCTGACCTTCCTTTTTTACGGGCCGCCGGGAACGGGGAAGAGCATGCTAGCGGAAGCTATTGCCTCAAATGTCGGAAAGAAGCTTTTGATCGCTGAGACTTCAAAAATCTTCAGCATGTGGCTTGGGGAGACGGACAAGAACATAAGCGCGTTATTCAAAAAGGCATCCGATGATGATCTCGTTCTTCTTTTCGATGAGGCGGACTCCATGGTTCATAGTCGTGATATGGCATCGGGTAATTCCAGATTGAGGTTCGTGAATCTGATGTTGACGGAGCTGGAGCGCTTTGAGGGGATTGCCATCCTGACGACGAATATGGATCAGATACTGGATAAGGCCTTGGAGCGCCGTGTTGCCCTCAAGATCGAATTCAAGCTTCCGAACCCCGAGAAGCGTGCTCAGATCTGGAAGCGGCATATTCCTCCGGCATTCGGTCTTTCACCTGACGTCAACTTCGACGAGCTGGCCAAGGTCTATGAATTTGCGGGCGGGAACATCAAAAACGCTGTGCTGAACTCCCTGAGACGGGTCGTTTTCCGGAAAGGACAGGCTTTCAGGATGGAAGACCTTGTTTTTGGCGCCGAGATCGAAAGGCAAGGCATGTATGGCGGGGGGAACGGCCGTAAGGTCGTGGGTTTTAACATGGGAGGATAGGAAAAGGGAGGATGATCGAACGCGCTATATTTCTTGGTATTTAGTTTTGGGGGGACAGACCGTTAACACTGTCCCCTGAATTTCGGGTCAACAATCACAATCCACTCAACATCGGGGCAACCCCGAGGAGGCAAGCCATGGAAGACCACACGAACAGCAAGATGAATTTCCTCAAGAACACTCAGATCATAATCCTAGGACTTTGTATCGCCGGGGCCACGATCGCAGCTAGCATCATTTTTTCCAAAGGCTTTTTATCCGTAACGAAGTTTATGCGTGAGCAGATCACAGTGACCGGTTCGGCGCAAAAGGATATCAAAAGTGATTACACTGTGTGGTTGGGCGATTTTTCAAGACGTGAACCCGACATGGCGACTGCCTATAAGAAGCTCGGTGAAGACCTTGGCAAGGTGAAGCAATACCTTGTAGGCCAGGGGATCGGGGAGAAAGAGATTATCGTCCGGCAGATTGAGACTGAAACGATCTACAAGAAGAATGAGAAGGGGAATAACACCAACGATATCGAAGGGTACCGTCTCAAACAGACGGTAGAACTGCGTTCAAATGATGTCGATAAGATCGCCCGGATCTCTCGGGAGGCCACGGGTCTAATCAACGAGGGGATTGAGTTCTATTCCGGGAGCCCTGAGTATTTCTACACGAAATTGGACGATCTTAAGGTCGAAATGCTCGCCAAGGCGACCGAGAACGCCAAGCTTCGGGCGGAGAACATGGTCAAGGCCACGGGCAACAAGATAGGTTTCATGCGATCAGCCAAGATGGGTGTCTTTCAGATTACGCCGGTCAATTCCACCGAGATCTCGGACTGGGGGATGAACGATTCCACCTCTCTCGAGAAGAGAGTTTCCGCTGTCGTCAACGCGAGCTTCAGTATCGAGTAAAAACAGCCTATTTGAATGTCGCTTTTCCCATATAAAGCGTAATTTGATGGGGGTCCTTTTATTAGTAGAAATTTGACAAAGTAATCACTCCCTGCTATTATGAACATATGTTCATAACGGAGAGGGAGAACTTATGAGGCCTAAGAAGACGCGTTGGGTTAAGTGCCTGCCAGGGGAGAGATGTTTCAGGCCCCTTTGTAAATCCAAGGATAAAAGCCTTGAGGGTGTGACTTTAAGCCTCGATGAGTTTGAGGCTATGCGTCTGGCTTGTCTTGAGGGGATGAAACAAGAGGATGCGGCCAAGCACCTGAGAATTTCTCGCCCAACGTTTTCGCGGATCGTCACGTCAGCGTGTAAAAAACTTGCGGATGCCTTGGTGAATATAAAATCTATTAAGGTCGAAGGTGGCTGCTGCAAAACCCGAGGAAAATCATGAAGATCAAAAAAAGCTTGTTCGTGGTTCTTATTTCCTTGGTCCTATGGTTTGTTGTTTATGGGTTCCTGCCGTGGTTATCCAAATTTATCACTTACGATGTGCTGCGGTTAAGCGTCGGAACACACTTAGCATCCACTGTTGAGTTTTTTGCCTACGATTCTCCCAAGGTGCTGATGCTCCTAGCTCTCGTGGTCTTTGGGGTGGGGATCATCCGAACGTTTTTCACTCCCCAGCGCACGCGTCAAATGCTGATTGGAAAGAAAGAATTTGTTGGGAATATCCTCGCTTCGCTACTTGGGATAGTGACGCCGTTCTGTTCCTGCTCAGCAGTGCCTCTCTTCATCGGATTTGTGACAGCGGGAGTTCCTTTAGGGGTGACGCTTTCCTTCCTTATCTCGGCGCCTATGGTCAATGAAATCGCGCTGGTGCTTCTTTTCGGTCTTTTTGGATGGAAGATCGCGCTTCTCTATCTTGTGACCGGCCTTATGATCGCATTTATTGCGGGCTGGGTAATCGGTCGTTTGCACATGGAGAAATATGTGGAGGAGTGGGTTTATAAGTCTATGGCAGGATCTGTAGAAGAGGAAAAGATGACTTGGTCCGACCGTATAGCTGCCGGATGGATGGCAGTTCAAGACATTGTAGGGAAGGTCTGGCTCTTTGTTCTGATGGGGATCGCGGTGGGCGCTTTCATTCATGGATATGCGCCGGAGAACTTCTTGGTCTCTATTATGGGGAAGAAGGCGTGGTGGTCGGTGCCTGTTTCTGTTTTGATCGGTATTCCTCTTTATTCTAATGCGGCGGGGATCATTCCGGTGGTGCAGGCTTTGCTAGAAAAGGGTGCTGCGCTCGGCACGGTCCTGGCCTTTATGATGTCGGTGATCGGGTTGTCGCTCCCAGAGACTATTATTTTGCGTAAAGTTCTAAAGCCGCAGTTGATCGCCGTGTTTTTAGGTGTCGTGGGTTGCGGCATTATGCTTATTGGTTTTCTTTTTAATTGGATACTGTAATTCGAAAGGGAAAAAAGATGAAAATAGAAATTCTTGGATCGGGTTGCCCGAAGTGCAAACAGCTTACCCGGAATACGGAAGTGGCGGTAAGAGAATTGGCCGTTACTGCTGAGATCATAAAGGTCACTGATATCGACAAGATCACCAGCTATGGCGTTATGATGACTCCAGCCTTGGTTGTTGACGGCGTGGTGGTTTCGACAGGAAAGCTGTTGAACGCAAGCGAGATTAAAAAGATCCTCTCTAAATAAAAGGAACGAATGAAAAAGCATGTTTTTATCCTGTTTTTGATTGTGGCGTTGGCTAGTAATTTACTCTTCGCAACGACTCCGGCCATAGCCTCAGGAGGAACGATCACAGCCTATTATTTTCATGGGACCTTTCGTTGCCCCACTTGCAAGAAACTGGAGCAGTATTCCAAAGAGGCCATTGAAAGTAATTTTAAGGATGCTTTGGCTTCCGGGAAGCTCACGCTCAAGGTCGTGAATATAGAAGACAGGGGGAACGAACACTATGTGAACGATTATCAGCTCTATACCAAATCCCTTGTTCTTTCGCTCACGAAGGATGGCAAGGAAATTCGGTCTAAGAATTTGGACAAGATCTGGGAATATGTCGGCAACAAAGACCGGTATGAAAATTATGTGCGAGATGAAGTTGCTGCTTTTATGAAGGAATCGTGATGGATCAGGTTTGGGTGGGCTGGTTCTCCGCGCTTTGGCTCGGTATTCTAACCTCGATCAGTCCTTGTCCTTTAGCCTCGAACATTGCAGCAGTTTCTTTCTTATCAAAAAAGATCGCGCATCCGGCGGCCGTTTTCCTTTCGGGCCTGGCGTACACTCTCGGGAGAATGGCGTCCTACGCCGCGCTGGGATGGATCATCATTCATTCCCTCGTGAGCGTCCCACAGACGGCTCTGTTCCTCCAGAAATACATGGGAAAGGCGCTCGGACCGCTTTTGATCGTAACGGGACTGTTTCTTCTTGAGATCCTTACCGCTTGTTTTCCAAGCTTTTCTCTTTCCCATAAACATCACAGTAAGCTTGCAGAGGCGGGCGCACCGGGAGCTTTTCTGCTTGGTTTCGTCTTCGCTCTAGCGTTTTGTCCCGTGTCCGCGGCGCTTTTCTTCGGAAGTCTCATCCCTTTGGCGCTTAATCATCAGGCGGGGGCGCTCCTGCCGTTCATTTATGGAATCGGCACCGGCCTGCCTGTGTTGGCGTTCGCCGTGGCGATAGCTCTTGGCGTGACATCTCTGAGCCATTGGTTCCATAAACTGACTAAGATTGAACTTTATACTCGAAAGATCACGGGCGTGATTTTTGTTGGTGCTGGCATTTATTATGTTTGGGCCTACTGGCTCCAAGGAGGTGTTTCATGAAACAATGGGGAAGCCCGACAAAGGGGTCTCTATGAAATATATGACAAAACGCATTCTGATAGTGGCATTATTGATTTTGTTGCCAGCCGTGATGATATTAAGTTTGAACTCGCGGGTGACTTACGCGAGTCTGGCCAATGACTTTAAAGATTCGATGGTGAACGCCGTGGAATTAGAAGACGGTGTTGTTGGGGGCGGGCAGTTGAGCGAGAAAGGGATCGAGATCGCGGTGCAAAAAGGGTTCAGAACCGTGATCGATCTGAGAAGTCCTTTGGAAGGCACTGCCGAAGAAAAACTCCTCGTTGAAAAACATGGAATTCATTACGTCAATATTCCTGTGACCGCGTCTACTCTCGGGACTTCTCAAGCGGAGCAACTTGAACACGTTTTGTCTCAAGATGGAGCGAAACCCGCGATCATTCATTGCCGATCGGGCAATCGAGTAAGGGCCCTCTGGTCTATTTACCAACAGAATAAACAATAAGCAGCGCAAAATGGCTTTTTTATTGATAACAGATCTTGTTGGGTGTAGTCTTCCTTCTCATCAGAGGGGATTATGATTCAATTTCAAAAAAATAGAGCGTTCCAGTTTGCAGCAATCCTTCTGTTGATAGGGTTTGCTGCGTTTGCCTTCCATCCTCTGATCCACGCAACCCATCATGTTGGCGATAAGGATGACGCGGACCATTGCCCCTTGTGCCAATTTGTTGTGGCACTTGGGTTCATTCTTTTCTGTGTTTTTTTGCTTTTCTTCAGGGCTCAGCAAGAGCGGTTCAATCTCTCAGAGTTCAGGCAATCCTTACCGTTTAAATTTCTTTCCCCGCTGTACGGCCGAGCGCCTCCCGTCCTTTCCTAAGCGTTTTTCTTTCGATTCACAACGCAGGAAAGGAGTGTCACTATGCGACGTCATCTATGGATATATTCTCTTCTATTGTCTTTTCTTTGCCTTGGTCCCATCAGGACGGTATTGGCTGATCCCTCTGGCGGGCCAAACCTTGTGCAGGAAATGGCGGACATCAAACGGATGGTTGCCGCCATGGAAAGCAATATGGAGGTCCTGAAATCTACGGTCCGGGCCCAAAACGAAATTATTGAGCGGCAAAATTACCGGATCGAGGTGTTTGAGAAAAAGCAGACTTCGCTGCCGATCCAAGCTGCAGCGATGCCTCAAACGCCTCCGCCTGCCAAGACTCTTATGCAGGGAGGCTTCAACCCGGATATCGGTGTGGTGGGCACGACCCAAGGCAAGCTGACCCAGAACAAGGCGGACGTTGACGGTAATAATACGATCGCTTTAAAAGAATTGGAGGTCAATTTCGCGGGGGCGGTTGATCCTTATTCCAGGCTCGATGCCACACTCGCGCTTAATGATAACCTTGAAGATCAAAATATTGATATTGAAGAGGCTTATTACACGCGCTGGGGCCTGCCTCTCGGATTTACGACGCAGCTCGGGAAATTCCGCGCGATGATCGGAAAAGAAAACCTGATGCACGGGCACCAATTACAAACCGCTGATTATCCGCTCGTGATCCAAAACTTTTTCGGCGAAGAAGGGCTTTCTTCATCGGGTGCTAGGCTCAAAAATGACATTCCGAACCCTTGGGACCTGCCGCTTGAACTCACAGGAGAGATCTTGCGCGGGAACAATGGGGAGAGCTTTTCCGGGATTTCCCGCCGGCCGATCTTTAACACCCATTTGAAGTCTTTCTTTGAACCGTCGCAGGATACGAATTTGGAACTCGGATGGACCACTCTTTTTGGAGATGAAAATCCTCCGCGAACTATCCTTGTGGATGACGGCACCGGCGTCATGGTCGAAGAGGAGTATACGCCCGCAGAGGGACAGGACCGCTACGGCGTGAAGGTTTTTGGAGGGGATGCGACCTT
>Ga0116170_10000004_pt1 | contig 213612 bp, 155 predicted proteins | sample AD_JPNHW1_MetaG_FD_89797 | JGI IMG/M metagenome (GOLD analysis project Ga0116170, IMG submission 89797) | Active sludge microbial communities of municipal wastewater-treating anaerobic digesters from Japan - AD_JPNHW1_MetaG | ecosystem: Engineered > Bioreactor > Anaerobic > Digestate | place... | reverse complement strand
CGCGCAAACTCCTCGACGGCCTCTCCGCCGAAGAGAAGGTCAGACGCTACTTCGAGGAAAACGCCGCATGAAAATCATCTCACCGCTCTATCGCCTGCGTGCAATTCACCTTGCAAGTCAGGCAAAGGAATAGGCCGTGGGATGCGGATTGACGGGGGGGATAATTACGCGTAAACTGACAGCGAAATGTTTTAATTTGCATTTTAGGAAATCATACGGCGAGTGGTCTAACAACACGAGGTGGTTATGCGTCGTTCAACGGCCTGTCTGCGGAAAAGTATCGGTGCCCTGGTTCTTGTTTTTTCGCTTGCAGAAAAGGCTTCTGCAACTAGCCAGAGCTGGGACGGCGGCGCCGGTAGCGGTCTTTGGACCGCGAACAACAACTGGTCGGGCAACACCGCTTACCCCGTTACCGATGAAACAGCCACGTTCAACGGCAACGGCGCCAACTACACGAATATCAGCGTCGCAGGTCTTTCCGCGATCAAGTACATCACCTTTGACGGCAACGTCAGCACGTATTTCATCGGGCTGGCGCCCGTCAACAGCCAGACTCTGGTGATGCGCAACGACGGCAATTACCGGATGTCCCTTTCTTGCCGCAGCAATCAGTTTTTCAACACGGCGATCCAGCTCGGCCCCGACAAAGCCGGTGGGACCTACTATTTTCAGAATGACCACCCGGTCAACATTTTGACGTTGCTCGGCAACGTTTCCGGTTCTTCGACCAGCGGCACGGCGGGCGACAAAGTGATCTCCATCAATGGTATCGGCAGCACCCGCTTCCTCGGTAATGTTTCTCGCGGCAATGCCAATAACCTGGACTTCAACATCTACAGCCCCGCCGTCACCACCCTTTCCGGGACCAACGTGATTCGTTACCTGCGGATGAACGGAGGTTCGGGCAGCGTGCTCGACATCGGAAGCGGACTTGTCATCTTCACCAACTCGGTCTCGACCTCGCTTGGCGGCGAGAATTTCTCTAGCTCCTACGGCGGCACGATCACAGGAACGGGTGCGATGGTGCTGACCACGCGCCCTGGAGAGGACAATGCCGACAACTATGTCTCGGACGTCAACTCAACCCTCACGATCAATTGTCGTCTTACAGGCGGCACCGGTGTCGGCTTTGAACTTTACACCGGTAACGGCATTGCCGGAACCTTCGCGCTGAACGGTGCGAATGACTTCCCCGGCAACGTCTTCATGAACGCCTCGGGCACGATCAGTGCCAAAAAATTCGGCAACCGTTACGCTACGGACAGCGGTCTCGGAGCGGGCTATCGGGTGCGCTTCAACAGCTGGTACGCCACCGGGGCAAAGCTGAAATACACCGGCGTCGGCGAGAGTTCGGACCGTTTGTTCGAAGTAGCCGCACCGGCCAATTTCGAGCAGGCCGGCATGGGCAATCTGAACCTGACACGCCCCTTCTCTGTCGTGACGGGGTCGGGGGTCACGATCACGTTGCTGGGCTCCTCCGCCGGTACGGGTGAGATCAGCGGCGCCATCTCTAACGGTTCCAGCAGCGCCGTGTCGATCACGAAAGAGGGGACGGGAACGTGGACGCTCTCCGCTCCCAACATGTTCACCGGAACACTGACCGTCAACAACGGCGTGCTTGCACTCACCCAGCCCAATCGCTACGGAGCCGCGACGGCTGTGAACGGCGGCACGCTGTGTCTTACCGGAGCCGCCGGATCGGTCACCAACACGAGCGGCATCACGCTCGGGTCGGGCAGTACGTTGCTCATCGACAACACGTCATCTGACAATCACGGGGACCGCGTCCGCAATGCGGCAGGACTGACCCTCAACGGCGGCACGGTGAGATTTGCGCATACCGCAGGAGCCGCCAGCTACAGCGAAACGCTGGGCGCGGTCGCCCTGAACGCGGGTGCCAATGTCATCGTCGCTTCGCGGGCTGCCGTCGGGCAGACCTCGGCGCTGACGATTGCGGCCCTCTCGCGTTCAGCGGGAAGCATCGATTTCGCGGGAACGGGTCTCGGCGTCGACGACCGCAACCGCATTTTCATTACGGGGCAGGCCGACGGCCTGATCGGTCCGTGGGCAACGGTCAATGGCGCCGCGCTTGCGGCTTACAGCGGCACGCTGGGCGTCTATGCCGCCACGGGAACGGCCTATACCGACATCGCCGCACGCGGCCCCTCCACGATTCCTGACATCGGTTCCGCCGGTGCGGTCCGCATCAACAGCGACGGCGTGAGCGGCCCCATCGCGCTTGCGGCCGACACGACCACCATCGGCAGCTTATTGCAGAACACGGGGACCGAGGCGACCATCGACACGGCCGCAAAAACGTTGCGGGCCACCGGCGTCTATGTCCCTGCCGGCAAGGCCGGCGTAACCGTCGGAGCGGTGACGGACGACGGCACGCTTACCGCCGCCACGTCGGGCGGAGGTCTCACGCTGATGAACGATAGCGCCACCCCGCTCACCATCAACGCGGCGATCGCGAACAACGGTTCCGCATCCGGCTTGGCCAAGTCGGGGGCGGGAACGGTCACCTTGGCTGCGGCGAATACCTTCTCGGGGGCGACCGCGCTGAGCGGCGGTCCGTTGGTGCTCGCTGACTCTGACGCGCTGCAGAACAGTACCGTCACTCCGAATGCCGCGTCACCCGTGTTCGATGGTTCCGTCGCCAGCCACGCCTTCACATTCGGCGCGCTCGCCGGCATCATGCCGCTCGCCCTGGACGACAACGCGGGTGTCCCTGTTACGTTGTCGGTCGGCAGGAATAACGCCAGCACAACCTTTAGCGGAATTCTGAGCGGCGGCGGCAGCCTCGTGAAGCAAGGCAACGGCACGCTGACGCTCTCCGGCGCCAACACGCACAAAGGCGGGACTTCGATCGCAGCGGGCGGCGCGCTCTCCGCCGGCAATCTTCTGGCGCTGGGCATCGGACCGGTCGTGAACAACGGCACGCTGAACCTCACGATGGCTCCGGGCGCTTACTCGGGACTTTCGGTTGCTTTGAGCGGCGCCGGAACCAACAACGTTTCTCTGATTACGGGTGTCCCAGGCAGCTCCACGACCCTTAGCGGCGACTATTCGGGATTCGCCGGCGTGTGGAACATCGGCGTCGGCGCGGGTGCCTCCGCGAACCGCGTCCTGATGAACGGAAAGGACAACGCGGCCGCCTCCATTGTTGTGCGTACCAACGCGACCCTCTATGTCAGCTCATCTGCCTTTGCGCACAACGCTGCCGTCACCCTGCAGGGCGGCAACACCGGCGAGTCTTACGGGCAGCTCCGCCTTGAGAACAACGCGCTCTGGGCCGGGCCGGTTCTGCTGGCCGGTCTCATGACCGACGGCAACGACGGTTTGCTCGGCGGCAACAGCGGTAACGGTTATATCAGCGGCCAGATCTCGGATGGAGGCCAAAATGTCGCGTTGACAAAGGTGGGAGGGGGGACGCTGGCACTTCTCAACACGAACAACACCTTTGGTGGGCAGGTTTGGGAACGCGGCGGGTGGATGCGGGCTTCGTCGATCCGAAACGTCGGCGAACCCAGCGCGTTGGGCGCGCCTGCGAACGCCGCCAACGGCGTCATCAAACTGGGCGTCGGAACGTCGGGCGCGGGACTCACGTATGCCGGTTACGGCGACACTTCAGACCGCGTGATCGACATGGCCAGTTCCAACGCGACCATTTATCTGGATCACTCGGGCACGAACCTTTGGAAGCTGACCGGCGGCGTCATCAGTTCCGCGCTCGGCAGCAAGCGGCTCCAGCTTCAGGGCAGCACCGGCGCGACCGGCGAAATTTCCGGCGTGATTTCGGACACCAACGCCAGCTTCACCAACAACATTTTGAAGACCGGCACCGGTGCGTGGGCGCTTTCCGGAAACAACACGTTCAAGGGTGCGGTTTACATCGAAAACGGCGCGCTCATCCTTCGGCATAGTAACGCCTTGGGCGTTGGCCCCAAGACGGTGACGACGGGAGGCAATGCCGTCAACGGCGTGACGATGAACACCCACTTCCATCTCGACGGTTCGGCGGGCGATTTGACGATCCCCTCCGACATCACCTTCCGCACCAGTAACCAGCGCGTGGGCGCGATCGTCAATGAAGCCGGCAACAACACGATTCTTGGGCCACTCGTGCTGACCGACGGCGATGGCGATACCGCGCTGAATTCTGTCTCCGGAAAATTGAGCGTGGCGGGCAGCTTAACTCCGGACAAAACCAACCGCCGGCTCCGCCTGTGGGGCGCTGGCGACGGCGAGATTTCGGGTGCCATCGCGAACGGGTTGACGGTCGATCTGCCGGTCTACAAAGAGCTTGGGGGCGGCATCTGGACTTTGTCCGGCGCGAACACGTATAGCGGAACCACGTATGTCAACGACGGAACGCTGGTGATCAGCGGCACGGACGGCCGGATCGTCGGCGGCGTCGATACCGGCACGGGCGGCGCGCTCATCGTGACGAACGCGCCGGATGCGAATAGCGGCAATCGTCTTTCGGACTCAGCCGGTGTGGCCCTCAACGGCGGCGCGCTCCGTTTCGCTCATGCGGGGGGCGCGGCGGACTATAGTGAAACCGCCGGCGCGCTGACGGTCGGAGCAGGGGATAGCACGGTTGAAAGCTCTCGGGCGGATGCGGATCAGACCTCGACGCTGACTTTTGCCTCGCTCTCCCGCACGGGAGGCGGCGCCGTCAATTTTACGGGTGAGGCGCTTGGCGATCCGGACAACCGCAACCGGATCCTGTTCACGACGGCGCCGGTGGCCGACAATGCCGTGATCGGCGCATGGGCCTTGTACAACGGCACGAACTTAGCTTCGTATACGGAGTTGAGAGGCGTGATTGCGGCGGACGATTCCGTCTATAGCAACATTTACGCCAAGGGCCCGTCTCTGCTGCCGAATGACGCGTCCGCCATCGCCCGGATCAACGCAGAAGGCACTTCGGGAGACATCGCGTTGTCGGCAGAAAGCGACAACAGCCTTGGCGCGCTCATGCAGGCCACCGGCTGGGATGCGAAAGTCGGCTTGACCAACGGCCAGAGCCTGAAGATCTCAAACGTGATCATCGGATCCGGCATGGCCGCGCTGTCGATCGGTACGAACACGACGGACGGATTGCTCATGCCGCTGTCGGCGGGCGGTGCGCTCACGCTCGCGAACCACTCCGAGAATGCCAGCCTGTCGGTCGAGACGCCTATTGCAAACAATACGTCCGCCTCCACCCTCGTCAAGTTGGGGACTGGATCTGTGAGCCTGAACGGCGTCGTCGCGCACACGGGGACGACGCAGATCAACGAGGGTGAATTGATCTTCGCTGCGAACACGCTGACCCAAGGGCTGGCAGGCGTCATCAGCGGCAACGGTAAACTGGTGAAGGAAGGCAGCGGAAGACTCACCTTGGTGGCGGCTAACACCTATAACGGCGAGACGGTTGTCCTCGGAGGCACGCTCATGCCGAGCAATAACGCGGCCTTGGGCACGGCGCTCGCTGGGACGACTGTCACGAACGGCGGTACGCTCGATGTGGGCTTCAGCGGCTCGGACAATGCAGCCAACTTCGGCGATGAAGTCATCACCGTAAGCGGAGCGGGTGTCAACGGACGCGGCGCGATCATCAACTCCTCTGCCAGATCCCAGTACAACACGTTCCGGTATTTGCAGTTGGCGGGTAACACGACCTTCGGCGGCGAGCTCCCCGGTGGGCGCTGGGATGTGCGCAACACCGCTGCGAACCCCTATTTCGACATGAACGGTTTCACGATGACCAAGGTCGGTTCGAACATGGTCGGCCTGACGTCGACGCCTGTGCTGGATCCCGGAAACATCGATATCCGGGAAGGAGCTTTCACTGTGGAGGCCAACACCACGCTCGGTGGAGGTCCGGGCAATGTCATGACGGTCCGGAACCAGGGGACGTTCGACATTTGGTCGTTGAGCGTGCCGATCGGCTGGAAGATGGTCATGGAGGATGGCGCACGGTTTTACTCACGGGCCGGTTATGGTGTCGGGATCAACGTTTGGGCGGGTCCGATCGAGCTGAGCGGAGGTTCCGCGCGCTTCGATCCGGGGAGCGGCTTCTCGGCTACTCTTTCGGGCGAGATCAGCGGTTCCGGAGCACTGGTCAAAATTGGGGCGGGCAATCTTTTCCTTACCGGCACCAACAACAGCTACGCCTGCGGAACGTATGTCAGCAACAGCTGGCTGTATGCCTATAACCCCGGCACGCTGCCCGAATACGCCACGCCTGAGAAAGTCCAGGTCGCGCCGGGCGCCGGCTTGATGCTGTTCAGCGGTGACGGCACGAACGGCTGGACTGTGGAGCAGCTCAACGCGCTCCACAGCAGTGGAGCGTTTGTCGCGAGCAACTCAATCATGGGCGTCGACACGACGTATGCGAACGTGTCTGGTTTGGGCGGCATGAACGGCTTCGGACTCTACAAGTACGGCACCAACACCCTGACACTCACAGGTGTGAACACAAACCGCGCCTCGCCGTCGGGAGAGTACAGTCACCTGCGCGTCTACGCCGGCACACTCGTGCTCGACAATTCCAGTTCGAACGTTTACGGGCGGGTGTGGGTGCTCCCCGGTTCGGGTGGCGGTCTATTGGAGATCAACGGCCCAACGACACTGCAGGACGTCTACATCGGCAACGGTAACACCGACCGCGGCCGAATGATCATCAACACGAACGTGACCATGAACCGCGCGTGGGTCGGTATTGGCCAAATCGCAAGCGGTTCGCTTGTCCAGAACAGCGGCGCGGTTGAAGTGGCCCCGACCACCGGAAGTACGCAGATCTTCGAAATCGGCCGCGACGGCGCGTACGGCTACTACCGCATGAACGGCGGTACCCTCCGCGCCGGCCAATTTGCGTTGGGCGGCGGCTCCGGCAGCGTGCTGACGTACAATAACGGCGTTTTTGACCTGTTCGACGGGACTGTCAATGTTACCGCAAGCAGCGGCTGGCTGATTTGGGGGTGGGTTGGCGGTAACGGCGTCGGCAATCTGTTCGGCGGGCGGCTCAGCGCGCCGCCGGGCAACTATCTCAGCATGTCGCATACGGCAAACTGTAATTCGTTTGCCATGCTCAATTTGCTCGGGCCCACGGCGTTCTTGGATTCGCTGGGTAACAGCAGTTCCCGCCAACTCCGAATTGTGAATGCGGGCGGCAACCTGATGTCGGTGATCAACCTCAACGCCGGCACGATTCTGGCAAACCAGATTTTTGCGAACAATACCACCACGCCCTCGCTCTTCAATTTCGGCGGCGGCCGCTTGTTGGCGAACGGCGCGACGACGTTGGCCGGCACCTTCATGCAGGGCCTGACCGCGGCGACGGTGTATCCCGGCGGCGCGGTGATCGACGTCTCGAACGCCAACGTCACCGTTAACCAGCCCTTGCTTGCGCCGGCCGGCTGCGGCATCGCGGCGATCCCGGTGGCGTATGGCGGTGCGGGCTACATCGGAGCGCCGGTCGTCATGATATCGGGTGGCAGCGGAACCGGTGCTACGGCGATTGCCACGGTCGACCTTTCGACCAACAGCTTCACGTTCGGCCAGGTCACCGGCTTGATCGTCACCAGCCCCGGCTCCGGCTATCAGGCCGGCGATGCGTTGACCGTCTCACTCATCCGCGGCGGCTATACGACCCTTGCACAGGCTGGCGCGCCGACGCTTGCCCCGAATCAGGCGACAGGAGGTTTGACCAAGCTCGGAACGGGTACGTTGACGTTGGGCGGCATGAATACGTACGGCGGTGACACCGTCATCAGCAACGGGACGCTTAAGCTGGGCAATGCCAAGGCGCTGCAGGCCGGGACCGGAATCGTGCTCGCGGGCGGCATGCTCGACTTGAACGGCTATACGGTCACAAACGCCGTGGTCGGACAAGGCACGGTTTCCAACGGCACAATCTGCGCGCTCATCTCGCCCGCCGGCGAGTACACGGTCGGCACGGAAACGATCGCGTTGAGGTCGGCTTTTTTGCAGGGCACGTATGTGGCTGATGTGACCGAAGACGGCATGTGCGACCACCTCACGATCCAGGGCGACATCAACCTTTCTGGCCTGACGCTGCAGATCGTAGACCCGGATCGACTGAATAAGTCCAAGACCTACACGATCGCAACGGTTACGGGCACACGCACCGGGACGTTTGTCCCCGCTAACCTTCCGGACAGCCGTTGGCACTTCCTTTTCGCGGCCGATGGCACGGTCAAGCTGATCTTTGTAGACGGCACGATCATGACATTGCGGTAGAATGCGGACAAATATTGTAAACGGCGGCGCAAGGCGGAAACGCCCTTGTGCCGCCGTTTTAGTATCCCGGCGATAAGCCTGGTGCTTGCAGTTGCACGGGTTGGAAAAAGCGAGGCCGGAAGATTTACAGGACTATCCCCATGTTTTTCGGTTGACGAGTGAGGGGAGTGCCGGAAACAAAGGGTGTCGTTAAAAAACGGGCCCGTCAGAAAGTGAAATGGTGGTTCCAGCTCTGTTAAACCCGTAGAATACGGGGTGACAAAGAAACGGAGGGAACCACCGGGATGAATAATAGCCAAACGGCGTTCAAAGTGCGAGCGCAGCTCGAGCGGTTTCTGGGGATATTTTCCCCCACTTTTCCAGGCCTGCGCTGACGTTTCTGGGGGACATGCTCTACGGGCTGCAGGCGTCTAAGGACGTGAAGCTCAGCAGCATCGGTCGCGGGCTGGACGAGGGCATCCTGCTGAAGAAGACGGAGGAGCGCCTGAGCCGGAACCTGCTGCGCGAGGGGTTGGCCGAGGGCATCTTCCGGGTGATCGCGAGGGAGGGCGCCAAGCGGGTCGGGAAGGACACGCTGGTGGTGGTCGACCCGACCGACATCCGCAATCTGTACGCCCGCAGGATGCCGTACCTGGCGAGGATCCGGGACGGCAGCAAGGGGGAACTGGGGGACGGGTACTGGGGCTGCGCGGCCGTCGCGTGCGAGAGCGGCGGGCGGCGGATCGTCCCGCTGCACCTGCGGCTGTGGTCGTGCGCGTCGCCCGGCTTCACCGGCGAGAACGACCAGATCAAGGCGGTCATAGATACGCTGAGCGAAGCCGCCAAGAAGCGCGGCATTTACGTGATCGACCGGGGCGGCGACCGCGAGACACTGTTTAAACACCTTCTGGACAACGGGTTGCGGTTCATCATCCGGCTTGTGGGCGACCGCACCCTGCTCTGGAGGGGCAGGCCCTTCATCGCCGAGAATCTCGCCGCAAAATGCCGGATGCGGCACGCGGAGACGATCTGGCGGGAGACGGAAGAGGGCGAGAAGAGCCACGAGATCCAGTACGGCGCGATGGACGTGCGCCTGCCGGGCCGCGACGAGCCGCTGCGCCTGGTCGTCGTCACGGGCTTCGGCGAGAAGCCCATGCTGCTGCTCACGAGCGTCGCGGGCACGGAGAGCCGGCAGAGCCTCTGGCAGATCGTCGAGGGGTACATGACCCGCTGGCGCGTCGAGGACGCGATCCGCTTCATCAAGCAGAGCTACCGCCTCGAGGACATCCGGCTGCTCGACTACACGCGCCTGAAAAACATGATGGCCGTCGTGCTCGCCGCGGTCTTCTTCGCCTCCTGCTGGCTGGGAGAGTCCGTCCGCCGCGGCATCCTCGCGCGAAACATCACGCGTGTCTCGAAGCGCCTGTTCGGCGTGCCCGACTTCCACTACTACGCGCTCGCCGACGGCATCGCACGGCTCTTCAACAGATGCGGCAGGTGGTGCCGCCAGAGCACCGTTCGCGGCAAGGCCAACATGCAGCCGGAACTGCCCCTGTTCGCGTCAGGCTGAAAACTGGGGATAGTCCACGAAGATTTAGCCTAGACGCGGTGTTTCGTTTTTGGTAAAAATATTTCTTCATTTTTCACCGTGTAGGTGGAAAAAGTGTTCCTGTTCGGGCTATCACGGCTGACTGCCCTGCGGGTTCAGGCTTCAAACAAGGAAGAGGTACATCATGCCTACCATGAAGACCAAGAAGTCCGCGACCAAGCGGATTAAAATGTCGGCCACGGGTAAAGTGTTGCGCTCGCAGGGGGGCAAGTCCCACCTGAACGGCTATAAGTCGCGCGGGCGTAAGCGTAATCTCCGTGGTACCACCGTTGCTGATGAAACATTCGCTAAAACTGCGGCTCGCATGCTGCAAGGCAACTAACAGGGAGATTGTGTCATGTCACGAGTAACAAATGCACCCGCGTCCAGAGAGCGCCGGCGTCGGCGCCTAGAGCTCGCGAAAGGTTTTCGCGGCTCGCGCAGCAAGCTTTTCCGTCAGGCGACCGAGGCCGTCGACCGTGCGCAACGGTTGGCCACGGTGCACCGCAAAGACCGCAAACGCGAATACCGCAGCTTGTGGATCGCCCGCATCAATGCGGCGACCCGCAACGAGGGGATGACCTACAGCCGCTTTATGGAAGGTCTCACCAAGGCCGGTATCGCGATCAACCGCAAGATGCTTTCCGAGATTGCGATCGCGGATGCGGAGGGCTTCAAGGGCCTGATCGAAAAGGCGCGTGCGGCGCTCGCGTAAACACGCGAAGTCCTATACGGCTCACGCAAGAAGGCTGTTCCTTTCAGGGAATAGCCTTCTTCTTTTTCACACTGGACAAATCCGGTCCGAATGGCGAAGATAATTCTTTAAAACTGATTGCGGATGAACGGTTTCAACCCCATTACACGAAGGGCAAGGACATTTATGAACAACCAGATTTGGCTGATGACGTCGGCTTTTCCTAAACTTTCTTTCACCCAGGTGATCAAAAAGGCCAAGGCGGCGGGCGCTCAGGGCCTGGAACTGTGCGTGTTCCGTCGCGACGGGACGCGTCGGGACCACGTGGCCACGCATTTGGACTACGAACACTTTTCGCCGGATGACGCCGAGAAGGTGCTCGACACCTGCGCGGCCCAAGGCGTGCGGATTTCGGTCGGGGCGTACGACAACCTGTTGGGCGGCGATCCTGCCGAGTGCGAGGCGAACCGCAACCACATCCTGAAGCTGATCCGCATGGCTTATTTGCTCGGCGGCGACGCCAACGACGTCTGCGTCGGCACGTTCGTCGGTTACAACCATGAACTGGGCAAGGAGGACGGCGGTTTCGCCAAGAACCTCGAGCTCTACGCCAAGGTGTTCAAGCCGGTCGTCAAATACGCCGAGAGCCTGGGCGTGACGCTGAACTACGAGAACTGCCCGATGGAAGGGTGGCGTCCGGCTTCTGCGCCGACCACCTACAACAACCTGCCCTGTACGCTCGCGGCCCGCAAGTTGATGTACGCGCTGATCCCGAGCAAGGCACATGGCGAGACCTATGACCCGTCCCATGACGCCTGGCAAAACATCGACCCCGTGGCCGTCATCGCGAACACCGATTTCTCGCGCCTGCACCGCGTCCACATCAAAGGCACGCGCAACCGCGCGGACAGCCTTGCCGCGATCCAGTGGGGCCGACTCTATCCGATGCAGCAGGTCGACGCGAAGCTCGCCAAGAAGGCGGGTGTCTGCCAGCCGGCCTGCGAATGGGACCGCCACCACTACGATCCGAAGCTGCCGGGCTTCGGCGGCTCCGACAGCATCGATTGGTTCGCGTTCTTCAAGGCGCTGATGGCCAAAGGTTACGAACGGCCGTTCGTGATCGAGAATGAGGCCGATAACTCTTCTCACACGGGCAACGCTGCCGCGACCCTGCAGGGCTTCGCCGCCACGGTGATGTCGATGGCTCCGGCCGTCTGGTCGCTGGATGCGGATAAGGGGTGGTGGTTCAATCCTAAGAATCTTCCGGCACTCAGGTCCGCTGCGAAAAAGGACGTTCCGGTCGTGACGATGAAAGACCTCGCGTAAGGGGTGCGGAAGCGCATCGCGACACGGAGGGTACGGGGGTTTTGCGATCTCTGTACCCTTCGTGTTTTATTGATTTCGACGGGGGATTGGCCTAAACTACCTCCCTTCGATTTTAAGGAGAGAGAAGGGCATATGACACTTGCAGAATTGGATGCGCAACAGGCGCAGTCGTTGGGTGAGGTGGCCGCCGCAGCCGATGCGGCGGCTCTGGAACAAGTGCGCATCCGATATCTCGGGCGCAACGGTTCTCTGCCCGCCATCATCAAGCAGATGAAGGACGTGCCGCAGGCGGAACGCCCGGAATTCGGCAAGCACGTCCAGGCTTGGCGCATGGCGCTCGAAGGTGCGCTTGCGGAGAAGGTGTCGGGAGTCGGTGCCGTCAAGAAAGAGGAAAGTACGTTCGACTGCACGTTGCCGGGACGCTGGTTTGCGCCCGGCGCAAAACATCCGGTCTCCCGCGTGATCGAAGAGACGGCCGCCATTTTCTCGCGTCTCGGCTTCACCGTGGCGGACGGGCCGGACATCGAAAACCGCTTCAACAACTTCACGGCGCTCAACACGCCCGCGCACCATCCCTCGATGGACGCGTCGGACACCTTCTGGCTGACCGACAACCTGCTGCTGCGCACGCAGACGTCGCCGGTGCAGATCCGCATGATGACGCAGTACACGCCGCCCGTGCGGATCATCACGCCCGGCCGCACGTACCGGCGCGACACGACCGACGCGACCCACAGTGCGAATTTTCATCAGATCGAAGGCCTGTATGTGGACACGAAGCCTGTGTCGCTGGCAGACCTTAAATCGACGCTCGCGTACTATGCGAAGGAGATGATGGGCTCCAAGGCGGGGGTGCGTTTCCGCCCGCATTTCTTCCCCTTTACCGAGCCGAGCGTGGAGGTGGATTTCTCCTGCCACGTGTGCGGCGGCAAGGGATGTCGCGTCTGCAAGATGAGCGGCTGGATCGAGATTGCCGGCGCCGGCATGGTCGATCCTCGCGTCTACGAACACGTCAACCGCGCGCGCGGCGACCGGGCGTACGCTCCTGAAGCGGTTTATGGGTACGCGTTCGGATTCGGCGTGGAGCGCATCGCGATGATCAAGTACGGCATCCCCGATATCCGCTGGCTGTACGAGAACGACACGCGTTTCCTGAGTCAGTTGGCGTAGCCTTTTGTCGAGCAAGCATCTTTTTCTGAGGCATAGCATGAAAGTACCTGTCAGTTGGTTGAACGAGTATGTGGACGTGTCGGATCTGTCGGTCAAAGAGCTGTCCGACAAGTTGACCTTTTCCGGTGTGGAGGTCGAAGCCGTCGAAGAAGTCGGCGTGACGCTCGACGATCTCTTTGTGGTGGGAGAGGTGCTGACCTGCGTGGCGCACCAGAACTCGGATCATCTGCACGTCTGCAAGGTGTTTGACGGCACGCAGGAGTTGCAGATCGTGTGCGGAGCGCCGAACTGCGCGGCGGGCATCAAGGTGCCGCTGGCCAAGGTCGGCGCGGTGGTGCCCGATGGCGGCTTCACAATTAAGCAGGCTAAGTTGCGCGGCGTGGCCTCGTTCGGAATGCTGTGCTCCGCCCGGGAGCTCAAACTTTCGGAAGACCATGCGGGCCTGATGATTCTCGATCCTTCACTGCAGGCGGGAACGCCGATGCGCGACGTGTTGCCGCCGCCGGAAACTGTGTTCGACCTGGAGATCACGTGGAACCGGCCGGACTGCCTGTCGATCATCGGTATCGCGCGCGAGTTGGCGGCGATCCTGAAGCGTCCGCTGCGCCTGCCGAAGGCGGAATTTGAGGAGACCGGTGAGCCGGTTGAGTCCTTCGCGAAGGTGCGGGTCGAGGATCCGGCGAAGTGTCCCCGGTACACGGCGCGCGTCATGACCGGCGTGAAGGACGGGGCTTCGCCAGAATGGATGAAGCGTCGCTTGGAGCTGTGCGGCATGCGGTCGATCAGCCTGACCGTCGACGTGACCAACTACGTGATGTTGGAGTGCGGCCAGCCGCTGCACGCGTTCGATTATCGCACGCTGGCCGAGAACACGGTCGTGGTGCGTTGCGCCCGGCCGAGAGAGAAGATCAAGACGCTGGATGGCGTGGAGCGCACGCTGGACCCGAGCATGCTGGTGATTGCGGACGCCCGGGTGCCGAGCGCGGTTGCGGGCGTGATGGGCGGCGAGGGCAGCGAGATCGCCGCGGGCACGGAGCACGTGCTGCTGGAGAGCGCCCTGTTTGATCCGGCCTCGACCAAGTTCACCGGTACGCGACTGGGCCTTTCGACGGAGTCGTCCCGCCGGTACGAGCGCGGGGTCGATCCGGAGTTGGCCGACTGGGCGAGTCGCCGGGCAGTGTCGCTTCTGGCTGAGCATGGCCAGGCGCAGGTTGCCAGAGGCGTGATCGACGTGGACAACCGGGGCTTTGGGCCGAGCGAGGTGTCGCTGCGGTTCAAGCGCGCGCAGGACGTGATCGGCGTCGCGCTGCCGGAAAATGAAATGGTCGGCATCCTGACGTCGCTGGGATTAGAGGCGGTCAAGCGCGACGCGGTTGGCGCCACGTTCAGAATCCCTTCTTTTCGTCTGGATTTAACGCTGGAGGCGGACTTGATCGAGGAGATCGCGCGGGTGCACGGACTCGATGCGATTCCGGACAAGATGCCGGACTCGACTGCGGTTTCGACGCTTGACGATAGCCCGTTCTATGCGCGGGCGCGTTGCCGGCAGGTCTTGTTGGGACTGGGTTTTTCCGAGGCCATGCATTACAGTTTCCTTTCAGCGCAGGAGCTGGATGCGTTCGACAAACGGAATGCGGGCGCGCGGGCGGTGCTGCCGAATCCGGTCAGCACCGACTACGGCGTGCTGCGCGATTCCCTGTTGCCTCAGATGGCCGGATCGCTCGGTCGCAACGCGTCCCGCCAGGTGGAAAGCGCGGCGCTGTTCGAGATGGGGCGGGTCTTCTTTGTGGATGCGGCTGGCCAGCCTGGCGAGGAGGAACGCGTGTCGCTGGGGCTGATGGGGCCGTTTGGTCGCGCCGCAATCGACCGGCGACGTACGGTGACCAACGAAGAGGCGCTGCTGTGGCTCAAGGGCGCGGTGGAAGCGCTGGTCGCGGCGCTGCGCGCGGGCAGCGTGACGTTCGCGCGGTGCGAGCACCCCGCCATGGAGGCGGGGTGGGCGGTCGAGATCCTTCTGAACGGCGAACGCGTCGGCGGCATGGGCCTGGTTTCGGCGGCCTTGCGGCACCAGTGGCGGATGACGTCGCCCATGCCGCTGGCCGAGCTTCGTCTGTCCCCGCTGCTGACGGGCGTGTCAACGGTGGCGCCGATCAAGCCGGTGCCGCAGTACCCAGCCGTGCGGCGCGATATCGCGTTTGTCGCCGAGGCGTCCGTGACGCACCGTGATGTGGTTTGCGCGGTCCGCAAAGCGGCCCCGGCGGAATTGACCGGAATCGGGCTTTTTGATATCTTTCAGTCAAAAGAAATTGGCAAAGGGAAACGCAGCATGGGCTATGCCCTCGAGTTTCGTTCGCCGGATCGGACGCTGACGGATCAAGAGGTGAACGCGGCCTTTGCGAAGATCGTTCAGGCACTGAAGTCGGACCTGAACGTCGAGGTGCGTGAGGGGTAAAACGATTTTGATCTTTGAATGAAGCCGGGCGGCCAGCGATGTCCGGCAAAGGAACGAAGTGGGCCCTGCTTTGTACGCGGATAAGCAGCATTTCTCTGACCTTCAATTTGTACCGGGAGTTTGAATGCGGCGTGAAATGGATCCTGCCTCGTGCAGAGTCCAGAAGACGTCGACTAGAGCACCCACCTTATGGGTGAGGTTCCAGAGATCCTGCATTACGGCAAAGTGGGGCTTTTTTTAAATAAGAATGAGGCTCAGCAGCGAACAACTGGGGAACGATGGTTTATGGTGAGGAAGTCGATTTACTTTTTTGTGATGCTGATGTTCGGCAGCCGGGTTGCGGCGCAACTGCCTGAGGTGTCAGCGCAGGCGCTGGACGAATTGGGCAGCACCTACGGTGTGCCTCAGATGAACGGTTTCGTGTTCATCGAAGGTCGGTATGTCCCTCCGCCCTATACTGTCACACGCAAAGGAAACGGCATTTTCATCAACCGTATTCAGGTCGAGCAGCCGATGCGTTGGCCGATCCCAGCCTTGACGGGTGCCGAAGGGGAGAAGAAAGCTGTCGACTCGGACGGCGATTTCGAGGAGGTCGCGGCGCCTGCGGCACCTGTGCCTGCCGGCGCGCCCGCGGACGAAGCGGTGGCCGCTCCGGCGAAAGCGAAGGCGGTCAAAAGCATCGACGACTTGTTTGCCGACGACGGTGCCCCGGCCGAGGCAGACGCACCGGCGGTTCCGTCCCAGGCTCCGGCGGCTCCGGTTGCGGTCCCCGAGACGAAAGCCGTGGCGCCGCAGATGGGCGTGCAGCCGGAACGCGCGCCCGAAGATGCCGAGCGGGAAAAGGCCGCGGCGGCCGCGAGTCTTGACCGCATCCGCAAAGGGTACGAGCAGTCGCTGACGCGCGGCGACATGTTCTTTTTCGGGCAACGCCACAACCGCGTGAACGGCAATTATGGTACGGCGTGCGCCCTGATGGGCGTTTTGCCGAAAGCGCTGCGGTACGCGGACTCGCCGAATGATCTCTATCAGCGGCTGACGCAGGGCGGGGTGTACTTCATTGACATTGCGATTTGCGCAGAGCTGTTCCGGAACAAGAACACCTTTCCGATGCTGGAGGACCGCTTGCGGAAGATCGAAGAGGCCAAAGCGCTGGAGGCCAAGAAACGCCGGCCGTCGACTGTGTGGTGAAGAAACGGCGCCCGCCGCTGCCGACAGGAGAGTGTATAGTGCGCGTGAAACATAAGATCGATGCAAAAGCCTTCGCGGCCGTGACGGACGTGCTGGCTTCGCTCACGTCGGGTGAGGACATGCGTCAGTTTCTCAAGGAATTGCTGACGCCGGCGGAGATTCGCGATATCACTCTGCGCTGGCGTCTGCTGGAACGGTTGACGGAAGGCGTGCCGCAGCGGAAGATTGCGGAGGAGCTGAAAATCAGCCTGTGCAAAATCACGCGCGGCTCGAAGATTCTGAAACAGAAGGGCGCGGTGACGGCATGCGTCCTGAAAAATCGGTCAGAGAACGATGAGCAGAGAAAGAGGTCGTGAGATGCAGGTGATTGCGGAGGGGATTCAGAAACAGATGGCGGGTGCTTCGTGGATCCGCAAAATGTTTGAAAAGGGACTTGAGCTGAAGAAACAGGTCGGACCCGAGAACGTCTACGATTTCAGCCTTGGCAACCCGGACATTCCTGCGCCGGCGCGGGCGGGCGAGGTGTTGCGCGGGCTGGCCGATCGCGTGGTCCAGCCGTTCGGGATGGGGTATTGTCCGAATTCGGGACTGCCCGAGTTCCGCGAGGCGCTCGCCGCCTTCCTGGCAGGCCAGCAGCAGGTGCCGGTGCAAGCCTCCCACATCGTCGTCACGTGTGGCGCGGCCGGTGCGCTGACGTCCTTTTTCAGGGCGGTGCTGGAGCCGGGCGATGAAGTGATGTGCCCGGCGCCTTATTTCGTCGAGTATGGATCCTATTGCGGACATTTCGGCGGCGTGCTCAAGCCGGTGCGAGCGCTCCCTCCCGATTTCCAGCCGGACATCGCGGCCATGGAGGCTGCGATCTCGGATAAAACGCGCGTGATCATCGTCAACTCGCCGAACAACCCGACCGGCTGCATTTATTCGCAGGCGACGCTGGAGCGTTTGGCGGCGATGGTGGACCGCGTGAACGCAAAGCGCGGCCGCGCGCTGTTTCTGGTGAGCGATGAGCCGTATCGTTTCCTCGCCTATGACGGCGCCGTGGTGCCGCCGGTTTTGCCGCTTTCGCCTTTCACGCTGGTGTTGGGCTCGTTCTCCAAGAATTTGTCAATGGCGGGCGAACGCATCGGTTACCTCGCCGCGAATCCCGCGATGCCCGACGTGGGCCTGCTGGTGAGCGCCGTGACCATGACGAACCGTACGCTGGGCTTCGTGAATGCGCCCGTTCTGGGGCAACGTCTGGCGATGGCTCTCTTGAACGAGGGGGTGGATGTTTCGATCTATGCGCGGCGCCGTGCGGCGATGGCTAAGGTGCTGACCGATGCCGGCATCCGGTTCACGATGCCGCAGGGCGCGTTCTATTTCTTTCCCGAAGCGCCGGGGGGCGACGATCAGGCTTTCGTGCAGGCGCTGCTCGCGCACAACGTGTTGGCCGTGCCGGGCGCGGGGTTCGGCTTCCCCGGTTATTTCCGGTTGAGTTTCAGCGTCGACGAGCAGGTGATTGAGAAATCCGCAAAGGGTTTCAAGGCGGCCGTCGGTTGAAACGGCGTTCCCGTTCCGACCGCGCGACAACAAAGGAGGCTGGACGATGAGAGCGTGGACAATGTGGGCGGCGCTTCTGTTCGGCTGTGTGGCGAACGCGGTTGAATTCACGGGCCCAGCTGCGTGGCTCTTGGTGAACACGAATGCGGTCAACGCCTGGAACGAGAGCCGCCGGAAGACGGTTTCCGAAACGCTGAAGTTTTGGCCGGGGGTGGTGGCGGACAAGCAGAAAGGCGAGGTCCGTCTGCTGGCCGAGGCGGTTGGGCACCGGGCCGGCATCACGGCGGAATTTCTTCTTGTGGGACCGCTGAGCGATCGCGCCTATGAGGCGGCGGCCGTGACCGTCGCCAAGCCCGGCGACATCGTGAGGGCCGTCGAGTTTTTGGGCGTGGCGCGCGGCGGCGGGGTGGGGAGCCGGCCTTTTCGTTACTGGCCGTGCGGTGAACGTGTCACGGCGACGATGCGGCGGCTGGATGTCCAGAACGCGCCGGAGAAACCGCTGCAGACGATCATTGCGGACAAGGAGTCTTCCGAGCCGCTGTTCGGCGATGGCGGACTGGTTTTCACGGGGGGGCGTTGGCAGGGGGATGTCTGCCTGACCGACACCAATATGCCCTCTTCGGTCATCTCGCTTTACAACGACGGCAGCTCGGTTTTCGATGTGCCTTTTCAGGTGGGCCAGAGCGAGGTGTACGGACGCTTGTCCTTGGCCGAGGTTCTTCCCTACGGCGCGCTGCTGGAGATCGTTCTGAGACCGCTCACGCCCGCCGATGGCGCGGCGAGGGTCTTTCCTTTGACGGCGACCGCCGCTTTGGAAGGCGATCAGGTGCTGCTCACCTGCGTCGGCGTGGACGGGCGCGTGCTGAAGCGCGCGGCGCTCGCCGAGGCGTTGAGCTGGCTGCGCGGGCAGACCGAATCTGGGCGCGAGCCGTTCGTGGCCGTGGCGATGGACGATGCCATGCCGCTCAAACGGGCGGTCGATGTGGCGAGGGTCTTCGGCATGCTGGACGGCAAGGGCATCAAGCTGGACGGCAAAACGGAACAGGGTCTTTTCCCGCGTGCGTTCTTGCCGCTCGAAAAGTGGCGCGAGCGCAAGGACCGTAATCCTCAGCCCTTCGAGCTCCACCTCACGCGCGATGCGGATGGCGTGCTGAAAAAGAAGCTGGTCTTCATCGAGGAGGATTGGAATGTGCCGGGCTTGGATCCTAAACTGACGCCGCGCGAGTATCCGTTTACGACATGGGAAGAATTCGGGCCGTTGATTGAAAAGACGGGCGGGGCAGACAGCAAGGTTTTTTTGCTTTTCGTTTACGCGCCTGCCGATTTGCCGCTGAGCACGTTCATGCCGGGCGTGCGCGCGGTGTCTGATCGGCTGCCGCTGGTGTACGTGTTCGGCGAGTGAGCGGCGGGCGCGCTTCGAGCTCAGGGCTTTGGCTCTTCAGCGCGAGGCGGTGCGTTTGTCGTGATCTGTTTCTCACGGGCAGGGGCCAGGGTCCCTATAAACGCCGCAATCTCTTGATCCCACCTGTTTTCGAGCTGCCGGTTGCGCGGTTCGAGCGGCGCTGAGCCGGGCAAGGGCTCTGCCGTTGCGTTGGGAGGTTTCGGATATTCCGGAGCACCGTTCAACTTGAACCGGACGCCGTAATCGTATCCCCGGAAAGGGCCGAAGCGGTCGTACGCCGCAAAAGGGTGTGACTCGTCCCGTTCGCTGAGGGGCATGGCCAGACCGGCCCCAACCCAGGGGCGGCCGAAAGGCGGTCCCCGGCGGTAAGGGGCGTCGGCATACGGATACGGCGCCCAGCTCCATCCCGCGAAAAAATCGACGGACGACGCTTCATCGGCCTGGAGAAGGGCGGCCGCCGTCGTTGCGAGGATCAGGGTGATCCACTGTTTCATGTCCGTATTTTAGCGCATCGCAGCACTGCAAAGAAACGCCGAAATGGCGTTTTGCGCCCGCGCCGTTTTTCATCGGAAGACGTGTTTAGGCTTCTCTGAACAAGCTGCAACGGTTATATTAAATGCTCTTTTTTACCGATGATTTTGTCCAGTCTCAGAAAACACGGAGTCTAAAATGAACGTTGAAGCATGGAAGAGTGTCGAAGCCGAAATCGAGGCGACCCGGAATCAGCATTTGCGGGATCTTTTCGCAAAGGATCCGGGGCGGGCGGCCCGGTTTACCGTGGACGCTGCGGGATGGACGCTGGATTATTCGAAGAACCGCATTACCCCGGTGCTGATGAAGAAGCTTGTCGCGCTGGCCGAGGCGAGCGACCTGAAACGGTGGATCGACGCCATGTTTTCGGGTGAAGCCATTAACGAGACCGAAAATCGTGCCGTGCTTCATACGGCGTTGCGCAACCGCCCCGACCGTCCGGTCTACGTGAAGGGCAAGGATGTGATGCCGGACGTACAGGCGGTGCTGGAGTCGATGTCCGCGTTCGCCGACCGCGTCCGCACCGGCAAGTGGCTGGGGCACACGGGCAAGCGCATCAAGTACATCGTCAACATCGGCATCGGCGGCTCGGACCTCGGCCCGGCCATGGCCTACCAGGCGCTGAAGCCCTACTCCAAGCGCTCGATCGCGATGCACTTCGTCTCCAACGTGGACGCGACGCACCTGGCCGAGACCCTGCGCGAGGTCAAGCCCGAGCAGACGCTCTTCATCGTGGCCTCCAAGACCTTCACCACGCAGGAGACCATGACGAACGCGATGAGTGCGCGGGAATGGCTGATCGGCAAGCTGGGTGACGCCAAGGCGGTCGCAAAGCATTTCGTGGCCGTTTCGACCAACGCGGAGAAGGTTGCCGCTTTCGGCATCGACACGGCCAACATGTTCGGCTTCTGGGACTGGGTGGGCGGCCGCTATTCGCTGCCCTCCGCGATCGGCCTCCCGCTGATGATCGCGATCGGGCCGCGCAACTTCCAGAAGATGCTCAAGGGCTACTTCAAGATGGACCGTCACTTCGCCACGGCGCCCTTCAACCGCAACCTGCCGGTGATCTTGGGCTTGCTGGGCATCCTGTACGCCAACGGCTACGGCGCCGAGAGCTACGCGGTGCTGCCCTACGACCAGTATCTGGCGCGCCTCGCGGCCTACCTGCAGCAACTCGACATGGAGAGCAACGGCAAATCGGTGGACCGCCGAGGCAAGCGCGTGGCGTATTCGACGGGGCCGATCGTGTGGGGCGAGCCCGGCACCAACGGCCAGCACGCCTTCTACCAGCTGATCCATCAGGGAACGCGGATGATCCCCTGCGACTTTATCGGTTTTTGTAAGACGCACAACCTGGTCGCGGACCATCACGACAAGCTGATGGCGAACTTTTTCGCACAGACCGAGGCGCTGGCGTTCGGCAAGACCTCCGAGCAGTGCCGCGCCGAAGGCGTGGCGGAAAAGCTGGTGCCGCACAAGACGTTCGAGGGAAACCACCCGACCAATACGTTGCTCGCGGACGAGTTGACGCCGGAGACGTTCGGCGCGCTGATCGCGCTCTACGAGCACAAAGTGTTCACGCAGGGCATCATCTGGGACATTTTCTCGTTCGACCAGTGGGGCGTTGAGCTGGGCAAGGTGTTGGCGTCGAAGGTGCTGGGCGAACTGACGCTGGAGTCGAAGCCGCTGCTGCGCCACGACGCTTCCACCAATGCGCTGATCGAACGGTATCGCAAGGCGCAGAACCGCGCGTGAGACGGGTGACTGTTATGCCGGTCAAGTTCGAACAGACAGAGCTGGAGGGGGTGACGTTGTGCATCCCCCAAGTTTTTTGCGACGCGCGCGGTTTTTTTCTGGAAACCTACCACGCCGCCAAATACATGGAGGGCGGCGTGCGCGCCGTTTTCGTGCAGGACAACCGTTCCTGTTCGACCCGGGGCGTTTTGCGGGGACTGCACTACCAGTTGCACAAGCCGCAGGCCAAGCTGGTGACGTGCATCCGCGGCGAGATTTATGACGTGGCGGTGGACATCCGTCGCGGTTCGCCGACCTTCGGCAAGTGGTCGGCGGCAGTGCTCTCTGAAACGAACCATCACCAGCTCTTCATTCCCGGCGGTTTCGCCCACGGCTTCTGCGTGTTGTCGGAAACCGCCGAAATCATGTACAAGTGTTCGGAGTTCTATGATCCGCGCGATGACCGCGGCGTGCGCTGGAACGATCCTTCTTTTGGCATCGGCTGGCCGGTCGCTGAGCCGGTGCTTTCGGCCAAGGATGCGGTTCTGCCGTTTCTGAGGGATCTCTCGGAAGAGCAGTTGCCCAAACATGGACATGAGAAGAATAAGGGGGATTGAGATGAAGTGTATCGTGCGTGTGGCCGCGGCGCTTGTCTGCGGTTTGGTGATGCAAGCCGCAGGGAACAGCCCGATTGTTCTCGCCAGGTGGGACTTCGACAAGGAGGACGACAAGGCGTGGTCCCGTCATGCGAACTGCAGCAAGGATGTCCGCGTCGAGGACGGCGTGCTGAAGGGCACGATGACCGGATGGGACCCGTTTGTCACGAGTCCCGCTTTTTCCGTCGACGCGACGGCGGGGCAGGCGGTCGAGATGCGCGTGAAGACGACGGCGGGCGGCAGCGGCAATATCTTCTGGGTTCCGGCGGGCGCGAACGGACCGCAGCAGAAATGGTCGGTCACAACCGAGTGGATCGGGGACAACGAATGGCACGAATACCGCGTGCAGCCATACTGGCAAGGCGAGAAGCGGATCTCGCGCTTGCGGATCGATTTCGCGGTGCCGACGAACAACACGGGGACGTTCGAGGTCGACTGGGTCCGCGTGGTGGACACGTCGGCCGCCGCAACGGCTGAGCGGGCGTGGTGTGGAACGGCATTGGCCGCGTGGGCCGCAGCGGATGGCGCGACGGCCGATGTGCGCGATGACGCGTTGGCGTTTGCTTCGTCGGGCCGCATCGGCGCGCTGATGAGTCCCAGCCTGAAGATTCCGTCAGACGAGACCTGCGTGGTCGCGGTCGAGATGGCGGCACGGGAAGGGGATTCCGGATGCGTCACGTGGGCCTCGGATGCCGTGAGCGGGTTGCAGCGCAAGACGTTCCGGATCAAGCCTGACGGACACTTCCACACCTATAACATCGATCTGGGAGCGCAGAAGAACTGGACCGGCAATATCGTACTGCTCAAGCTGACACCTGCGTTGCTGAAAGATGCGCGGGCGACGGTCCGCTCAATCCGAGTTTCCGATGAACCGCTGGGCGGTGCCGACGTGTCCGTGCTGCAGGCGCGCTTGGCCGACGCCATCAACCGCGCGGGAAAGCCGGCTCAGTTGCTGATCCAATTCAGCAATGCCGGCGGCGCGGATGCCAAGGACGTGGCGCTCGCGGTCAAGAAACTGCCACGCGGAGTGAGTGTCGTGACTGTGGCGGGATGGGATAAAGTTCCCGAGATCCCCGCCTCGGGGTCGGTGACGCACACGGTCCTGCTCGATGCGAAACGGGCGGTCTCCGGTGATGTCGTGTTCGCCGTGACGGGCGCGGGCACGGACGGTACGCGTGTGAAAGCTCGCATCGAGATCTTGCCCGACCTTGAACTCGCGAAAGCCCCTTACGTGCCGGTGCCCAAACCGCTCAAGAGCGATTATGAGATCGGCGCGCTCTACTTCCCTGGCTGGTCCAAGGTCGACGCCTGGGCGCGCATCTGGCCCGTTGCGCCGGAGCGCAAGCCTGTGCTGGGGTGGTACGACGAGGCGAATCCCGAGGTGGTTGATTGGCAGATCAAGTGGGCGGTCGAAAACGGGCTCAAGTATTTTCTGGTGGACTGGTATTGGCATAAGGGGTCCCAGCACCATGACCACTGGATCAAGGCCTTTCAGCAGGCACGGTACAAGTCCTACCTTAAATGGGCCATGATGTGGGCGAACCACAACGCGGCGGGCAGCCACTCTGAAGAGGATCAGCGCAAGGTGACGAAGTTTTGGATCGAAAACTACTTCAGTACGCCGGAATATTACCGTATTGACGACAAGCCGGTGGTGATGATCTGGAGCCCGCAAAACATGAATCGCGATCTGGGCGGCGACGACGGTTGCCGGCGACTGCTGGAAATTTCGCGCACGATGGCGGTCGAGGCGGGATACAAAGGGATCTATTTCATCGCGATGAAATGGCCCGAGGCTTCATGGGAACCGAAGGTGGTGCAGGGGTACAAGGACATGGGGTTTGACATGACCTCGATCTACCACTACATGGACCACGGCGGCAAGGCCGAGAATCCGCGCCGTTTCCCTTTCGAACTGGTGGCGGACTCGAACTACGCGCAGTGGAAAGGCCTGCACGAGACCGGCATCCTGCCGTTCCTGCCGAACCTGTCGACCGGTTGGGACGACCGTCCGTGGCATGGCGATAAAGGCATCGAGATCTACGGTCGCACGGTCAAGGATTTCCGGCGCATCTGCAGGGATGCCAAGAAATTCGCGGACGAGACGGGGGTCAAGCGCCTGACGCTCGCGCCGCTGAACGAGTGGGGCGAGGGCTCCTATGCCGAGCCCTGCGCGCAGTTCGGCTTCGGCATGTACGAGTCGGTGCGCGATACGTTTTGCCAGAAGCCCGAGGAGGGCTGGCCGCTGAACTACGGGCCGCAAGACGTGGGGCGTGGACCTTACGATCTGCCGCCGCCGGTGAAGGACGATTCGACGGAGTGGTTCTTTGCTAAGGGTGCGCTGGGCTGGTACGGCATGATGGGCATCGAGGGCTTCAAGACCGGCGATGCGGGGTTGGACTTCAAGACGGCCTCGGCCGATCCGGCCATCGAACGCGGGCTCGACGCTGTGCGCGCGAAGCAGGTCGCCAAGATCGCGGTGCGCATGAAAGTGTCGGACGCGAAAGCCGGGGACGCGTGCCAGCTCTTCTGGCAGGTCGGGGCTTCCCCGGCGAGCGAGGCGACGATGCTGCGGCTCCCCGTGACGCCGGACGGCCAGTTCCGCGATTATGTTTTTGAGGTTGGACAGCACAAGCAGTGGCGTGGCCGGATCAACAAGTTGCGGTTCGATCCGATCAACCAAAAGGGCGCGGCGGTGACGGTCGAGAGCGTCCGCATGATCCCTTCGGCGAAGTGACGGAATTAAACGGAGAAAATGATGAGTCAGAAAGTACTGTTGTCAGCGAATGAGGCGGTCGCGTGGGCCGCATGCAAGGCCGGTTGCACGGTGGCATCGGCCTATCCCGGGACCCCGAGCACCGAGATTCTGGAGAACGTGGCTAAATTCAAGGACGCGATCAACTGCGAATGGGCGGTGAACGAGAAGGTCGCGATGGAAGTCGCGATCGGCGCCTCCATCGCGGGTGCGCGGGCTCTGACGGCCATGAAACACGTGGGCCTGAACGTGGCGATGGACCCCCTGATGACCTACACCTACGTGGGCGCGAACGGCGGTCTGGTAGTTATCTCAGCCGACGATCCCGGCATGCACAGCTCGCAGAACGAGCAGGACTCGCGCAATCTGGTCAAGTTTGCGCGTGCGGCGCTCTTCGAGCCGGCGGACAGCCAAGAGGCGTTCGACATGGTCATCGCGGCGTTCGAAATTTCCGAAAAGTATCAGGTGCCGGCGTTCATCCGCCTCACGACGCGGACCTCGCACACCTCGACGGTGGTTGATGTGGGCGATGATTTCGGCCCCGGCAAGGTTGAGCGCAAGCCTTACGTCAAAGAGATCAAACGCTACATCCCCGTTCCGATGTTCGCGCGCCCCCAGCGGCTCAAGGCGCAGGATCGCACCGCGGCGCTGCGCGCGTTCGCCAACGAAACGCCGTTCAACCGCATCGAGGCGGGGGACCGGCGGCTGGGCATCATCACCGCCAGCGTGACCTACCAGTACGTGAAGGAGGTCTTCCCCGAGTTCGCCGTCCTGAAGCTGGGCTTCACCAACTCGCTCCCCGCCGAACTGGTCAAGAAGTTCGCGGCGAGCGTGGACCGCGTGCTGGTGATCGAAGAGCTGGATCCTTTCATGGAGGATCAGGTGCGCGCGCTGGGGATTCCGGTGGTTGAGCACGCGACTGAGCTTAACATGTTGGAGATGAATCCCGCCCGCCTGATGGCGTTGCGCAAGGAATTGCTGGGCGACGTCGACGTGCCGGAAGTCCGGCGCGCCGACGCGGGCCTCCCGACGCGTCCGCCGGTGCTTTGCGCGGGCTGCAGCCACCGCGGCGTGTTCTATACGCTGGCCAAGCTGGGCGCGACGGTGACCGGCGACATCGGCTGCTACACGCTGGGCGCGTTTCCTCCCCTCAATGCGATGGACACGACCATTTGCATGGGCGCGAGCATCGGCAATGCTTTCGGCATGGAGAAGGCCGGGATGAAGGGCCGACTCTGCGCGGTGCTCGGCGATTCGACCTTTTTCCACTCCGGCATGACCGGCCTTCTGAACGTGCTGTACAACGGAGGCAAGATCACGACGGTCGTGCTCGACAACCGAATCACGGGCATGACTGGACATCAGCAGAATCCCGGATCCGGCAAAACCCTGTGCGGCGAGCCCGCGCCGGTCACGGACATCGGCGAGGTCGCGAAGGCCATGGGGTTCAAGCGCGTGGTGAGGGTGGACGCCTATGATCTGGCAACGCTCGAGCGCGTGCTGAAAGAGGAACTGGACGCGGATGAGCCGTCGGTTGTGATCGCGGGCGGCCCGTGCCGCATCGCGGCGAAACTGATGAACGCGGGCACCTACGAGGTCGACGCCGCCAAGTGCAAGGCCTGCGGTGCGTGCTTCAAGCTGGGGTGCCCGGCCATCGAGCGCGGCGAGATGTCCGCTGACGGCAAGCGTTTCAAGTCGCACATCGACCCCGTGCAGTGCTCGGGTTGCGACCTGTGCCGGCAGACGTGTAAATTTGACGCGATTAAAAAGATCCGCTAACTGAGCGAGGGCTTTGAGATGAAGACGATGAATGTTTCTTTGGTCGGTGTTGGCGGTCAGGGCATCCTGCTCACCAGCGACATTCTTGCGAAAACTGCGGCGCTGGCTGGGCTGGACGTCAAGAAGAGCGAGATCCACGGCATGGCCCAGCGCGGCGGCAGCGTCATCAGCCAGGTGCGCTTCGGCGAGAAGGTCTATTCGCCGATCATCCGGGACGGCGCGAGCGATCTGCTGGTTTCCTTCGAGCGTCTGGAGGCGCTGCGCTGGCGCCACCTGCTCGCACCGAACGGCAGGGTGCTCATCAACGACATCAACATGACACCGATCACGGTCTCCAGCGGGCAGCAGCCTGCCGTGACGGACTTGGACGCACGGCTCAAGAATGAATATCCTGGCGCGCTTTATATCGATGCCATGTCGCTCGCGAAAAGCGTCGGCAACACGCGTGCGATGAACATGGTGGTCGCTGGCGCGCTTTCCAAATTGACCCCGTTCAGTGTCGAAGTCTGGGAACAGGCCATGCGCGAGCGCATCCCCGTCAAACTCATTGACATGAACATCAAAGCCTTCGAGACCGGCCGGGCCGCCGTCAATTACTAGGTCGGCCGCAGCGGGTGTGCCGTGAGCCGGATGTTTCGGCACAGGGTGGTCCGCTTCCGGTAACGGCGCGACAGGGCTTCCCGCGCGATGTGATTTCCGAACTGTAATTCAGTGGAATCAGTCGCGCGGGAAGCCCTGTGGTTTTTATGCGGGGCCGTCGCGGTTCTGCGGATGCCGGTAATTTGTTTTCATCTCTGATCCGGTTTTGATAAAGTGCAAGCAATGTAAACGTCTGTTTATTTGCGTTGAGGAGATGTCGGACATGAAAGCTTGTTTTGCGCGGCTTCGGCTTGGGGCGGGATTGTTTTGTACGGCAGGGTTGATAACGCACTCGGTATGGGCGGCCGAAATTTATAAGGCGGACAACGCGCTGCCGTTGAATGATCCGATCAGCTGGGAGGGGGGGGCTGTTCCCGGGGCCGAGGATGTCGCGGTTTTCGATGAGCGGGTGACCACGAATCGGCTGAATTTTGTTTTGACCGCCGATGCGGCATGGGCGGGTATCGTCTTCACCAACGGTGTTTCGCCAACGAATCTCATGATCGGGACCGCATTTCTGGCCACCAACGGCACTGATGCGGCGACGCTCTCGCTGGGCACGAACGGCGTGCGTTTGGCGGGATCTGGCTTGTCGCTGACGCTGAATCTGCCGCTCGCTCTCGGCGCGACTCAGACATGGCAACTGGACCGTCGCAACGTGACGTTCGGCGGCACGGTTTCAGGGACTGCGGACTGGATACTCTGCGCGTCGAGCCAAGTCTTTTGGAACGTGGCATCCGGTTACAGCGGAAATCTGATCGTTTCCAACTCAGTCTTCAACCAGCGGTTCTACAAGGCCGGCCGATGGGCTAAGTCACTGACGATCAAGAACAGTGGCAACACGCGTCTAGAAATGGCGTTCACGAGCACAAACCTGTGGTCCGACCTGTTTGCCGACCGGACGGCGACCGTTTATGCGTGGAGCGGCGTCACGAGCGGGGGCATGCTCACGTTCTCGGAGGGCGATAGCTATACCTTCCCCAACTCGTCGTTTGTCTTCGACAACGGATACGGCATACAAAACGGCGGCACCTTGAAGGGCGGCGGATTGCAGTCGGGGTATTCGGACAACAACACCCGGTATACGGTGAACGGCGGAACGCTCGCGCTCAGCGGGGGACTGATGCTCGGCAACGGTCTTGCGCGACTGGATCGCGAGGCGAAAATCCGCCAAACGGGCGGCACCGTTGAGGCTGCAAATGTTCAACTCGGGTATGCGAACTGCAAATACACCGGCATGCCGACGTACGAGATGACCGGCGGCGTGTTGCGGACCGCGGGGACGAGCGGCGCCGACACGGGGATACACCTGTCGTGGAACGCGTATAATTGGGGATATGGCTCAGAGAATTCGGGCGCGTTCTTGATGGAAGGGGGACGGGTGGAGACCGATCAGATCGCACTCGGACGCTCTGATACTAATGCGGTGTACGCCATTACCAACGCGTTCTCGCTCTTCAAAATGACGGGCGGAGAACTGGTGCTCGGACCGCGCGGTTTCTATGCCGGGCGCACGTGGAACAACGGCAAGGCAGAGTCGGGGTACGCCTTCAAGCTCCAGGGCGGTACGTTGACGGCGGGCGACTCGTGGTCGTCGGCGTTGGACCTTTATCTGAGCGATCGGAACGGCGGCACCGTGCTCAACACACAGGACACGAACGGGATCGGCAAGGCGGTGATCCTGAACGGCGCCGTATACGGGCCGGGACGGCTTACGAAGCGTGGCGCGGGTGTGCTGACGCTTGCGGGGGAAGTGTCGCATGCCGGTGAAACCATTGTCGAGGCAGGTACGTTGGCCGTCAGCGCCCCGTTTTCGGACTGCTATCGATGGACGGCCGACAGCTTGACGGACACGAACAACGCACCGGTGATGAACTGGGCCGACCTGAACGCCAGCATTGCCGCCACGAACGCGTCGTTCACGCAAGCCCCCCGGCTCGTCCGCAACGAAATCAACGGGCACAATGCGGTGAGGTTCAGCAGCGGCTCATCCCAGTATCTCGCGGTGGCGGCGCAAGACAGTCCCATATCCGCGGCGACATCATTCTCCATCGCCGTCGTTTTTAAGACTGGTGTGGCGGGCGTGGGCGGCAATTCGTTCTGGTACAACAACACGGGACTGATTGATGCGGAGCAGGGCGGATACCAGAACGATTGGGGCTTGGCGTACACGGCGTCGGGGCAAGTCGCGGGCGGGGCCGGTTTTCCGTCCAAGGGCGACGCGTGTGCCAACTCGACGAACAGTATTTCGGTCGTGGACAACCAGCCCCACGTGGTGATTTTTACGTGGCAGAGCACCAACCTGTTGCTCAACGTGGACGGACGCGTCTCCACGGCGGTAAGAAGCGACGCTGATACGGTGAATCCGCGGAACGTCTACAGGATGCTTTTCGGGACGATGAACAACATATACTACCTCACCGGAGATATGGCTGAGATCCGCATCTACCGCAACCGCGTGTTGTCGCCGGACGAGCAGAACCGCATCGGCATGGAGTTGGCTGCGACGTATGGTGTGCCGAACGCGCAGTTCGCCGTGCCCTCGGCGGTTGCTGTTCCCGGTGAACGGGCCTCTGTCGTGCCGTCCGTGCCGCCGGAAGCGCTGCCGTATACGGCGGTGGTATGGGATGCCGATTCGTTGAGCGGCTCTACCGGCAGCACGGTATCCGCATGGGCCGCCACCAATGGATTGAATGTCGCCACATTGGACGCCGCGACCACGCTTGACAACAACGCTGCCATCGTCGGCCGCTCCGCACCTGTGCTGATGCCCGGCGCGATCAACGGTCATCACGCGGTCCGCTTCACCGGTTCGGCCAAGAGCGTGCTCGGATTGCCTGCCGATCAAAATCCGGTCGCGGGTGTCACGAACTTCTCCGTCGCATTCGTGTTCCGCACGGAGTTGCCGGGCCGCTGGGACTCGAGCCAAAACTGGTGGGGCTGCGAGGGCCTCATCGACGCCGAGCAACCTGGTGCGCAAAACGACTGGGGCGTTTCCTTCACGCTGGACGGGCGCGTGGCGGGCGGCATCGGGAACGGCGATAAGACCGTCTTTTCGAAGCCGTGCGACCTGCATGACGGCGAACCGCATGTGGTCGTCGTCTCTTACAATACGACCGGGGGGATCTTGACGGTCATGGTGGACAGTTTGGCGGCTCCTAGTTATTACGGTGCGCGCACCGTTCCCCGCAACAGTAAGCGTCTCTTGCTCGGTTCCGTCAACGGCGAGGCCGGCAAGTTCTACACGGGCGATTTGGCCGCCTTCCGCCTCTATCCCGAATGTGCGTTGACCGCTGAAGAGATGACGTGCGTGTCGAAAGAACTGGCTCAGAAGTACGGCATCCGTTTTGTTTCTCGCGACAACACGGTGTCTGCACAGTCCGCCGGGTTAGGTCGAGGGGATGTTGAGGTGTGCTCGGGCGCTGCGCTGGTGCTGCCCGCCGCGACGAACTCTCCGGTAACCTTGGCTGCGGGACAGGCGATTCGCGGTTCGGGGTCGGTGATGGGGACGCTGGCGGTCGGAATGAATGCGGTCCTCGAGATCGGTCAAGCGAGCGCGCTCATGCTGGAAGACCTGTGGTTGCGCGATGGCGCGGTCGTGCGCTGGACGCATGCCGGCGGCGTGGGGAGCATCGCGTGCGTCGACACGCTCAAGACGGCGGGAACAGCGACGCTGGACGTTGTGGGCGGAACGCCGTTGCCGGCCAGAGCCCAAATCGTGAGCTACCAAGTCGGGCAAGGGCTTTCCGGCACGGTGTGGACGGTGATCGGCGCGGAGCGCGGTTCGCGCGTGGAGATCAACGCGGCGACGAAGACGATTGATTTGGTGACTCCTAAAGGTTTGATGATTCAAGTTCGGTAGCCGTGTGAAATTTCACCCTGTGACGGGAAACCGCTTTACGGAATACCGGTGGACACAAATTTTTCGAGATGGCGACGGTTTGTGGGCGTCTGCGTCGTAGCGGTCCTGTCCGGTGCGGGGTGGGGGGCTGAAAGCCTGTTGCCTCCAGACCTGGCCAGCGCGTATACCGTACGGCGCTGGACTCTGGACGACTGTTTGCCCGATAGTTTGGTTTGTGGTGTGGCCGCGGGCCGTGACGGCTATCTCTGGTTGGCCACGGCGCGTTTTCTGGTGCGTTTCGACGGTTTGCGTTTTCTGACGGTCCCCATGCCATCACAAGCATCCGTGGGACGCAACGAGGGCCTTTTCAGAGATAGCCGGGGCGGCTTGTGGGTCTATGGTTATCTCGGTGTTGTGCGTTATGCGGACGGTGTCTGGTGGCAGAGCGAGGCTTCGGGTTTGCCGAGAGGACGGGTGACGTCCGTGGCCGAAGGGCCGGATGGCGTGGTCTATTTTTCCCAGGAAAAGACCGTGTTCGCGTGGCGTGACGGGCGCGCACGGCCGGTGCTGGAGGCGTCAGCGTTTTCAAAGACGGCGGGGTTGTTTCAACGTCTTGCGTGTGACCGCGAAGGGGGCGTATGGATCGCGTTGGGCGATGGTCTCTACCGGTGGTCGCCGGGCAACGCCGTTCCTGAGGTCCGGGCCACGGATATCCGGGCCGAGTGGGTGCTCTCCGCCGAGGCGGACCGTCCGCTTCTGGCGCATGGCTCATTCGTTTGCCTGCGGCGCGCAGGCGAAGCGTGGAGCCGCTATCCGGAAACGCGGCCTGTTTCCGCCCGTTGCCTGCTCGAACTTCCGGACGGCGCGCTGTGGGTCGGTCACGATGCCGGGGTGGATGTTTTCGCGGATGGCGCGTGGCATATCCAGACGCAGAGTGTTTTGTACGGACCGTCCCGTGTGCTGGGCATGACGACCGACCGCGAAGGCAACATCTGGCTGGCCACGACTGAGGGCGTGGTGCGTCTGCGGCGGCGGACTCTACAGAATGTAGTCGTTCGGGATGTGCCGGTTTACGAGGGCGTCTCTGTGCTGTGGACCGAACCGGACGGGCACGTGTGGGCCGGTCTGCGTGCCGGCGGCCTTGCGGCAGGAGACAGCCGCGGCTTGGCCGCCTTGCCCGTCTCTCCCGATTTCGCGGGCGTCACGCTCAACGCGCTTTATCGCCAGGCCGACGGTGTGCTTTGGTGCGGCGGCTCCGGCGGCAGCCTCTGGACGATGCAGAGCCAGGCCTTGCAGCGCGTGGAAGGCGTTTACGCCGAAGGGGTGCGGGCGATCGCAGGTTCCGGCGGAATGCCGCTTTGGGTGGCAACGAGCCGCGGGCTCTTCGCCCTCAATTCCGAGCGGCATGCGCTGGAGGAACTGGCGTGGCCGCTTGACCCGGTCCTCGCGCTGTGGCTTGACCGTGACGGGTTCGTGTGGGTGGGTCATGAAAGTCTGGGGTTGGCCGTGGTGCGCTCCGGTGCGCGCGACGAGTTTTTGCCGGAACCGGAATTGCCCGGACGGACGGTTCGCGCGTTATATCGCGACAGCGAAGGCGTATTGTGGATCGGCGGGCGGACGGGGTTGGCGCGCTGGACGGACGGACGGCGTTTCGTTTTCCGCCGCGAACACGGGCTATGGAACGAATCGATCCGGCAGATCGCTGAGGACGCGAGCGGTAGCCTGTGGCTGGGAACCGCTGACGGCATCATGCGGATCGAAAAACGGGAACTCGCCGAGGTGGCGGCGGGTCGGCCGGAACCGCTCGTCGTCAGGACATTCGGGGTCGAGGCGGGGATGGACTGCAAAGTATGCACGGGCGGCGTGTTCTTCCCGCAGGGAGAGCCACCGCGCGACCGGCTCTGGTTCCCGACGGCCGCAGGGTTGCTCACGGTTGAGACGCGGAACCTGCCGCAGCCGCGGCCCGCACCTGACGTTTGTCTGGTCGCGCTGGCGTTGGGACGACTTGCGAAGGTCGGCCCTCTTGAGGGGGGGGTGCGCGTCACCCCTCTGGAAGATGCGGCCACTCCGCGGGACGTCCGCATCGAATACACGGCTTTGGATTTCACGACCACTGAGCGCATCCGTTTTCGCTATACCTTGACCGGGCCAGTCGAGCAGCGCTCCGGCCTCACCGAGGAACGCCAGGTTCAGTTCTCCCGGCTGCCGCCCGGAAATTATGCGTTTCTGGTGACGGCGTGCAATGGCGATGGGGTTTGGCACCCGGACGGCGCATCGGTGGTTTGGTCCGTCAAACCTTTCTTCTGGGAAACGGCATGGTTCCGTTTATGTTGCCTGCTGTTGGGCGGCGGAGCGGTCGCTGTGACGGCCCGGACGCTGGAACGGCGCCGAGTGCACAGGCGGCTGGAATCGGCTGAACGGGAAGAGGAGCTTGCGCGCGAGCGGGCCCGCATCGCGCGCGATCTGCACGATGAGATCGGCGCCAAACTGACGCGGCTCTCGCTGCTGGGGGCCTTGGCGGCAGAGGATGCCGGAGGAGATGCGACGCTTTGCAGGGAAATCGAAGAGATGTCGGATACAGCCCGCGAGACGCACCGGGCGTTCGACGAAATCGTCTGGTCGGTCAGTCCGCGTAATGACACTATTCGCAGCCTGTCGCATTATATCTGCAAATACGCCGAAGAGTTTTTCGCCGGGACGCCGGTTCACTGTTTCTGCAGGCTGCCGGAAAATGTGCCGGACCAATCGGTCGAACCGCGCTGCCGGCACCAGATGTTTCTGGCCGTGAAGGAGGGACTGAACAACGCGCTTAAACATGCCGCCGCCACGCAGGTGACGATCAGTGTCTCCTTGCCAGAGGGGCGGCTGCGCGTCGAACTCTCAGACAATGGGGCCGGTTTCGATCCCGTCGCCGAAAGCGGGCGGGGCGACGGTCTGCGCAACATGAGGGAAAGGATGCGGGCGATCGGTGGCGTGTTTACGCTCGACAGCGCGAGAAACGGCGGAACGCGGCTTGTTTTCGAGATACCCGTATAGGAGGTGTGCAAATGGCGAAAGAACGTGCGGCGGAGGCGGTCGGGACCATCCGTGTGGCCGTCGTGGAAGACGATGACAAGCTGCGGCAGACGCTTGAAGCGTTCATCAACCGCAGCGGCGGAATGCGTTTCGCCGCCGGCTACGGCTCCGGCGAAGCGGCGTTGAAAGGCCTTCCCGGCGATCGTCCTGACGTCGTGCTCATGGATATCCGGCTTCCCGGCATGAGCGGCGTTGAATGTGTGGCCCGCCTGCGCGAGATCCTGCCTTCGGCGAAAGCGGTCATGCTGACGGCGTACGAGGATGCCGACGATGTGTTCCGTTCTTTGACGGTGGGCGCCTTCGGATATCTGCTTAAAAGCGTGGAGCCGCAGCGTTTGCGCGAGGCGATCCGTGAGGCGCACGAGGGCGGCTCGCCGATTTCAGGCAGTGTGGCGCGTAAGCTGGTAGAGTTCTTCCGCAGGCCTTTTCCTGCCGGGGACTCCGGGGCTGATGCGCTCAGTCCGCTTTCGCATCGTGAGGTGGAGATTCTCCGGCTGTTGGCCGAGGGGCACGCCTACAAGCAACTCGCCGCGGAGTTGAACATCTCCATTAACACCATTCGCACACACATCAAACGCATCTACGAGAAATTGCACGTCCACAGCCGCAACGAGGCGGTCCGGCTCTATCAAGGCCAAGGTCGCGCGGGCCAGATCGACGGGGCGTCACATGCTTATGTGACATGACAGACTGAATGGTTTTCGCTATTTTTCGTGGCGTATAAACGGTTTAGAGAGCCGTTTCGAGACGTGTGTCCTGTACGGGAACGTTGGGAGAGCCTTGATGAGAAATGCGGAAATCTGTTGGTTTGCGGTCTGGTCCGTCGCGGCGGCGGTGTGCGGGGGTGAATTGGACGATTACCCTGTCCGCCCAGTGCCGTTTACGGCGGTCAAGGTGGGGGACGGGTTCTGGCGAAGCCGTCTGGAGACCAACCGAACCGTGACGGTCTGGTACGCGTTCAAGAAATGCGAAGAGACGGGGCGTATCGATAATTTTGCGAAGGCGGCGCGTCTGATGCCGGGCGGCTTCAGGGGTACGCCGTTTGACGACTCAGATGTGTACAAGGTCATCGAAGGCGCGGCTTACTGTCTGGCCACGCAGCCGGATCCCAGTTTGGACGCATATCTGGATGCGTTGATCGCGAAAATAGCCGCCGCGCAGGAACCGGACGGCTATCTGTACACGGCGCGGACCATTCATCCGGACAACCCGCCGGGGATCGCGAGCCCGAAACGCTGGCTGAACGATTGCGGAGGGCTGAAGGGCAATTACGGGGATAGCCACGAACTTTATAACTTGGGCCACCTTTATGAGGCGGCAGTGGCGCATTACCAGGCCACCGGCAAGCGGACGCTGCTCGACGTTGCCGTCAAGAGCGCGGATCTCGTGGCTTCGGTGTGGGGACCGGGCAAACTCGACATTCCCTCTGGCCATCCGGAGATCGAACTCGCCTTGGTGAAGCTTTATCGGCTGACCGGCAAGCGGACCTATCTCGATCTTTCACGCTTCCTGCTGGAGTGCCGGGGACGCGGCAACGGAATTGCTACGCAGCAGTACGCTAACCATAAACCCGTCACCGAGCAGACGGAGTTTGTCGGACACGCCGTTCGTTCGGCGTACATGGCCAGCGCGATGACGGATATCGCGGCGGTGTTGAACGACAAGGCCTACCGGAACGCCGTCGACGCGATGTGGACCGATATGGCGGCTCATAAGATGGCGCTGACGGGCGGCCTCGGCGCGCGTCACGGTGGTGAGGCGATGGGCGACGCGTATGAGTTGCCCAACGCCGAGTCGTACAACGAGACCTGTGCCGCCATCGCGAATGCCCTGTGGAATCACCGCATGTTTTTGTTGACCGGCGACGGTAAATACCTCGACGTGCTGGAACGGTCTATCTACAACGGCGTACTGGCTGGCGTGTCACTCGGCGGCGATCGCTTTTTTTACGTGAATCCGCTGGCCACGGACGGGCATCAGCTTTTCAACCAAGGCCACAACACGCGCTTTCCGTGGACCGGGTGTGCCTGCTGTCCGGTGAACATCGCCCGTTTCATCCCGTCTGTGCCGGGCTTTGCTTACGCGACGCGAGGCCGCAGTGTGTACACCGGTTTTTTTCTCTCAGGCACGGCTGAGATCCCTCTCGAGGGCGGCAAGGTGGTGCTGCGCCAGACGACCGAGTATCCGTGGAGCGGCAAGGTTCGCGTCGATGTGTTAAGCGACGTGGAAGGCGAATGGGAGTTGAATCTCCGCGTACCGGGGTGGGCTTCCGGCGAACCGGTGCCGACGGACCTGTACCGGTTTTCCGACAAGGTCGCAGAAGGCCCGGCGGTGACCGTCAACGGACAGCCTGTAGCGATTCGTGTGGCGCACGGTTTCGCGGGGGTTCGGCGCGCCTGGGCGCGGGGCGACACGGTCGAATTGGATCTCCCGATGCCGGTGCGACGTGTCGTGGCTCACGCGAAAGTGGCGGCCGATGTCGGACGGGTGGCTCTGGAGCGCGGCCCTCTGGTGTACTGTTTTGAAGGGGGCGATCACGGCGGGGATGTGCGCAAGCTCTCCATGGGTGATGGGGTCGGCCTGCAGCCTGAGTGGCGCACGGATCTGTTGGGCGGCGTCACGGTGTTGCGCGGCACCGCAACCGAATCGTTCCGCAGCGAAGACGGAACCGTCGATGTGCGCCCCGCCGCTCTGACCGCTTCGCCGTATCAGGTCTGGTGCCATCGTGGCCCAACCCCGATGGCTGTTTGGTTGCCGACGATGGCGGCGGCTGCAACGCCGCTGCCGTTCCCCTCTCTGGCGGCCCGGGCGCGGCCCACGGCCTCGCACACGTACGCCGGCGATACGGTTGCCGCACTGAACGACCAGACGGTTGCCTTGAAGTCGGGGGACACCTCGATTCCCCGGTTCACGTGGTGGGATCACAAGGGAAGCTCGGAGTGGGTGCAGTACGACTTTGCGCAACCCGAACACGTGTCTGCGGCGGAGGTGTATTGGTTTGACGACGAGGGCGTTGGCGCCTGTCGCGTGCCTCAAAGCTGGACGGTGACTTACTACGACGGATCAGCGTGGCTGCCCGTTGCGAATGCCACCGCTTTCGGCACGGCAAAAGACGGATTTAATCGCGTGACGTTTGATTCCGTGACGACCACCGCGCTGAGGCTGGAAACGCGGCTTCAAGCTGAGTATTCCGGCGGCATTCTCGAATGGCGCTTGTCGCCATGAAGCCAGCACGGAGTTCTTGATTCAATGGATATTGGGTTACTCGCTGTCTGTCGCCAGATGATACTTGGAGCGTGTTGAACGAGGGAAACGGGAAGGAGAAGTCTATGAGGGGTCTGTTACAGGCATTAAGTCCATGCGGGGTCAAGGGGGTTTTGTTGCTGGCGATGACCGCTGGTTTGCCTGCTGCGGCGGGCTTGGTCACTGACGATTTCAATACGGTGCACGACTTTAGCGCAGGCGACGTCGCCGGAACGGTTTGGGACGGGTTTTTTTATAATGTGGTGGGCGGCAATACGGTCGTCTCGGCAGCAGATGCCGGCACGTCGAACGCGGGACGCCTCACCTTCCGCTCCACTTACGGGAATTGGGAGAACGGCGATAACGACGGTATCCTTCTCTACCAGACAGTCGCGGGGGATTTCGATGCCATGCTTCAGGTCGTCAGCATGAACGTGACGGCCTGGCACGACGGCGGCCTGATGGCGCGCGTCGCCGCGCCAGACGACGCCGGCGCCGGAGAGGACTGGGTGGCCGTCAAGCATTTCGCGAATTCCAACCAGACCGGTCACCGCAGCACCGATAACGGCTCCAGCAGCACGGTTGCCATGAGTTCCGCGAAGCCGTGGTTGAGGCTTGCGCGTGTGGGCAACACGTTTACGAGTTATTGGAGCACGAACGGTACGGGCTGGACGCAACTGAGTGCCAGCACGCGAACCGACATGGTGGGGGTGGCCGTTCAGGTCGGCATCTGGCACGCAACCTTCAGTGCCAACGAAGGGGTCGCGCAGTTCGACAACTTCTCTTTGCGTCTTCCTGCCGTATGGAATGCCGGTATGGGGGGGAGCTGGACATCGACGGCCAACTGGACCAGCGGCGTGCCCGCCGGAGAGGGAGAATGGGCCATGTTGTCAGGGGCACTTCAGAGCAACGGCAGCGTGGCGCTCGACGGACATCAGACGATCGGCCGTCTGACGTTTGACGCGGCGAATGCGGCCTATAGTGTCGATCCCGGGACTAACTACCCGGCAAGCGTATTGGCAATCGACGACACATGTGAGGAGTTCGGGTACAATCCAGGCATCGAGGTCAAGGCTGGCACGCATGCGGTGTCGGCCCCTGTCACCCTTTCGAACGGTGTCACCGTGACGACGGCAGACGGAACCGGCCTGACGATCAATGGCGGAATCTCGGGTGACGGCCCGCTGGTCAAAACGGGAAGCGGCCTGTTGACGCTCTCCGGCACAAATACCTACAGCGGCGCCACGCAGGTCAAGGGCGGTTCGCTCAAACTCGCGGCGATCCCTGCCGGAACCCGGTGTTTCTACACCTTCGATAACGCATCTATCCTAGGGCAGGACAGCAGCGGCGCGGGCAATCATTTGTCAGCCATGGGTTCGCCCGCGTACTCCGAAAGCGGAAGGTCCGGCGGCGCCGTCTACTTGGATGGCACCAGTTATTTCATTCGGGGCGTTTTTCCTGCCGGTGTCCCCACCGGCAACAGCCCCTATACCATCGCCCTTTGGGAGAAGGACAACGGCTCGGCGAATACAGGGGGGTTTGTCGGCTGGGGAATCAATTCTGCCAACCAGTGCAACAATTTCCGTCTCAACGGCAACAATCAGTTGAACAACTACTGGTGGGGCAACGACTGGACGTTGACGGGGCTCAGCGCGAACCCGAAGGATGGCCAGTGGCATCACCTCGTTGTCACGGGAAACGGCACAACGCAGGCTATGTATGTCGACGGCAATCCGGTCGGGACCTTTTCTCGTACAGGCCTTAACGCTCAGCCGACGAATTTCCTCGTCGGCAAGACAACCAGCGACACCATGTTCAAAGGATGGCTCGATGACGTTTTAGTGGCCGACCGTGCGCTGTCTCTCGGGGAGATTCGCGCTCTGATGCTGAACGCCAAGCCGGACAACATCCTGCCCGCGACGACCGCTCTGGACGTGTCAGACGGGGCCGCGCTTTATCTGGATGGGGCTCGTCAGTCTGTCACCGCCATTGAGGGCGGAGGTCGTGTCATCAACGGGACCCAGTCCAACGCGACGCTGACCGTCGGCAGCGGCGATTCCAGTTCGTCATTTTCGGGGACTTTTGAGGGGCCGATCTCGATCCAAAAAGTCGGGGCCGGCACGTTGACGCTGTCGGGCATGACGGCCCACAGCGGCGGTACAATGATCAACGAAGGAAAGCTTGTTCTGAAGGGCCCTTCTCTGCAGACGGTGCTGTCGGCTGTCCTGACGAATTGTCTGGCATGGTACGACGCCTCCGACGCGGCAACGATCACGACCAACGCGGCAGGGCAAGTCGTTGCCTGGGTCAATAAAGGGACGGCCGGTTCAGCCCTGAATGCGGTTCAGATCACGGGGGGCGCGGGGCCGACGTTGGTGGCTGATGTCCTGAACGGTAAACCTGTGCTCTCGGTGGACGGCTCGGCAGGGCTATGCACGACCAACAATCTGGGCGTCTCCGGCGCTCAGAACCGGACCCTGTTCGCCGTCGGTAAGCGCAAAAACAGCGGCACCATGTGCTTCGCCCATTTTGGAGAGAACAGCAGCGGCCGCGCGTTCGGGATTATCAGCCAGCCGGAGTATCTGTTCGCCTACACATGGGATGGCGATATTCTGTTCAAGGCCCGGCCAAACGATGTGTATGAGATCTATGATTTCATGGTTTCCGGCGGGTATGGAACAGCGAACCTGATCAGCGGCGGCATGCTCTACAGCGGAGCCCGGAATCTTACGCTGAACACGCTGGATACGCCGCTGTACTTGGGCTCGCGGTTTTCCAGCACAGGACAGGGCAACTTGGCCGAGGTGATGGTTTTCAATCGCGCGTTGTCCCAAGCGGAACGCATTGCTGTGGAAACTTATTTGAGGGCGAAGTGGTTCTTGGCAGACGGAATGACGGCATTTACTTCTGATACGGTGTCACTGGTTGCAGGATCGGTTTTGGACCTGGGTGGCACAGAACAGACCCTTTCCGGACTAAGCGGGTGCGGCCTCGTCACCAACGGTGCGCTGGCGGTCAGCGGCGACATCGCGCCCGGCGGAACAAATACGGTTGGAACCCTGACGTTCGCTTCTGTCGTGCCCCAGTGCGGAACGCTGCTCATCGACGTGGAGGCGGACGGCGACAGCGACCGGCTTGTTGCTTCAGGCGCTTTGAATCTGGCGGGATTGTCGTTGCGGATTCAGAACGCGGGTCAGCTCAAGGCCGGCAGGCGGTATGTGGTTGCCGCCTGTTCACCCGGCGGTTTGACGGGGCCATTCTCGTCGGTTGAGATCGGCCAAGGCGGTTGGTTTATCAGCTACAATAACGTGGTGGGCGAGGTCCGGTTGCTCAGCGGCGGGCTTCTGCTCTGTATCCATTAGCCCGCTGCCTGGACAAAGAAACCGTTTTCAGCAGTGATTCCATTCCGTGGCGTCTGCCATGATGTTTCGCTCGTGTTTCCGCCGGCAGGGGAAATGATATATTCGCTTCATCCTTTTCGATGTACAGCCGTGTTTAACATGTGTACTATGAAAACACTATTTAAAGGACTTTTTAAGTCGGATGTCCGGGGCGATGAAAATGAGGATACACGGCATATGGGGGCATGCGTGGTTTTGTGGCTTGTCCCTGTGTTGGGGGGCGGGTTGTCTGACGCGCGAGGCGTTGTATGACGATCTGCGTGAAACGCGTGACGAGGCCTACGCGTCATGGTTGCGCGTCCGCGAAAAAGGCGATATCCCTGTCCCTGCGGAAAACCTGACGCTGGATGAGTCGGTTCGCATTGCGCTCCTTTACAACAAGTCTCTGCAGGCCAAGATACAGGAGCGCGAAGTCGCACGCGGTCAACTGGTCTCCGCTTACCACCTGGCGTTGCCGAGCCTCGATGCGTCAGCGTCGACGGGGTATGGGTCCAGCGATTCCGACAGAACCGAGATTGTGCTGACCCAGCCGATCTTCCGCGCCGGAGGTGTAACGGCGGGTTTGCGGGCCGCGAAGCTTTACGCGTTCTGGTCAGATGAGAGCGTGCGCAACACCGTACAGATGGTGATCCGGCAGGTGACAATAGATTACTATACGGCATTGTTGTCGGAAAATCTGTGCCAAGTCAACCGCGATGCCGTGAGGTCCGCCGAAGCGCATCTCAATGATGTGCGCATCAAACGCGTGAACGGTGTGGCGTCCAAATATGATGAACTCCGGGCGCAAGTGGACGTGGCAAATTTTCGCGCCGAATTGATCCGGCAGGAGAACAATCTCGTCTTGTCCAAAACCAGCTTGCTTCGCACGTTGGGGACGGCGACCGACGCGCCGATCCATCTGCCGGACAAGCTGAAGCATGTGCCCGTTGAAATGACGCTGGAGCACGCGGTCAAGACCGCTTACGAGAACAGGCCGGATCTCTATATGGCAGAGCTGAATATCCGCATGCAGCGTGAAAACGTGCGCAAGCTCCGAAGCACCTATTTGCCGGAGATCGACCTCGAGCTGAGCGCGGGATCGGACCGTGCGCGTGATGGCGACGGGGAGTGGGCGGGAACTCAGCGCGCGGCGCTGGAGATGAATTGGTCGCTCTTCGACGGTTTCGAGCGCGAGGGCGAGCTGATCGCAGCCAAAGCGCGCCAGAAACAGTACGAGATCGAGCTCAAGAGCGTCGAAGAAGACGTGTTTCTGGATGTGCAACAAGCGCTGCTCAACCTGAAGAACGCGGACGAGTATGTGGAGTCTCAGGGACTTAACCTGCAGCACGCCGAAGAGGGGCTCCGTTTAGCCATGACCGGTTATCGCGAAGGCGTGAACACGGAGGTCGAGATCGTCGACGCGCGCTCGTCGCTGACAGAGACGCGAGGCAATTACTATAAGGCGCTGTATGATCACAGCATGGCGCGCCTGTCGTTGGATCATGCGATGGGGCTTTTGGGAAAGGATTTTGAGAGGAAATGAAAAGGGTTCTGCAGGTTGTTTTTTATATGGCCGCGTTGGCCGCCATCGCGTTCGGCGCGTGGTATGGCTACAGGATGGCCCAGAAAAAGGCTAAACCGGTGGCCGAGGATAAAACCGGCGGCGCCGTGCCGGTGCGGATAACGGTGGTCCAGTCGGGCGGGGTGACAAACGCCATTAAGCTGACGGGGGCTTTGGAGGCCACGCGGGTTGTGGACGTGGTCCCCAAGATCGCGGGACGCCTGGAGACGCTGGCGCTGGAGGACGGTGTGCCTGTTCTGGAAGGCGTCTCGGTCACGAACCGCCAGATCATCGGCGTGATCGACCACCGCGATATCCGTGCGCAACTGGCCCAGAGTCAAGCGGCGGTCGCGACGGCCCGGGCCGCGATCGATACCGCCAAAGTGGTGCTTAAAGACCGTGACCGGGAGCGCAAGCGCATGGAGAAGCTGTTCGTCGAAGGTTCGACCACCGAACAGCAGCGCGACTTGGCGGTGACGGCGTACGAACAGTCGGTGACAGGACTTGCGCAATCCGAAGCCCAGTTGGTGCAGGCTCAGGCCGCGGTCGAAGTGATTGACGTGAATCTCACCGAGGCGTTCCTTCATGCGCCGATGACCGGCGTGGTCAGCGCCAAATATGTCGATCCCGGCGCAATGGTCAACGCGACCACGCGGATCGTGCAGATCATCCCGATGGAGGAACTCAAATTTCTGATCGCGATCCCGGGGCCCTATCTGCATCTGTTGACCGCAGGCAAGACCGTCGTGAGCGTGTATTCCGATGCGGTTCCGGGAAGAGCTTTTGTCGGTTTGATCGCGCGCATCTACCCGGCCGTTGACCCCGTGACGCGCACCGCCACCGTGGAAGTGCGGCTCAAGAACGAACGGAATGAGGCGGGCGAGTGGCTGCTGCGTCCCGGGCTCTATGCGGAAGGTCGCATTATTCTTGAGGCGAAGAGCGGAGTCGTGACGCTGCCTGCGGATGTGGTGTTGCGCCGCGGCTCGCGTTTCCTGGCCTTTGTGGTGAAAGACGGCCGGGCGGAGACGCGAGAGCTGAAGATCGGCGCGCGCGACGGGAATGTCGTGGAAGTGTCTCAGGGGTTGAAGGTCGGCGAACAGGTTGTCACCATGGGACAGCACCGGTTGACGGACGGGCTGGCGGTCAGGCTGGTTGAGGCCGAAGGCAAACGGGGGGAGTAGTCCATGCGGTTGCCCGAACTCGGCGTTAAACGCCCGATCTTCACCCTGATGATTTTCATCGCCATCCTGGTGCTGGGGGCGGTTTCGCTGGTGCGGTTGCCGGTGGACCTTTTTCCCGAAGTTGAGACCCCTTCGGTGACGGTGATCACGCAGTGGCCGGGGGCAAGCGTCGAGGACGTCGAGGGGCGCGTAACGCGCGTGATCGAGAATCAGCTCAGCATCGTCAACAACCTCGACGAGGTGACGAGCCGCACTCGCGAGGGCATCTCAGCGATTACCTGCATGTTCCAGTGGGGGGCGGATCTTGAGGAGGCTGCGAACGACATCCGCGATCGGCTCAGCGTGGCACGGCGCTATCTGCCGGACGACATCGAAGAGCCGATCATCTACAAGTTCAACAGCTCGTCGATGCCGGTGCTTGTCTACGCGGCCACGGCGAAAGAGTCTTGGGAAAAACTTTATGACATCGTGGAGGACGATCTGGGCGACGCGCTCAAGCGTTTGCCGGGCGTCGGCGCCGTGCAGGTCTACGGCGGTCTGCATCGCCAGATCAACATCGATATCGACCCCATGAAGCTCTCGGGGTACGGGCTGACGCTCGGAGAGATCGAAGAGACCATCGCCGACGAAAATCTGACCCTGCCCGCCGGCAACATCAAAAGCGGGCTCATCGATTACACGGTTCGCGTGCCCGGCGAATACGAGGATCCGGAAGAGGCCAAAGACATCGTCGTCAAGCGCAACGAAGACGGCGGTGCCGTTTATCTGCGCGACGTGGCCGACGTCACGGACGGATTCGAGGAGCCCACGCGCCTGTCGGGGGCAAACGGCAACCCGAGTGTCATTTTCGTCGTGCAGAAAAGGTCCGGCGCGAATACGATGAAGGTGTGCGAGCTGGTCCGCGAAAAGGTGAAGGAATATGGCCGCTTCCTGCCCCGGGACGTGACGATGGTAAACGTCATGGATACCAGCGACTTTATCCGGCAATCGCTGCGCAATGTGACGGAGACGCTGATGTGGGGCGGCCTGTTCGTGACGCTCACGACGTTCGTGTTTTTGAGGACCATCCGCGCTTCGCTGGTGATCGTGCTGACGATCCCGTTCTCCCTGATCATCGCGTTCTTTTTCATGTTCATCCGGGGGTGGACGATCAACATCATCTCGCTTTCCGCGCTGTCGGTGGCGATCGGCATGGTCGTCGACAACGCGGTGGTGGTGCTGGAGAACATCGACAGCTACACGCGCCGCGGCGTAAAACTGCGCGAGGCGTCGATGTACGCGGCGGGTGAGGTGGGACTGGCGATCTCCGCCAGCACGCTGACGACTGTTGCGGTGTTTGTGCCGCTGGTTTTCGTGACCGGCATGACGGGGATCTATTTCGGCCAGTTGGGGGGCATCATCACGACGACGCTGATGGCCAGCCTCTTCTGTTCCCTGATGTTGACGCCGATGTTGGCGTCGAAGCTGCTCGGGGCGAACCGCGACGCAGTGGGGGGCGGTCCGGTCGGACGGGCCCTCTACCGGATCAGCGAGCAGATGTTCAACGCGGTCGAAGAGGCATACGGCCGGTTACTGGGGTGGGCCTTGCGCTGGCGCGGCGCGGTCTGCGTGGCGGCGTTCGCCGTTTTCTGCTTCACGCTCGCGCTCTTCCCTCTGATCGGCTCTGAGTTCTCGCCCGATACCGACTCCGGCGACTTGACGGTCTATTTCGAATTGGCGTTGGGAACGCGCGTGGAGGAGACCGGACGCATCTGCGAGGATGTCCGTCAGACGGGGGTGGCCATGTTCGGGGCGAAGAACGTGGTGAACTCGCGCTGGCGCTGCGGCGATTCCAAGTTCGGGGCGGGCAAGCAGGGCACGCACATGGGGAGCGTCGAATTCAAGCTGATACCGATGGACAAGCGCGATTTCAGTGCCCGCGACGCGGGGCGGCGTCTGATCGATGCGTTGCGCGCCCGCCCCGAGTTCGTCAAGACCCACATGAGCACGGTTAACCGCGCGATGGGGCGTTTCAGCGGAAGCGGTAAGCCGATCGTGATCGAGATCTTGGGACACGATTTCGAAGCGACTCGCCGCGTGGCGGCGGAGATCAAGTCGGTTTGCGACCGGACGCCAGGCGCGAAGGACGCGAGCATCAGCATGGATGACGGCAAGCCCGAACTGATCGTGAAGGTGGACCACCTGAAGGCCGCCACGTTGGGGCTCAACGTCTCGGACGTGGTGGAGACGGTCCGGACGTTGTTCTATGGCAAAGAGGCCTCCGACTTCCGCGAGGGGGAAAACGAGTATTGGATCTTCATGCGCCTGAAGGAGTCACGCCGCGGCGAATTGGCGGATATTCTGGACTCGGAGGTCGTGCTGCCGAACGGGCGGCGCGTGCGCGTCGACTCGATCGCGGAGGTCGTGCAGGACCTCGGGCCGCTCGACATCGAGCGTAAAGATCAGGAGCGAATGGTCAAAGTGGAGGTGGATTATTTCGGACGCTCGATCGGCGACGTGACGGCGAGCATTAAAGCGAGCATCGCAAAAGAGGTCGTGTTGCCGGATGCCACGCACATCACGTACGGCGGCATGGTGAAGGAGCAGTCCGAAGCGTTCGCCGACCTGATCGGCTTGACCATTCTCGGGCTCGTATTGGTCTATATGGTGATGGCCGCGCAGTTCGAGTCGCTCGTCTATCCTTTCGTCATTTTTCTTGCATTACCGTTCGCTTTCTCCGGCGTGCTGCTCTCGCTGTACGGCTTCGGCATGACCTTCAACATGTTCAGTTTCATCGGCATCATCCTGCTGGTTGGTACGGGCGTGAACAACGGGATCGTGCTCGTGGACTATATCAACACGCTGCGGGCGCGCGGCGAGAGCATGGTCGACGCGATCCGACACAGCGGTCGGCAGCGCCTGCGCCCCGTATTGATTACCACGCTGACGACGGTTTTTGGCATGATGCCTCTCGCGTTGGCGGGCGGCGAAGGCTCCGAGACATGGAAGCCGATGGGGGTGACCGTGATCGGCGGTTTGACGTTCTCAACGATTGTAACGCTGATTCTCGTGCCGGTGCTCTACAGCCTGTTCAGCCGCGACGTGCGTCTGAAAAAGGCGCACCTGCTGCCGGACGGGGTTCTGCAGAAAAGGGGGGAGGCGTGTCCATGAAACGTGTTGTGCTGACGGCCTGTGCCGTTCTGATGGTTCCTGTGATGTCGGGGTTGGCTCAGGCGAAGAAAGAGCCGAAGCCCTTACCCGTCGTTCCGCCGGAGGGCGTGTCTCAGTTGGAGGCGCTGATCGGCAACGCGCTTCACGCGAAACCGACCAAGGCGCGCAGGGTGCTGGTCTTCAGCAAGTGCGAAGGTTATGTGCACGGCGAGGGTATCGTGTACGGGATCAAGGCGCTGGAGATCGCGGCTAAGACCGGCGCGTTTCAGGCAGCTTTCGCGACGGACTATGCGGCGCTGACCGACAAGGCGAACCTGTTCAAGTACGATGCGGTGGTGCTGAACAGTACGACGCGACTCAAGGCCAAAGACAATCCCGCGCTGGTGCCGAACCTGATCGAGTTCGTTAAGAGCGGCCGCGGCCTGTGCGTCATCCACGCCGGTGCGGACAACTTCTATGACAGTCCCGATGCGGCCGAGATGGTGGGCGGGCAGTTCGATGGCCATCCGTGGGGCGGTGGCGGCACGTGGGCGTTCAAACTGGACGATCCTTCACATCCTTTGAACAAGGCGTTCGATGGCAAAGGGTTCAAAGCAGGCGATGAGATCTACCAGCAGAAATCGCCTTTCTACGACCGATCCAAACTGCGTGTGCTCGTGTCGCTCGACCTCTCGGACGATAAGACGGCCGCAGCCAAGGGACAAAAGCGCGCCGACAAGGACCATGCGGTCAGCTGGATACGCCCTTACGGTGAAGGCCGGGTGTTCTATACCTCCTTTGCCCACGATAAGCGCGCATATCTGAATCCAGCGATCCTGTGGCACATCCTCGACGGGCTTCAGTATACGCTCGGTGATCTCAAGGCCGACGACAAACCCGCGGCGAAATGAGCGGGAAGAGCTTTTTGGCGGATGCAGGTGTATAGGCTTAATCCGTTTGCCTTATCATCCGGACAGTCAAACGGCAGTCTTTGCGCCTGTATCGGGGTTGCGTTCACGCATACGGTAGGCGGTCGGCGTGCAATGCTCTGACCGCCTGAACACGTTGTTCAGATGCTGGGCATGACAGAAACCGGATCTGCACGCGATCTCTTTGACGGAGAGTTCTGACTGTTTGAGCAACCGTTTGGCCTCGAAGAGGCGCAGACGGGTCAGGGTCGCGTAAACCGCTTCTCCGAGCACGTCTTTGAAGTGGCGCTTCAATTTGTGGCTGGGCATGTCGGCTGCCTCGGCCGCATCGCTTACGCCGATGTCGCTGCCCAGATTCTCCCGGTAAAACTTGATGACCGAACGGATGATTGGATCGGCGGTCACGAAACCGTCTGTGCTGGCGCGAGTTTCGACTCCGCGAGGTGGAATCAGGATCGGGGTGGCCGATGCATGCGCGCCATGCATCAATGAGTCCAGCAGCGCGGCCCCATCGTATCCGACTCTGAACAAGTCGTGGCGTACGCTGGAAAGCGGCACGGGGGTGTTCTCGCAGACGAGCGGATCGTTGTCCACACCCAGAATGGCGACGTCGTCCGGGATGGCGTAGCCGGCTTCCAGGCAGATCGTCTCGATCTTCGCGGCGTCGTAATCGCTGTAACAGAAGACGCCCAGCGGTTTGGGCAAGGCCTGCAGCGAACGCTTGAGCCAGGCGCGCTGAGCGCGCCAGTTGTCGTTCCCGCTGTCCGAGTGCAATGCCCAGGCCAGGTTCTTCGGTCGGTTGCCGCTTTTTCCGGTGAACCGGTCGGAAAAACCTTTGAAGCGGAGTTTATGCAGGTGCTCAAACTCGGTCGAGAAATAGGTGGCGTGGCGAAAACCACGTTCCAGCAGATGGTCCGCTGCGGTCTGGCCGATGAGACGCTGGTCGCCGGAGATCCGCGGCAGGGGAATATCGGGCCTGAAGATCCACATGTCTACGCAGGGTACTTTCTGGCGCCGGACGTAGCGGATGAAGTCCGTACGTTTGTTGATCTGCACCAGCAGGCCGTCTCCCGCCCACCCTTGGGGCAGCGTGCAACCGTCGCTGACGGTCAAGTGCCAGCGGTGTTCGGCGGCGAACTTTCCGATACCTTGACGGATACGGTGGTCGTAGAGTTCCATCAGAACGAGTACTGATTCGCTTCCCATGATCAAAGTGTAATATCTTGGGCTTTTTCGTGCAATGCCAACCGTTTTCTGTTTTTGCATGAAATTTACCGATGATGCAATTGCAGGCCAAAGTCCGTGGCCGCATAATCGCCCTGTCTTTAAGGTCTGTCCTGTTTCGAGGCTGGGGCGTCTGGACTGGTTTCGGATGCAACAAGGGGGGGATATGAAAATAGCGATCCTCATTTTCGCGCCGCTTGCCGCGTTCACGCTATTCGGTCAGGGGGTGACCGCGCGCGTCTACAACTCGGGATTCCGCGAGGCGCATGACACCTATAACGGTATTTCGGTGGCAGGCGACGGTAACGTCTACTACGTGCTGTGTTCCACCTCCATCGATTTCGGCGGGAAGGCCTACCGGTATGACCCACACAAGGACGAGATCAGATATTTGGGCGACCTGACCGAGATCTGCGGCGAGAAGGGGCTCAACACCGTGCCGCAGGGGAAGAGCCACGTGCTGTTCCACGAGTACAAGGGCAAGCTCTACTTCTCGACCCACGCGGGGTACTATAACGTTGTGGACGGCATGGAACGCTTGGCGACCGTCGTGCCGCCCGGGTACAAGCCCTACCCCGGAGGCCACCTGCTGACCTATGACCTGACGTCCGGCACCTTCGAGGATTTGGGACTCGCGCCGGAGCGCGAGGCGGTGCTTTCGCTGAGCATGGACCGGCGGCGCGGCCTGCTGTACGGCATCACCTGGCCGGTCGGCTACTTCTTCAGCTTTGACGTCGAAAAGAAGGCGCTGCGGAACTTCGGGCCTTCCGCGGCCCGGGGCGAAAGCGGCCACGGGCCGGCCTACCGCGTGCTGTGCCGATCCATCGCAGTTGACCAGGAGACCGGCTGTGCCTACTACACGAACCCCGAGGGAGACCTCTTCCGCTACCGTCCCGGCGCGGACCGCGTCGAGAAGATCGAGGGCGAGGACATGCGCAAGGATTACTTCGGGAAGTACGACCCGGCGGATTCCGGCAGCATGGGTTACAACTGGCGGCAGACGGTCTGGCATCCCGGCGAGAAGGTGTTTTACGGCGTGCACGGCAACTCGGGCTACCTGTTTCGGTTCGCCCCCGCGGCGACGCGCATCGACGTGCTTGACCGCATCACCTCGGAGCCCTCGCAGCGCGCGGGCATGGGCGATCTGTTCAGCTACGGGTATCTCGGCTTCACGCTGGGGCCGGACGGCCGCACGCTCTATTATCTCACGGGCGGCCCGGTTTATGAGAACGGCAAGCGCGTCAAAGGTCAGGACAAGGTTGCGATGGGCATGGCCAAAGGCCTTGAGAACCTGCATCTGATCACATATGATATCCCCACGCGGGGCTATAAAGACCACGGGCCGGTCTTTTATCCCGACGGCCAGCGCCCGACGTACGTCAATTCCATCGCGGTCGGGCAGGATGGCTCGGTCTATCTGCTGGCCCGCATCACCGAAAATGGCCATACGCGCACGGATCTGGTCCAAATCAAACTCGGAAAGAAGGGAAACGGATAAATGACCGGGGATCTTCTTATGAATAAAACGCTGCTTTGCCTGGTTGCTGCGGCTCCGCTGATCCTTTCTCCGCCGGTCGCGCGCGGTTCAGCCGACGTGCCGCTGCGCGTGGCCTGCTTTCAGGCCGACATCACCCCGCCGCTCGGATCGCCGCTCTGCAACGGATTGGTGATGCCCGCCAAGGAGATTGTCACGCCGCTGACCGCGCGCGGGGTCATCCTGCTGGGCGCCGGCCAGCCGATCGTGCTGTGCGCGCTGGATTGGGTCGGTGTCGGGAACGAGAGTTACGACGCGTTCCGCGAAGCGATCGCCCGGGCGACGGGTACGGTCCGCGATCGGGTGGCGCTGCACGCGCTCCATCCGCACGATGCGCCCGGGAGCGACTTCGCCACCGAGCGTTTATTGACGGAATACGGGCTCGCCGGGCGCATGTCGAATGCCGAGGCAGACCGTCGGGCCATGTTCCGCATCGCCGATGCGGCCAAGGCGGCGCTCGCCGCGGCGCAACCCGTTACGCAGGTCGGTCTCGGCGCGGGTATCGTAGCGCGCGTGGCCTCGAACCGCCGCATCCTCGGTACCGACGACAACGTCGTTGCCATGCGGTATGGTGCCTGCCGCGATCCCAAGGTCGTCGCCGCACCCGAAGGGGTGATCGATCCACGGGTGCGTCTTGTCGCGTTCTGGAACGGCACGTTTCCCGTCGCCGTGTTGACCTATTACGCCTCCCATCCGCACAGCTATTATGGCCAAGGCGGCGTCAACTGGGAGTTTGTGGGCGCGGCGCGCGAACTGCGTGCGCAGGCGTTGCCGGGCGTGCCGCATATCCACTTCTGCGGCGCGGGCGGCAATGTCGCAGCCGGCAAGTACAACGACGGCTCCGAAGAAAACCGCCCCGTGCTGGCTCAAAGGCTGGCGGAAGGGATGAGGCTCGCGTGGGAAACGCAAAAAAAAATGCCGTTGCGGGCCGGGGATGTCGCGTGGAAGGTCGCGCCCGTCACCCTGCCGGTACGCGACCCGACGGGTGAGCCTGAACTGCTTGCGGCACTCGCCGACGCCGCGACGCCGGAGCGCGCGAGGATCGCTGCCGCGCGGGAAACGGTATTCCTGCGGCGTATGGCGGACGGAAACAAAATTCCGGTCAGTTGCTTGTGGCTCGGCAATGCCCGCGTGGTTCATATGCCGGGCGAGCTGTTTGTGGAATACCAGCTCGCGGCGCAGGCGATGCGGCCCGACGGCTTTGTGGCGATGGCCGCTTACGGCGATTACGGCCCCGGGTATATCGGCGTCGAGGCGGCGTACAGGCAAGGCGGATATGAGACGGGCCCAGCATCGCGCACCGCGCCGCAGGTGGAAAAGGTTTTGACGGAAGCGGTCCGCCGGGTGATGGACGGTACTGCTGAATAGAAAGATTGAACGGTTCTAAGCAAAGGGGAAAACGATGAATACGGTCAAGAAATCGAGTCAGCAAGGGCAGGCGTCTCACGGGCTGGGGCGCCGTGATTTCATCAAGGCCGCCGGCGTAACGGCGGTTGGCGCGGGGTTGGCGCAGACGCCACTCAGCGGGCTGGCGAGTGAAGGCGGCGAAAAATGCGTGACCGTCCCGAAAGAACGCATCTCCGCACTCAAGCGCTGGCCCCGGTACGGGGCGGCGGAGAAAAAACGGCTGCACGAGATGATTGACCAAGGCGTTACGTATGCGGAAAACAAGCAGTTGGAAAAGGAGTGGGCGGCTTATACCGGCACGCCGTTCGCCAAAGCCCACATGAACGGGTCAAGCGCGCTGACGAGCATGTATTTCGCGCTGTCCCTCGATGTGCCCCCGGGCAGCGAGGTGATGGTGCCGAGCTACACCTTTTTCTCGGCGTGCCTCGCGCTGCGGTTTTCGAATCTGGTGCCGGTCTTCATCGACATCGACCCGAAGACCGCCTGCTTCGACCTGGAGGACGCGAAGCGGAAGCTGACGCCGCGGACGGTGGCGGTGGAAGTCATGCATTCGTGGGGCCTGCCGTGCGAGATGGATGCGATTTTCGGGTGGGCCAAGGCGAAGGGCCTCGTTACGCTCGAGGACGCTTCGCACGCGCACGGGGCGTCGATGCAGGGCAAGAAGATCGGCACCTGGGGGGATATGGCCGCACTCAGCTATCAGGCGAGCAAACCGCTGCCGGCGATCGAGGGCGGCATGGGCATGTACAAGACGCGCGAATACTTCGAGCGCGCGGCGGCTTTCGGCCACTATGAGGATCCGGGGACGTTCCCCAAAGAGAGTCCCGTGTATGCCTATGCGGGTACGGGCTACGGACAGAAATACAGGATGCACCCGTATGCGGCAGCACTGGCCCGCATGCAGCTGAAAGGGCTCGACGAGGTCAACGCGACCGTCATGAAAAACGTCCGCGCCGTGAACGACCGCCTGATTCAGCTGCCGGGGATCACCGAGCCGCACTGCCGCGCCGACCAGCAGCGCGTTTACTACAGCAGCAACATGGTGCTCGTGGATTTTAAGGCGCTCGGGGTTTCGCGCGACGCGGTGGTCAAGGCTCTGAAGGCCGAGGGCGTTGACGTGGGCTTCTGGGATTATCCGCTGCAACACAAGATGAAGATCTACGCCGAAGCCAAGTGGTGGCATCATCCGCCCGTGTTGCCGGAGAAGATGCCCGGAGGTGACCATGTCAATGCCAACCACCTCATGCTTCCGCTCTTCTACGGCGACGCGTCAGAGGTGAACGGGCAATACGTCAAGGCGTTCGAAAAGGTCTGGGCCCACCGCTCGGAACTGACGGCAGGATGAGGGAAGGCGAAATGAGTTGTACGGAGGGTGGGCGCGCGCTCTTCTTCCCTGGCGCCCAAGTCCGTTTTCATCGCGGTCGAGCTCGCATTGCGGTTGAAGCTATCCCCGTTGCTGTGCTAACCTTTGGCTAAAGGTTATCTGCTATGAAAACGACCCGCAGAGATTTTCTGAAGCTGATCGGCACCGCGTCCGGCGGTGCGGCTTTCAACATCGTGCCGTCCCACGTGTTGGGGCGGAATGCCCCGGGCGGCAAGGTCGCCCTGGGGATGATTGGCGTCGGCGGTATGGGGACGGTCAACTTGGAAGCCTTCCTCGGACTGGATGACGTGGTGGTGCGCGCCGTGTGCGACGTGAATCGCGACAAGATGGCGGAGACCCGTGCCCGCGTGGACCGGCATTACGGGAACCGCGGTTGCGAGGCCGTGAAAGATTACCGTGAGTTGTGTGCGCGGCCCGATATCGATGCGGTGATGATCGCCACCCCGGATCATATGCATGCGGCGGTCGGCATTGCGGCGGCATCGGCCGGAAAAGACATCTACGGCGAGACGCCATTCACGCATGCACGGGAGGAGGGCGAATCGCTGCTGGACGCCGTAGGGCGGAACCGGTGCGTTTGGCAGACCGGAAGCTGGCAGCGGTCGCAAGCCCCGTTCCGGAGGGCTGTGGCGGCGGTACGCGCCGGACGGATCGGGCGGATCGCGCGCGTAGAGGTCGGATTACCCGGTGGCGGCCGGGGCCCTGCGGCGCGCGGGGCATCCGCCAGACCGCCGGCGGCACTCGACTGGAAGGCTTGGCAAGGAGATGTGCCGCATCGCGCATATCCAGGCGTGTGCGATTTCCACTGGCGTTGGGTGAGCGCGTGGGGCGGCGGCATTCTGGCGGACTGGATAGGGCATCACGGCGATATCGCGCTGTGGGGAGCCGGAAAAGAGATGGAAGATCCCGTCTCGGTTGAGGGATGCGGCACGTATCCTCGCGACGGTGTCTATGACACGGCCACGGCCTTCCGCTTCAGGTGTTCGTATCGCGACGGGCTGGAACTGTCGGTGGCGGACGGCGGACAGCTTGGGAAAGGTGTTGGCGTGCGTTGGATCGGCCGCGACGGCGCGTGGGTGTGGGTGACGCGCGGCGCGTTGGAGGCATCGGACCCGGCGGTCCTCGCGGACGTCGATGACCGCGCGCTGGGCCGTTGCGTCGAGCTTCACCGCGATTTCATCGATTGTGTCAGAACGCGGCGGCCCGCGCTCGCGCCGGCCGCCCCCGCTCATCACGCGGCGTGTCTCGGGCATTTCGGCGAGGACGCGATGCGGGGGTAGTAGGCCCATGGGCGCGTCCGCAGGATACGGAAAAGGGTGTTGCGATGAAAATGGTCATGGCGGTTTACAACATCGGCGTTGACGAGGAAATCATGGCGGCGATGGACGAGATGGGGGTGACCTGCTTCACAAAAATGCCGCGCGTGGTGGGGAGGGGGAAGACCACGGGGCCGCGTCTTGATGACGCGGTGTGGCCCGGCGCGAACACCATGGCGCTTTTCGTGCTGCCGGACGAGCGCGCGCAGGCGGTGATGTCGGCGTTTGAGCATTTGCGCGCGACCGTCGGCAAGAAAGCGGGCGTCAAAGCGTTTCTGCTGAATGTCGAGCGGCAGACGCCTTAAATTTTCACGCGGAAGGAACAGCGCCGCCCGGGTAAAGAACTCCGGGCGCGCGAGCGTGAAAAAGGAAGGGAAATGGCCGCGAGACGGTTTTTTGACGCTCTCAGCGCGCATTTTCTTGCGTGCAAAGCTGTTTTTCATCGACTTTGCATGCCGTTTCCTCAATAATGAATAACTCAAAACAAGGGCTGTACCTGTCGTGAGGAAGGTTGCGTGACTCAGGTGTTTCTTTACTCCCTTGTGATGGATTGAAATGAAGACATTCGAATGTGTAGAGGGCGGCGTTACTGCGGCACGCGGATTCCGGGCGTGTGGCGTGGCGGCCGGCATCAAATACCAGAACCGTAAAGATATGGCGCTGGTGGTCGCGGATTCGCCGGCGGCGGTGGCGGCGGTGTACACCACGAACAAAGTGGCTGCTGCGCCGGTGCAGATCGACCGCGAGCGGACGCGGTCTGGGCGGGCGCAGGCAGTGATCGTCAACAGCGGTTGCGCCAACGCGTGCACGGGCGACACGGGAATTGCGGATGCGTGCGAGATGGCGCGCCTCACGGCTGCGGAGTTGGGCATTGATGAGCAGTTGGTTTTGGTCTGCTCTACGGGCGTGATCGGCGTACACTTGCCGATGGCTCGTATCGCGGCGGGCGCGAAGCTGGCGGCGGCGGCGTTGAGCCGCGAAGGGAGCGATGACGCGGCGCATGCGATCATGACGACTGACACCGTGGACAAGCAGGTGGCGGTTGAGCTGGAGATCGATGGCAAGACGGTCTGCATCGGAGGCATGTGCAAGGGCTCCGGCATGATCGAGCCGAACATGGCGACGATGCTGGGCTTTATCACGACGGATGCGGCGGTCCATCCGAAGGCGCTGGACCAGGCGTTGCGCGAGGCGGTCGAGGTGAGTTTCAACCGCGTGGTGGTGGACGGCGACCGCAGCACGAACGACACCGTGTTCCTGATGGCTAGCGGCGTGGCGGAGAACCAGATACTGACCCCTTACCATCCGCAGTGGCAGTATTTCGTGGACGCGCTGACGACCGTGTGCCTGGAGCTCGGCAAGAAGATGGTGCTGGATGGCGAGGGAGCGACCAAGTTTGTGACGGTGCGCGTGGAAGGTGCCCGGACGCTTGAAGACGCGCAGATGGCCGCGCGCGCGATTTCCAAATCGGCGCTGGTCAAGACCTCGTGGTTCGGGCTGGACCCCAACTGGGGCCGCGTGATCGCGGCGGTGGGGTATTCCGGAGCGGACGTGGAAGACCAGAAAGCGCAGATTTATTACGGCGATATTTGCGCGTATGACAAAGGCCGCGTGGCGGACAAGACGTTGCTCAAGTCGATGCAGGACGTGATGCGGAAACGCGCGTTCGACGTGACGGTGAATTTGAATCTCGGCGACGGCCAGGACACTGTGTATACGTGTGATTTCTCGTATGACTACGTGAAGATCAACGCGGAGTACACGACGTGAGGAAGGAGGCTCACGCACGCCGTGAGCCGCACAAAGGCGTATGCAGGAAGCGATGCAAAAAGCGGCGGTGCTGACGGAGGCGCTGCCTTACATTCAGGATTTCAAGGGCTCGGTGGTGCTCGTGAAGGTTGGCGGCAGCGTGATGGAGGTTCCCGAGAATCTCGAGAGCCTGCTGACGGACATCGCGTTCATGAGCACGGTGGGCATCAAGACGGTGCTGGTGCACGGCGGCGGCAAGGCTATTTCGCGCGGCATGGAGGCGGCCGGCATTCCGCCGCATTTTGTGATGGGGCTGCGTGTGACCACGGAGGAAGCGATCCGCGTGGTCGAGCGGGTCATCAAGAGCGAGGTCAACGCCAACGTGGTTCGGTTGCTGCAGAAGCACCTCGCCAACGCGCGTCCCTTGCACGGCGACTGGATTTTCGGTGTCGAAAAAAAGGTGGGCAAGAATCCAGAGACGGGCGAAGCCTTGGACTGGGGCTACGTCGGAGAGCCGGTGACGGTCGATACCCGTTCCGTGGCGGAGATGCTCGATGCGGGGATTGTCCCGGTCGTGACGCCGCTCGGTACGGGGCTGGACGGCAAGCTGTATAACGTCAACGCGGACACGGCGGCTGCGGCTCTGGCCAAAGCCATGAAGGTCCGCAAGCTGGCGTTCATTTCGGATGTGCCGGGATTGCTGATGGACGTGAACGATCCTTCCTCTCTGCTTGCGACGTTGCGGATCGGCAACGTGAAGAAGCTGAAGGAAACCGGTGTTGTGGGTGGCGGGATGCTGCCTAAGTTGGACAGCTGCGTGGACGCGATTCAAGCCGGGGTGGGGAAAGTTCACCTCGTCGACGGCCGCATGCCCCATTCGCTGTTGCTGGAAATTTTCACGAAAAAAGGTGTAGGAACGGAGATCATAGCAGATGAGTAAGAGTACTGATATTGCCGCATTGTTTGACCAGTATGTGATGCACACGTATTCGCCGACTGCGACGCTGACCAGCGGCAGCGGCTGCAAGGTGCGCGATCCGGACGGCAAGACCTATCTCGACTTTACGGCTGGAATCGCCGTTCACAACGTCGGACACTGTCACCACAAGGTCGTGAAGGCCGTCCAGGACCAGGTGGCCACGCTGGGACACTGCTCCAACCTGTTCTACAATGTGAACCAGGCCTTGTTGGCGCAGCGTCTGTCGAAGTTGTCGCTCAACGGCAAGTGCTTCTTCTGCAACTCCGGCGCCGAGGCCAACGAGGCGATGATCAAGGTCGCCCGACTGTGGGGCAGCGAGAAGGGCAAGTACGAGATCATCACCATGCAGAACTCTTTCCACGGACGGACGCTCGCGACCATTGCCGCGACCGGCCAGACCAAGGTGCAGAAAGGGTTTGATCCGTTGCCGATCGGTTTTACCTACGCCGAGTTCAACAACCTCGAGTCCGTGAAGGCGGCGGTGAATGAGCGCACGGTGGCCGTGATGCTGGAGGCTGTACAGGGCGAGGGCGGCGTGATGCCCGCGACCGAAGAGTTTATGACGGGCGTCCGCAAGTTGTGTGACGAGAAGGGCCTGCTGATGCTCTGCGACGAGGTCCAGTGCGGTATGGGCCGGACCGGCAAATGGTTCGCCTGGCAGAATTACGCGGTCAAGCCGGACGCTTTCACGCTTGCCAAGGCGTTGGCTGACGGCATCCCGATGGGTGCTTTGGTGGCCTCGCCCGCGCTGTCGGATGTTTTTAAGCCCGGCAACCACGCGTCCACGTTCGGCGGGAACCCGGTGTCGAGCGCGGCCGCCCTGGCCGTTCTCGACGTGATCGAGGAAGAGGCTTTGGTCAAGCGCGCGGAAGAGGCCGGCAACCTGTTCGTGGAGGGACTCAACGTCTTCGCCGAGAAGTACAAGCAGGTGCTCGAGATCCGCGGCAAGGGCCTGATGGTCGGCATGGTGATTGAAGGCGCGGCGAAAGAGGTCGTGGACGCCTGCCGGGACATGGGGCTGCTGTGCTGTGTAGCCGGCGAGCACGTGGTGCGTTTCCTCCCGCCGCTCAACGTGAAGGACAGCGATTTGGAGGAGGGGCTGGAAATGATCGGCGACGCTTTGGACCAGCTCTTCGGAGAGCAGGAAGAGGCATAAGTCTCTCGGTTTGTTAATGTTCCTGGCCCCGTGGAACGACGGGGCTTGCGGGCGGGAGTAATAGTAATGGCTTTGACGTTTGCGGATTTGAAGGGCAAGACGGTTGGTGCGTGTGTTTCGGGCGGGCTGGACAGCCGCACGATCGCAAAAGTGATGGTCGAGGCGGGCGTGAACGTGGTCGCTTTTTCGGCGGACCTCGGGCAGCCCGACGAAAAGGACATCAACGACATCAAGAAGCGCATGGCGCCGTGCGGCGTGGACACCGTGATCGTGGATCTCAAGGACGCGATGGCCGATGCGTGTTTCCAGGTGATCGAGACGCAGGCCATGTATGACGGCGGCTATTGGAATTCGACCGGTATCGCGCGCGCGGTGACGGTGCGCGGCCTGATCCCGGAGATGAAGAAGCGCAAATGTACGGTGCTCGTACACGGCGCGACCGGCCGCGGCAACGACCAGATGCGCTTCGAGCGCTACACCAACGTGCTCGCGCCCGCCATGGCTGTCTATTCGCCGTGGCGCGATGCGGAACTGCTCAAGAAGTTTGCGGGCCGCACGCAGATGGTCGCGTTCTTGGCGCAGTTCGGCATACAGGCTTTTGTCGGCGCGAAGAAAAAATACTCGACGGATGCCAATCTCGCGGGCCTTTCACACGAAGCCGAAGACCTCGAGAGCATGGAGACCTCCATGCTGATCGTCGAGCCTACGATGGGCGTGTGGCCGCAGCAGGCACCCGATAAAATTGAAAAGTTCACCGTGCGTTTCGAGAAGGGCCGCGCGGTCCAGATGAACGGCAAGGACGTGACGCCGCTCGAGGCGATGAAGCTGGCGAACAAGCTGGCCGGACGCAACGGCGTCGGCATGAAGCACGCGCTCGAAAACCGGATCATCGGCACGAAGAGCCGCGGCGTGTATGAGGCGCCCGGCATGGAACTGTTGGGCACGTGTCTGCGCTATGTGTATCAGGCCACGTTGGACCGCCGTGCGGGACTGCTCTTCGGCCAGTTGTCCAAACTCGTCGCGGACCAGATCTACGATGGTCGCTATTTTGATCCCGTGACTCAGGCCGCACGTGCGGCGATCGGCACGTTTTCCAAACACGCGTCGGGAACGGTCGAGGTGGGCCTGTACAAGGGCAATCTCTTTTTCAACTCGCTTTCAGGCTGTAAGGCGTCGATCTACAACGAGGCCGATTCGTCCATGGAAGCTAGCAACGGACTGAATCCGGTGAGTTCGCAAGGGTTCGCTGAGATCCAGAGCGTCGAGGCCCGCATGTTGGCGCAGGCCGGGCAGATCGTCGCGAAATGAGGACCGCATGGCGAACCTGAAGACCTCCTATTTGGGACTGGAGTTGAAGAACCCGCTCGTCGTCAGTTCGTGTCCGTTCACCGATGATGTCGAATCCGTCGCGAAGCTGGAGGCGGCGGGGGCTTCCGCCGTGGTGCTGCGCTCGATTTTCGAGGAGCAGATCCAGTCCGATGTGTCGGATATGTACACGGCGCTCGAAGGCGACACGAGCATGGCGGCGTTGGAGTATCTGCGCGCCGATCTTCCCGGGCGGCTCGGCCCCGAAAAGTATCTCGATAAGATCGCGGCCATGCGCCAACGCGTGAAGATCCCGATCATCGCCAGCGTCAATTGCGTGAACGCGTCGAACTGGGTCAGCTACGCAAAAAAAATTGAACGTGCGGGAGCGGATGCGCTGGAGCTGAACCTCTATCACATGCCGGTTGATCCGGGCGAGACGGCTGATTTGGTGGAGGCGCGACGGCTGATGCTGGTCAAGGCGGTTCTCGCCGAGGTGCGGCTGCCGGTGGCGGTCAAGTTGAGCAGCCACTATACTGCGCTGTTGTCGTTCGCGCGGATGCTCGATACGGCAGGCGTACGCGGTTTGGTGTTTTTCAACCGGTTTCTGCAGACAGACGTGAATACCGACGACGAGTCGATTTACTACGCGCCCAACTATTCATCGCCTCACGTCTTGCACTCGCAGCTGCGTTGGACGGCCGTGATCCGCGACTGGGTGCGATGCAACATCGCGATCAGCGGCGGGATCCATTCGGGAAATGATCTGGTGAAGGCGTTGTTGGTTGGCGCGGACGTCGGATGTGTCTGTTCGGTGTTGCACCTTCGGCAGGATTTCGGAGTGATCCGCGAGATTCTGGACGCGTTGGCCGGCTGGATGGACCGCAAGGGCTATCCGTCGCTTTCGGGTTTCCGGGGCAAGCTGCGCGAGACCGATTTCGATGACGGGTGCGGGTTTGAACGCGCCCAGTACATCAAAGCGGCTTCCCAAATCTCTTGAATAACGTGGCGGCGTAGTGGGACATGAGGGACGTAAGGAACGACCCGATGTTCGATGCGCATACACATCTGCAGGACCCGCGTTTGAGCGGGGTGCTCGACGAGGTGATCCGCAACGCGGCGCAGGCCGGCGTGACGGGCTTGTGCTGTTGTGGAACGACCCCCGATGACTGGGAAGCGACGCGCCGACTTGCGTCTGCACCGTTGCCGTTTGTCGTTGTGCCGGCGTTCGGCGTCCACCCGTGGTATGTCAGACACCTTCCGGAGCAGTGGTTCGAGACGCTGGAACTCTATCTGGATAACAGTCCGGTCGCGGTGATCGGGGAGATCGGGCTCGACGGCATACTCGATAATGTCCCCATCGAGGCACAGGAAAAATATTTTGTCCGTCAGTTGGACTTGGCCGTGCGGGTGCGGCGCCCTGTGGTTTTGCACGGGGCCCGAGTCTGGGGCCGGCTGGTCGAAGTCCTCAAACCGTATGCCCGCAAGTTGCCGGGGTTCATCGCGCACGGGTTCGCCGGCTCTGCCGAAATTTTGAAGCAGATACTCGACATGGGCGGTTATGTGTCGTTCGCCGGATCGGTCTGTAACCCGAAATCGGAAAAGATCCGGGCGGCGGCGCGCGAAATTCCGGACAGTCAGCTTCTGATCGAAACCGATTCGCCCGACATATTTCCGAACGGGGGCCGTCCGGCCGCCGTTGGCGCAAACGGAAAACCGCTGAATCAGCCGGCCAATCTGGTCTGCCTGCTCAATGAGGTGGCGGTACTGCGTCACACGACGCCCGAAGCACTGTCGGATCTGACCGGCGCCAACGCGCGCCGCGTCTTGCTGTAAATCCGAGGCTCTGCTATTCTTCGTTGAAAAGGGGGGGAGAATGACTCAAACGCGCAGATCTTTTTTAAAGGCGTCATTAGCGGCGGCGGTGTTCCCGAACCTTGTGCCCGCTTCGGCGTTCGGCGCCAATGCGCGTCTCGCCATGGCGGTGGTGGGTACGGGAGGACGAGGCCGGCATTTGGCGCGGCAGTTTGCGAAATTGAACGGCGTGCGCGTGGTGGCCGCATGTGACGTTGATTCGCGCGAGTTGAAAAAGTGCCTCGACGAAACGAATCGGCAATACGGCGACACGGCGTGTCACGGGTACACTGATTTCCGGGAGGTCGTGTCCCTTAAAGACGTCGACGCGGTGACGGTCGCCACGCCGGACCATTGGCACGCGCTCGTCAGCATCGCCGCTGCGCGCGCAGGGAAACACGTTTTTTGCGAGAAGCCGTTGGCCAATTCCATCGGCGAGAGCAAGGCCCTGCGCGACGCGGTTCGGAAGGCCGGTGTCGTGCTCCAGACCGGTAGCTGCGAACGTTCACGGGACAGCGCGCGCTACTGCTGCGAGGTGGTGCGGAACGGCTACATCGGAAAGCTCCATACGATGTTGATCAACCTGCCGACCGATCAGGGACACCACGAGCGGGTTCGTCAGCAGACGTCTCTGCCGGCCCCCGAACAGCCGCCTGCCGAGCTGAATTACGATCTCTGGCTGGGGCACACGCCGAAGATCCCGTATTATCCGGGGCTCCATCCCGGAAGTTGGCGCTTCCACCTGAGCTTCGGCTGCGGCGAGATGTCAGACCGCGGCGCGCACGTGATCGATCTCGCCCAGCTCGGCAACAATTCGGATGATACCGGACCGGTTGCGATTGAAGCCAAAGGCTGGGAGGATGCGCACGGGCTCTACAATGCGCCGATGTCGTTCGAGTTTGAGAACACTTACGCCAACGGCGTCAAGATGCTCGGCGGCACTGCGCGCAAGCCCCGCGGCGTGCGGTTCGAAGGCGATGAGGGCTGGATATTCCTGCGGATCCACGAGGGGACGTTAGAAGCGTCGGACGGACGACTGCTTAAGCTTGATCCGGCGACATTTAAGCTGCGACTCGGGCGCACAAGCAGCCACGAGCAAAATTTTCTCGACGCCGTCAAAAGTGGTACCCCGCTTTTCGCGGACGTTGAGGTCGGACATCGCAGTTGTACGGCGTGTCTCGTCAACATGATGGCGATGCGGCTGAAACGCAAGCTGACGTGGGACCCGGTGAAAGAGAGGTTCGTCGGCGACGAGGAGGCCAACCGGCTCATGATGCCGGTGATGCGTGCGCCTTGGTCGTTGGCGTAATGCGGCGGTTTTGTGCGGTTCAGTTGCGCGCTGGCAAAGGGACGGGGTTTCGTAGAAGAAACAGTCCGGATCCTGCGACGCAGAGGCTCAAGCCGCACGCGAAGAGCGGCCATGAGTAGGCCGCACATTTGTATCCGTGCGCCAGAATTGCCCCGGTGTCTTTTACAAATGACCAGTACAGGATGAAAAGGCCTGCTGTTTGTATCACGATGGAGAGAATCGTCTGCCGGGTCTTCCGGCCTGACTCCTCCAGCAAGAAGAGCGTTCCGCAGGCAAGAACGAAATAGACGCTGATCAGAACCGGGGCCAGAACGGGGCCGTACCAAGGCTTCGGTATCAGGAAAAGGCAGTCCCATTCGAGCCAGGCGGATGGCCAGTTCGCCAACCATTTGAGGCCCGCATAATACAGGATGTCCCAGACGCCGAACATCACGAAGAACGACGCGAACCGCGAGCGGGGGGTCGACCCTGCGAGCCACGCGGTCGTCGTCAGCATGATGAGGGTGCTCGCCTCGCGGATAAGCTCCACATGCCGGCCGAGGCGTGCTGGCGGATGCCCGGACTCCACGCCTTCCGGCAGGATGAGACGCCGCAAGTAGATCACGCAAATCGCCTCAAGGAGACCCATGGCGAGGGCGAAGATCAGGATTAACGTCAGACGCGCCCATCCATTTTTGAGGCGCGGATTCTGATGATTTCCGGCGATCGTCTTTGCGTGGCCCATGTCGGATCTCCTTCCAACGGTGAATAAGCGCTGATCCTTTGTTTCGTCGGCTTAATGACGCTGGCTCAAGACTTCGCCGGCGCGGAGGCGCAGGGCGGCAAGCGTCATCGGTTCGGGCAGAATTTTGGTCGAAAAGCGTCCGCCCGCGTTCGGAATGTCGATCAGCGCATCGAAATCGGCGAGGACCCGCGCGGCCTCCGGGTCGTCGGTTCTGGCCTTTAAGAGCTTGAGATATTCATAGTCTTCGACGCCGTCTCGCGCCGCCTCCATACGGACGGTGGTGACCGGTCCTGTGACGCCGATGGGGGTGCCGGGGTAAAGCAGATAGCCATCGCCGTTAGGGTACCGTACATAGTAGGACTCGCCCGGCGTGCTGCTCTGGTGGATATAGCTATGCCAGCCGAATTTCCACGGCTCGTAGGTCAGCCAACTCACGCCCCAGAACTCGTAAGCCTCGGCACCGTATTTGAAACAGTAATGGGGCAGGAGACGCTCAACCGCGCAGAAAGGCGTGTCGGTGCACATTTGTCCGTCTGTGGTGAACCAGATACTGTCGTTCGCGGCGACGCGTGCCCGCATCTCGCTCACAGGGAAGCAGCCGTAGTGGCCGACGCCCCAGACGTCAAGGTAGCCGTTCCAGTCGGGGCAGTGCCGCCATGTGCTACAGTAGATGCGGATTTTCGGGTCGACCTCGTGAATCATGTCGCAGCACGCTTTCATCTGGTCGACGATATGTTTTTTCGTGAGGAAAGGTTCGTCTGAGATGTAGAGCGTGAGTTTGTCGGCCCAGCCCTTTGCTTGCACGTGCTTCCAGTAGAGCCGCAGGCACGCCTGATAGGCCGCTTTGTACTCTTTGCGCAATTTGGTGCGGTCGACGTCTTTGTACGGGTATTCGCCTTCGTACGGCTTCTCGCCAAAGAAATCTTTCGGCGGATGCTCCCAGCCGAACAGGTAGAAGCGGTTCGGCATATAGGAGGTGTGGAATTTCAATTCGTCGAAGTAGACGCGTGCGGCTTTGTCGTACTCGGTGAAGTCGCACGTGATGTTGCCCTGCGTGTCACGCGTGAATATGGGGTCGGCGATGACTTCGTCGGGACAAACTTTTTTTGAGGCCATGAACCGCATCAGACGGTCGCGCTGCACGGCGGCCGGCGTGCCGTCAGCCAGCCATTGCGGACTGATGCGCAGGTCGTAGATGGCCGCGCAAGAAGGCGCTTGGGGCAGCGCGAAGTTCCAGACCGTGACGGTGAACGGAAAGACATCGATGATTTTCCCGCCAGCCGCGAGCCGGATCTTGCCCCGGTATTCTCCAGCAGGTGTGTCGGCGTCGGTTTTGAATGAGAGCCACACCGCCTGCGTCTGGTTCGCCGTCAGGCTGCCGCGGGCGGTGGGGCGGATGGGGTCGGGCCACCAGCCGGACCAACCGTCCGACGAGCCCGCGCTGGAGGGATATTTCAGCTCCCACGCCGGGGTATTGAGGTTATAATAGGCGGTACGGTGGTCGATCGGCACATAGCCGACCCACCCGACGGTATAGTCGGACAGCGACGCTCCCCGCGTGTTCTTGGGAACGTCGATTTCGACCTTGAGATCAGGAATATCGCGGCCGGCACGCAACGCGAGTTGCATCGCCTCTTCCTCGTTACGGGCGAGTGAAATCGCGAACGGCGCGGAAGGAAGTTGCGCTGGTAGGGTTTCGCGGAAGACCTTAATGACAGGATCGACCGGCCAGGCCGTGAGGTCGTATGCGGACATCGGCGGCGTGTCGGGGTCGCCGGTCGAGGCGTTCAGGCATTCGGCGAGAAACACGCCGTCGTGTTTAAGCGTGCCCCGGTCGTTCATGGTGAGGTGCATCTGGAACTTCGTCGCGTTGGTCGGCAGCGTCACCGTGCCGAACATTGGGGTCCACGACGTGTCTCCGCTGATGGGAGAACCTGCGCCAAGAAATCCGCCTGCGGCAACTTCGCCTTTGTCGGTGCGCAGGTGTGCGTTCAGGCTGGCCGTGCCGTCCAGCTTTTCACAGGCGAGCCACGCGCCGTAGAGGTAGGTGTGGCCGGGTTTGACCGCGATCGTCTGATACCATCCTCGCCAGTTTGCCTTCGCGGCCATCGATACGGTCATGCGCGCGTGGCGTTTGCCGAAACCGCCAGGCGCTCCGAGCGCGAACGTCGTGTCGGCGTCGTCGCCGCTGTGCGTCCAGATGTCGGGAGCGTCGGTGCCGCTTTCGAAATCCGGATTCTTGACGAGGTTGACGGGGCTGTTCAGCAGCTTGGCGAAAGACTGGACATCCGTGTCGGTTCCGTGTTCCGCCAGCACTTGGTCAGAAGGAATGTCGCTGCCGAGCGCGGAAACTGCGGCTTTCGCGGGCGCGGCTTTCGCGCCGCTGTCGCCGACATAGAGGTAGTAGGTGAGCGCCGAGCGTGCGGCGAGCGAAGAAGTGAAAAGCAGACGGTCGCCGAGGCGGCAGGCTTCGACGGCCGAGCCATTCAGGGTCAGGAGAAACTTCGGCGCAGCGATGCCGCGCGCGGCGCTGTTGAGGTCGGCCACGGCCAACAGATTGGGGGCCGTCTCGTCGCGCAGGTTGGCGACGCGAACCGGCAGCCGGTAGAGCCATTCGGAGCGGGCGTCAGCATAGGGAACGAAGGGGGTGATCAGACGTCGGAACCAGTTTGGCTTGACGCGGCGAGCGGACGGCATCCAGTCGGCATCAGCGCCCTGCTCGCTGAGTGAGAGTCGCTCGACATGGCCTGCGCAGGCTGAGGCCTGCGGCGCGTGTCGGTCGGTCTCGAACGAGAAACCGTCATACCAGGCGGTGCCGGTCCCGTAGAGGACGGATCCGGTCTGCATGCGCGTCGCGCCTTCGGGCACGGTGAAGGAGATGACCTGCTCTTTCCAGTCGAAAGTGCCGTCGCCGGTGCGTGCGACCTGGTTGAGGCGCTGGGGGTTCTTGTCGTCGCCGACGTGAACGTACCAGCCCGCGTTGCCGACGACGTTTTCGGCGCGGACACGGACGCGGATGGTGCAGCGAGCGCCGGCGACGACCGCGAAATCCGTCCGCACGAAGCCGAACCAGGATTTGTCGGCGTCAGTGTCCGTTTGCGCCTTGAGACAGTGGGAGCCCGAGAAGGGCTTTTCCGTCGACCAGGTGAGCCGGTGTTTCGTGTTGGCCTGCGCGGCTTGCCATCCGGTGGGCTGATCTTTCACCCCTTTCTCGAAATCGCCGTTGAGCTCGGAGTCCGAACGCTTACCGTAGAAATCTGCGAGGCCCCAGGCGTGGGGATTGTCGAAATAGACATAATAGGTGGCGGATGTGTTGGGCCCACAGACGGCCGGCAACGTCAGGGTCGCGCCTGCCGGGATCGCGCCGGTCGTAAAAAGGGTGTTTTGATCTGCCGTCCAGAGGCCGTAGAGCAGCTGTTTGCCTTGTTCGTCCGTCACGCGCAGGGCCTCCGCGCGCGAGCCTGCAAGCGGAGCCTGGCCGGGCTTGTCGCCGACGGCGAGCGATACGGGATCCCCCTCGAGCGCCGTGCCGGAAGGGTTTGTGACCGTAACAGGGAAACGGGCGCGCCATACATCGCCGCGGCCCAACCAAAGCGGATGATGCCATTCGGCGGCCGCGAGCGAACCGCACAGCATGATCGATACAACAAGCGAAGACAGTCTATACACGGATTTCTCCCTCCCAATGTTTGAGAATACTTTAACCTAAATTTCGCTGGTGAGAAAACAACGAAAATGGCGGCACAATGTTTTTGCACCGTGGAACGCGGAGTGATCACGGCTTACCTTTGGCCTTCCTGGCGGCGGTTTCGGAGAAACCGCCCTACCTGTGTATGCGTTGGCAGCCAAGTTGAGAGGCGATTTGGTAGGGTCGTTTCTCCTAAACGGCCGTTCTTATGCATGCCAAATCCAAGGGAGTAGGCCGTGGCGGATTGATAACGAAGTTGAAAGAAAGTGCCGTCAGCAAATGAGGTGTGTTATAGTGAAAAAAAGCGTTTGGAGGAATTCTGATGAAATCGACCCTTTTCTTGATTATTGCGGCGGGTGCCTTGTGCGCAATTCACGCCGAAACGTTGCCGGAAATGAAATGGGCGGATATGACACGGCTGGGTAAACCGTACTCGAAAGACCCGTCGGTGGTGCGGTTCCGGGATCGCTATCTGATGTACTTCTCACTACCGCCGTTTGATTCCAAACTCGCTCCGACCAACGCGCCGAAAGGCTGGTCGATCGGCATCGCGGAAAGCCGGAATCTTTTGGACTGGACGAAAGTTGCCGAGCTGTGGCCCGAGCAGCAGTGTGACCGGAACGGGCTCTGCGCACCGGGCGCGCTGGTTCTGGAAGGCCGCGTGCATCTGTTTTATCAGACGTACGGGAACGGTCCGCGCGACGCGATCTGCCATGCGGTGTCGAGCGACGGCGTGACGTTCACGCGCGATGCGCGAAATCCGGTATTCCGCCCGCATGGGGCATGGACGTCCGGACGTGCGATCGATGCGGAGGCCTTTCCGTTCAATGGGAAGCTGCTGCTCTATTTCGCGACCCGCGATCCTTCCATGACCACCCAGATGGTCGGTGTCGCGTCGGCCGATCTCACGTCTGATTTCGGGCCCTCCGCCTGGTCGCAGCTGCGCACCGGCCCCGTGCTCCGTCCTGAACTGTCGTGGGAAAAGAAATGCATCGAGGCCCCGTCTGTGATCCGGCGAGGTGATACGCTTTTCATGTTCTACGCCGGTGCCTACAACAACGCGCCGCAGCAGGTCGGCGTGGCGTCGAGCACGGACGGTGTGGTTTGGACGCGCGTTTCCCATACACCGTTGCTTGCGAACGGCGAGCCCGGCGCATGGAACGCCTCGGAATCAGGCCATCCCGGAATCTTCGGCGATGCCGACGGCAGGACTTGGCTGTTCTATCAGGGCAACTGCGACAAGGGTAAAACGTGGTACCTGTCGCGGAGAAGCGTCGTTTGGAAGGACGGCCGTCCGGTTGTCGGGGACTGAGGGCGTGGACCGGCTTGTCGCCACTGGGGCGTCGTGATATTGTAAAGATATGGATTTCACCGAGATCAGAGACGACGAAGAGGATGTGTTGCCGGAGGAACGCTCCGGATGTTTGCGCGGACTGTTCAGGCTGCTGCTGTTTCTGATGGCGCCGCTTTTTGTGGTTGCGGCTTTAATCCCGACGCTGATGTCTTCGGATGGGGGGCGGAAATGGGCCTTGGCCAAAATCAATGCGGCTGTCGCGCCGGCGCGGGTGTCGTGCGAAAAGTGGTCGCTGGGGTGGTTGCGCGCGCCGGTGCTGGAAAAGGTCGGATACGCCGATGCCGCGAGCGGCGTCGACGTTAAAGTGGAGAAGGTCGTTTTCGATAGAGGGCTGTTGCGGCTGTTTCCGGTAGGCATATTGAATCTCGGCACGGTGACGCTCACGCGGCCCGCGGTCTCTCTCTTGGCGCGGCAGGCGGCGCCATCGGCCCCGGCGAAAAATGCCGGAAAAAAATCCGGAAAGGGCTTCTTTTTTCTGCCGGTCGTGGACGTGGCTGCGGAACTCGCGGTAGAGGACGGCGGCATCAGGGTGGAGGGGGCTGGGGCTGAGCCTTTCGTGATCGAACAGGTGGCGGCGAACGTCACGCTGGAGTCTTACAAGAAACCGGTCGCGCTTCAGGTGCAGACGCTGGTCGGGGGCGGCGCGTTGACGCTGGAAGGCCACGTGCAGAGCCTCCGGGATTTTTACAAAGGGGCGAAGCTGGATCAGCCTGAAAAACTGACGCTCAAGCTCGTGGGCGTGGATCTGACGGCATTCGCGCCACTGATCCGCCAGGTGACGGGCGAGCCGTGGATTTACAGTGGCAGCGCCGAGGGGGCCGTGACGGCCGTGATCAAGGGCACTGGGCAATATGCGGTCGAGGGCGGTGTGCTGGTGACCGGCCTTTCGGTGGCGGGTGCCGGGCAGGCTCGTTCGCCCAAGGGCGACGTGGCCTTGATGTTGGACGTCGGGTTCGCCGACAACGTGTTCGAGGTGGCCAAGTTTGATGTGTCTTCTCCGTGGGTCCGGGCGGGCGCGAGCGGCACCTTGCGGGCCGGCGACAAAGCCGGTGTGATGACGGGCTCGATCACGGCCAACGCGAAGGTTCACCTTGCGAATCTGGCGCGCGATTTCGCGCCGGTTCTGGGGCTGTCCAACGGATTCAAGCTGCAGAAGGGGGAAGTGCATGCAACCTTTGCGCTGGAGGGCAATGCGAAGGCGATGAGCGTGGACGCGCGAGCGACGACGGCGGATCTCGCGATGACGGTTGGCGGCGAGCCGCTCGTGTTGAGGCCCGAACCGTCGCTGGTGTTCAAGGCGAATTTCCCTTACGGGGAGTGGCCGGAGGTTGAGACCTTCCATCTCAAAGCGCCGTTCGCGGACGTGTACGGCAGCGGGCGCTTTGATGCGGCGGTGTTGAAGGGCAAACTGGACCTGACGCTCTTCTCCCGCGACTTCAAGCGGATATTGAAATCGAGCCCCCCGATGGTGGGAGCGGCCTATCTGGATGTGATGACAAAGCGCGCCGGCGACGGGGTGGCGTTGACCTCTTTCCTCAAGCTCTCGGACGTGGCGGCTGAACTCCGGCCCGGACAACGCACGGTGGTGCCTCAGGGGACGTTCAAACTGTCGGGCCGGGTGCCGCTAAAGGAAAACCGCCCGGAAGGAGAGCTGCTGGATGCAACCTTCGATTTCTCGCTGGAAAACGGAAACGTGAAAGGCGGATGGAAACGGCTGGCTCCCGCGCTGAAGAACGGCGTGCAGCCGGTGTTGCGCGGATTCACGATGACGGGTTCTCTCGAGTTGGGCGCGGTGCGTAGGCTGCTGGGTGGCGTGCTGCCTGCAGCCGTTCAACGCCGCATGACGGAATGGCAGGGCCGGGTGATTGCCAATGCGACGGCAGAGGCTGCCGGCGGGGTGATGAAGGCCCGGATGAATGCGGTCGGCCAACAGATTGTATCCGCGGGAAGTAACGGCGTGTGGCGTGTGCCGGATGTCCGCATGGAGGGTGCGCTATCGCAGGGCGGGCCCAAAGAGGGGCTGTGCGTCGACTTGGCGGCTTCAGGCAGCGGGGCATTGGAACGCGACGGCGAGTGCGTGTTCGCCGAAAAGAGCGCAAAAGTCGCATTGGCTGCGGTTTTGAACCCAGACGGCGAGTGCGTCTCAATCCCCAAGCTGGCTGTCACGTCGGGGCTGTTCGATTTGGATGCGGAAGCGGAGGTGACGGAGCTCGCCACGCGGTGCATGGTGTCCGCCAAGGGCAAGGCCGCCGTGGATTTCAGAGCCGTGACGAGCCTGCTTGAGAGCGGGGGGGTCGACGAATTCGCGATGACGGGACGCGGGCTGCGCGATTTCCGATTCTCATCGCCTATGGCAGGTGGAGCGGCAACCGTGCTTTCCGAGGGCGAGTTCTCGGGCGGGCTATTTTTGGAATCCTTAAAAGGCTTGGGGCTGAGTGCGGGGCCGGCTGACGCGTCGATCCAATTGTCGAAAGGCGTTCTCAAAGTGGCGTACGAGCCGGCTTTGAACGGCGGTAAGTTGCGGATGGTGCCGGAGATCGAGGTCGGCGGTCGCAACGGCGTTTTGGCTTTTCCCGCGAAGACTCGTCTGCTGGAAAACGTGACGCTCACGCAGGAAATGGTGGACTCGTTGCTGGTCAGCATGAATCCGCTGTTTCGGGGTTGTTCGGTGTTGGGGGGGACGGTGTCTCTGGACCTGAGGAGCAGCCGCTTCGCGGCGGGAGAGTCGCCCAACAAGCGCATGGCCGCGGATATGGATGTGCTGTTCAAGGAGCTCAAGCTGGAAATGGGGTCGTCCCTGCGCGAGCTGTTGACGATGCTCAAGGTGAAAGACAAGGTTTACGAAGTCGACCGGTTGCCGGTGCATGTCGTCGTCAAGGATGGACGCGTCCACATGGATCCTGTTAAGATGGTAATCGATAAACAGCCGGTCGTTTGCGGCGGTTCGGTCGGATTCGACGGGACAATCAAGTATCTTGTTGAAGTGCCGGTAACGGAACGGTTGGCCGGGGGCGCGGCGGGTCAACTCCTGAAAGGCACCGTCATCAAAATTCCCGTGTCCGGCTCTGTTTCGGATCCCACGCTCGATACGGGAGCTTTGCGGAACGCGCTGGGAGCGCTGATCAAGAGCGCAGTGGGCGAAGAGGCGATGGGCAAAGTCGGCAGTTTCCTTGAGAAACTGCAGAAAGAGCTGAAGAAGTGAGCGGCGGCAGCCGGAATCAAACGATCATAAACAAGCACGACCGATCACAAACAATCAAAAGTGGTCAGTTTGCGCTTGCGTTTTTCGGACGGTTCGGGTATATAAAGACGGCGTTTTTTCAAGGCAACCCTTCGGGGTGTGAAAGGAAACGTCTATGAATTATGCTTATCTCCATCCCCGCGACGAGATCGCGCTGACACTTTCGCGTATTTACCGTTACAAAATGACCACAACGTCGGGGGGGAATCTTTCGATTCTCGACGAGAACGGCGACATGTGGATTACGCCGTCGCGCGTGGACAAAGGCACACTGACGGCCGCGGATATCGTGTGCGTCAAGAAGGACGGCTCGGTGGTCGGGCCCCACAAGCCCTCGTCCGAGTTCCCATTCCACCGTGCGATCTATGAGGCGAGGCCGGACATCCGGTCGATTGTCCATGCGCATCCGATGGCGCTGGTGGCTTTTTCCATTTCGAAAAAGGTTCCGGACACGAAACTGATTCCCCAGACATACCGCTGGAACGGGCAGGTCGGTTTTGCGCCTTACGGCGTGCCGGGCAGCGAGGATTTGGGCCAAAAAATCGCGGCCAAGTTTGCGGACGGTTACGATAGCGTCGTGCTGGAGAGCCACGGCGTCTGCTGCGGCGGAAAAAACCTGCAGGATGCGTTTCAGCGGTTCGAGACCCTGGAGCTGTGCTGCAAGACGGAGATCAAGGCGTCGATGCTGGGCGAGCCCAAATTCCTGAGCGAGCAGCAGCTGCAGCTGGAGAGCAAGTCGGATGTGCAGATGGGATCGTTCGAGTACGATCCCGGCATGATGTCGATCAGGGAAAAAGAGCTGCGCAACACGATCTGCCAATTCGTCGAACGCGGTTACCGGCAGCGCTTGCTGACGGGGTCGACCGGCACGTTCTCGGCCCGTATCGATGAGCATTCATTCCTGATCACGCCGCGACCGCTAGACCGTTTCAGCGTGTTGCCCGAAGAGATCGTCATGATCCGCAAAGGCAAACGCGAGATGGGGAAGATGCCGAGCCATGCGGTGCTGTCCCACAAGGCGATTTATGACGCGCATCCCGGGGTTCAGGCGATTATCAACGCCTGCCCTTTGAACGCGTTGGCCTTCAGCGTCTGCCACCAGACGATCGATACGCGGACGCTCCCCGAATGCTACATTTTCCTCCGCGAGGTCGGTCTGCTGCCGTTTGAGACGACGTTCAACGACTATGACGCCATGACGCGGCAGCTTTCGCTGCGGCATCCCGCAGCCGTCTTGTGCAACAATGGCGTGATGGTCGTCGGGCGGGACATCCTTTCCGCGTTCGATCAGCTCGAGGTGCTGGAGTGTTCTGCCGAAGCCATTCTGGACAGCCTGCCGATCGGCGGTCATGTGCCGATGGGCAAACAGGTCCGACGATATCATCAAAGCGTTTAATCTGCCCGAGTGATGCGGGCGAAGGGGGCTTTTGCCGGGGCCCGTTGCGACAGTTTTGTAAGGGGGGTTATGGCATCTTACGTTTTGGTTCAGGAGAAACGTGAGACTTTTTTTTCGGCTTGATGATGCAACTATATGAGGATTAGTTAGTTGCGCCATGTGGCCGAGAGTGGCACGCATTCTGCGAAAAGAAAAACGTCCAAAGTTGTATGAACACAAACGCGATATCGGAGTAAGCGGATGAGTATCACTAGACAGAATGCAATTGAGTCGGCGATTCAGTACCAAGGAGTCAGTGAACCGGTTCAGGGACGTGGACAGGTGAGCGACTATTTCGGCATGAACGTTTTCAGTGACGAACAAATGAAGGCGCGTCTGCCGAAGGGCATTTACAAAGCGCTGCGCAAGACAATCGAGGAGGGCGTTCCGCTGGACTTCAGCGTGGCGGACGTCGTGGCGTCCGCGATGAGTCAATGGGCCATGGAGCGCGGGGCCACGCATTACGCCCACGTATTTTACCCGTTGACCGGGCTGACGGCTGAAAAGCATGACAGCTTTTACAATCCGGATGACAAGGGCCACGTGATCGCGGAGTTTTCCGGCAAGCAACTTATTCAGGGCGAGCCCGACGCTTCCAGTTTTCCGAGCGGTGGTATTCGTGCGACGTTCGAGGCACGCGGCTATACGGCGTGGGATGTGACCAGCCCCGCGTTTCTTACGGAGGGCCGTAACGGACTGACGCTTTGCATCCCGACGGCGTTCTGCTCGTGGACCGGAGAGGCGCTGGACAAGAAGGTGCCGCTGTTGCGTTCGATGCAGGCGCTGAACAAGCAGGCGCAGCGCGTGCTCAAGCTGTTCGGACATGATGATCCCGGCATGATCATCGCGAACGCAGGCCCCGAGCAGGAGTATTTCCTGATCGACCGGAACTTCTACTATGCGCGCCCCGATCTGCTGAGTTCGGGCCGGACGCTGTTCGGCACCCGTCCGCCCAAGGGCCAGGAGCTTGAGGACCAGTATTTCGGCACGATCCCCGAGCGCGTGCTGGCGTTTATGATGGAGGTGGATCAGGAGCTTTACAAGCTGGGTGTCCCCGTCAAGACGCGGCACAACGAGGTGGCTCCGGCTCAGTATGAGATCGCCCCGGTTTTCGAGAGCGCCAACCTCGCGACCGACCACCAGTATCTGGTCATGCAGACACTGCAGCGCGTGGCGCCGAAATACGGTTTGGCCTGCCTGCTGCACGAGAAGCCGTTCGCCGGCATCAACGGTTCGGGCAAACATCTGAACTGGTCGTTGGGCGGGCCCAAGGTCGGCAACCTGCTGAATCCCGGCGCGACGCCTCACGAGAACATGCAGTTCTTGGTGTTTTGCGCGGCCGCCATCCGTGCCGTGAATCTTCACGCCGTGATGTTGCGCGGTTCTGTGGCCCATGCCGGAAACGATCACCGTTTGGGCGCGAACGAAGCTCCGCCCGCGATCATGTCGGTCTTTTTGGGCGAGCAGCTCGCCGACGTTTTCTCGCAAATCGCCGCTGGCGGCGCAAAGCAGTCAAAGAAGATGGGCATGCTGACAGTCGGCGTGGACACCTTGCCGCCGTTGCCGAAGGACGCGACGGACCGCAACCGCACGAGTCCGTTCGCGTTTACCGGTAACCGGTTCGAGTTCCGCGCGGTTGGCTCAGGCCAGTCCATCGCCGGGCCGCAGGTGGTGCTCAATACGATTATGGCCGAGTCCTTGGACTATGTGGCCTGCGAGCTGGAAAAGGCCCCGAAGGATCAGAAGAAATTCAATGCGGCCGTACAGAAGCTGCTGCAGAAGATGATCCGTGAGAACAGCCGTGTAATTTTCAACGGCGACAATTATTCGGGCGAATGGCGCACCGAGGCGGCCCGCCGCGGGTTGCCTAACGCCGGAAGCACGCCGGAGGCGCTCGAGGCGATGGAATGCCCCGAGACGTATGAGGTGTTTAGCAAATACGGCGTGTTGAGCCACCGCGAGGCGGAAAGCCGGTTCGAGATCTACAAAGAGAAGTACGTGAAGGACGTGCTGATCGAGGCCCGCCTGTGCCTGATGATGGCGCGGACCATGATCTTCCCTGCCGGCGTGAAATACCAGATGTTGTTGGCTCAGACCGCCGCCTCGCTCTCGACGATCGGGAAGTCGGGCTGCACGACGACGCTCGACGAGGTGAACGAACTGCTGGGCAAACTTCAGAAAGCCATGCTGCTGCTCGAGGATGTCGTGATCGTGCCGGACGGATTGTCGCACGCGCAGCAGTGCCGCTATCTTGTGGCCACGGTGATCCCCGTGATGAACGACCTGCGCAAAGTGGTCGACTCGCTCGAGCATATCTGCGCGGATGATCTCTGGCCTCTGCCGACGTATCAGGAGATGCTGTTCATCCGCTAGACGGAAAATGGCGTCAGGACGGGGGCGTTGCGAATGACACGACGGGCCGACCGTTGTATAGGTTCTCGGGCTTCGTAACGCGCTCCGAACAAAGGGGACTGCACATGCACAAGCAATTCGGTTATTGCAGAGTGGGTGCCGCAGTCCCCTTTGTGCGTCCCGGCGCGGTGAGCGACAACATCGCTTCGATGGCCGGTTTGGCAAAAAAATCGGCCGAAGCCGGAGCCGACGTGCTGGTCTTCCCCGAGCTCTGCGTTTCGGGGTATACGTGTGCCGATCTGTTTTTTCAGCCTGCGCTGCTGGATGCGTCTGAAAAGGGCTTGGCGGCCTTTCTGAAAAAAATCTGGCAGTATGACACCTTGTTCGTCCTCGGGCTTCCGGTTCGGCTGGGCGGCATGCTTTTCAACTGCGCGGTTGTTTGCAGGCAGGGGAACATTCTGGGCGTTGTTCCGAAAACATATCTCCCCAACACGCGCGAGTTCTATGAGAAGCGGTGGTTCAGTTCCGCCATCGCAACCCAGGCAACCTCCGTCCGGATTTGCGAAGAGGAGGTCCCTTTCGGAACGGACCTGATCTTTCAGTCTCTCGGAAGCTGTGATTGCTCAGTCGGCGTGGAGATTTGCGAGGATCTCTGGAGCCCGGTGCCTCCGTCGACGCGACTGGCATTGAGCGGAGCAATGGTGCTCTGCAACCTTTCGGCGAGCAACGAACTGGTCGGCAAGCACGATTACCGGCGCAGTCTGGTGCTGCAGCAATCCGCACGGTGTCTGTCCGCCTACGTGTATGCGGGTGCGGGGCCGGGCGAGTCGAGCACGGATTTGGTTTTCGGCGGGCATGCGATGGTTGCCGAGAATGGACGGCTGCTGGCTGAGAATCAGCGGTTTCAGCGCGATCCCTCGCTCTTGTTGACCGATATCGACCTGGCGTATCTCAAATTCGAGCGGCAACAGAATTCTTCCTATGGCGCGTGCGCTTCGCAGACGGTTTCGGCGCGCAAGATCGTCTACGATGAAGCGGACGAGGTCTCCGCCTGCACGGGCTTGCTGCGGACCGTGGAGCCGCATCCCTTCGTGCCGGCGGACGAATCTCTTCGTGGCAGCCGGTGCGAGGAGGTCTTCGCGATTCAGAGCACCGGGTTGGCGACCCGCCTGCTGCATGCCGATTGCCGTCGTGTGGTCGTCGGAATTTCGGGCGGGCTCGACTCCGCTTTGGCGCTGCTGGTGATCTGCGAGGCGTTTGACCGCGCCGGCGTTGACCGCGCCGGCATTCACGCCTTGACGCTCCCGGGGTTCGGGACGACGGAACGCACGTTGGGCAATGCGGCCCGCCTGTGCGAGGGGCTCGGCGTGTCGCTGGAGCGGATCGATATCACGTCGGCCTGCCGCCGTCATCTGTCGGACATCGGACACTCCGGTGAGACGCACGATGTCGCCTATGAAAACACGCAGGCGCGCGAACGGACCCAAATCCTGATGGACAAGGCAAACATGCTCGACGCGTTGGTCGTCGGGACCGGTGACCTTTCGGAATTGGCGTTGGGGTGGTGCACCTACAACGGTGACCATATGAGCATGTATGGCGTCAACAGCGGCGTGCCCAAAACATTGGTGCGTTATCTGGTCAGCTGGGTTGCGGAGCACCGTGCGAATGCTCTGACCGCAGCGGCCCTGTTCGACATCCTGGCGACGCCTGTTTCGCCCGAGTTGCTTCCGGCGGATCAGGAAGGACGGATCGTTCAGAAGACCGAAGAAGTGGTCGGTCCGTATGAAGTGCATGACTTCTTCCTCTACCACTTTGTGCGTTGCGGAGCATCGGCCGAGAAGATCCGTTTTCTGGCGGGCATCGCGTTCAAAAACGCTTACCGTCCGGCGGATATCGACCGCTGGCTTAAACTTTTCTACACGCGGTTTTTCGCCCAGCAGTTCAAACGTTCCTGTATGCCGGACGGGCCCAAGGTCGGTTCTCTCAACCTTTCGCCCCGCGGGGACTGGCGCATGCCCAGTGATGCCTCCGCCGAAATCTGGCAGCCCTGACCCGCGCTGTTCTTGCGTCCGGTTTGAGCGCTGCAAGACACCCGTGCACCGTTGCTTCGCGCCGTCGCGCATCCCATCCAAAAAGTATAAATCAACGGTCATTTCGTGTATTGTCTTTGCCCCGTGAAAGCCGATACAATAAAAACTTAACGTGTAAGTTGGTTAAAAGGAGAGGGGATCGCTATGGGTCTGATGACAGCCGCGCTGGTGAGCTTGGTGCTGGGCAACTGGCAGGTCAAATTTGATGAAACGGACGCGAAGCTGGAGCTCGTGAACGCGAAAGGTGAGGCGCGCATCAGTGGTTCTTTGACGTTCTCCTCGGGCGGAAAAGCGTGGCAGGTGGCTGCGCCGCGCGACGCGGTTAAGAGCCGCTTGGCGCTGTTGGATGCGGGCGGGAACGTGCAGGGCTACATCGCGTTCCAGAATAACGGCGACCGGTTGTCGATGCTGGTTTATCACCGTACCGCCCAGTCGTATTCGGGCGAATTGGGCTTCACCGGCGAAGTGGCTTTCACGCCGGACAGCTTCGCCTGCCGCACGCAGCCGGTTAAGGGGTCGCGCGTGATTCAGCTTGCGACGGGCGGCGCGGACTCTGCGCTGAACGACTCGCTGTTCGACCCCGAGCGTGACCGTGCGCTGCTGGTCCGCGCAGCGTCCAACACGCTGACGACCAAGGGTGCGGGTCGTTACGGCCTGGAGTTGCGTGGCTCGATCCAGGAGGCCTCCGAGGCGGCCTGGACATTCACGGTCGAAAACGATTATTACCGCACCCGCTACGTGCCTTACTATAAGCCGATCAACCGCAAGCGTTGCCCCTCCGCGCCGACGGGGTGGATGTCGTGGAACACCTATTTCGACCGGGCCACGGCGGACGACAACCTGGCCGAGGCGCGGATCGGCAAAGAGCAACTGCAGCCCTTCGGCATGGAGTACTGGCACATCGAGTCGTGGCAGGACAACTCCGATACGTTGCCGGTCAGCAACTTCGACAACTTGAGCTTGACGCCGAGCCCGAACAAGTTTCCCTTGGGCATGAAGAAGCTGGCGGACGATATCCGCGCGCTGGGCTTCAGGCCCGGCCTCTGGACGGCCCCGTTCGGCACGGGTAGCACGAACTTCTATTTGGCGCACAAAGGCTGGTTCCTGCACGACAAGAACGGCAAACCCCTCTCGACCTGGAACGGCAAGTTCACAATCGATCCCTCGCAGCCCGAGGCCGTCGATTACCTGCGCAAGATCCACCGCATCGCGTCGCGCGAATGGGGCTACGAGTATTTCAAGATCGACGGCATGTCGGGCCGCGGCCCCGGCTACTGTGCCCACTTTTTCGAGCGCCCGGAGATCCGGGCCTGCTTTAAAGATCCCGCGTGCCCCAACCCCTTCGAACGGTGCGTGAAGGCGTTCCGGGACGGCATCGGCGAAGACCGCGTCTTCCTCGCCTGCCAAGGGCATTTCACCGGCCCGGAGGCGGCCTATGCGGACGCGTCGCGCACGGGCGCGGACATTGTGCATCCCAATCAGCCGCCGCACTGGGCGAACCTGCTGAGCCAGGCCAAATGCACGATGAACCAGGTCTTTGCACACAACATTGTGTTCTACGCCGACCCCGACACGTTGCTGGTTGGCGACTTCCTTGACATTGAGCAGGCGCGGCTGTCCACGACCGTGGTGGCGTTGCCCGGCCAGATGATGTTCTCCGGCGACAAGTTAGCTGCGCTCAAGCCGGAGCGCATGAAGCTGCTGCAGCAGGCTCTGCCGGTGTGCAGTGTGCGTCCGATGGACCTCTTCCCCTCCTTCAGCCTGTTGCCGGTGTGGGATCTTAAGGTGCGCCGCGCCTTTGCGGAATGGGACGTGGTGGCACTCTTCAATTGGTCTGACGAGGCGGCGCCGGTCGGCTTCGACTTCGCGGAGCTCGGCTTGTCCGCCAGCGCCGATTATGCGGTCTATGAGTTCTGGACCCAGGCGTATCAGGGGGTCCGCAAGGGACGCTTCGAGATGCCGGTCCCTGCGCGCGGCGTGCGCCTCCTCGCGGTTCACCGCGCGCAGGCGCATCCGCAGTTCCTCAGCAGTGACCGGCACATCGCGCAGGGCGCGGTGGAATTGACGCAGCTCGCGTGGAACGCAACGGGCAAGACGCTGACGGGCAGCGTGAAGGCGGTCAAGGGCTTCCCCCTGACGCTGCGCTTCCGCACCCCGGCCGGCTTTGCGTTCGCAGCCGCCCAAGCCGAAGGCGGCACCGCCTGCCGGGCGGTCGCCGAGTCTGCCGATGTCGTGGCTTTGACCTTGACCAGCACCGCCTCTCAAGATGTGCCCTTCACGCTCTCGTGGAAATGATGCCTCTTTACTTCATGCGGCAAGAGGTTGTAACCTCTTGCCCGACATGAAGCGCGAGGGGAACAGGAAGTATCTGACCGCATACAACCCGCCGGGGCGTGACGCCTTGACATGGGGCGTGCGCGTGCTGGATGCGGGTTTTGAAGCTTTTCCTCCCGGCAAGCCCTATCCCGCCATCGACCATCATCCCGCGCCATACCTTTACGCGTGGGAAAAGGGTCGCGTTTTTTCCGAGTACCAGTTTCTGGCCATCACCCGCGGACAGGGCATTCTGGAAACCGCGACCTGTCCGCAGCTCGAAATCCATGCGGGCGATCTCTTCATCCTATTCCCCGACGAGTGGCACCGTTTCAGGCCTGATCCAAAAACCGGCTGGGATGAGAATTTCGTGGGGTTTGACGGCGATTACGCGCGCCACTTGATGCAGTCGTTCTTTGTGTCGGGCGAACCGGTGCTGCGCGGGGCGGCCACCCCGGAAACCGTTGCGCTGCTGCGCAAGATCGCGCTTGCGGCGGAGGACACGTCGTCAGAAACTTCGCCGCTGGTTTTTGCGGATATGATCACGCTGATTACGCGGCTGGTGCTGTTCATGCGTGTCCACGCACCGAACGAGCGGCGCGCGATCTGCCAGAAGATCCATCTGGCCCGCGAGCAGATTCTCGCGCATGCGTTCCAGCGGATTGACTTTCACGGTTTGGCGTGTTCGCTGGGGCTAAGCTATACGGTGTTCCGCCGGATGTTTCAGAAGGAGACCGGGCACGCACCGCTGGCGTATCAGCTCGAAATCCGCATCAACCGCGCGCGCGTGCTGCTGGAGCAGACCGACCAGCCGGTTTCCGAGATCGCGCAGCAGACCGGCTTCGCGAACGTCTTCTACTTCTCGAAGATGTTTTCCAAGCGCGCGGGCCAGACGCCTTCCGCCTGCCGCCAGGCCGCGTTCGCGCGCAAGATCGGACGCTGACCTTTCGCTCGACGTTTGTCCCCGAACCTTTTCCGTTTCGGGGACCTGAATTGTGAGGCAATGTGACGCGCGTCTTTAAACAGCATCACGCTTGATTCGATGCAGGCGGCAAGGTATAGTGGATGCAAACAAATTCAAGGAGGGGTTTATGTCTGGTGCTTTGTTGGAACTGACGAATGCTGATTTCGATGCAGCCGTCGCGAACGGCGTGACGCTTGTGGATTTTTGGGCTCCTTGGTGCGGCCCCTGCAAAATGCAGACCCCAATTCTTGAGCAGCAGGTCGTTCCTGCCATGTCGGGACGCGCAAAGATCGCCAAGGTGAATGTCGACGACGCGCGTGAACTGGCGGTGCGTTTCGGCGTGAAAAGCATTCCCGCACTGTTCATCTTCAAAGATGGCCAAGTGACGCAGCAATTCGTCGGACTTCAGCGGGGGGACGCGTTGGTGAAGGCGCTGGATGCGGTGCTCGGAGCATGATTTTTATTCTTCCGTATTGACCGGTCCGGTAGTTTCGGTATTATATCTGCCTTTCATGTGTTTCGAGGTAGTGGATTAAGGAGCAACGTTTCATGGCGAATATCAAGAGTGCAGTCAAGCGTGCGAAACAGTCTGAGGCCAGCCGTCTGCGTAACCGGTCGGTGAAGAGCAGCGTTCTGTCGGCGCGCAAAAAGGTGCTTGCGGCGATCGGTGCCGGCAATAAGGAAGAGGCGCAGAAGATCTATTCCGCATACACCTCGACGTTGGACAAGGCGGCGAAGAAGGGCGTGATCGCCAAGAATAACGCCAGCCGCAAAAAGTCCCGCATCGCGGTCAGTATCGCCAAAATGGCGTAACCCGCGGAGCGCTGTCTGTTTTCGGCTTCTGGACCGGTCACTGTACGCAAGTAGGGTGACCGGATTTTGTGTTTTCGAGCGAGGCGGGTATGCGAACTCTGCAAGTGATTGATCTGGGGAGAAACGCCGAGTACGGCGAGGTGCTGTCTTTGCAGGAGCGTTTGCATGCGCAGCGTGTGGCCGGAGACGCCGTGGATACGCTTCTGCTGGTGGAGCACCGTCCGGTGTATACGTCGGGTCGCTCGGCTTCAGCTGATCACATTATCTATTCCGAGAACGAATTGCGGCGGGCGGGGATCGATCGGGCTGTGACGTCGCGCGGCGGCGATGTGACCTATCATGGGCCCGGACAATTGGTGGGGTATCCCATCGTCCATCTCGGGGACGCGGGGATCCGCGTGCTCGAATACGTGACGGCGCTCGAGGCGACGCTGATCCGCGCGGTCGCAACGTTCGGCATTGCCGCCGGTCGCGATGTGCGCAACCGCGGCGTGTGGGTGGGGAACGACAAACTGGCTGCGCTGGGCATCCGCGTGTCGCACCAGGTGACGATGCACGGTTTCGCGCTCAATGTGACGACGCGGCTGGAGGACTACCGCGGCATCGTGGCCTGCGGTTTGCGCGATGCGGGCGTGACATCGATGGCTCGCCTGCTCGGATGGGATCCTCCGATGGCGGAGGTGAAGGAACGCGTTACGGCGGCGTTTCGCGAGGTTTTCGGATACTGTTGAAGGCGCGCCAGGATAACGTGCTGCGGAGGGGACATCATGAAAACATGGCTGAGAACCGGAGCCGAACTTTTGCTGGTGATCCTGCTGGTGCCTCAGGTCTTTGTCCATTGCTATTATTTCACAGACTATTTTTCGGGGCGCAACCCGTTGCCCATGCTGAAATCCCTGTCGGTCTACGCGCTGACCGTCTCATGGGTCTCCGCGCCATTCCTGGCGCTCTTGACACTGCTGGTTAAGGCGTTTTTCAGAGCGAACGTGCGCGGCTGGGGTGTCCTGTTGTTTTGTGTTTTGTCGGGCGTGCTGTGGGTCACCGCATGGAATCTGTTCGTCTACGACATTTTTTCTTATGGACGGGCTGCCATTCCTGTCGTGTTATGCAGCGTAGGCACGGCGGGTTACGCGTTGGCGGGACAGCTCTACCGGAAGGGGTTGCCGATGCCGGAAAATAAGGAAAACGAGGCAGTGGGCTTGCGTGGATGACAAATTTTCTGATATTGTCATTGTCGTGTCCGGTAAAAGTTCCGCGATGCTTTTTCAGATCGCATTGCCGGCGAATGACGCGTGAATTGAAACGAACAACCAAGGAGTAATGCGACTATGTCATGGTTTGAGAAACCCGCCGAAGCGCCGGTCCGTGTGCCGACGGAGGCGATCTGGGCCGTATGCCCGTCCTGCAAGGCGTATATCGCTAAAGATGTTTGGCGTGCGGCCGATAGGGTGTGTCCCCGCTGCAACCATCACGACCGTCTCTCTTGCCGCGAGCGTGTGGCGTTGCTGTCCGACGCGGGCAGTTTTAAGGAGTTGAACGCCGGGGTGAGCTTCAATGATCCGTTGAAGTTTACGGATGCGAGCGGGGCCTACGCCGACAAGGCCAAGGCGACGGTTGCAAAGACGGGCGTCGGCGAATCGGTGCTGACGGGGACGGCGGAGATCGAGAAGATCGGCGTCGTGTTGGGCGTGATGGATTTCAAGTTTTTGGGAGGCAGCTTGGGGAGCGGAACGGGTGAGCGTATTTTGTTGGCCGCTGAAAAGGCCATGGAGTTCAAACGCCCGCTGATCATCGTGTCGGCCTCGGGCGGCGCGCGCATGCACGAAGGTATCGTCTCGCTGATGCAGATGGCCAAAACGTGTGCGGCGATCGCGCGCGTGAAAGAGGCGGGCCTGCCGTACATTTCGATCTTGACCGATCCGACGACCGGCGGCGTTTCTGCAAGCTACGCGATGGTCGGCGATCTCAATATCGCCGAACCTAAAGCGCTGATCGGTTTTGCGGGACGGCGGGTCATCGAGCAGACCATCAAGCAGAAATTGCCTGATGACTTCCAGACTGCCGAATACACGCTCGCGCACGGCTTTGTGGACCATATCGTGCCGCGCAAGGAGATGAAGTCTTTCCTCGCAAAGATTCTCCGCTACGCGGGATTCTGAAAAACAGGCGGAAACGTATCCCGGCTTCTATGTATCGGGCAACCGCTTGCGGTTGCCTTCAACCTTAAACCTCTTATTCTTATGGCTAAACAAACAAAACTTTCACCTTGGGACATTGTGCAGATCGCACGTCACGCGGAGCGTCCGAACATCACGGACTATGTCCGGTTGTTGTGTGACGATTTCGTGGAACTCCACGGCGATCGTCTGTTCGGTGACGACCGCGGGTTGATCGGCGGATTCGCCACCATCGGCGGCGTAAAAGTAGTGCTTATCGGCCATCGCAAAGGCCGCGGCATCGAAGAGAACATCGAGGCCAACTTCGGCATGGCGAACCCCGAGGGATACCGTAAAGCGATGCGCCTGATGCGCTTGGCTGAAAAATACGGATTGCCGGTGGTCTCTTTTGTGGACACGCCTGGCGCATATCCCGGCAGCGAGGCCGAGGCGCGCGGACAGGCCGAGGCGATCGCGCACAACTTGGAATTCATGTCCACGCTCAAGACGCCGATCGTCGTGGTGGTCTGCGGCGAGGGCGGCAGCGGCGGTGCGTTGGGTATTGCCGTCGGCGACCGTGTCCTGATGCTGCAGAACGCGGTCTACTCGGTGATTTCGCCCGAGGGCTGCGCCTCGATTCTCTGGCGCGACGGGACAAAGGCGGCGCTTGCGGCCGAAACGCTGAAGATCACGGCGGACTCGCTCAAGTCGCTGGGCATCATCGATGCGATCGTGCCCGAGCCCGCTGGCGGCGCGCACGCCGATCCCTCTGCGACGGCTTCGGCGGTGAAGAAGGCCGTGTTGGCCTGCATCGCCGAGCTCAAGCGCCTCTCGCTTGAGGAACTGGTCGAGCAGCGGTACGCGAAGTTTAGCGCCATGGGCCGTTTCTAACGTCCCGCGCAAAGCTGTTTAAGGGCGGGGGAGACCCCGCCCTTTTTCGTGTTCTGACCTGATTTTTGCGGATTTGCTGTTGCCCAAGCGCACGGTTCAAAGTAAACTAATCGCTTCTTTTTCGGTACCAGAAAACGATTGTTCAAAAGGATTGCGATGCTGACGATATTAATCAATGCCGTTATCGGCATGCTGCTGAGTGCCGCTTTGGGGATGACGCAGACGGCCAATTGGGGATGGGCGACCTTTTGGGGGGTGCTCGCGTTTGTGGCTGGACAGGCGGGAACGGGCTTCCTCATACAGAAACGGATAAAGAATGACATGGGCGCCGTCCAGAAGATTCTCGAGGATGGCCAGAAACGTTTGCAGTTCAAGATGAACCAGTGGCAGATGCGGCCGCCGGGCAGTATCAAGCAGGCTCAGCAGGAGATCGAGCGCGACCAGCGGACCTTTGTGGAGCGGGCGCTGGAAGAGTCGAAGGGGCTGGAGCGTTATAACCGGTGGGCTCCGCTCATGGGCCGCCAGATCGCTACCATGCGGATTCAGCTGTATTGGATGCTGAAGGATTTCAAGAACGTCGATGAACTGATGCCCAAGGCGTTGATCGTCGACCCCTTGATGGCCGCCATCAAGATCGCGCGAATGTTCATGAAGAAGGAGGCCGGGATCGATAAGGTGTTCGCGAAACACACCGCGCGTTTGCGCTACGGCCAGGGCGCGTTGCTTTACGGCCTGTATTCGTGGATATTGGTGCAGAACAAGGATCTGGATGGCGCGCATAAGGTGCTGATTCGGGCCTGCGAAAATATGGAAAACGATACCATCAAAAAGAATCGCGAGCATCTCGCCAACAACCGGGTCGGCCATTTCTCGAACGCCGGTTTGGGTGACGAATGGTATGCGCTTCATCTCGAGCAGCCGAAGGTCAAGATGCAAAGGCAGCGTTATCCGGACCGGCCTTTCTGATGCGGTACGGCGTTGACAGGAAGTGGCGATGAGGGATACGCGTGACAGATTGCAGATACTGGGCTTGGAGGTCATGTGCGTGATCGGCGACCTCCCGGAAGAGCGGTGTCGCGAGCAGAGGCTGATGGTCGACGTGTCGCTGGTCTGCGACCTTGCGGCTGCGGCCGCGAGTGATGCGCTCTCCGATACGGTCGACTACGCGGCGCTGGCCGTAAAAATCCGAACGGCATTGAAAGAGGCTCGGTGCCGCATGGTCGAACGCGCCGCGGAATGTGTGGCGCGTGTTTGCCTCAGCGAGCCGCGTGTTCAAGAGATTGCAGTGAGGGTGGAGAAATACGGCGGGGTTCCGGGACTGCGGGCGGCGGCGGTGGAGATCGTGAGGGGTAAGGAAGGGGCCGCCCTATGACCTCGATGCCGAAGAAAGCGGTCGTTCTGGCTGCCGGCTTGGGAACCCGCTTGCGGCCGCTGACGCTGGATTGTCCGAAGCCATTGATGCCGCTCTGGAACGTTCCGCTGATCGAGCACGTGCTCCGGATGTTGGAGCGCTGGGGAGTTGAGGACGTCGCGGTCAACTTGCATTGGCAACAGGAAAAGATCCGGGACTATCTGGCTTCGCGTAATGGCCGTGTCCGACTGGATTTCTCGTGTGAGGCTGAGATTCTGGGGACCGGCGGCGCTTTGCGTCCGCTGCGGGATTTTATCGGAGATGCGCCTTTTTGGGTTGTCAACGCCGACATTGCGGCAGCTCTGGAGCCTGAACCTCTGCTCAAAGCGTTTCTGTCAGGCGACGGACTGTCGGCTGCGTGGCTTGAGCCGAAAAAGGGCCCCCGCACGGTTGAGGCGGACCGGCGAGGTCGCATCACTTGTTATCGCAGCCCGACTCCCGGGATGCAGGGGACCTTCACCTTTTGCGGCCTGCAGCTTGTCTCCCCTCGGATTTTCGACTATCTGCCGGATCGTCCATTCTGTACGCTGGTCGAGGCTTACGAGCAGGCGATGGCGCAGGGCGTCTTTGCGGACGGCGTTGCGGTGCGCGGCAGCTATTGGGACGATGCCGGCACGGTCGACGCTTACCGGCGCATACACGCGGAGACCAAACGGTTGGCCAGGTCGGGCAAGGCGGGCGGCACGCTGTATGACGCTCGCGCCGACCGGTGCGGCAAGGATGACGCCCACTATTTCTGTGTGGGGCAAGGCGCGTCTGTTGCCCGCGATGTGAAAGGTCGCGATAGTGTGATTTGCGGCGCTGCCGAGGTGATCTCCGGAAGCGTGCTGTTGGATGCCGTTGTGAGCGGTGGCGTTGTCGGTGGACGTTTGGAGGACGTCGCCATCGTTGCGTCGACGGCGACAGACGATGCTGCGCTCCCCCTGGCGCTCGCGTCGCTGGGGTGGGAGCCGTCCAAGACTTCCGCCGCCTTCTTGGGCGCGCGCGGGTCCAACCGGAATTTCTGGCGTTTGTACCATGGTGCGCGGTCGGCCATCTATATTCGGTATTCGCTGGAGCGCCCAGAGAATGCGCGCTATGCCGGACATGCCCGCGTGCTCTCAGAGGCTGGCGTACCGGTGCCGGCGGTGCTGGCTGATCTCCCGGAACAGCGCTGTCAGGTGCTAGAGGACTGGGGCGACGACTCCTTGCTGAAAAGGATGACGCACCGTCCGTCGCACGCGCTCGCGTGGTATCGGCCCGTAGTTCAGGCGTTGGCGCGTTTGCATGGCGAAGGCACTCGGCGGGCGCTGGATGCGGGCATCACACTGGAGCCCCCTTTCGACGGAACGCTGTATGCTTGGGAGCGCGGGCTGTTCGAAGAGCACATGCTGAAAACCCGCTATGGGATAGCGGCATTGCCAGACGACGTTGCACGCGAATTGAAAGGGGTGGCAGATAAACTAAGCGCTGCCCGGCAGGTTGTGATTCATCGGGACTTCCAATCCAGCAACATCCTGTTCAGCAAGAACCGGTTTGTTTTCATCGATTTTCAAGGCATGCGGTTGGGTGCCGCTGCCTACGATCTGGCTTCTCTTTTGTTCGATCCGTATGTTATAATTTCTCCTTCATTACGCACGCAGCTTGTCGCTGACTACATCACGTACCATCCCGAGCAGCGTGAGGCGGCCGAGTTGTTCTATGAGGGTGCTGTTCAACGCCTGGTCCAGGCGTTAGGGGCGTTCGGGCGACTGGCGTCCGTCGGACAAAAAGCGTTTACGCGACACATTTTGCCGGCGTTGGAGAACTTGCTGGATGCGTCCGACACGTGCGGGCTTGATGCCGTCGGCGGATTGGCAGAGGAACTGATCGCCCGCGAAAGCGCCCGGTGCGGCGGTTGAGGTCGGAAATTAAGGTTGCCGGAAAGCGTCTACTGCGTCACATGAATACCTCCATGCTCCAGTTTATCGCGCGCGTGCGTCGAGAGGCCCGGCAGAAGCCGGAGCAGGTGGTGCTCAAGACGATGGGACACGAACGCGTGTTCTACGGTTACGACTGGGGCGGGGACACCTACGTTTTCGAGAGGGACGTGTGGAAAAACCTCGACAACCACAGTCCGGTCCTGATCGTCCGTAAACAAGATCTCGTCAAAGGCACGAGCGGTTGCATCCTGACGTTGACCACGGGCAATCATACGGTGGCCGCGATTCCGTTGCTTTCCGGACACTTCTGGAATCTTGGACGGCTTCCCGCCTCGCATCGAAGTAAGGTCCTGCAGACCCGTGTCGTATGTGCGAATGTGGTGAACGGCGTCATCGAGATGTCACAACGCGATGTCGCGACTGACTTGATCATGCAAGCGGACGCGTGGCTTCAGAGCATCGGCTTTGCGCTGAACGAAGTCATCATGGCCGAACGTACTGACTCGACGCTGGACCATTACCGGCAGATGGGGCAGGAGTGGCGCATCAAGCCGTTGGCGTGGACACGCCGCGAAATGGATGCGGCGCTGCGGTCGAGCCGCACGCGCATCAATTCGTGCCTGAGGTATTACCATAGCGCAAAGGGAGTACATTTTCTTTCCTACACGGATTTTTATAAGCTGCACGAGGTTCTGACGGCCGATTATTCGCAGTTTGTCGAGTGTCTTCGCGAACTGGTGTCGATCTTCGAAGGCGACGTGCGTTCCTGCATGCGAACGCCGAAGTTCCATGGCCACCACGAGATCGAACTTTTCGGTCTGCGGCGGGGCGTGGCCACGGAGCGGCTCGTGCCTGAGCTTGAAAAGCTGATGGAGGGGATCGCTCTGAAGCGCCTGGCACCGGAGGAAGTCGCGGAGCGCCTGGCGGCGATCGACGCCGGCTTTAAGGCGGCACTCGAGCGGCCTGAGCTCGCGGATGACGCGAGCGACGATTTCGTCGAGACCTTGTACATGCATCTGACGGGCGAGATTTACGCGGCGCTGGGCGATTCTGTGACGCCTGCGTTTGACGACCGGAGGACGGCATTGCCTGGGGCGACGTTCCACGGCGGACGCCCCGATTTCCATCCGGGGACAGACGACCGGACCCGTGTGCTGATCGCCAACGTCCAGCAGATGATGAGCCAAGACGAGCAGATCGAATATGCCAACATTTACGAGGTGAGGTCCGAAAACGACCTGACGAACAACCTCGCGGTCGGGGTCGGCGTCACGCGAGAGATCGTCTTTAAGACGAATCGTCGTCCGCTTTGTACGAGCCTGATCGAAAAACGGTTGGCGCTGAAGACGCCGGGGTATGGAAGCTACATGCTGGCGCGCGTTCAGGCGTTCAAAGCGTTGGGTGTGGGGTTCGGCGAATATCGCCTGCTTATGCGTCTCGACAGTCAGGCCGGACGCGAAATGAACTACTTTATCCGCAACCGCTGCCTGGGCGAACCTCTGGATCAGATCCCCGCCAGCATGTTCCAGCGGACAGGCGAATTCGGTGGCCGCGAGGCGGGCGAAGATCCGGCCGTGGTGCTGGCGTTGGGTGCGTTGCTGGGTGACGCAGCGGCCCAAAACCTTGTGCTGAAGAAATACTTGCCCAAAACAGAGTCGTGCCGCTTCGGTGAAGGCAAAGAGGTTTTCGAATTCGGCTACGACATCACAAACAGGCGCGAAATGCCAATGCGCGTGATGCTCTGCTCGATTCGCGGCTGTTTCGGCTGGCCGGATATCGCTTACACCGAAGAAAATTTGAACACACTTTTCAGTTTTTATTTGCGGTGCTACGCCCAAGTGCTTTTCCGCTTTTGGCTCAAGCACCGGGAAGCGATCGGGCTGGATGTGCTGGCGGAACGTTTCTTTGACGGTTTCGAATTCAAGACGCGCGAGATGCATTGGGTGTATTCCTCGCGGCGGGAGCAGTTCGACGCGTTTGACCCGCAACTGCGCAGCACGTACGCATTCACCAAAAAATGGCGATTTGCGCTGTGGTCGCTTGACCGTCAACTGCGGCGCATCGAGCAACTGAGAGGCCTCTTTGCGGAGAATGTGCGGGCCGTTGCCCGGCAACAAGGCGAAGCATAAGCGCGTCCCGTTTGTCGGCGTTCCCTAAGGAAGCAAAACGATCATGATCATGTCGAAAGTGTCTGACAGCCTGGCATCGGCTTTTTCTCCCTCGGCCAAATGCAACCTCATTTTCGTCGAGGTGACCGATTCCGCGCGAGAGCTGGAGCGCAGCCACCTGTGCGGCCCGACGGCTGGGCTGATCCAGGCCGAAGCGTTGGCGGGCGTCGCGCTGCTCGGTGCCGAGTTGACCCGGCCGGATGAGTCGGTCACGCTGCAGTTACGCGTTTCCGGCCCCGTGGGAGGAGTTTTGGTCGAAGCGCGCGCCAACGGTTGTTTGCGCGGTTATACGCAGGTGAAGGTGATGAATGAGCTAGACGCCTGCGAAGAGCTCGACGTTTCCTCTGCCTTGGGCGATAACGCCGAAGTGCAGATCATCCGGTCGGTTACCGGAAAAATCCTGTCGAGCGCCACCACGGAAGTGAGGCCGGCATCGATCATCAAAGGGCTTGAGCAATACTATCGCCATTCGCTCCAGAGGCAGGTCCTTGTGCAGATTTCCGCGCTGGCGTATGGAGGGTTTATAGACGGCGCGCGCGGCCTGTTGGTGGAATGCCTGCCGGACGGAGACCGGGATGCGCTGGCCCGCATGTCCCGGCTGTTCGAGGATGGGACGGTGTTGGAATGCCTTGAAGCGTCCGCCTCGTTCCAGACGATATGCGAAACGTTGGGTCTAGCCGACGGCACATTTTCACCTCCAAAATCGTTGCGGTTCGGCTGCTGTTGCTCGCAGGAACGGGTCGAAGGGATGCTGGCGGGGATGCCGAACGCTGATTTGGAAGCCCTCATCGTCGAAGACCGTCCCGCGCAGATTTTCTGCCACATGTGCGGCAAGGGCTACCAGGTCCCGGCCGAACGGCTGCAAGAGATTTTAAGGCGGCGCGCTTAAGTGAGCTCGTCTGCCGTGTAACGAGCTGTTGCGTTGAGAACCGTTTGTGGTAAAATCACATTCATTAAAAACGGATGTGCGGGGGAATGTTTCATGCTTCGGACGCGGGGTCATCAGTGGTGCATCTGGGGGTCGGCGACACTGTCGGTCAGTGCGGCTTTGGTTTTGTATGCGTTTTCAGTCTGGTTCGGCAATCTGAATCAGGACGAGGGGTGGTATCTGTATGCCGCGCGGCTGGTTTCCGAGGGGCGGATGCCTTATCGCGATTTCTTTTTCACGCAGGGGCCCGTCCTGCCGTATGTGTATGGGCTACTGTATCCACTGTGGTCCACCTGCGGCGTGTTGGGCGGCCGTCTCGTCACGGTTTTTTTCGGCCTGTTGAGCTGCTTTCTTGCGGCGGGACTGGCTCGCCGGTCGGTGCCCTCGCAGAGGGCCGATGAAGCCGGAATCATGGCTTTCGCGATGACGGCCTGTAATCTCTATCATGTGTATTTCACGACGATTCCCAAAACCTATGCGTTAGCGTCATGTCTGCTGCTGGGGGGCTATCTGCTGCTGACGCTGTGTCTGTCGCGTCGCAAGAAAACGCGGTCGCACATGTCCTGCATGTGGGCGTTGCCAGCGGGTCTGCTGGTCGCTTTTGCCGCGGGCACGCGGCTGTCGCTGGGTGCGTTGTTGCCGGTCACCGTTTTGGGGCTGCTGATGACTTTCCGCAAGACGGGCGCGGCGTTCTTCTGGTTCGCGTTGGGGGGCGGAGTCGGGCTGACGCTGGTGTACGGACCCTTCCTGATGGAGGCCCGCGAGCAGTTCGCGTTCAGCCAGACTTATCATGTCGCCCGCGGCGGGCGCGATCTTTTCTTTATCGCGGGGTCGCTGGCCCGGACGGTGCGAGCATATTTGCCTGCAGGCCTGCTGTGCGTTGCGCTTGTGGTCTTCGGGTTGTTTCGCGGCCACGGTTCCGCGCAACCGGTCTCGCAGGAAGAGCCCTCCGGCGTTGTCTACAGGGGAAGGGTTTGGCCGGGACTTTGGATGGCCGCGTTTCTTGCCGTTTTTCTGGTGCAGTTGGCCAGCCCGTTCCCATACGACGATTATCAGGTTCCTGTGATGGGGTTGCTGGTGGCGGCGCTGGCGGGATGGACGGCGAACGGCACATCGTCCGGGGCGTTGCGCGGGTGTATTTGCCTGTTCTGGGTGGTGTGTTCCCTCATGGCTTCTTTCGCCTCTCCGCTGTCCCAGGAATGGTTGGTGGCGCGGCAGGACCGTTTCTGGGTCATACGCAAAACCATGCCGGATTTGGCGCTTCTTCAAATGACGGGGCGCGATGTGAAGGCGCTCGCTGGAAAAGACGACGTTTTGCTGACGCAAGACACCTATTTGGCCGTGGAGACGGGACTGCGCGTGCCGGCGGGACTTGAAATGGGGCCGTTCTCCTATTTTCAGGACCTGAGCGATGAGGCGGCGGGCCGTTTTCATGTGATGAACAAAGCGTTGCTCTCCGCATTGCTCAAGTCGGCACCCTGCAGCGTGGCCGCCTACAGCGGATACGGGCTAGCCATCCGTTCGCCGGTGACGGACGAGGTGCCGCAGGAAGACCGACAGCTTTTTTTGAGCCTTTTGGGAGCGCACTATGACCGTGTGCAGGAAGTGGCTGATTTCGGGCAGAACTGCACGACACTTCAGATCATGAAGCGACGGACCCCGGTCGGTGAGAAAAAGCCCTAAGAGAGACGCATGCCTGATTTATTGAAAGATGTCCAGACCCCTAAAGATGTCAAAGCCTTGCCGGCGGATAAACTGCCGGATTTGGCCGAGGAAGTGCGCGGTGTCATTCTGGATACCGTAAGCAAGACCGGCGGACATTTGGCGTCGAATCTCGGCACGGTGGAACTGACGATCGCATTGTTGCGGGTGTTTTCTCCGCCGGAAGACAAGATCATTTGGGACGTCGGGCACCAGACCTATACCTGGAAGTTGCTGACGGGGCGGCAGGACCGTTTCGCCACCCTGCGGCAGCGCGACGGCTTGTCGGGATTCCCGAAGCCGGAAGAGAGCCCGTGCGATGCGTTTGTGGCTGGTCACGCGGGGACGGCTCTCTCCGCGGCGCTGGGCATGGCCGTCGCGCGGGACCGCCGCAAGGGCGCGGAGAGTGTGGTCGCCGTGATCGGCGACGGATCCATGACCAACGGCATTACGCTGGAGGCGCTGAACAGCATCGATGACGCCAACAGCAAAGTCATCGTGATCCTCAACGATAACGAGATGTCGATCTCGGAAAACGTCGGCGCGTTGTCGCGCCGGCTCGGGCGGATGTTGGCAGACGTGCGCTACAACCGGATCAAGACAGCGGCTGAGGCGGCGGGCCATCGCCTGCACATGACGCCGTTGCGGCGGGTCTACCACAGGATTGAGCAGGCGATCAAAAGCCTCTGGCTGCAGAACGCCTTTTTCGAAGAATTCGGGTTGCGGTACGTGGGGCCGATCGACGGGCACGATTTCGATGCGCTGGAGAACGCGCTCTGTTCCGCGCGCGAATATAAGAATTCCGTGCTGATCCACGTCGCCACACAAAAGGGCCACGGGTTCAGGCCCGCTGAACGCAGCCCCTGGCTTTGGCACGGGGTCGGCGCGTTTGAACTGGAGGATAAGCATCCCCCCGAGGGCCGGCACGGTTATTCTCAGGTCTTCGGCGAGACGTTGACCGCGATGGCCGAGGAGAATCCCGCGATCATGGCCATCACGGCGGCGATGTGCTCGGGAACCGGGCTTGACTCCTTTGCGGCACGCTACCCATCCCGCTTCTTCGATGTTGGCATTTGCGAATCTCACGCGGTCGTGTTTGCGGCGGGGTTGGCCGCTTCCGGATTCAGGCCTGTTTTTGCCGTGTATTCGACCTTCCTGCAGCGGGCTGTGGACTGCGTGATGCATGACGTGTGTCTGCAGAATTTGCCGGTGCTGTTCTGCGTCGACCGGGCGGGTGTGGTCGGTGGCGATGGTCCGACCCATCACGGCATTTACGACATTCCGATGTTGCGCACGTTGCCCAACCTGACGATCATGCAGCCCAAAGACGCGGCCGAACTGGCGGCAATGATGAAGACCGCGTTTGCACAGTCCGGACCGGTTGTGATCCGGTATCCGCGCGATCCTGGACCGGAGGTGACGCTGAAACCGGATGTCGAGACCATTCCGCTCGGTGAATCTGAAGTGGTTCTGCCTCTTCGTGATGTTCCTTCGGCTCATCCCGTCTGGCTTTGGGCTTTGGGCGACATGGTCCCTCTGGCTTGCGAGACGGCGGCGCATCTGAATGCGGGGGGCTTTCGCGCCGGCGTTGTGAACGCGCGTTTTGTCAAGCCGATCGACACGGTGCGACTTTATGCCCAAGCCCGGGAGGCCGCGTTGTTCGTGACCCTCGAAAACGGAGCTGTGGCTGGCGGTTTCGGTTCGGCGCTGCGCGAGGCCTTGGGGAAGGGCGATTTCGCCTGTCCCGTCTGCACCTGTGGCTGGCCGGACGTTTTCGTGGGCCAGGGGACGACGCGAGAGCTGATGGAGGCTGTCGGCCTCGCTCCCGCGCGCCTGGCGGATGAGATTGCCCGGCGGGTCAGAACATCGTGATTGCATCAGAGGCGTGAATAAGCGAAAATCAACGCATTCCAATGAATGAAAGCAACAGAGCGACTGTTCACGGCGTGCCGGGCGAACATGCGCGTGCCGTCGGGGTGATGCGGGCGATCTGGCCGCTGCTCGCCGCGCTTTTCGCCTGCGGCCTCTTCGCGGGCGCGTCCATGCCGCGGCTGGCGCTTGGCGTTTCCGGCGCAGGCTTTTTGGCGGCCGCTTTTTTTCTCGTGTGGGCTGTGCGCGATGGACTGAAAAGGATCGACGCGTTTTTCAAAGGGGCGAGGGGAGAGGAGAGCGTAGCCGTTCTGCTCGCCGCGTTGCCGCGCGGTTACCACGTGTTTCACGATTTCACCTGCGATCCTCTGACGACGATCGACCATGTGGTCGTCGGACCAACCGGACTTTTTGTCATCGAGACAAAATGCTGGTCTGGCAGGGTGACCTTTGCGAACGGCACGATCCTCGTGAACGGCGCTGTGCCGAGCCGGCCGCCTCTGGTGCAGGCGCGCTCTTCGGCGCGCGCGCTGGCGTCATATCTGGTTGACCGCGTAAGAGACATGCCGGCTTGCCTGCCGGTAGTCTGTTTCGCGAGCGACACGTTCCAGCCCGACCTGCTGCCGTATGAAGACGCCTTGATCTGCAACGCGTCGGCATTGCCTCCGTTGATCGCAACACGCGCTTGCCATTTGTCGGCCGATGATATTGAACGGATCGTAAAAGTAATGGAGCAGAAGAATTCATGATGACGCGTTTTTTATTGGCTGGGCTGACAAGTTTAGCCTTAGGTTTCCCCGTTCAGGCGGCGGTCGAAAATAAAGCGCAACCGCGGCCCCAGCCCCATTACGGTGACGTGGCGCAGAAGGTCGCACGCGTGTTGCCGGCCACGCACCTGTTGCAACGTCCGCTGAGCGATGAGATTTCGCAGAAGGCGTGGACAAATCTGGTCAATTCATTTGATTTTGACCACAGTTATTTTCTTCAGGGCGATGTCGATGCTTTCACAAACATGCAGTTCCAGATCGACGATGCGGTGAAGTCCGGCGACGTCTCGTTCCCCTATGAAATCTACGGCGTATTCCGCGAGCGGCTTGAACAGCGTTATGTGTTCGTGACCAATCTGCTCGCAAAAGGGTTCTCTCTCACGGAGGATGAAACTTACACCTGGAAGCGCAAAGACGTGCCTTGGCCGGCGACGCAAACCGAGCAGGACGAGTTGTGGCGCAAGCGGGTCAAGAACGAATATCTGGTGCAGTTGATCAGCCGCGAACTCGATCAGGCGGAGGCCTCCAACAAGGTCGTTTCAGTCACGAACAACGTCGCGGCTCTGAAACATGCGGTTCCGGGCGTCGCCGCATCGACCAATGCGCCGCCGGTCCCGACGATCGAAGAGAATATTGCCAAGCGCTACAAACAGTTTCTGATTGTGATCCAAGACATGGACGAGGAGGCAATCCTGCAGCGTTATCTCAGCGCGGTCGCGATGGCCTATGATCCCCACTCCGACTACATGTCGCCGATGCGCAAAGAGGATTTTGATATCGACATGAATCTTTCCTTGTGCGGCATCGGAGCGCAACTGCGCTCAGAGGATGGAACCGCCATGATCATGGAAGTGATTCCCGGGGGGCCCGCTGACCGGGATAAGCGGGCCATCCGGCTAAAAAAGAACGACAAAATCATCGGTGTTGGACAGGGTGATGGCCCGATTGAAGACATCATTCACCTTCCGCTCAATAAAGCGGTGCGGAAAATCCGTGGCGAAAAGGGGACCAAGGTCGTGCTGAACGTGATCCCCGCTTCGGACCCCAGCGGCACAACAACGAAACTGATTGACCTTGTCCGTGACGAGGTGAAGTTGGAGGAGCAGGCGGCAACCGGTCACGTTGCCCGCGTCGCGCAGGCTGACGGTTCCACACGCAAAATCGGCGTGGTGAAGTTGCCGACGTTCTACGGCACAATGGACAAGCGCCCAAACCAACCGGGATTCCGCAGTGCCACCGTGGACGTGGCTAAGCTGGTCGCAGCCTTCAACAGCGAAAATGTCTCCGGACTGATCCTCGACCTGCGCAACAACGGCGGAGGCTCTCTGCGCGAAGCGGTGAGCTTGGCCGGCTTGTTCGTGCGCAGCGGTCCCGCCGTCCAAGTGCGCGAACCGCGCCAGATTGTTGTGTTGCCGGTTCCGAACATGGACCCCGCGATGGCGTTCCGTAAACCTATGGTGGTGCTGATCAACCGCACGTCTGCCTCGGCTTCGGAGATTGTCGCAGGCGCGCTTCAGGATTATGGACGTGCCGTCTTGGTGGGCGATTCGCAGTCACATGGCAAGGGGACGGTGCAGACGGTCATGCCGCTGGGCTCCGAAAAGCTCGGTTCCATGAAGGTTACCACCGCCAGTTTCTACCGGATCAACGGGTACTCAACCCAGCTCAAAGGGATCAGCTCGGATATCGTCATCCCCTCTACGCTGGACGGCCTGGACATCGGCGAAAATCAGTTGCCCGGCGCCTTGCCGTGGACGCAAATTGAATCGGCGCTCTACATTCCCGTCTCAGACGTGGTCAAATTTGTGCCACAACTGAAAGAACTGTCCGCCAAACGCCTCGCCAAGAATGAACGGTATTCCCGATATTGTACGCTTGTGCGGCATGTGCAAGAGGTGAGCGAGAAAAAGGATGTCCCCCTGGAAATCAACTCGCGCCGCAAGCTTATGAAAGCCGAGAGCGAAATGCGGAAGCTGGAGGACGACGAGTTGGAAGCCGAACAGAAGAGCGGTACCACGGACGATGTCGTGCTCGAAGAAGCGCAGAACATCCTTTCCGATTTGGTGACGATTTCCGGCGGAGCCGATCTGCCGATGGAGACGGAGGGCGACCTCCGGACGCGTATGATGCGCATTTTCGGACGGGATATGCCTTAACCGGTGTTTGGGAGGACGGGGCTGATGAAAATCAAGTTCACGAAAATGCATGGGGCGGGTAATGATTTTGTCTTGATTGATGACCGTGAAGGAAAGGTTCCGTGGGAGGATCATTTTCTGATGGCCTCGGTGGCTGCGCGGCGAACGGGAATCGGTTGTGAGGGCGTGATCCTGGTGCAGAAATCAGACAAGGCCGATTTCCGGATGCGTTTTCTGAATCCTGATGGGACTGAGGTTGAGATGTGCGGCAACGGTTCTCGTTGCGCGGCGGCTTTTGCCCATTCGATCGGTGCGAGCAGTAAGGCGCTCACGATGGAGACGATGTGCGGGCTGGTGGATGCCCAACTCACGGATACCGGCGTCTGCGTCTGGATGCCGGAGCCCACGAAGAGGGCTTACGGACTGGAGCTCAAGGTGGGGGATGAGACGGTTCGCGGCGATTTCATCAATACGGGCGTGCCTCATTTCGTGGTACAGGTACCCAACATCGGAAACGTCGATGTACAGCGGATTGGACGTGCGTTGCGGTTGCACCCCGCATTCGCGCCCGACGGCACCAATGTCGACTTTGTGACGTTCCGTGCTCCGAACCGCATGAGTATGCGCACGTATGAGCGAGGCGTCGAGGCGGAATCTGGCGCCTGCGGGACGGGTGCGGTCGCGTGCGTGGTGGTGGCGGTCGAGACGGCGGGCTTCTCGTTGCCGTCGATCGTGAAAACGCCCTCGGGATATGATTTGACGGTGGCTGGCGATTGGCGCCATCACAAATGCACGGGGTTGACGTTGTACGGGCCTGTGAAATTCGTGTTCGCCGGCGAGATTGAGCTGGACGATATGGATTTGGGCGGCGAGATCGACTGATCCCTCTGATCAAACGGTCCGCTCAAGGATGCCCCTTTGGTGGGCATCCTTTTTTGTGCCGAGACCGGACAGGGTATACACGTCTCGATTCCGCATCCGGCCGTCTTCACGGCCCCTCCGGTTGATCGGCGCATGTTTTCAGGGTTTCCGCTCAAGGTCAGATGTGGTATAAACACTCCCGGTTTTTGAAAATAATCCGGGAGAGTCACATGTCATTAAATCAAACGTATCTGGGCACCGGGATCGCGCTTTTCGCGGGCGTGTTGCAAGCCGCCACCATGCTGGTGGAAACCGAGGCCTTTGCCGACAAAGGCGGCTGGGTGGTGGACCAGCAGTTCATGGACCAGATGGGGTCGCCGTTCCTGATGGCCCACGGGGTGGGGACGCCGGTTGCCGATGCCTCGACCTCTTTAGATGTACCTGAAGCCGGGAGGTACCGCGTGCTGGCCCGAACACGCAACTGGGCGGCACTGTGGTCGCAGAAAGATGCGCCCGGAAAATTCCAGGTTCTCGTGAACGGCGTGCCGTTGGCCAAGGTGCTCGGCGCGGAAGGTGCAGAGTGGGCGTGGTACGAGGCCGGTGACGTCACACTCGAAAAAGGTGACGTCAAACTGGGGCTGCATGACCTGACCGGCTTCAACGGACGCTGCGATGCGCTGATTCTGACGACCGATCCGGCGTTCAAGCCTGAAAACGAGGTGGCCAAGCTCGAGACATTCCGCCGCAAGATGGGAGCGGTCAAAGCGGCGCACGCGACTGAGAGCGTGGACCTGATCATCGCGGGTGGCGGTATTCCCGGCGTGTGCATGGCGATCTCGGCGGCTCGGTTGGGGCTGACGGTCGCGTTGATTCAAGACCGGCCTGTGTTGGGCGGCAACAACAGTTCGGAGGTCCGTGTCCATCTTGCGGGCCGCATGAACCTCGGGCTGTATCCAAAACTGGGCGACGTGGTCAGCGAGATCGGCCCTCGGCGCGGCGGAAATGCGCAGCCCGGCGATTATTATGAGGACGCGCGTAAGATCGAGGCGGTTAAGGCGGAGAAGAACGTCCGTCTTTTCCTGAACACGCGCGCGTTGGGCGTCGAAAAGGAAGGTTCAAAGATCACCGCGGTCGTCGGGCGAAATATCGAGACAGGCCAGGAAACCCGATTTGTTGCGCCGCTGGTAGCAGACTGCACGGGCGACGGTGTGATCGGCATGCTGGCGAGCGCGGAATACCGGTACGGGCGAGAGAGTAAGGATGAGACGGGCGAGAGTACCGCTGCCGATAAGGCAGATAGCCAGACCATGGGTTCTTCGGTGCAGTGGTATTCACGCGAGGCACAAGCGCCGGTGTCGTTCCCCGACATTGTGTGGGGCATCGCATTCAACGATAAGAACTGCGAGCGCGTAAAGATGGGCGAGTGGACTTGGGAGACCGGGATGAACTACCATCAGATCAGCGAGTTCGAGCGCGTGCGTGATTACGGGCTTCTGGTGGTTTTCTCCAACTGGTCGTTCCTCAAGAACCGCTCGGCCCACAAGGCGGAGTACGCGAAAAGCCGTCTGGAGTGGGTCGCCTACGTGGCCGGCAAGCGCGAGTCGCGCCGTCTGATGGGCGATCTCGTCCTGAAGGAGCAGGATCTCGTTGATAAGGTGATCTATCCGGATGCGACCGCCTGTACGACGTGGACGATCGACCTGCATTATCCCGATCCGAAGAACACCAAGAACTTTCCGGGCGCGGAGTTTAAATCGATCGCCAAGCACAAGGCCATTTATCCTTATCCGATCCCATACCGCTGTCTCTACTCCAAGAACATTGAAAACCTGTTTATGGCTGGCCGCAACATCAGCGTCACCCACGTGGCGCTTGGCACGGTGCGTGTGATGCGCACGGGCGGCATGCTGGGAGAGGTGATCGGCATGGCCGCGTCGCTGTGCAAAAAGCACAATTGTTCGCCGCGCGACGTGTACACCGCTCATCTCGACGAGCTCAAAGGGCTGATGTCGCAAGGAGTCGGGTTGGGTAAAGACCAGCCGCCGCAAAAATACAATCTGGGCGGCACGCTGTTGAAAGAGAAGAAGGAGTAGGGGCGAAGCCGTGTTCGCCCGAATGTAATGAAGATTCAATCGATTGCCGTCTTCCAGAATCACGAGATTCCCTGTTTTTGTGCGCGGGACTGCCATATCGCGCGGTTGCAGGCAGCCTATCCGACAGCTCGCGTGACGTGGTGCCAGAACCAGAGCGCCTTCATGAAGGCGTTGCCCGAAACCCAGATTGCGCTGACGTGGGAGTTCCGTCAGGAATGGTTCGCGCACGCGCCGCTGCTGCGGCGGCTGGCAACGCCGGCCGCGGGACGCGACTTTTTCGCGATCACGCCGCCGCCACCGGTAAAGATGTTGTACGGCTCGTTCCACGGTCCGCTGATGGCCGAAACGGTGCTGGGGCTGATGCTGGCTTTCAATCGCGGTGTTCTGGAGGCTTACCGTCGTCAGCTCGCTGGCGAGCTGTGGCCGCGCGCCGCTCTGACAGACGTGAGGTTGCTGCGCGGTAGCCATGCGGTCATCGTCGGCTTCGGACATATCGGCACAGCGATCGCACGGCAACTCAAAGCGTTCGGCGTGCGGGTGACCGGTGTCCGGCGGACGCCGCCGAAACGACGACCGCCGTGGTTCGGCAAGAACGACGAGCAGGTGGTTTTGGGGCGTTTGGATGAGGTTTTGCCCGAGGCCGACCATCTGATTCTGGTGCTGCCGTCCGACACGGGAACGGACCGGCTGATCGATGCGGCTCGGCTTGCGCGGTTGCCCAGGCATGCGGTGGTCTATAACGTGGGGCGCGGCAACTGCCTCGATGAGGCGGCGCTGGCCAAGGCGCTGAAGTCGGGCGCGCTGCGCGGGGCATGCCTGGACGTGTTCGCCCAAGAGCCCCTGACCAAGGCTTCGCCGCTGGCAGAAAATCTGCCTGGGCTTATAAGGCTTCCGCACTCGTCGGCGTTCTCGGAAATGTACATGGACCGGTTCCTCGATGAAGTGATCGAGTGGCTGGACAAGTGAGGGCTACAAAACATTATGATCAGAACCTACACCGTCCATTCGGTTGAAGAAACGTGGCAGGCGGCGGCGGAAATCGCAACGCTGTTGAAGCCTGGGACCGTGATCGCGTTGCAAGGTGATCTGGGTGCGGGTAAGACGACTTTTGTGCAGGGGCTCGGCTTCGCGTTGGGCGTGCATCGCCCCGTGACAAGCCCGACGTTTACGGTGTGTACGGAATATCCGACCCCGGCTTTTAAGTTGGTTCATATGGACTTATACCGCCTGTCCGGGCCGGACGATCTGCTGACCATCGGTTATCCAGAATATCTGGAGACCGGGGCGGTGGTGGCGATCGAGTGGCCCGAACGCGCCGGCGACCTGTTGCCGGCCGATGCCATACACGTGACGTTTTCGTTGACGGACGATCCCGAAACGCGCGTCATTGAGGTGACGCTCTCGGAGAAAGTTGCCTGAACGCTTCGTAGACGGCGATGGAGACCGCGTTCGCAAGGTTGATGCTGCGCGCGTGTTCGCCGGGCATCGGAATTTTGAAGAGCTGTTCGCTGTAGCGGACATAGAATTCTTTGGGAAGGCCACTGCCTTCGTTGCCGAAGACCAGTGCGTCTTCCGGCTGAAAGGCACAGTCATAGAGCGAACACGTTCCGCGCGTGCTGAGAAAGAAGAGCCGGGGCGGTTTGACGCTCTGGAGAAAATCGTCCCACGAGTCGTGCACGGTCAGTCGGAGATGTTCCCAATAGTCGAGCCCCGCCCGCTGCAGATATTGGTCTGAAAGATGGAATCCCAAAGGGCGGATCAGGTGCAGGGCGCAGTCGAGCCCTACGCACACACGGCCGATCGCGCCGGTATTGTGGGGGATTTCCGGTTTGACGAGAACGATATGGAGCGGCATAGTCATGGAAGTCGATTACGTGAATGTTTCTGGTTCTTCAAAGATTCTTGAGGTATTCGGTTTCGAGGCTGGCTCCGCGCATGACAGAGATGACGCCGCATTGCGGGAGCAGGACCGGAAGCAACACCCCGTTGATCGCTTCGGCCGTCGCGTGACGAGGATTATAGCGGCATGCCAGACTGGATGTGGCGACGTCGAACGTGAAGGTCACATCCGGCAGAGCCATTGTCAGCGTTCCGTAATCCGACGGTTCTGCAGTCAGAAGGTAAACAAGGGTGCTGGCCTTGCCGACCATTTCTTCTAGAGTGGCCACGCGTACAGTCCTTCCGTTTTCAATGAAGGCGACGTGATCGCACATGACCTCAATGTCGTGCAGATTATGCGAGCTGATGACAAGGGTCTGACGACCGCGCCTGCGCGTCAGAAACTCGCGCATGTGTGCTACCTCGCGCGGATCCAGCCCGCTGAGAGGCTCATCGAGCAACACCACTTCCGGATAACCGATGAAGCATTGGGCGATCATCACGCGTTTTCGCATGCCGTGCGAGAGCGAGCGGATCGGCGAGTTGAGCCGGTCTCCGAGATGGACCTCTTCGAGCATGGCGGACGCGGATCGGGCGGCCTCCTGCGGAGCGAGTCCCTGCAACAGACCATAGTGCGTAAGCAGCTCCAGCGGTCGGCCCTCAAGCGGCAATTCGGAGTCCTGTGGCAGGATCGTGATGCGGCCGGCGTGGACGGACGGATCGAACGGGCCGCCGTCCAACAGGTTTACGGTGCCTGACTCGAGATGAAGGAACCCCGCGACCGACATCATCCACGTGGTTTTGCCTGCCCCGTTCGGTCCAATCAGGCCGAGCATGGCAAAGCGTGGGACGCAAAGCGTGAGTCTATCCAGGGCTTTTCTTGCCCCGTAGCATTTGACCAGATCGACTGATTCAATCGCATGTTCCATGATTATACGTCGCGTTTCCGAAAAAAGGCATAGCCGGTCAAAAGATAACAGAACCCGAGTGTCGTCAGGTAGACGCTGCCGGTTATCAGCGGCGCGGCCGCATTGCGCCACAAATACATCTTGTGTCCGTCAGGCAACAACTCGCCAAGATAAGGTAAAAAGGATCGCCACCCCGTCTCGGCCGAAAAGTGACGGATCAAGATGGAAAGAACGAAGCAGGCGGTGATGGCGATAATACCCATGACGGTCGCTTTGCTGACCGACCGCGTGAAGTGCGAGAGGCCCATGGCCAATCCCAGATAGGGGATGGAGTAAATCCAGGCGCGCCCTGACCATTGGACCATGTTGAGAAAAAGATCGGGGGTGCCAGATCCCGCAAGCCGGAATTTGGCGATGGCGTAAGCGCCGCAGCCACTGAGCAGAAGCGCGAGGCCGATCATCAGCGTTTGGCCGACAAATTTTCCAAGCGACCAACTGGCGCGGGATGTACGGAAAATCACATAGCGGACGGCTCCAGAACCGAGATCCTCCGCGATGCGGTTGCCAGCGACCAAGACGACCAGCAAGGGCGTATAAAAGAATGCGAACCAGGCGTAGATGAGCTCCACGGGGTGTTTTCCGGTGATGTCTTTGAGAACCAAGTCGTTCTGTGTCATCTGCTGCATCATACGCTGAAAGGGTTTGGACTTCCAAAGGGTAGTGGAGACCACACCGGTTCGCTCAGACTGAGGGAGTTGCAGCGCGGTGGCGAGCTCATTCTCAAGCTTGTGCAAGAGATTGATCGACCAGTGCATATTACAGACCGCCGCGGCCAGATAAAGCAGCAACACGACTAGCGCCCGACGGCTGCGCAAGGCGTCGAACCACTCGTAGCAGGCGACCCGCCACATTTGGCGCAGGCCGCTCACCGGAAGAACCTCGGACCGCGATGCCCAGAAGTCTTCGTGGAAAGATTCCCAAGTTTATCCTGAACTGCGATCAACGGTTCGCCCACGGCGGGATCGATGAAATCGGTGAGCTCTAACTTAGCGGCCTCGCCTCGCTGCGTTTCGGGGACAAACGCGGCAAGATCATCGTAGGTTTTGACGAGCGAGGTCGTCATTTCGTTAAAGAAGCGCGTGCCCAGTTCCGCAGTGAAATCCTTCTCGGTTTCCAGCGCAGCCGCGAGGCTTTGCATCGACGTGTAGAGGCTTTCGTTCATGGCATTGATCGAGGCATCGAAGAGCGCAGTCGCTTCCGGAGAAAGCTTAAGGCGGTCGATCCATTGCGCGCGTGCGATGTCAACGCGCGTCTTCCACAGCTCCTTGGCTTCATCGATGCGGACGCGAAGGTCCTCGGGCGGAAGTTCTGTCACGTTTGTTACGGACGAACCGGTCTGCGCGGCTGTAATATTTGTCTCCGACGGCGAGAGGCCGTTCCCTGATGAATTTTTTGCACGGGTATCGTCGGTTACGGAAATGCGGCTGGGTTCGGAGTCGCCCATTGTCACGCGTTTGCCCTTTTGGGCGCGGTCAGGAATCCGCACCATGCGCGTGAAAACGTCTCCCCGTGAATCTTTTTCGCGGCGGGTCAGTTTCTCCTTGAGGTCTGAGATCTCCCGTTGGGCAATTCGCAACTCGTTTTTAGGTGCCCAGCCGCCGATAATAAGCCCCAAGAGCAGGACAAACGGCAAAATCAGAAAAAGTTTCATTGTTAAATGTTACACCAGACCGGTGAGATGCGTTACAAAAAACGTCAGCCTAAATTTCGAAGCCCCCGCGTTCTGCCAACACCGTCTGCAGGACATCGGCAAATGATCATCCGCAGAACGGATAAATCGCATAACAAACTTGTAATCAACAAATTAATACTATTCTAATCGCCCCGGCAAGGGTTGTCGGCTTGTCAGGACCGTCCAAATATGTTAATTACCCATTTTCATTTTTCAAAAGAACAGAACGCTGAGGCGTGTAAAGCGAGGACGTCGTGACGGATCGAGAGGCCTTAATAGCCATGAACCGGGTTTCCGGTTTAGGCGCCATCACTGTAAAAAGGATGGTGGAAAGGTTCGGTTCGTTTTCGGCCGTTTTCGAGGTGTCCGAACATGCGCTCATGAAGGTGCAGGGTATCGGCTCCGAGAAAGCCCATGTTTTTCATGATGCATTGCGACATGTCCGAGCCGAGGATGAAATGGAACGGGCTGCGAAAAAGGGCGTCCGCTTGATAACATGGGTGGATGACGGTTATCCCGCGCTGCTCAAGCAGATTGCGGATCCTCCGCTGGTGCTCTACGTGGCGGGTTCAGCGGAGGCACTCAGTGTGCCGGCTGTTGCGCTCATCGGGACACGGCATCCCACGGTCTATGGTCGAGAGACTGCCCGCCGCTTCGGCTTCCAGTTAGCCGGGGCAGGCTACACGATCGTCAGCGGGTTGGCCAGCGGCATTGATACCGAAGCGCACACCGGTGCCGTACAAGCCCAAGGGCGCACGGTTGCGGTTCTCGGCGGTGCGTTGGACTGCCTGTTTCCAAAAGAGAACGCCGGTCTGGCGCGGCAAATGGTTGATCTGGGCGGCGCCGTGGTGTGCGAATACCCTTTCGGGCGGCAACCCGACAGACAGACGTTCCCGATGCGTAACCGGATTGTCAGCGGGCTCTGCAAAGGAGTTTTGGTCGTGGAGGCACCGTACAACAGCGGCACGCTGATTACGGTCAATCAGGCGTTGGATCAAAACAGATGTGTCATGGCGGTCCCGGGGCGGATTGATTCTCCAGCCTCGCAAGGATGCCACAAGTTGTTGCGCGAGGGCGCCCGATTAGTGACCACCGCAGAAGAGGTGATCGAAGAGCTGCAGGATATGATCGGAGGCCACGCGCGATTGCGGGATGGCGCGCTGGTCGGTGTGTCCCCGACGGCGGAAAAAAGGCCTGAAGCGGTCCTGTCTCAAGATGAAAGGACCTTGATGGCGCAGATCGAGACGGACGGAGCCTCCGTGGACGCGCTTGTCCGCGGTAGCGGCTTTGATGCTGGAAAAGTGAACGCGCTTCTGGTGGGTTTGCAGATCAAACGCCTGATCCGGCTCCTGCCGGGCGGATTGGTCGCGCGTCGCGCCGAATGATGCGAGAACGTGTTTTTAAAGGAAGAGAAAATGGGAAAGAAACTGGTTGTTGTCGAGTCGCCTGCAAAGGCCAAAACCATCGGGAAGATTCTCGGGTCGAGCTATGTTGTGAAATCCTCTGTCGGTCACATCCGTGATTTACCGGAGCGGACGTTAGGCGTGGACATTGAGCATGACTTTGCGCCTAAATATGTGTTCTCAAAGGGGAAAGCGAAAGTCATCGCCGAACTGAAAAAGGCCGCGAAAAGCTGCGACGAGATCTATCTGGCGCCTGATCCGGACCGCGAGGGAGAGGCGATCGCTTGGCACTTGCAGGAGACGTTGGCGGATGCTGCGAAAGGCAAACCTGTCCACCGTGTACAGTACAACGAGATTACACCGCGGGCGGTGCGGGCTGCATTCGAAAATCCGGGTGTCATCGATATGCACCGTGTGGACGCGCAACAGGCGCGTCGCGTGCTGGACCGCATCGTGGGATATATGGTGAGCCCGATGCTGTGGCGTCGGCTCAAGCGTGGGTTGAGTGCGGGCCGAGTGCAGTCCGTGGCGCTGCGTTTGGTGGCTGAGCGCGAGCGGCAGATTCAGGCGTTTAAGATCGAGGAGTACTGGGTTTTAGGCGCGAACGTGCGCCGCGAAACCAATCCGACCGATCCGTTTGCGATCAAATTGGTGAAGGTGGACCGGGAAAAGCCTGTGGTCGGATCCGAGGCGTCCGCCAAAGCTCTTTTGTCCGATCTGGAGGGGGGCTCTTTGCGGGTTTCTGACGTTCGTATGCGGGAGACCACGCGGCGTCCTTTACCTCCCTTTATCACCTCTACTCTGCAGCAGGCGGCGTCGAGCGTGTACGGCTATTCACCGAACCGCACCATGAGCCTGGCGCAGAAACTGTATGAAGGCGTCGACCTGGGCGCCGGAGGCCCCGTCGGCTTGATCACGTACATGCGTACCGACTCGGTGAATGTGGCACGTGATGCGCAAGCTGCCGCGATGACCTTCATCACCGGCACATACGGAGAGGCTTATTATCCCGATTCACCGAATTTTTATAAGAGTCGCGCCAGCGCCCAAGAGGCGCATGAGGCAATCCGCCCCACGGAGGTGTCGCGCACGCCGGACAGTTTGGCGAATGTGCTGGACCCACAGTCGCTGAAATTGTACGAAATGATTTGGAAGCGTTTCGTTGCGAGTCAGATGGCCTCCGCCAAAATTGCTCAGAAAACGGTGGAAATTGAGCCGGTCAAGACCGGCATGAAACACAGTCTCATTTTTTCGGTATCAGCCTCGGAGGTGCTGTTCGACGGGTTCCTCAAGGTCATGGCCCTGGACATTAACAAGAAAAAGCCCGAAGAGGATGACTCCGACGAAGAGGCGGACGTGGTTGACCGCCTGCCGCCGCTGGCGGTTGGGGACCCGCTGGTCCTGATCGACTGGCTGAGCGAAAGGAAAGAGACCAAGCCCCCGGCCCGTTACAGTGAGGCGTCGCTCATCCGCGCGCTGGAAGCGAACGGCGTCGGACGCCCTTCGACCTACGCATCGATCATTGAAACGCTCAACTCCCGCGATTACACGTCGCGCGAAAAGCGCCAGTTGGCACCGACCGCGCTGGGGCTCGAAGTGAACGATCTGCTGGTCAGTAAACTGGCGCAACTGTTCGACGTCGGGTTCACGGCCAAAATGGAAGAGAGCCTTGATCAGGTCGAAGAGGGCGGGGTCGAGTGGACGCACATGATGTCCAATTTTTTCGCGCAGTTTAAGCAATGGATGGATCTGGCCAAGGAACCACCGGCCGATGCGAATAAGGTGGCTGCCGTTTTGGCCTTGCTCGACCATGTCAAGACGTGGGGGCCCGAGGTGCAGCGCGGCAAACGGAAGTACAGCGATGAGCGTTTTGTGGGATCGGTGCGGGAACAGATCGCGAAAGGCGAGAAAGCGGTCTCCGACAAGCAGCTGACGGCGCTGGCGAAGATCGCTGTCCGCTATCGCGAGCAGATCCCGGAGTCAGAGAAAGCCCTCGACGCGCTAGGTTTTCAGGACGAGGTCGCCCGTGATCTCGCCTCTCCCAGCAACGAAGAGTCGCTGCGCCGGTTTGAAGTCCTGCAGAAGATCCAGCTTTCTGAGAACCAGACCACATTTGTCGAATCGCTCAGGCAACAGGCACAAAGCGGTCGTAAACTCAGCGAGAAGCAACTTGCCGCAATCGACCGGATCATCACGCAGAACGCGGCACAATTTGAGGATTTCGAAGCGGTCAAACAAGAATTGAAACTGACGTCAGACGAATCGGAAGCTCCGCCCGACAACGAGAGCCCATTGCTGATGACCATGTTGAATCAGGTGACGCAATGGCAGGAGCCCGTCTCACGCGGCAAGATGACGTTCGACGATCATGCCTTTTTCAGCAGCCTTTCCGAACAGTTCAACCGTAAGAAGTCGCTATCCCCTCGGCAGCGTTACGCGATGAAACGCATGGTTTTCCGCTACAAGAGTCAGATAGCCGATTTTGATAAATATGCGGACCAGTTGGGCTTGAACAAAAAAAGCAAGGGCGAAAAAGACGAGGCCAAAGCCTAAGGGACCCAGCCATGAAAACGGACGGGGACGGTTTCTGCGAGCTTGAGGTGCGGACAGGTGACAAGCCCCCCGAACTGCTCCCGAACCGCAACGACGCGGCGGTCGACGCGGCGGTCGCCCGTTTTATTACCTATCTGCGGGCCGAACGAAACGCGTCCGAACTCACCGTGTCCGGGTATGTGCAGGACATTGGGCAGTTCGCCGCGTTCGTGTGGCCAGAGGAATCCGTGAAGCCTCCTTTCTGTTGGTCCGTGCCGCTTCGCGATCAGGCCCGGGCCTTTCTTGTGGCGTTTCACCGCAACGGCTGGTCTCCGACGACGACGCGCCGGAAGCTATCGTCGCTCCGCTCTTTCTACCGCTACCTGGAACGGGAAAAGCTGGTGGCCGGAAATCCTTTCATAGGGTTGAGAGGCCCGCGGCTGAGCCGCCGTCTGCCTACCGTTTTGGGCGTAAAAGAAATCGAGTCGCTTCTGGCCGCGCCGCTGGCGTCGCTTTCATCGGTCCGCGCCCGTCACGGCTCGGTGGCGCCGCTCGCCGAATATGCCGCTCTGCGGGACACGGCGATTTTCGAGGTCCTCTACAGCACCGGGTGCCGCATCAGTGAACTCGCTGCGCTGGCTTGGGGGGATATCCGGTTCGACCAGCGGACAACGATCGTTGAGGGCAAAGGGCGAAAACAGCGGCTGTGCGTGTTGGGTGGGCCCGCCTGTAGGGCGTTGCTGACGGTCCGGTCATTCGCCGCAGCAATCTGGCCCGGTGCGGCATCGGAAACGGCCCCTCTTTTTCTGAACGCGCGGGGAGGCCCGCTGACGACGCGCTCAATCGAACGTCAAATGAAAAAGTGGCTTCGCTCAGCAGGACTGCCGCCCGCGATTACGCCGCATAAGTTGCGGCACAGTTTTGCGACGCATCTGCTGGATGCCGGTGCTGATCTTCGAAGTGTGCAAGAAATGTTGGGACACGCGAGTTTGTCGACCACGCAGATCTATACGCATGTCTCGATCGAGCGACTGAAAGAAGAATATGGCAGGGCACATCCACGGGCAATCGCTGACGGCATGATAGACCGGAGTTGACGGCGGATAACAATCTGATTGTCAATCTCAAACCATAAGGTATACTCAGCGTCATACGGTTTTACACTTGAAATGGGAGGTCCAGATGGGTTCTGCATTTACGCGCAGAGAAATGATGAAGCGGCTGGGGCTTGGCGGGACGGCGGCTGGCGTCGGAATGTTAGCCGGACGGGGCTTGGCGGACTCGACGACTGACGGAGATCCGGCTTACGCGGGTTTTGCGAAGAACATTACGCGGGTCGGGCCGTCGATGCAGGATGTTCCCTCTGCCCGGTTAGAGAGCGGCAAGGTGCTACAGCCCGCGAGGGAAATTCCGGTGTTTCACACAGCCGACGTGGTTGTCGTTGGCGGCGGTGCGGCGGGGTTCAGCGCGGCGGTGGCGGCGGCGCGAACCGGCGCGAAGGTCGCGCTGGTGGAACGGTACGGCAGTCTGGGCGGATTGTTCACGAACGGCATGGTCTTGGTCGTCATCGGTACCGGCGTCAAGGAGAACGGCGAGTTCAAATTGGTGACCCGCGGCATCTGCGAGGAGTTTCTTCGTCGCCTGGAAGGCATGGGCGATGGCGCGATCACCAAGTTGGGGCCCAACGTCGGACAGCCTACGGTCGATCCTGAAGCCGCCAAGGTGCTTATGGATGACATGATCCAAGAGGCGAAGGTGGACATGTTCTTTCACGCATGGGGCGTGGATGTGATCCAGAACGGGAGCGCGGTGCAAGGCGTTGTCTTCGAAAGCAAGCAGGGCCGGCAGGCGATTCTTGCGAAAGTGGTGATCGATGCCTCAGGCGACGGGGATGTCTGTTTTCAGGCCGGCGCGGGGTACAACCAGATTTCTCACGCAATGGGATTTGTTTATCGGCTGGGTAATTATGACCGCATCGACAAGAGCAAAGCACCGAAAGATGCGAAGTTGAACCTGGGTGCGGCTGAGCCGATCAAATCTGCGCGTTGGGTGAACAATCTCGGCCCCAAAGGTAATGGTTTGGACATCCGCGATCTTTCAAAGATCGAGATGATGCACCGCAAGTCGGCATGGAACTATGTGCAGCGCATTCGTAAAACCCCCGGATACGAAGAGGTGTACCTGATGCAGACCACGCCACAGATCGGCGTGCGCGCGACGCGTCTGCTCGACGGCGTGGCGAGTATCAATAAGAAGGGTGCGGTTGAAGGCGTCAAATTTTCGGACACGATTGCAGTCTCGGGACACGATGGGCTGAAATTACCAGAGTTTCAAATCCCGTACGGGGCCCTTTTGCCGAAGGCGGTGGACAACGTGATCGCGGCAGGACGCTGCATCTCCTGTTCGTCAGACCTGATCGATCGTGTACGCCTCATTCCGGTGTGCATCGTGACCGGTCATGCCGCCGGGGTGGCAGCGGCGCTGGCGGCCAAAGCGGATGCTCGTCCTCGCGATGTGCCACCGGCCGATATTCAGAAAGTCTTGCGGGAACAGGGAGCTTATCTGGGTTAAGTCGCTGTTTGCAGGGTGACGCGAACGCAGGATGCGTTGGACGAAGGGACAGAGAAACGGCGTGCGACGCGATAACCTGGCACCCAGACGACCTCTCCTTCGCACACGAAGAGCGGTATTGAGTCCCGAAGATGTTCCGGGACCTTTTCATCCACGAAAAGGTCCTGGATTTTTTTTGTTCCGCGTAGGCCAATCGGTGCAATGCGGTCGCCGGGGCGTCGCGCGCGGACAATGAGCATATGTCCCTCAAGGGCTGCAGCGCTCAAAGAACAGACTGCGGGATAAACGCCAAACCCGTTCAGTTGTCTGACGATGCCATGGTCAAGGACAGCCGTGATCGCGATGTTTCCCCAGCGTATCGGCATGCGAGACGGAATGGGAAGGGGAACCGGCGGAAGTGAGGGGTTTTCACGTTTCGGCGCGACGGTGAGCGTCCCGTCGCGGCAAACGGCGAGAACGCTTCCCGGCAGAGCGTGTTGCCATGAGCCAGACTCATGGCAGTGCGTCAGAAGCGCCTGAATGTCATCGAACCCCGTCGCTTCGGCGTGTGAGTTCAGGAAGAGCCATTGGCGCAAGATGCGGCGTTGGAGTGCGACCGGTTGCCGGAGCAAAGAGGCGACCAGCAACGGCGTATCGTATTTTTGAGCATGGTCAGACAACATCGAGGCCAACTGCTGAGAGGCCCAAGCATCGAGCAGTTTGTCGTCTTCTCGCAAGGTTTCGGCGGATTGGCACAGTCGCGCGCGGAGACTGGGTGCCCACGTCTGTTCCAGATGCGGCAAGAGTGTGTTGCGGACATAGTTGCGCGGAATTGTCTCGTCGTGGTTCGAGGCGTCTTCGCACCAGCTGAGGCCGCGACTCCGGAGCCAGTCGCGGAGTGCCGTCCCCGCGATGGCAAGCAAGGGGCGGATCAGGGTGAGATCTCTGGTTTTCGAGACGGGGCGCAGCCCTGCGAGCCCCCCAGCTCCAGCTCCGCGTGCCATCCGCAATAGAAAAGTTTCCGCGACGTCATCCGCCTGATGGCCTGTAGCGACGGCGTCGAGGGCGGCCATGCTAACGCATTGCCGGAAGAAGCCCAGTCGTGCGGCGCGAGCGGCCATTTCGAGAGAGTTTCCGTCCTGATTGTGCGAAGAAAGCTGCGCGCGATGACAATGGAAAGGCACCTTCGCGTCAACCGCCAAAGAGCGCACGAACCGCTCTTCTTCATCGGACTCTTTGCGCAAGCCGTGGTTCAGATGGAGAACCGTAGGGATAATGCCGGAGTCTCGGCACAGGGGCAGCAGCAGGTGAAACAAGGCCAGTGAGTCGGCTCCGCCCGAGACGGCGAGCCCGAGACGTGAGACCCCTTGCAGCAGTCTGTGCCGCTGGATGTGTGAGACCAGCGCCTTTTCGACCAGAGTGCCCTCCGCACAATAATAATGAAATCTGTCTCTTTCCGCCGCCATTGCGCCATGATAGGCGAGATCGGTGGACGATACAACTGTAATGGGAAAAACAAAACGTGGAGTTTCGTTTTGACTTTCAAGGATCAAACGGATATTTTAATCATCTGTTTAAGTGGAGACGGTGTTATGAGCAAGAAAACACAACGCAAAAAGAGCGCGAAAACGCAAGAAAACACGCAAGACAGAATCCTTTACGCCGCAACCAAAGTGTTTGCCGAGCACGGTTTCCGGGCCGCGACCACGCGTATGATCTGCGCGGAAGCAAAGGTAAATGTGGCGTTGGTAAATTACTATTTCCGCTCGAAAGCCGAGCTCTACAAGGCGGTGATCGCTTCGATGTTTGAGGATACAGGGAAACCGCTCATGTCGCTTCCCGACACGGTTCACGATCAGGAGAGTTGGAAGAAGGCGATGAGGATGTGGATCTGCCGCTCGCTCGCCATCTGTGCGGCGAGTAAACCGCCGGAGCTGTGGTTGTCGCGACTTATGGGCATGGAGGAGTGTGTTCCTTCTGACCTGACGCAGGACATCGAAGAAAAATTTGCGAAGCCCGTACGTCAATGTTTCGCACGCCTGTTGCGCATGGCGATGAAAGAGGACGATCCCGCGGAGGTCAACCTGTGGGCCAGTTCGGTCAACGCGCAGTGCGTGATCTACGCGCTGACGAAGCGAGGATGGCTCGCACGTTTCTGCCTGCCGGAAATGGATACCCGCGACTGGCTGGACAAGGTGGGCGAACACATCTGCGCAGGAATTTTTGCCCGCCTGTCCTTTCAGCGAAAAGTGGACTGATTGCAGATTATGAAGAATGTATTCCATCAAGTGGCCTTCATGCTGTTGCTGACACTTTTCGCGGGGTGCCGCACGCCCGGCTTCAGGGAGCGCACGGAAGACGCGATGAAGTTCCGAAGATCGTTGTGCGAGGAAACCGTCGCGTATTTCGCGACCAACAGTGGTCCGTTGACGCTGTCGGGGTCGATGGAACTGGCGCGGTCGCGCACGCTGAAGCTGACTCAGGTACAGTTAGACGAACAGCTCGCTAAGATCCAGCGGACGACAGCTTTTGCGGCGTTTTTGCCCGAAGTCGAAGTGGCCTTCTCTCGATCGGCCACGGATGTGCCGATTGAACGATCGCTCGGCGACATGACCATCCAACTGAACGACCAGTATGTTAATACTACGTCAATCACTTTGACACAGCCGATTTTCACGCCAAACACCTGGCTGCTCTTCACTGAAGCGAAGAAAGCACTGCGCGCGCGCGACCTGATTCGCTCACGTGCCGAAGAACTGCTTGACGTCCAAGTGGCGTCATTGTTCTACCAGACGGCGGTCTCAGAGGAAATGCTCAAGACGTACATGAAGCAGCGGGATGCGACGCGTACGCTCTCGGAACAGATCGACGCGCTTGCGCAGCACGGGTACGCATTGTCTGCCGAGAAGGCGCGCGCGAAAGCCCGGCTGTCTTCTGACAACTACCAGCTGCGTAAGGCGAACGACACGCTGACGCTGGCCCGCGCTCGGCTTTTTGAGATTCTGTGCTTCTGGCCGCTCCAACAGATCAAGGTGGATGGCGAATCCATGAAGACCGTGCTTTCGCGTGACTGGATTCTGACGGACGCGAAGGGCGATGCACTGCGCATGTCCCGCGACCAAGTCAAATCACTTTCTCCCGAAGAACTGCTGTGGCAGACGTTAGTCAACCGGAAAGAGTTGTGGGCCGGCGACCAAATGATCGAGATCCGCAAAACGGAGGTGCTCAGGGCGTTGTCGGATTTTCTGCCGACACTCTACGGTTCAACCTCGGGCAACTACACGACGGAATCGCTTCAATTGCCGACCCAATATTGGGCCGGTGGCCTCACTGCTGTGCTCTCCGTGTTTAACGGGTTTCAGACGATCAACTCCTATCGCGAGGCCAAGGCGCGAAGACAGGCCGAGTATCAGACGCAAGAGGACCGCGCGCTGGCGTTGTTGGTCGCAGCCTTTGAGGCCTGGCAAAACTGGCAACGGACCTTCGAGCAGCGCGATGTGACGGCGCAAGTGTTGGAGGCCGCCGAGTCGGATTATCAAGTTTCGCAGGCGCGTTACCATGAGGATCTGACCACGCTGTCTGAGGTGCTCGACAAACTGGCCTTGCTGGAGAGCGCTCGCGTTGGTGCCGTCTCCGCTGAATACGCCTGCGCTTTGGCGGAGATCGTCTTACGTGATGCGATGGGCGTCGGATTGAATGAGACTCGGACGATGGAGAAAGATGCAGCAGAAGCGTTTCGCAAAAAAGGCTTGCTGAATGGAACCCTCAAGAGACAGGAGTGATCGAATGAAAAGGCGCAATGCATGCTGGGCCGTTTCTTTGTTCGTGCTCGCGACATGTGGCGGATGCAAAAAAGAAGAGCAACGGGCTGAAGCGATGGATCTTCGTCCGCTGGTGAAGGTTGGCAAACTTTTACCCTCCTTTACGTTCACAGACGGCGTACAGGTTCAGGGCTCAGTTCGCACGAAGTATTCGGCAGCCGTCTCTTCTCGCGTATCTGGCGCACTTGATGCCGTGATGGTGGACGAGGGCGATCTGGTCAGGACCGGGCAGCCGTTGTTTCAGGTGGACAAGGCTACACTTGAGAATCGTGTGCGCATCGCGCAAGACGACCTGAATGTGTCCAAAGCCTTGTTCCAAGAGGCTGCGGCCTCGCTGCTTGAGGCGGAGGCTTCTTACGCGAAAGCGGAAGTCGATGAATCCCGCATGAAAAAGCTCTACGAAAAATCCAAGGCAGTCACCAAAGACGCGTGGGAGAAGGCCGACCTTCAGCTCAAATTGGCCGGTGCGACGCGTGAGCGCGTGCGTGCGGCGATCGATAGCGCCAAGGTGCGTATCGTGCAATCCGAGACCGCTTTGCGCGTTGCAGAAAAAAACCTTTCCGACTCGCAGGGCGTGGCTCCGTTCGACGGTGTCATCACAAAGAAGCTGTTGGACAAAGGCGACTATGCCAACGTCGGCAGCGCGGTGTTCAACATGGACGATCCCCGTGTGTACGAAGTCTGTTTCTCCATGAATGCGAGCCACTATGACCGGGTCACGCCAAGGCAGACGCGGGTACTATTTCAAGACGGGACAGAATCGGACGTCACTTACAAGTCACCTTCCGTTCATCCGACAACGCGGACCTTCGAGATCCGCGTGACTGTGGAACGATCCCCCGATTTGGCCCCAGGCATGCTCCGCGACGCGACCGTTATTTTCCGTCGATTCGAGGCGGCGGCTTTGCCCTCACCCGCGGTGGGACTGCGCGGCGGAAAACCGGTCGTGTATGCGGTTAAGGAGGGCAAGGTCGTCTCCGTTCCCGTCGAAACCGGAATCACCTGGATGGGACACCGTGAAATCAAACAGCCGAAAGAATTGGCTCATGCGGACGTTGTTGTTGAAGGTATGCTGTTGCTGAATGAGGGAGATGCGGTACGGATCGAAAAATAAAAGTTTTCCGCAAAGCTTTTGAGAGGCTCACATGTTTTTAGCGAAAGCGTCTATTAATCGTCCCATCGCGATGACGACGTTGTTGATCTGTCTGTCGATCTTCGGATTGCTGGCGTTTCGCAACGTCGGTGTTGATCTTCTGCCGCAGGTGGAGGTCCCGTTTGTCACGATTCAAGTGGTGTATCCGGGTGCTTCGCCTGACGAAATTGAAACCACGGTTGCCAAGAGGATCGAAGATGCCGTAGTGCAGGTCGATGGCATTAAACACATCAGCTCGACCTGCGTGAACAATTTTTGTCAGGTGCTGGTGGAGTTTGAATTGAGCCGCGACGTGGACGTCGCGGCGGTGGACATCCGCGAAAAAGTCGATCTGATACGTGAGGACCTGCCCGACGACTCCGAAGCGCCAGAGATCCTGAAGTACGACATCAATGCTAAGCCGGTGGTGACGCTTGCCTTGACCGGAGATTTGCCCATCGATGACCTTTACGATTATGCCGACGACAAATTGGCCGATCGTTTTTCATCGCTGGCCGGCGTGGCGAAAGTTGAGCTGGTCGGCGGCGAAGAGCGCGAAGTGGTCGTGGAGGTGGACCGCGCGCGTCTGGCGGCGCGTGGGCTGACGGTCGGACAAGTGGCACAGATCCTGAGCCGCGAAAATATCAAGATCCCCACAGGCCAAATCGATGACGGCACCCGCGAGGTGTCGCTCATGTTCGATTCAGAGGCTGTGGAAATACCCGACCTCGGAACGGTGGAATTGGGCGTCGTGAATGGCGAGCGTGTCTATCTGCGGGACGTGGCGACCTTCAAATTCGGGACGCCTCGTCCGAAGAGCAAAGCTTTCTTCGACGGCAAGCCGGCTGTCGTGGTCAAAGTCACGAAAAAAGGCGAAGCCAATGCGGTGTCGGTCGTTGACGGCGTGCGGAAGGTGTTTGAGTCGTCAGCACACAGTTTGCCTGGCGGGATGGTGCTGAACTGGGTGCGCGATGACGGCGAATATGTGAACGCGACGGTTAAAGACGGCCTGATTTCGATCCGCGACGGTGTGATTCTGACGGGTATCGTCTTGCTGCTGTTTCTGGCTGACATCCGGATGGCGTTCGTGGCTTTTGTCAGCATTCCGGTAACGATCGTGATCGCCATGATCGCCTTCAGCCTCTTCGGATATACGCTCAACGTGATCACGATGAGCGCAGCAGGCATCTCCGTTGGCATTTTGGTCGCAAATTCGATCGTGGTTCTTGAGAATATCGCGTTTGCGTTCGACAAATGTAAAGGCACTCAGTTCAACGTCGGCCAACTGGTTGAGCGCGCCACATCGCAGGTCGGGTTGGCCGTGGCGGCAAGTGCTCTGACGAATATTGTGGTTTTTCTGCCGATCACAACGATGAAGAGCATTACTGGACGTTTTCTGGCCCCGTTCGCGGTTACGGTCACGGCAGCGACGTTTGCCTCATTGCTCATCAGTTTCACATTGACTCCGATTCTGGCGATGTTGACCCATCAATTTGGAGAGCGGTTCAATCGGGTGTTGGCGTGGATGCTGAAGCCGTGGCTTATGTTCTATACGAGTCTGGAACGCGGATATGTGAGGTCTGTCGTTTGGATGCTGAAAGCCCCGTGGCTTTTCGTCGTCGCGTGTACGGTCTTAACGGGTTTCGCTTTCCGGTATTATGCGCCCAAGGTGCAAATGGATTTTGTTCCGCAAACTGATCAGGGCGAGTTGACGGTTAAACTCGAATTTCCGGCTGACTACAATCTTTCCCATTCGGAAGAGAAAGCCCGAGCGATCGCGCAGAAATTGCTGGAATTGAAAGATCCGTTGGGCACCCCGTACATCCAACGTTACACGCTGCTGGTCGGTAAAACACAAGGGTCAATCGGGCAAATGAGCGAAGGGGCGTACCTGGTCGAACTTGGCTTGGTGTTAAAGTCAAAAGTGTTGCGTCCTGAATCCGAGATTCAGGGCATCATGGAGGAGATCCGTGCGGTTTGCAACCGTGCGACGGACACGATCTGGGCCGTGATGATTCCGAGTGTTGCGGGCGGAGCCTCACAAACGATTGAAATGAAAGTCAGTGGCCCCGACTTGGATGTGCTCAACCGAATCGGGATGGAAGCGGCCGCGCAGATCCGGAACGATCCGGCAAGCGCCGATATCACCCATTCCGTGCGCCCAGGGAGGCCCGAGGTTCGTATTCGCCCGAACCGGGCTGTTTTACATGATCTGGGCGTGACCGCGCAAGAACTTGGATTGTCGCTGCGCGCGAGCGTGGACGGCATCGAGGCGGCCACCTACAAAAAGGGCGACCGGTCATACGACATCCGGGTGCGCTTTGCGCAGATCCCCGGCATCGAACAGGTAGCGGCTCTTAATCTGCCGGGGCCCGACGGCCGGCCATTCTTGCTGGGATCGGTTGCAGACATGCATGAGCAATTGCAGCCAACGCAGATTGTCCGGGCCGAGAAAGCCCGTACGATCATCGTTTACTCCAACAACGCAAAGGGATACGGCCTGGGCACCGCACTCAAAAACCAGGAAGCGGTTATTCGCAAGTTGCTGCCTTCGGGATACACGCTGCAAGTGGGCGGCATGGCAGAAAAAATGGGAGAGACGTTCAGCGAGTTCGGACTGGCGACATTGATCGCGATCATTCTCACGTATCTGCTGCTGGCGGCGATTATGGAGTCGTGGACGCAACCGTTCATCATTCTGATGACCATCCCGTTCAGTTACTTGGGCCTCTATATGGCGGTCTATTATTCCAAGACATCGCTTTCCATGTTCGGTTTGTTAGCGGGCATCATGCTTGTGGGGGTCGTGGTTAACGCGGCGATTCTGCTGATCGACGAGGTGAACACGCTGCGGCGCAACGAGGGATACCATAAGCGTGATGCGTTGACACTGGCGGCCGAACGGAAATTCCGTCCGATTCTCATGTCCTGCGTGGCCGCGCTTTTCGGCATGCTGCCGATGGCGACAGGAACGGGGCTGGGGTCTGAATTGCGCGCCAGTATTGGCATCGGTTCGGTCGGCGGCATTCTTGTATCGTCGGTTGTGTCGCTTTACTTCATCCCGGCGCTTTACGTTTTGGTCGGTCAGTCGGACAAGTCTCAGAGCCGCAGGATCAAGAAGGACATCGATAATATTCCTGATCCTGTGGTTTCGGCGGAGGTGGAGATGTGAGGTCTGCAACATAAAAGTGAAAGGATATTCCCCGTTGCACACGCAGGGGCTGAAAGGAAGGTAACGCAATGAAATGGATGAGTGCGGTGTGTTTTTGTTTCATCGGGATCTCTGTTTACGCAGCGGAGGATTGGTGCATCGACTCCTTTTCAATGGGGGTTGGACAAAGCCAAGACAAGATCGACGTCTATCGATTTGGCCTGCGGAAAGATTCGGACTACCATTGGCTTCCCAATCAAACCGGCTTTTTAACACTTTACTATGAAGCCTCTCTGAACTATTGGAGAAAAGGCCGGGAAGACGTTTATGCCGGGGCTTTTTCGCCCGTTTTCTTTTACGTCTTCGGCAAAGAAAAGAATCGTGTCCAGCCGTACGTTGAGGGAGGGATCGGCGTCGCAGCAATTTCTGAAACGAAAATCGGGAATCGCAACATGTCGACCGGTTTCCAGTTTGAAGATCGGGTCGGTGCCGGTGTCAAAATCGACAGGATTGACTTCAATTGCAGATATATGCAAGGGGGTATCCATTTGACGCAAGTAGCTACTACCCATTGTGGTCGTCCCCGACGATTTGGCAGAAACTCACAGGCGCGGTGTTCGCAGCCTGCTGAAGAAGCCTGTAAAACAGCAAGCCCCTTGATCGGGCGGACCTGCGGTTAAATCGGAACGTGTATTCATCGAGGTAATAGTCGAGATGTTTCGCACTGACAGCACCCTGATGCGTGCCCAGCAGCCAGCGTTTCAGCAACGCCGCCACGCGGTGAACGGCTGGCATGCTGACATGGGCGGGGTCGCCGCTACTCGAGACGGCAGTCGGCTTGTGCGTGTAACCAAGCCGAGTCAACCGATTGTACCCTTTCCACCCGTCGGTCAGGATCTCCGATCCTTTCTCGACCACGTCGCTGACGAAAGGCATGAGGCTGTCGCCGGATGCATCCGCCACCCTGCGCATCCGCACCCTGCCGAATCCTTTGGGCTCATGGGTTTCTACGGCTATGACCACAATCGAGCGCCTTTCTCCTCCCCGCCCCGGCGTGTCGCCGGGCTGGAATCCGCCCACGTAAGTCTCGTCCACTTCGACCTTCCCGCTCAGTCGCTCCCGGTCTGGCCGCACCATGGCTCGACGCATCTTATGCAGCCACGTCCAGGCCGTCTGATAACTGCCAAAACCAAGAACCCGTTGCAGGCCCAATGCGCTTGCCCCGTCTTTCTGACTCATCAGGAACCAGATCGCGGCGTACCAAGTCCGCAGAGGCATCCGCGTTCGGTCGAACATCGTTCCCGCCGTCACCGAGGTCTCGCTCCCGCACCGCTGGCAATGCAGGTAGCCTCGGGCAGTCGTCCAAGGCTCTCCAAGCCACCCGCAGTGAGCGCACTCGAATCCATGAGGCCAGCGGCACTTCAGCAGATAGCTTCGGCAGTCCTTTTCGTCGGCAAACCAGCTCAGAAACTGCTGATACGTTCGCGGGTAGTCCTCGCCCGCTACGGGATTGGGGCTGTCTTTCATGGCACATCATACTACAGGTTGTGGCTACTTGCGTCAAATGGATACCCCCTTATATGCATTACTCGAACTGTTCAATCAAGCAGCCGAACGACGGTATAGACATCCTTATTTTTACCGTGGGATATCAGTTCTAGCGTTGTCGCACCGCACGGGTGATGTTCGGTAGGACACGGTTTCCGCGTTCCGGCGGGGCGGAAACGAGCCCTTTAGTATCGACCGGAAACGAATAACATGGCAAAATGAATTCACGATACGGGGTTATCGGCGTCAGGCCTGTTTTCCGGAGCGCACGAATGAAACGAGCACTATCTTTTATTGCGATATTTCTGCTGAGTTGTGTCACGCATGCCGAAGTTTTCAGAGACGGCGAAAACGTCTGTTTTTTCGGTGACAGTATCACCCATGGCGGCCGTTTTCACAGTTACATCTATGACTATTATCTCACGCGGTTTCCGGAACGCACGATAAGGTTTGTCAACGCGGGTGTGTCGGGTGATTCGGCCGGTGGCGCGCTGGGGCGGCTGACCGAGGATGTGACGGTTAAGAAGCCGACATCGATCGTTTTCATGTTCGGAATGAACGACGTGGGGCGCGGCAACTACGTGGCAACCCCTGACGCCGCACGCTTGGATGCGCAGCGTCGCTCGTTGGGCGTCTATCAGGCAAACATGGAGAAGCTCGTAGCGCGCGTCCGAAGCGAGGCTGGCGAACCGAGGTTGGTGTTCATCACGCCGTCGCCGTTTGATCAGACCGCGGTCAACGAACGGAAGAATAATCAGCCAGGTTGCAACGATGGGCTTGGCCGTTGCGCGGCGCTCGTGCGCGAGATCGCTGAGAAGAATGGCGGTGCCGTGGTGGACTTCCATGCGCCTATGACCGCGCTCAACGAGAAGCTCCAGAAGCGAGACTCATCCTTCACCATCGTGGGCCCCGACCGAGTACATCCGGGGGCACCGGGACATTTGATGATGGCGTGGCTTTTTTTGAAAGCTCAAGGCGCTCCCTCTCTGGTCTCCAAGGTTGTGGTCAATGCGATGACCTGCCGCGCGGACGTGAGTGCGAATGTGGCCGTGTCGGATGTCGCGAAGAAAGACGGCGGCGTCTGTCAATTCACCGTATTGGAGCAGTCTTTGCCGTTTCCGGTTGATCCGGCTGCGCTGACAATTCTTGACCTGTTGCCCATCGAGCAAGATCTCAATCAAGAAATTCTTGCGGTAACGGGGCTTCACTCCGGTGGCTATGAACTGCGGATTGACGGCGATTTGGTCGGCCGGTACACGGCGGATGCTCTGGCAAAAGGAATCAATCTTGCTCTGAACGATGCCGCCCCGCAGGTGAAACAGGCGCAGGCGGTGGCAAAACTGAACGAGGCCCGACGCTTAACCGAAACCGCATTGCGCAATTATGCGGCGGTCCGCTGGTTCCTCAAACACCGTCAAGTAAATCCGGACGACCTCTCAGCCGTTAAGGCTTTTTCCGAAACGAAAATGGCCAAGGCCGGATATTACGAGGGCAAGGTTCCCGATTATTTGAACAACTGGGAGAAACGCGGCGAGGTTGTCGACAAAATGATGGCGTTGGAACAGCAAGCATTTACCGCGCGTAAACCGGTTGCCCACATCTATTCTGTGTCTCCTGTTCCCTGATTTCTTAGCGTGAGGTAGATCCGTTGCAGAAGCACTTTTTAAAACTTGCGCTTGTCCTTGCGGTGTTGTTGCCGTGTTATGCCGGGTATGCGGATGAACTCGCGACCGCTCGTGCGGCATTGCAAGATCAACTCTATCCCATTGCCCAGACACATGCTGAAAAAGCCCTGAAGAAAGGGGCTGCTGATTCGTCGCAGGCTTTGCTGGTCTTGTTGGAGGCGTTGGCGGGCCAGAGTCTTTACAACGACATGCTGCTGAAATTTGACGCGATGGCTAAAGCGGGGCAGCCGGCGCCTCAGACCGGTCCGTTCGCCTATTGGCATGCTCTTGCGCTGCTGAACACTTCCCATCCGCGAGAAGCCGCAAAACTTGCAGTGACCGCGTCAGAGCCGGACTCACCCTATTCCGATGCATTGCGGAGGATTGCGGCGCGGGCTAAACTGGCTGCGGGTGATTTGGCGGATGCTTTTTCGCTGTATGCCGATGTTGACAGAACTTCGACCAACGTCCAGACCCGTGCGGCAAATGCTCTGGAATGGGCTTTGGCATTGGATCAGACCGGACGCCCCGATGCGGCTTTGGAGGTGCTGAAACTCCAAACGGAGTTGAACGTGTCGGGAGATGCGATCAATGACGGTGCGTTGCTTCGCGGACGCATCCTGATACGGCAAGGTAGAAGCGCCGAAGCAACGATGGTGTTCAATCAGCTTGCGATGAACGAGCACGTCCCCGAATCGGCTCGTGTACAAGCCTTGGTTGAGATGAGCGTTTACACGTTGAACAGCGGTAAGACAAACGAAGCCGTCGCCTACGCACGTTCCGCCTATGATCGTGCACGACAGCCTGAGACTCGCCGGTTGGCGGGGTTTCGGCTGGGAGACCTGCTTTCGGCGGATACAGCAACCATCGACGAAGGTGAGAAATTGGTTAAAGCATTGGTTCGAGAATATCCCGAACACCCGGCTTCGATGCATGCGCAATTGAAATTAGCCGATTCCCTTCTGCAGGCGAAGCGTCCCGAGCGCGCCGCGGCAGAGTACCGGATCTTTCTTGAGACCTACCCTTCGTCGTCGTTGGACGCCGCCGTGCTGCAGGGACGAGGATGGGCTCTCATCCAACTGGGACGTTTCGCAGAAGCCAGCGGCATTTTTCAGCGGGCGGCGGATGTCGCAACAAACGGCACGGTCAAAGCCGAGTGCATGTTTAAACAGGGCGACGCTCTGCTGGCGGATGCGAGATTTGCGGAGGCTTCTCAGATATACGCCAAACTGGCCGCAACTTACCCGCAATCGCAGTATGCGGACCGCGCCATGTTTCAGAGTGCGGATTGCCGCGAGCGTGCCGGGCAGAAAGAAGAGGCGGGGCGACAATACAGGAAGGTCGCAGAAACCTATCCGGACCGCGAGGTGGCGCCTAAGGCGTTACTGCGGCTGGCCGCCCTGCAGACCGAGGATGGCAACTTTGAGGCGGCGGTACGCACGTACACGTCGGTGCTCGGCTCGTTTAATCAAAAAAACGTGCGAGTCGACGCTTTCATGGGCCGTGGCAAAGTTCATTATCGGACGTATCGGTTCGATGCGGCCATGCAGGACTTCGCGTCGGTTGACGAAAACGATCCGGTCCGACGGGACGAGGCCCGGTTCATGTTGACACTTTGCCTTTACGGCTTGGGCCGCGACAAAGAGGCGCGTGCCGCAGCGGCCGCCTTTCTTCTCGACTTCCCCGAATCACCCCGGCTCTCTGACATCATGCTGTGGCTTGGAAAATTCGATTTCAACAGAGGCAAATACGAAGACGCTCAGCGCTTTTTCTTGGACTACGTGGCCCGCTGGCCAAACAACCGGTGGGCAGACGCTGCTTTGCTTTGGGCTGCACGGGCGTCCTTCAGCGACAACGATTTTACCGACACCGTGGAGTTGGTTACGCGTCTGGTGCGGGCCTATCCGCAAAGCGCTCGGATTCCCGAGGCGCTTCTCATACAGGCAGACGCTCTGACGGAATTGGCGCGTTTTGACGAGGCTGTCTTATTGTTGGACCAAGTCGTTGCACAGGCTCCAGACAGCGAGTGGAGCCAGACGGCCTTGCTGCATAAAGGCGACTGTCTGTTCGCGATGGGAGCCGACAACGGGTTACGCTATCAGGAGGCTTTGACGACATACCGCATGCTGCTGGAACAAGGGAATCTGACGTCGGCGTTGAGTCTGCAGCTCCAGTTCAAATCCGGGCGTTGTCTTGAAAAACTGAAGCGCATCGATGAAGCGATCGATCTGTATTATTCCGAAGTAATTATCCGATATCAGAACGAGCGCTCGCGCGGAACTTGGTTTGACGAGACCATGACAAGCTTGTTTGTGCGCGCGGCGTTCAACGTGGCCGAATTGTATGAGCAGAAGGGACAGCCAGGACTGGCTGTGAAGGTGCTACAACGGATTGTTCAGGCGGGGGTGCCGGGCGAAGAGGAGGCGCGCCAGCGGATCGAACGGTTGCATACGAAAAAGGCGGGGGTGTCATGAGTGTGGTGTTACATGGCGGGCCGGTGTTTTGGCTGATCGTCTTTTTGGGCGTTGCATCGGTCGCCGTTTTTTTTGAGCGTCTGCTGCATCTGAGGCGCGCACAGATCGATTACGGCGATTTTCTGAAAGGTGTCTGCAACGTTCTCGAGAACGGCAACATCGATGAGGCCATGATGATTTGCGAGGAGACCCCCGGTCCTGTCGCTGCGGTGGTGCTGACGGCGATCCGGCATCGACGTGGCACTCGTGAAGCGATCCGCGAGGCCGTGGAAAACACCGGACGATCGGAGATTTCTCGGTTGGAGCGGCGTTTGGCCTCCTTGGCTGTTACCTGCCAGATCGCTCCGTTGTTGGGGCTGCTGGGCACCTTGTTGGGGATCATCCGCATCGTCCAGACGATCAATGAGCAAGCGCCGGTCGTCCAGAGTACCGATTTGACGACCGGACTGATGCAGGCGCTGGTGACCACTGTGGCGGGGCTCCTGGTCGCGATTCCATGTCACGCGATGTACTCGATGCTGATGATAAGGATCGAGCGGATCGTGCTCGACATGGAGGCGTCCGCTTCTGAGATTGTCGCCTATCTCACCAAACAAGACACGTCGATGCTGTGAGAGGCTCCCATGTTATCTGAAAAAAGAGAAGGATGGAGCAAACAGACCCGTCGCCACCGTAACGTTTACCGTTTCGGTGGGCCTTGGGCGCGCTCGCTGTTGTCCTCCATTCCTTGGATCAACGCGCTGATTCTTGTCGTCATGCTGTTGGCGGTCCATGGCAGGATGCTGATCAGCCCCGGTGTGGTTTTCGATTTGCCGCGGGCGCCTTTGCGTGAAGGACTCCATGCGGAACTCATGGCGCTGATGATTCCGGTTGCGCGCGATACGCCGGGCGGAGAAGAGACGTTAATCTTTTTTGATGACGACCGATATTCGACTCTGGACGAAGACCAAATGGCAGTTTTGTCCGAGCGGTTGCGAAACAGGTTGTCTCTGAGTGCGCATCGCGAACTGTTGCTGATGGCCGACAAACGTGTGCCGCATGGCGATGTGATCCGGTTTGTAAATATTGCCCGCGAGGCCGGTGTGCAACGGGTGAATGTGGCTGAAAAACCGGAGTGATTCCGATGCCGTCACGGCACAGAGATCAAGATATGGAAACTTGCGTGAACAGAGTCCATCGATATCGGGCGAAGGCTGCACGTCGCCCCGTTCTGTTCTGGTGGCAAGCCTTTTTCTTGTTTGGACTTGTGATACTTCTCTGGTCGCAACTGCCCGCAACGTCCGTTTTGTATGAGTCCCGCATTTTCTCCCCATTGCCGGATTCTCGCGCCTCTTACGTTACGCTGGACTCGGCCTATGCCGCGCAAGCATTTAAGAAACTGCGGATCTCATGGACCTTGGGCGCCGTCGGGAAACGAAGCGCCGCCGAAATGGAACTTGGGTCGATCGATATGACGGAGACTTTGCAGCCGCCTTCTTTTTTGGAACAGGGGGCCATTTATCCGGGCGTGTGGCAGCCCGCCGTGGTCCAGCCCTTGCCACAACGGCTTCCGGCCGTGGGCGTCTCCTCCGTCCCTGAGACGCCGACGAAAGTGAAATGGCCTGAACCTCCGCAGGGAATCCGTCCGGCCATCGGACGCGCTTTATCCTCTGCCGCTTTCGCTTTCACGTTGCCGAAAGAGCCCTTGCCTGAGCATACGGGATATTGCAGGTTCTATCTCGAGACGGATACGGACGGATCGGTGGCGCATTTGCTTTTGCTTTCGCCCCGTACAGGGGCTGCCACGATCTTTGAGCAGGCATTGATCCACGGGCGAGCGAAAACGGCGGCACGTGGTTTCGCGGAGTTTGCATGGAGCTTTTCAAAATGAGACGGCCATTCGTGAAACGTGTGCTTCCTGCTTTCGTCATTTTGCTTGTTTGCGCGATAGCCGCGCTTTCGGCTTTTAGAGCATGTCGTGAGCGGAGTTCTGGGCGCACGTCGTCTAAGTCTGCGCGTGCCCTCGCCGTCCAGTGGCGGGTGCCGATGGCGGCACGGCCGAATTCGCCCTGCCGCTACTCAGACGGATGGATTGTAAGCGACGATTCGGGCGGCGTAACCGCCCTTTCAACGGCAGGACTTCGCGTGTGGCAAACTTCATTTTCAAATGATGTGTTTGACGCGGGTGCGGCCGTGACGGACGGACTTGTCGTCTTGGCCTCTCAACAGGGACACGTTTTCGCGCTGTGGGCGGTTTCGGGGGAAGTGTCTTGGTCACAAACCCTCGATGGTTGCTTTCAACATGCGCCGTTGACCGGCTGGGTCAACAGCGAGACGGTTCTCTGGCTCATGTCTCACTCCGATGGGCAGCTCTTCTGTTTGCGACTCAGCGATGGGCAAATCGTCTGGAAAAGCGAGCCTACCAACAGGAGTGACGGCGAGCCCGTCGCCTGGCACGGCAACCTGGCTTACGGCAACTGCGATGGCGCGGTTTATGTGTTCGACGCGGCGGACGGACGCCTGAAAGGTTCGGTCGCCGTGGGATCGGATGACCAGATGGCCGGCGGCTTGCTGGCCACAGACAGCGGCATGTTGGTGGCCGGCACACGTCAGGGAAATCTGGCTCTTGTAAACAGTAACACGTTGACGCTTGACGCGCTTGTCAGCGTGTCGCAAAGCGAAGCATTCGTCGCACCGGTCGAGGCGTTCGACGATCTGATCGCGATGGGCACTCCGGAAGGAGAGGTCGTCTTCAGCCGTATTGGAGTGAAACAGGTGCGGATTGCCAGACGCCTTTCAGCGGGTGCGCCGGTGGACCGGCTGATGTTCAAAAGGGGAAGACTTTATGCGCTGGCCGGAGGTTCCCTTTGTGAATGGAGTTCGCCGGACGGGCCCGTTACGCGTCTCGCGTTGGGAGATGACGTATCGGCGGTGTCGGCCGGAATCGACGGAGAATTGTCGTGTGTGGCAGATCGCGCGGTGGTGTGTATAAGGGAGACCATTCCATGAGCGGCGGTGCCGATGTGCAGGTCGAGAAAGCGCTCCGTTCCTTTCGTGGACCGGACGGAGAAGCCGTTGAAGTCTTGCGCGGCGTCTCGTTGCATGTGGCGGCGGGCGAGTGCGTAGCGGTGACTGGGCCGTCCGGTTCCGGCAAAACGACGTTGTTGCAGATCATTGGCGCAATGGACCGTCTCGACAAGGGAGAAGTGCGAATCAACGGGCGAGCGCTTGGCGGAATGGACGAAGATGCGCGAGTCCGGTTCCGCAACCGCGAGGTCGGCTTTGTTTTTCAGGCACACCACCTTTTGCCACAGTTGACCGCGCTGGAAAACGTGCTCGTTCCGACATGGGGCGCCGCAACGCTTGCCGACCCTGTGGACAGGGCTATCCGTCTTTTGGAGCGGGTAGGCTTGGGCGCGCGCCGATCCCATTTTCCAGGCCAGCTTTCTGGGGGCGAGCAGCAGCGCGTGGCGGTCGCACGGGCGTTGGTGATGCGCCCCTGCCTCGTGTTGGCCGACGAGCCGACGGGCGCGCTGGACCAGAGAACCGCGCAGGGGCTGATCGATCTTTTGTTGGAATTGAACGCCGAAGAACATGCGACGCTAATTGTTGTGACGCATGACGAGGCCTGTGCACGTCGCATGGGACGTTGGCTGCGACTCATCGATGGTCGGCTAGACAGGTGTGACGGATAAAACGGAAACGATTGAAAGGAAGGAAACGATGAAAGAGAACGATATTCTGACGATCCTTGAAACGACGGGCGCGCTTCTGAGCGGCCATTTTGAATTGCGTTCAGGGTTGCACAGCAACCGCTTTTTCCAATGCGCAAATGTTTTGCGTTACCCCCGTGTCGCCGGCCAGCTTTGCGACGAGCTGGTTAAGCGCATGAACGCGGCTATCGACATTGGCAAAGTGGACGGAGTCATCTCGCCGGCGCTGGGTGGTATTCTGGTGGGACACGAGGTGGCCCGTGCGCTGGACGTGAAGTGTGTTTTCGCGGAAAAGCAGGACGGCAAGCTGGTGATGCGCCGGTTCGTGATGAAACCAGGCGAGCGTTATGTGGTGGCCGAGGATGTGATCACGCGCGGAGGCCGCGTACAGGAGACGATTGATCTCGTCAACGCTGCCGGCGCGGATGTGGCGGCGGTCTTGGTCCTTGTTGACCGCAGTGCCGGGTTGGCGAAATTCGACTATCCGACCTTCTCGCTGCTGCAAATGTCACCCGAGGTGTGGGAGCCTTCAGCCTGTCCCCTGTGCGCTTTGAAACAACCGTTCGTTCACCCCGGTTCTTAAGCGTGTCTTTTTTTGATGCCACCAGATATGCAGCGCCTCGCGGACGTCAAATTTTCGAGGCGCCTTATCATTTGCGATGTGTGCATCTTCGACGACAGGACTACCGTTGAAAATGTGATGTGTAATTGAGGATGGCGAAGGGGTGTGGGGGGTGGTACAATTTAAACAATGTCCATTGAATTGACTTTTCTTGGAACAGGGACTTCGGTCGGAATTCCGATGATCGGTTGCCATTGTTCCGTGTGCGCCTCGGAAGATCCCCATAACATACGTCGCCGAAGCAGTTTGTATGTGAAAACGGGCCAGGTGGCGTTTGTGATTGATACGCCTCCCGACTTCCGGCAGCAGGTGCTGGATTTCGGGATCGAGCAGATCGACGCGGTGGTATTCACGCATGCCCATGCGGATCATATTTTCGGCTTTGATGACATCCGCAGGTTCAACACGCTCAAGGGCGGTGTCATTCCTGCTTATGGGGACTCCGAAACGCTCGAGGATGTGAAGCGCGTGTTCAATTACATTGGAAATAAACCTTCACCGCACGGGTTTTATCGGCCTTTGGTCGATTTCATCGAAATCAATGGTCCCTTTCAGGTGGGCGATGTGCTCCTGACGCCCCTCGATGTGCAACACGGTCGCAGGATGACGGGATATCTGATGGAGCACGAACAGGTGAAAATCGGGTACGTGCCGGATTGCCACACGATGCCGATATCGACCGTGGCAAAAGTGTCAGGTGCGGACGTGATGATTCTCGACGCGTTGCGCTATCGGCCGCACCCGTCGCACATCAGCGTGGAAGAGAGTCTGGCGTTGTTGTCGAAAATCGGCGCGAAGTCTTCATATCTGATCCATTTGTGCCACGACGTGGACCACAACAAACTTGAAGCGGAACTGCCCCCCAACGTACACGTCAGCTACGACGGGATGCGGGTCATGCTGAAAACAAAAGTACAGTTTAACGCGGAGGAAAAGACGGCATGAGTGACACGAAAAGAAGTGTGTGGTGGGCCTTGGCGGTAGGGGTGCTGGTTGCCGGTTTTGCAGCGGCACAGCAGATCGAAGTCGGCATGACTCTCGCATATAACAACTTCGTTATCGGCGAACCCGTACTGGTGCAGCTTGAGATGTTGAACGCGACGCGCGATTTGATTGATATCGGCGGCAAGGACTCGAAGGACCGGATAATGGTGGAAATCACAAAGGGTGGACAGTATAACGATCTGAAGCCCTTCAATTCCGATCCGATTGCCGGTGCGTTTCAACTGAAGCCCGGGCAGTCTACGCAGCACAAAGTGGAGTTGGACAAGTGGTTTTCCTTGATTCAAGAAGGGAAGTATGTTGTTCGGTTGATGGTTGTGCATAACGGCATGCGATACGAGTCCACAAAGAAAAGTTTTGATGTGGTGCCGGGCATCACCGTTAAAGAGGGCGTGCAGATGTTCGTTAAGAACCAAGAACTCAAGCGCCTGTTCAAACTTGTCTATTGGCATCGCAATCAAGCGGACCGTCTGTTTCTTCGGATTGAGGACGAACCGGGTGAAAGAATTTGGGATTCAATCGATCTGGGAGCGCTGATGCGAATGACCCCTCCGAAACTGGACATCTCTCCGGATGGCGAGATCACCGTTGTTCACCGATCGACCCAAGACGCTTTTATTCGGACCGTGCTGTGGTCTCTGCCGAACAGTGTCGAGGTGGTCGAGCGGAATTCGCTTTTGGATCCTGAAATTTCCGCTTCACAGAGAGTCAAATCGCTTTATGGCGAGATGGCTGACGAGAAGAAAAAGGATGAAAAGAAGTCGTGGTGGAAGTTCTGGTAAGAGCAGACACACAAAGGGCATGTTGCCAGACTGCATGTTGAGTGCGCGAAGTGTGAGGGGTTATGCGACAGTTATCGACTGAAAGTGGATTCTGTTGGGCTTGGACTCGGGTGACGGTTCTTGTCGTCCTGCTTTCAGGCGGCTGCGTATCGTTTCAGAAAACGGAAGAAAAGCATGACTCCGCTGCAGCCGAGAAAACCGCCGCCGAAGCGGGCTTTGATGATATTGCGGTGTTGACAGAGGCGATGTTGCTCGTGCGGCGGAACTATGTTGAGGAGAAACCTTTTCAGGATGTCGTTTACGGCGCGATCAACGGCATGTTGACGGAACTGGACCCCAACAGTTCGTTTCTGCCGCCTCAGCCCTTGGCCGATCTCGAAGAAGAGACACGTGGCAGGTTCAGCGGAATCGGCCTGAGCGTGGGGATTGACAAATCCGGTGTCAAGGTGATCGCGCCGGTCGAGGATTCGCCGGCCTTCAAGGCCGGTATTCACGCGGGTGACACCATCACGGCGGTGGACGGAAAGAAACTCGAGGGCTCATCGCTAGATGCTGCTGTCAAGGCCATGCGCGGCGAAAAAGGCTCGACCGTGAAGGTAACCGTTGAAAGGACGAACGGCGAAAAAACCGATATTGCGATGGTGCGCGATGACATCAAGCTGACGAGCGTAAAGGGAATCCGGGATCTGGGTGACGGTATCGGTTATCTGAGGATTACGCAGTTCAACGAACCCGTCGTCGAAGACTTCGCGCGTGTGTTGACTGGGCTTGAAAAACAGAAAATCACGGGACTGATTGTTGATCTGAGGGACAATCCGGGCGGATTGTTGGAGTCTGCGGTAGGAGTGGCCGAACAAGTTTTGCCCAAAGGAAAGGAGATCGTGACTGTACGCGGACGCAGAGTCGAGAAACTGCAACAGCGGTTTGAGTCGGGGCCTTGCCCGCGCCGGTTCACCGATCTCCCTATTGCGGTGTTGGTGAATGGTGGTAGCGCAAGCGCGTCCGAAATAGTGGCCGGCGCTCTACAGGCGCATAAACGGGCCGTGCTGGTGGGAGAGCGCACGTATGGCAAAGCGTCTGTACAGAGCGTGATCAAATTAGCCTTGCGTCCGGATTGTGCGGTGCGACTGACAACCGGTTACTACTACACGCCCGACGGAAAACTGATTCACGGCACGGGCATTACACCTGATGTGGAAGTGATGGTGCCGAAAACCGAATGGCGGCAAGCGCAGCGGAAGCGCCTTTATGAGGAAATGCCCGGCGCCGCGACAGGGGGCATGGAGAAGCTGATGGGGGCGGCCGTAAAGGACGTGCAGCTTGAGCGGGCTAAAGAAGTGCTCATAGGAGCCCGCATACTGAACAATGGGTGAGCGGAGAATGGATTTGTTTCATGGTCGTTTTAGGAATAGAGACCTCGTGTGACGAGTCGGCAGCTGCGGTTGTAGAGAACGGACGGACCGTGTTGTCCAGCGCTGTGTTTAGCCAGGTGCCGTTGCACCAGCCGTATGGCGGCGTGGTGCCGGAGATCGCTTCCCGCAGCCACGTAGAGAAAATTTCGGGTGTGGTCCGTGAAGCCATGTGTATGGCTTTTGCGCCGGAGGGAGGAGGGACGGAAATCGATCCCTCATGGTGGAATCGGGTCGACGCGGTGGCGGTGACATACGGACCCGGATTGGCCAGTTCGCTGATTGTGGGACTCTCTGCCGCCAAGGGGCTGGCGCTACGGTTGGGCAAGCCGCTGATCGGCATCAATCACATCGAGGCGCATATCCACTCCGTTTTTTTGAGTCCCTCTGCACCAAGCCCCGACGAGATCGGACCTTTGCTTGCTCTGGTGGTTTCGGGCGGACACTCATGCTGGATCGACATTCCGACGCAGGGGCGCTATCGGATTATCGGACAGACGTTGGACGATGCGGCGGGAGAAGCGTTTGACAAGGCGGCTAAACTCTTGGGGCTCGGTTATCCTGGCGGACCGGTGATTGACCGGATGGCGCGCCTGGCATCGCGTCGCGATGCGGTCACGTTTCCGAAAGGGCGGCCGCGACCAGGGAACCCGGCACTCGGCCAACTGCGAGCTGAGCTTTGCGTGAGCTTCAGCGGACTGAAAACATCGCTGATGTATCATCTGCGTGAACAGCCGCCGCAAAACGACGCGCAAATCTCGGAGATCGCGGCGGCGTATCAAGAGGCCATCGTGGCTGCGTTGGCGGAGCGTTGCGCGTTGGCGTTGCGGGGCGGCCACTACCGTGCTTTGGCGGTTGGCGGAGGCGTCTCGCTCAACCGGCGGCTGCGCGAAACGCTGGAGCGGGTAACGGCGGAGGCGGGCGTGCGCTTGCTGTTGGCGGAACCGCGTTTCTGCGGTGACAACGCGGCGATGATCGCTGGGCTTGCGGGAATGGGCGGTGGCATCCGCGGTGAGGCTGCAATGCGCCTAGACGTTGCCCCCGCGTTGGAGGCGGGTGAATAAAGAGAATCTGCTGGTTTTGCCGCAGTGCACATCCCGCGTGCGCGTTACTTTGTCTTGGGGGTTTGTTTGGAGGGCTTAGGTCCTCCGACCGGAACGAATTTCTTTGCGCTGTCAGCTTGGCCTGCCCAAGATTTTCCGTCAAAGCCCTTGGTGGCTGCACCCGACGTGATTTTCACTTCGTCAGCGAGCCCGATCTCTTCGATCTTCACGTCATCGACGTACAAATACCCGGTGTTGCACTTGTCCACCCCCGTCGCGTCGAGGGCTAGAATCTTGAGCATCAGCCATTCGCAGTTCTCTAGGTGACTCTGCGCCAGTTCAGAACGTCCCTGAGTCGGGATGACACGCTCAACCCGTTTCCACTGGGTCGGCACATTCGAGAACTCTCCGGTCTCCGCATTGTTGAAGTAAATGACTTGAAAACGATGCGCTTCGCGGAGGTCGGCAAATGCAGGGTCGTTACTTTTGACTGCCTTGGGATGCCAGCGGTAGCCAATGGGGTAAATGCGACACTTGGGGCCCGGACCGCCCTTGGTGCCGATCGAGCGGGCCGAGAGTGATATCTTATACTTCTTCTTGGGGTCAAAACGGATGGGGGCCGTGTAAACCTGCACGCCTTGGTTGATGCAGACCTCATGGATCGTTGCATCAAGTCGTAAGACGTGTGGCCGCATGGACGCTTTGTCTTCGACCACCGAGACATACGTGTGGTTCTTCATGTAGTGCTTGTTGTTGTCAAACACGTAAATCCAATGATTCAGGGGATCAACGGTGTCGTCGAAGTGGCCGTTCTTGATGAGGTTGAGGGACTCGTCCTGTTTTTTCTGGGCAAAAGCGGGAGCGGTCGCCAAGAATGCAACAATCAGTGCAGCCGCCATGGAAAAATAATTCAGTGCGTTCACGGTTTCTCCAGTGGAAGATTGTCCTACGACATGTTTTTCAGTTTTCTTGTGACCCATTCTATCGCTAACAGGGCGATCAGACAAGCGAGCACAAAAGGGGTCTGCCAGAGCGAGCGGTACTCGAGTTTACGCTCGCGGCGTTCGCTGACGCGCAAGTCTTGCAGCGCGGCGTCCAATTCGTCCGGTGTGCCATAGCGTCCACTGCTGGATCGGGCCAAAGCCTTGAGGACTTTCTCGTTGATGGGCTTGAGCACCATTTCTTGTGACGTGGCCCGCACGGTGAATAGGCAGGGAGAAGATTCGATTTTCTTGCCGTCGATTTCCACGGTGGCGACGGCCTTGTAGTTGCCGGGTTCATTCGGCACAAATTCAGCCACATAGCCGGGAATCTCTGAACCGCCGCCGGTCTGAATGTTGCGGCCAGCCATCGAGAGGGGGATGACGCGGTCCGAAGGCGTCGTGATTTCACAGGCGACTTTCCACGACTTACGGGTCTCGGCGGGCGGGATGACAAGCCGGCTCTGCAGAATGGCGGGGTCTCCGACAGCAATTGTACCGGCATCGGTGAAGAGCTCAAGGTGATACTTATCAAGGTCGCTCTCCGAGGGCGACATCCATTGGATAATCTGACGCCAGAATTTCGGATAGGGCTTGTCGTCACCGGGGTGCATCACCCAACGCCAAAGGGAGTCAGTCAGAACGGCAAGCACCTTGCCCTGGCCATAGACACGGGAGATGAGGATGGGATGCCGCCCGGAATCGGTCTGGGTGTCGGCAAGAGCGAACGCGCCACCGGAAAGGGTCACGCCCGTGAAGACTGAAAGAACCGGAGGCAGCTCGGTGGGCATCTCGGGATTGTTCGCCAAAGCAGGATGAGCACGTCCTTCCGCAGTCCACGCCACGGCGAATTTGCCCTCGAGGGCGGGGGCCCCGGCCCGAGTGAAAGGCAGAAGCTTGCTTAGTTCTGTTTTGCTGATGCCGTTTTCGCCCCAGAGCTTCTGTCCGCCGAGCAGGATCAGGCTGCCGCCTTTTTCCACGAATTCGAGGATGGTGCGGCAGTGTTCCGGCGATAGCGCCTCGAAATCGAAGTCGCCGAGGATGATGATTTTATTCAGCCTGAGTTGGTCGAGCGTCAGATCGAACGACAGACCTTGACGGTCGCCATAAGCGATCCATTCCTTGGTGCCGGGAACTTTGCGGCTCGGCATCTGGAAGAAGGCCAAGGGTGTGATATCCTTGTTTGAAAAGAGGGTTCGGGCGAGATGTTTGCTCTCGAAACGCGGCACGTCTTCAAGGAAAAGCACGCGGTTCTTGGCGTCGAGGACATCCACAGCTACAACCATCTCGTTGTCATTGGTCTGGACCTCGCCTGTCAGCACCGGGATGCGCACGGTATAGATTTCGGTCGCCACATCGGGATGGGGCAGTTTGAACTGCACGTCGCGGCTGCCGCCTTCAGGCGGCAATTGAACAGCGATTCTTTCCAGTTCCTTTCCGGCTTTCTGGAGTACCACGGGAAAAGGTTCGCCTTTGCCTCCCTGTCCCGCAATGGTGACAGACATAGCGGTATCCCATCCGACGATCGCTCGCCGCGGCGTGTCCACGTTGTCAACGCGCATATCGGGCTTGTCGTCGGCAACGCCCGGTTTTTCGAGCTCCGTGACATAGAGCGGCGCTGGCCAACTCATTTCGGCCCAGGCGTCTTTCTTCTCGCGCGTGTCGATCGCATCGGTGAGCACAAGTACGCCGGCGAGTTCTTGGCCGCGCAGACGGTCGAACAGGCGGTTCAGACTCAGGTTAAGATGCGACGATTTTCCCTCGGGCTTCAGCCCTTTCAGCTGATTGAAGGCGATCGGCGTGTCCAAGTCGGCATGGAAGGGATAGATCTCCATCAAACATTTGGCCTGGAGAACCTTCGCCCACGATTTGTCGAGCATGGCCATGGCGGATTCCCAGCGGGTGCGCCCCGCTGTCTCGTCGGCGGTTTGGCTCATGGAACCCGAAATATCCAGCAGGACAATGAACCGAGGTTTGACCACCTCGGTCAATTCGCTTTTCTTGCCCGGCAACAGCAGAACCCAAAAAAGTCCCAACAGAAACAGAATGCGCAGGCCGGCGAGTCCGAAGCCCGTTGCCGTGCGAGGCAAATAACGCCACACGGCATAGGCGACGACTGCCAGCGACACCAGCAGCGCGAGTGCCATCAGGGCACCCGAGACGCTGTTTTCAAAAATCCATTCGGCGGTAGGCATAGGGCGTGTTCAGAGTTCGAGGTGTTAAGGCGGGCATTCAGGCCCACCCTTCTGTTTACGACGTGACAACCTTTCCGGCCAAGTCGACGGTCATCTTCTCGGTTGCCCCCGTTTGAGTCCGGAGGGCACGGTTGGCGAACCACCATTCCAACAACGCCAAGAACAGCGCGATCCAGAGGAAAACCTCTGCAAGAGACCGGCCATTGCGGTATTCATCGATCAGGCGCGTCAGTTCTTCGGGGTCTTTCGCCGTCAGAAATTTCTTGAATCCGGTCCACTCTGTCAGCTCCTCGGCGGTCGCAGGTGTCAGGCGCGACTCGAAGCGGTCGGTGTTGACGGCCAACACCGGCTCGGGTTGCCCTGCACCGGCTTTCGTCCGCGTGTAAATGCCGGGCTCGGTCAAGTTCTCAATGAAGAATTCCCGGTTGCCGTTATCCTTGATCAACAGTTGCGCGCCGGAGGGCATTGCGATCGCATCGTCGTCACGGTAATTAGGTACGGCGTCGTTGACCGGAACTGTCGCTCCCAAGGCCAAGTGTGGCGGCTGCACGGAGGCTCCTGCCCCTTGGCGGATGAGCTGATGAACGACAGGAAGGAAAAAAGCCGTGAGCGGGAAGGAACTCCAATCGCGGTTGGCGCCGGTTCCGAACATGAAGACGCGTCCACGACCAACCGCACGACCGATCATGAATGGCACGTCGTCGCCCGCCGTGATCAGCACGGCCGAGTTTTCCTGAAGAGCGTTGAATGTCATAATGCGTTTCAGCGCCACGGTCGGCACGCTGCCCGGCGGCAACGAAAGGTTGAAGTTGACGACCTGATCCTTTTGGTTAGGAATGCGTTTCAGCGGCCGGGCTGCAAGTTCGACGGGGATCTCTTCCGTGCCTTTGGGTTGGGCGGGCAGAATCTTCATGTCGGCATAGGCTGCGACGTCGGCACGGTCGCCGGGGAAGACGATGACCACGCCGCCGTTCTTTGCGTATTCTTCAACCCGCATAACCGCTTGGCCGGAGACCGGAAAGACGTCGCACAGGAAGACGGCCTGATAGTCACGCAGGTCGATCGACTCGAGTTCTGCCACATCGATCTGCCTGACACTGTCATCCGTGGCACCAGGCGCAAGTGCCGCCTTAAGATAACGCGTCGCCTCCTGCGGGCCGGCGATGAGCACGGGCAACTGTTTACGGACACGCAACAGGAACTGAAAGTCGTCGTCCTCGGGAAGGGCATCCTGCGGTGTCGTGATCTTGGCGATGTGTATGCCGGGTTCGAGTCCGCCGATAGCGAACTCCACCGACGTTTCGGTGCCGGCGTCAGCGGAGACACTGCGGCGACCGCGCTCCTGGCCTCCGACATCGACCGCGACGGTGATTTGTTTGGCGGTTCCGATTGCGCCTACACGCACGTTGAGACGTGCGGTCTGCCCCAACAGCATCAGAGAAGGCGACACTTTCACGTCGGCTGGGTACGCGTTGTCGGGCTGCTGCGCGCCGCCTAATAGCGCGAAAAAAGAAACCTTATCGCGCTGTTCGCGAGAGATCTTGACTTTGGAGTCGTCGGTCTGCGCCTCGTTCTTGGCTGCATCGCGAAACCCCTGCCAGGGAAGCGCCTGGCCGTCCGTCAGGATATACACTTCCCGCTCGCGCCGTCCGTCTTGCTGTTCAAGTGCCCGCAGGGCAATCGCCACCGTCTCGTCTAGTTTGGACGTGCCCGGCTGACACGTCAAAGCCCGGATCGCCTGAATGACCGTCGCATGCTCGGTGGTCGGCTTCTCGATTATCGGGACCGGCGTATCCGCCGCCACATAGACGCAGACGCGGTCACCCGAAAAAAGCCCTTCGATCACGCCGACGGCGGCGTCTTTGCAGATTTCGAAAACCTTGCCGCGGTCGAGTTCATAATTCATGCTGTACGAGGCGTCAAGCACAATGGCAACGTCGCGACGCGTGCGGCTGAGCCAAGAGCCCCCCGTAGTGGTCGTTCGCAACACCGGCAAGGCGAAGGCAAACCCAAGCGTCAGCAGCAGCAACGTGCGAAGCAGCCACAGCAGAAAGTTCTCGAAACGCACCCGGCTGGACGACCTTTTTTGGGCGGCTTTGAGGAACCGCAGGGTGGGGAAAGGAGTGACCACAGTCCTGCGGCGTTGAAACATGTGCAGCATCAACGGGATCGCGGCCGCCGTCAACGCCCAAAGAAAAGCTGGATTAGCGAATACAAGCATGGAAGGTTGTGTCGGTTAAGGCAACCACAGGGATTGCACGTCGGTGGTTAGCGGGACAGGCGTTTGCGCTCCTCGAGGTAGGCGCGGACAAAAGTGTCCACAGGTTCGTCAGTCTTTACGAGACGGTAGTCCACTTTCATTTCAGAACAGGCCTTGCGGTAATCTTCGATGAAAGCACCCATCAGATCTTTGTATTCCTTAGCCATGGCGCGCGGGTCGGCGATCATCCGCTCGCCGGTCTCCAGATCTTCGAATTCCGCACCGCGCCGGAGATCGAGGTTGAGTTCCACGGGATCGAGGGTGTGGAAGACGATCACGTCGTGCAGATTCTTCCGGAAGTGCGCGATCGCCTTAATGATCTCCGGCTGGTCGTCCAGCAGGTCGGAGATGATAACCACCATGGCGCGACGGTTGATCGTTTCAGCGATTTGATGCATAACATCCGCGCCCGCCGTGCCCTTTGCTGGTTTATATCCCTGGAGAATCTTGAGCGAATTGTTGAGTTCGTTGAAAGAGTTCTTGCAGGGGAGGGCGGCGTCCATCTTCTCGCCGTAGATATACATGCCGACCGCATCACGCGCCTTGAGCACGACGTAACCAATCGCGGCAGCGAGCGTGCATGCGTAGTTGAATTTTGTCTTGTGGTCTCCCGAGGTGTAGTTCATCGAACCGCTTCGGTCGACGAGCAGATAGACGCGCAGATTTGTCTCATCCTGATATCGCCGGATGTAATACTTGTCGGTTCTGCCCAGCACCTTCCAGTCGATGCGTTTCAAATCGTCGCCGGGCATGTAGGAACGGTGGTCTGCAAACTCGGTGCTGGCGCCTTTCTGGGCGCTGCGGTGCCGGCCTGCGAGAGTGCCCTCAACCACGTAGCGCGAGTTGAGGACAAGCCGGTTCAGTTTAGACATTTGCGCGGGGTTGAGAAACGCCCCGATTCCTTCATCGCTCATCAGCGGCTCCTTGCGGGCGTCGCGACAATCCAAAAATCGCATTCGCTGTCGATCATGAGGGCGAACCGGTTGTCCGAGGCCAACCTCAGGAACCGTATGCCGTTAATCAAGCCGCTTTCAGTCGCTACGCCGCGCTGGGTGCCGGAGTCAGTGACGGTCTCGAATTCCACGCTGACGGGAGATGCCGTTTTTTTGGCAATGACGGTTGCGCTCTTTTTTTTCCCGTAGACGTCAAGCGGAAGTGCGCTCAGCTTGGTGAGTTTGTTGCCGATGTTTTTGCTGTAGAGGGTATAGCGTTGATTCTTCAAACCTGTGAGTTTGCTGAAATCCTCGGTCTTATAAACCCACGGGTCGCCGAAACGGTCGGCTTTGGGCGGGGCTTTATCGTTTGGCAGATTCAAGAGAGGCGAGAGGCTGCCCGGATATTCGACGGAGTCCGCGTAGTAAATTTTGAGCGCCTTTTCCATCTGCGCGTGATCGATGCGGGTGAGCCAGCGTCGCGCCAAGGTGTCGGCATAACGCACGATCGGTTTCGCGCCCTTTTCCGTGGTCAACGCGCTTTCGAAAATGCGGACGGCGTCGACCTGTTTCCCATCTGCGAGCAAGTGCCAAGCCGCAAGCGTCTTGACCACGGGGAGGAAATCGCCAAGCGTCGTCGATTTGTCCATGACGTTTTGGCATGCTTCGATGACGGCTTTGTGGTCCTGCGGCGTTCGGGCATGGGTTCCCCACGCCCGCAGAAACGCATCTTCTTGAGGCGTTGCGGCAAGAAGTGAAAAGCACGTGAGAAGAGTGGTCGCAAACGGAGCGCAACTACGGATGAAAGTTGAATCGGGCATTTGAACAAAGGTACAAGGTTCTGAGTTCAGGTCCTAAACAGCGCGGGCGGGCCGGGCGAACACAACGAAATTCAGCCACAGCCCTCAGATGAGCCTTATCGCGTACTGGAATACATCAGGATGTTGACGCCGAGTTTGAGGGCGTCGTCTTCCAGATAGCTGTTGCAATACTTGTTGGGGGAGAGTTCCCAAGCCCCGGCCATGCCGATCGGGCTGTAGATGACGGCCGGGTTACCTTCGACTTCGATCGTGAGGATCTGCGGTGCGATGGCGGGCGCGTTGTTATAAGACTTCGCCAAGGCCGGCGTGACCTTCATGCTCGCGATGTCGTTCGGCAGGCGGAAGAGCGGATGCCCCGTGCGGAGCGCGTTGAACGTCACGCCCGGCATCACGCGGGCCATGTTCTCGCGGAAGGCGATATCGAATGCTTTACGTCCGCAGCAGGCTTCGGCGATGAGCAGCCCGCCGTGGTTGAGGTAGTTGCGCAGAGCGGTGATCTCTTCTGGCTTGAACGTGAACGACTCATGGCCCGTCAGGTAGAGTACCGGCGCATCGAAAAGTTTGGGGTCGGTCAGACGGATTTCTTTGGTCGTGAACTTCACCGGTACGCCAGTCTTAACATTGTACTGCGAGAGGAGAACGGAAAGGCCGACGTGACGCGTTTTCCAGTCGCCGTCATAGATGACCTGCGCAATGTTCATGGCGGCGGCTGCAGAAACCTGTTTGGCGTCTTCAAACTTGGTTTTTTTCATGTTTTCGAGCGTCCAGTTCCGCATGGCACAAGCGTAGCTCAAAATGTTCATGCCGAGTTGTTGCGCAGACTCCGGCTCAAAGGCGATTATGTTCTCGTCTTCCAGCGGGTCCCAGCCGACCTCCATTCCGAAGCGTGATACGATAGCGACCGTGCGGCAGTCGATGGTGACGCCGTCGAGCCACGGTTCATTGCCGCTGTAAATCGAACGCACGCCAGCGCGGTAGTTGACCTTGTCGAGGCTGTAGTAGGCATGAAAGATCGGGTGATCGGCGCTGAGGCGGCGTACCGGCGCTTCCGGGAAAACCTCGTTCAGCACTTTGATCGCCGAATCATAAAAGGGCTTCGACCCCATGCCGGCGTTGAGGATGATGGTGCCGCCGCGCAGCAGGTATTCGCGCAGCTTTTTCTTCTCCTCGTCGTTCAGGCTCCAGTGGTAGTGTCCGGAACGGTAGAGAATCGGATTTTGGTCGGGGTCGGGGTCAATTTCGGCAAAGGATTTGGCCTCGTAGTCGTAATCCACTTCGGCCATGCCTTTGAGCGATTTGAGAAGATTGTTCAGATCGTTGGGTCGCGCGTTCCAGTCTTGTTCGCCATACTGCGACGTGAGCTTTGTAAACATGGTCGGAGGCTTCGGCGGATTTTTCTTCTCGGATCGCGCGGCGGGGGTTGCCGGCGGCGGCGGATAGGGGATCAGCGTTTCGCCGCCCGCCATGTTGGCCGGCGGCGGCGGGGTTTCTTTGCGAGGCGGCGGCGGAATAAAGCCCTGCTCATCAGAACCGTCGCCGTCGAAAATATGTGCCCCGCAAACCGTCAGCGCGGTCATCAGCGCCAAAACCGAAGCGATCGTCAAAGAAGTGCAGCCTGTCATGAGTTTTTGCATAATCACTCCACACGTCAGATTAAAGCACCAGAGAACAATCATCAGTATCCAATACAATAGGGGGGGAAGTCAAGTACCTACGCCCATTTTCGGGAGTCCCGTGTTGCCCTCCTCAATGAAAAACGGGCACAGGAAACAACTCCTGTGCCCGTGCGTTTGTCGTCCCGAGTTCCTCGTTTAGCGGATATCGGCGTGATAGGCCTGGATGGATTTAACACCGCCCGCGCTGTCGCGCGCCGCCCGGATGCCTTGGGCACTGGCCACGGCCGCGGCAACGGTGGTCAGGTAAGGCACTTTGTATTTAAGGGCCGCCTTGCGGATCGACGCGTCATCCGCGCGCGCGTCGCGCCGGCCGGACGGAGTGTTAATCACGAGGCAGACTTGGCGGTTGAGAATCACATCCAGAACGTTGGGGCGTCCCTCGTTGATTTTGTTGACCGTCTCGCCCTTCACGCCATGCTCGGCGAGCCACTGGATAGTCCCCGCTGTGCCGACCAGTTTAAAGCCCAGCTTGACGAATTCCTTGGCGGCTTTCACAGCGGCCGGGGTCTTCTCCGAAAGGCTGATGAGTATCGAGCCTTCCTCTGTTGGCAACTTGGCGTTGGCCCCCTCCTGCGATTTATAGTAGGCCAGCCCGAAGGTCGAAGCCAATCCAAGCACTTCGCCTGTCGAGCGCATCTCGGGGCCGAGGACGGGGTCCACTTCCTGGAACTTGTCGAAGGGGAAAACCGCTTCTTTCGCGCCGTAATGCGGAATCGTCTTCGGAGCGAGGTTCAGTTCACAGATCTTCGCGCCTAACATGAGCTGGGTGGCGATGCGGGCCATCTGGGTGTTGCAAACCTTCGAAACCAACGGCACCGTGCGCGAGGCGCGGGGATTCGCTTCCAGCACGTAGACCTTGTCTTTCTCGATGGCGTACTGCATGTTCATCAGGCCAACCACATGCAGTTCCTGCGCGATCTTGCGCGTGTAGGCGAGAATGGTGTCGAGGTGCTTCTCGGGAATGGAGACCGGCGGAATGACGCAGGCCGAGTCACCGGAATGGACGCCAGCGAGCTCGATGTGCTCCATGACGGCGGGAATGAACACGTCTTTGCCGTCCGCGAGAGCATCGGCCTCGCACTCGAGCGCTTCTTTCAGGAACCGATCGAGCAGAAGAGGCCTGTCAGGGGTAACGCCAACCGCTTTGGCCACGTATTCGCGCAGCATCTGTTCGTCGTAGATGACCTCCATGCCGCGTCCGCCGAGCACGAAGGAAGGACGGATCATGATCGGGTAGCCGATCCCTTCGGCGACCTTGATCGCCTCCTCGATCGTCGACGCCATGCCGGATTCAGGCATCGGGATGCCGAGCCGCTCCATACGGTGACGAAACAGGTCGCGATCCTCGGCGATGTCGATCGAATCGATGCTGGTGCCAAGAATCTTGACGCCCGCGTCGGACAGTTCGCGCGCGATGTTGAGCGGGGTTTGGCCGCCGAACTGCACGATCACGCCTTCAGGCTTCTCGTTCTCATAGATTTGGAGCACGTCTTCGAGGGTGACCGGTTCAAAATACAGTTTGTCGGACGTGTCGTAGTCGGTCGAGACCGTCTCCGGGTTACAGTTGACCATGATGGTTTCGTAACCGGATTCGCGCATGGCGAAAGCGGCATGGACGCAACAGTAATCGAACTCGATACCTTGTCCGATACGGTTCGGCCCGCCCCCCAGAATCATGACTTTCTTCGCATTCTTGGTGACGGGGACTTCATTCTTTTTGCCATTATAAGAAGAATAGTAATAATAGGAATTCTCCACGCCGCTGACCGGCACGGGGTGCCACGTTTCTGCTACGCCGAGATCCATGCGGCGCAGGCGGATGTTCTTCTCTTTGATGCCCAAAATCTTGGCAAGATACTTGTCGGAAAAGCCGTCTTTTTTGGCCTGGATGAGCAGCTTGTCCGGCGGCATGGCGCCTTTGTACTGGAGCAACTGTTCTTCCAGCCCAACCAGTTCGCGCATCTGCTGAATGAAGTAGTGCTTGATCTTGGTGAGTTCAAAGAGTTGGTCGTTGGTGGCTCCTTTACGGAGCGCCTCGTACATGATGAATTGGCGTTCGCTGGTGGGCTGGCGCAACATCTCCAGCAGCTCAGGCAGAGCCTTCTTGTTGAAGTCTTTTGCGAAGCCCAGCCCATGGCGACCGTTTTCGAGGGCACGAATCGCCTTCTGGAAGGTCTCTTTGTAAGTTTTGCCGATCGACATGACTTCGCCAACGGCTTTCATCTGCGTGCCGAGTTTGTCTTCCACGCCGCGGAACTTTTCGAAAGCCCATCGCGAAAATTTGATCACGATATAGTCGCCTGACGGCGTGTACTTTTCCAGCGTGCCGTCGCGCCAGTAGGGGATTTCATCCATGGTCATTCCGCTGGCCAGCTTGGCCGAGATCAGCGCGATCGGAAAACCGGTGGCTTTCGATGCGAGGGCGGAAGAACGCGAGGTGCGAGGGTTGATCTCGATGATCACGATGCGCCCTGTCTTTGGATCATGCGCGAACTGAACGTTAGTGCCACCGATCACGCCGATTGAGGCCACGATGCGGAAGGCATACTCCTGCAAGCGGTCTTGAACCGATTTATCGATGGTCAACATCGGCGCGGAACAGAACGAATCCCCGGTATGGACACCCATCGGATCGATATTTTCGATAAAGCAGACGGCGATCATTTGGTTCTTGGAGTCGCGGACAACTTCGACCTCCAGCTCTTCCCATCCCGCCACCGACTCTTCGATAAGACACTGGTGGGTGAGCGAAGCCTCGAGGCCGCGGTTGACAATGGTGCGCAGCTCCTCGACGTTGTAGACGAGGCCACCGCCCGTGCCGCCCATGGTATAGGCAGGCCGGACAACGACGGGATAGCCAAGCTGTGATGCAATCTCTTCTGCATGCGCGAGCGAGTAGGTGATCTCGCTTCTCGGCATCTCGATCCCGAGCTGGGTCATCGTATCCTTGAAGATCTGGCGATCTTCGCCTCGCTCGATGGCGTCTAGATTGACGCCGATGACCTTAACGCCGTATTTTTCGAGAATTCCCTTCTTCGAAAGCTCCATGGCGAGATTCAGGCCGGTCTGTCCACCCAGATTGGGGAGCAACGCATCGGGGCGTTCCTTAATGATGATTTGCTCAATTCGTTCGGCGTTGAGCGGCTCAATGTAGGTCGCATCCGCCATGACCGGGTCGGTCATGATCGTGGCGGGGTTGGAGTTCACCAGCACAATCTTATATCCGCACTCGCGCAAAGCCTTGCACGCCTGGGTTCCTGAATAGTCGAATTCACACGCCTGACCGATGACGATCGGGCCTGAACCGATGATGAGCACTTTCTCGATGTCGCTACGCCGCATAAGAGAGAACCTGACCTTTCGGACTTATACACCTGTCCCGCAGGTCCGAGCCAACTCGAAGACGGGACAATGCACACAATCGGGCAACTATTATGCCATTTTGCGCCGGGACAGTCGAGTAAAGACGCCATAAATGTCACTCGTTACGTTTTTGAATGCCGCTTTACGGCTTTTTTGTCGGTAGCGACGCAAAGGCGCCACACGATGCAGGGTTGAAATATCAAGATGCGTGCGGTCCCGCCATACCGAAAGACTGGCGCGGGAATCCCATTATGTGGTTAAATTATCTTTTCGGTATTTCGGGATAAACATGATGAAAACTGGTCTCAACTGTCTTTTCTTCTCTTTAATGGCGCTGGGGGCGTTTTGCGCGTCCCAACCGCCGCAAGGTTTTCTGCTCAACGTCGAACGCGTTGTGGAGTCTGCCAAAGCGGTCGATGCCGCCCGCTTTCCGGACGCCGACCGCGTGCTGGTTGACGATCACGTGCTGGAGACATATGAAAAAGACGGTGCGTCTGTGCTTTGGGATGACGAGTATTCGAAGGTCCTGACCGAAAAGGGGCGCCGCGATGCCTCAACTTTGGAAATACCGTTCGATTTGCACTACGGGACGTCTTTTGTTTACCGCGCCGAGATCATCAAGCCCGACGGGCGCATTCTCGCTGTTGACACCGAAAAGTACTCGCGTGTCGTGATCGACACTGCCCAGATGGGGTCAAACATCTATGATCCAAGCACAAAGACACTGAGTTTTTCACTGCCCGGACTTGAGATCGGCGATCTCTGCCATTTGGTCACGTGCCGGATAACGACGAAAGCGCGCATGCCCAATACCTGGGGCGACTATTCGGTGTTCGAATACGATTCTCCGATCGTGAAGCTTGATTTCGATATCTCGGCGCCCCCCGAACTTCCCCTTTGTCACAAGGTGTTGCGGGCACCCGTCTCCAACACTGTATCCTACGCGGAAAGCCGGTTGCCCAACGGGCGCACACTGCACTCGTGGCGTGTGGCCAAGGTCCCACAGATGTTTCCCGAGCCGGACATGCCGCCGCTGCACACCCAGGTCCAGCGCCTGCTCCTCAGCACGATTGAGGACTGGCGCACGGTCTCGCGCTGGTATTGGGATCTCTGCCAGCCCGCGCTGGCCAAGACTACGCCGGAGATGCGCGCGAAGGTGGACGAACTGATCGCGGGAGCGAGTACGAGGGACGAACGGATACGCCGCCTCTTTAAGTTCGTTTCGCAAGAGATCCGGTATATGGGAATAACCACGGAGGATACTGCCCCGGGCTATGAGCCTCACGAGGTCAACCTGACCTTTGAAAATCGTTACGGCGTTTGCCGCGACAAAGCAGCACTTTTGGCGGCCCTGCTGCGGCTAGCGGACGTTCCCGCCTATCCCGTGCTGATTCACGCGGGCGCCAAGATGGATCCCGATGTGCCGCTCCCGTTTTTCAACCATGCGATCACCGCCGTCGACAAACCGGGCGGGGGATACAGCTTGATGGATCCGACGGATGAGAACACACGCGATTTGTTCCCAGCCTACCTTTGCAACCGCAGTTATCTGGTGGCGCGTCCGGAAGGCGAGACCCTTCTGATCTCAGACGTGTATCCGGCGGAAAAAAACCTGACCCGCATCAGCACGGATGGCAAACTGGACGAGACGGGCTCGCTGTTGCTTAAGTCGAAGATCGTGTTCGAGGGCATCAATGACAACGCTTACCGCGGCCATCTGCTGCGTTTGAAATCCGAGCAACGCCGCAAGTTTTTCGAGGGTGTGCTCAAAAGCCGTCTCTCAGGCGCTGAAATCATCGAATGCGTCATCACGCCCGAAAACCTGCAAGACACCGAGTCGGTCCTTTCCGTTGCAATCACCAGCCGCATTCCCGATTTCCCTGTGCGGGGCGAGACGCTCGATTTGGTTTCCATGCCGTGGCTCGGGACCGCTCTCGGTTACGCGAACTTCGTTATTGGCCAGACCGGCCTGAAGGAGCGGCGCTATACCATGGAAACCGGAATCACGTGCGGGTCGGAAGAGCGGGTCAATCTGGACATCGCGGCCGGTCTCGGTGCCTGTCATGCCTCGCCTCGGGCCGTGAATATCGACCGGTCAGGTGTCCGTTTCGAGATGACACAAGCCGTGACCAACGGCATCTTGTCGGGGCACCTGCTGTATCTGCTCAAGTCTCCTGAATTTTCGACGGCTGATTATCTGGAACTCAAAAAGATTTTGGAAGAGATTGAGGAAGCCAGTCGCCATCGTCCGCTTTTCTGTGCGACAGAGAACGTGTCTCCCGACCAAGAAACGTTGTCCGTCACTACCGAAACATGCTTGACCTCGCCTCAGGAGTGGAGCACAACGTGTACGAGTTCAAAGCGCATTCTGACCTATGCCGGCAAAAAGAACGGCGCTGAACTAATGTTCGAATTCAACCCCGTGTTTCAAAAGATGGAATTAATTTCAGCGACCGTCTCTAACGCGAATGGATCGGTTCATGCCGTGACACAAAAAGAACTGAATGTCATGGATGCGGCGTGGGCCGGGGGAGCGCCGCGCTATCCCGCCGGTAAAACTCTAGTGGTGAACCTGCCGGGCGTTGAGACCGGCAGCGTGGTCACCGTCACGACGCGTTTCATCCAGACCAACGCTTATTTCTACAGCCATGTCCACACCTTCGGCGGCACGGAACCCGTGCGGGATGAAACGTATCGGCTCATCTGCCCCAAGGATTTGACGCCGGGTATCCGGCTGTTGCACGCCGGTCCGGTCGGATACAGCGCCGAGACAAATATGACGTCGGTTGTTCACACCTGGCATGCCCCCGCCCAGCCGGCCGTGCGTGCGGAAGAACTTCTGCCGCCCTGGCATTTCTTCAGGCCCACGCTATTCGTTTCGTTTGGCGACTGGCAGACACATTCACACGGGTTGCGGCGTGCCATCCGATCCGTGAGCGACGATGACGCCGTGGCACGCCGACGCGCGAAAGAGTTGGTTAAAGGCGTCCGTGCACCGCGCGACCGGCTATTGGCCGTCCGGAACGAGGTGTTGCGCACGATACGTCCGGCCGGGCCATCCTTCCTGAAGTTGCCTCCCGGAACTTTTTCTCCACCCGACCGTACGCTGGCCGACCAGTACGGTAATCCCGCGGACCGCGCGGTTCTTCTGGCCGCGATGCTCGATGCGGCAGGATTTGATGCGAATATCATTTTGGCTGCCGACGACGTGACACGATATCCCGCGTTTTCTCAGCCCATGCGTGATGTCCCGCAACTCGATTTCTACAGTCACCTGCTGGTTGCCGTAAAATATCAGGGCACAACCGTGTATCTGAACGAGGGCGATCAATATGATGAATTGGGCTCTTCTGCACTCGATGGCGCACCCGCGCTGGATCTTGTTAATGGCAAACAGTTGACCTTGTCGGTCGCCGACACTTTAAAAAACAGAGAACGCAACGAATGGACAATCGATCTAAACGGGACTGGGACGGCGCGAATTACCGTGACAAACTGGTTCTACGGCACAAAAGCGGGCGTGTTCCGAAAACAATATCAGGAGATGCTGCCCGAGGACCGTCGGCGTCACCATCTCGAACTGGTCGGCATGATCTCCAAATCGGCGAAACCCAGTTCGGAACTGTTGACAGAAACCGGATCCTACCCCTGTTTCAGGACCTTCACTGTCGACGCGGAAAACTATGCGGTCGTTGAAGACGGCGCGCTGACGCTATTGATACCGGAAGTCGCCAGCGCCATCTTTCCGCTCCGGGCCGACACGCGCAAAAATCCTTTATTCATGGGAGGTTATGGCAGTTCGGAACTGACCTGCAGAATCCTGTTGCCTGCCGGTTATTCGAGACTCCATCTGGTGCCGGAGTCCCGCAACTGGACATTGCCGAACGGTTTGGGAAAACTGGATTTCACCGTCCAGAAGCAAACCGCATCCAACGGACGCGTTGAAATCCATATCACGCGCCACGTGACCCGTAATAGCGGCGAAGCCTCGTCGGAGCTCTATCCCGCGCTATTGGAGTACAACCGGCGTTTCACGCATCCATCCACGCGTACGCTTGTGGCTGAGAAAGCCGCCGTCCCTTGAGGCAGCCTCTTTCCTCGCAGAACTCCCTTGGGGGAGAAGCGACGTCCATCTGCCGGCACGGGGTTGAAATGCGACATTCTTGATTGTCAATCCGCCACATTTTTAGCATCATACGCCGCCGTGATTGAATTCCGCAACATAGGCGTGCGTTACGGCACGCAAGAAGTTTTAGGCAACGTCAATTTCCGTGTCAATAAAAGTGAGCGCGTCGGCATCGTCGGACCGAACGGGTCCGGCAAATCCACGCTCTTCCGCCTGATCCTTGGCGAGGCCTTTGCCGACACGGGTGACGTCATCATTGAAGAATCCCCCCGTATCGGACATATCCGTCAGCACCTCACGGCCGAGTCTGAGACGGAGACCCTGCTTGAATACGCGTTGCGGGGCATTCCCGGACTCGCCGAGATGGATCACGAGATCCACACGCTGGGGCTTGAGCTGGCTGTCACGCAGGATGAGTCGGAACGCAATCGCCTGTTGCACCGCATCGGCGATGTCCAGACTGCGTTTGAACACTTGGGCGGCTACGAGATCGAGTCGCGCGTCAAAGTCTCTCTGGGCGGACTCGGTTTCTCCAACGAGGAATTCGAAAAACCTTTCAAAAGTTTCAGCGGCGGCTGGCAAATGCGTGCGGAACTTTCGCGCGTACTCGCTTCGCATCCCGACCTGCTGTTGCTCGACGAACCTTCCAACTATCTCGATCTTCCCGCCATCGAATGGCTCCAGCGTTTTCTCAGAGTTTACGAAGGCACGCTGATCCTCATCTCGCATGACCGTTATCTGTTGCGCACGCTCACGACCACCACGGTCGAGGTGGACGCCCATACCGCCACGCGTTACAATGGCGACCTTGATTTCTATCTGCGCGAACGCGAAGTCCGCCACGCCAACCTGCTTGCGGCGAAAGAGAATCAGGACCGCCGTCGCGAACAACTTGAACGTTTTGTGGAGCGTTTTAAAGCGACCAGTTCCAAGTCCACACAGGCGCAAAGCCGCATGAAAATGATCGAAAAGCTGGACGAAGAAGCGATCGTTTTGCCCAAACGCAGCCTGGCTTCCGGATATTTGCGGCTCGCGCCCGCCCCGCATGCCGGCGCTGAAATTGTTCGGATTGAAGGGGTGTTCTTTTCCTATGACGGCGTACGCAACGTGCTGCACGATGTGAATCTCAGCATCGCGCGCGGAGACAAGGTCGCAATCGTGGGGTTTAACGGCATGGGCAAGACGACATTGCTGCGTATCATGGCCGGGGCAAGGACGCCGACCGCCGGTGTATGCACGTTGGGTCACAAGGTCATACCTGGCTACCTCTCGCAGGAGTTCTCGGAAACGATTCCGCCGGACGTGTCGGTCTTCGAGTGCGCAAAACGCTGCAAACCTGCCGCGACGGAACGGGATTTGCGCACTCAGCTTGGGGCCTTCGGCTTTTCCGCGGACGATATCGGCAAACCCGCCGGGGTGTTGAGCGGTGGCGAGAAGATCCGCCTCGCTTTTTTGCGTCTTTTTCTCGCGCCGCCCAACTTCATGCTGCTCGATGAGCCGACCACACACTTGGATCTGGAGGGTCGTGCTACGCTTGAAAAAGCCATTCACACCTACGACGGCACAGTCTGCTTGGTCAGCCACGATATCGAATTCGTACGCAACACGGTGACTTCGATCATTGAAATCTCACCGATGGGCGTGCGCCGTTTCCCCGGCGGATATGATTATTATCGCGAAAAGATCGCAGGCGAGAACCGAGAGACGGATGGGGTTCAGAGAGCCTCCGAGCCGGGGCCGAATGACGCGAATACGCCAATCAGCGGCAAGGATCTTCGTCGCGCCCGCGCACAAGCGCGTTCAAAAAACCAGCCGGCGATCCGGACACTGAAGGACAAGGTGTCAAAGGCTGAGGCGCGGATCGCGGAGTTGGAGGCCGAGCTGGAAGAACTCTCGGGCGCGCTCTTCAACCCCACGCCAGAAACCGATTTCGCGTCCACGAACAAACGCCTCAAATACGTGCAGGACCAGCTCAGCGCGTTTACAGAAGAATGGGAACGCGACGCGACGGAACTCGACCGTCTCCAGCGCGAACAGAACAAAGCCCAAGACGCCCTCGCATAGCGTCCCGTTCCTTTCCCTCAGCCCCCCCGTCATTCGAGCCGTGTTTGCAGCGCCATGATTTGTTCGGCGATGGCCCAACGCCAGGCGTCGAAAGCCGCAGGGGACCAAAGCGCCTCATTCTTGTACTTGGTCTGCACGTCTATCGCAGCCTGAATCTGGTCAAGCGTCGCGCGTGCATTTGACGTGGCCTCTTTATGCCCAGCTTCGACAGCGCGCGCGATGGTGTTTTCCAATGTCGTGATATAACGGTGGTCATCGATGCCTTCGCGATAGGCTTCCCACAAGGTGACCGGAATAGGGGACCCGTCGTCGTCGGACCGGTTAAAAAAATCCGATGTGGAGGCGTCGAGATAGTTCCATTGATCCCCTCCAATCGACTGATAGATCCATGGGATCAGACAGCGGTAGCCAGACTGCCAGAAGCCGAAGCCATAGGTCATACGTGCACCGGTGGTCGGCGTGTGGTCGTTCTCGCCGGAGATGTGGTTGGGATAGCACCAGTACTCCACGCCACGCGCTTTCATGTCCGCCAGAACCGCCACGCGCCCGAGCGAAAAAGGCTGGCAACACCAGACATCGACATAGGGATGAAGGGGGCCGAACTGTCCGTGTTCCGGATCGGCTGTGATGTAGGTGCGCACCTTCGGCACTTTCTTGATCGCGGCCATGACGCGCGTCATGAATCCCACCGAATGGGGGCTGGTGGAAGGCTCGTCAACAGGATAGTAAAGCAGTTCCGGCCACTGGCGGCGGCGCGCTTCGTTTTCAATGGTCTGCACCATGACCGTCAGCTCATCGAAGAAAGCGTCTGGAGGCATCTTGATCTGGCTGAGATGTGAGCCCATGCCGGCCTTCATGTATTTGCCATACAGCGCGCCGCACGGAAAAGAACAAACGATCGGCTTGTCGAACCCGACACTGCGGGCAAGGTCGATATCGCGCTGCAGCGAGTCGAACGCGTAAACCCAACGGTTTTCTTTCCAATAGCCGCTCAGGCCCAATACAACCGTATTCTGCCCATGGTCGCGCATGTCGATGTGCTCGGTTTCCGCCTTATGTTGCCACCAAGACCGCGAGAAGTCGTCCGGCGCATTGGCGATATTGCGCAGCGGATGATGGTAGTACTGGCCATAGACGAGCGACTGGTCTTTTTGCAGCGTGATCGGCAAGACGCGGAGCGTGAGAGGTACGAGCAGCTTGATGCCGTCGGCGGTAACCACGGCGTTGCCGGAATAGAGTCCGGCTGGCTGACCGAGTCCGACGTGGACCGTGAACCAGAGCCGCAGGTTCTCGCCTTTTGCGAGCGGTTGCGGCTGCCACGGCATCAGCACGTCGGGCGCACGGTAGTAAATATTGAAAGTGCTGTAGTTCGGGCGCACATTCATATAGCGGACAAAGCGTGCATCGATGTTCTGCGGGGCGATGGCGGCGCAGGCGGTTCCAGAGGTGATGACGAGTGAATCGACCTGCACGTTGATGTTGGAAAAAGCCTTGAGCGCGTATAGCGTAAAAGTGAGAGGCTCATACTCATCCCATGAGGCGAAGGCGCGGACCGGAGCGTCGATTTCATGCTGTCGCGGGAAATGGTCGGGCCAGACCGGCTCGGCCCAAGGCCGTGAGTAGAAGGCCATTCCGTCGCGCTTCTGCTTCTCAGTCCATTTCGGCTCCAGCGCGGTATCGCGCCGCGGCGTCTCTTTCCATTTCGCCAGTTCCTCAGGCGGCAACACGAACGACTCGGCCAGTATGGGAGCGATCATGTTTTCTTGAGCCGCAGCCCACTCGGCGGCAGGCACGGCGATCAGGGAATTGATCAGCCAACGGCTCCGGGTGGTCAAGGCGAGTGAAAGTCCCTGCTTATCGCTCACCGCATCGAGGTAAAGCGCCCGCAATTCATGACCGCCCGCGAACGTTGCCTTTGCTGAAACGCCATCCGTGGTTGATATACACACGTCCCAAACGGCTTCGGCGCGCCCGCCGGAACGTCCGCATAACATCAAGAGCTTGTAAGTCCCCGGCGGGACATCGAGTATCAAGGCGTCGGCATGATCTGCGGCAACATGGTCACAGGTAAGATCGGTCTGGAAAGAGGCTGGCGGTGTTTGCCGGCCGGAATATTTGTCCTCGGTCCACTCGCGTTTAATCGCATTGGTGCCGGCCCGGCGCGGTAATTCCGACGCCCATTTGACGCGTTCACCGCCGGATTCCGTGATGCGGATTGCGCCTTGGCGCAGTGGCGAATCTTTGGTGCCGAAGTCAAAAAGGAAGGTTTCGGCCCTGGCACAAAAAGCGAGACCGAGCAGAATCGTGCAGCAATACGAAATGTTCATGGGATCCCTTCAGTTGATTTCGCCTTAGAGCCATCTTTCACTCCGGACGATTCGGGGCGCCGTCCTTACCGGTTGGCACTGCATTGCCAAGGGGAAGAGGTGAGGGTGACGTGGACCTCTTTTTTGAGCGCGGGGGTCTCAGGATTCACGATCAGTGCGTAGGTTCCGGGCGCGAGTTTGATATCGGCGATCGGGAGATAGACGACCTGTCGTCCGCGGGTGACGGGCACATTGTGAGCAAAGGCGACACGGTCACCGTTCCGGAGCTGGAAAGGAATGCCCGCCGCCAATTTTTCAGGCGGGCCTTCGACGACCAATTCCACAGGCAACACCCGGCTATCGCAGAAAAGGGCTGGCGCAACGGCTTTAAGTTCCGTCACCTGCGCGGCGGCGGCCCGCGTTAAGCGGAAACCGCCGCAATGGAAATCGATCATGTCCTTGTCGCAATAGTCCGACTCGTTGATGTTAAATCCCAGGCGCGTAACATCACCGGGCAACCCGACATCGGAAAGATTGATGCTGAAAGTTTTCCATGCGCCGATGGCTACAAAGTCGAGCGCGACCAGTTTTTTTTGTCCTTGGGCATCATAGAGATGGAAAACCAAGGGGTGCTGAGGCAGATTGGTGCGCGACGTCTCCGTGAAAATCTGGAATTCGAAGCGGTCGTAGTCTCGCCATCCCTGTTCGTCCGGCTGGAGGTTCAGATACATGCGCGGCCAGCCGATAGGATATTGTTTTTCACCCTCGTTGAAATCGACGGGGATATGCATGCAGATCGCGGGATGCTCCCAAACTTTGGAAGTCGAAACCGAGGTTTCACATTCGGCCGGCGACCAGCGTTTCGGTATGGCCAGCCCGTCAAGATAGCGATGCTCTACGAGAACATCCGCATTGGCGCACAGAGCGGTGCACACGCCTCCGATCCACATCACCATGTGCCGCATAAAAAAATCCCCTTTGAAAACGGATACCACTGAGACATTGTATGGCATTCGCGGTTCAATGCGAATAGCGAAGTTAAGGCGAAAAGAGGAAATCGAGAAAAAGCCGGGCGACGGCTTCGCCTTCAGGGGGCGAGATCGCCATGTCTGGACTGACCTCGATAACGGTCATACGGCGGGTCGTGGGATCGATCAAAAAATCGACACCGGCCAAAGGCAGATTCAGTCCGCGAACAATCCTCTGTGCGAGTCTGAGTGCGCGTGCCGGCACACGATCCGTGACGACATCGACGGTACCGCCGGTGTGATAATTGTTAGTTAGGCGTACCCGGACATTTTCGCCTTTCGCGGGGATCTCCTCTGGCAATCGGCCAAGCTCGTGAAGGTTCCGCCGCGTTTCCACATTCCACGGGATCATGTTGCTGGCATCTTCGTCTCGGCGAAGCGCATTTTTCCGAAGAATAAGTTGGCGCAGGGTGTGAACGCCATCTCCGGTGACACACGCAGGCTGCCTCCGGATACCTGCCGCCAGTTTGCCGCCCACAAGGATCACCCGCAGATCATCGCCGGGGACGGTCTCTTCAAGCAGGACATCGGGCTCATAGCGGCGAGCAAAGCGTATCGCGGCGGATAGATCATCAGGAGAGCGGACGCCCATTGACACGCCGCGGCCGCCCCACTGCATACAGGGCTTCACAACCACGGGCGAATGCTGACGCAAGAAACCGAGAGCTGTTTCCGGATGCGCATCGTCATAAATCGTTTGGGCAGGGACCGGGACACGGTGCCGTGCAAGCCATTCGTGGCAAGCGCGCTTATTATTGACCAGATGATATGTGGCGGCCCCCACAAGATCCGTCAGCGCATTGAAACACCGAACGGTTTTGCCATTCTTGCTGAGATCGAAGACCGGCAAGTCGGGATCCGGATTGATGACCGTGACGCGGATACCGCGACGTTCAGCCTCATCCGTAAGAGTGGTGGTGTAGACGGAAAGAGCAGGCATAATGGACGGAGAGTTTAATCAGACGTGACCGTTTTGGAATCCGATGGACGAGGACTCGGCAGCATGGTCCCCAAGCCGAGCACGGGAACCAGACACCCCCTGACCAACCAGACGAGGAAAGCGAAAGACGCGAGCGGGAAAACGATACCGTTCAACAGCTTTACGGCAACCAGTTTGCAGACGGCGACGGCGACGTCAGACATGGATTCTTTCGCGTATTCACCGAGTTCCACGATCTTCTCGTTCAGGGCAACAGCTTTATCTTTCAAATCCTCGGCTTCATGGAACTTTTCCAAGGAAAAGACCGTGCCGATATTGTCAAAAGACGCTCGGACATCTGACCGCATGGGATCGGTCGTGTGACGTGACAGGTAGGCAGTGCCGGTGATGGTCAAAGGGATTATCAAAAGAAAAAGCAGAGAACAGAGGAGAAAGAGGGCCCCGATCCGTTGCAGCACTTGACGGAGGGCATTCTCGCCATGCAGGAACAGGGCGGCCAGGCTGTTGCCGAGCAAGGCGCAAAGCGCGACAGTCAGGAGCGGCAGGGCGATAGACCCGGTTCCGGCGAGGATGCTTTTAGCGGTCACCAGATAGATCAGACTGATCAGCAACAGCCGCCACGCAATATTGATGTAGTCGAGCATGGGTTGCATCGTATCACCAGCCTCGATATTCATGCCCGCTTTGGCAAAGACGGCGCCGGCCTCAATGTTGATGGTGGAACCTTCGACCGCATCCGCCGCCGCTTTCGCGGCACCGACAGGGAACATGAGATGAACCGTGTCTTTGATGGATGCGTCCAGATACGCTTGATTGCGTTCAACAAGGGGGGCGGTCCATTTATCGGCCGAATCCGTCAGAAGACAGACGATGAAAAAGAGCAGAAGCGTTGCCAGAATCAGCGGCGTCTGCAGGGATGGCGCAAGCATTTTGAAGATTGAGGAAGCCATCGCGCGATTCTCCTTCCGGCAAAAAAGACGGTGTCCCCATAATGAAGGACATCATGACGTTGAACCCCTCTTCTTTTGTTGTTAACAATAGCAAAGTCATCCGTTCGACGCAAACCATGGCCGTCCCGGAATCGCCAATGTCAAGGGTTGCCCAAGAGGCATTTCATAGGATATACTATTTTTCCGTTGTACCGGAAAGTCCGGTGCCGTCGAGAGTTCATTGGGAGCTTATATGCCGAATACGATTTTGGTGGGTGCGCAGTGGGGCGATGAGGGTAAAGGAAAGGTAATCGATGTCCTGACGTCTCAAGCGGATGTGATCGTGAGGTATCAGGGTGGCAGCAACGCAGGGCACACGGTCATTACAGGCGGGAAGAAATATGTGTTGCACCTGATTCCATCCGGCATCCTGCACCCGGGGAAGCAGTGCGTGATCGGTAACGGCGTGGTGATGGACCCGTTTGATCTCATACAGGAGATCTGCGGGTTGAGAGAGCAGGGCATTGAGCCGGCAGGGCGGCTGTTTATCAGTGACCGGACCCACATGGTCATGAAGTGGCATCGCGCCCTCGACGCGGCGGATGAGGCGCGTCGTTCCCAGTCGAAGAAGATCGGTACTACCGGCCGCGGCATTGGTCCAGCCTATGGCGCGAAGATGGGGCGCTCCGGCGTGCGTGTTGGTGACATGCTCAGCCCTGCCTTTCTTGAGACCGTGAAAGCCAGCACTGCGGAGGCCAACGAGACGTTGTCCGCGTGGAACGCGCCGACGCTGGACGCGGGCGAACTGGTCAAGAATTACGCGGAGGTTGCCAAGACCTTGGCGCCGTATATCACCGATACGGTCGCGTTCGTGAACGAGGCTGATCGCGCGGGTAAAAGCATCCTGCTCGAGGGCGCGCAGGGTACGATGCTTGACATCGATTTCGGAACTTATCCGTTTGTCACGTCGTCTAACCCGACCTCCGGCGGCGCATGTACGGGCTCGGGACTTTCGCCGCGTCGCATCGATCGGGTCGTCGGCGTAATCAAATGCTACACGACGCGCGTGGGTGCTGGACCTTTCCCCACCGAACTGACGGATGCCACGGGCGAGCACTTGCGGCAGAGAGGCGGCGAGTTTGGTGCCACCACCGGGCGCCCGCGTCGTTGCGGCTGGTTCGACGCAGTGGTAGGGCGTTATTCTGCGATGGTGAACGGCGTCGATTTTTGGGCTTTGACCAAGCTGGATGTGTTGGATGAGCAACCGGTGGTCAAGATCTGTACCGCCTACCAGCGCGATGATGGCAAGCGTTATGAGACGTTCCCCGCCGACCTGAGCGTGTTGGAGCGGTGCACCCCGGTTTACGAAGAGATGCCGGGATGGAAAACCCCGACCAGTCATATCACACGGTATGAGGACTTGCCGCTGAAGGCGCGGGCCTATGTTGAGCGCCTCGTGGCCCTGATCGGCGGCCGGATGGGCATCTTATCTGTCGGTCCCGCACGCGAAACCACGTTGCGGATGGGATTATAGCAGTTCGGACTGACGAAGCAGGCGACGCACATCACAATCATGGGGACTGACTCGAACAGAGTGCCGGCGCACATTGCCATCATCATGGACGGCAATGGGCGTTGGGCGACGTTGCGCGGTAAACCGCGCTTGGCCGGGCATGAGGCCGGTTCCGAAACGGTGCGCTGCGTGCTCAACTATTGCCTCGATGCCGGCGTCCGGTATTTGACGTTGTATGCATTCAGCACCGAGAATTGGTTTCGTCCGCAGGAAGAAGTTTTGGGCCTGATGTCGCTGTTGGGCGCGTTCATCAAGAAATACGAACAGGAACTGATCGATCGGCAAGTGAGGCTGCGCGTCATTGGGCGCAGGGAAGATCTCTCAGAAACTCTGCAAAGCGTCTTGGCGCGCCTGGAACGGGAAACGGCGCAATTCGAACGTCAATTGATTATTGCCCTGAGTTACAGCGGGCGTAGCGAGTTGGCCCGGGCAGCCCGTTTGATAGCGGAAGAGGTGCGGAGCGGGACGCTTTCGCCTGAGGCGGTGGACGAGGCTGCCATCGCTTCACGACTGTACGCGCCGGACGTGCCTGACCCCGACCTCATAATTCGGACCAGCGGCGAAATGCGGATCAGCAATTTTTTGCTGTGGCAGAGCGCGTACAGCGAGTTTTATGTGACACCGGTTCTGTGGCCCGATTTCAGACAAGATTCTTTCGATGCGGCTTTAGCCGCCTATGCTAAACGCGATCGCCGTTTCGGCGGCGTTAAAATCGCCGATGCACGGGAGGTCCCTTCGTGTTGATCCGTAGAATTACTGCTGGTGTTCTGGTCGGAGCGGCATGGTTGTTCGGGTTGTGTTACATGCCCGGATGGATGCTGTTCGTCGTGTTGCTGCTGATGTCGTGCGTCTGTCAGAACGAGTTCTACCAGATGATGAAACGCAACGGACATCCGGTTAGCCGCAACTGCGGCATGGCCATGGGCATCGTCTGGCTAGCCGCGTGTTACGCGTTTCCGCCGTATGCTGCGCGTGAACTTCCGATGGGGCATCAGTTCGAAACGTTGGTGTTGGCCGTTTTGGTGTTCGCATTGCTTTTGCGCGTGCTGTTCGACTCGCGCATCCAGAAACCGGTCGAGCATATTGGCGTAACCTTGCTGGGCTTCTTTTATCTGCCGTTCATGCTGAGCTTCTTCATCCGGTTGGCGCAGTGGGGAGCGGACGAAATGTTTGAGATTCCCTGCGCGCGTGGGGGTGTGTATTTGGCGGCGTATATGGCGGCCGTCGTAAAATTCAGCGATGTGGGCGCGTTCGCGGTCGGCGTAACAATCGGCAAACACAAGATGTTTCCGCGCATTTCGCCGAAAAAGTCGTGGGAGGGGTTCGTTGGCGGCATCCTCGCGTCCATGGCGGTGAGCCTGGCAATGGTCGAAGCCGCGAAACACTTCACGTGTCTGCCGGGTGGACCGCTGCAGGAACTGAACGCCGTTCACGCGCTGATGCTCGGTTTGGTTTTGGGATTGGTGGGGGTCTTGGGTGATTTGATCGAGTCCATGTTCAAGCGCTCTGCCAACATCAAAGACTCTGCAGGGCTCTTGCCCGGCATGGGCGGCATCCTGGACATGTTCGACAGCCTGACCTTCACGCCCGCGGTCCTTTATTTCTATCTGGCTTGGTTTGTTGGACAAACGGTGGCAATATGAGGTCGGTCGTCATACTCGGAAGCACCGGTTCGATCGGAGAGAACACCCTGAAAGTTGCCGAAACGTTGCCTGCGGCCGTACGGGTGGTCGGGCTTGCGACGCGGAGCAAAGTGACGCGCGTGATTGACCAGGCGTTGCAGTTCGGGGTGGGGGTCATCGCCGTCGAGAATCTCGATGCTGCGCGCGAAGCGGAAACGTTGGCGCGACCTCATGGCATTTCTGTGTGGGCGGGAGCCGAAGGTGTTTCGGCGCTGGCCTCTCTGGCGGAGGCAGACACCGTTTTGTGCGCCCTCGTGGGGCTCGCCGGGCTGCGACCTGTGCTTTCGGCATTGGCGGCAGGTCACGACGTTGCACTGGCCACGAAAGAAGTTTTGGTTTCTGCCGGCGAGTTGGTCATGCGGCGGAGGGCGGAAGCCGGCGTGAGTCTTTTGCCGGTTGACAGCGAACACAGCGCGTTGTTCCAGTGTTTACAGTCGCCCGTTTACACCCCTGCCTGCGTGCGGCGTTGCGATGACGGACTGAGGGCTGAAGACCGTGTGGCCAGTCTCGTCCTGACGGCTTCTGGCGGCCCCTTTGCGACCCATCCCGACACGGATTTCGAACGCGTCACAACGGAACAGGCATTAGCCCATCCTCGGTGGTGCATGGGCCGTAAGGTGACGATCGACTCCGCGACGATGATGAACAAAGGGCTTGAAATTCTGGAGGCACGCTGGCTCTTCAACATTCCGGTCCAGAAAATCGGCGTGGTGGTCCATCCGGAGAGCATCGTGCATTCTCTGGTGACTTTTGTGGACGGGTCGCTGATGGCCCAACTCTCATTACCGGATATGCGTTTTCCGATCCAATACGCGTTGACGTGGCCGGACCGCCTGGCCGCACCGATGCCGGTTCTTGATCTTGTGCAACAAAAGAACCTGACGTTTATTGCTCCGGACGAAACGCGGTTCCCGTGTTTGCAGTTGGTCAAGGATGCGGCACAGACGGGCGGAACCATGCCTGCTGTCCTGAATGCGGCAGATGAAGTGGCTGTTGAGGCGTTCTTAGGCGGGCACATTCCGTTCGCCGGAATCTGGCGGACCGTGGAGCGGGTGATGTCAGCCCATTCCGTGCAGCCGTGTACAGGCTTTGAGACTGTTTTCGAAGCGGACGCTTGGGCACGGCAACTGGCGTCCGAGGCTTGCGGTTTACAGAAATAATGAGTGAGTTTTCGGTGTGTTTACGGACAAATCACTGCAGGGAACAGGTATAAAACGATGGAATTAGTTTGGTCGATTTTGGCAGGCATCTGCGTTGCGCTGTTGTTCAGCTTGGCAATCTTCATCCATGAGTTTGGGCACTTCCTGTCCGCCCGCTGGCTAGGACTGCAGGTCGACGCGTTCGCGATCGGCTTTGGCCCTGCCCTGTGGAAACGCACTGTCAACGGGATAGAATACAAAATAGGATGTATTCCTTTCGGCGGTTATGTGGCATTACCGCAACTCGACCCATCCGGCATGGAGAAGGTACAAGGCGATAATCATGGGGATAAGGAGAGCACGCTGGACCTGCCAGACATCGCGCCTTGGAAGCGGATCGTGGTGGCTTTCGCCGGCCCCTTTGGGAATATCGTGTTGGCGGTTTTTCTGGCCTATTTGCTTTTTTTCTCGCCCGGCGTGAAGACGGGCGTGGTCGATACGCGGCTGGGTTCGGTTGAGGAATCGTCCGATGCCTGGAAGGTGGGGCTTCGTGCCGGCGACCGTATCTTGACAGTGAACGGTAAAACGGTCAAGACATGGACCGACTTGCAGGTGGAAAACCAACTGGCGGGGGAATCCGGACATGCCAAGTTCGGCATTCTGCGGGGAGCGGAGCGGCTCGAGTTCGAACTCTCTTTCCAGACCAACAACCTTGTCGGGTTACGGGTGTTGGAAGGGGTCCATCCCGAAATGCTCTGTATTGTCTCAAGTGTCGTGCCCGGGTCACCGGCAGAAAAAAGCGGCCTCCGTTCCAATGATGTCATCCAGGCGATCGGCAACATTCCTGTCTGCGGCGCATACCATTTTTCATCCCTCATTAAGCAGAATGGCGGCATCGAGGCGCTGTTGACGATCAAACGTGGGGCCGAACAGTTCAATGTGACCGTGACCCCTCGATACGACAGGAATGAAGACCGGCACCTGATTGGAATTCGGCCGCGCGACGGAATGGAGCGCGTGAAAGGGTGGATGATGTATCGCGATCCTTGGCAGCAGTTGAAGTGGGATTCCTTGTCGGTGGTGCGCGTGTTGCAGGCAATGGTGACGCCCAAGGAATTCAAGGCCGTCGCAAAAAATGTCGGCGGCCCGGTCGCCATCGTGCTGGGGCTCTACGATACGGTGCGCGGCGACCTGATGGACGGGTTTGGGTTCTTGCGCATGATCTGCGTGAACCTCGCGATCCTGAATCTTTTGCCGCTGCCGGTCTTGGACGGCGGACACATTCTCTTCGCTTTGTTCGAGATTGTCACACGCCGTAAGCCGCATCCCAAAGTGGTTGCGGTTTTGGTCAACGCCTGTGCCGTCTTGCTGATTGGATTGATGGCTCTACTGGTCTATAGCGATATCGCCAAACGCGTGAAACTCAACAAAGCGTTGCGGTCACTGGAACGTGAAGCGACGGCACGTGAAACGGTCACAAATGCGCCCGCTGCGACTCAGCCGTAACGGGGGAGGTTTAAGCTGAATGCTACGGCCCCGAACAGAGACCCGGCGGATTATGGTCGGATCTGTGGCGATTGGCAGCGGAGCCCCGGTCAGTGTGCAGACTATGGCCAACGCGCATCCGCACGATGCTGCCGCCCTTCTGCGCCAGATCGACGAGGCCGCCGACTTCGGGTGCGATATTGTGCGGTTGACAGTTCCCGACCAGACTGCGGCGGAAGTGTTCAAGCAGGTACGGGCGAAGTCTCTCGTGCCTTTGGTGGCTGATATCCATTTTGACTACCGGTTAGCCTTGGCCGCCTTAGATGCAGGTGCCGACGGATTGCGCATCAACCCTGGCAATATTGGCGGGCCAGATTGTGTGCGCGCAGTGGTCAATGCGGCTCGAACACGCAGGGTGCCGATCCGCATCGGCGTGAACGGCGGCTCACTCGAAAAGGACATCCTCGCAAAATACGGATCAGCGACACCGGAAGCGCTAGTTGAGAGCGCATTGCACCATGTTGCGTTTTTGGAAGCAGAGGACTACCGCGAGATCAAAATCTCTGTTAAAGCATCGGATGTGCCGCGCACCCTTGCGGCCTACCGGTTGCTGTCCGAGCAGACCGTCTATCCTTTACACCTCGGCGTGACCGAAGCAGGCACCTTTATCCCCGGAACCGTCCGTTCCTGCGTGGCGATTGGAGCACTGCTGTTGGAGGGCATCGGCGACACAATTCGTGTTTCCCTCACCGACGCGCCCGCCAAGGAGGTCCGAATTGGAGTGGAATTGCTTCGCAGCGTTGGTCTGCGGGTGCCCGGGGCTGCCGTCACATCATGTCCGACTTGCGGCAGGACACGTGTTGATGTGGTCGGACTGGCGACACGTGTAGAGGAAAGGCTGGAGCGTTTTTATCGCGAACACCCCGGTGCGGCACGGCCGCATGTGGCGGTGATGGGGTGCATTGTGAACGGCCCCGGTGAAGCCAAGAATGCAGATATCGCCGTCGCCGGCGGCAACCGTAACACCTTCACGCTGTTCATCCGCGGCAAGCGCATCAAGACGTTGCCAGAGTCGGACGCCCTGGAAGCAATCGTCGGGCTCGTCGAAAGTTGGGCGTGAGGCGGCGCGGAGTTCTTACAACCCCATCGTTTTCGTCTCCTCTTTCAGGAGCCTCATGGCTTCAGCATCATTAGCTGCCTTTTCGAGCGCGATTTTGAAATATGCCTTGGCTTCAGCATGCGCCTTCTCGGCTTCAACCTTGTCGGGAATGGCGGCGAAAATCCCGGCGATACGATTTGCGTTGCGGCCGAGGATCCATTCGCGGCTGTATGCGATGCCGCTTGTGGGATCGAACTCCTCTTTCTGGTCGGACGAAATCCAGGCGTTCATGAACTCGCGGAAATATTGGATCGCTTCCCGTGGTTTCTTTTGGGCCATGGCACGGTGCGCTTTGACCTTGGGAAGTGACATGTCGTGCCAAAGCTTATCTTTGCCAGGTATCCCCTGTTCCAGCATATGAATCGCGAGATCAAAATTGTCGGTGATAAACGCGCCATCAAGGATCTTGACCTTAATGTTGTTAACCGTGGTCTGGTCCGAACAGACCGCAAGAATGCGCTCTCCCAACGAACAGAGCCTTCTGATCAGATCAAGATCGTCGACCATCTCATAAAAATAGCGATCAAACAAATTTCCGACCTGAACGGGAGACACCTTCGCGTTGAGCAATGCGTCAAGGCGCTCGGGCAATACTTTCTTGCTGCCTGCCACTCCGCTTTCTACCCAAATTCGCGAGGCATAATTCACCGCGTTCGTCTTATCAATCGCATTGAAGACCATCTGCTTACTGAGCATTTCAACAAGATCGGTCTTGCCGCTCTTTTGTATCGTTGAAAAAACGACTCGCGACAACTTTGCCAGTTGCGCATCGGGCAACTGAACAACGCATGCGTCAAAAGCGGGAGGCAACTTGGCCCAATCTTTAGCCGCAAGGACGCACCGGACCGACAGGGTGACCAACAAATCGCGATAGAGGGGCGAGTCTATTTTTTTGTCCTCAAGATATCGGATGAGGGGCGCTACGAATGCGTATTGACTTGATTCAGCCAATCCCCCGAGCGCCTGCTGCAGAATGGCCACGGCATCTTCAGGCTTAAGCGTGGTGAGAATGGCATCAAGATCCTTTTCTGCCCCTTTCTGGTCAACCATGGCCAACGAGGCGGACAACTGCCAATTCAAGACCTGGCCACGCAAATCGGCAGGCAGATCCGCGCCGAGCGCAAGCAGACTCCCGCACCACTTTCTGATTTCCACATGGCTGTTCCGTTGCTGGTAATGGGTATAAACCTTTTCGAAAACTGCTCGTGCCAGTTCGGGTTCTGCTTTCCATGCCTGAAGAATTAATTCACACGCTTTGCTATCTTTGTTCTGCGCCAGCAGGAGGTCTATTTTCTGTGTGAAAAAACGGCCTTTTTGCCCTTGGTATTTCGGGTTGAGCAGTCCGTTGTCGATCAGTTTCAGGGCCTCATCCGTCTGGCTTGACGCTTGCAATTCCTGCACCCGCGTAAAAAGCGAATCAATCTCTTGGTTCAGCAATGCCGTCCGTGCGGCAATCTTTTCGTTTGACGGCTTACACCCCATCGTAAAAAAAAGAGGCGTTCCGACGATCAAGGCCAAACACAAACAACACGACCCCGCAAGCTGCTTTGCCGTCAATTTCATCATTTCCGCTCCTTTAGATTCCTCATTAGCATTTTTTATACTATACAAACCATGATCCGGTTTGCGCAACAGATTTTCCAGCCGTATCCGTTTCGCGAGACTGGAAGTCAATGGTCTTGTGCAACGGTATTTCTTGCGCGCTTAGCTTAACGGTGAAACGTCTGTGAGACAAATTCCAGCACCGAAGGAAGCGCTGTGCGCCAATATTCCCATGTATGACCGCCGTCCCGCGTTCGGTATTCATGCGGGATTTGTTTTTCTGCCAAAAAAATGTGCATCCGCGCGTTGTCGGATGCCAGAAAATCGTCATCGCCGCAGTCGATATAGAAACGGACCGCTTTCTTTTGTTCTTCAGGCAACCGCTTGACCAGCGTGACAGGGCAGTACCGGTCGAGATAAGCGCTCAGCTGTTCTTCAGATGCGCCAACCTCGTTCAGTTTCATCCGTTTGATCATGGCTTCCCTGTCCCATAGAGCGCCGCTCAGGGGACAGCTTGACGCGAACAGATCGGGATGCTGCAACGCGTAGATGAAAGAGCCCAGACCTCCCATCGAGAGCCCCGCAACGGCGCGGTATTCCTTTTTTGTCCGACACCGATAGGTAGCTTCAACATGCGGAATCAATTCTCCAAAGAAATAATCTTCGAACCGGTACACCCCTTTGATGTCATTCATATACCACGTGGTTTCCGCATCCGGCATAACGATGATCATAGGCGCTGCACGACCCTCGGCGATCACGCGATCCGCAATGCGTTGCACATCGCCGAATTGGATCCATCCGGTCTGATCGTCGCTATAGCCATGCAACAAATATAGCACCGGATAACTGCGTTCAGAAGAAACATAACCGTCAGGAAGGTAAACCGCATATTTCATGTCCTTGGCAAGGATTTCGCTCTTTAAAGTGCGAACGTCAAAAACCTGACTCGAGGCATGAACACATGAAACCGTCATTAGGCCCAAGCGCAGGATATGCCAGATGCTTTTCATTTCGTTTGCATGCCTTTCTCGTCCGCCATAGGACAACTCGTCTCGGCTGCCATATAATCGCCCGTAACCGCATACGCCCTCGCCCGGCAACCCCCGCAATCGAAACGGAATGCACACGTGCCGCATGCGCCGCCATATTGGTCAGGACGTTTGAGATTATTAAACACAGCCGAATTTTCATAGGCCATTCTAAAGTCGAACCCGCACGCACGTAAGTCGCCGCTGGGCACATTCAGAAAACCGCACGGCTGTAAAACGCCGGTGTGCGAAATAAATGCAAAACCGCGGCCGCCCATACATCCGGCAGGCTCCCTGCCGGGTCTGCCTAGCGCATGCCAAACCCGCACTGCTTGTGGCGCGCACGTCTCTCGAACATGGATTGGGCCTTTCCGATCCATGTCGAAGGCCCAGCGCAAAACCGCCTCGGCATCACGGGGCGGCAACGACAAATCACGCATTTCCGCGCCGCGACCAACTGGCACAAGAAAGAAAAGGTCAAGCGTCCGCGCACCATGCGTGATGGCGACCTCTCGGATAGCGGCCAGTTCATCTTTGTTGAGACGCGAAACCGTGGTGTTTACCTGAAACGGCATGCCGATTTCGGAGGCGACGACCATCGCGCGCATCACATTCTCAAACGCCCCCGCCACGCCGCGGAATGCATCATGCGAAGCGGCATTTGAACCGTCGAGGCTAAAGCTGCATGCGGCCACACCCGCATCTTTGAGAGCAAGCAACGCCTCGCGCGTCACCAGCGTGCCGCAGGGGGCCATGACGGAGCGCAATCCTCGTGACGTCGCGCCACGCACCAGCCCGAGGATGTCGGGGCGATACATGGGCTCTCCGCCTGTCCAAATGATCATGGGACGGCTGAAAGCCGCCAGGGAATCGAGAACGCGCAAGCAGTCATCGGTCGACAGCTCCCCTTGGTACGCGCAGTCCTTCGCGCCAGCGCGGCAGTGCCGACAGGCCAACGGACAGCGCCGCGTGATTTCCCAAGCGACTACACGCGGCCCGCAAGACTCGGCGAAGCCGCTGACAAGGGAGACGTGCTGTGCGTGGTGATTGTTCATACTATGAGGTGGCGCGCGATTTCGTCGTCCGTCAGATAGCAGGCGGGGTCGACCCCCCAAAGGTCGCCGGTGGCAGCCTCGGCGCGGGCGCGGAAGTTTCCGCCGCACACCTCAAGAAATCTGCAAGACTCGCAACGACCGGTCACGTGGTTCTTCTTCTGGCGCAACAGCGCGAGCAGGCTGCCCGGCTCAGGCTGCCCCCAGATCGCGCTGAATTTTCTGACGCGCACGTTTCCGACCGGTTTGTTGCGCCAGAATTGATCGGGATAAACGGTCCCGTCCCAGCTGATGCAGCCGATACCCTGTCCGGTGCTGTTCCCCCCGTTCATGCGCAATAGAGTCATCACATCTTCGGCGAGTGGATTGTTTTCACGCGTCATGCGCAAATAAAGGTAGGGGCCGTCGCAATGGTTGTCTACGGTGAGGACTTCAACCGGGAAACCTCGCGCGTGCAACTGTGCCGTGCGTTCGATGATCAGATCGACGGTCTCACGGCGTTGCGCGTGCGTCAGATCATGTGTCGCAATCTCCGCGCCGCGCCCGCAATACACAAGGTGATAAAGGCAGATGCGGGGAATGCGTTCAGCCTCCATCAGGTCGAAGATCGACGGAATCTCGCCGACGTTGTCCTTTGTCATGGTCACACGCAACCCGACTTTCACGCCCGCATCGCGGCAGTGGCGAATGCCCGCCAAGGCCCGCTGGAACGCGCCCGGGCTGGCACGGAACCGGTCATGCACAGCCTCCATGCCGTCGATGCTGATGCCGACATAAGAGACGCCCACAGCTTTGATTTCCGCTGCCAACCGCTCGTCGATAAGTGTGCCGTTTGTGGAGAAGACTACGCGCAATCCTTTCGCGGCTGCATGGTGCGCAAGCGTTAAAATATCGGGGCGGACAAACGGCTCGCCGCCGGAAAAAAGAAGGACTGGACAGGCGAACGCAGCCAGATCGTCGATGACGGCAATCGCTTCGTGCGTTGTGAGTTCCTCCGGTGTTCCCTCTGTGGCGGCATAACAGTGCGTACACTTGAGATTGCACCGCGAGGTCACGTTCCAGACGACGACCGGTTTCTTATCCTCGGAGAACTGCAGCAAATGGCTGGGAAGGCTGGTCGACTTGCGTCCGTATCGCAGCGGATCCGACACTTCCACTTTTCCCAGATACAATTTTGAAATCCCTATCATCATGCCCCCATATGATTTGCGCCCGTAAGCTTTTGCGCCAAGGCCCCAAGGGCCGTCATCCCTGTCAGTCCGATGAAATGCCGGCCTTTCCGCCGGCATCACGCACATGGAAAGTGACGGGGTCAGAAGTCACCGTCAACCCGTTTGTGGTGGTGGCCTCAGACCAGAGCGTATACGTGCCGGTCCCCAAGCGGGTCTGCGGCGGACCGCTTTCGACTGCAACCGAACAGACCGGCGCAGTTGCACGGCCAAGCTTTTTATGCCCCAGATATAATGCCACAGCCTGAACTCCGTTCGTCACGTCGGCACGGGCCCTCGCCATAACGAAGGCGGGGCCGTCGATCACACTGCCTTCAGCAGGTTCGGTGATCGCGACACGCGGAACCGGAATTCCCGCACTTGTCACTTGGAACACAAAATTAAACTGTTTGCCGTTGTACCGCAAGTCGGAGGACACGGTTCGCACCATAACTGACAACACGCCCTTCTGATAATCGTCGGCGGTGGGGTGGAGCCTGACCGTATTGCCTTGATAGTTGTTCGGGCTGAAATAGATTTCTTCCGTCACTTGCCCATGTTGCACAATACTGGCGCAGACCATGTCGCATGGACGTAGAACGGGGCGGAGCAACGCGACGAACCCTGTATCGGGCGAAACACGTGTGCGGTCAAACGCAAAAGCGCCCGCATTACTCTCGTCGAAATTGAGAATAAAAGGCCGGAGGTCATTCGCCCCCTCAATTGTCTTGTCCTCCGATTGCGCACTGGCCATGAAATGGAAGAAGAGGGTAGGTGTGTTTGTGGCAGGCAAGACGCGCACGGTCTGCTCGATATCAAAATTTTCCGGTGTGAAAATCAACGCCTCACGCGAAAGCGCCGTCACACCGGGAATGTCGGTCGCGCAGAAAACGCGGACTTCTTGCGCAGGGCGTTCAAGCAACCGGATGCCGACGAACCCAGGATCGTCGGCCGTGATGCGGTAGGTTTCGGTCCGCATCAGGACGGCATTCAAAGGTTCGGACAGAGTCGAAAGTTGCATGACCGTCTCGTAGCCGATCCGGGCGCAAGCATCATGAAAACCTCGAGGATGGCTGGCGTTCGCATACCGGGGTTTCGCTTTGTCAGGCGGCGGCTGGTACCGATCCGTGACCAACGTGTAAATCATATTGGCCATCATGTAGTCCAACCAATCATTAGCCCTCCCTGAAGGTTCCGCCTGCGCCAGTCGCGAATCCGCTTGCCGGACACGCGCCCAAGCGAGTTGGTAGGGGATAAAAACGAGTTTCCGGCTTTTGGCGTAGTCGTACCCCTCCATCAAAATGGACTCCATATTCCGCAGCGTATCGAGCCCTTCCGAATCGCCCGCCGGATTGCGGCAGAAAACCGCCATGCAGGGGCGCACCTGATTAGTGGGAACCGTATTGGCCGACGTGTAAAGCGTTTGGTCCAAATACTGATTCATCTGCTGCATGTCACCATAAACCAGATCGAACGTAGACGAATAGCGATCAAAACCGTCGCGGTACCAATCCGAAGGCGTCTTCCAGAACCAATCCTGAAAGGCTTCGTCAAGAATGAACTGCAGATTCTGGCGGATGGGATCTTCATCGGCAGTGTTGGGCACAAACACTTTCAGGCGCTTCGTGATCCGGGGTTCAATGCGAACCACGCCGGCGAAAGGCCCTTGGTAGTGTTTTTTCACGCGTTCATTCTCAATCGACTCACGGGCCGAAAGGGCGAGCACCTCGGTGGTTTTCTTTGTGGTCCAATATGTTTCAAGCGATCCTTTGGGGACCCGGCTGCCGGTCAACTGGCAATAGATCGCTGCGGCAGTGAGATAGGCACAGGCGCGGGTTTTGACGGGCGAATCCCCCGGCATTCGGTTTCTGGCCAAAGCCTCGCGCCAACCGAACGCCGCCGGGATCACTTCGACTCCGCATCCGTCCCCAACCCGATAGACCACTTCCGCCACCGCTTGCACGCGCGTGTCGCGGAACGAATTTCCGGGCCTTGACATCAGCACCAACGCCGTGCGGATACCCTTTGCGTTCGCTTCGCGATTGACCGCGCGCACGCCTTCAAAAAAGAACTCCGGATACCCGCGCACCATGTCGTCGTTTTCCGCCATCAGCAGCAGGTCGTATTGCCCCGCGAAAAGCTGCGCGCGGGCGGTCTGCATATCGGGATTGTACCACCAGCCCATGAGGGTGCGGTTACGTGACGTGACGGGTTCGTGCGTGACCCTGACGGGTTTGCCCGGCTTGGACGCCTTGATCATGTTTTCGAGGTCGGCACAGATATCCACGGCATCGATGTTACCGGATTGCTGAGGCGTCGAAAGCAAAGCGATCCGAATCATCCCGTCCCTGTTTCCATCCCAATCGGCGGCAGACACCCAAAGCGGCGTGAGGGCCGAATAAAGGAGAAACGCATACACTGCGGTCTTTTGCGCCGTCAAAGTCATCGCGCTCCTGCCCGCATCGGGCGCGACTTCGCAACCGCCATTTGCTTATTGCCGATAATCCGCAACAACGCTGTCTCCAGCAGGAACATCTCTGGAAGCGATGTGGAAACCATTTTTTCGCGCAACTCAAGAATGCGGAAACGCGCCACGCGTAATTCCTGCACCGTGTAATTGAGCGCATGCGGCAATTTCTTTTTCATCGCCCATGCATTCATCGATTTCGGATTGACGGGCAACACATTCAAGAGGGCCACGGCCTCGGGCGGCAGACTGGCATTCCAGCCGCAGGATCCGCCTTTGCTGCCATAGGCCCATTTTCGATCATAGGCCTCGCGCAACACCAGCAGCTCGCGCACATTTTTTTCAAGCATAGCGGCCAGCATAATACCGACACCTTTCTGGCCGCCCAGGCGCTTCAGGGTCAACAACACCCCCAACGCGTCTCTCTCTCCGAAAGCGTCCAGGAGATCCCAGGCTTCGGCTTCGCGGCCAATCGAGGTGATCTCGCGCACGTCCGCTACGGTCACACGATCCCGCCCCGTCACGTAAAGACGCAACTTTTCAATCTCTTGCACGAGTGACCGCGTATCGAAGCCCACACGGTTAAGAAATTCGGTACGCGCATCGGTGTCGAAAACCAACCCCGCTTTTTTCGCAAGAGTCTCCAGCCTCTGATCCGCAAGTTTTTCGCGTTCCCAGCTTTTCAGGCCCCCGCCGAAGTCTTCAACTTCGCCCTGTTTCTGGCACACTTTGAAAAAAACTGAGCTGCGCAACACCTTGCCGGCAGTGAGGATCAGAACTTGTCCGTCGAGGAGTCCCTTTTTCAGCCACTCCGTCAATTTTTCGACAGCTTCTTTAGCCGCAACTGTTTCCGAAACGCGGCCACTGCCGGTCAGAAACGTCACGTCACGGAACCAAGTCACTTTTGCGGCACCAAAGAAACCAGGAGTCTGGACGGATTCCATGCAGGCATCCACCGCGCACCGGATTTCGTCTGCCGTGTCTCTGCGCCCGTCGACGATCTCCACGCCTAACGCGCGATCCGATGCCGGCACGAGCTGATTGATTCGCTCGCGAGCCGCCGAATCGACGAGGTAGTCGTCGTCTCCGCAGATAAAACACAATTTTCCGTTCATGAAAAAAAGTATAGTAAAAGAGTGTTGGGATTGCGAGACAGCATTGGCCACAACCCCAAGAAATTGACTCGCACCTCAAGCTACTCGCTGATGCGCAGAGACCGGGGAATAACGAACGGGAGATTAGCCCCCTTCACGCGCCACAGGGTTCCTTCAATTGTCACGCTAGCGCCAATGTAGGGACCGTAAGTCAGTTCAGGCGCCAACAGATAACAGACCGGCATTGTATCGCCGTCCGGCTGTCGCTTCACAAGGCAGAACGGAGCAGAAACCGAACTGACTCCGCCCCAATCGAGCGTCCCCGTGAGCACCACATCTTCGCCCTGTTTATCCGCTTCTTCGAGAACGAAACCGGACAATTCGGGAGGGAGATTGGCGCCCAAAACGGGTGATGGGCACGTCTCCTGAGGAGGGGGGGCGGACAAATTGTTGGAGCTGGCGTACGCCGGCGTGTCGTTGGTAAGCGCGTCGAGAATGTTTGTGAAAACATCGGGCATCGGGGACTCGACTTCGTCGGAAGGCGTGGCCAGCGGTTCCACCTGATCGCGCAACACCCAAAACCTGAGGCCTGGAAAAGGTTTTATTTTGAGCCAGTCGCCATAGACGCCCCGCACCTCGACCCGTTCGCCTTTGTCCACGCTTGCGATAGGTCGGAAGAACATTCCTGCGCCGGAGCGGACCTGGCTTTTGTCCGCGAGCACCACCCCGTCTCTGACTAATTCACGATAAATCCACACACTGATCGTGTCGAGAGGCTGGATGCGGACCCACGGTTCATCGGTGAGTTCGCCATCCAAGGTCAACATTGTCTCGGCAGGAACCCACGTCACCGCCTCCCGGGGTGTATTCGTTGATGCGTAAATCGCGATGCGGCCTTCGATTCCCCTGATGCGGATGGGCGCGGCCTCTTGAGCAACAGCGGTACATCCGGCGAGCAGGCATGCTAGCCGATTAAACCAAGAAACCAGTTTCCGCGCGCGCGCCATAATTCGGTTGCCTATACTTCGAGCGGACAAGTGACTGTAAACAGAAAAAGCCGCACGCGATAGTCTCCAACGGAGAACGACACGCCTGCGGCAAAAGGAACAAACAAACTAAATCCGACGTCGCGGTTATTAGGCATCCGGTTTAGTCTTGCGCAGACCCAAACCACGGTCGCCATCTTTCCACTGACCGCGTTTTTTCAACAGGTTGACGCGCTCGAAACGCTTCAACACGTTGCGCTTTGCCGTAATCTTGCCCGAACCCTTCAAGCTGCTATGCTGACTCATTTACGCCTCTTCTCCTCTTCATGTCCGCCTTCATCGTGTTGACATGTGGACAAACACAATAGCAAAATCCGACGGTATTTCAACCGCAAATTTTTGCGAACTCGATTTTCACGTATTTGGCTACGGTTTTGCAGACTTCCGTTTCTCCTTCATATCGTCTATTATTGCGCGATTCTCTATTTCAACAGTCTGATTTGCGTTTGTTCTAAACAGTGAGAAGGAGGGCGTTTGCCAAGGCCAGAACGAGGGAGACCGACCGCCGATTGGATATTTACCAATGCAATCATTTGGTGCGGCGGCGGGATGGAACACGCTGCGACCGCACTGGCGGTCAAGGGGGACCGCATCTTGGCGGTGGGCTCCAATACCGAAATACTGACATGCGCAGGCCCCGATACCGAGATCGAAGATTTGCGCGGACGTTTTGTCATGCCTGGTTTTATTGACTCACATGTGCATGCGCCGGGGACGGCCCTTTCTGACCTTTTCGACGTCTCGCTTTATTCATGCAAGTCGCCAGAGGCTTGTCTTCGAGCTGTCCGCCGTTACATGCGAGACTTTCCTGAGGTTGATGAGATCCGTGGTGCCGGTTGGGATATTGCGGGGTTCACCGATAAAGAGCTGATCCACGGCCCGCGCAAGGCTCGTCTCGACGAGATTTCAATGGAGATCCCCATCATCCTGCGTTCATATGACGGACACACGGTTTGGCTGAACAGCGCGGCTTTAACACGTTACGGCATCACCCCCCGCACGCCTGATCCGCCGGGGGGGGTGATCGAACGCGATCCCCACACCGGAGCTTTGTGGGGATCGCTAAAGGAAGAAGCTGCCAAACTTCTGCCGCCAAAGAACTATTCCATGCCGCAATATCTCCGCGCGCTCAAACTCTACCAGACGCGCATGCACCGGTATGGCATCACCAGCATTCTGAGCATTTGCGGCGCGGGACTGGGCGCTCCCGCCGAAGCTTTCGCGCGTCTTGAAAGAGAGGAAGCGCTGGCGCTGAGGATCCATTTCGCGCAAGAGATCAGTCCCGAGTATTCTGTCGCTGAACAGTTGGCCGCGCTAAAAGAACTGAAAGCGATGCATGACGGCGAACTGTTCAAGGTGACCACCGCAAAATTTTTTGCCGATGGGGTGGTGGAGGGGGGGACAGCTTTTCTTCAGGCCCCGTATGCGGCAAAGGTCGGTCGCGAGAGCGACGCGCATAACGAGTCCGTTTGGGGCCTCACGGAACTGGCAGATGCGTTCAACGCTGCCCACCGGGCGGGGTTCCAGATTTTTACGCATTCGATCGGCGATGCGTCCACGCGCCGTGTTCTGAACGCGTTACGTTTAGCAGGCGCCGCGCGTTGGAGCGACGCCCGGCCGGTCATTACCCATTTGCAGTTGGTGCGTGCGGCGGATATCCGACGAATGCAACTTCTTGGGGTCGTTGCGTCGCTCCAGCCTTTCTGGCACATGAAGGAACCGAACTGGTGGCGGCGTGTGGACGCCTCGATGTTAGGCGCGCGGCGAGCCACCCGCGAATATCCGCTGAAGGCCTTTTTCGACGCTGGAGTGACGGTCGCCGCGTCATCGGATCATCCCATCACGGTACAGCCGGATCCGCTGGTTGCGATCGAAACCGGCGTGACGAGGAACCTTGCTGCCGCAAAATGGCATGGCGTGAGCGATATCACCCATGCAGACAACAAGCGTTATCTCCTTGGGAAAGGACAACGCGTCAGCGTGGAGCGCATGTTGTCAAGTTACACGTGTAACGGCGCATTTCTGATGAGACGAGAATTCGCTTTCGGTATGCTGAAAGCGGGTTTTTGCGCGGATTTCATTGTTCTTGATCGCGATCCGCGTGAGATTGCGAGTTTGGAAATCGAAAAATGTGAAGTATTGCGCACCTATTTTAACGGCCGTATGGTCTGGGACAGCGCGAGTGATTAACAATAAGGTTGACGTTGAATATGATTCACAAACAGAAGGTCTACGGCTTTGCCATTCTGGGAACGGGCATGATTTCCAAGTTTCACGCGCGCGCGATCCGTGACATCGCGGAGGCGAGATTGATTGCTGTTTGCAGCCGCGAGAAGATGCGGGCTTTGGCCTTCGCGGCCGAGTTCGCGTGTGAGGCGTATGACAATCTCGATGCGATGCTCGCGCATCCCGGGGTGGATATCCTCGTCATCGCAACACCTTCTGGATTGCACATGGAGGCGGCCGTTTCCGCTGCCCGCGCCGGCAAGCACGTGCTGTGCGAAAAACCTCTGGATGTTGAGCTTGATCGCGTGGACGCGATGATCAAGGCGCATCGTGATGCCGGCACACAGCTGGGTTGCACGTTTCAGATCCGTTACACACCGGCATTGACGCCGATCCGCGAGGCGTTACATGAAGGAAGATTTGGGACAGTCACGTATGCCGGCGCCTATGTCCCCTGGTGGCGCACGAACGCGTATTACGTCGACTCCGCCTGGCACGGTACGCAAAAGCTCGATGGGGGAGGTGCCCTGATGAATCAATCGATCCACATGATCGACCTTCTGTGCGATCTCCTGCCTCCGGTCGAATCGGTTGCCGGCCATATTGCCTCAATCGGTCACCCCGGGATTGAAACAGAGGACACGGCAACCGCTTCGCTGCGTTTCAAGGGCGGGGCTTTAGGCATCATATACGGCAGCACCGCCTCATGGCCGGGACAGGCGAAACGACTTGAGATTGCCGGCACACACGGGACCGTGATTCTGGAGGATGCGCATCTTGCGGTTTTCGAGTTCCACGACAAGCGTTCAGGCGATATCTCGATTTTACAACGCTACGGCAACGGCGGTTCAGCTCATGGGGTGTGCGATCCGTCCGCCATGACACACGCGTTGCATGCGGCGTGTTTCAAGGATTTTATCGAGGCGCTCAACCAGGGACGAACGTTCAGCATCAGCGGCGAATCTGCGCGGCGCCCTGTTGAGATCATCCACGCGATTTATGAGTGTTCGCGGTCTGGTCGAAGCATAACTCTTTAGTTTATTTGTGCGATGCGAAAAAGGGGAGGTTTTATAAGCCACGATTAGTGTCGCATAATATATGTTATGTAAAGTTCCCGCCTTGATCGTGCCGGGAAAAAACCTTCCGTCCACACTCTTCCGACCGGACCGTTGCGGCCAATTTCTCAAAACGAGTCAACGTGTGGCCATAAAAGATCCGCCATCCTTCACAAAGATAACTCAGCTTATTCGCGGACACGCCCGTGTGCCCAACACGATTTTTCGGACAGTCTCCCGCGCAAAACCTGAAATATGGGCAACTTCCGCAGGCGCTGTGCGTCTCACGCTTGCGCGCACCGAATTCTTTAAACATTGCAGAATCCGCGAGCTCGTCCCAAGTGTGCGTCAGGACATTGCCGAGCCTCAACTCCGGCAGCACGTGAAAATCGCAAGGATACACGTCACCGTTATACTCGACGACAAAATATTGACGGCAATCCGATCCCGCAGTGCAACAAATGTCCACTCCAGTGACAAGCTTTGCAATGATTGTGTCAAAAAGACGCACCGAGATTTTCCGAGTGTCCTTCTTTTCATACCAGCGGTCGAAGACCTCGCAGAGAAAAGCCCCCCACTCGCGAGGCTCGATACAGTAGGGGGCAACCCTCCCCTCCCCGTCCAATTCAACGCATTCGATGAACTGAAGAAAATTGGCGCCAATCTCATGAGTCAAATAGTCGTAGATCTCCACCGGGGTTGCCACGTTATGTTTACTGACGAGCGTCAGAATATTGAACTCGGCATGATTCCGACGCAGGCATTCGACCCCCTTGACGACAGCTTCGTGCGAGCCGTGTCCCGCCGCATCCAGTCGAGCCGCATCATGAAGCCGCTTCGGGCCGTCGAGACTAACCCCTGTCAAAAACCGGCAGGCTCTGAAATGACGCGCCAAACGGTCGTCGAGCAGCATACCATTGGTCTGGACGGCATTTGAAACCTCCGCACCACGGCGCGCGTAAGCCATTTGCAGATCCGTCACTCGTTCGAAAAAGGGGTGCCCCATTAGAAGCGGTTCCCCCCCCTGCCAAACAAACGAATAAACCGGTTGCGCGGAGTCCAAGTAACTCCGGATCAACCGCTCAAGCACGTTCTCCGCCATACGATGCTGGCTCGTCGCCGGATACAGTCGGCTACGGTCGAGATAAAAACAGTACCGGCACCGAAGATTGCAGTCTGCGGAAGCCGGTTTGATGAGCAGCGAAAAAATCACAGGCTCACACCTTCATCATCCGTTTCAGCTCAACGACCCGCTTCTCGATCATCCCCTGCGTCAGGCTCTCGAAACGCTCAAGACTGAAACCTTCCACGCCGAACGACGCCACCGCACTAGCATGCACTAACGCTTCGCGCATCAGGCCCTCCGTCACTCTGCCGGCACGCGCCAAATAGCCCATGAACGCGCCCGCGTAAGAGTCCCCTGCCCCCGTGGGATCCACCAACTGGCGGACTGGATATGCGGGCACGATAAACACGCCTTTACGCGAAAAGAGAAAAGCGCCATGTTCACCTTTTTTCACAACAACGTAGGCGGGACCCATTCGCAGAATAGCCGCCGCGCAATCGCACAGATTCCACTTTCCGGTCAACATCCGGGCCTCTCCGTCATTGACCGTTAAGAGGTCGACATGCCGGATGACTTTACGCAAAGCGGGTTTCGCGATATCGATCCAAAGATTCATCGTGTCGAGCGCAACGAACTTCGCGCCCTTGGCCTGCTTCAAAACATGCATCTGGAGCTCAGGCTGAATGTTTCCCAGCAAAACGAAAGGCGCCTGCCGATAAGCATCGGGGAGCTCGGGCATAAAATCCGCAAAGACGCCCAACTCGGTTTTCAGCGTGGCCCGTTCGATCATGTTGGCATCGTACTCGCAAGCCCACCGGAAAGTGGCCCCCTCTTTGCGCTGCACGCCCGCCAGGTCGATTCCGAACGCCTGCCAGCGGCGATCGAATGCAGCTGGGAAGTCATCACCCACCACCCCTACCGCACCGGTCTTCGCAAAGAACGATGCCGCAGCCGTGCCGAACGGCAGCGACCCGCCCAGCAGATTCTTGCGGTCGGCAGAGCGCGTCTTCACATCGTCAATACCGACCGAACCCACTATCCAAAACTTCACCGGAACATTTTTCGTACGCTTCATTTCACCACTTCCTGTTGCGCGATTGCGAGCTGTTGCAGAAGGCCCTCAAGAGCCAAAATGTAGCCGGCACCGCCGAACCCCATGACCTGACCCACACACACGGGTGCGGTCAAGCTCTCGTGCCGAAAAGACTCTCGTTTATGGGTGTTCGAGAGATGCACTTCCACCGCGGGCAGTCCACACGCCGCAAGCGCATCCCGCAAAGCCACGCTGGAATGCGTATAGGCGGCGGGATTAATGATAATACCGTCAAAAACGCCACGGGCGGCACCTATTGCAGCGACCAATTCACCTTCCACATCGCTCTGGAACGATTCGACGCTCACCCCTTTTAAGGAAGCGTGCACGATCACGCGACGGACAATACTATCCAATGTCTCTCGCCCGTAAATCGAAGGTTCACGTGTCCCCAGCGCCTTAAGATTCGGGCCATTCACCAGCAGAATCTTCATCCGTATACTCCTTGTCTTCAACTTTGAAAGAAGTGCCCCGCACCACATTAACCGAGTCGGCAGACACCGTCAGAAAACGGCCGTCACGGGTCCGCACCGTCACTCGGCCGCGCATGACGTCGCGGCCGACAACGATCCCCTCCGCGTTTTCATTTTTCAGGCAGGCCACCAAGCTGCCGCTCTCAGGCAGCCTCACCGCTGCTGCACGATACTGTTCATACTCAAACCGAAGACAACATTTCAAACGTCCGCAACTTCCGTTAATCGTCACCGGGTTGAGCGACATCTCTTGTGCTTTTGCCATCCTCACATTCACAGACTGAAACTGACGCTGCCATGTGTTGCAACACAACGCGCGGCCGCAAGGACCAAGGCATCCCACGAGGGCTGCCTCATCGCGCACCCCCACTTGCCACAGGTCGACATGCGTCTTGAAATCACGTTGCAACTGCCCTACAAAACGCCGCAGATCTACCGGGACCTGCGCAGCGTAGCGGAGAAAGAACCTGTCGCGTCCGTAAGAGAAACGGGCGTGAAGGATTTTGACATGCCCTTTCTCGTGCTGCGTGGAAACCGTAAACGCTTGCTTCGCTCTCGCAGCGAGTTCATCGTTTTCAGCAAAACGCTTTCCGTCATCCGCGTCACGCTTGCGAATCACACGGAACGCAGGGATTTTCTCGTCGCCCGTCGCGTCCTCATTGAGCCCATAGAGTTCGAGAACAATGCCGAAATCTTTACCGTAGTCGAGTTCGACCATACAAGAATCGCCAGGCAGAAGTACTAACGCCGGCGAGACTCTGCAAAGAAAAACGCCGTTTTCCGGCATCCGTATGCGGGCGACTGTCTGCATTTCCATCTTCCTAGGCCACGCCGTGATTCAGGCGATCAAGCGCGTAACCCAAAAGCGTTTCTTCAGGCAGGTTTCTTTCCATCTGCCGGGCCAACTCTTCAACGGCGTTCAGATTATAAATCGTCTGCACCAGCGTAAGTCTTCCGACACGCTCTTTAAGCACTTCGAGATTCGCGCGGTTATGCACCAAGGAATCATCCCCCCCCGCTTTCAAGACAAACATATCTCTGAACCAACGCAACATCTCCAAAAGGAAATCCGTCCGCAATTCACGGTAGCGCGCACTGACTTTGGCTTCAAAAACCTCTTTGCCATCTTCGTCAACAACCTCGCTGTTAGATTCTTCTTCCGTGATGAGCTGCTCTGCTTTACCCTTCATGTCCGCCAGTATGGAAAACAGCACGTTGGACATGGCAAGTTTCTCCATCGTCCGGGAAAGCAGCGGACTCGCCAGCGTTTCAATCACGCGTCTCTTCCATGGCTCACTCAGTCCCCGCACTTCATCGAGATCGATCCGCTGACAGCGCGAAATAATCGTCGGCAACAATTGCTGCGGCGCATCCGACAGCAACATGAACAGGGTTTTTTCCGGAGGTTCCTCTAATGTCTTGAGGAAGGCGTTCGCGGATGCGTCATTCAGCCGGTCCGCCCCTACCAGCACACCCGCTTTCCATCCTCCCGAAAAAGAGGTCTGAGTCACTTCATTGATCAATTTTTCGCGGATTTGATCGGCGCTGATGATCCGTGACTTCTTTTCCGGAAAAATCCAGTGGATGTCGACTTCCTGACGGTCCACGACATGTCGGCAACCGTCGCATGTTCCGCACGGTTTTTCGGACGATCGGCAAAACAACACCTGCAAGATGCGCACGGCGAGATCCAGCGCGACACCGCGGACCGGGCCAACAATCAGATAGCCGTGGGCCGGATGCCCGACGTCGAGAGCCCTCCTCACCATCTTGAAGGTGTCATCAATACGCATCCATATCTCCCATGAGGCGCTGAACAACCGCGGCCCGGATTTCGGACGCAACCAGTTCCTGTTCACGTTCGGTTGCCAGAACCACAAATCGTGCGGGATCCTGCCTCGCCAACGTCAAGAAACCGTTTCGTAACCGGATATGAAACTCATCGGCCTCGCATTCAATGCGGTCCGGCGCGACAGCCGTCTTTGCTTGCCTCGCCAGCAACCGCGCTCGGCTCGTTCTCGGCGTCACGTCCAAAAGCAACGTTAAGTCAGGCCGTAGCCCGTGCGTGGCAAACTGGTTTGCGGCACGCAATTCTTCCAAGTCGAAACCGCGACCGTATCCCTGATATGCCAGCGTCGAATCGTCGAAACGATCGCACAAGACCCAAGCCCCTCGGCACAACGCGGGGCGGATCAGACGCTCAACGTGCTGTGCACGGCTTGCAAGGAACAGCAAGACCTCTGTCCGCGGAACCGGAGCTTCGCCCGACCCGTCGTGCTGCAACAAATTCCTGATTGCCTCTCCGATCGGCGTCCCGCCGGGTTCGCGCGTGCAAACTACATCCATTCCACATTCGCGCAAATAGTCGGCCAGCAAACGGATATGCGTTGACTTTCCGCTGCCTTCAGGCCCCTCAAACGTGATGAACTTTCCGCGCGTCATATTAAATCTTCTTGAGCTTCTGCCCCTCTTTGGAATCGCGCACTTCCCACCCTTTTGCCAAGAGTTGGTCGCGAATGCGGTCAGAGCCCGCCCAGTCTTTTGCCGCGCGCGCCGCCGCGCGCGCGGCCGCCAACGCCTCGATTTCAGGCGACAGAGCGCTCTCGTTTGCGGCGCGTCCAAAGCGAATTAAACCGAACACCGTGTCGAGAGCCTCGAAAACGGTCAGGACGGCCGCGGCCTCCTCAGAACCGAACGACGTCGCGCGCAGCGCGCTGTTGCTTTCGCGCACGAGCGCGAAGAGCGCGGCAAACGCCTCCGGCAAGTTCAGGTCGTCATTGACGGCCGCCGCAAAAGCGTCACGAGACTCTGCGGCCCAAAGCGGCAACACGCCCGCCGCCGTCGAGCCGGCCCGTGCGGTGAGTGCATCGACACACTCGTCGACGCGCGCGAGCGACGCGCGCGCCGCATCCAGCGCGTCGAATGTGAAATTCAGCGGTTGCCGGTAGTGTCCGTTGATCAGTACATACCGAATCTCGCGGCCGGACCACCCCTTCTGCACGAGGTCTCGCAAAGTAAAGAAGTTGCCCAACGACTTGGACATCTTCTCGCCATTCACACGGAGGTGCGCACAATGCATCCAATAATTCACGAACGGCTTGCCGGTCGCGCCCTCCGCCTGTGCGATCTCGTTTTCGTGATGCGGGAAAAGGTTGTCGATACCGCCGGTATGGAGGTCGAATGTCTCACCCAGATATTTCATGGACATGGCTGAACACTCGAGATGCCAGCCGGGGCGTCCCCTCCCCCACGGCGAATCCCATACCACCTCGCCGTCGTTCACATCCCACCCCTTCCACAGAGCGAAATCGCCGTAACTCTCTTTTTCGTATTCGTCCTGAGCCACACGCGCTCCGGCCCTCAGATTGTCGCGATCGAGATGTGCAAGTTTGCCATAGCCTGGCAATTTAGCCACGCTGAAATAGACCGAGCCGTCGTCGGACTTATAGGCCAAGCCGCGATTGAACAACGCTTCCACCAGCGCCACCATTTCGGGAATGTGGTCGGTCGCCGCCGGATAGACTTCGGCGGACTGCACGTTTAGAGTCTTGAGGTCTTCAAAAAACGCCTGGATGAAGGGCTGCGTAAAGGTCTTCAACGGCACCCCAGCAGCCGTCGCGCCGCGGATCGTCTTGTCGTCCACATCGGTCAGGTTCATCACCTGCGTCACGCGGCAACCGTTGAATTGCAACACGCGCCGCAGAATGTCCTCGAAGGTGTAGGCGCGGAAATTACCGATATGCGCGAAATTGTAGACCGTCGGACCACACGTATACATCTTCACATGGCCGGGCTCGATTGGCAGCAGCGTTTCCTTGCTGCGCGTCAGACTGTTGTAGACCTGCATCGTCTTTCTTCTCCTTGAAAAGTCAAATGCCCGCAGCTGGTTGTTGCGAAACTGTGGCCACTGCCATTGCGCTGATGCCTTCACGACGCCCCACAGCATCCATGCCCTCGTTGGTCTTGGCTTTGACGGAAACGCGGGAAATGTCGATCCCCATCACCTCCGCAAGCCGTACCCGCATGGCGGGAATGTGCGACTGCAATTTGGGGGCCTCGGCCACGATCGTCGCGTCGGTGTTCAGAATCCGCCAACCGGCTCGGGCAAGACGCTCGACCACGCGGCCGAGCAGCACCGTGCTGTCCGCATTTTTCCATTGCGGATCTTTGTCGGGAAAATGCAGGCCGATATCTCCGTCCGCGACCGCACCCAACAAAGCATCGCACAGCGCATGGATGAGCACGTCCGCGTCTGAGTGACCCAAAAGGCCCCGCTCGTGCGGAATATCAACACCGCCCAACACCAGTCGGCGGCCTTCGGCCAGACGGTGGGAATCATACCCAATTCCAGTTCGTATCATGAGCGGTACTATACCCCATTTCACCTATCGCAACAACCCAACAAGCAAGCTCGTGCTTCTCATCGTTTTGCGACAAACGCGTAGGCGTTACGGAACAAACGCATCCACGGTCCGGCTTCTCCGGTGAACAGGTCGGCGGGCCTGTAGGAGAGCTGCAGCGAACGGAACCCGCGCTCCGGATGCGGCATCAGGATCGTCGCGCGCCCGTCGCGGGACGTGAAACCGGTCAGGCCGCCCTTGGAGCCGTTAGGGTTCCAGGGGTACCGTTCGGTCGCTTGTCCTCTGCCGTCCACATAGCGCAGTGAGGCCATGGCGTGTGTTTCGTCCTCCGGTTTTTCGAAGACCGCCAGTCCCTCTCCGTGCGCGACCGCAACCGGAAGGCGGGATCCGGCCATGCCCTTGAGCAGGACAGAAGGGGAGTCGAGCACTTCCAGCGTTGCGTAGCGAGCCTCGAACTGTTCCGAAACATTGCGGCGGAAGAGTGGCCAATGTTCAGCACCAGGGATGATGCCTTTGAGCTGCGACACCATCTGGCAGCCGTTGCAAACACCCAGCGTTACCGTGTCCGGGCGAGCAAAGAAACGCGTGAACATGTCGTACAAACGGGCATTATAGAGGATGCTCCGCGCCCAGCCGGACCCCGCCCCCAAGACATCGCCGTACGAGAAACCGCCGCATGCCACAACGCCGTTGAAAGCGGCCAAATCGACCCGTCCGCCCAACAGGTCGGTCATATGAACATCCACAGACTCGAATCCCGCAAGAGTAAAAGCCGCAGCCATCTCTACGTGACCGTTCACGCCCTGCTCCCGTAGAATCGCCATCCGCGGTTTCTGCTTGACCTCGATGATGTCTTCCTCGTCCGGATCGTAGGTCAACGTGAAGGTCATTCCCGGATCCGTCTCATCCAGCCCGTTGTCATACTCCTGCCAAGCGCAGTCGGGGTTGTCACGCAACGCCTGCATGCGGCAGGTGAGCGCCGACCAGGTGCGCCGCAGCCACGTGAGCGTGGTGTCCACCACGCGCTTCCCCGCGACCGTTATGCGGAAGGCGCGACACTCTGTCGGACATCCGATCTTCGCGCATACGCCGGCCAATCCGTGTTTGGCCAGAATGCCCGTCACCGCATCCAGGTTGGTATCGGAAATCTGCAGGACGGCACCCAGCTCTTCACTGAACAACGCGCCAATCGGTTCCTTTCCAGGCAACTCGACGTTCAAGCCGCGGCCTCCGGAAAAGGCCATTTCGGCCAACGTTACAACAACGCCGCCGTCCGAGCGGTCATGGTACGCCATCAGCAAACCGTCTGCTACCAGCTCCTGCATGGCCTCAAAAAAGTTTTTCACCAGCGCGGGATCGTCCGCATCCGCCGCCACGTTCCCAACCTGATTGTAAACTTGAGCCAAGGCGCTGGCACCGAGGCGGTTGCGCCCCCTTCCGAGATCGATCAGAAGCAGCACGCTCTTTCCGGGTTTAAGATCAGGGGTTACGGTCTTGCGCACATCTTGCACGGGCGCAAAAGCGCTGACGATCAGGCTCAGCGGGGCAACCTGCCGGTGCGAATTCCCCGTCGAGTCTTGCCAGACGGTCCGCATCGAAAGAGAATCTTTGCCCACAGGCACCGACACGCCGAGTTTCGGACAGAACTCCATGCCGACAGCAGACACGGTGTCGAACAGCTTGGCGTCCTCGCCCGATTCGCCGCAGGCGCACATCCAGTTCGCGGAAAGCTTGATGTTTCCTATTTTCCCGATATTGACACCCGCAATGTTGGTGATCGCCTCAGACACCGCCATGCGGCCGGACGCAGGCGCGTCGATCAGCGCGACCGGCGTACGCTCCCCAGTCGCCATCGACTCACCGGTATATGTCTCATACGCTGTTACCGTCACCGCGCTGTCTGCGACGGGGAGCTGGTAGCGGCCGACCATCTGATCCCGGTGAACCATACCGGTCACCGAGCGGTCCGTAATGGTGATCAAGAAGGTTTTGTCGGCCACAGCCGGCAGTTGCAGCACTCGCTCCAACGCCTCTGCCGGCACGACGCCTTTCAGGTGCAACGGCGCCTGCTTTGCCGCGTCATGCGTCACCTCGCGCACCATGCGGGGCGGCTTGCCCAGCAGGACACGGATATCCATGTCGATCGGGGTGTCCTTGAAATGGCTGTCGTTCAACACCAGCCTCTGGTCATCGCGAGCCACACCGATAAAGGCCACGGGGCACCGCTCACGTGCGCAGAGCGCCTCGAAGAGCGCCCGGTCCTTCGGCGCGATCGCCAGCACGTAACGCTCCTGGGCCTCACAGCACCAGATTTCCATGGGGCTCATGGAGCGCTCCTCGTTATGGACCGCACGCAGTTCGAAGGATGCTCCGGTGTTCTCGACCAGCTCGGGGCACCCGTTGGAAAGTCCACCGGCACCAATGTCGTGGATGCTGAGAATCGGATTCATATCGCCGAGCGCCACGCAGGCATCGACCACCTCCTGACAGCGGCGTTCCATTTCGGCATTGCCGCGCTGCACAGAATCAAAATCCAATGCCTCGTCGTTGCTGCCGGTCACCATCGAGGACGCGGCACCGCCGCCGAGCCCGATACGCATCGCGGGGCCGCCGAGCTGAACGATCAGGGATCCAGGAGGAACAGCTTTCTTGTAGACCTGACTCCGTCGGATATTTCCCATGCCGCCCGCCAGCATGATCGGCTTGTGATACCCGCGATATCCTCCCGCACACAGCTCTTCATAGGTGCGGAAGAATCCGCAAAGCTGGGGACGGCCGAATTCGTTGCCAAAGGCGGCACCGCCGATCGGTCCATCCAGCATGATTGATAACGGAGTGGCGAGACGCTTAGGAAATTCCGCATAGCTTTTCTCCCACGGCATCTCGAAACCGGGCAAGCGCAAATTGGACACCATGAAGCCGGCAACGCCCGCTTTCGTTTTAGACCCTATGCCCGTCGCAGCCTCATCGCGGATTTCACCGCCCACGCCCGTAGCGGCGCCAGGGAAGGGGGAGATGGCCGTCGGGTGGTTGTGGGTCTCGACCTTCATCAGCATGTCGATCTGGTCCTCTTCGAATCGAAACGCGTGCGTTTCGGGATCGATCGAGAAACCCGCAGCCCGGAATCCTTCCACAACACCCGAGTTGTCCTTGTACGCCACCAGCGTCCCGTCAGGATTACACGCGTGAGTATGCTTGATCATTTTGAAAAGGGATAGTTCCCTTTTCTGGCCGTCAATGATCCACTCGGCGTTGAAAATTTTATGCCGGCAGTGTTCGGAATTGACCTGCCCGAACATCACGAGTTCCGTATCTGTCGGATTTCTTCCGGCCTTGACATAGCTGTCGCAGAGATAACGGATCTCTTCTCCGCTGAGCGCCAACCCCATGGCGCGGTTGGCCTCTTCAAGCGCGGCCAACCCTTTGCCGAGAACGTCGAAAGACCGCCCAGGCACAGGCGGGCGGTGCTCAAAAAGATCGTCGAGGTTCTGATAGACTCCCTCCGTCATCCGGTCATGCAACACGCTCAGGGCAGAGTGAAGGATTTCGACAGACAGTTCTCGCTCACCCGCGAGAACACGAAAGTGCACTCCGCGCTCCACGCGGTTCACGGACGACAGTCCACAGTTTCTGAAAATATCGGTAGCTTTAGACGACCATGGCGAAATCGTGCCCTTCCGCGGCGTGACAAAGAAGCCGCCGCGCGGTTGCGCGTGGCCGTCAGCGCCCAGCAACGAACAGGCCCGCGACAACGTCTGAGCGTCAAGCGCGTCAAGCACGTCGAGCAAATACACGAAGCGGGCATCGATTTGAATCCGGGCATCGGCCTTCACACATAAAGCGATTTTGTCGGCCAGCGCATCCAAGCGGAATTGCGAATAGGCAACGGTTCCCTGCAGCATCAGCGGTTTCATTATAACGACCCTTCATCCGAATGACTTAAAATTGTTTGCAGCACACGGTCACGCGTCGGCGCGGCCAAAAGCTCATTGCGCACTGAAGGCTCCATCAGCCGGCGGCTGAGGTTGGCCAAAAAATGAATGTGGTTGCACGCCACGGTGGCTGGCACAAGCAAGAGAACGAAGATGTGCGAAGGCTGGCTGTCCGGCGCACCGAAATCGATGCCGGCTGGATGGACGCCCAGCATGCAGACAATGTCATTGACGCAGTCGGTGCGCCCGTGCGGCAAGGCGATGCCGTCCGGCAAAGCGGTCGATGCGCTCATTTCGCGCTTCAGTACCGCCTTGACCGCCTCGTCCTTGTGTTGCGGCGGCAATACGCCTTCCAAGACCGCCGATTGAATCAGGGTTGTGACGACGTGTTGCCCGTCGATGTCGGTCATGTTCAGACAGACGATGCTCTTCAAAATGATTTCGTCAAAATTCGACATAATTCTCCAAAATCAATACGCCGTACGAAGTTCGTCATTCGACGAAATGTCGCGCAACAGCAAGGCGTTCAACGCCCGGCCGATGGGCCCCGGTTTTCCTTCGCCAATCGCCACGTCCTCAAACTCGCGCACGGAAACCACGTTGACGGTGGTCCCAACGATCAGCAGCTCAGCCGCCTGAAGCACATCAGCCGCGGTGATATCACGGAACGCGGCTTTTTTCAAGTCGCCCGCATCCACCAACGTTTCTGCCAATTGCATGATGCGCAGCATCGTCGTTCCGTCGAGCACAGTTTCCACGCGCGGGAACAACAGTTCACCGCCTTGGGTCACAATGCCGAAATTTTCTGTCGCACCTTCAGCCATAAGGCCGTTTTCATCAAAGCCGACCACGAAATCGACGCCCCAATCCAGCGCTTCGCGCTTCATCATCACGTTCGGTAGATAATTGCAGTTCTTCACTTTGGCGAATTGCGCGGCTTTGACGGGAACATGGCTGCGCCGGACACGCGCACCTTGAGGATGAGTGTCCATGAATGGGATATCCGCCGCATAGACCACCACGTAGAGAGCTGGCACAGGTGAATCGTAGGGGCTAACCCCGAAACTGCCCGGCCCGCGGGCGATCATGACGCGGCAATAACATGAGTCCACGTCCGCTTCCGCAAGCGTTGCCAGCGTCATTTTCCGGACATCCTCAATTCCCGCGGGCCAGGACAATCCGATCGCCGACGCAGAGCGCATCAAACGCCGCAGGTGGGCATCCAAACTGTAAGCCGCGCGATCCTGGCACTTTAACGTGTCAAACACGCCGTCTCCTCGGTGAACCAAGTGATCATCGATGGGAACCTGCATGAGGACAGGGTCGAGCACAACGCCGCCCAGCACACTGGAGAACATGGCATAGTACTTCGCATGCCACGGCTTGCGGGACTCTTCCAGCACGGCAATGTAATTGGAAAAATCGATTATTCTCATACCCTCATCACACCTTTTCAGGATATCAGCAGACCCCTGAGAAACATGCCGGAGTAGGATATCATCTTCGGGCGGCAGCGCCAACATTGGATTCAGGGCGTTATTTCCGGTTGATTTCCTCCGGACGGACAACTTTTAACCGCCGCAGTTGCAGACGGTAATGAGCGGCGTCATCTCGGGCGGGAGGGCCAAGCCGTGTGGCGGTCAGGCGGATGTACCTTGCAACGGGATAACCGATCACCGTATACAAGTCGAGGACCATGCCGTCCGCACCGGGAACGGGGCAGTCGGCGAATGTTTTGACCGTTGTATACTGTCCGGGTTCCCTGGCGAGTTGCACCGTAAAGTCGAGCGGAAATCCCGCGATCTTGTTGTCCGCCGTCAAGGTGTCGTTACGCGGCATCAGCACCAGTTGCGCAAGCGCCGTCTCTTTCCCCAAATCGATCTCAAGCCATTCGGTCGCGTCAGCCGACGCATGCGGCGCCGAACTGTACCCTTTCATGCCTTTGCCAAATTCGGCCGAGAAAAGTCGGGATATCCCCCATCCGCCCTCTTCGTGCGAACTGGACGCCTTGGCTGAGTATGAGGTCGCGGATTCCTGCGATGCCGCAGGCCCCGCGGGATCGGCCCACATGTCCGGAGGAAAATTTTCCACTTCAATCTCGTACGCGCCTTCTTTAAATTCCGAGAGTGTGCCGGGTTTGCCGTTCACCGTCACACGCCCCCCTTTCGGCAACACAACCGCCGTGCAGGTGTGCTTGGGCACTGCGAAGGCCAACTTGAATTTCGCTGACGTGTTTTCCCACGCCACCGTGATGGCGCCGTGCGGAGTGGGGACCACCCCCTTGGCCCATGTTACCTCGGCGACAGGTTGGGGCCGGATTTGGAATCGCCGAAAACCTGGCTCGACCGGCACTACGCCCAAGATGTAGGCGCTGAAATGAGCCGCGATGGCCGTGTCAGGGTGCGATTCGTCGCCCCACCCGCGAGTGATCAGCCCCATACACTCCGTTGTCGTCCAGGTGCCCTTCCAGCCGTCATCGAGCAACTTCAGCCAGTTGTGGTCAAAAAGTGTCCGCAACCCGGATTGGCTGAACCCGTACTCGAACTTCCCTCGGCTGGCCAGACTCTGAAACTTGCCGTGCCCGATCTTCTTGAACTGGGGGGCAATGCGCAAAGCCTGCCCCCTTGTAACCAACCCCATCGAAAGCGCCAAAGCATTCGCCTCGGCTCCGAAGCGAGGCGTCTCAACAGCCTCTTTGAAATATCCGTTCGGCTCGTCCCACAGGTGCAGGTACAACGCCTGCTTGAGCGCCTCCGCGCGCTTGATCGCATCGTCGCGCTCGTTCGTGAGACCTAAGGCGTCCGCGATGCGTGCCGCATCGCGGAATGTGCCCCACAGCAGGATATTCATGTAGGCCCGCGAACGGACATCGCCGAGATTCAGGTTCCCCGCATGTTTGGAGGTTTCCGCCCGCTGAACGAACAGCCCTCCGGGTCCAATCTGACGGCCCAGGTAGCCCAACAGCCGAGCGATCGCAGGCCAAAGTTCCTGAAGCGTCGCAGTGTCTCCCGTAAAAAGCAGATGTTCCCAAGCCACAGGCACAAGCCAAGCTGCAAATTCGTCGGAAGGGAATGGACCATACTCGCCCGATGCGGGCGATACGTCGCGCTCCGGGTAAGGTGAGGCCTGCACATATCCCTCCGGCGTCTGGTTGAATGCCAACATCTTAAGCGAGTCGCGCAGATATGACGGATTTTTGAACGCGTAATAGAGGTTACGCTGCGCGAAATACAAGTCGCCGGACCAAACGAGCCTGTCACGTTTCGCCCCGTCCGCAACGTACGAGAGCGTCCGCGCGAACTGCCATTTCGAGAGGTCTCCCGCGAAATCGTCCTCCAGGAGCGTCTTCCCGCTGCCGTCCGTCACCCGAATAAAATCGAACAACGGCCACTTTTCTTTCGGCGTGTAGAACCCTACGCGGCCGACGCCGAATGTGCGGTCGCTGGTTTCATCGATCACCTTTCCGTTCAGGCGCGTTGTCAGAATCGGTCCGTGGGCATTGATTCCGAGGTCATACTGCTCGCCGTCGGTCAACCGCTCCGGCAACCGTTTCTCGCTCAGCATTTCATCGCGGCCGTCCTTGCGACGGATCAGCCTGAACGTGCCGTCGAGTCCGATCTCAGCTAAATAGGCATTGCGCTGATCTTGCGCTCGAAAAGCGATGCCGGCCGCAGAGACATGATGCGGATTGGATCGCAGTTCAAAACGCGTTTCAATGCCGATGTCACCCCATTCCTCGCCCGCCACACTGAGACCTGTGTCACCGGCCTGCTCAAGTTTCCGAGGCAGCAGCCAACCGTCCACCGTCTTCCATCCGTCATGGTTCGGAAACGAGGCGATCTGCAACGTCCAGGTGCTGATCGCCCACAGTTCGTTCAGGCGCGCATCGCTGCACAGGAAAAACCCGTCGTATGGCGAGCGGTCATAGACGGCACTGTTCACCATGACCACCGAATCGATGTCAACAGCGGTGCCCTCCGTGTCGAGTTGTATCCGCATGTACCGGGCTTGTCCTTGAATGAGCGGCGCGATGAAACGCCCTGTGCGGGTAATCGTGTAGCATTCATGCCTGTTCACGTTTGCGGGCAGCACCGGAAGGTCAACTGTGGCTCCCAGATAGCGCGCGCTCGTTTCACGTGTGAAACAGCCCGTTTCGGAAAGCCCGTCCAGATGGCATGCGTATGCCAAGCGTACCACGGGAGCCGCGGCCATGGCCGTGACCGTAAAGACCGCATAACCGCCGACACTCTGCTTGCCGAAGTCAAGAACCGCAATCGGCCGAGCCCCCCCTTTCCCGTATGTCAATCGACAGCTTCTCCCGTCTTCGGCAAGCAACGCATCTGAGGCATCGACACGCCCTTCCGTGCGCGTCACCGTGACCGGTGCAATCCGATCCGCCTTTGGCGTCAGCACATGCGCGGCGGCCTGTTCCATCCACGCTGCTTCAGCCCCTGCGCCACTCACCACAAACAGAACCCATCCGCACAGATTGACGACTCGGCTCATGAAACCTCTCCCTTCACCAAACATCAGACAGGAAATTTAAAGCGCGGCTCAAAAGGAAACGCGTTGTCTAGGTGCCTCATTAGCGGTGCGCCCTCTTCCGGCTGCCCCAACACCTCAATCACATCGAACCGATAATACAATTTCGGAAAACCGGCCTTCCGCAAAAAAGCGGCGGCGGCGCGATTCAAGGCATGGCGCTTGTTGTTGTCCACCGCCTTCATCGGGCGTCCGAAATCCTCGCGACGGCGCGTTTTAACCTCAACAAACACCAGCGTCTCGCCGGTGCGCGCCACAATGTCAATCTCGTCGCGTTTGTCGGGCCGGATGTTACGCCCTAACACCGTATAACCTTTTTTCTTCAGAAATGTGGCGGCTATATCCTCTCCCCATGCCCCCACTATGGCTGAGCGCGGCAGGAGTTCTGCCGCGTCTTTACCACGCAATCTGTTCCGCAACATCGAGAGCAAGGTCATCGGAGCCCTCACTTCATTTTATCGAACCCTCATGACGACTTGAAAAGCAGCACCGAACTGAAGCGGTCCTCACATATGCGCGACGCACCGTCTCAGAATGAAGCGGTGAGGTGAAAATATCGACTCACACCGCTTCTTCTGCCGGAGAACAAGCACTTCCGCACGCAAGCATATAACCGTGTAAGAGTGTCCTCGTTTCGACTGGTTTTGGCAATCTCATTTCCATCACGGAAATAAAAAAAAGGCGCGGACTCCTTTTGGTTGCCCCCGCGCCACAGCGAAACGAATCACGATATTGGAACGTCATGCAGTATTCACTGCACTTTCAGCAGAAAGAAACTTTTCTTTCCGCTGCGCAAGACCGCGAGGCGGCCTTCGACCAGATCGTCCGTACTGAAGACGCGTTCGATGCCGGGCACGCGCACGTTGTTGATGTTGAGTCCGCCTTGCTGCACGAGACGACGAGCCTCGCCTTTGCTCGCGACCATGCCGGCCAAGGCGATCACTTCGAAGGCGGGCTTGCCGATCACTTGGTCTGCGGGCAGCGTGGCCGATGCGACATTGGCGAATATCTTCTCGAGGTCCGCAGCAGCCAGACCTTCGAGCGAGCCGCCGAACAGGACCTCTGTGGCCTTCTTCGCCACAGCGAGCCCCTGTTCGCCGTGGACGATGCGGGTCAGTTCCTCAGCCAGCACCTGTTGCGCCTCGCGCTTCTCGGGCGCGGTCGCGACCGACTGCTCCAGTTCGGCGATGCGCTCGAACGGCAGGAAGGTGAAGATCTTGAGATAGCGGATCACGTCCGCGTCCATCGTGCGCAGGAAAAACTGGTAAAAGTCGTAGTAGGAGGTTTTGCGCGCGTCCAAGAAGATCGCATTGCCCTCGCTCTTGCCGAACTTCTTGCCCGTGCTGTCACACACCAGCGGGAAGGTCATGCCGAAGACCTCATCGCCGCACATGCGGCGCACCAGTTCAGTGCCCGCCGTGATGTTGCCCCACTGGTCCGAGCCGCCGATCTGCATCGTGCAGCCATGGGTTTTATAAAGGTGCATGAAGTCGTAGCCCTGAAGGATCTGGTAGCAGAACTCGGTGAAGCTCATGCCGTCCTCCGACTCCATACGTTTTTTGACGCTGTCCTTGCTCAGCATCACGCCCATGCGAAAATAACGGCCGACCTCGCGCAACAGGTCGATGAATGTGAAATTCTTGAACCAGTCATAGTTGTTTACCATGATGGCCGGATTGGCGGAAGCGGAACCGAAGTCGATGAACCGGGAGAGGTTTTCTTTGATGCCGACGAGGTTGCGTTCGACCTGTTCGGCGCTAAGGAGGTTGCGCTCCTTGGACTTGCCCGAGGGGTCGCCGATCAGGCCCGTGGCGCCGCCGACCAGCGCGATCACCTTGTGGCCCGCGCGCTGCAGGTGCGCCAGCGCCATGATGGTCACGAAGTTGCCGGCTTGCAGGCTGTCGTTGGTGGGATCGAAACCGGCGTAGACGGTCAGGGGCTTGTCGAGCGCCTTCATGAGATCCGGGCTCGTCATGTCCTCAAACAGGTAGCGTGCTTTGAAGGTGTCGAGAATGTTCATGGGAAAGAGAAAAATGCGGATGTTGCAAAATCAAAAAACCGATTGATTCGATCCAGGCGATTCAATCGGCCAAATGAAAAAGGGCGCCTGTTGCCAGGCGCCCTTTTTGTTATTCGGCTCCCGGGTGCCACTCTTCGCTTTGAGCGAAAGCGTCATCAAAGGCTGCCGCCAGTCCGACCAGGTTCTCGCCCGGCTTGAGGTCCGTGATGTTCAAGTCACGGGTCAGCTCGGCGATCTGGCTCTCATTCATGGTCACGGCCTTGATGCTCAATCCGATGCGGCGTTCCTCGCGGTCGATCTTCACGATGCGGGCTTCCACATCCTGACCGACTTTGAGCGCATCCTTGACCTTCTCCACGTGCTGGTCGCTGATCTGGGAGATGTGGACGAGGCCGTCCACGCCGTCCTCGAGTTCAACGAAAGCGCCGAAGGAAGCGATCTTCGAGACCTTGCCCTTGACGATCTGACCAATGCCGTAGCGGCTGGTGATCGTGTTCCACGGATCGTCGCTGGCCTGCTTGAGGCCGAGACTGATGCGCTGATCGGCGGGATTGACCTCGAGCACGACCGCTTCGACCTGCTGCCCCTTCTGGAGGACTTCGCTCGGATGGTTGATCTTGCGCGTCCACGACATGTCGGAAACGTGGATCATGCCGTCGATGCCCTCTTCGAGTTCGACGAAGGCGCCGTAGGTCGTGAAGTTGCGGACCTTGCCGCTCACGCGGCTGCCGACCGGGTAGCGGTCCTGCACGGTATCCCAAGGATTCGCTTCGGTCTGGCGGATGCCCAGCGCGATCTTCTGGTTGGCGGAGTCGATGCTCAGCACAACCACGTCGACCTCGTCGCCGACGTTCAGCACGTCAGAAGCGCGGGCCACGCGCTTGGTCCACGAAAATTCCGAAACGTGCACGAGGCCTTCGATGCCCGGCTCGATTTCGACGAATGCACCGTAGGGCACCAGGTTGACAACCTTGCCGCGCAGTCGGCTGCCGACCGGGAAGTTACCCTCGATATTGTCCCAAGGATTCGGCGTGGCCTGTTTGAGACCGAGCGAAACGCGCTCGCGGTCCATATCCACATCCAGGATGACAACGTCGAGTTCCTGACCGACTTTGAGCATTTCGCTCGGGTGCTTGATGCGGCCCCAACTCATGTCGGTAATGTGCAACAAGCCGTCCAGGCCGTCCAAGTCGACAAACGCGCCGAAATCGGTGATGTTCTTGACGCGGCCGCGGCGCTGCTGACCCTTCAAGATCGTGCCGAGCAACTCGCGTTTCTTATCGGCCAAACGCTCCTCGATGAGCTCGCGCCGCGACACGATGATATTGCGGCGCTCGTTGCTGATCTTGATGACCTTGAACTCGCAGGTCATGTTCAGGTAGGGATCGGGATCATGCACAGGCGTCACATCCACTTGCGAACCGGGCAGGAACGCATCCACGCCATCCACGCTCACGATCAAGCCGCCACGCACCTTGCTGCGGATCGTACCGGTAACCACGCCGCCTTCCGTATACTTGTTGAGAACCGCATCCCACCGCAGCTTCTCATCTGCGCGGCCTTTGCTCAAAACGACCATGCCGCTGTCGCTCTCGAGCTCGACGAGCAACACATCGATCACGTCGCCCACCTTAATCAGGGAAATGTCCTCAAACTCGTTCGTCGGGACCACGCCTTCCGACTTGTAGCCGATATCAACGAGGACTTCGTTGCCTTTGATGCCGCTGATCGTACCCTTGATGATGGATCCGGCCGTGAACTGGTTCATCTGCTGGTCCAGAGCGGCCGACATTGCGTCGTACATCGGACCTGTTTTAGGAGCTGCGGCCGTGGGTTTGCGAATTGCCATGTGAATCTATTCCCGTCAGAGCGGAACGTCTGTTGCCATCCCTCGCACCGTTGCGGTGCATCTGTTCCGTCGGACGTTTGTTGGTTGTTGGTTGGTCTTTTGATGAAGCCTTTAGCGCCAATCACCCGATTGGGCATGCTCCGTCATTTCGCCTTCCGAAGGCAAAGAAATATTAAAATAGCAAAAAACAGCCGACCAGGACAAATCCAAAAAGCCATAAAAAAAGCCGCCCCGCATTCGCGGAACGGCCCTTGGGTCAATCGCCTGAGCGCCGGCTTACTTCTTGAAGGACTCCTCGATCGACACGGCGACCGCGACGGTCGCACCGACCATCGGGTTGTTGCCCATGCCGAGGAAACCCATCATCTCCACGTGTGCCGGGACCGAACTTGAGCCCGCGAACTGCGCGTCGGAGTGCATGCGGCCCATGGTGTCGGTCATGCCGTAAGAGGCCGGGCCCGCCGCCATGTTGTCCGGGTGCAACGTACGGCCTGTGCCGCCGCCGGAAGCCACTGAGAAGTACTTCTTACCCTGCTCAACGCACTCCTTCTTGTACGTGCCGGCGACCGGGTGCTGGAAGCGCGTGGGGTTCGTGGAGTTGCCGGTGATGGAAACGTCCACCTTCTCCTTCCACATGATCGCCACACCCTCGCGCACGTCGTCCGCGCCGTAGCAGCGAACCGCCGCACGGGGTCCCTCTGAGAACTTCGTCGTCTTCGAGACCTTGAGCTTGCCGGTCGCGTAGTCGAACTTGGTCTCGCAGTGCGTAAAACCGTTGATGCGGCTGATGATGTAGGCGGCGTCCTTGCCGAGGCCGTTCAAGATCACCTGCAGCGGCGACTTGCGGACCTTATTCGCCTTGAGAGCAATGCCGATCGCGCCTTCCGCGGCGGCGAACGACTCGTGTCCCGCGAGGAAGCAGAAGCACTTGGTCTCTTCGCGCAGCAGCATAGCGGCCAGATTGCCGTGCCCGAGGCCGACCTTGCGGTCGTCCGCGACGGAACCGGGGATGCAGAACGCCTGCAGGCCTTCGCCGATGGCTTCCGCCGCTTCGGCCGCCTTGACGCAGCCCTTCTTCAGAGCGATCGCCGCGCCGAGCACATAGGCCCACTTCGCGTTCTCGAAGCAGATGTTCTGGATCGAATTGCAGATTTCATACGGATCGAAACCTTGGGCCACGCACAGCTTGCGCGCGGCCTCAAGGTCCTTGATCCCGTACTTCTTGCAGACCGCGTCGATCTGTTTGATGCGACGCGAATAGCTTTCGAAAAGTGCCATAAGAAAAGTCTCCTTTCAACTACTCGTGACGAGGATCGATGAACTTGACGGCACCCTGCTCCTTAGTGAAGCGCCCGTAGGTGCCGGTGCACTTCGCCAATGCCTCTTTCGGATCCGCGCCCTTCTTGAGCTGCTCCATGAACGGCCCCATGCGGACGAACTCGTACCCGATCACTTCGTCGTTCTTGTCCAGCGCGATGCGCTTGACATAACCCTCGGCCATCTCCAGATAGCGCACGCCCTTCTGCTTTGTGCTGTACATCGTGCCGACCTGGCTGCGGAGACCTTTGCCGAGATCTTCCAAACCGGCTCCGATCGGAAGGCCACCCTCGGAGAACGCGCTCTGTGTGCGGCCATAGGCGATCTGCAGGAACAGCTCGCGCATCGCGGTGTTGATCGCATCGCAGACGAGATCCGAGTTCATCGCCTCGAGCACGGTCTTTCCCGGCAGCACTTCGGCGGCCATCGCGGCGGAGTGTGTCATTCCGGAACAACCGATCGTCTCGATCAGCGCCTCTTGGATCACGCCGTCTTTGACGTTCAGGGTCAGCTTGCAGGCACCCTGCTGGGGCGCGCACCAGCCGATGCCGTGCGTCAGACCGGAAATGTCTTTGACTTCCTTGACCTGCACCCACTTGCCCTCTTCAGGCACCGGTGCCGGACCGTGCTTAGCGCCCTTGGTGACGCAGCACATCTGCTCTACTTCGTGAGAGCATTGATACGGACAACTCATGTTTAAACCTCCATAGGTGTACGAAAAAACCGCGACATTGTACACAAATCACAGTGTACTGACAAATGGAATACCGTCGCTGCCGAACATATTTTACTGGCGCTTACCGTCCTTGCGCCAAACGCAGCGCGAGACGCTCGGGCAAGCCAGCTTTCATGTTCTTGTCCATTGCGGCCTGCACGTCATACGGCACACGGATGAACTCCAGGTCCTTCGACTTGGCGCAATACAGGACATAGGCGCTCCGTGGATCATTGTCACGGGGCTGTCCGACGCTGCCAACGTTGACGAAAAACTTCTGGCCGAAAGCGATCTTTATCTTGCACGGCTCGACGCGCATGACCTCGCGCTGCTTCTCATAGATCATCGGGACATGCGTGTGGCCGTGAAAACAGAGGGACGTCATTTGGTAGCTGAAATTCGCTTCAGCCGCCAACGTGTCGAACACGTAGCCCCACCGCTCAGGCATGTCAAGCGTGCTGTGCACAAGCGTGAAACCGCCATAAGCCTTATGATACGGCAGATCATGCAGCCATTTGACGTCATCCTCAGTCAGTTGCCGGCGAGTCCACGCGATCACGCTGGCGGCTAAAGGCTGAAAATCATCCAAACTCTCATTATAAGAGCAATAATGGTCATGGTTGCCGCGAACCGTCACGCAGCCGATCTCCCGCACCACCTTGATGCATTGAGAAGGACTGGCGTTATAGCCCACAACGTCGCCCACAGAGACGAAATCCGTAACTCCTCTGCTACGGGCATCCTCCACGACCGCATTCAACGCCTCGAGATTGGCGTGAATATCTCCCAAAATGGCATACTTACGATCCATAGAAAAAACGAAATTGGATTCTTTTACGTGATCTTCAGCGTGGCGGCGGCCAACGGCAGGTCTTCAGCCGTCGTGATCTTCATGTTGGGACGCGGCCACTCGACCAAGCGAACCGGTTCGCCGATAAGCTCAACGGCGCTGGCTTCGTCGGTCACCGTCACCTTCTGCTCTTCCACCGCGCGGTACGCACGGCGCAACAGGTCCGCACTGAATGCCTGGGGCGTCTGAACCGCCCACAGTTTCGACCGGTCAACCGTATGGTCCACCGTCGAACCACGCTCCACGTACTTGATCGTGTCCCACACACGGGACGCCGCAATGCCACAACCGTTACGTTTTGCGCACTTGATGATCTCGGAGATCAGGTCTGGCGTCACGCAGGGACGCGCACCGTCGTGGACAATCACGACTCGCGTGTCCGAATCCATCTCTTTCATTCCGTTGATAACCGAGTCCTGTCGGCGTCCGCCTCCCGCCACGATCATCCGAAGTTTAGAAATGCCGAACATCTGCGAAACACTTTTGGCCGCCAGCATCTGATCCTTGCGCACCACCAATACGATCTGATCAATATCCGTACACTGTTCAAAAGCCAGCAGAGACCAGGCAATAACCGGCCGCGCGCCCAGACTTAAAAATGCCTTATCAGTGTTCGAGCCCATGCGCTCGCTTTTTCCTGCTGCCACAATAATTGCCGTATTCATAGAATTCTCCAGAAGAAAAACCGTTGACGGCGGAAACCTTTTTGAAAACGTTCCAAAAACAAGCGACTCCCGGTATCCCCGCGGAGCCATCGCGCACGTCACCAAATCTGCAATAGAATGTGACTCATAGTAACAACGGAGAAAACCCAACGTCAAGGATGATCGGTTTTTATTTCGCCCGCGAGGGAGGCGGCAAAGGGGCAATGAACGCCGTCGTTTCCGCCATGCGGCGTGGTTGGCGCGCAAAGCGTGTTCACTCCTCAAGGACCACCGGATTGGTGAGTTCGCCAATGCCGTCAATGGAAATGGTGACCGAATCGCCGGGCGCGAGATATACGGGGGGGGTGCGCGCGAAGCCCGCGCCGCTGGGTGTACCCGTAAAGATCGCCGTACCGGCGGGCAGCGTCGTGCTGCCACTCAGAAAAACGATCAGATCTGCCACGCTGAAGATCTGATCCAGCGTGTTGGCGCACTGCCGAATTTCGCCATTTACGATGGCGCGAAGTGTCAGGTTCTGGGGATCGACAATCTCGTCCTTCGTGACGATGCAGGGACCCAGCGGCGCGAAGGTGTCGAAAGACTTTCCGCGACACCATTGGTTGCCGCCGAAACTTTTCTGCCAGTCGCGCGCGGTCACGTCGTTTCCGCAGGTATAGCCGAACACGTAATCGAGTGCGTTTTCGCGCGTGGCGTTCTTGCAGGCTTTGCCAATGATGACAACCAATTCGGCTTCGTAATCCACCTTGGTGCTGGCAAGATGCGTAGGAATAATAATCGGATCATCGGGATTCTGCGTCACCCAAGGGCTTTTCATGAAAAGCACGGGGAACTCCGGTGTCGGCTGCTTAGTTTCGCGCGCGTGCTCGCGAAAATTGAGACCGATCGCGAGAATCACCGCAGGCTGAATCGGCGCGAGCAGTTTAGCCACGTGAACGCGTTGGCCGGAAGGCTGCCAAAGGCCGAGTAGGTCACCGCTAATCGGTTCAGCGGTGCCGTCGGCATGGAGTATTCCGGTATTGGGCAGGTCATTATCGTCGGCAAGGAAACGGATGAAGCGCATGAAAATTCCTTATAAATAATGTCGCAAAAAAATACTCGGGGGCTTGGCCTGTGTCAAGAGAGGTCCGATTGCCTACAAAAAAATCTCAGCCGCAGCACACTTAAATCAGTTGATTTTTATGACCGCGTGTTGCTATAATATATCCCTGTTTTATTACATAAGTGTTTGTTGTTCAGCAGGTTAATGCAAACGCCCCTGTAGCTCAGTTGGATAGAGCAACGGATTTCTAATCCGTGGGTCGCGTGTTCAAGTCACGCCAGGGGCGCCATTTGAAACCTCACACTGATGTCAGTCTTCTGGACGTCAGACGGATGAAACTGTATTCGACGACGATCTTTGTTGATTTCATCCACGAGCGAACGCGAAAGTGTGAAATCCATGATTCAAACTTCGTCTACAAACAACTCGACAGACTCGGAAAAGGCCCTGCATATCGATCAGAGTCTGATCCGTCGTGAGGGTAGAGAGGTGTGTCCGGAATGCGAACAGAGATATGACATCAGTTCGCGGACGAACCGTTCCGGATCATCCGGCGACACCACCACCCGGCGATCGGAAAAATCAAGAACCACGGCCTTTCTGAAATCAGTCAGATAAGCGCGGTAAGTTCCCAGCCGCCGACTCCAATACCAACCCGTGAATGAGAACAGACCGCCATTGCCGCAGGTGCGGATACTGCCTCGCGGAGCCGAGGGATCAAAACGAACCGCTCGCAATCCAGACAAGTCAAGCCGCGTATCCCACCACAGCCGTCGGATCAGCAGTATGCCTTCCCTGACCTCGTATCGGCGAACGACAAACGGCAGGGCCCCCAACAACACGGCGAACGGCAACAGTCGGACCATCCAGAAACCGGGGATAGGAAGTGACGCGACCCCGCAGAGGATGAAGATCGAAAGAATCGAGATGATCCACAGAGACCTGCTCCACGGCGCATCAAATGTCGTTACTTCCATTTCCACAGTCCTCTCGCATCGCATTACCACACCAACATTCCATTTCCCCTCAACGTCATGATCGCCGTGCACGAATCCGCCATAAACCGCGGTGTCACGGCGACATCATTCCACAAGATCTTCTTTTCGGGAACATTGTCGAACCGCGTGATCAGCACCTGATACTCGCTTTCCGGCCATACGGTAAGCGTCACCCGCATCGCGCCGCTGCCGGTCTTCTCCTGCCGGATCACGCCGGGAGCATGCACAAGCGAGCCATTGTCAAGTCGCGTCACCGTATACATCGGGATCTTGCCGTACGCCTCGGCCAGATGTGTTTGGACTGTGCTGGGATTGATCGCGGGGCCGTCACTCTTCTGTTGCCGCAACAGAAAATAGTCGGGCAGCAAACCGCCTCGCCCTTTTTCATCGCCAACCGGAAAACACATTTTCAATGCGGTGATCGTCATGCCGCGAGCCAACGTCTGCCATAAGTCGCGTTGGCTTTCATCCACTCGCGCGAGATCTTCCAGCGCCGACCGGTAAACCAGCCCGCACCACTGGACCGGCTGTCCGATCCAGTTCGGCGCCTGCCAATTGGTCGCTCCGATCACGCCGATCGTGGCATACAGTCCGACGTCACCCTCTGTCGGCGGTGACAGGTAAATCATGGCCATGCCCGTCCAGGCCCAATACCGAGCCTGTTCAAGATAACCGGTCTGACCGCTCAGCAGGTACCCCAGCACATAACAGCGAACCAACCTCGCCGAGGCCACGATGTCGGGCGTGTGCAGGGGCATCTCCCATGGCTGCGCGCCGCGCGGCACCTGTCCAGTATAGCGGGCGGTCATATTGTCCAGCACGGCGAGCGCCGCGCGGATTGCCGTTTCGTCGCCGGTCAACGAGGCGTTGCTCAGCATTTCCTCGGCTGACATCGCGGTGAACCCGTTGCAGTGATCGCTCCCCAGCGTCGAGGCGTAGTCCGTCTTTCCGGGTCTATAATAAGACACGCCCTCCGACAGCTGCTTCGCCAACTGGGCCGTGCGCGGTCCGGCCTGACGGACCAATCCCTCCACATTGCCATACAGCAACGCCCCGACAGGACGCTTAACGTGAGAAATTCCGCCTACCCCGAAGCAACCGGCAGGCAAATTCGCAATCGCCGTCCGGGACGCCTCAGTCAAACGCGCCTTCAACGCCGAATCGGATACGTGAGCGGCCAGATAAAGAAGATAGGCCGGAACGTCTTCAGCCTGTGCGGCGGGAAACGACTTCCCCCAGACCGCATGGCGCCATCGCCCCCCCTCATGCGCCGCGGAATCGAGCCACCCTGATGCCAACAACCTCACTGCGTCCTCGAAACCATTCGCGTAGCGCGGAAGAGCTGGCAACCCTGACCGCGCGACATAATCCGACACGGCCTCGGTCACCACATCCCCCTTGTCCCCGCACACCGTCACCGTACAGGTATACGTCTGGTCAACTTCTAGCCGCACTCCGCCATAGAGTGTAAACTCGCTTTCGAACCTGGCATCCCCGACCGCAGGCGACCACAGCCCCAACACATGCCCGCCGGAATTAAACACGCGGTCAGGCGAATCGAACAACGGCGACACCGGAATCGCTCCGGCCTTCCAAATCACCGACACCCATTGCCCGGAAGCCGCCAGGGCCATCATCGGATAACACACCTTATATGCATCAACCATGCGCCGGTTAGAGGCCGTTCCGCGGATCTCCTTCTCGTTGCTCGAGGGTTCACAGTCCAGATACTCCACGCCGGGAAGCAATGCCTGCCGCTTCGATTCCCCGAACGTCCCAACCCCCGCAAAAAGCGTCAGCCACGGCAAATGGATCACGTCGCGCACGGCATCAACGGACACGGAGGTCTCGATGCGGACGCCGCCCCTGTCGGACACGATGCGGCGCGACAGATGCCACACTGCGCCATCCGGATCACGTGTTTTCGCCCGAACAAGAATCCCGTCCGACACGTGTTCCGCGAAAACCACTGCTGCCGCGGGCACCACTGTCTTGACTTGGTTTCCGTCAATGTAGGCCAAGGTTTCCGCCGGGTTGGACTGAGCCATCTTCTGCCCGCCGACAAAACAGGCGAAGGCGTTCCATTTTACCGGATCATGAACGACCAGAACCGGTCCCGACTCCACACGCCAAGCAGTATCCGGCAGGACCACGTCGGCCGGCTTTACGAACGCCGTCGCGGCGCGAGGTGTGAGCGGAAGCGCCCGCAATGTCCGCAACGTGACATGCCCTTTCGCCCCCGGCGGGTCCAAGCGGAAACGCAACCGGTCAGAAGCGAGGGGAAGAACGCCTTTATAGACCTCCGAAGAAGTCTCAGACCGAGTCATGAAGATGGATGCGTCCGCGGTGAAATTCTGACCTGGCGACGCGAAGAATAATTGGAACGCTCCGTCTTCACCACATTCCGCATCCAGTGTCAAAACCAGTTTCTGCGCATCACCCCGCCCCGGAATAGCGATTTCCGGCCCCTCCAGCCACGGGTCCTCTTCGCCCGTCAGTTCAACCGTAAAACCGTTGGACTGACGCGCGTCGCGTGTCCGGGGATTTCCTCGCCAGCCATGGTCCTCTCTCGCGAAGTCGACCAGCGTCACGGGGCCCGCCGCAAAACACGAGACCGCAAAAACACCACCGAGGAGAAAGATTCCGCGCATAGTCCCACTCCATGAAAACAAGTCGGACAGGTTGGGCCGGCCCGACTTGTCCAGTGCCGGGTTAACGCACTTCGACGATGCCGAGTGGCGCGGCGGTTTTCCAACCTCCGCGCGTAAAGTCCGGAACATCGACCGACGTCCCGCGTTTCAGCACCGAGCGTTCGCTCAATTCCACGACACTGCTCCACAACGCCGTGTCGTAGACGCTGATATCCAGCGGCAGCCCATTGCGCAGGCAATAGCACAGTCGCAGCAACAGCAGATAGTCCATACCGCCATGGCCGCCGGCCTTCTTGGCAGTATCCCCGTTCTTATCCCATAAAGGATGCACATATTTGGCCTTCAGTGCGGCCAACTCCGCATCGCTCATCCACCCGTGCGCCTTGGGCGCAAGCGCGACGCGCAGAGGATAGTCCGTCAGGGTGCCTTTCGTGCCGGTGATCGTGTTGATGCGACTGTAAGGGCGCGGATTGGTGGTATTGTGCTGCACCATGATCGTCCGGCCGCGGCGGGTCCGGATGACGGTGGTGTTCATGTCGCCCAGCTTATATGTCTCCTTGGCCTCAGGACTGTTCTTACCCGAGTTCTCAACCGCGAATTCGGTCAGGCCGAACTGGTTCGAGCTGACCGAGGTTAGAAAATCGAAGTTATCGCCGCGGTTGATGTCCATGTATTGACAAATCGGCCCCATGCCGTGCATCGGATACGGATTGCCTGTATGGTCCTTGCTGAAGTTGAGCCGCCACATGCCCTGATATCCCGATTTGCTGAACTTGTAAGAGGCCAGATCGTGCAGATATGCGCCCTCGCCATGCACCAATTCGCCAAGGATCCCTTTACGGCAGAGCATCAGCGCAAACATCTCGTTCTCGCCATAACAGCAATTTTCCAGCATCATGCAATGTTGGCGAGTTTTTTCGCACGTCTCGACCAGCTCCCAACACTCGTCAACCGTCACGGCTGCCGGCACCTCCACCGCGACGTGCTTACCGCACCTCATGGCGTAGAGCGCCATGGGTGTATGCAGAAGCCACGGCGTCGTCACATGTATCAAGTCGACTTTGTCAGATTCGCACAGTTTCTTCCAAGCATGCTCTGAACCGGCGTACACCGCCGTGTCGGGCTTTCCCTGCTCTTTCAGCCACTTCTGCTGGCTCTGCGCCCGGTCCGCGAACAAATCCGAAAGAGCGGTCACCTCGACGCCGGGGAGACTCGCATACGTATGCACCGCTCCCGGGCCGCGCGCGCCGAGACCGATCACGCCGACCCGGATTCTCTCCAAGGGTTTACATTTCAGCCCCGTGACCGCCATATCAGGCACCCCGCCAAACACGGTCCGGCACCCCGCCATACTTCCAACGGTAGCCGCGACAGCGCCCGCACCTAATGTCTGCTGCAGAAACGCCCTGCGCCCAAGACTTATCGACATGGTCCTTCTCCTTTTAATGTGAACCCTAATCTCCCCTTCCCCCACTCACCCAACTGAACTCACATTATCATTGTAGGCTGAATGTCGTCAATGCCCGACCGTTTCCTTTCGAGGACCATCGCCGTACGACACGGCAAATAGACTTTAATGACGTGACACTTTTCATTGCCGCGCATCTCGGATAAGAGTTCAAACGTTTGACCCGGCTGGATGCGGGCATGTCCTCCAAACCGTTCTTCATCGCTGTCCAAAATCAAGCGATATTCGCCCGGGGGCACCACTACGGAATAGTCGGAAACAGACTCTGAACTGTGAAAATTGAAAAGAAACACCAGTGGCCCCCGCTCGAAAACAAGGATCTTGTTCTTGTCTGACACGAACAGCCTCCGCGGCACGGTTCCTTCCAAGGCCCCATACGCCTTAACGGTTCGGATAATCGCCTCATCGAATTCGCCCAAACACCAATAGAGCAAATCAGGGTTGTCGCGCAAAGCCCATTGCCGCCGAGCATAATGATAGGAGAATCCATTTCCTTCACGAGGGAAATCAATCCATTCCGGATGGCCGAATTCGTTCCCCATAAAATTCAGATACCCGTGCCCCACCGTAGCCAGGGTGGCCAGCCGCGCCAGCTTGTGCAACGCCACGCCGCGGTCCGTCTTCAGATTCGTTGTCGAACGCGACATCGCATCATAGATCGCAGCATCGACCAGTTGAAAGAAAAGCGTCTTCCCGCCCACCAAGGCCTGATCATGACTTTCCACATAGTTGACCGTTTGCTCGTCGGCGCGACGGTTCGTCAACTCGTGCCACAGATAACCGATGCTCCAATCCTCGTCCCGCACATCGCGGACCAGACGGAACCAACATTCCGGCACCCCCATGGCCATGCGGTAGTCAAATCCCGAACCGAGATCATTCAGAGGCGCAGCAATCCCCGGCATGCCGCTCACATCTTCGGCTATCGAAATGGCGTCCGGACGAACCTCGTGGATCACCCGGTTTGCGAGGTTACAGTAGATCCACGCATCCTCGTCCACCGTCGTGTCAAAATACTGTCCGTAATCGATGAAATCGACGCCCAGCCCATGATGCAAGTAGAGCATACTGGTGATGCCATCGAAACGATACCCGTCAATATGAAACTCGTCCAGCCAGTAGCGGCAATTGGAGAGCAGAAAATGCAGCACGTCCGTCTTGCCGTAGTCGAAACAGCGCGAGTCCCATGCCTCATGCCAGCCACGCAATCCGTCATGGAAATACTGATAAGGAGTGCCGTCGAACAACGAAAGCCCCTCGCGCTCGTTTTTCACCGCATGGGAATGCACGAGATCGATGATGACTGCAATCCCAGCTGCATGCGCCGCATCGACCAGCGCTTTCAGATCTTCGGGCGTACCGAACCGGGAAGAGCAAGCAAAGAAATTTGAGACGTGATAGCCGAAAGAGCCGTAATACGGATGCTCCATCACCGCCATCAGCTGGATCGTGTTGTACCCGGCTTTAACGATGCGCGGCAGCGTTTTTTCGCGGAATTCATTGTAGGTCCCCACCCCGTTTTTATCTTGAGCCATACCCACGTGCGCCTCGTAGATCAGAGGCACGCACGACGGCACCTTGAATGCCGGTATCCGCCAGGCGTAAGGTTCTGGCGCCCACACCTGCGCAGCGAAAAGCAACGTGGCGGGATCCTGAATCACCCGCCGGGCGTATGCGGGAATGCGCTCCCCTCGGCCACCATTCCATGCGACCTCCAGACGGTAACACTGGCCGTGCGACAACGCGTCGGACGGCAGGTTAATCTCCCAAACGTCACGTCCCTGTAGACGGTGGAGCTTGAACGCCTCGCTCACCTGCCATCGCGAGAAATCGCCCACCAGCCAGATCGCCGTCGCGTTTGGCGCCCACTCGCGGAAAACCCACCCCCCCGCCGTCTTGTGCAACCCGTAGTACTCATGTGCACACGCGAATTCAGCCAAAGACCCCGGCACCTTGGCCAGCACCGCCGCACGTTCACTGGCGAGTTTCGCGCGCCTTGCGATAATCTCTGCGAACGGTGCCAGATAAGGGTCATCCATCAGACACGAACGAAAGGCGGATACCGGCATAGGCTGACCTCCTGGAACACTGAATTAAGCGTTATTCGAACGACCGCACAAGAGGACGCTTCAACATTTTCTCATAGATGTCGATGTAGGACTTCGCGCACGTCTCGTGATTAAACCGCGCTTGCCCCTCACGCATAATCCGGGCGATATGGCCGGCTCGCTCCTCATCCGGCAACTTGTGGAAATCCATGGCCTTCTCCATCGCCCACTCCAGCCCTCGGCTGTCATAAATTTTGAAAACAAAACCGTTGCCTTTAGCTTTCGCGAGGTCGAGGTGTTCTACCGTGTCGTGCAGCCCCCCCGTGTCATGCACTACCGGCAAAGAACCGTAAAGCTGCCCCACCATCTGCGGCAAGCCGCAAGGCTCGAACAGCGAAGGGACCAACGTGAAGTCGGAAGCGGCGAAACCGAGCTGCGACAGCGACTGGTTGAAATCGCAAACGGCCAATCGCCCATACAAATCGTGGTAGCGCAAAATATCGTAAAAGGGTTGTTGGTATGCGCCGTTCGCCACAATTGCGACTTGGACGCGCCTCTTCGAATGGCGCGACATGAAACGATACAGGATGTCCGTGAGCAGCTGCGGACCTTTCTGCGCGGGATCCAAGCGCGAAGGCCAGAAGAAAAGCGGAGCATCCGGGTTTTCTTCAAGTCCGACCTTGTGCTGGAATGCGACTTTGTTCGCCCGCTTGGCCTCACGGTGAGTCTCCGCCGTATAGCGCCGCTCCAGATTCGGATCGGTCTCGGGATTATCGGAAGAGTCCGGCGCATTCAGAATGCCAGCCGCGCAGCCGGCGCGATACTTGTTGCGGATTTCCTCGCGCAGCGCGCGCGGGATGAAATCGTGCCAGCCGTTGACGATCTCCTCCAAAAAAGTGGGACTGACCGTATTGATGAAATGCGAGGCGAAAACTCCGCTCGCCTGCATATCGATCGGATTGGTGTTCCGTGACTCCTCATAGTTATAAGGCACACGGGTATAATACAGATTGCTCCAGAATTCCGCCGCATCGATCCCCGAGTCTTCGATCTGCGCCAGACTCAGATGGTGGGTGTGTATGTTGTGGACCGTAAAAAGGCAAGGGATGCCCATGCGCCGGGCTGCCCCCGGAATTAACCCTGTCATCCAGTCGTTGCAGTGGATCAGATCGGGCTGCACGGTGGGTATGATGTTGTTGATCACTTCGCGCGAGAATGCCAGCGCCAATTTCGGATTCTCGTTCTGCGAATTGCTGTACACCGTCTCGCGGTAATAGAAGCAGCGGTCTTCGGCCAAATGGATCCGCAAATCGGGCAAACGGCTTTTGTAAACGCGCAGTTCATCGCTGATCAACTGCCCCACATCAACATGGAACATCCTGCGGTAATGGGGCAACGCCACGTGGACGTCCGCACCCAGATCAAACAGCGCGGCCACCAGCGAAGCGGACACGTCCGCCAAACCGCCCGCCTTGGCCGTCAGTTTGCAGGCCATATTTCCCATTCCGGACGGGAGATAGGTTATCTCTGGCGTGACGATCAAGATGCGCGGTTTCTCTGTCTGCTCGGTCAATCTCTTTGGTTTGGCCATAAACTCTTTCCCCTCTGCCCACCGGATTCCATCGCCGCGATGGCTGCTTATTGTGCTTCACCCGTTTTTTCAGCGACCTTTTTGGACAACTCACGGATTTTCGTTTTCTCGACATCGAGTTGGCGAAGCCTCTCCTTAATTTCAGGCACCTCCTGCACTATTTCCTGCAGTTTCGCTTGCGTATGGAGCAACGTCTGTTGAAGTTCGCGGTAACGCATCCGCAACGCGTCAATCTCCGGCGTCGAATATTTCGGCTCGGACCAGGCTTGACTGATCTCTTTTTCAAGTTTATGCGCGCGAATCATGGTTTTGGCGCGCTCGGCCATCCAATCGTTCACCTGCTTCATTTCGGCTTCCGAAAGACGAGAAACATCCTGCGCCGTAAGGGACACCGCATTGCCGACAAGAAACACCAAGAAAATCACACACCGAAATACCGTTTGCATATACTCTCCTCAATTCATTCAACAGTCGTAATGATTATACGCGAAAAACGACGTTATGCAACCCGATACCGGCCGCCCGCGGCCATTGCTCTCTCCCCCTTGCCGTTTATCTGAACCCCGCAAGTTTGTGCGTCTGCAACGAAAGCAACCACTTGCCCTGGCGTCTTCCTCGATTAAGTTCGCCCAGCAGCCGGACCGTCTCTTCTATGTTTATCATCCCCTCCCGTTCGCATGGCGACAGAAAATAATGAAGAGCCTCAATGCGGTTGCGCATCTCTTCGCAGAACGAGCGGACATCGCCATCCACCACGACACGGACCTCGTCCGCACGCGTCACCATGCGCTCATCCTCGTACAAAAACGCATAGAGCGCTTTGGGTGAAACCGACAGGTAATCAATTTTGCGCAAACATTCCTGAGGCGGCGCGACGAGGCCGTTTGTCTCGGCGCCGATCCAATAGCCCAGATCTTTGAATTTTGACAGAAGGTCTTCAAGTCCCTCTTGAATGAACGGCTCCCCCCCCGTGAGAATCAGCGCCTTGGAACGGAACTCGGCCACCCGTGCGACAACCGCATCAATGCCGAGCGACTCGTGCGTGGCGAAATCGGTATCGCACCACGGGCAGTACAAATTGCACCGTCCGAAACGCAAAAAAACGACCTCTTTGCCGGTGTTGTACCCTTCGCCCTGCAACGACTGGAAAATCTCAACTACCGGATATGTCTGATCGTCCAGCATGCGGGCTCAGTCCTTACGATATTCCGCGCAAGATTCGGGTGTCTCGTAAACCTTGACGGACACCACGTTGACCCGACCCTCCAATTCACGGAAGAAATGCCGTGCAAGATTCTCAGCCGTCGAGCGGAAAGGCAACCCCACGCTTTTCATGCCGTGCTTGGCGATCACCGCCGCGATCTCACATTCGCTCGCGCTGGACTGATCAAAAATGAACGCATGATCGAACCGGTCAAGAATCGTCACGCGTATGACCTGCTTCAGATCCTTAAAATCAATCACCATGTCGTTGCCGTCCGACGTGTCCGCGACCTGCACGATCACCCGATACGTGTGGCCGTGCAGGTTCTTGCACTGACCGGCGTGATTGGTCAGGACATGGGCCGCATCGAATTGACACTGTTTGGAAACCGTTAACATCACATCCTCTTGCTTTTGAGATAAGCCTCGTATCCGCGCTGCCGCAATACGCAACTTGGACAGGTTCCGCAACCTTGCCCGACGACGCCGTTGTAACAGGTCAACGTATGCTCAGCGACATAGTCTAAAACCCCAAGACCGTCCGCCAGCGCCCAGGTTTCCGCTTTGGTCATTTCCATCAGCGGCGTGATCAAACGGAATCCGTAATCCATCGCGAGGTTCAATGTCACGTTGCAAGATTTGATGAAAACATCCCGGCAGTCGGGATAACCGCTGAAGTCCGTCTCGCAAACGCCAATGATGATGTCGCGGATCTTCCGGCTTTTGGCATAAATCGCGGCGACCAGTAAAAACAGCATGTTGCGGCCATCCACCACCGTGTTGGGACATGCGTCGGCCTCCGCTTTCGCGATGGCCAGATCATGATTCAGCAACGCGTTGGTGGTCACCTGGCCATACCAGTCCAAATCAATCACCGGATGGTCGGTCACGCCGAAGTGCGCGGCGATCTTCTTGGCGACATCCACTTCCAGCCCATGCCGCTGGCCATACCGGAACGTGATGCAAGCCACATTTCCGCGGCCGTAATCGCGCGTCGCCTGTGCCAGACAAGTCGTGCTGTCCTGGCCGCCAGACAAAATAACCAGCGCTTGTTCGCCCCTCATTCCTGACACCTATCCTCTCATTCCGTCATGCGAGCGGAAACGTTCCTCCGCCAACGCCGCATAGGCCGTCCTCGGACGTCCGAAATTCACGTAGGGATCGATCGAAATGCCCCCACGCGGCACAAATTTTCCCCACACCTCAATGTACTTCGGCTCCATCAGCGCACGCAGATCCTTTAGAATGACGTTCACGCAGTCTTCGTGGAAGTCGCCATGATTCCTGAAACTGAACAGATAGAGTTTGAGGGATTTACTTTCCACCATCCGTACGCCGGGCACATATTGGATCGTGATCGTCGCGAAGTCGGGCTGTCCCGTCACGGGGCAGAGCGAGGTGAACTCGGGACACGTGAACGTCACCCAGTAGTCGACATCTTGGTGCTTGTTTACAAACGTCTCCAATACCGAAGGGTCATACCGTTCCGCGTAGACCGTCTTCCGTCGCCCCAGCAGGGTCACGCCTTTTAGCTCGCGCTTCATGCGACTCATGAGATGCTCCTTTAAGTTGCGGCATCATTATCCTGATTCACATCCGTGATTTCAATGGCTTTTTCCGGACATGCCTGACGCAGGATGTCGCAACGGATACAGCGGCCGTGTCGGATCACGACGCACGCCAACGGTTGTGAAAACGATGGCTTCGCCCGGACAGGTTTGGGCGCACAAAATGCAACCGATGCACCGGACCGGCTTTCGCCCGTCCGGCTTCGCCGTCTCGAGAAACCCGTTGCGTCAAATGAAAACGACACCGAAATTCGGTGACGTTTTCGTTTGACGCTTGATAAATGAGGCGGGCGGGGGTTCAAGGGGGAGGGCGGCAGCCCGCCCCCTCGCCTTAGACGGAGG